>Ga0206116_1000054_pt1 | contig 203860 bp, 173 predicted proteins | sample 3A1Ametagenome_FD_178000 | JGI IMG/M metagenome (GOLD analysis project Ga0206116, IMG submission 178000) | Enriched microbial communities from leaf-cutter ant dump, University of Wisconsin, Madison, United States - 3A1A | ecosystem: Environmental > Terrestrial > Nest > Insects nest > Nest dump...
CCCCCGCCTCCCCCCGCCCCCACTCGCGCCAAGCCCCTGTCGGAGCGACCGCTGTCCGACCTCGTGGCCGACGGTCCCGGAGACGGGGAGGCCGAACCGTTGTGGGAACCGGTCTCCCTCGCCGACATGGCGGCCCGGCTTGGCCGTAGCGCGCCGCCCGACGATTGGGACGACGATCCGGATGAGGAACCGGCTGCGGATTCCAGGTTCCCGACCAAACTCCCGGCCAACGACACGGTGCCGGAACCGGATCTTGCGGGCGCTTGGGAGAGCGACGATGACGAGGATGGCGACGACGAGACGCTGAGGGCGATGCGCCAGTTGCTGGCGCAGGCCTATGGATCGGATGACGAGTTCGATAGCGAATTCGACGGCGATCAGGGCGGCGATCAGGGCGGCGACCGGGAGGACGAGCGGGACGGCGGCATGCCGCAGGCTCATTCGGGCCGCGCTGCGAACCTCGCCGAGCGCCGGCCCCCTCACGATTTCAGCGCCGACGATTTCAGCGCTGGCGGGCCCGTCAGCGGCCATGACGACGAACCGCCGGTCTTCTCGCACAAGGCTCTGGTGCGCAGGGATTTCGAGGACGATTGGGCCGATACCGACACCGACCCCTGGGCGGCGGATGCGGATGATGGCGACCGGGAGGACGGGTTCGAAGACGGAGATCCGGACGGCGAGGAGCCGTCGGAGGAGGACATCCTGTCCTTCGCCATCCGCGACCCGGAGAAGCCCGCCACAGCCTCCCGTCCCGCCAAGCCTGTGCCGCAGCCGGCCGCCGAGCCGCTCGACTTCGATCAGCATCGCGCCGAACGCCGCGCCCTGCGCCCGCCGCCGCCGGAGGACGAGGAAGGCTTCGACCGCACCCTGGCCGCCCTGCGGTCGATGATCGAGGATGCGGCGAGCGAGACGGAGGAGGAGGACGCCCCGCCTCCGCCGCCCGGAACGCCGTCCGGAACGCCGTCCAGGACACCGCGCAGCGCGGGCCGGACAGCCGACAGGCCGGCTGCGAAGCCTCTCCCCCGCGAGGAGGAAGAGCCGGCAGCCGGACGGGATGACGATGGCTGGTCGCTGCCGGCCGGCTGGGGCGATCCCGACCCGGTGCCGGAACCGCCCGATCCGGAGCCCGCCGCCCCTGACTTGGCACCTGCCGGGCGCCGCTCGGCCCAGGAACGCGAGATCGAGGAGGCGATGAAAGCCCTGCGCGGGCTGATCGAGGACGAGGTGAACGCCGACCCGCCCGCATCTCCCCCGGCGCCCCCTCAGCCGAAGCCCCGTCCCGTCAAGCCGCGCCCGGCCCGCAGCGGACCGGCCGCGCCGGATGTGGTGCCGGCGGGCATCCAGCCGCCCGCCGCCCAGACGCCGGAAGCGCAGATGGATGAGGAAAAGTCCGGCAAGCCTGCCGGCGAGCCGACGCCGCTCAGCAAGACCATCGCCGCGCTGCGCGGCATGCTGGAGCTGGACGGCCGGCGCAAGCGCTGACGCTTCCGCCGTCCAGCCGGAGGGCGCTTATCTCCGCAGGCGTTTTTCCTGCATGATTTCCAGCTGAAGCTGCTGGATCTCGGTCAGCCGCTGCCATTGGCGCTGGATCAGATAGTCCATCTTCTCGTGCAGGTGCCGGATTTCCAGTTCGGCCTTCAGGTTGACGCGATAGTCGTTTTCGGAGCGCAGCCGGTCCTTCGCCTCCTGCCGCTTCTGGCTCATCATGATGACCGGCGCCTGGATGGCGGCGAGGCAGGACAGCAGCAGGTTCAACAGGATGAAGGGATATGGATCGAAGGCGCGGGCGTCGCCCTCGATGATGTTGATCAGCATCCACACGCCGAGGAAGAAGGCGAAGGAGATCAGGAAGGCCCAGCTGCCGCCGAAGCTGGCGAGCCCGTCCGACAGCCGTTCGCCCAGCGTGCGGTGGTCGTCGTACTCCTCCTCCGGGTTCTCGGCCAGCGTCTCGTGCCGGGCGAGGCTTTCGGCGACCTCGCGGTCCAACTCGCTGAGTTCGCCATGCTCCTCCTTCAGCAGCTCCGCGACATAGAGCGAGCGGTAGCGCGCCAGTTCCTGCCGGCTGATCTGCGCGTCATGCTCCAGATGCGGGTGGTCGTGGCGGATGCGGTCGGCCAGGCTGGGGCGCAGCGCGTCGAGCGCGATCAGGTCGCGCTTCGGCCGGCGCTTGCCGCTGATGGCGCAGGGCTGCCGCTTGGATGCCAGCGGCCCGCCAGCATCCTCGTGGTCGGTGGCATCCCGATCGGCCGATGGGAAAGTCGGCTCCGCGGACTCGTCACCGTCCTCCGGTGGAACCTGATGATCGCTCATGGTGTCGCCCTCCCCGCATGCACATTCCGGCGCGGGCGACTTTATGCCCGATTATTTTGACAATCCGGTTAAATCACCGAAAGACAAAGACCGCAGGTAAGGAAGCGGTCGCCTTGCAAAGGCTGGACATCACCGGCGACGCCCGTCGCATCGGCTGTCCATCGGGCAATTCCGGATGAATTCCGGTTCATCTTCGCCACAAACGGACAGCGCCAACGGTAAAGGGGCCGCCTTGCGGCAGCCCCTATCCTTACCTGACCGATGGGCCTTACCTGCGACCCCGCGTACGGGGGCGTCAGCCGATGCGCCAGACGTCCGGGCTGTTCTCCAGCCGCTTCAGGACGTTGACGCGCTGCTGCTCGATTTCTTCGGGCAGACGGTCGCCGAAGCGGTTGAACAGCTCCTCCTGGTCCTTCGCCTCGGCCTCGGCCTCCTTGCGGTCGATGTCCATGATCTTGGCGAACTTGTCGGCCGGGAAGCTCAGGCCGGACCAGTTCAGATCCTGGTAGCGCGGGGAATAGCCGAAGGGCGATTCCGCCACGTCGGTGGCGCGGCCGCGGACGCGGTCGACGATCCACTTCAGCACGCGCATGTTATCGCCGAAGCCCGGCCAGACGAACTTGCCGTTCTCGTCCTTGCGGAACCAGTTGACGCGGTAGATGCGCGGCAGGCTCTCGACCTTGCCTTCCATCGACAGCCAATGGTTCCAGTAGTCGGCCATGTTGTAGCCGCAGAAGGGCAGCATGGCGAACGGGTCGCGGCGGATGGCGGCCTGGCCGACGGCGGCGGCGGTGGCTTCCGAGCCCATGGTCGCCGCCCAATAGACGCCTTCGCGCCAGTTGTAGGCCTCGAACACCAGCGGGAAGGTCTTCGACAGGCGGCCGCCGAAGATGAAGGCGCTGATCGGAACGCCGGCCGGATCCTCCCAGGCCGGGTCGATCGACGGGCACTGGGCGGCGGGCGCGGTGAAGCGGCTGTTCGGGTGGGCGGCCGGACGGCCGGAGCCCGGGGTCCAGTCCTTGCCCTGCCAGTCGATCAGGTGCGCCGGCGCCTCGTCGGTCAGGCCCTCCCACCAGACGTCGCCATCGTCGGTCAGCGCGACGTTGGTGAAGATGACGTTGTGGTCCAGCGTCTTCAGCGCGTTCGGGTTCGACTTCACGCTGGTGCCGGGGGCGACGCCGAAGAAGCCGGCCTCCGGGTTGATGGCGCGCAGCGTGCCGTCGGGCTGCGGCTTGATCCAAGCGATGTCGTCACCGATGGTGCGGACCTTCCAGCCCTCGAACTCCTTCGGCGGGACCAGCATGGCGAAGTTGGTCTTGCCGCAGGCCGACGGGAAGGCGGCGCCGACATAGGTCTTCTCGCCGGTCGGGCTCTCCACGCCGAGGATCAGCATGTGCTCGGCCAGCCAGCCCTGCTCGCGGCCCATGGCGGACGCGATGCGCAGCGCGAAGCACTTCTTGCCCAAGAGCGCGTTGCCGCCATAGCCGGAGCCGTAGGAGACGATGCGGTGCTCGTCGGGGAAATGGACGATGTACTTGTTCTTGGCGTTGCAGGGCCAGGCGACGTCCTGCTCGCCGGGCTCCAGCGGGGCGCCGATGGAATGCAGGCAGGGGACGAAGTCGCCGTCGCCCAGGATGTCCAGCACCTTCTGGCCCATGCGGGTCATCATCCGCATGTTGACCGCGACATAGGGGCTGTCGGAGATCTGCACGCCGATGTGCGAGATGTCGGAGCCCAGCGGACCCATGCTGAACGGCACCACATACATGGTGCGGCCGCGCATGCAGCCTTCGAACAGGCCGTCCAGCTTGGCCTTCATCTCGGCCGGGTCCATCCAGTTGTTGGTCGGACCGGCTTCCTCGCGCGTCTTGGAGCAGATGTAGGTGCTGTCCTCGACACGGGCGACGTCGCCCGGATCGGAGCGGCAGAGGAAGGAGTTCCGGCGCTTGGCCTCGTTCAGGCGGATGAAGGTGCCGGCCTCGACCATCTCGTTGCAGAGACGGTCATATTCCTCCTGCGACCCGTCGCACCAGTGAACGCGCTCCGGCTTGCATTTCAGGGCGATCTCCTCGACCCAGGCCAGGAGCTTCTTGTTCCGCGTCCGTGTGTTACCAGTCATATCGTCCCTCTCGAAGGCTGGGCCGGTCCCCTTGCGCCGGGCATTCCCCTCTCCGGGGATCCCGCGGCCGGGCCGGCCGTTCTTTCGTCCGTTGTCGTGTCAGATGGATGGCATCCGCCGCATCAGCGGCGTGCCAGTCCGAACGGGCGGCCGGGCTGCGAACCCGCCGCGTTGCGCGGCACCGGCAGGGTGCGGCGACGATACGGGGCAAAAGGCGGTCCTGAGGCGACAGGTCTGGGGGCCAATGGCCCGGACGGGAAACGGGTCGATCCGTTATGGTCCACTGAAGTGTTCTCCTGGTTGCGCGTGCCCGTGCGCCGCGTTCTTGTTTTTGGTGCGGCGCCCGGTGGTGTCGAAGCGACCTCTCGGCTGGTCGTTCAAGGCTGACGGTTGGCTTCTCGTCTCTCTCGTTTTCGTTTTTCGCTGACCGTTCTTTTTGTTCTTTTCGATTTTTTCTTGTTTTTGCGCAGCGGCATGGCTGTCAGGTGCCTCCGCCGCCGTCCGGTCGGGTTCCAGCCGTTGGTGTCCCGGATGTCGATCCTCCGGGTTGTCCCGCCCCGTCCGGCGGCCGGACCAGCGTGTCCAGCATCAGTTTAGCTGATTCGGGGTCATGGATTCTCTGCTCAAAATCGACGCGGGCGACGTACCCCCCGTGTCGCAGGTCGCATCCCTCCGGGTCGATCCCGGTCACGCTCCAGCCGTCCGTCCCACCGTCGGAGGCGGGCGCCAGCCGGGGGCCGTACCCCTCGCCGCTCAGACGGTCGAGCAGCGCCGCCTCGCCCGCCGCCAATGCAGGGGCGGCAGCGGGGAGGTCCAGCTCCGCGGCGGACAGCCAGTGGATGCGGCCGAAGCCGGCGACCAGATGGGCGCGCTCCACCGCCACGCGGTAGATCGCGAAGTCGGCGAAGCCGGCATAGAGGGCGGCGTCGGGATGGCGGCGCAGGTAGCGCGCGCGGTGGGTCGGATCGTCCGACCGCTCGGCCCGGCCCTGAACCGACAGGCGCGCGCCGGTCAGCGGCTGCGCCAGCCCGGCTGTGCCGTCGAACAGCAGCCCGACCCGTCCGTCGGCCAGCAGGTTGCGCGTGTGGTCGGCCAGCGTGGACAGCAGCAGCAGCGGGCTGCCGTCATGGTCGAACGCCACCAGCACCAGCGACGGGTAAGGCCAGCCGGCGGCATCCGCCACCGGCCCGCCGCTCTGGTCCGCCGGCCGCTGCACCGTCGCCAATGCCGCGCGGTCGCAGGCGCGCATCAGGCGCCGGGCGTGCGAGGCCGGAGCCATGGTCGCCGGACCCTGGGTCGCCGGAGCCGGGTTGGCTTGAGCCGTGCCGGGCCGGTCGGAACCCGGCGGCGTCGCGCCCCCCTGGCCGTCCGGAGTGGTGCCGGCCGGAGAGGACGCGGAAAGGGCGTTCGAAAAACTCATTCCAAAACGAGCGCGTTCTCCCGCGCGGCACCGTTGTTCGGCGCCGCATTGCCGCCATATTGGCCCATACAAATGCTGCGGGAAAAGAGAAAACTGCCGCTGGTACCTGGACTCTGGCATAAAGTATTGGAATGACCGCTCGTCCTATGCCTGATGTTTCCGCTAACATTTCCGGGACCTGGCTGCTCGACCGCTCCAACCTGTCCCCGACTGTCCGTTCCCGCCTGCCCCTGCCCCCGCTTCGATAGGATCAGTTACGACCATGGCCCACACCGTCGCCCTGGTGGATGACGACCGCAACATCCTGGCCTCGGTCTCCATCGCCCTGGAGGCCGAGGGCTTCGACGTGCGCACCTACACCGACGGCGCCGAGGCGCTGCGCGGGTTGAGCCAGCGCCCGCCCGACCTCGCCGTGCTCGACATCAAGATGCCGCGCATGGACGGCATGGAGTTGCTGCAACGCCTGCGCCAGACCAGCCAGATGCCCGTCATCTTCCTGACCAGCAAGGACGACGAGCTGGACGAGCTGATGGGCCTGCGCATGGGTGCGGACGACTACATCAAGAAGCCCTTCTCGCAGCGGCTGCTGATCGAGCGCATCCGGGCGCTGCTGCGGCGCGAGGCCCTGCGCGGCGAGAGCCCGGAGGTCGATCCCGGCCAGATCATCACCCGCGGCCCGCTGCTGCTGGACGGCGCCCGCCATGCCTGCAGCTGGAAGGGCCAGCCCATCGACCTGACCGTGACAGAGTTCCTGCTGGTCCGCGCCCTGGCCCAGCGGCCGGGCCATGTGAAGAACCGCGACCAGCTGATGGACGCCGCCTATGGCGAGCATGTCTATGTCGACGACCGCACCATCGACAGCCACATCAAGCGGCTGCGCAAGAAGTTCAAGGCGGTCGACCCCGACTTCTCCCAGATCGAAACGCTCTATGGCGTCGGTTACCGGTACAAGGAATAACGCGGTGTCCACGCTCGGCGGGGGGGGAAGGAGGCGGCGCGTCTCGCCGCTGACCCTGCGCATCCTGGCGGTCAACGTGCTGGCGCTGCTGGTTCTGCTGGCGGGGCTGCTCTATCTCGGCCGCTACCAGGACCGGCTGATCCAGGCGGAGACCGAGGCGCTGGCGACCGAGGCGCGCATCTTCGCCTCCGCTCTCGGCGAAGGGGCGGTCAACCGCATCCTGACCGCCCCCTCCCCCACCGGCGACGAGAGCGGCGAGCGCTTCGAACTGGCGCCCGAACTGGCGCGGCCGATGATCCGCCGGCTGGCGGAGGCGACGTCGACCCGCACCCGCCTCTTCGACATCGACGGGCACATGCTGTCGGACAGCCGGGTGCTGGTGGGCTCGCAGGGCCGCATCGAAATCCGCGAGCTGCCGACCCCGCCGTCCGGCGATCCGGTCAGCCGTGCGATCAACGACCTCTACACCCGCCTGATCGACGTGGTGCCCAGCCGCGAAGGGCTGCCGGTCTACCGCGAGAAGCCGGGCCAGCCCAACCCCGACGTGGAGCGCGCGCTGGTCGGCGAGGCGGCGGCCACCGTCTGGCGCGTCGACGGCGCCGGCGGGGACCCGGAACTGCTGCTGACCGTGGCGGTGCCGGTCCAGCGCTACCGCGAGGTGCTGGGGGCGGTGCTGCTGACCCGCGGCGGCGGCGAGATCGACCGGGCGATCCGCTCCGTCCGTTTCGACATCCTGCGGGTGTTCGGCGTGGCGCTGCTGGTGACCATCGCGCTGTCCTTCTATCTGGCCGGCACCATCGCCCGGCCGATCCGCCGGCTGGCCCAGGCCGCCGACCGGCTGCGCACCAGCCACGGGCGCCATGCCGGGATCCCCGACCTGACCCGCCGCGGCGACGAGATCGGCGAGCTGTCCGGCGTGCTGCGCGAGATGACCGATGCGCTGTGGACGCGGATGGACGCCATCGAGCGCTTCGCCGCCGACGTCGCCCACGAGATCAAGAACCCGTTGACCTCGCTGCGCAGCGCCGTGGAGACGGCGGAGCGCGTCAGCGACCCGCGCCACCGCGACCGTCTGATGGCGATCATCGCCGACGACGTGCAGCGGCTGGACCGGCTGATCAGCGACATCTCCAACGCGTCGCGCCTGGATGCCGAACTGTCGCGGGCCGAGCCGGAGCCGGTGGACATCGGCCTGCTGCTGACCATGCTGGCGGAGCTGCGCCAGACGGTTGCCGCAACCATGGACGGGCGGGTGGCTGCGGTCGAGGGGGACGGGGACGAGGGAGATGATGGGGGAGATGATGGGGGCGATGCCGCGCCGACGCCCCCGCGCGTCGTGCTGGACGTGCCGGCCGGCGAGCGGCTGGTGGTGCCGGGGCTGGAGGGACGCCTGACCCAGGTGTTCCAGAACCTGATCGACAACGCCCTCTCCTTCTCGCCGCCCGGCGGCACGGTGCGTCTGACCGCAAGGCGCAGCGGTCGCAGCGTCAGGGTGGTTGTGTCGGACCAGGGGCCGGGCATCCCCGACGGCAAGGAGGAGGCGATCTTCGACCGTTTCTACACCGAACGTCCGGCGGGGGAGAAATTCGGAACCCACTCCGGTCTCGGCCTATCGATTGCAAAGCAGATAGTCAGTGCCCACAATGGTTCTGTATTTGCGAAAAATCGTCATGTATCGGACGGGACCATCGAGGGCGCCGACTTCGTGGTCACTCTGCCTTTGCTGTGAGAGTCCAGGCGGAATTCCATAAATCCTTCGCACTCTCGGCTAGACAAGCCGTGTCCAAGCATCGATCATGGCCTTGGTCGTTCTCGCTTGCCGGCTGCCACAGCGGACGGACTATGCCGGTCCGGTTGTATGGACCTGCGCCGTACGGCAACGGGAGGGTGGCCATGCCCCGGTACAAAGATGTGGGGTTGCCATGCCTGAGTGCGTTCCGCCCGACTCCTCCTCCGTGCATACCCTGCGGGCGACCGGCCGCCGTTCCGCCGCCACGAGTGCTGCCGCAAGTGCCGCCAGGGCGGCCGCACCCGGCGACATCGTCGACCTGCGCCGCTACCGTCTGGCCCGCCTGATCCGGGATGCCGGCCGGCAGCAGGGGGAACTTGCACGGATGATGCGGGACTCCGCGCAGGAGCGGACCCAGCTCGCCGAGGCGCTGCAGGGCGCGCAGCGCCACCTCGCCAGCATCGCCGACAACTACAAGGTCCTGCTGGTGCGGCTGAAGCGGGAGAAGGACTTCCGCGACGCCTGCCAGGAAGCGGCGGAGCTGGAGGATCTGGACGAGATGATCCGCCGCCGCGACGCCCTTGCCCTGGAGCTGGAGGCGATCCGCCGTACCCCCCGCGGCGCCGCCGGCGCCTGACGGCACGCATCGGCACCATCCGCGCCGCCATCATCCGCGCCGCCACCATTCGCACCGAAAGAACGGTTGGAAGCGGATGGGGGATCCCGGACAGGTTTCCCCGCCTGACCTTGCGGGACACCGATCCGTTTCCATTGACAGAAACGGCGCCACGTCTCACCTTCGCCAGACTATGGTGACGATTCACGGCACCTGCGTCTTGCTCTCCGGAATCGGCGTGCTGCTGCGTGGGGAGTCCGGACGGGGAAAATCGGATTTGGCCTTGCGACTGATCGATGGCGGAGCCTTGCTGGTCGCGGATGACCGGGTGGCGCTGCATTGCGAATCCGGCCGCCTGACCGCCTCTCCCCCGCCCACCCTGGCCGGGCTGCTGGAGGTGCGGGGCGTCGGCATTCTTCCCGTTCCATCGGCCGCGCCCGCCCCGGTCGGTCTGGTCGTCGATCTGCTGGAGCGTGACGAGGTCGACCGCCTGCCGGAGGCGCAGACCGACACGCTGTTGGGCATCGCCCTGCCCCGCCTGGGCCTGCACGCCTTCGATGCCTCCACCCCCGCCAAGATCCGCCTCGCCGTCGCCAGCCTGTCCGGTGGCCGGCTGGACCGGGTGCCCGCCAGCCTTTCGGCCCTATCATGAAACCTCCCGACTCCCCGATGCCCGACCTGCCGACCGACCCTGCCACCCCCGCCGCCCGCGGGCGCATCGTCCTGGTCACCGGCATGTCGGGGGCAGGCATGTCGGTGGCGCTGAAGGCGCTGGAGGATCTGGGCTACGAGGCGGTGGACAATCTGCGCCTGTCGCTGGTGCCGGCCCTGATCCGGCAGGCCGATCCGAAGCGCCGGCCGCTGGCCCTGGTGATCGACAGCCGCACCCGCGACTTTTCCGCGCAGAATTTCCTGGACGAGCTTGAGGAGTTGCGGCGCGACGGCGACCTCGACGTCCGGCTGGTTTTCCTGGAGTGCGGCGACGAGGTGCTGCAACGCCGCTTCACCGAGACGCGCCGCCGCCATCCGCTGGCGGAGGACCGCACGGTGCCCGACGGCATCCAGCGCGAACGCGCCCTGCTGTTCCCGCTGAAGGAGGAAGCCGACGTCACCATCGACACGACGCAACTGTCCATTCACGATTTGCGGCGCATCCTGTCCGGACATTTCCGGCGTGACGCCCAGGCAGCCTTGCAGGTGTTCGTGACCTCCTTCTCCTTCCGGCAGGGTCTGCCGCGCGAAGCCGATCTGGTCTTCGACGTGCGCTTCCTGACCAACCCGCATTACGACCCGGAGCTTCGGCCGCTGACCGGCCTGAACCCGGCCGTCGCCGCACGGGTGGAGAGCGATCCCGATTTCCCCGCCTTCTTCGGCAACCTGACGGAGCTGCTGCGCCCGCTGCTGCCGCGCTACAACCAGGAAGGCAAGAGCTACCTGACCATCGCCATCGGCTGCACCGGCGGCAAGCACCGCTCGGTCTTCATCGCCGAACGGCTGGCGGCGTGGCTGAAGGAGCAGGGGCTGCGGGTCAATCTCAGCCACCGCGAGCTGGAACGGCTGGGACTGCGGACCGCCGGTGCCGGGGCCGCCCCAAATCAGCAGGCCAACCATCAGGCCAACCATCAGGGATGATGCAAATTGCGCCTTGACGACCATGCGTCCAACCAACGATCCAGATGCGATGAGCGCTGCCGCCCCGCGGCGGCGGCCCTCGCGCAGGTCTCCGGGGAGGACCCAACCTTGAAGGATGTCCCATGATCGGTATGGTTCTTGTCACCCACGGGCGGCTGGCCGAGGAATTCATCGCCGCGCTGTTCCACGTGGTGGGCGAACAGCAGCAGGTGCGCGCCGTGTGCATCGGCCCGGACGACGACATGGAACAGCGCCGCCAGGACATCCTGAACTCGGTGGCGGAGGTCGATGACGGGTCGGGCGTCGTGGTGCTGACCGACATGTTCGGCGGCACGCCGTCCAACCTCGCCATCTCCATCATGGACAAGGCGAAGGTCGAGGTGATCGCCGGCGTCAATTTGCCGATGCTGATCAAGCTCGCCAGCGTGCGCAAGACCGAGCCGCTGGACAAGTCGGTGATCGCCGCCCGCGACGCCGGCCAGAAATACATCAACGTCGCCTCCACCCTCCTGTCGGACTGACCGCCCGCGATGAGCCACCCCGACGACACGGCATCCGCCGACGGCGAAATCCGCCGCACCGCCACCATCACCAACCAGCGTGGCCTGCACGCGCGCGCCTCGGCCAAGTTCGTCAAGCTGGTCGCCACCTTCGATGCCGAGATCTCGGTGCGCCGCGGCGAGTCCGTGGTGTCCGGCGAGTCGATCATGGGGCTGATGATGCTGGCCGCCGGTCCCGGCACCAGCGTGGAGCTGCGCGCCAGCGGCGCCCAGGCCGATGCCGCGATGGACGCCCTCCTGGACCTGATCAATCGCAAGTTCGATGAAGAGTGACCTGCCTCCTGCCGGCCCGGCCGGCGGCCCGGCCGGTGGCCAGGTATCCGGCCCCGACCGCGGCGGTTCCGGCGGCACCCCGTCGCCCGAGCCGGTGAACAGTTCGGCAAGCGGCTCCCCAAGTGGCTCCGGGCGCGCCCTGCGCGGCCTGGGCGTGTCGCCCGGCATCGCCATCGGCCCGGCCCATGTGGTGGAAAGCGGCGCCGTCGCCATCCCCGAATACGCCATCGAACCGCAAGCGGTCGAGGCGGAGGTCGCCCGCTTCAACGAGGCGGCGACCAAGGCGCGCCGCCAGATCAAGAAGCTGAAGAGCAAGGCGCTGGTCCTGCCCGACTCGGCGTCGGAGGAGATCGGCTTCCTGCTCGACGCCCATCTGTCGATGGTCACCAACTCGCGCCTGACCCGCGGGGTGGAGCATCGCATCAAGCAGGACCGCATCAACGCCGAGGCCGCCATCCAGGCGGAGATCGCCGCCATCGCCGCCACCTTCGCCGGCATGGACGACGCCTATCTCGCCGGCCGCATCGACGACATCCGCGAGGTCGGGCGGCGGCTGACCCGCAACCTGATGAAGCAGGAATACCGGGCCTTCAGCAACCTGTCCGCCGGCAGCATCATCCTGGCGGAGGAGCTGACCCCCGCCGACACCGCCCTGCTCGACCCCACCGTCGTCGGCGGCTTCGCCACGGTGCTGGGCGGGGCGGAGGGGCACACCGCCATCCTCGCCCGCTCGCTCGGCCTGCCGGCGGTGCTGGGCGCGCCCGGCCTGCTGGCCGGCGTGCGCAACGGCGTGACGGTGGTCGTCGACGGGTTGCAGGGCCGGGTGCTGATCGACCCGCCGGCCGATGTGCTGGCCGACTACAGCGAGCGCCGCGCCGCCCGCGAACGCGAGCGCCAGGGGCTGAAGAGCCTGCGCAAGCTGCCCGCCGTCACCCGCGACGGCACCGCCATCACGCTGATGGCGAATCTGGAGCTGCCGCGCGATCTCGACCACGCGCTGGAACATGGCGCCCAGGGCATCGGCCTGCTGCGGACCGAGTTCATGTTCATGAACCGCGACCATCTGCCCGACGAGGACGAGCAGTACGCGGTGCTGCGCACCATGATCGAGGGGATGGGCGGCCGCACCGTCACCGCCCGTACCATGGATCTGGGCGGCGAGAAGCTGGCCGGCTGGATGGCCGGGCGCTATGGCGAGCCGGCCAACCCGGCACTCGGCCTGCGCGCCATCCGTCTCGGCCTGCGCGAACCGAAGCTGCTGGAGACGCAGCTCGCCGCCATGCTGCGCGCCGGTGTGCATGGGCCGCTGCGCATCCTGCTGCCGATGATCGCCTCGGTCACCGAGGTGCAGAAGGTGCGGGAGATGATGGGGCAGGTCGCCCGCCGGCTGCGCCGCCGCGGCGTCGCCATCGCCGATCCGCTGCCGCCGGTCGGCGTGATGGTGGAGGTGCCGGGGGCGGCGCTGGCCGCCGACGCGCTGGCCTATGCCGCCGACTTCTTCTCCATCGGCACCAACGATCTGACCCAGTACACGCTGGCCATCGACCGCGCAGACGAACAGGTCGCCACCCTCTATGACCCGCTGCATCCGGCCGTGCTGCGGCTGATCCAGTTCACGGTGGAGGCCGCCCTGCGCGCCCGCATCCCGGTATCGGTCTGCGGCGAGATCGCCGGCGACCCGCGCTATTCGGCGTTGCTGCTGGGGCTGGGGGTGCGCGAGCTGTCGATGGCGCCGCTGGCGGTGCCGGCGGTGAAGAAGCGCATCCGTGCCCTCGATCTGGTCGAAGCGGGCCGGCGCGCCCGCGTCATCATGGACCAGAGCGACAGCGGCCGCATCGCCACGCTGCTCGACGACTTCAACGCCATCCTGTAAGGCCAGACGGGTGGGAGGGGGCGGAAGCCCCCGTCTCACGGCGCCTTCCGCCCCGCCATATGGCCGAGATAGGCGACGACCCGGTCCAGGTCGGCATCGCTCAGCATCGCCGGATCGAAGCCCGGCATCTGCTGGCCGGGCCATGTCCGGACGGAGCGGGGGTCGCGGATCAGCGTCTTCAGCCCGGCAGGCGTGAGGTATTGGGTCGGGTTCATCGGCCGGTTCAGGTCCGGCCCCATCGTGGCGCTGCCGGCGCCGTTCAGGGTGTGGCAGGCCATGCACTGGGTGATGAACACCGCCTGTCCGGCGCGGATGGCCGAGTCGGCGGGCAGGCCCGGCTCGACCGCCAGCTGCGGCCAGCGCCGCAGCGGATCGTCGGAACTGACGATGCGGGCCAGCTGATAGGGCCATTGTTCGCTGCGCACCCCCGACGCCTCCGGCCGCACCCAGACCAGATAGAAGGGGCCGGCGGACACCTCCTTGCCCGGCAGGTTGGGCCAGGGCCGGTCGGCCGGCTCCACCGCCAGGAAGGCGACGGCGCCGTCGGGACCGCTGCGCAGGCACAGCTCCGGCGGCAGCTGTGCGGTGAAGCCGTCCGACGCCACCCCCTCCAGCACGGTTCCGGGCGGGAAGTCGGCAGTGCCCAGCAGGCTGGCGAGCGGCACGGCGCGGTAGCTCATCGGCCGTCCGTAGGAGACGTCGGCCGGGATGTCGACGGTCACGGCGTCCGGACGGGCCAGCAGGGTGTCGCGGTCGAACACCCGCTCGGCCCCGGCGACGGCCCCGGGGATGGCGATGGTCAGCGCCGGCCCGCCGGCCAGTGCCGGATGCACCGGCAGGGCAACGAGCAGAAGGGACAGGGCGGCCAGCAGGCGCACCGCCATACACGCGATAGACAGCTTCCTCATTCCAGATCGTCCTCCCCTTCGTCGTCATCCCATGGGTCGTCATCGTCGGCGCCGGAGCGCCGCGGTGCGCCGGAGGCCGGCTCCCGTTCCAGCCGCTCGATCTGTTCGGGATGGGTGATCTCGATCATGGGGCCATTGCGCAGCGTGATCCAGCCCCGCACGCGCACCCGGCGGCCCTCGTAGGACAGCGGGTCGATGCCGGCGCGGGTGACCTCGCGCATCGCGGCGCGGCCGATATGGACGGTGACGTCGCTGCGCCAGTCGGTGCCGAAATCCAGCCAGGCCTCGCCGCTGCCCTTGGACACCGCCAGCACCACCCCGTCCACCAGCTGGAAGCTGTCGCGGTCGCGGGAAAGCCCGTCGGCGTCGGCGGCGTCGCGCACGGCATAGACCCGGCTGCGCCACAGCCCGCGCCCGGCATTGCGCGCGGCCTCCTCGCCGGCCAGCAGCTCCGCCGCATAGGCGCGGGCGTCGGGCCGGGTGTGGACCCGCGCCAGCCCGCGCACCAGCAGCGCCGATTGCAGCCACAGCCCGTCCTCCCGCACCAGATTGGCGAGCAGCCGGCCATGGCGGTCGACCGGCGCCGGCCCGTGCAGCACGACGCGGCGGCCGAGCGCCAGATCGGCCAGCGCCGCGGTCGCCGCCTCGGCCAGCGGCCAGACCCGCCCGTCGGCGGGGTTGGCGTTCCGCGGCGGCTTGGCCGCGTCGATCCCGGCCAGCCGGACCCGGCGGCCGTCCTCAAGCTCCAGCGTGTCGCCGTCCAGCACGGCGGTGACCCGCATCCCGTCCGCCCAGGCGGTGCCGGCCAGCAGCAGCCAGCCCAGCAGCAGGCCAGCCAGCACTGGCACCGGCAGGCGCACAAGCGGAAGCGTGACATGTCGCATCGGGAACGCCATCGTTGCGGAACATCCGCCGCCAAGCGGGGTTTTGACCGGTATGCCGACCCATCTCCGCTTCCGCAAGCCCCTCCGCGCCGCACTGGCCACCCTCATGCTGGCCGCAGCCGCGCCCGCCCTGGTCGCACCCGCGCCGGCCCGGGCCGGGCTGCTGGACACCGTGCTGTCCGGCGGCGACGAGGCGGCTCTGGGCGCGCAGGAGCACCCGAAGATCCTAGCCCAGTTCGGCGGGGCGGTGAAGGACGCCAAGCTCCAGGGCTACATCGACCAGCTCGGCCGCAAGCTCGCCGCCACCACCGCGCTGGCGCGCGATCCCTGGACCTTCACCGTGCTGGACAGCGACGTGGTCAACGCCTTCGCCCTGCCCGGCGGCTATGTCTATGTCACCCGCGGCCTGCTGGCTCTGGCGAAGGACGAGGCCGAGGTGGCCGGCGTGCTGTCGCACGAGATCGGCCACGTCACCGCCCACCATTCGGCGCAGCGCCAGACCCGGCAGACCATCGCCGGGCTCCTCGCCGCCGGGGTTGGGCTGGTGTTCGGCAACGACACGCTGGCGCAGCTGGCCGGGCTGGGCGGCACCGCCGTGGTCGCCAGCTATTCCCGCGAGCAGGAGCTGGAGGCCGACCAGCTCGGCGTCGAGACGCTGCGGCGGACCGGTTACGACCCCTTCGCCATGGCGACATTCCTGGAGACGCTGCGCCGCGACAGCCAGTATGACGGCCTGCGCTCCGGCAACAAGGGCGGCGGCGGCTTCGACTTCCTCGCCAGCCATCCGGCGACCGAGGAGCGCGTGCGCCGCGCCGCCGACCTCGCCCGCGCCATCCCGCCGGGCGGCGCCCGCCCGCGCGATCCTTACCTGGCGGCGGTCGACGGCATGATCTATGGCGACAGCCCGGAGAACGGCTATGTCCGCGGCCGGACCTTCGCCCATCCGCAGCTGGGCATCGCCTTCACCGTGCCGCAGGGCTATGCGCTGCTGAACGGTGCCGATCAGGTGGTCGCCAAGGGGCCGAACGGCACCGCCATGGCCTTCGACGGCGGTGCGACGGCCGGCGTGTCCGATCCGGCCGGCTTCCTGACCGGCGTATGGGGCAAGGACGCCACCCTGTCCAATCTCCAGCGTCTCACCATCGGCGGGATGGCGGCGGCCACCGCCACCACGCGCGGCGAGACCGACGGCGCCAGCGCCGACATCCGGCTGGTGGCGATCCGCGCCCCGGACGGCAAGATGTACCGCTTCACCTTCCTGGCGCCCGCCGGATCGCTGGCTCGTTTCGATAACGATTTCCAGGCGGCGGCCAACAGCTTCCATCGCATGACCGCGGAGGAGGCCGCCCGCTACCGCCCGCGCCGGGTGCAGGTGACGACGGTGCAGCCTGGCGACAGCGTCGCCGGGCTCATTCGCCGGATGCCGCAGGAGCCCTATGCCGAAGAATTGTTCCGGATCATCAACGACCTGCCGCCCGGCACGCCGCTGCAACCCGGCCAGCGGGTGAAGGTGATCGTCGGGGAATAGGAGGGGCAAGAGGATGGGGAGTTGCGGCAACCCCAAGCATGAGCATGACCGCATGAAATCCGCGTAAGGATACAGCCCCGCGGGTTGCCGCCGGCCGGATGGGCGGGTAGGCTGCCGCGCATGTCCGATACCCCGTCAGCGCGCCCCCAGATTGCTCCGCCCCTTCCGGCGACGGCCGTGAAGCCGGCCGGACAGGCGGCTGGAAAGGCGGCGGCGAAGCCTGCGGCGAAAAACGGGGGGAAGGCCGGCCCGAAGCCCGCAGGGCGCCGCCGCCTGCGGCTGCCCATCGCCGCGGTGCTGGTGGCGGGGTTCGGTTCGCTGATGCTGGCGGCGGTCGCCAGCGTTCTGGTTCTGGGTCTCGTCAGCGCCAGCACCAACACCTTCGCCCTGCTGAACGACAAGGCCGATCTGGCGCTGGCCGGGGTGGAGGTGCGGGTCCGCCACCAGCTCGACCCCGCGCGCGAGATGGCGCGCTTCGTCGCCGGACTGATCGAGCGCGGCGACCTGCGCGCCGGCGACAACACGGCGATGATCGACACGCTGCGCGGCGCGCTGGCCGGCGCGCCGGATGTCACCGGCCTCGCCTTCGTCCGCCCGGACCTGACCGGGGTCCGCGTCGGCCGGCTGAACGGCGGGCTGGTCGCCGATCCCATCGACCTGCAGGGCGACAGCGACATTCCGCCGGAGATCCTGGACGGCCCCAACCGCAGCGCCGCCACCTGGGCCGACCCGCGCTGGCTGAAGGAGGCCCAGAACAGCTTCGTCACCCTCTACCAGCCGGTGCGGCGCGACGGCCGCTATCTGGGGCAGGTGGCGGTCGGCGTGTCGCTGGGCGACCTGTCGCGCTTCCTCTCGGTGCTGTATGTGGAGCAGGGGCTGAACGCCTTCGTGCTGTACGACCAGAGCCATGTGCTGGCCCATCCGGCGCTGGTCGGCCGCAGCTTCGACTTTTCCGGCAAGCTGGACGGTCCGCCGCTGCCGCGCACCGATCAGGTCGACGACCCGGCGCTGGCGGCGCTGTGGTCCAGCGGCGTGCCCGTCCAGTCGCTGAAGAAGCGGGTGGAGGCGCGCGCCGTCCAGGTTCTCGGCAGCGACTACATCTTCCTGACCCGCAAGATGTCGGGATACGGGCAGCAGGACTGGATCATCGGCATCGGCTATCGCGACGGCGAGCTGAATGTCGAGGTCCGCCGGCTCTACATCACCGGCGCCGTCGGCTTCGCCATCCTGCTGGTGTCGGTCGGGGTGGCGCTGCTGGTCGGGCGGAGGATCAGCCGGCAGGTGGCGCGGCTGGCCGAGGCCGCCGACCGCGTCCGCGCCTTCGAATTCCGCGCGATTTCCGACCTGCCCGACTCCCGCCTGCGCGAGATGGCGCGCGCCGCCACCGCCTTCAACGCCATGGTCGCCGGCCTGCGCTGGTTCGAGACCTATGTGCCGAAGGCGCTGGTCCTGCGCCTGATGCGCCAGCGCGAGACCGAGGGCGGGCTCGACTCGGTGCAGCGCGAGGTGACGGTGATGTTCACCGACATCCGCGGCTTCTCCCGCATGGCCGAGCATATGGCCGCCGCCGACACCGCCGCCCTGCTGAACGAGCATTTCACCCTGCTCGCCGCCTGCATCGAGGCGGAGGGCGGCACGGTGGACAAGTTCATCGGCGATTCGCTGATGGCCTTCTGGGGCGCGCCCGAGGCGCAGGAGGATCACGCCGTCCGCGGGCTGCGCGCGGCGCTGGCGATCCACCACGCCATCCGCGCCGACAACCGCCGCCGGGTCGCCGAAGGCCGGGCGCCGATCCATGTCCGCGTCGGGCTGCACAGCGGCCCGGTGGTGGTCGGCAACATCGGCTCCGACAGCCGGATCAACTACACCATCGTCGGCGACACCGTGAATGTCGCCGCCCGGATCGAGGAGCTGTCGGCCGCCCTCCAGGGCGAGTCCGAGGTGATCGTCCTGACCAGCGGCGTCACCGCCGCCAAGGGCAAGGATGCCGTCCCGCTGGTCCGCCAGGGCGGCCGGTCGCTGCGCGGCCGGACCGGGATGACCGAACTCTGGCGCCTGGTGCTGGAGGAGGAGAAGAAGGACGCGGCGAAGGCGGCGGAGAAAGCGGCAGCGACAGTGGCAGTGGCGCCGGCAGCCGGCACGGCGGCGCCGCCCGCGGCACCCCCGCCGGTGGCGGGTGAGACTGCCAAACCGGTGTTCGCAGGTAAGGATACGCCCTGAAGCGGGCCGGTGTTTTCAGTCAAGTCATTGAGAAGACTGGAAACACCCCTGCCCGCTTCCTTACTTCAGCGCCAGCCGCGACGGCCACCGCGGCGGTCGTCCTCGTCGAACAGTTCGGCCAGCTTGTTCATCATCGTGCCGCCCAGCTGTTCGGCATCGACGATGGTCACGGCGCGGCGGTAATAGCGGGTCACGTCGTGGCCGATGCCGATCGCCACCAGCTCGACGGGCGAGCGGGTCTCGATCTGCTCGATGGTCTGGCGCAGGTGGCGTTCCAGGTAATTGCCGGCATTCACCGACAGGGTCGAGTCGTCGACCGGGGCGCCGTCGGAGATCACCATCAGGATGCGGCGCTGTTCCGGCCGGCCGAGCAGCCGGTTGTGCGCCCATTGCAGCGCCTCGCCGTCGATGTTCTCCTTCAGGATGCCTTCGCGCAGCATCAGGCCGAGATTCTTTCGGGCCCGGCGCCACGGCATGTCGGCCGCCTTGTAGACGATGTGGCGCAGGTCGTTCAGCCGGCCGGGATGCGCAGGCTTGCCGCCGGCGACCCAGGCCTCGCGCGCCTGCCCGCCCTTCCAGGCGCGGGTGGTGAAGCCCAGCACCTCCACCTTCACCGCGCAGCGCTCCAGCGTGCGGGCGAGGATGTCGGCGCTCATCGCGGCGATGGAGATCGGCCGGCCGCGCATCGAGCCGGAATTGTCGATCAGCAGCGACACCACGGTGTCGCGGAAGTCCATCTCCTTCTCCGCCTTGAAGGAGAGCGGCAGGACCGGGTTGGCGACGACGCGGGCCAGCCGGGCGGCGTCGAGGATGCCCTCCTCCAGGTCGAAGTTCCAGGAGCGCTGCTGCTTGGCCATCAGCCGCCGCTGCAGCCGGTTCGCCAGCTTGGAGATGACGCCCTGCAGATGCTGCAGCTGCTGGTCCAGCAGGTGGCGCAGACGCTCCAGTTCCGCCGGGTCGCAGAGGTCGGCGGCGTCGACCACCTCGTCATACTGGGTGGTATAGGCCTTGTAGGCGTTGGGGTCGGGCTCGTTGCGGCGATTGGCGTCGTTGCGCCAGGGCTGGCCGGGGCCTGCGGGCTCCTCCGCCCCCTCGCCCTCGCCCATCTCCATGTCGCCTTCCTCGCCGGCACCCTCCTCGGCACTCTCGCCGGCCTCCGACGAGTCCTGCATCTCCGACGAGGCCATCGATTCGGCGTCGGACTGGTCCTCGTCCTGGCCGCGGGTCTGGCCGTGCTGGGGCGATTCCTCGTCCTCGGAGGACTGGGTCTGCTGGTCCTCTTCCTCCTCCTGGTCGGCCTCCTGCCCGACTTCCATGTCGAGGTCGGCCAGCAGGCGGCGGACGGCCTTGGCGTAGGCCTCCTGGTCGCCGGCGTAACCGGCCAGCCCCTTCATGTCCCGGCCCAGACGCTCCTCGATCCAGGGGCGCCAGAGGTCGACGGCATGGGCGGCGGCGGGTGGCGGCGGCGCACCGGTCATCGCCTCGCGCGCCATCATCCGAAGCGCTTCCGACAAGGGCACCTGCCCGCGGTCCTCGACGCGGTCGAGACCCTGGCGGGTGTAGCGGTCGTCCAGCGCCGCTTCCAGATTGTGGGCGACGCCGGCCATGTCGCGGCTGCCCAGCGCCTCGCAGCGCGCCTGCTCCATCGCGTCATAGGCCTGGCGCGCCGCATCGCCCAGCGGCATGCGGTGGGCATGCACCGTGGCGTCGTGATAGCGCAGCCGCAGCGCCACGGCATCGGCCGCCCCGCGCAGCTTGGCGACCTCGACCGGATTCAGGTCGCGCGCGGGCAGCGGCACCCGGACCCGCTGGCCCGACAGGCCCGGCGGATCGGACGAAAAGCCCACCTGCACCTCCGCCCGCCGGGACATGGCGCGCACCGTGGCGGTGGTGGACCGCTTGAAGGCTTCGACGGGGGTGTCGTTCTGGGTGGTCATCGCGGGGCGTCTTCGGGTTGTGGTACCGGCTTCGGACAAGGTCGGAGAACTGCGGGCAAGATTGACACGGATTTCACGGATTTGGGCACGGATTTCACGGATTTTCTAATGTGCCAGCACTCGCTTGACCGTAAGGCTAGGTCCGGCGAAGTTGAACAGAAGCCCAACCGGCAATCCGCTTGCCCGCAGATAGTTCAGGACTTGGCGGCTGTGGGCTTGGATCAAAGCCTCGCAAACCTTCAACTCCACGATCAGCCGCTGTTCGACCACGAGATCCGCAAAATAGCTGCCGACGGGATCACCTTTGTAAAGCACCTTGAAAGGCACTTCCGTGGCAACCGTCAAACCGGCGTCGGATAACTCACGAAACAGCGCCTTTTTATAGACCTGTTCGGCAAACCCATGGCCCAATGCGGCATGAACCGCAAAGGCGGCGCCGATGACCCGCTCGGTCAAGCGGTCGAGATCGGCGCCCAGGCTCACCTTCATCCGTGAAATCCGTGTTTTAATCCGTGAAATCCGTGTCAATCCTTGTGTGCTGTGCCCCGACTTCATCGAAGAGCGGGGCGCAGCGCACAGGATCACACGAGGTTCGCCTGGACCCCCGTCTCCGGCAGTTCGACGCCGAAGCAGCGCTGGTAGTATTCGGCCACCGTCGGCCGCTCCACCTCGTCGCACTTGTTGAGGAAGGTGATGCGGAAGGCGAAGGCGACGTCGTTGAAGATCTTCGCGTTCTCGGCCCAGGTGATGACCGTGCGCGGGCTCATGACGGTGGAGATGTCGCCGTTGATGAAGCCGGCGCGGGTCAGGTCGGCCAGACGCACCATCGAGGCCACCGTATCGCGGCCCTTGGCGTCGTCATACGACTTCACCTTGGCCTGGACGATCTTCATCTCGGCGTCGACCGGCAGGTAGTTCAGCGTCGCCACGATGTTCCAGCGGTCCATCTGGCCCTGGTTGATCTGCTGGGTGCCGTGATAGAGGCCGGTGGTGTCGCCCAGCCCGACGGTGTTCGCCGTGGCGAACAGGCGGAAGGCCGGGTGCGGGCGGATGACGCGGTTCTGGTCGAGCAGCGTCAGCTTGCCTTCCACCTCCAGCACGCGCTGGATCACGAACATCACGTCGGGGCGGCCGGCGTCATACTCGTCGAACACCAGGGCGCAGGCATGCTGCAGGGCCCAGGGCAGGATGCCCTCGCGGTATTCGGTGACCTGCACGCCGTCGCGCAGAACGATGGCGTCCTTGCCCATCAGGTCGATACGGCTGATGTGGCTGTCCAGGTTGACACGGATGCAGGGCCAGTTCAGCCGGGCCGCGACCTGTTCGATGTGGGTCGACTTGCCGGTGCCGTGATAGCCCTGGACCATGACGCGGCGGTTGTAGGCAAAGCCGGCGAGGATGGCCAGAGTGGTGTCCCGGTCGAAGCGGTAGGCGCTGTCGAGGTCGGGCACATGCTCCGAGCGCTGGCTGAAGGCCGGCACCTGCATGTCGCTGTCGATGCCGAAGACCTCACGCACCGAGACCGTCGTGTCGGGCTTGTGGTCGAACAGGGCCGAGCTGGCCTGGGTCGCTCCTTGGGAAGCCATGGGTGGTTTCTTACGTTCCAGCGAGTGTCGGTTGTCCAGCGGCCGCGGGATTGACCCGGCCCGCCAACGGGGGTTCAGGCAGCATAACAGGCTTTCAGCGTATTGTAGGCCTGATTGATTTCTTTCAGGCGTTCTTCCGCAGCCTTGTCGCCGCCGTTGGCATCGGGATGATGCTTTTTCGCAAGCTCCCGATAGCGTGCTTTTATCCGTGCGAAGTCCACCGGCGGAGTCAGTTCAAGGACCGCCAGCGCCTTTTCCTCTTCGGTGCGGGCGTGGTGGCGCCGGTGCGCCTTTTCCTCGGTCTTCGTCTTGCCGGTGTCCTGGCCGAATTCGAAACTGAAGCCGTTGACCACGCGGTCGCGGATGAAGCGCTCCTGCGTCGCCCATTTGCCGAGCGGCCAGCTCGGCCGCTGCCAGGTGGTGTCCTGCCGCACCTCCGCCTCGATCTGGTCGGTGGACATGCCGGCGTAATAGTCCCAGGCCCGGTTGTACTCCCGGACATGCTCCAGGCAGAACCACCAGTACTCGTTGAGGCTGCTGCGGCTTTTCGGCGCACGGAACTCGCCGGCGGCGACGCAATCGGGATGGTCGCACACACGGGTGGCCGCACGCGGGGCGGCATAGCTGTCGTAACTGGAGCGGGCGCGGTTCCTGGTCATCGGCCAAGTATGGGAAGAGCCGATGCCTCTGGCAAGCACGCCGAATCGAGCTTCCGTCATCCGCAATCTGCGGGTCGCCGGGCTTGACAGACGCTTGACAGGGCAGGGATCGCACCGTCTCCTGGCTGTTGGCGCGCCAACCGGGTCACGATGTCCCGCCGCGGCCTCTCCCATTCCTCCCCGACCAGCGACGAGACATCAGGATCCGCCATGGAATACGCCACCCGCATCCGCGAAAAGCTGACCGCCGGACTGGCGCCGGACCGGCTCGACGTCGTCGACGACAGCGCCCGTCATGCCGGCCATGCCGGGGCGGACGCCGCCGGGGAAACCCATTTCCACGTCACCGTCGTCTCCGCCGCCTTCGCCGGCAAGTCGCGGGTGGAGCGCCAGCGGATGGTCTACGCGCTGCTGGCCGACGAGCTGCGCGAGCGGGTGCATGCGCTGGGGCTGACCACCCACGCCCCCGGTGAGGCCGGGGCCTGATCCGGGAGGACCGCGGGGGCTGACGGGCCCGCACGCATCCCGTCCACGGGACGTTCGATACTGATCGCCGGTGCGCTTCAAATAACGAGGGGTTGAGCGCCTGAAATTACATACATATGGATGCAACCAAGAGTCGATTTTAGGGAAACTTGCAAGAATGAGAGACGCTAGCGTGGTTGCATTTCCCGCTGCGTTTAGTAAAGTATGATATATGCAACCATTTATCGCGCCGTGGCGGACACAAACTTCGCATGTCCGCCGGCGGCTTCGTGGAAGGGGCTGCGGATGGCGAAGCGTGGGCCGAAGAAAAAGCGTGTGAACAGCCCCCATGCGGGGGTGGAACCGCTGAGGAGCCAGAACATCATGATCGGCGGACACCGCACGAGCATGCGGCTGGAGCCGTCGATGTGGGATGCTCTGGAGGAGATCGGCCGTCGGGAAGGCCTGACCGTCAACCGTCTCTGCACCCAGATCAAGGAGCGGATCGAGGAACAGGCGCGCCGCAAGGGCATCAAGCCGGAAGACGCCGACGTCACCCTGACGTCCGCCGTGCGCGTCTTCATCGCATCCTATTTCCGGCGGGCCTGCACGGAGGACGGTCATCTGCGCGCCGGCCATGGCGGCAGCGACCCGTTCGTCGGCACGCCGTTCGAACTGCCGACGGCCGACGAGGACGACGGTGTCAAGGCGGTCGCCGCGGGCGGCAGCTTCGCCACCCCCGGCACAAATCCCGGTCCTTCCCCCGGCCCGACACAAGCCGCGGGTCCGGTCCGGTCCGCTCTGGACGCCTGAACTCCGGCGCCCGCCCGGCTGATTTCCGGCGGGCGCCTGGGACGAAGGGGTATCTTATTCCGCCGCCTCTTCCCGGGCGGCGTCTTCGTCTTCGTGGCCGGTGCGATTGTGGCCGGTGTAGTGCGCAGGCCAGTGTTTGCGCACCGCTTCGCCGTTGCTGTCGAAGATATGGCACATGTTCAGCAGCACCGGCCGCTTGCCGTCGTCCTGGGCCGGCCTGCCGGACGCCTCCGCGCGCTCCGCCGCCTCGCGGGCCAGGATCGGGTAGACGGTCTGGAAAGCCGTGGTCGCCAGCGGTCCCAGCAACTCCACCAGATGGGTGCAGCCCTTCGGCCCGCCCAGCCTGTCCTTCACCGCGCGGGTCCAGCCCGGCCCGATGCGCAGGCCGACCAGCTGCTGGAACTGCGGCGTGATGCTGCCGCAGGCGTTGTAGGGGCTGTGTTCGGTCACCGCCTCCACCGCCTGGACGGTCAGTTTGTCGTCGACGGTCAGGCGCATCCACATCTGGTGGATCGGGGTTCCCGGTTCCAGATGCCCGCGCTCTTCCGTGTGGAAGCCATAGCTTTTGACGTCGGTCAGGTGGCCTTCGATGTCCCACAGCCCATCGGCACGCCGAAAGCCCTGGCAGGTGACACGGCGGGTGTGGATCGGCTCGCGCGCGGCGGGGGCGGACAGCGAGGGCGCGGACATCGGGCTTTCCAGTTCAGCAAAGAGGATGGCTCACCCTCGACTATCGGTGGGGCCGGGCCCCCGGTCAACCCGACCCCACCGCAACGCAGCGTTACCTATGGGTCAAGTTCGCTCAGCCGGGCGTGGCCTCCGCCGAATAGCCGCTGCCGAACATGTAGGCCTCGCGGCTGCGCAGCTCATCCTCCAGATGGGCGCGCACCACGGCGAACAGGTCGCGGATCGACACCATGCCGACCGCCTCGCCGTTCACGGCGATGGGCAGGTGCCGGTAATGGTGCCGCTCCATCAGGTCGAGCGCAGCCAGGGCGGTCGCCGAGGGCTCCAGCGTGTCGGGATCGGCGGTCATCACTGAGGACAGCAGGGTGGTGTCCGGGTCGAGCCCGGCGGCGACCACACGGGCAGTCATGTCGCGTTCGGTGACGATGCCCTTCAGCGTCCGCCCTTCGGTGACCAGCACCGCGGCGATGCGCTTCTCCGCCATCAGCGTGGCGGCGTCGCGCGCGGTGGCGCCCGGCGGCAGGCAGGTCAGTTCCTGGTTCTTGATGACGTCCGGCATCAGTCGGCGTGTCGGCATGTGTCCCATCTCCCTCGTGATTGCAGGTTTTGTGGACGAACGATGCACTCGACCGCGATTTCGCAGCGCGGCATACACGATCCTGTCAGCTTGATGCACGGATCGTCAATAGAACTGATTGTCTGGAATTTCCCGCATGCGCCGGGTCATTGCCGACCCCGCCGCCGTTATTGGCCGGATTCCAGACGCTTGCGCAACCCGTCGAAGCCGCTGGTGTAGATTCCGGCGATGGCCTTGCGCGCGTCGGCGTCGGAGGCGCCGCTGGCCTGGAAGCGCGAGGACCAGGTGATGCGGGTGGTGTGGGCGTCCACCGCGCCCAGCCGGATGGTGGAGGTGTAGTTCTTCACCGGCAGCGGCCCGGTCAGCAGGGTGTAGCGCAGCCGGTGCTTGGCGGCGGAGAGGCCGGTCAGCCGCTCCTGGATGGCGCCGCCGCCTTTCAGCGCGATGTCGCGCTCCTGTTTGTCGCCGGTCTTGCGCAGGGTGCAGCCTTCCACGGCGGGGTGCCAGTCGCTGATCGCGCAGAAGGGGGCGATCTGTTTCCACACCTGCTCGACCGGCGCCTTGATCGTCGCCTGTTCCCGCACCTCCAGCGCCATGGCCGGCGCCGCCAGCAGCAGCACCGCGGCCATCGCCGACATCCCAAGCATCGCCTTCATCGCTTATCCTCCCCGTTGCGGCCGGACGGCCGCGGTGTCCATCGTCGCCGCGGCCGGATGGCCGTGGTTTCGGGGGGGAGTATGGGCAGGCAACCGCTGTCGCGGATATTGTGCGAAAGACGGATTATCTGTGATGGCCGGGGATCAGGCGGGCTGGACCGACTCGGCCAGCACGGCACGGACGGCGGCGGCATCGACATCGCGGCGGGTGAAGGCGTTGCCGATGCGGTCGGCCAGGATGAAGGTGATGCGGCCGTCCTGCACCTTCTTGTCCTTGGCCATCGACCGGACCAGCCCATCCACGTCCCAGGCGACGCCGGGGATGTCGGCCGGCCGCACCGGCAGTCCGACATCGGCCAGATGGGCGCGGGCGCGGCGGGCATCCTCGGCCGGGCACAGCCCGAGCCGGACCGACAGGTCGAAGGCCAGCACCATGCCGATCGCCACCCCTTCGCCATGCAGCAGGGTCTGGCCGAAGCCGGTCGCCGCCTCCAGCGCATGGCCGAAGGTGTGGCCCAGGTTCAGAAGCGCCCGGTCGCCACTCTCGCGCTCGTCGACGCCGACGATGTCGGCCTTGGCCCGGCAGCTGACGGTCACCGCGTGGCGGCGGGCGTCGCTGTCGCCGTCCACCACCCGCCGGCCGTTCCGCTCCAGCCAGGCGAAGAAGTCGGGCTGGCGGATCAGGCCGTACTTCACCACCTCGGCATAGCCGGCCAGCACCTCGCGCCGGGGCAGGGTGTCGAGCGTGGCGGTGTCGGCGATGACCAGGCGCGGCTGGTGGAAGGCGCCGATCAGGTTCTTGCCGTGCCGGCTGTTGATGCCGGTCTTGCCGCCGACCGAGCTGTCGACCTGGGACAGCAGCGTGGTCGGCACCTGGATGAAGTCGATGCCGCGCAGCGCCGACGCTGCGGCGAAGCCGGTGATGTCGCCGATCACCCCGCCGCCCAGCGCCAGCAGAACGGTGGACCGCTCGATGCCGCGGCCGAGGATGTCGTCCATCAGCTGCTGGAAATGGGCGAAGTCCTTGGTCTTCTCGCCGGCCGGCAGGACGATGGCCGGCTGCGGCGCGATCCCCGCCTCCAGCATCGCGGCGTTCAGCGTGTCCAGATGCAGCGGCGCCACGTTGGCATCGGTCACCACGATGGGCGCCCGGCCGCGGGTGACGGCGGCGATGCGCTCGCCGGCATCGGCCAGAACGCCGTCGCCGACGAGGATGTCGTAGCTGCGGGCGCCCAGCTCCAGGCGGACGGTGTCGAGTGCGGCCGGGGTGGTGGCGTTGACGGAGGTCATCGGGGCAGTCCGCGAAGCTGGTGGTTCAGGAAAGAGGCGGGAGGCTCGGGTCAGGGGGCGTCTGTTTTGGGGGCGTCGGGCTTTCCGGGCCGTCCGCCGCGCTGGGCGTTGCCCTGGCCCTGGGGCTGGCGGTGGGGAAGCTGGACGCCGAAATGCGCCTCCAGCGCGTCGATCACCAGCTCCACCGTCACGTCGGGCGGGCGTTCGTCGCTGACCACGGTCAGGTCGGCCTCGGCATAGACGGGATAGCGCTGCTCCATCAGCCGGCCCAGGATGGTGCGCGGATCGCCCTGGTTCAGGATGGGACGGTGGGTGCGCCGGGCGGTGCGGGCGACCAGCACGTCCAGTTCGGCGCGCAGCCAGACCGAAATGCCGTGCTGGCGGATGGCGGCGCGGGTTTCAGGATCCATGAAGGCGCCGCCGCCGGTCGCCAGGATGTGCACCGGCTCGTCCTTCACCAGGCGGGTGATGATGCGGCGCTCGACGGAGCGGAAGACCGGTTCGCCGTCGCGGGCGAAGATTTCGGCGATGGTGCAGCCGGCCGCCGCCTCGATCTCGGTGTCGGCGTCGCGGAAGGGCAGGTGCAGGCGCGTGGCCAGCCGGCGCCCGATGGCGCTCTTGCCGGCTCCCATCAGCCCGACCAGCACCACGGTGCGCGGCAGCAGCGGCACCGCATCCTCCGCCGCACCCGTCCCCGGAGCTTGGGCCGTCATCGCCTTGCGCAGTCCCATCACATCCATCCGATCCGCCACCCGCACTCCCGGCGCCAGCATGCCGGCGTCTTCGCCGGCCGTCACACCGCTGCAACAGACAACACTCATACCCGCCGAAAGCTGGCCGGCACAAGCGCCCCGGTTCCGCCAGACCCTGCCCCGCATCCTGCTGCGGAGCCGGTGAATGGCCCGGTGGACGGGTTGCGCCGCGATCCAACCTGTGGCTACACTGCGCCGTCTTCCGGCCGCCGGCCGGAGCCGCGGATGCTTTAGCAGAAAAGCCCTTGCTTGTCCCAAGCCCTGCGGATGCAGGACGTGGTAGCTCCGCTCCGATCCTCCGTTTTCCGACACAACATGTCCCTGGTGCCATGAGCCGGTTTCTCTCGATCCTCTTCGTCCTGCTGTTGCTGGTGATCGCCGGTGGCATGGTGTTCCTCGCCTCGTGGGACCTGCCGGCTCCGTCGAAAACGGTGGAGAAGGTTCTGCCGGATGAGCGCTTCCCGCGCTGAACCCCGACCATCGGCCCCTCGACCACCGGTCCCCCGCCCATCGGCCGGGAGCGTCAGGCCCCAGGGAGTCCGGCAGGCAACCGTTCCGCTGCTGGCCGGACTGCTGACGGCCGTCTGGTCCATGGCTGCCCCCGCCCAGGCCGCAGCCCAGGCCTTCGGCCCGCCGGTCCGGCTGACGCCCGACGCCGCGGTGGAGACCCCATCCCAACCCGGTCCCTCCGCCCCCGCTCCGGTCATCGTGCCGGCCTATCCGCCCGCGGTCACCCCGCCGCCCGCCGTCTCCCCGGTGGTGGCGCGGCCGGCTCCGGTCGCGCGCGAGCCCTTGGGCGCGCCCGACCCGGACGGGGCCGGCCCCCTCGACGGCATGCAGGGGCTGGGCGGCGACCCCTGGCGCGGTCTTGGCCGGGCGGAGCTTCTTACCCTGATCGCCGCCCTGCCGGTCGACACCCCCTCTCCCACCGTCAAGGCGCTGGAACGCCGCCTGCTGCTGAGCGCCGGTTCCCCGGCGGTCGCGACCGGGGAGCCGCCGCCGCCCCGCCGCCTCGGCGCCCTGCGCATCGAGAAGCTGGCGCGGCTCGGCGATCCCGCCGGGGCGGCCGAACTGGCCGGGCGCCTGCCGGCGGCGCTGGCGGCGGACGAGCCGGCGGCCCGGGCGCTGACCGATGCGGAGCTGGTGCGCGGCGGGCTGGATTGCCCGCGCGCGCTGGCCCGCGGCAAGAGCTTCGCCTCCGCCTATTGGGCCAAGCTGGGCCTGTTCTGCCGTGCCCGCGCCGGCGACCGGGCCGGCACGGACGAGGCGCTGGCGGGACTGCGCGACAGCCGCCGGTCCGACCCCTTCCTGCCGGTCGCCGAGGCGCTGGCCGGGGCCGCCCCGCCGCCGGCCCGCTCGCTGTCGCTGCAAGCCGATGCGGACGGGCTGGTGATGCTGCTCGCCGCCATGCGCATGGCGCGGATCGGCGTGCCGCCCGACCGGCTGCCGCTGGACAAGCTGCCGGCGCTGGCCGCCATCGCCACCAACCCGGCCGTCGATGCGACCACCCGTGCCGCCGCCGGCGAACGGGCGGCAGCATCCCTGTTCCTCGATGCCCGCCAGTTGCAGGATCTCTACGCCCAGGTGCCGGCGGTGGGGGACGAGCTTCTCCGGGTCCGCGACATCGCCCGGCGCGACCGCGGCGCCCGCACCCGCGCGCTGGTCCATCAGGCGATGGCGGCGGCGATGGACGGGCGTCGGCGCGTGGCGCTGGCCGCGCTGGCGGTGGAGCTTGTCGATCCGCGCCTGCGCGCCGGGCCGGTCGGCGGTGCCGCCGCCGGGCTGCTCGACGGCGTGTCGCCGACCGGCGATGCCGCGGCGCTGGCCCCGGCGGCGGCCCGGCTTTATTACGCGCAGGGGCGGCTCGATCAGGCGCGGCGCTGGCACGATCTGGCCCTGCGCAGCGGCCGGAGTGCCGATACCGCCTGGCTGTGGCCGCTGGCGGTGGTGGCGACGGGGCAGGGGAGCGGGGATCCGGCTGCGCTGACCGCCTGGCTCGACGAGGCGCTGCGTGGCGCCGACACCCCCGCCCGCAGCCGCATCGCCGGCCAGCTGGCGCTTCTCCAGGCGACCGGAGCCGCCATCCCCGACGACGCCTGGATGACCGTCACCGACGGCGCCGGCCCGCCCAGCGGCAGCGATGCCGGCGTCGATCCCGCGCTGTGGCAGCGGCTGGGCGACGCCGCGGCCGGTGGGCGCATCGGCGAGACGGTGGCCGTCGCCCTGCTTCTGCTTGGGGAGGCCGGACCCGCCACCCTGCCGCCCGTCGTCACCGCTCGCGTGGCGGCCAATCTCAAGGCGGTCGGGCTGGAACCCGACGCCCGCGCGCTGGTTCGCGAAGCGATGGTCGCCATCGCCGCCCCCGCCGCCCAGGCCCCTCTCCCAAATCCGACTGCCGAATGACCTTCCGCCCCGTGGAGCCCGCCATCACCATGACGCCGACACCATGACCGGCAGCAAAAAGACCGCCATCAAAGCGGGCACCAAGACCGGCGCCAAGCGGCGCGGCCGGCCGTGCAAGCCGCGCCCGCTCGCCACCTCGCCGCATCTGGACGCCTTCCTCGACATGCTGACGGCGGAGCGCGGGGCGGCGGTGAACACGCGGCTGGCCTATGAACGGGACCTTGCCGATCTCGGCCGCTGGCTGGCCCAGCGCAGCGTGGCGCTGGAGGCGGCCGGGACCGAGGACCTGCGCGCCTATCTGGCGGTGCAGAGCAAGGACGGCGCCCCCCGCACCGTGGCGCGGCGGCTGTCGGCGATGCGGCAGTTCTACCGCTTCCTGCTGTCCGAAGGCCGCCGCCTCGACGATCCCGCCTCGCCGCTCGACAGCCCCAAGCAGGGCCGCCCGCTGCCCAAGATCCTGACGGAGGCGGAGGTCGGCGCCATGCTGTCCACCGCCGAGGCGCGTGGCGGGCCGGAGGGGCTGCGGCTGGTGGCCCTGCTGGAGGTGCTCTACGCCACCGGCCTGCGCGTGTCGGAGCTGGTCGGCCTGCCGATGACCGCGATCATGCGCGACGGCCGCGGCCTGCTGGTGCGCGGCAAGGGCGGCAAGGAGCGCATGGTTCCGCTGTCCGACCCGGCGCTGGCGGCGCTGGCCGGCTACATCCCGTTCCGCGGCCATTTCATCCCGCCGGCCGCCGCTGCGGAAGCCGGGCACAGCCCGTTCCTGTTCCCGTCCCGCATCTCCGCCGAGGGGCACCTGACGCGCCAGCGCTTCGCCCAGCTGTTGAAGCAACTTGCCATCGACGCCGGCATCGACCCGGAGAAGGTCAGCCCCCACGTGCTGCGCCACGCCTTCGCCACCCATCTGCTCGACCATGGCGCCGACCTGCGCTCCGTCCAGAAGATGCTCGGCCATGCCGACATCGCGACGACGCAGATCTACACCCATGTGGTGACGGAGCGGCTGAAGCGGGTCATGCACGACCACCACCCGCTGGCGCGCCGCAAGGCGGAAGAGGCGTCGGAGGGGTAGGGCAGGCAAGGATGGGGGAGGTGGGGGCGCCGAGGCCGGCACCTCCCGCCCTATCCTTACTTCTTCTCCAGCATCAGCGTGCCCTGGCGCGAGACCTTGTTCTTGATCTTGTCGGCCAGCAGGGCCAGCGCCCAGGGAAGCTGCACCTCCATCTCGACCCGGTCGTCCAGCACGTCGATGTGGCCGGCGATGGTCTGGGCCAGCGCCACGACGTGGAAATTCAGGCGGTCGTCGGTCCAGCTGTCGTCGACGCTGGCCGACACGGCGCTCAGGCGCGCCCGCACCTCGCCCATGCCGTCGACCAGCCGGCGCTTGGCCTCAGCCCGGCCGAGCGAATGGGGGATGGACAGGGTCAGGGGTTTCGGCATGGTCGGCGGCTCCGCACATCTTGGGGCTAGGGTAACACCCGCAAGCGGGCGTTGGGTCCCGAACCCATACCGTCAGCGGTCGTGCAGCGGCGCCATCTGGTCCAGGCGGTGGGCGAAGTCGATGTCGGCCTGGGTCACGGCGTCGCTGCTGCGGGTGTACAGGATCACCTCGACCCGGCCCAGATCGTTGAACCATTCGGGATGGTGGCCGGTCTTCTCGGCCAGCAGGGCGACCTGGTTCATGAACCCCCAGGCGGCGGGGAAATCGGCGAAATGGTAAGTCTTGCGGATGGCGTCGCGTTCCAGCACCTCCGCCCAGCCGTGCAGTTCCTTCAGCGCCGTCTGGCGATGCGCGCCGACAAGACGATCCGACATGACGACCTCCCTTTCCTTGCTCTCTCTTTTGCCGCCCGCAGCTTCTTGGCGAACGGGCAACGGTTCGCTACCTTCTGCGGCATGATACGGAAACCTTCAGGTCCCCATACGGTTCCGCCCACGGTCGAAGACCTGGAGCGCATGGCCGAAGAGGCGCTCGACACCATCCCGGCGGAGCTGCTCGCCCCGGTCGGGAACCTCGTGATCCATGTCGAGGATTTTCCCGACGAGGATACCGAGCGGGAGATGGAGCTGGAAAGCCCATTCGACCTGCTGGGCCTCTATCGGGGCGTGGATCTGACGCGGCAAAGCGTCGCCGACCTGCGCGGCGGGCCGGACATGATCTTCCTCTACCGCCGCCCGATCCTCGACTACTGGTGCGAGACGGGGGAGGAGCTGCCGGCCATCGTCCGCCATGTCCTGATCCACGAGATCGGCCACCATTTCGGCTTCTCCGACGAGGACATGGAGCGGATCGAGACGATGGAATAGGGGGAGCAGGCGAGGGGAGGGACGGTCAGCCGTCCAGCGCGTCCGCCACCCGGCGGCGCAGGGCCGGCACCAGATCCTCCCCGAACCACGGGTTGCGGTTCAGCCAGGCGGTATTGCGCCAGCTCGGGTGCGGCAGCGGCATGAAGGCCGGACCGTAGTCCCGCCAGTTCGCCACCGTCTCGGTCATCGTCGCCTTGCGCCGCTCGCCCAGGTAGCGCGCCTGGGCGTACTGCCCGATCAGCAGGGTCAGCCGCACGCCCGACAGCGCGTCCAGCAGCGGCGGGTGCCACAGCGGCGCGCATTCCGGACGCGGCGGATAATCGCCGCCCTTCGGCATGGTGCCGGGATAGCACAGCCCCATCGGCACCACGGCGATGCGGGACTCGTCGTAGAAGGCGGTACGGTCCATCGCCAGCCACTTGCGCAGCCGGTCGCCGGAAGCGTCGTCCCAGGGGATGCCGCTGGCATGCACCCGCGCGCCCGGCGCCTGCCCGACGATCAGCAGCCGGGCGGTGGGGCTGCCGCGCAGCACCGGGCGGCAGCCATGGGGCAGCACGCCTTGGCACAGGGTGCAGGCGCGCGCCTTCGCGAACAGGCGGTCGAGATCCGAACCGCCCTCAACCATGTCATCGGACACCGGTTCATCAGACAAGCGTCAGCAAATCCTGGACGAAGGCCGGCACCACCTGGGTCGCCGGGCCGTGGATCGAGCTGTGGAAATAGGAGGCGCCCTCCGACGGTTCCAGGTTCAGCTCGACCGTATAGGCGCCGGCCGAGCGCGCCTCCGCCACGAAGCCGGCGGCGGGATAGACATGGCCCGAGGTGCCGACCGACACGAACAGGTCGCATTCCTCCAGCGCCCGCTGGATGCGTTCCATCTGATAGGGCATCTCGCCGAACCACACCACGTCGGGCCGCATGCCGCCCTTGCGCCCGCAGGTCAGGCAATGGTCGTGCACCGACAGGTCGCCCTGCACCTCCACCACCGTGCGGCAATGCAGGCAGAAGGCCTTCAGCAGCTCGCCATGCATGTGCAGCGGTGCCTTCGAGCCGCCGCGCTCGTGCAGATCGTCGATGTTCTGCGTCACCAGCAGGACATTGCCCTTCCAGCGCCGTTCCAGCTCCGCCAGCGCCCTGTGCGCGGCGTTGGGCTGCACCGCCGGGTCGGCCAGGCCGCGTCGGCGGTCGTTGTAGAAGCGGTGGACCAGATCGGGGTCGCGGGCGAAGCCCTCCGGCGTCGCCACATCCTCCAGATCGACCTGGCTCCAGATGCCGCCGGCGCAGCGGAAGGTGTCCAGCCCCGACTCCTTGGAAATCCCGGCCCCGGTCAGGATGACGATATGGTCGGTCGGACGCAGGCGGTTGGTCAGGGCGGGAGCGGGCATGGTATCCCCTTGATGTCTGACGATCGGAGTCACGCGTCAAATCCTGCCCGATTTTGCGCGATCCGATCTAACGGTTCGGAAACCGGTCATGTGGAAAACTGCTGCGGCGTACGCCCGTCACGCTCCGATGTAAAGCCGCAAGAAACAGAGATAGGGGATACCGCAGGTGGTCAAGGTCCTGTTCGTCTGCACGGGAAACATCTGCCGCTCGCCGACCGCCGAGGGGGTGTTCCGCCATCTGGCCGACCGCGCCGGGCTCGGTGCCCTGGTGAGCGCCGACTCCGCCGGCACCCACGGCTATCACGTCGGCGAACCGCCCGACCCGCGCACGGTGCGCGCGGCGCTGGCCCGCGGCGTCGACCTGTCGGGCTTGCGCGCCCGCAAGGTGGCGGCGGCCGACTTCACCCGTTTCGACCACATCCTGGCGATGGACCACGGCCATCTGGCCCAGCTGCGCCGCATCGCCCCGGCCGGCGCCACCGCGGCGCTGCGCCTGTTCCTGGACGATGCGCCCGGGTTGGAAGGGCGGGAGGTGCCCGATCCCTATTATGGCGGTGCGGACGGGTTCGAACAGGTGCTGGACCTGTGCGAGGCCGGGTCGCGCGGCCTGCTGGAGCGCCTGTCGCGCGAAAGCCGGTTTCCGATTCGCGAAGGCATAGGGTAACGTCTCGCGGTTTCCCGGCAGCTTGATCTATGCTGCCGGGGCAAGGCCCATTCGGAGCATCCCCTCGCCATGACCAGCGCCACCACCGGCACCACCGCGCCCGGCGGAATCCTCGACGGCATTGTCCTGTTCGAGGCCTTCTCGCCGGAGGAGCGCGCGGCCGTGGCCTCGCGCGGGCGGGTGTTCGACGCCCCGGCCGGCGCCGTCCTGATGCGCGAGGGCGACAGCGCCAGTTCGCTCTATGTCCTGCTGGACGGCACGGTGCGGGTGGTGCGCGAGGATCCGTTCGGCGGTCAGGTGGAGGTCGGGTTCCGCCGGGCCGGCGACTGTTTCGGCGAGATGGCGCTGATCGACGGCGGCGCCCGCTCCGCCTCGGTCGTCGCCGCCACGCCGGTCACGGTGTTCGAGCTGGAGCGCGACCTGTTCCTGGCGCTGATCTCCCCCTCTCCCGACCTGCTGGCGAAGCTGCTGCGCGAACTCAGCCGCATGATCCGCGAGGTGTCGGAACGGGTGGTGCACGAGGATCTGGAGCGGCGCGCCCGCATCGCCGAATCGGCGCTGGCCCGCCAGCGCGCCATCACCCAGGCGGTGACCGGGCTGGCGCATGAGCTGAACACGCCGCTCGGCGTCTGCGTCACAGCTTCCAGCCATCTGCAGGATCTGGCCCGCCCCGGCAACGGCCCGCTGTCGACCGAGGAACTGCGGGAGCCTGCGGCCCTGCTCGACGCCAATCTCGCCCGCGCGGTGGAGCTGGTGGAGGCCTTTTCCGCCATCGCCGCCTGCCAGACCGCCGAACCGCTGGAGGCGCTGGACCTGCGCCGGCTGGCGGAGGACGCGGCGAGCCTGTTCGCGGCCCAGCATCCCGACCTGCCGCTGGCCGTCCGGATCGTCCCCGGCGCCGCCTGCCCCTGGATCGGCTATGCCCCGCATCTGGAGCGGGTGCTGCACCATCTGTTCGCCAACGCCGCCGCCCATGGCTATGGCGGCGGCCCGGGCGAGGCCGAGGTGACGGTGGAGCCGGCGACGCTGGATGCGGTCCCGGCCTGGAACCTGACCGTCCGCGACCGCGGCGCCGGCATTCCGGCCGACAACCTGCCGACCCTGACCGACGCCTTCTTCACCACTGCCCGCAACCGCGGCCACAAGGGCCTGGGGCTGGCGGTGGTGTTCAACACGGTGACCGGCCCACTCGGCGGCCGGCTCGCCATCGACAGCGTGCCGGGTGCCGGCACCAGCGTGACGATCACCGTCCCGCAGGAGCTGTGACGGGTGGGTTGACGCTACCCACGGCGGCTATCACCCATGCAGGGCGAGGCCCTTCACCGTCTTGTCCATCGCCTTCTTCGGTCCGCGCAGGGCCAGTCCGACCAGATCGGGGGCATCGGGGTCCTCGGCCTTGAAGGCGGCGCGGTTGGCGGCGTCGTGGCCGGTGGCGAACATGGCGGCGACATAGGGCACCAGCGTCAAGCCCCGCTCCAGCGCCGCATCGCGGACCGCGCGCAGCTGGTCGCGGTCGGCGGCGAAGACCAGCATCGGCTGGCCCAGCATGCGGCCATAGCGGCGGCCGGCGCCGTCGACATAGTCCTCGCCCAGCGCGTCCGGTGCCGCGGCGGCGATCCCGGTGGCGAGGAAGGCGGCGACGTTCAGCTTCTGCCAGACCGCCAGATCGGCGCGGACGACCAGCGCGACCTTGGTGTCGAAGCGGACGGGCGCGTCCGCGGGGGTTGTTTCGGGCATCGTGCTATCGATGTTCTGGCTGTCGGGCATCGTGCTGTCGGGCATGGCAATTCATCTCCTTTGCCCCTTCAGATGCCCGAGGGCGGCGCCTCAGTCTGGAACGTTCGTGCACATTTCGCGGTAGGCGGCCGGCGTCAGGCCATAGGCGCGGCGGAACCAGCGGCCGAGATGGCTCTGGTCGGCGAACCCGACCTCGGCCGCGACCAGGGCCGGCGCCTCGCCCCCGGCCAGCCGGCGCCGGGCGGCGCGCAGGCGCAGCCGGACCAGATAGGCATGCGGCGACAGGCCGAAGGCGGCGCGGAAGGCGCGGTTCAGCCGGAACCGGTCGACACCGGCGGCGGCGGACAGCGCGTCCAAACCGACATCCTCGGCCATCCGGGCATGCAGCAGATCGCGCGCCAGGAGGGCGGCGCGGTCGGGGCGCTGCGGCCGGCGCTCCTCCGGCGGTGCCAGATGGCCGGCCAGCCTCGCCGCCAGCCGGTCCAGCGACAGGTCGCGGGCCAGCCGCCCCTCGCGCCCGTGCAGGGCCAGGAAGGCGGAGCGGATCGTCGCCGCAAGGCCGGGATCGTCGGCCAGCGTGTCGCGGAACCCCAGCGGCAGGCCGCTTCCGCGCGGCATCAGGCTGCGCAGGGCCTCGCTGCGGGCGGTCAGCAGCGGCACCGGCAGGTAGAGCATGGCGTAGGTGAAGCCATCCTCCCCTGGGCTGTGGCCGTCATGGGCCTCGCCGGGTTCGATCAGGATGACGCGGCCGGGAACGCTGGTGTGCAGCCGCCGCCGGCAGCGGAAGGCTTGCACCCCCTGCTCGGTGACGCCGACCAGCAGTTCGTCATGGTCATGCAGATCGTAGGCATGGCCGCGGAAATGGGCGCGGATGGTCTCGATGCCGGTTTCCGCATCGCGGCGCACCGCCACCCAGTCGTCCTGTCCGCCCGTCTTTTCCGTGTTGTGGTGCGATCCCATTCCTTCCCCCGGCCTCCACCGCCGCGGGCGGTCAGCCGAACCGCTTGGCGATCACCGCATAGGCGGCGCGCAGGCCCAGAGCCTCGCCACCTTCCGGACGGCCGGGGCGGGCCGAGCCGTTCCAGGCATAGGTGTCCAGATGCGCCCAGGGCGTTTCCTTCGACACGAATTCCTGCAGGAACAGCCCGGCGGTGATGGCGCCGGCGAAGCCGTTGGTGGTGACGTTGTTGATGTCGGCCACCTTGCTGTCCAGCCCCTTGCGGTAGGGCGCCCACAGCGGCAGCCGCCACATCGGGTCGTCGACCGCGGTCCCGGCCTCGGTCAGGTCGTTCGCCAGCGCGTCGTCGTTGGACATCAGCGCCGGCAGGTCGGGGCCGAGCGCCACGCGGGCGGCGCCGGTCAGGGTGGCGAAGTCGATCAGCAGCTCCGGCTTCTCCGAATCCGCCTCGGCCAGCGCGTCGCACAGGATCAGGCGGCCCTCGGCGTCGGTGTTGCCGACCTCGACGGTCAGGCCCTTGCGGGTCTTCAGCACGTCCTGCGGCTTGAAGCTGTCGCCGGAGACGACATTCTCCACCGCCGGCACCAGCACGCGCAGCCGCACCGGCAGCCCGGCCATCATGATCATCCGGCCGAGCGCCAGCGCATGCGCCGCACCGCCCATGTCCTTCTTCATGATCAGCATGGCGGACGACGGCTTCAGGTCCAGACCGCCGGTGTCGAAGCAGACGCCCTTGCCGACGATGGTCACCTTCGGGTGTTCCGGGTTGCCCCAGCGCAGGTCGACCAGCCGCGGTGCCCGCGGGCTGGCGCGGCCGACGGCGTGGATGGCCGGATAGTCGCGGTCGAGCAGGTCCTGGCCGACGATGACCTCGACCGCCGCGTCGAACTCCGCCGCCAGATCCTGCGCCGCCTGGGCCAGCTCGGCCGGTCCCATGTCGCAGGCCGGGGTGTTGACCAGGTCGCGCACCAGCCAGGTGGCGGTCGCCGCCCGCTCCACCTCGCCGCGGTCGGCCTCCGCCGGCCAGACCAGGGCGGCGAAGCCCTTTTCCGGCGGCTTCCTGTAGCGGCTGAAGCGGTAGCTGCCGAGCGCCCAGCCCAGTGCCGCCCGCGTCGCCGCCCGCGCATCCAGCGCCCCATCGATTTTGCCGTCGATCTTGTAGGAGCCGGCCGGCAGCGCGGCGGGCAGGCCGGCGAAGGCCCACAGATCGTCGACCGCCGACACGCCGGCCAGCACGCGGGCGACGGCGCCGTCGGGTCCGGGCAGGAAGACAGTCGATCCGGCATCGCCGGTGAAACCCACGGCCTTGACCCAGGATGCGGTGGCCGGCGACTGCGCCGCCAGCCAGTCGGCCAGCCCGGCCTTGGTCACGGGGGTGAGGGCGACGGTGTCGGGGCCGTCGACGGCAAGCAGGGTGGCGAGCAAGACGGATAATCCTTTTTCACGAGATCGCGTCACGCATCCGATGCGGATGCCCATCCCCCAAGGATGGCGCGGCCGGCCCCGGCTGGAAAGGGGTGGCGTGGACGGGAATGAAATGCTTTTCGAATGGATGCTTCCCTCGATCCGCAGGGGTGACGGGCGTCCGGTTCGCCGACCCGGTTCACCAACAGCGACGTTCACGGTATAAGAGCCCCGTGATCATCAACCGGCGTTGCCGTCCATGATTGTGCTCGACATCGCCACCGTGCTGTTTCTGTACCAGTCGTCACTTCTGGTGGGGGCGGCCGTCTTTCTGCTCGCGCGGTGGCGGGACGTCCCCGCATCGGGGTTCGGCATGCTGGCGTCGGCGTTTTCCCTGGTGGGGATCGGCGGCGTCCTGGCCGGCTTCGGCGAGCATGCGATGCTGCCGAAACCCGTCTGGACCCTGGGCAGCCTGACGTTCGGGGTGGCCGGGCACGGGCTGCTGGCGCTGGGGATCGAACGCCTCCGCTCCGGTCGCCTGCCGCGGGGGTGGCGCCTGCTGGCTGCCTATCCGCTTTCGGTCCTGATCGTCGCTTGGGCGACCGGCTTCCACCTGGACAACCAGCTCCGCGCCGCCTTTTTCCACCTCAATGCGGCGCTTTGCCTGATGCTGGCGGCGCGGATCGTGACCCGGCTCCGGCGGGTCGAGCGATTGCCGTCCTGCCGGCCGCTGGCGGCGGTGCTGGCGCTCAGCGGGGCGTCGTTCCTGCTGGGGGCCGCGGTCATCCTGTTCGTCGGGGATTTCGTGCCCTGGCTGGCCTGGGAGTTCTTCATCCAGATCCTGGGCAATTTCGCCGTCTCGATCCTGATCTACAGCGTCGCCACCGACCGGGCGGAGCGCAAGCTGAGCCTGATGGCGGAGCTCGACAGCCTGACCGGCGTCGGCAACCGGCGCTGGCTGGAACGGATGCTGCCCGGCCACCTCAGTCCCGGCGACACCGTCTTCTGCATCGACCTCGACCATTTCAAGCGGATCAACGACCGGTTCGGCCATGCCGCCGGCGACACCGTGCTGGTCGCCGTGGCGGCGACTCTGCGCAACCTGAAGCGACCCGACGATGTGCTGGCGCGGATGGGCGGGGAGGAGTTCCTGCTGTTCCTGCCGGAATTGCGGACATCCGACACGCTGCCGGTCGCCGAGCGGATCCGCGAGGCCATCCAGGCGATCCCATTCCAGCACCAGGGCGCCGCATTGGGGGTGACGGCCAGCATCGGCGTCGCCCAGGTCGCCCGGCCGGGGGAACGCTGGCCGGAGCTCGTCCATGCCGCGGACATGGCGCTCTACGACGCCAAGCGCGACGGCCGCAACCGTGTCGCGCATGCGCCGCGGGTTCCCCAGGACCTCATGCCGGCGTAAGAAGGGGGGGACGGTTGCGCGAACGCGCAATCCATCGCTTCAACCGTTCCCATCCTATTCCTTCGCGCGAAAGGTGCCGTCCGATGTCCGATCCGACCCTGGTGATTGGGAACAAGGCCTATTCGTCCTGGTCGCTGCGCCCGTGGCTGGTCCTCAGGCAGGCCGGGATTGCCTTCGCCGAGACCCCGATCGTCCTGCGCCAGCCGGACACCGCCGCGCGCATCGCCGAGCATTCGCCGTCGGGCCGCGTGCCCGCCCTGATCCATGACGGGCTGACCGTCTGGGACTCGCTGGCGATCTGCGAGTATGTGGCGGAGCTGGCGCCGGAGGCCGGGCTGTGGCCGGCGGACCGGGCGGCGCGGGCGGTGGCGCGCTCGGTGGCGGCGGAGATGCATTCCGGCTTCGTCTCGCTGCGCACCACCATGCCGATGGACCTCAAGCGCGACCGCAAGGGCCAGGGCATGACCGAGGCGACCGCCGCCGACATCGCCCGGATCGAGGCGCTGTGGGCCGATGCCCGCACCCGCTTCGGCGTTCCGGCCGGCGGCCCCTTCCTGTTCGGCGGCTTCACCATCGCCGACGCCATGTTCGCCCCGGTGGTGACGCGGCTGGAGACCTACGGCGTCGCGGTGTCGCCGGTGTCGCGCGCCTACATGGACGCCGTGCTGGCGCTGCCGGCGATGCGGGACTGGACCGCGGCGGCCAAGGACGAAACTTGGGAATTCGAACCGTGAGCTTTACCGTCCGCACCGCCCGGCCGGAGGATGCCGCGGCGGTGGACCGGGTTCTGTCGGCCTCCTACCCGGCCCTGATGCCGGCCGGCTATCCGCCCGAGGTCATGGACCGGGTGCTGCCCATCATCACCCGGTCGAATCCGGCGCTGTTGGGCGCCGGCACCTATTATCTGGCGGAGGCCGCGGATGGCACGCCGGTGGGCTCCGGCGGCTGGAGCTTCGACTGGCCGGGCGAGCCGGCGCGTCCGCGGCAAGCCGGGCTGGCCCATGTCCGGCACTTCGCCACCCATCCTGGCTGGCTGCGCCGCGGCGTCGGACGGGCGCTGCTCGACCGCTGCTTCGCCGATGCCGCCGATGCTGGTGCATCGCGGATGCTGTGCTACGCCAGCCTGGTGGCGGAGGAGTTCTATGCCTCCGCCGGCTTCGTGGCGACCGGCCGGAATTCGATGGAGTTTCCGCCCGGCAACCGCTTCGACAGCATCGTGATGGAGCGGGGCCTTTAGCCAGGCTTCGCCCCGCTGAAACGGAAAACGGCGCGCCGTCCTGCCGGATGGCGCGCCGTTCCCCTATCCGCCCGCCGCCCCGCCGGTGAGGGCGGGGCGGGAGAGGGCCTTTGTCACTCCGCCGGGATGGCGCGCGGCAGGGTCACCGGCACGGCCAGACGGTGCAGCATCTCCTTCGGAACCACCTGCCAGAAGTGGCCGAGCTCACGCTGCCAGTCGTTGAGGATCTCGGCGGCGAAACGGCTCTGCGTCTCGGCGACATGCTCCTCGATCAGGGCGCGCAGCTGGGCCTCGTAATGGGCCACCTCGACCCGCTGGAAGATGACGCTCTCCTCGTTGATGAAGAGCGGCAGCGAGTCCTCCGGGTCGTAGATGTAGGCCATGCCCCCGGTCATGCCGGCGCCGAAATTGTCGCCGACCTTGCCCAGGATGACCGCCGTGCCGCCGGTCATGTACTCGCAGCCGTTGGAGCCGCAGCCCTCCACCACCACGGTGGCGCCGGAGTTGCGCACCGCGAACCGCTCGCCGGCCTGGCCGGCGGCGAACAGCTTGCCGGCGGTGGCGCCGTACAGCACCGTGTTGCCGATGATGGTGTTCCTGTTCGACTCCAGCGGGCTGCTGGTCGCCGGACGGACGACGATGGTGCCGCCCGACAGGCCCTTGCCGACATAGTCGTTGGCGTCGCCCATCACCTCCAGCTTGATGCCCTGGACGGCGAAGGCGCCCAAGGACTGGCCGGCGGTGCCGCGCAGACGCACCGTGATATGGCCGGGCTGCAGCCCGAACATGCCGAACTTCCGCGTCACCATCGAGGACAGCCGCGTGCCGATGGCGCGCTGCGTGTTGCGGGCGTTGTAGGCGAGCTGCATCTTCTCGCCCTCCTCGAACAGCGGGCGGGCGTCGGCGACGATGCGGGCGTCCAGCGTGTCCGGCACCTCGTTGCGGCCCTGCAGCGTGCAATAACGCGCGTTCTCGCCGGGATCGACCTGGGCCAGCAGCGGGTTGAGGTCGAGGTCGTCGAGGTGGGCGCCGCCGCGGCTGACCTGATGCAGCAGGTCGGTGCGGCCGATCACCTCGGTCAGCGAGCGGAAGCCCAGCTTGGCGAGGATCTCGCGGACCTCTTCGGCCAGGAAGGTGAAGAGGTTGACGACCTTCTCCGGCGAGCCGACGAACTTCTCGCGCAGCTTCTCATCCTGGACGCAGACGCCGACCGGGCAGGTGTTGGAATGGCACTGCCGGACCATGATGCAGCCCATGGCGATCAGGCTGGCGGTGCCGATGCCGAACTCCTCGGCACCCAGCATGGCGGCGATGACGATGTCGCGGCCGGTCTTCAGGCCGCCGTCGGTGCGCAGCCGCACGCGGTGGCGCAGCTTGTTCAGCGTCAGGACCTGATGCACCTCCGACAGGCCCATCTCCCAGGGCAGGCCGGCGAACTTGATCGAGGTCTGAGGGGACGCGCCGGTGCCGCCGGAGTTGCCGGAGATCAGGATGATGTCGGCGTTGGCCTTGGCGACACCGGCGGCGATGGTGCCGATGCCCGACCGGCTGACCAGCTTCACCGTGACCTTGGCGTCCGGGTTGATCTGCTTCAGGTCATAGATGAGCTGCGCCAGATCCTCGATCGAGTAGATGTCATGGTGCGGCGGCGGGCTGATCAGCATGACGCCCGGCGTCGAGTGACGCAGCCGCGCGATCATCTCCGTCACCTTGAAGCCGGGCAGCTGGCCGCCCTCGCCGGGCTTGGCGCCCTGGGCGACCTTGATCTCCAACTCGCGGCACTGGTTCAGGTATTCGGCGGTGACGCCGAAGCGGCCCGACGCCACCTGCTTGATGGCGGAGTTCCAGTTGTCGCCGTTCTTGTCCGGACGGAAGCGCGCCGGATCCTCGCCGCCCTCGCCCGAGTCGGACTTGGCGCCGATGCGGTTCATCGCGACGTTCAGCGTGCCGTGCGCCTCGGGCGACAGGGCGCCCATCGACATGCCCGGCGTGATGAAGCGCTTGCGGATCGAGGTGATGCTCTCGACCTCGTCCACCGGAACGGCGGCCTTGGTGGTGCGGAACTCCAGCAGGTCGCGCAGCTGCATCGGCGGCCGCTTGTTCACCTGCTCGGAATACTTCTTGAAGGTGGTGTAGCTGTCGTTGGTGACGGCCTGCTGCAGGGTGTGGATGATCCCACCCTCCCAGCCATGGCGGTCGCCCGACTTGCGGAAGCGGTAGAAGCCGCCGACCGGCAGCGGCAGCGCCTCGCCGGCATAGGCCAGCGCATGCTGCTCCAGCACCTTCTTCTGGATGCCGTTCAGGCCGATGCCGGAGATGCGGCTGACCATCGCCGGGAAATGCTCGGCGACCAGGGCGCGGCTCAGGCCGATGGCCTCGAAGTTGCCGCCGCCGCGGTAGCTGCTGATGACCGAGATGCCCATCTTGGACATGATCTTCAGCAGGCCGTCGTCGATGGCCTTCTTGTAGTTCGTCATCGCCTTTTCCAGCGACAGCGAGCCGAGCAGGCCGCGGCGCTGGCGCTCGGCCACCGCTTCCTGCGCCAGATAGGCGTTGACGGTGGTGGCGCCGACGCCGATCAGCACCGCGAAGTAATGGGTGTCCAGGCATTCCGCCGTGCGCAGGTTCAGCGAGGTGAAGGTGCGCAGGTTGGAGCGGATCAGGTGGGTGTGGACGGCACCGGTCGCCAGGATCGCCGGGATGGCGGCGCGGGCCGGGCCCATCGCCTCGTCGGTCAGGGTGACGTGGTTGGCGCCGCCGCGCACGGCGTCCTCCGCCTCCTGGCGGATGCGGCGCAGGGCGTCGCGCAGCGCGTCGGGGCCGCCGTCCACCGGGAAGGTGGCGTCGATCACCGCCGCGGTGTCGCCCATGTATTCCCGCATGGCGTGGAATTCTGCGGTGGTCAGCACCGGGCTGTCGAGTTGCAGCAACCGGGTCTGGCTCTCATCCTCGTCCAGGATGTTGCCGAGATTGCCGAGACGCGTCTTCAGGCTCATCACCCGGCGCTCGCGCAAGCTATCGATGGGCGGATTGGTGACCTGGGAGAAGTTCTGGCGGAAGAAGTGGTGCAGGCCGCGGTACTTGTCCGACAGCACGGCGATGGGGCTGTCGTCGCCCATCGAGCCGACCGCCTCCTTGCCGTCCTCCGCCATCGGGTGGAGGATCAGCTCCATGTCTTCCATGGCGAGGCCGAAGGCCATCTGGCGACGGCGCAGCTCCTCCTTCTCCATCTCCGACGGCTCGCCCTTCAGCGCGGCGGACTTCACCAGCTCGTCCAGATGGGTGGTGTTCTTGACCCACTGGCCCCAGGGCTTCTGGCTGGCCAGATGGTCCTTCAGCTCACGGTCGTTGAACAGCTTGCCGGCCTGGAGATCGACGGCGATCATCTCGCCAGGCCCGAGGCGGCCCTTCTCGACCACTTGGTTCTCCTCGATCTTGACCATGCCGGTCTCGGAGCCGCCGATGATCAGGCCGTCGGTGGTGATGGTGTAGCGCATCGGGCGCAGGCCGTTGCGGTCCATGCCGCCGACGACCCAGCGGCCGTCGGTCATCGCCAGCGCCGCCGGGCCGTCCCACGGCTCCATGACGGAGTTGCAGTAGGCGATCAGGGCCTTGTGGTTGTCCGGCGTGGTCTGCGAGCTGGTCAGCGCCTGCGGCACCAGCATCATCTTGACCATCGGCGCGCTGCGGCCGGCGCGGACCATCACCTCGAACACGCTGTCGAGCGCGCCCGAGTCGGACAGGCCGACGCCGATCACCGGCTTCAGGTCGCCCATGTTGGCGCCGAACACCGGATGCTCCATCCGCGTCTCGTGCGCCTTCATCCAGTTGACGTTGCCCTTCAGCGTGTTGATCTCGCCGTTGTGGGCGAGCATACGGAAGGGCTGGGCCAGCGGCCAGGTCGGGAAGGTGTTGGTCGAATAGCGCTGGTGGTAGATGGCGAAGGACGACTCGAAGCGGTCGTCGGTCAGGTCCGGATAGAAGGTGGACAGCTGTTCAGCGAGGAACATGCCCTTGTAGATGATCGAGCGCGCCGACAGCGAGCAGATGTAGAAGTCGTTGATGCGCTCGTTCTGCACCGCCTTCTCGATCCGGCGGCGGATGATGTAGAGGTCGAGTTCGAACTGCTCGTCCGACACGCCCTTGGCATTGCCGATGATGATCTGCTCGATCTCGGGCCGGGTGGCGTTGGCCTTCTCGCCGATGATGTCGACGTTGATCGGCACTTGGCGCCAGCCATAGATGTAGTAGCCGAAGGCCAGGATCTCGGTCTCGACGATGCAGCGGCAGGCTTCCTGGGCGTCCAGGCTGATGCGCGGCAGGAAGACCTGGCCGACCGCCAGATTGTTCTCCGGCGGGAGGTGGCCGATGATCTTGACGTGGTCCTTGAAGAACTTCTGCGGCACCTGGACATGGATGCCGGCGCCGTCGCCGGTCTTGCCGTCGGCATCGACCGCGCCGCGGTGCCAGACCGCCTTCAGGGCTTCGATGCCTTTTTCGACCACCGAACGGCGGGGCTTGCCGTCGATCGCGGCGATGAAGCCGACGCCGCAGGCGTCGTGCTCGTCGGCCGGATTGTAGGCGTGGGCAGTGGTCAGCGCCGCGGCGTTGGCGCGGAAATCGGCGACGAACTGCTCACCCTGGTTCAATTCGGTGGTCATGGAACGACCCTTTCACAGTCTGGACGTTGACCTGGGGGGCCGAAGGGAAGGCCCCCTGGGGTAGACGGTGTTCTGATAGCGGAAGGAAGAAGCGCCTTACTCGGCGGCAACGGCCAGCTTGGGCGCGCCGACGGTCTGGGCGTAGGCGTGCATGGCGTCGGCGGCGTCGCGGCCGTCGCGGATGGCCCACACCACCAGCGAGGCGCCGCGGACGATGTCGCCGGCGGCGAAGACGCCGTCCAGGCTGGTCATCTTGCTGCGGTGGTCGACCAGCAGCGTGCCCCAGCGGGTGACGGTCAGGTCGGGCGAGCCGAACATGCCCGGCAGATCCTCCGGCTCGAAGCCGAGAGCCTTGATGACGAGGTCGGCCGGCTCGGTGAAGTCGGAGCCCTCGATCACCTGCGGGGTCTGGCGGCCGGTGGCGTCGGCGACGCCCAGATGGATGCGGACGGCGCGGACGCCGGTCACCACGTCGTCGCCGGTGAAGGCTTCCGGAGCGGCCTGCCAGACGAACTCGACGCCCTCTTCCTCGGCATGCGCCACCTCGCGCTGCGAGCCCGGCATGTTCTTGCGGTCGCGGCGGTACAGGCACTTGACCGAGGTCGCGCCCTGGCGGATCGCCGTGCGCACGCAGTCCATCGCGGTGTCGCCGCCGCCGAGCACCACCACCTTCTTGCCGGCGGCGTTCAGCGAGCCGTCCTCATAGGCGTCCATCCGGTCGCCGAGGCCGACCTTGTTGGAGGTGGTCAGGTATTCCAGCGCCGGGACGATGTTCTTCAGCCCCGAGCCCGGGGCCTTGATGTCGCGGGCCTTGTAGACACCGGTGGCGATCAGGACGGTGACGTGGCGCTCGCGCAGCTCGGCCAGGGTGGCGTCGCGGCCGACCTCGAAATTGGAATGGAAGATCACGCCGGCATCGGCGAGGCGCTGGACCCGGCGGGCGACGACGTCCTTCTCCAGCTTGAAACCGGGGATGCCGTAGACCAGCAGGCCGCCCATGCGGTCGTAGCGGTCGTAGACATGGACCTCGTAGCCCTTGGCACGCAGCTCCTCGGCGGCGGCGAGGCCGGCCGGGCCGGCGCCGATCACGCCGACCGACAGGCCCAGCTCGCGGGCCGGCTTGCGCGGCTTGACCCAGCCGTTCTCCCAGGCGGTGTCGTTGATGTACTTCTCGACCGAGCCGATGGTGACGGCGCCGTGGGTCGACTGCTCGATGACGCAGTTGCCCTCGCACAGCCGGTCCTGCGGGCAGATGCGGCCGCAGATTTCCGGGAAGTTGTTGGTGGCCTGCGAGACCTCGTAGGCCTCCTCCAGCCGGCCCTCGGCGGTCAGCTTCAGCCAGTCGGGGATGTTGTTGGAGACCGGGCAGTGCACCTGGCAGAAGGGAACGCCGCACTGCGAGCAGCGGTTGGCCTGCTCGTTGGCGCGCTCGTCGCTGAAGCGGGCGTAGATCTCCGCGAAGTCCTGGCGGCGGTCGGCGGCAGACCGCTTGTCGGGCATCTTCTGCGCGGTGTGCACGAAGCCCAACATTTTCTGGTTCGCCATGACGTCTGCTCCTTGCTTCGCGGCCCCGCCCGCTGTCGCGGGGGCATCGCCTTGCTGGGCCTGACCGGGGGCTGTGGCCTTGGCCTACGCCGACCGGCTGGGTTGAAATCGAACGTCCGCGAAGTGGCGGACGCTCGTCATATAACGCATGCGACCACCCCGAGGAAGCACAAAAACACCGATAGGTCCGGTTTGTTGACCTTTTCTTCCGCAAGGCTGAAATGCGTGGGCATGGCAGTGGGGTGTCACAAAAACGCGACAGAAAATTAGTCCCAATTCGGTACTATCACCCGAATAGGGGTACCGACCCCACGCCATCGCCAAGCCCGGCCACGCCCTGCTATAAGCGCTGCAACATCCAACCGTGCCGAAGGCTGCGTGCCGCGATGATGATCGATCAATATCTGGACGCCACCCTCCTGGGGCTGATCGAGGGGCTGACCGAGTTCCTGCCGGTCTCCTCGACCGGCCACCTGATCATGCTGGACGAACTGCTGGGCTTCGAGGGCCCGCCCGGCAAGGTCTTCGAGGTGGTGATCCAGCTCGGCGCCATCCTGGCGATCTGCGTGGTCTATTTCCAGCGGCTGTGGCATGTCGCCACGGGGCTGAAGGACGACCCCGGCGCCCGGCGTTTCGTGATGGCGGTGCTGATCGCCTTCCTGCCGGCGATGGTGCTCGGCGCCGGCCTGCACGGCATCATCAAGTCGGTGCTGTTCAACCCCACCGTGGTCAGCATCGCGCTGATCGTCGGCGGCATCGCCATCCTGCTGGTGGAGCGGCTGATCCCGGTCGCCCGCTACCACAAGATCGAGAATTTCTCCGCCCCGCTGGCGCTGAAGATCGGCTTCTGCCAGTGCCTCGCCCTGGTGCCGGGCGTGTCGCGGTCGGGTGCCAGCATCCTGGGCGCCCTGCTGATGGGCGTCGACCGCAAGGCGGCGGCCGAGTTCTCCTTCTTCCTGGCGGTGCCGACCATGGCCGGCGCCACCGTCTACGACCTCTACAAGAACTGGTCGGTGATGAGCCTGGACAGCGGCCTGCTGATCCTGGTCGGCTTCGTCACCGCCTTCATTGCCGCAGCATTGGTGGTGAAGACGCTGGTCGACTTCGTCGGCCGCTACGGCTTCACCCCGTTCGGCTGGTACCGCATCGCCGTCGGCACCGGCATGCTGGCGTTCCTGTATCTGTAGGGCCGCGACTGCGGCCCCGCAGGCCCATGCCTGCGATGGCAAGCGGCCGGATGGCCGCGCCCGCCGATTGAGGGCAAAAAAGCTAACCCACCCGCCGCGGCACCGCACGGGCCGCGGCGGCGGCCATGCCGAGCGCCAGCAGCGCGATCATCGCGAAAGCGGTGGCGAGGCTGGTGGCCTCGGCGATGAAGCCGACCAGCGGCGGACCGGCCAGCACGCCGGCATAGCCCATGGTGGAGACCGCGGCGACCGCATGGTCGGGATGGCCGCTGTCCACCGACCCCGCGGTGCTGAACAGCACCGGGACGATGTTCGACAGGCCGATCCCGGTCAGTCCGAAACCGACCATCGCCAGCACCGGCGCTCCCCCCGCGACGATCCCCCCGGCCAGCACGCAGCCCAGCCCGGCCGTGGCCAGCAGGCCGCCGGCACGCATCAGCGTCGCACCGCCGAAGCGGTGGCGCAGCCGGTCGCCGCTGAACCGCCCGGCCGCCATGGCGGCGCAGAACACACCGAACCCCATGCCGGCGATGGAGGACGGGGCTCCCAGATCGTCGCGCAGATGGATGGCGCTCCAGTCCAGGATGGCGCCCTCGCCCATGAAGGCCATGGCGGCGAGCAGGCCGAGCAGCAGGGTCTTGCGGTCGGGCAGAACCAGCCCGCCGCCGCCGGCGTTGCGGTCGGGCAGGAAGCGCCCCTGCAAGGCCAGGAACAGCGCCAGCAGCCCGCCCGACACCAACCCGGCCTGCGCCGCCGCCGGCATCAGCGGCAGCAGCAGCCCGCCAAGGCCCGCTCCGGCCAGCCCGCCGAGGCTCCACATCCCGTGCAGCGACGACATGATCGGCCGGCCCATCCGCCGCTCGACCAGCGCGCCCTGGGCGTTCATCGCGACGTCCATGGTGCCGCCCGACGCGCCGAACAGCGCCAGCACGATGCACAGCGTCGCCACGTCCGGCACCAGGGAGGGCAGCGGCAGCAGCCCGGCGAACAGCAGGGCGGTCACCCGCGTCACCGGCGCGCTGCCCAGCCGGCCCAGCAGCGGCCCGCTGGCGATCATCGCCGTCAGGGCGCCGACGGCAAGGCAGAGCAGCGCCGCCCCCAGCACCGCCGGGCTGAGGTCCAGCCGGTTCTTCAACAGCGGGATCTGCGTCGCCCACACGCCGAAGACGGTGCCGTTCAGGAAAAAGGCAGCGACGGTCGCCCAGCGCGCGGCCGATGCCTGTTCCGCCATCCGGCCCGACACGCCCCGGATATCCTCTGCTCCCGTCATCACCGTTCCCGCCGCAATTGAACCGCCCACATGACGGCGGCGGCGAGGGAATTCAAGCGGCGATGGGGCAGGCGTGCCATGCCCGCGGCGGCGGACCCATGGTATGGGCAAAAGAAAAGCCCCGGCGCGGGGCCGGGGCTTTCGGAAGGCATGGGCGCAAGCCCGCCCGCTGGCGGGCGTCGGCCCGGCAGGCGTTGTCAGTGGGCGTTGTTGGTCAGGCCGCTGTACTTGCCGCCGACGATGAAGCGCGACAGGTAGGTCGGCAGGATCACCTCGCAGGCCGCCAGTTCGGCGATGCCCAGATCCTTGAAGCCCAGCGCGCCCGGCGCGACGACGTTGTCCTGCCTCAGCAAGGCCACCTGATCGCGGGTCAGGGCCGGGGCCAGCACCGGCACCTTCTCCAGGATGCCGGCCAGCGACTCGGCGGCGTTCCAGGGGATGGTCACCAGCGGGCGGTGGCGCTGGATGGTCTTCTGGGTCAGCTCCAGCAGTTCGCGGAAGGTGTAGACGCGCGGACCGCCCAGCTCGTAGGTCTTGCCGCGGCTGGCGTCGCTGGCCAGCGCCGCGATCACGGCGTCGGCCAGGTCGCCGACATAGACCGGCTGGAACAGGGTCTTGCCGCCGCCGATCAGCGGCAGGGCCGGGGCCTTCTGCGCCATCGCGGCGAACTTGTTGAAGAAATTGTCCTCCGGCCCGAAGACGATGCTGGGGCGCAGGATGGTCGCCGCCGGGAAGGCGGACAGCACCGCCTGCTCGCCGGCCGCCTTGGAGCGGGCATAGACCGACGGCGAGGAGGCGTCGGCGCCGATGGCGGAGATCTGGATCAGCCGGTTGACGCCGTTGGCTGCGGCCAGCCGGGCGATGCGCGACGCGGCGTCGACATGCACGCCCTGGAAGCTCTGGCTGCCGCGCTCGTACAGCACGCCCAGCAGGTTGATGGCGACATCCGCCCCCTGGAGGGCGCGGGCGACCGACACGTCGTCGGCGCAGTCGGTGGCGAACGGCACGATCTGGCCGACGGCGCCGGCCGTCTTCAGGAAGCCGGCCTTGCCCGGGTTGCGGGTGGCGATGCGGATGAGGGCGCCCGACTTGGCGAGGCGCCGGATCAGGTGGCGGCCGATGAAGCCCGAACCGCCGAACACCGTGATAACCTGAGTGCGATAGGACATCGACCGTCTCCCGTGCCGTTGCGCGCCGAAACCGGGGTCTTCGCGCTTTCAGCGCGCGCCCCCGCGCGTCGTCCGACTGTGTGTCGCCATAAAGGACTGCTGGAACTGCGGCCATGCTTATAGCGAATGGACCGCCCCCAATCTAGGTACTGCATCGCCGCGGCCGGGCCCGCCCAGGGAAAATCCGGTGAAAACCCGCGATGCGGCAAAAAATTGAAGGGGCCGGAAAAAAGCTGTTGACGCCCCCCGGAAGGATCATTAAACAACCGCCCACACACCGAGCACCGAGCCCAGGTGGCGGAATTGGTAGACGCGCAGGTTTCAGGTACCTGTGGCAGAAATGTCGTGGAAGTTCGAGTCTTCTCCTGGGCACCATTTCTTTCTACCCGGCTGCGCCGCATGCACAGCTCCTTCGATCGAGAGGGAGGCAGTGCAGAGCGGCGTTCGTCGTTTCTAGGGTCCATGGCCGGGGGCCTGACCACCCCGGGACGCGACCATGCCCATCGACCTTCATGACGGCGACCTCCCCGACGGCCTCGACCTCGGCACCGGCGCCCGCGACAACTGCGTCGCCATCGACACCGAGACCATGGGGCTGAACCCCCACCGCGACCGTCTCTGCCTGGTGCAGCTGTCGGCCGGCGACGGTGCCGTCCATCTGGTGCAGTTCCGCCCCGGCCAGTACGAGGCGCCGAACCTGAAGCGCCTGCTCACCGATCCCGGCGTGACCAAGCTGTTCCACTTCGCCCGTTTCGACGTGGCGGTGATGAAGGCCTATCTGGGCGTCGGCTGCCAGCCGGTCTACTGCACCAAGGTGGCCTCCAAGCTGGTCCGCACCTTCACCGACCGCCATGGCCTGAAGGACCTGTGCAAGGATCTGCTGGGCGTGGAGATCTCCAAGCAGCAGCAGTCCTCCGACTGGGGCGCGCCGGAGCTGACCACCGACCAGATGAAGTACGCCGCGTCGGACGTGCTGCACCTGCACGACCTGAAGGCGAAGCTGGACGTCATGCTGGCGCGCGAGGGCCGCACCCATCTGGCCCAGGCCTGCTTCGACTTCCTGCCCGCCCGCGGCGAGCTGGACCTCGGCGGCTGGGAAACACCGGACATTTTGGCGCACTGAGGGCCAAGCCCTTCGGGGTGAGACTCTGAAGACAGGCGCAAAAGCCCCTCTTCCAGTGCGGGAGAGGGGCTTTCACATGAGCGCCCCCCTGACCGGCCGTGGATTTGACCCGGCGTCCGCCGGTGGGCATACTGCACGACGCGCCTGCCGGGAGTCCTCCGGGCAGGCGCCGCGTTTGTGAACGGCCCATCGCCGGGCCTTGCGAATGGAAGGCATGACAGCCTTGACCAGTGTTATCACGTCCAACCTGTCCGGCAGCCTGACCGCCAGCCAGGCCGTTTCGACAGACTCGAGCCCGGTCGAGAACCGCGATCTCGCCTGTGCCACCCGCGTCCTGCGGACCGAGGCCGATGCGCTGCTGGCGCTGGCCGAAAGCCTCGACGGTGCGTTCCTGCGGGCGCTCGACATCCTGCAGGGCATCGAAGGCCGCGTGATCGTCACCGGCATGGGCAAGTCGGGCCATGTCGCCCGCAAGATCGCCGCCACCATGGCCTCCACCGGCACGCCGGCCTTCTTCGTCCATCCGGGCGAGGCGAGCCATGGCGACCTCGGCATGATCGCGAAGATCGACGCGGTGGTGGCGCTGTCCAATTCCGGCGAGACGCACGAGCTGGCCGACATCATCGCCTACACCCGCCGTTTCGCCATTCCGCTGATCGGCATGACGCGCCGCGCCGCCTCCGCCCTGGCCGAGCAGTCGGACGTGGCGCTGGTCATCCCGCCGGAGCCGGAAGCCTGCCCGCTGGGGCTGGCGCCCACCACCTCCACCACCATGATGCTGGCGCTGGGCGATGCGCTGGCGGTGGCCCTGCTGGAGCGGCGCGGCTTCTCCGCCGCCGATTTCCGCGAGTTCCACCCCGGCGGCCAGCTGGGCCGCGCCTTGCTGAAGGTCACCGACATCATGCACAAGGGCGCGGATTTGCCCCTGTGCCGTCTTGACTCGCCGCTGTCCGACGTCATCTTCGAGATGACGGCCAAGCGGCTGGGCTGCGTCGGGGTGACCGACGATGCCGGGGCGCTGGTCGGGATCATCACCGACGGCGACCTGCGCCGTCATCTGACGCCGGAGCTTCTGGCGGAACGCGCGGACAGCATCATGTCGCCGCGGCCCAAGACCATCCGCCCCAAGGCGTTGATCGTCGAGGCGCTGCGCGAGATGAACGACAAGAAGATCACCACCCTGTTCGTGATCGAGGCCGACCGGCCGCTCGGCATCGTGCACATCCACGATGTCCTGCGCGCCGGTGCGGCCTGACGATTGTTCTGTCCGTGATGGAAGCGAAGCGCCGAGCCGGAGGGACGAGGATTTGAGCCTGGACGACCTGCGCAGCCCTGACCGTACGACAGACGGCCGCACCGCCCCCGCCGCCCAGAGCAGCGGGCAAGGCTCCATCGGCGGCCTGTCCGCTGCTGGCGCACCGAACCTTCGCGCGCCGAACCGCCGCCCGCCGGCCGCCGACGAACCGCCGGCGGCGCTGCGGGCGCACCGGCGGCGCGACACCCGTCCGGTCAGCCGGGTCTACAGCCGTTTCGTTTCCGCAATGAAGTTCGTGCTGCCGGCGGCGGCGCTGGCGATGGTGGCCCTGCTGGCCGCCTGGCCGTCGCTGAACAGCCCGCAGAGCGCCCGCGTCAGCGCCGACGCCGGGCAGAGCGAGATGCTGAAGCCACGCTATTTCAGCCTGGACGAACACAACCAGCCCTTCTCGCTGGTGGCGGCCAAGGCCGACAAGTCGGCCGACCAGCCCGACATCGTCCTGCTGGACGATCCGCAGGCGGAGATGACGGAGAATACCGGCACCTGGGTGACCATGCGGTCCGACAAGGGCTGGTACAACCAGAACACCGGCATCCTGCTGATGCGCGGCAACGTCCATGTGCTGCGCGACGACGGCAACGAGTTCACCACCAGCGAGGCCGAGGCCGACATCCGCAAGGGCAACGCCTGGGGCGACAAGGCGGTGACCGGCCAGGGTCCGCAGGGCGAGATCAACGCCATCGGCTTCCGCATGACGGACCGCGGCAAGAATGTCGTCTTCCTCAACCAGTCGAAGGCCGAGGTCCAGGCCGCCGAGCGCCCCGGGAGCAAGAAGCCGTGACGTCCAAACGGTCGCCAGTCCGCACCGCCCCATTCCGTACCGTCCTGACCCTGTCGGCCATCCTGGCCGGCGGGTTTTTCGCTTTCGCGTCCCTGGTTCCGGGGGCGGCCTTCGCCCAGGGACTGCCCGGCATGGGCGGCAAGCAGCCGGTGGAGATCAACGCCGACCAGGCGATCGAATGGCACCAGGACGTCCGCGCCTATGTGGCGCGCGGCAACGCGTCGGCCAAGCGCAACGACTCGACCGTCTTCGCCGACGTGCTGACCGCCTATTACCGCGAGGTTCCCGGCAAGGGGAACGAGGTGTTCCAGCTGGTGGCCGACGGCAACGTCCGCATCGTCAGCCCGAACCAGCAGGTGTTCGGCGACCATGGCGTCTATGACGTCGACAAGCAGGTCGCCGTCGTCACCGGCAGGGATCTGAAGCTGATCACCACCAAGGACGTGGTGACCGCCCGCGACAGCCTGGAATATTACGAGGCGCAGGATCTGACCGTGGCGCGCGGCGACGCGGTGGCGGTGCGCGGCAACGACCGGCTGCGCGCCGACGTGCTGATCGGCCGGCTGAAGAAGATGCCGGACGGCACCACCCAGATGGAGCGGATCGACGGCTCCGGCAACATCGTCGTCACCACCCCCACCGATGTGGCGGTGTCCGACAAGCTGGTCTATTCGGTCGCCGACAATGTCGCGGTGCTGATCGGCAACGTGAAGATCACCCGCGGCGACAACCAGCTGAACGGCGAAGCCGCCGAGATGAACATGAACACCAAGATCAACCGCGTCATCGCCGGCCGCGACGCCGGCGGCCGGGTCAGCGGCCTGCTGATTCCGGGTGAAAAGAACGGGGCCGAAAAGAACGGGTCTGCCGCCCCTGCGGGCAAGAAGCCGTGACCGTGCTGACCGCCAACGGGCCCGGCGCCGCTCCCGCCGGCAGCATCGCCGCAGCATCCGTCCCGACCGAAGGTCTGGTGGCCCAGCATCTCGGCAAGTCGTTCAAGAAGCGGCCGGTGGTGCGCGACGTCTCGCTCAGCGTCCAACGCGGCGAGGCGGTCGGGCTGCTCGGCCCCAACGGCGCCGGCAAGACCACCTGCTTCTACATGATCACCGGGCTGATCGCCGCCGATTCCGGCACGATCACGCTGGACGGGCAGGACATCACGGCGCTGCCGATGTACCGCCGCGCCCGGCTCGGCATCGGCTACCTGCCGCAGGAAGCCTCGATCTTCCGCGGCATGACGGTGGAGAACAACATCCGCTCCGTGCTGGAGGTGGTCGAGAGCGACCGCGACGCGCGCGAGGCGATGCTGGACGAGCTGCTGGCCGAATTCTCGGTCACGCATCTGCGCCGCTCCCCCGCCCTGGCGCTGTCGGGCGGCGAGCGGCGGCGCGTGGAGATCGCCCGCGCGCTGGCCGGACAGCCGCACTTCATCCTGCTGGACGAGCCGCTGGCCGGCATCGATCCCATCGCGGTGAACGACATCCGCGAGCTGGTCGGGCACCTGCGCGACCGCGGCATCGGCGTGCTGATCACCGACCACAATGTGCGTGAAACATTGGACCTCGTCGATCGGGCATACATTTTGCACGACGGTGTGGTACTAATGGAGGGACGGCCCGACGAGATCGTGGCGCACGAGGGGGTTCGCCGGGTCTATCTCGGCGACCGCTTCAGTCTGTAGCCCTCCGTTTCCACTGGTTCCGGTTCCACAGCCATGGCGCTTGCTCAACGTCTCGACCTTCGACAAGCCCAGACCCTGGTGATGACGCCGCAGTTGCAGCAGGCCATCAAGCTGCTGCAGCTGTCGAACATCGAACTGTCGGACTTCGTCGACCGCGAGATCGAGCAGAACCCGCTGCTGGAGCGTGACGGCGGTCCGGCCGACGGCGGCAGCGATCCTGTCGGCGACGGTGCCGGCGGCGAGGCGCCGGGCGGGCTGGACGGTCCCGGCGGGATGGAGGCGAACGGCCTCAGCGCCGACGGGCTGAACGGCCGCGACGACGGGCCGGCGCTGGCCCCCTCCGACGGGCGCACCCGCGACACGGTGGAGATGACCTCGTCGGACACGATGGCCTCCTCGTCGGAGGCGCCGCTCGACACCGACTTCGAGAATGTCTATGGCGACGACCGCTTCTCCGACGGCTCGGACGGCGGCAGCGAGGTCTACGGCTCCTATGGCGAGCGCGGCGGCCGCAGTGGCTTCGAGGATGACGACAGCAACCTCGAAGCGACGCTGACCAGCGAGAAGAACCTCCGCGACCACCTGACCGAGCAGCTGAAGATCGACCTGCCCGACCTGGGCGACCAGCTGATCGGGTTGGCCCTGATCGACATGCTGGACGAGGCCGGCTGGCTGATCGGCTTCGACGCCCAGGCGATGGCCGAGCAGCTCGGCTGCGGTGCCGACCGGGTGGAGCGGGTGCTGGCCGCCTGCCAGCGTTTCGACCCGCCGGGCATCTTCGCCCGCTCGCTGAAGGAATGCCTCGCCATCCAGCTGCGTGAGAAGAACCGGCTCGATCCGGCGATGGCGGCGCTGCTCGACAATCTGGAGCTTCTGGCCGCACGCAACCTGCCGGCCATCATGAAGGTCTGCGGCGTCGACGCCGAGGACGTCGCCGACATGGTCGCCGACATCCGCAAGCTGAACCCGAAGCCGGCGCTGGCCTTCGACCACACCCCGGCCCAGCTGGTCACCCCCGACATCCTGATGCGCGCCAATCCCGGCGGCGGCTGGCTGATCGACCTGAACCCGGACACGCTGCCGCGGGTGCTGGTCAACCACCGCTATTTCGCCCGCATCTCCGACAGTGCCCGCAACAAGGCCGACAAGGAATACATCTCCGAGCGGTTCCAGTCGGCCAATTGGCTGGTCAAGTCGCTGCACCAGCGCGCCACCACTATTTTGAAGGTGGCGAGCGAGATCATCCGCCAGCAGGATGCGTTCTTCATCCATGGCGTCTCGCACCTGCGACCGCTGATCCTGCGTGACATCGCGGAGGCCATCGGCATGCATGAAAGTACAGTCAGCCGCGTCACCACCAACAAGTTCATGGCGACCCCGCGCGGCGTCTTCGAGCTGAAATATTTCTTCACGTCCGCAATCCAGGGTGCGGACGGGCAGGCGTCCCATTCCGCAGAAGCGGTTCGGCACCGCATCAAAACCATGATCGATGCCGAGAAGCCGGACGATGTGCTGTCCGACGACAAACTGGTGGAGATTCTGCGGGCGGAAGGGATCGACATTGCGCGAAGGACTGTCGCGAAGTATCGTGAAGCGATGAAAATACCGTCATCGGTGCAGCGACGCCGTGCCAAGATGTCACGCATGTAAGCGGGTTCGACGGGGGAGGGCTCGATTGACAGTCCGGTGACCCTTGCCTATCGTCCCGGCCCGCAAGCGGCGGATCAGCATCTATGAGCCCGACATCTTCGGACGTCGTGTCTACACCGTCCCCAGCGGACCAATATTGGAAACGTTCCACCATGCAACTCTCCGTCAAAGGCAAGCAGCTCGATGTGGGTGACGCTCTGCGCACCCATGTGGCCGACAGCCTGAACGCCGTGGTCGGCAAGTACTTCGACAAGCCGATCGAAGCGAACGTGATCCTGACCAAGGATGCGCACCTCTATAAGGCCGACATCCAGGCCCATGTCGGCCGCGGGATCGTCCTGCAGAGTGCGGGCGACGCCACCGAACCCTATCCGGCCTTCGACATCGCCTGCGAGAAGCTGGCCAAGCGCCTGCGCCGCTACAAGCGCCGCCTGCGCGACCACCACGCGGCCGAGAACGGCGCCGCCGTCCCGGCGAGCTACCGGGTGCTGGAGGCCGAGGCCGAGGAGCATCACGACGAGGTCGAGGCTGCCGCCGACGGCGCCGCGAACCCGATGGTCGTCGCCGAGATGGAGACGAGCATCGCCACCCTGTCGGTCAGCGAGGCGGTGATGCGCCTGGAGCTGGCGCAGGCTCCGGCCCTGATGTTCCACAACGGTGCGCACGGCCGCCTGAACATGGTCTACCGCCGCGCCGACGGCAACATTGGCTGGGTCGACCCGGCGGAGAAGGCCGGCGCCTGACGGCGCCGACCCGTCTCGCCGGTCAAGAAGCGTCATGCTCGACCTCATTTCTCCGCACGCCATCCTCCCGAACCTGAAGGCCGGCAACAAGAAGCAGGCCCTGCAGGAGATGGCGCGCAAAGCGTCCGAGCTGACCGGTCAGCACGAGCGGGCGATCTTCGACGTGCTTCTGGAGCGCGAAAGGCTGGGCACGACCGGCGTGGGCCATGGCATCGCCATCCCGCACGGCAAGCTGTCCAGCCTGGACCGCGTCCACGGCGTCTTCGCCCGTGTGGAGCGGCCCATCGATTTCGATGCGATCGATGAGCAGCCGGTCGACCTGATCTTTCTCCTTCTCGCCCCGGAACAGGCGGGAGCCGATCATCTGAAGGCCCTTGCCCGCGTTTCGCGCCTGCTGCGGGACCAGTCCATGTGCGAGAAGCTGCGCGGAGCCCAGTCGGGCGATGCGATGTACGCGCTTCTGACCCAGCACGAGCCGAGCCCGTCCAACTGACGGGCCGCCGGTGAGGGGCAGACAGCCAAAGGGCCGCCGCACGGACTGTGCGCGGCCCTTTTTCTTTGGCGTCTTGCGGATCAGGACCGGAGGGGGGACTCTCTACCCTCACCCCCGCTCCGCCCAACCCATATAATTCACATCCAGGTCCCGCGCGTTCAGCCGGAACTCGTCGCTCAGCGGGTTGTAGGTGATGCCGGTCAGGTCGCGGATGCCCAGCCCGTACGGGCGGACGATGGCGTTCAGTTCGGACGGGCGCAGGAACTGGCGCCAGTTGTGGGTGCCGCGCGGCAGCCAGCGCAGGATGTACTCCGCCCCGACGATGGCGAGCGCAAAGGATTTCGGCGTGCGGTTCAGCGTCGCCAGGAACAGCGCGCCGCCCGGTGCCAGCAGCTCCGACAGCGACTTCACGAACAGGGGCACGTCGGCGACATGCTCGATCACCTCCATCGCCAGCACCACGTCGAACCTCTCGCCGCTGGCCGCCAGGGCCTCGGCGGTGGTGGCGCGATAGTCCACCGTCGTGCCGGTCTCGGCGGCATGGGTGGCGGCGGTCTTGATGTTCTTCTCCGACGCGTCCACCCCGACCACCGTGGCGCCCATCCGCGCCAGCGGTTCGGCCAGCAGCCCGCCGCCGCAGCCGATGTCGACGATGCGCAGGCCGGCAAGCGGGTTCGGCGCCAGCGGGTCGCGGCCCAGCCGCTTGCAGACGGCATCGCGGATGTAGGTCAGGCGCAGCGGGTTCAGCCGGTGCAGCGGCTTGAACTTTCCGGTCGGGTCCCACCACTCGGCGGCGATGGCGGAGAAGCGGGCGACATCCTCCGGATCCACGGTTCCGTTCCCAATTCCGCCGGCAGGAGCGGTTGCGGACGCGTGCGGGAAGGCGGAGGATGAGGCGGTCATGGTGAAAATCCGTAAACTGTGAGGCGGGACGGGCGCGGGCAACTTGCCTCGCTTCCAGCGACGGAGTATGGATACGCCGCCCCGCGCCGGCAACGGTGGAGCGGGGGTGCGCACAGCCGACCCGCATGACCCAGATGGCGAGATCCAGACGGCATGACCGGGCGGCCAGACATGGTGTGAGGTATGGCGCGGATCGTCCTGAAGTTCGGAGGCACGTCGGTCGGCGACATCGACCGCATCAAGAACGTGGCCCGAAAGGTCGAGCAAGAGGTGAAGGCGGGGCATCAGGTCGCCGTCGTCGTGTCGGCGATGTCCGGCGTGACCAACCAGCTCGTCAAATACTGCAACGAAATCGACAAGCTGCACGACGCCCGCGAATATGACGCGGTCGTGGCATCGGGCGAGCAGGTGACCTCCGGTCTCCTGGCCGTCGCCCTGCAGTCGCTCGGCATTCCCGCCCGCTCCTGGGCCGGCTGGCAGATTCCGATCCGCACCGACGACACGCACGGCAAGGCACGCATCGTCTCCATCGACACCACCGAGATGGAAAAGTCCCTGCAGACCGGCGAAGTCGCCGTGGTCGCGGGCTTCCAGGGCGTGTCGGAGCATGGCCGCATCACCACGCTGGGCCGTGGCGGCTCGGACACCTCGGCGGTGGCGCTGGCGGCGGCGGTGAAGGCCGACCGTTGCGACATCTACACCGACGTGGACGGCGTCTACACCACCGACCCGCGCATCGTCACCAAGGCGCGCAAGCTCGACAAGATCACCTACGAGGAGATGCTGGAGCTGGCCTCGCAGGGGGCCAAGGTGCTTCAGACCCGCTCGGTCGAGATGGCGATGAACCACCGCGTGCGCGTGCAGGTGCTGTCGAGCTTCGAAGCGGCGGCGGGCAGTTCGCTTCCCGGAACCCTGGTTGTTGACGAGGACGAGATCGTGGAAAAGGAAGTTGTTAGCGGCATCGCCTACAGCCGCGACGAGGCGAAGATCACCCTGGTGGGCGTCGCCGACCAGCCGGGCGTCGCCGCCGCCATCTTCGGTCCGCTGACCGACAACGCCGTCAACGTCGACATGATCGTCCAGAACGTGTCGGAAGACGGCAAGTCCACCGACATGACCTTCACCGTCGGCAAGGCGGACATCGCCCGCGCCGTGAAGGTGCTGGAGGATGCGCAGTCCACCCTGAACTACAAGCGCATCGTGTCGGATGCCAACGTGGTCAAGGTGTCGGTCATCGGCGTCGGCATGCGCAGCCATGCCGGTGTCGCCCAGCGCATGTTCAAGGCGCTGGCCGACAAGGGCATCAACATCCAGGTCATCTCGACCTCGGAGATCAAGATCTCGGTCCTGATCGCCGAAGAGTATGCGGAGCTGGCGCTGCGCGCCCTGCACACCGCCTACGGCCTGGACGCCGCCTGATCGCAGGCGGGTGCCGGGGACGGGAACATCAGGAGAGGGCCGGCCATGACCGACGCCACATCATACGCGGCGGCAGCATCGGCCCGGCTCGACCGGCTCTGGCAGCGGGGCCGTGACTTCCTCGGCACCCGCACCGCCGTGATGGGCGGTGCGATGAGCTGGGTGTCGGAACGGCATCTGGTCTCCGCCATCTCCAACGCCGGCGGCTTCGGCGTGCTGGCCTGCGGCTCGATGGCGCCGGACCAGCTGGCGGTGGAGATCGCCGGCACCCGCGCGCTTACGACCAAGCCGTTCGGCGTCAACCTGATCAACATGCACCCGGCGCTGGACCAGTTGATCGACGTCTGCCGCGAGCAGAAGGTCGGCCATGTGGTCGTAGCCGGCGGCCTGCCAACCGGCGCCACCCTGCGCCGCATCAAGGACGGCGGCGCCAGGGCGATGGCCTTCGCCCCCACGCTGGGGGCCGGCCGGCGGCTGGTGAAGCAGGGCGCCGACGCGCTGGTGATCGAGGGAACCGAGGCCGGCGGCCACATCGGCCCGGTCTCCACCACCGTGCTGGCCCAGGAAATCCTGCCCGACCTGCGCGATGTCCCGGTCTTCGTCGCCGGCGGCATCGGCCGGGGCGAGACGATCCTTTCCTATCTGGAGCTGGGGGCGGCCGGCGTGCAGGTCGGCACCCGCTTCGTCTGCGCCACCGAATGCGTGGCCCACCCCAATTTCAAGCAGGCCTTCATCCGGGCATCGGCCCGCGACGCCCAGCCGTCGGTGCAGATCGACCCGCGTTTCCCGGTGATCCCGGTGCGCGCGCTGGCGAACGAGGCGTCCAAGCGCTTCATGGAGTTCCAGCGCGACGTCATCGCCAGGGTCGATTCCGGCGCGATGAGCCGCGACGAGGGCATGCTGGAGATCGAGCATTTCTGGGCCGGTGCGCTGCGCCGCGCCGTGGTCGAGGGCGACGTGGAAAGCGGCTCCCTGATGGCCGGGCAGAGCGTCGGGCTGGTCACCCGCGAACAGCCGGTGGCGGAAATCCTGGCCGAATTGATCGCCCAGGCCGAATCGGCGCTGGCACGGCGGGCGATGGATGAGGCATCGTTAAGCGTGATGACGGAGCCGACGGTGGGAGCGCTGTAGCGATGACCGACACCCTCGACACGGCAGCCGGTGACGGCGGGATGGGCGGGGGTGCCCATCCCCGCTTCGACGGCACCTCGTCGCGCCGGCTGCTCGCCCGGCTGCGCGACATCATGGCCGGGTCGGGGTCGGGGCAGGATCGGCTGGACAAGATCGTCACGCTGATCGCGGCGGAGATGAAGGCCGACGTCTGCTCCTGCTACGTCATGCGCGCCGGCGAGGTGCTGGAGCTGTTCTCCACCGAGGGACTGAACAAGACCGCCGTCCACAACACCCGCCTGCGCGTGGGCGAGGGCATCGTCGGCTACATCGCCGGCCACGCCCGCCCGGTGGCGCTCGACAACGCGCCGTCCCATCCCAGCTTCGCCTACCGTCCGGAAACGGGGGAAGACCCGTTCCAGTCGCTGGCCGGCGTGCCGATCCTGCGCGGCAGCAAGGTGCGCGGCGTGCTGGTGATCCAGCATAAGGACCGCCGCCGCTATGTCGAGGAGGAGGTCGAGACCCTCCAGACCATCGCCATGGTGGTCGCCGAGCTGGTGGCGCAGAGCGAGCTGGTCAACCCGGTGGAGGTCACCACCACCGGCGATCCCGTGCTGCTGCCGGCTCGCCTGTCGGGAACGGCGATGAGCGCCGGGCTGGCCATGGGCCTCGCCGTCATCCACCGGCCTCAGCTGACCGTCCGCCAGATGGTGGCGGAGGATGCCGATGCCGAGCTGGAGCGCTTCAACACCGCACTCCAGACCATGCACAGTGCCATCGACGACCTGCTGGAAGCGGCGTCGCTGGCGGGGCTCAGCGAGCCGCGCGACATCCTGGAGACCTACCGGATGTTCGCCGAGGACCGCGGCTGGCTGTCGCGCATCCGCGAGGCGATCCGCGTCGGCCTGACGGCGGAAGCGGCGGTGCAGCAGGTCCAGAACGACACCCGCGCCCGGATGAGCCATCTGACCGATCCCTACATTCGGGAACGGTTGATGGATTTCGAGGATCTGACCAACCGGTTGCTGCAACATCTGGCCGGCAAGACCGGCACCACCGACGGCGCCACCCTGCCGGACGACATGATCCTGGTCGCCCGCTCGATGGGGCCGGCGGAGCTTCTGGACTACGACCGCACCCGCCTGCGCGGCTTGCTGCTGGAGGAGGGGTCGCCGGCCAGCCATGTCTGCATCGTCGCCCGCGCGCTCAACATCCCGGTGGTGCAGGCGGCCGACGCGCTGAACCGGATCGAGCCGCTCGACCAGCTGATCGTCGACGGCGACCATGGCTCGGTCTTCATCCGCCCGGCCGAAGACATCCAGATGGCCTTCGGCGAGGCGGTGGCGTTGCAGCACCGCAAGGAGCAGATGTATGCGGAGATCCGCAACCTGCCCTCGGTGACGCGCGACGGCGTGCCGATCTCCATCCAGCTGAACTGCGGCCTGCTGATCGACCTGCCGCACCTGACCGCCAGCGGGGCGGAGGGCGTCGGGCTCTACCGCACCGAAATCCCCTTCATGGTCCGCGCCTCATATCCCGACGTGACGGCGCAGACGACCCTCTATTCCCGCATCATGGACGAGGTCGGCCACAAGCCGATCGTCTTCCGCACGCTGGATGTCGGCGGCGACAAGATGCTGCCCTACATGACCGGCGGCGAGGAGGAGAACCCGGCGCTGGGCTGGCGCGCCGTGCGCATCGGGCTGGACCACCCGTCGCTGCTGCGCCAGCAGCTGCGGGCGTTGCTGCTGGCCGCCGCCGGCCGGCCGCTGTCGGTGATGTTCCCGATGATCGCCGAGGTCGCGGAGTTCGACGGCGTCCGCCGCCTGCTGGAACTGGAGCTGAAGCGGCTGGCCGCCCAGGGGATCGAGGCGCCCAGCAGCCTGCGTGTCGGCACGATGCTGGAGGTGCCGTCGCTGTTGTGGCAACTTCCGGCCCTGCTGCCCAAGCTGGATTTCCTGTCGGTCGGCTCCAACGACCTGACCCAGTATCTGTTCGCCGCCGACCGCGGCAACCCGCGCACCTCGACCCGCTACGACCCGCTGTCGCCGTCGATGCTGTGCGTGCTGCGCCGTCTGGTCGACGAATGCAGCCGGCACAAGGTGTCGCTCAGCATCTGCGGCGAGATGGCGGGGCGGCCGCTCGACGCCATGGCGCTGATCGGCGTCGGCTTCCGCACCCTGTCGATGTCGCCGCCATCCGTCGGCCCGGTGAAGACCATGCTGCGCTCGCTCGACGTCGCCGCCCTGCGGCAGTACATGAGCGGGCTTTACACCGGTGCCGACCACAGCTTGCGCGACAAGCTGAAGACCTTCGGCAAGGATCACGGCGTGTTGATCTGAGGGGCGTCCTGATCTGAGGGACGCGGGCTGCCTTCGAAAAATCAATCGCCCGCCGTGGTGCCGGGTGCCGCCGCCTCGCGCTCGGCGAAGGAGGCCCGCGCCCGTTCGATCTCGGCATGGTGCGTCTCCGCCCAGATCCACACGCCGCAGAATGCCGCTCCCAAACTCTCGCCGAGCGGCGTGAGCGTGTAATCCACATGCGGCGGGATGACCGGATGCACCGTCCGCCGCACCAGCCCGTCCCTCTCCATCTGGCGCACGGTCTGGGTCAACATCTTCTGGCTGATGCGGCCCACCGCCTTGCCGAGCTGCGTGAAGCGCAGGGTGCCATGCTCATGCAGGGCTTCGAGGATCAGCATGGTCCATTTGTCGGCCACCTTGCCGATGATGTCGTGAACCAGCGCCTCGATGGCCGGATCGACCGTGTCGGGAGGCGGCTGCCTGCGCCGTGCCTCGATCTGCGGGTCAGGCAAAGCCTTGCGCATCCTACACTCTCCTTTTGGTGCGTATAAATCTTTTCGGTGCCTACTTCTATCTGGAGAGTGTGGGCGATAGCTTTCCGGCAGACAACAGCGAAAGTCACGCTCATGAAGACCGAAGGAAACACCATCCTGATCACGGGGGGAGGCTCGGGGATTGGCAAGGCTTTGGCCCACCGCTTTCATGATCTCGGCAACACGGTGATCGTCGCCGGCCGCCGCGACGATGTGCTGCAACAGGCGATTGCCGGCCGTCCGAAGATGCACGCCATGACCTTCGATGCCGACAGCGCCGCGGGCATCGCCGATTTCGCCCGGCGGCTGACGGCGGAGCATCCGGCTCTCAACGTGCTGGTCAACAATGCCGGGATCATGCGCTTCGAGGCGCTGGACCGGCAGCGCGACCTTGCCGATGCGGAGGCGACCGTCGCCACCAACCTGCTCGGCCCCATCCGGCTGACCGACGCCCTGGTCGAGCATCTGGGCCGCCAGCCCGATGCGGCCCTGGTCAACGTCACCTCCGGCCTGGCCTTCGTGCCGCTCGTTGCCGCGCCGACCTATTCGGCGACCAAGGCGGCCATGCACCTCTACACGGTCGCCCTGCGCGAGGCGCTGAAGGGCAAAATCGAGGTCATCGAGCTGGTGCCGCCGGCGGTCCAGACCGACCTCACCCCCGGACAGGCCACCCGTCCGGGTTATCTGCCGCTGGCCGACTTCATCGACGAGGTGATGGCGCTGTTCCAGCAGCAGCCGACCCCGCGCGAGATCCTGGTGCAGCGCGTCGCCTTCCAGCGCCAGGCCGAGGCGGAGCACAGGTTCGACGAGGCGGTGACGACGCTCAACGAGATGGCCCGCAAGGCGCGCGAGGCGCAGCAGTAAGGACGCAGGCGAGGGCAGCGTCCGGACGTAAAAAAAAGCGGAGCCATGGAGGCTCCGCTTTTTTCTTTTTCGCTTAACCGGTCACCCCGATCACACGTCCAGGTTCGACACCTTCAGGGCGTTGTCCTGGATGAACTCGCGGCGCGGCTCGACCACGTCGCCCATCAGGGTGGAGAAGACCTCCTCCGCCTGATCGACGTGGCTGACGCGGACCTGCAACAGCGAGCGCTTGGTCGGGTCCAGCGTGGTTTCCCACAGCTGGTCCGGGTTCATCTCGCCCAGGCCCTTGTAGCGCTGGATGGTGACGCCGCGGCGGCCAAGCTCCATCACCGTGTCGAACAGGGCGACGGGGCCGGTCAGGGCGCGGCTTTCCTTCTGCTTCTCGAAGGCCTTGCCGGCGGTGCCGAACACCCGCTTCAGGTCGGCGGCCAGCGCGTCCAGGCGGCGGGCCTCGCCGCTCTTCAGCAGGTCGGTGTCGAACAGGTGGCGGTGGGTGACGCCACGCCGGGCGCGGATCACGGCATAGCCGCCCTGGGGCAGGGCCTCGCCGCGCCAGCCGCCGTCGGCGTCCAGCGCGTTCATCCGCTCGGCCACCGCCTTGGCCCCGGCCTCTGCCGCCGCCTTGTCGTCGGCCAGGGCGGCGGACAGGGTGCCGGCGACCGAAGCCTGCTCCACCACCATGGCGTTGCCGACCTTGCGCGACAGCGTGTCGATCGCCGGACGCGCGGTGCGGGCCTGCTCGACCAGACCGGCCAGCTGCTCGCCGATCAGCAGGGAGCCGTCCGCCAGACGGACCGACAGGTCGCCCAGCGCCGCCTCGACCAGATACTCCTCGAGCGCCCGGTCGTCCTTCAGGTAGCGCTCCTTGGCGTTGCCGCGCTTGATGCGGTAGAGCGGCGGCTGGGCGATGTAGAGATAGCCGCGCTCGATCAGGTCGGGCATCTGCCGGAAGAAGAAGGTCAGCAGCAGGGTGCGGATGTGGCTGCCGTCCACGTCCGCGTCGGTCATGATGATGATCTTGTGGTAGCGTGCCTTGTCGGCGTTGAACTCGTCGCTGATGCCGGTGCCGAGTGCGGCGATCAGCGTGCCGATCTCCGCCGACGACAGCATCTTGTCCAGCCGCGCCCGCTCCACGTTCAGGATCTTGCCGCGCAGGGGCAGGATGGCCTGGGACTGGCGCGAGCGGCCCTGCTTGGCGGACCCGCCGGCCGAATCGCCCTCGACGATGAACAGCTCCGACAGAGCCGGGTCGCGCTCCTGGCAGTCGGCCAGCTTGCCCGGCAGCGACGACATGCTGAGCGAGCTCTTGCGCGTCATCTCGCGCGCCTTGCGGGCGGCCTCGCGGGCGGCGGCGGCTTCCACCACCTTCTGGACGACGCGGCGTGCGTCGGCCGGATGCTCCTCGAAATACTGGGCCAGCGCCTCGCCAACCACCGCCTCGACAACGGGGCGGACTTCCGACGAGACCAGCTTGTCCTTGGTCTGGCTGGAGAATTTCGGATCCGGCACCTTCACCGACAGGACGCAGGTCAGGCCTTCACGGGCGTCGTCGCCCGACAGGCTGACCTTCTCCTTCTTGGCGATGCCGGATTCGGCCGCGTAGTTGTTGATGGCGCGGGTCAGCGCGGCGCGGAAGCCGGCGAGGTGGGTGCCGCCGTCCTTCTGCGGGATGTTGTTGGTGAAGCAGAGCGTCGTCTCGTGGTAGCTGTCGTTCCACTGCAGCGCGCATTCCACCGTCACCACGCCGCCATGCTCGGTCGGCCGCTCGCTCTTCAGCGTGATCGGCGGCTTGTGCAGCGCCGTCTTGGAGCGGTCGAGCCAGCTGACGAAGGCTTCCAGGCCGCCTTCGTAATGCAGGTCCTGCACCTTCGGCTCCACCCCGCGCGCGTCGGTCAGCAGCAGGCGGACGCCGGAGTTGAGGAAGGCCAGCTCGCGCAGCCGGTGTTCCAGCGTGGCGAAATCGAACTCGATGTTGGTGAAGGTCTCGGCCGAGGGCATGAAGGTGACTTCGGTGCCCGACAGCTGCTTGCCCTTCTCCGGCACCATCGGCGCCTCGCCGACATCGGCCAGCGGCGCCTCGGCGTTGCCGTGGCGGAAGCGCATGGTCCAGGTGCGGCCGCCGCGCCAGATGCGCAGATCCAGCGTTTCGGACAGCGCGTTCACCACCGACACGCCGACGCCGTGCAGGCCGCCGGAGACCTTGTAGCTGTTCTGGTTGAACTTGCCGCCGGCATGGAGCTGGGTCATGACGACCTCGGCCGCCGAGACGCCTTCCTCCGGATGGATGTCGGTCGGGATGCCGCGGCCGTTGTCGCGCACCGTGACCGATCCGTCGGCGTTCAGCACGACCTCGACCTTGTCGCAATAGCCGGCCAGCGCCTCGTCGATGGCGTTGTCGACCACCTCGTACACCATGTGGTGCAGGCCGGAGCCGTCATCGGTGTCGCCGATGTACATGCCGGGGCGTTTGCGCACGGCATCGAGCCCGCGCAGAACGGTGATCGACTCCGCCCCATAGTCCGCCTGCTGGGGCTCCGACTGCGGGAGGTCGTTCTTCAGTGCTTCCTGTGCCATGCGTCGACTATAACAGATTCGGTTGCGGATTCGGCGGTTTAGCGTGCGTCGGCATGCTTTTTTTCCGGGATTTTTCCCGGATTTCCACCCCTATCCGGGGCGGATGTGCGCGTCTTCGATGCGGAAGCGGCGGGCATCCTCGCCGAGCGGGTCGAAAACCCCCTCGTCGGTGCCCGTCATCCAGGCCTGGGCGCCCAATGCTAGGATTTCCCCGAACAGCGCGGCGCGCCGCTCGGGGTCGAGATGGGCGGCCACCTCGTCCAGCAGAAGGATGGGTGCCGCACCGCGTTCGGCCGCCAGCAGCCGGGCATTGGCCAGAACGATGGCGATCAGCAGGGCCTTCTGCTCGCCGGTGGAACACAGCCCCGCCGGCATGTCCTTGGGCGCATGGCGGACGGCGAGGTCGCTCTTGTGCGGCCCCACCAACGCGCCGCCGCCGTCGGAGTCGGCGCGGCGTCCGGCGCGCAGACTGTCGCGCAGCGCATCCTCCGCCGCCAGCGCCGGGCCTTCGTCGAGCCAGCGTTCCACCGTGCCGGCGACGGCGAGGTCGGCGCCGGGGAAGGGACCGACCGAGCGGGCGCAGGCGGCGCGCAGCCGCTGCACCACCTCGCGCCTTGCGGCGGCGACGGCGATGCCGGTGGTCGCCATCTGGTCTTCCAGCGCGCCGAGCCAGCCCTCGTCGAAACGCCCGTCGCGCAGCAGCCGGGCGCGTTCGCGCAAGGCATGCTCGTAACGCGACAGCCGGCCGGCATGGGCGGGGTCGAAGCCGAAGACCAGCCGGTCGAGGAAGCGCCGCCGTCCGCTCGACCCTTCGAGGAACAGGCGGTCCATCTGCGGGGTCAGCCAGACCATGGCGACATGGTCGGCCAGCGCGGTCTGGCCCTTGGCCGGGTGGCCGTCGATGCGGACCAGCCGCCGGTCGCGCTCGGAGGTCCGGCTTCCGTCATGCGGTTCGCGGCCGGTGCCGATCTCCACCGGTCCCAGCGGGGTGTCGAGCGTCGCCGCCACCGCCCAGCCGGCGCCGGGAGCCGAGCCCAGCCGTTCCACCTCCGCCAGCCGGGCGCCGCGGATGCCGCGGCCGGGGGCGAGGAAGCTGACGGCTTCCAAAAGGTTGGTCTTGCCGGCGCCGTTCGGGCCGATCAGGGCGACGGGCCGGCGGTCGGGCTCCAGCCGCGCGGAGTCGTAGCCGCGGAAGCGCGTCAGCGTCATCCGCCTGATTGCCAGGGCCGGAGCGAAAGCCGGGGTTGCGGCGGACACGCCGCCGCTCATCGAAACTGCCGTGTGCTGCAACTGGTCCGTTCCGCCTGGGGCGGGGAGGATCCCCGCAGCCCCATCACACGCGCATCGGCATCAGGACGTAGAGCGCGGTGGAGTCGGCGACGTCGCGGATGATGGTCGGCGACGCGGCGTCGGCCAGCGTGAACTGGGCGCCCTCGCCCTCGATCTGCTGCGTGATGTCCAGCAGATAGCGAGAGTTGAAGCCGATTTCCAGGGGGGACTCGGCGTAGCTGACTTCCAGCTCCTCGGTGGCGCTGCCCGATTCCGGGCTGGTGGCCGACAGGGTCAGCGCGCCGCGGACCAGCGACAGCTTCACCGCCCGGCTCTTCTCGGTGGAGATGGTGGCGACGCGGTCGACGGCGGCGGCGAACAGCTTGGCGTCCACCTCCATCACCTTGTCGTTGCCGACCGGGATCACCCGCTCATAATCGGGGAAGGTGCCGTCGATCAGCTTGGAGGTGACGACGACGCTGTCGAAGCCGAAGCGGATCTTGTTGTCGGACATCGACAGCTCGATGCGGTCGGCGGCCTCGTCGACCAGCTTGCGGATCTCGGTGACGGTCTTGCGCGGGATGATGACGCCGGGGATGGCCTCGGCCCCGTCCGGCAGCGGCATCTCGACCCGCGCCAGCCGGTGGCCGTCGGTGGCGACGGCGCGCAGCACCGGCGTCTCCAGGCTGCCCATCTTGCTCTTGGCGGCGTGCAGGTAGATGCCGTTCAGGTAATAGCGCGTCTCCTCGGTGGAGATGGCGAAGCGGGTGCGGTCGATCAGCCCGCGCAGGTCGGCGGCGGCGACCGAGAAATTGTGCTTCAGCTCGCCGCTGGACAGCTGCGGGAAATCCTCGACCGGCAGGCAGGACAGCTTGAACTGCGACCGGCCGGCGCGCAGCGTCAGGATGGTGCCGTCGCCGCCGATGTCCAGCTCGACCTGGCTGCCGTCGGGCAGCTTGCGGACGATGTCGAACAGGGTGTGGGCGGGGGCGGTGGTGCCGCCGGGGCGCCCGACCGTCGCCGGGACCGTCTCGACGATCTCCAGATCCATGTCGGTGGCGGCCAGCGACAGTTCGCCGTCGCCCGCGCGCAGCAGGACGTTGGACAGGATCGGAATGGTGTTCCGCCGCTCGACCACACTCTGCACGTGACCCAGGGAACGGAGAAGGGCGGCGCGTTCGATGGTGATGTTCATGCTGGCGTCGTCTCGGCCGGAGGGAAACTTTTTGACGGACCCACCGGGGTTGCGGGCCGTTGTCCGGCCGTCCCGCCCCGAGCGGGCGCGCATCATACCACATCGACGGGGGCGTCGAACCAAATTGTTGCGGCTAAGGCCTTTGGCCGAAGGGGATTCACGCCTCGGCGCGCCGTCTTGCCTCATGCAGGCGCAGGATATCGACGAAATCGGCGCTCTGCCAGTTGCGGGACCGGCTCAGCTCGCTGCGCACGCTGGCGACGAAGGCGTCGATCACCGCCCATTCGTCCGCGGCGATCTCGCCATCCGTCTCCAGATAGCTGTAAACCACCCGCTGCAGGCCCTGGCTGACCGGGCTGATCCAGCCGTCCACCGTCTCGCCCATCGCCGCCATCAGCCGGCGGATGCGCAGCATATGGGCCATGCGGTGGGCCGGCCTCTCCTGCGGCTCCGCCTTCATCGCCTGGAGGAAGGCGAGGCGGCCGGTCTCCACCGCATAGAGGCGCAGCGACTTCAGCTCCGGGTTGGCATAGCCGGCGGCGCCGAGGGTGCGGCCCCAGCGCCAGACCAGCTCCAGCAGCCAGACGATGTCCTCATGGTCGGGCACCGGGGCGTGGCGGGCGTTCATCGCCGCCTGAAGCCGGGCGGCCAGCGCCGGCATCACCGTGCCGGTCAGCTCGCGGCTGACCGCCGCCAGCTCCGCCCGCAGGGCCGGGCCGGTCGAGCGGCTGGCGAGGAAGCCGGTGCCGGACAGCGCGGTCAGCGCCCGGTCGAAACGCTCCACCGCCTCGTGCAGCAGGGCGCGGGTCGGGGCGGGGACGGAGAGGACCCCGCCATCCTGGATGTCCATGTCGCCGAACATGCCGCCCACCACCTCGCGGATGGTGGTGCAGGCGGCGGAGAAATGGCAGAGCAGGGCGCGCAGCAGCGGGTGGGACTCGCGCACCGCCGGCCCCCCATGCTCGCGCACATGCCGCAGGAACACGTCATAGCGCCGCTTGACGTTCAGCCCGTAGAGCGGGGCGAACCAGGCCAGCAGCTGCGACTGGTCGCGGAAGGGCAGGCCGAGGTCGCGCACCCGGCGGACGAAGCCGACCATCAGCGCCGACTGGCAGTCGACCTCTGCCGACCGCGGATCGCCGGCGCCCTGCATATCCCCCATCCGCATCTCGTCGATGTCGCGGCGCATGCGCTCGGTCAGCGGCACCAGCACCTGGTTGTGCTCCAGCAGGGCGCGGACGAAGCCCAGCAGGTCGCTGTCGATCGGTGCCTTGCGGCCGAGATACTGGGTGCGGAGTGCGGCGTCGTGCAGCGCCTCGTCATTGGCCAGCGCCAGGAAGCGGTCGGTCAGCTTGCGGTCGCCGGCCATGGCATAGAGGAAGTCGAGCGCCTCCTTGCGCATCAGCTCGCGCATCGCCATCGCGTCGGGGCTGGCCAGCACGGCGTCCAGCATCGCCTCGCGCGCCATGCCGTCCAGCCGACTCTGCACCTCCGCCGCCAGCCCCGGGAAGGCATAGCGGGTCAGCGCCGACCAGATGCCGCCCATGTCCACCCGCTGGACCAGCGCCGGCACCGACTCGGCCGAGCGGTAGAGGATGGGGTCGTCGACCAGGAAGGGTTCGAACAGGCTGGTGAACAGGCGCCGCGCCTTCATCGGCCGCAGGCGGTTGAAATGGTCGACCAGCGCGTCGCGCAGGTGCCGCGCCCGCTCTCCGTTCGGGCTGGGCGTCCCTTCGACCGCGTCCAGCACCGACCGGATGGCGTGCATCGGGATACGGGCGACGACCTCGTCCATCTGGCGGCGGAAGGCGGTGGCATCCGCACCGCCCCCGCCCGGTGAAGACGCCGGGGATGGGGCAGCGGAGGTTATGGAGAGGGTGGCCGTCGGCGTGCTGTTCATGCGCACAACACCTTGCGGGATGATCGTCGCCTGGACGCTTATGATCACGAGAGATTATTAAATATCTTTTGCTAATTCCACGCGTGTCTTCGGAAAAGTCTTATGATTACCGGCATATGTCAGGACATTGCTTTGTAACCACAGCTTTACTTTCCGCCGCTGGTCCCGGCTACAGCCCCGCCGCCAGCTGGGCCTCCAGCCCGGCCCGATAGTCGGGATAGGTCAGGGTGATGCCAAGCTGGCGCTTGATGCGGTCATTCTTCACCCGGCGGCAATCGGCATAGAAGCTGGCGGCCATCGGCGACATCTCCGCCTGATCGAAGGGCACCAGCGGCGGCGGCTCCACCCCCATCAGGCGGCAGGCATACTCCACCACCTCGTGCGACGGGCTGGGCAGGTCGTCGGCGACATTGTAGATGGCGCCCAGGGTCGGCCGCGCCATCGACGCCCGCAGCGTGCCGGCGATGTCGTCGACATGGATGCGGCAGAAGACCTGACCCGGCTTGTCGACCCGCTTGGCGATGCCGTCGCGCACGGAATCGATGGCGCTGCGGCCGGGGCCGTAGATCCCGGCCAGCCGGAACAGATGCATCGGCACGCCATACTGGCGGTACAGGTTCAGCCAGCCGCGCTCCGCCTCCACCCGCCGCTTCTGGCGCTCGCCGGTCGGCCTCAGCCAGGACGCCTCGCTGACCCACTCGCCGCCGGTGTCGCCATAGACGCCGGTGGTGGACAGGTAGCCCGCCCAGTCCAGCGTCCGCAGGTCGGCCAGATCGCGGGCATGCTGGTCGAGCACCGGGTCGCCCTTGCCGTCCGGCGGGATGCTGACCAGCAGATGGGTGGTGCCGGCCAGCGCCGCCTTGGCATCGGCCAGCGGCCGGCCGCGGTCGAACAGGAAGGCCTCGATGCCCTGGGCCTCCAGCTCCGCCTTCTTCTCCCCGCTGCGGCAGGTGGCGGCGATGCGCCAGCCCTCGGCGCGCAGCCGGTCGGCGAAGACGCGGGCGCTGTAGCCGAGGCCGAAGACGAAGAGGCGGGGATCGGTCATCGCGGGCGGTTCCGGTTGGGGCGGCGGAGGGACGGCGGACTGTGTAGCATCGAACTGTGTAACACCGGGAACGGGCCTGCGGACTTGCGCCCCGCCCGGCGATGGCGGAGTGTAAAGGCACCATGACCCGACGCAATCCTTACCTTTCCGGCGCTCTCGCGCTTGGGCTTCTCGCAGCCGTGCCGGCCCCGTTGCAGGCCGCCCAGGCCGCGTCCCCCGGGCCATCTTCCTCCGGGCCGCCCTCCGCCCTCGATCGCAACCGCGAGCTTCAGGCCTGCGCCGCCAAGGCGGAGGCCAACCCCGACGGCGCCCGCGCCGACGCCAAGCGCTGGCAGGAGCAGGGCGGCGGCGACTCCGCGAAGCTGTGCGAGGCGCTGGCGCTGTTCCACGCCGGCGACTTCAAGGCGGCCGGCGCCGGGATGGAGGCGCTGGTGCCGACGCTGGGCAAGGACGATCCCAGGGCCGCCGCCTCGCTGCTCGGCCGCGCCGGCTGGGCGTGGCTGCGGGCCGGCGACCAGGGGCGGGCGGAACGGCTCTACAGCGCCGCACTCGACAAGACGCCGGGCGACGTCGACCTGCTGATCGACCGCGCCTTCGCCCGTGCGGAGGGGGAACGCTTCTGGGACGCCGTCGCCGATCTGGACGCGGCGCTGGCGCGCGACCCGAAGCGGGCCGACGCCTATCTCTACCGGGCGAGCGCGCAGAAGGCGCTGTCCAACTACCGGCAGGCGCTGGCCGACATCGACCAGGCGCTGGAGCTGAAGCCCGGCGATCCGGAGGCGATCCTGCTGCGCGGCAACGTCAAGGCGCTGGGCGGCAATCTGGGAGCCGCGCGCGACGACTGGTCGCTGGCCCGCCGCGTCGCGCCCGACAGCGACTGGGGCCGTGCCGCCGCCGACAACCTCGCCCGTACCGCGGAGGTCGCGGGGGATGCGGGCAAGGAGAAGGCGAAGGAAAAGAAGGTGCAGTGAGGGGGGCTTCCCCCCACGGCCTCCAAAAGAAAAAGCCCCGCCGCGGTGACCGCGGGCGGGGCTTTTTCTTAACATGTGTCCGGACCTGTCGGGCCGCCTTACAGCGCCGAGTCGACCCACTGGAACAGCGCACCCTTGGGCAGGGCGCCGATCTTGGTGGCGGCGACGCTGCCGCCCTTGAACAGCATCAGCGTCGGGATGCCGCGCACGCCGTACTTGGTCGGGGTGTCGGGGTTCTCGTCGATGTTCAGCTTGGCGACGGTGACCTTGCCGTCATACTCGCCGGCCAGCTCGTCGAGCGCCGGGGCGATCATCTTGCAGGGGCCGCACCATTCCGCCCAGAAATCGACCAGGACCGGGCCTTCGGCCTTCAGGACGGCCTGCTCGAAGCTGTCGTCGGTAACCTTGATGGTGGTGCTCATGTGACCTCGTGCTGGATTCGGAAGCGCCGCGGACCGGTTGTGAAAGGCCGGCGGCCATCGCCCCGTCAGTGGAATTGAGCAAAATGTAGGGCGGAGGCGCCCGGCCGGTCAAGTCACCCCATCTTTCGGGGGACCCGCCGGCAGCACCTCACCCCGCCCTGGGCGCCAGTCCGGCCGCCGCCGCGTCCATCACCGAGGGCGGCAGCTCCATGGTGTAGGGACCGTCGGTCCACAGCAGCACGCAGCGCACCCGCCGCCCCGGATAGACGGCGCGCAGGGCCTCGCGGTAGGCCGCCATCTGGCGCCGGTAAACCATTGGAACGTCTTCCAGATCCCGCGGTGGCGGCCGGTTGGTCTTGTAGTCGACGATCCACACCGTATCCCCGGTCAGGGCCAGCCGGTCGATGCGGCCGGCCAATGCCCGGCTGCCGTCGCCGAGCGCCACCACGCCGATCAGAGGCACCTCCGCCCGCGAGCCGGGGCCGAACAGATGCGCGAACTCCGCATGGCTCAGCACCGCCAGCGTCTCCCGCGCGATGGCATCCTGCTGCTCCGGCGTCAGCTTGTGCGCCGGGCGGGCCAGGAAGCGGCGGCAGGCGGCGTCCCGTGCCGTCTCGGCCAGGTTGGGCAGGGTCTGCAGCAGCCGGTGCACCAGCAGGCCGCGGCGGAAGCGCTGGCCGTCGTCGGTGCCGAGCGGCGAGCGCACCGCCGGCTCCTCGCCGTCCGGCCGCGAGGGCGTCAGCGGCCGCGACGGCTCCGGCTCGCCCGGCGGCGGCTCGGCGATCCAGGGCGGCGGCGGCTCGGCGGACGCACTCTCCTCCGTCTCGACATGGCGCGGCACCACGGCTGTCTGGGCGCCGACCAGCCGCCAGCCCTCTCCCGCCCAGCCATGCGGGCAGAGGCCGGTGAAGTCGAAGCTGTGCTGCACGCCGTTGTCGCGCATCGCCTCCTCGACCAGCCTGTACCAGCAATCGTCGGACGGCTCGCGCTTGCCCTGATGGCCGCAGATGTAGAGCCGGTCTTCCGCCCGCGTCAGCGCGACATAGAGCAGCCGGCGGTATTCCTGGTCGCGCCGCCGGTTGGCTCGCGCCCGCGCCTCGGCGCACAGCCCGTCCTCCTGGGACCGGCGGGCGGCGAACAGCGGCACTGGGCAGTCGTCGTCCGGCCACAGGATCGGCGGGCTCTGGGTCGGGCTGCCCAGCGTGTCGGGCAGGAAGACGATGGGCGCCTGCAAGCCCTTGGAGCCGTGGACCGTCATGATCCGCACGGTGCCGCCGCCCTGCTCCAGCTCGCGCTTGATCTCGGCGTCGCTGGCCGACAGCCAGGCCAGGAAGTTTTGCAGGGACGGCGGCTCGGTCTTCTCGAAGGCGAGGCAGACGGCCAGGAACTCCTCCAGCGGATCCTGGGCGTCGGGGCCGAGCCTTTTCAGGATCGCCCGCCGTCCCGATCCCTCGTCGGCCGGGCAGGGCCGGTTCAGCAGGCCGGCGAACAGCTCGTAGGGGGCCGAGAAGTCGGTGCGTGCCAGCAGGTCGCCCAGATAGCGCCGGGCCGGGCGGAACTCCGGCTCCGTCTCCGCCAGCGCCACCAGCGAGCGCCACAGCGTGCCGCGCCGGCCATGGGCGACGCGGAACAGCGCCTCCTCGCTCAAGCCCACCAGCGGCCCCTTCAGCACGGTGGCGAGCGTCAGGTCGTCGTCGGGCAGCAGCAGGAAGTCGGACAGCGCCACCAGATCCATGACGGCGAGCTGCTCGGTCAGCACCATGCGGTCGACGCCGGCCACCGGCACGCCGCGGTCCTTCAGCGCGCGGACCAGCTCGGTGACGAAGGCGGTGCGGCGGCGGACCAGCACCATCACGTCGCCGGGTTGCACCGGCCGGCCCTTGGCCTCCAGCGTCTCGCCGCCGTCGATCCAGCGATGCACCGTCGCGGCGATGACCGAGGCGAGGCGGGCCGACGGCGAGTCGGCGGTCTCGCGCGCCACCGGCGGCGCCCAGGCCGGCGTCTCGACCGCCTCGGCCGGCTTCACCGGCGGCCACAGCTCGACCAGCCCGGCCTGCCCGCGGCGGAAGGCGCGGTGGCGGATGGTCGGGCTGGCCTCCGATGCGACACCGTCGCGGGCGCGGTCGAGCGCGAAGACGGCGTCCACCGTCTCCAGCACCGCCGAGGTGGAGCGGAAGGAGATGTCGAGGTCGACCCCGGCCCATGTCCGCTGCGCCACCTCCGCCTTGTCCTGGAAATGGCGGCGCATGCGGGCGAATTCGGCGGGATCGGCGCGCTGGAAGCTGAAGATCGACTGCTTCTCGTCGCCCACCGCGAAGACGGTGCGGATCTTGCCGTCGGGGGCGGCGGCCTCCAGCTCGGCGAAGAACTCGCCGGCCAGCGAGGCGACGATGGCCCATTGGTCGGGGTTGGTGTCCTGCGCCTCGTCGATCAGGATATGGTCCAGGCCGCCGTCCAGCTTGTACAGCACCCAGGGCACCCGCGGCGCCTTGCCGTCGTCGCCGCTCAGCAGCCGGTTGGCCGCCAGGATCAGGTCGTCGTAATCCAGCAGGGCGCGCGCCGCCTTGCGCTCGCGGTAGGCCTCCAGCATCGCCTGCGCCAGCGTCAGCAGGGCGGTGGTCGAGGCGGCGACCCCGGCGGCCTTCACCCGCTCGGAGATCTCCACCAGACGCTCCGCCTCCTTCTGCAGGGACAGGAGCGCCTGCGGATAGGCGGTGGCCGGCTTCTTGGTCATCAGCGTCTTGCGCGGGCTGCCCTCGGCGGTCAGGAACAGCCGCTTGTAGGCCTCGAAGGCGCGGACCCGGCGGTCGGCGGCGTCCAGCCAGTGCTGGATGGCGATGCCGCGCTCCTGGTCGCCGGCACTGCCGCCCGACAGCGCCCGGCAGGCCTCGCGCAGGGCCGGCGGCTCGCACTGGTCGTCGTGGCAGGCATGGGCGAGGATGGTTTCCTCGGTCACGCCGGGCGGCACCTTGAGGGTGTCGTGGATGGCGTCGATCAGCCCGTCCAGCCCGTGGAAGCGCTCGAACAGCTTTTCCACCTGCCCGCGCTGGCCTGCCAGTTCGGTCAGCAGGGCGGCGAAATCCTCGGCATTCAGTTCGCCGGTCAGCCGGCCCATGGCGCGGCCGAGCGGGCTGTCCGGCTCGGTCCGGCCGGCATGCAGCACGGCGTCGCGCGCCTCGGTCAGCAGCCCGTCGGCGGTGCGGTCGTCCATCACGTCGAAATGCGGCGCCAGCTCGGCTTCCAGCGGAAAGCGGCGCAGCAGCGACTGGCAGAAGGCGTGGATGGTCTGGATCTTCATGCCGCCGGGGCAATCCACCACCTGGGCGAACAGGCGGCGCGCGTTCAGCCGCGCCTCCATCGACGGCCGCTCGCCGCACAGGTCGGCCAGCCGGTCCTCCAGCGCCTCGTCGGGCAGGGTCGCCCACAGGCCGAGCGTCCGGTTGATGCGGATCGCCATTTCCGCCGCGGCGGCCTTGGTGAAGGTCAGGCAGAGGATGCGCGCCGGCGGCGTGCCCGACAGCATCAGCCGCAGCACCCGGTCGGTCAGCACCTTGGTCTTTCCCGACCCGGCGGACGCTCCCACCCAGACCGACGCCGTCGGATCGGACGCCCGCCGCTGCGCCACATTGGGATCGAGCGGCAGGGTGCGGGGAGACAGGTCGGTCATGGTCATGCGGGGAGATTCCGACGCCGGGGCTTATCCCCTCTCCCCGGAGGGAGAGGGAGAGTCTCGGCAAATCCGCTCAACAGCATCATTCCCCCTCCCCGCCGCCCGACGACCATTCCTGGACACGGGCCAAATGCGCATAGTCGGTGTAGCGCGGCGCCATCGCCGGACGCGGGCGGGAGCGGTAGGGCGTCTCCGGGTCGTCGAACTGTGCGATCAGCGCCTCCAGACCGGCCCGCGCCTCCGCGCCCAATGCCGCCGGGTCGCCCTTCACCGGCTTTTCCTCACCGGCCGGGTCGCCGCCGGACAGCCGCCAGAAGGTCAGTTCGGCCACCGCGCCCTTGTCCACCCCGCTGAACCCGCCGGCCGCGGCGATGGCGGCCTCCAGCGGCAGCTGCGGGGCGAAGCCGAGTTCGATCTCCCGCGCGCTCGGCGGGGTGCCGGTCTTGTAGTCGATCACCACCAGACCGTCGGGTCCGCGGTCGATGCGGTCGGCCTTGGCGGTCAGGGCGAAGGGGCCGCCGGGGCCGGACAGCTCCAGCCGGCCCGGCACCTCGGTCGCCAGCGGGCGGATGCGGGGGCGGCGCTCGCGCTCCAGATCGACGAACCAGCCGGCCACCCGCTCGAAGCGCGGCCACCAGAAGGCCCAGACGTCGGGATGGCTGCGCAGCAGCGGGCCGAACCGCTCGCGCCCCAGCGCGATCAGCCGGTCGAGCGCGTCATGAGGCAGCGGGCCGGGATGGTCGCGGACGAAGGCGTCGAGCGTGTCGTGGATGATCTGGCCGCGGTCCGACGCCCCCGGATCGGCGGCGATGGGGTCGAGTGCCCGCAGCCGCAGGGCATGGCGGGCGTAGATGGCGTAGGGATCGCGCATCCAGGTCTCGACCTCGGTCACCGACAGCTTGCGCGGCCGGGCGGCCAGCGGCGGGCGCGGCTCCGGTGCGGCCACCGGCTGCACCCGGTCCGGCTCGTCCAGCCCGCGCGCCCAGCCGAGCCAGCAGGCCCCGCGCTCCTCGATCACGCCGTCCAGATCCAGCGCCTTCAACACGGTCTCCAACCGCAGGAGCCAGCGCGACGGCACGGTCGGCGTGCCCTCCACCCGTGCGGCACGGGTCAGCACCACCTCCGGCGCACCGCAGGCGTGGGCGAAGTCGTGGGCCGACATGCCGACCAGCCGTTCCGGGCTGGGCAGGCCGAAATCGCGCCGCATCGGCCGCGACATCCACGGATCGGCGGAGGCGGCCGGTGGCCAGGTCCCCTCGTTCAGCCCGCCCAGGATGGTCAGGTCGAGATGCTGGAGGCGCGCCTCCATCGGACCCAGGATGAACAGGCGCGGGTGCAGACCATAGCGGGGACGCACCGCCCGCGCGCTCATCAGCGCGTCGAGCAGAGCCGGGTAATCCTTGGCCGGGATCGCCGGGAAGCCGTCGGCCGCGTTCAGCAGATCGTGGATGAAGCGCGCCGCCTCCTCGCCGTCGTCCTGGCGCCACAGCCGCTCCGCCCCGGTCAGCGCGTCGTCGGCGGCCAGCGACTCGCAGAAGGCGACATGGGCGCGCACGAGATCGGCCAGCGGCGTCTCGCTGTTCAGCGCCTCCAGGAAGGGGGCGGCGCGCTGGCCGATATCGACCAGCCAGGTGCGCAGGAACTCCTGCTGTTCCTCATGGTCGAAGCGGTCTGCCTGTTCCAGTGCGGCGAGCACGCCGTCAAAGCCCTCGGCCGGTCGCGGGCCGCGCAGCACGACGCGCTCCAGCGCGCGGGCGGCGGCGCGGAAATCCGCGGAGTCGCGCCCGCCCGCCGCCATCGGGTGCTTGGCGAGCGCCAGCAGGGCCAGCGGATGGACGCGGCTCGCCGCCAGCTCCGCCGTCAGCCGCAGATAGGTGCCGACCGCGGTGTGGGCGAGCGGCTGGCCGCCGGAATCGTTGACCAGGATGCCCCAGCGCGCCAGCGCCATGGCGACCCGGCGGCCAAGGTTGCGGTCGGGGGTGATCAGCGCCGCGGTCTTCGTCGGCGTTTCCAGCGCATGGCGCATCAGCAGCGCGATGACCTGCGCCTCCTCCTCCGAGGTGGCGGCGTCGATGCGGGTCAGCCCGTCCAGCGCCGCGGCCTCCACTCCGGATAGCGCGCGCCAGCCCTCGGTGGTCGCCGCCGGGCGCATGGCCTCGGCGATCAGCCGGGCGCGGGCACCGCGCGGCTCCGGCGCGTCGGTCCAGGGCAGCACCTCGTGCCGCTCCACCCCCAGCAGGCGGATCAACTGCGACAGCCCGTGCTGCGGGTGGGATTCGTCCTCGGCGATGGCGTCCCAGATCGCGTCGTCGGCCCCGGTGTCGAGGCCGGGCAGCACCACCGCCCCCTGCGGCAGCCGGGCGATGACCGCCAGCAGTTCCGTCGTCGCGACGATGGAGCCGGTGGAGCCGGCGGCGATCACCATGCCCGGCGGCGGAGCCGACTGCCAGAGCGCCGCCTGCGTCTCCAGCGCCAGGTTCCGGCGCTTGGCCGGGTCGGTTTCGCCGGTCGAGTCGAGGATGGCGGGCCAGACCTCGGTGATGATGCGCAGGAATTTCAGCGTGACCTGCCAGTGCTCGGCATAATCCGCCGGCACCAGCGACTCCAGCTTCTCGAAGCCGGCGCGCTCGGTCCACACCGCGTCGATCAGCCGGCCCAGGTCGGCGCCCAGCCGCACCGCCTGCGCCGTGGTCGCCGACAGCCCCTCGGCGCCCAGGATCAGCCGGGCCAGCGTCATCTGCCGGTTCAAGGGCGAGATCGCCTCCGGCAGATCGAGCGGGACGTCGGGCAGTTCCTCCTCGGTCAGGCTGAGGTCGCCGGCATCCAGCTCGCCCAACGGCGCCATCCGCGGCAGCAGTGTCGGTTGCCCGCCCGACCGACGCAGAAAGGCCGCCTGCAACGCCCGGCAGGCGCGCCGGGTCGGCAGCAGAACGGTGACCCCGGCCAGGGCCATCGGGTCGCCGCCCACCCGCTCCATGATCCCGGCCGCCAGCATGTCGACGAAGGGCGCGCCCGCGGGGATGCTGTAGACTTTGGGGAGGGTCATGGGGCTGCGATCAAATCCAGGGATGGGCTACTTGCGATTGAGTATAGCGCGGCGCGCTCCTCAATGCGCCACCGCCCGCATGCCGCCGATGGCCAGCAGATCCTCGGCCTCTTTCAGTCCGGCCGGCGTGCCGATGTGGAACCAGAGCCCGTCATGGGCAAGGCCGAACAGCCGGCCCGCCGCCTGGGCGCGGTCCCAGATCAGGTTGGTGGAGAAGGCGCCGTCCGGCGTGTCCGCCGCGAAAAGCTCCGGCTTGACGATCTGCACCCCGGCATAGACGAAGGGCGCCAGTTCGCGCTCGCCCCGGCGGGTCAGGCCGCCCAGCGGGTCCATGTGATAGTCGCCGAGCCCGTCATAGCCGACCGACTTGGTCGTCGCCATCAGCAGCAGCAGCGCGTCCATCTCCGCCGGGTTCCAGTGCGCGGCCAGCCGGCGCAGGGCGGGGACCGGGCCGTCGAGCCAGAAGATGTCGGCATTGACCGTATAGACCGGCGCGGTGCCGAGATGGGGCAGCGCCTTCTTCACCCCGCCGCCGGTCTCCAGCAGCGTGTCCTCCGGCGACAGGGTTATGGCGGGCGCCGTCCGGTCCTTCAGGTGCTCGCCGATCATCGCGCCCAGATAGTGGCTGTTGACCACCGCGCGGCCGACGCCGGCCTCGGCCAGCCGGTCGAGCGCATGGTCCAGCATCGGCTTGCCCAGCACCGGGATCAGCGGCTTCGGCATGGTGTCGGTCAGCGGGCGCATGCGCAGGCCCTGGCCGGCGGCCAGCACCATGGCCGTTTGGGGCACTGTATCGGGAATGGTCACGCTCATCTCAGATCGTCTCCGGAACGACGAAGGCGGAACGGGCGGCGGGCGGCAGATGGCGGTCGAACCAGCCGGCGACCGGAGCCAGTTCCGGCTTCGCCAGCTGGGCCTCCAGCAGGCGCCAGACCCGCGGCAGATGGACAAGGTAGGACCGGCGCCCCTGGCCCAGCGCCAGCCGGACGAAGATGGCGACGATCCGGGTGTGGCGCACCGCCCCCAGCACCGCCATGGCGCGGCGGAAGGCGGCGGCATCGCTGTCGGGGAAGGCGGCGAGATAGCGCGCGACCATCGCCTCGGCCAGAGCGGGGGCCACGTCGCGCCGCGCATCCTCCAGCAGCGAGACGAGGTCGTAGGCCCGCGGCCCCCAGCCGGCGCTCTGGAAGTCGATCAGCCCGGCCGCCTTCGCCCCCGGCCGGTCCAGCCGCATCAAATTGTCGACATGGTAGTCGCGCAGCAGAAGCGACGGCGCCCCGGCGCAGACCTGCTCCAGCACTGTCCGCCAGGCCGTGTCGAAATCGGAACGATCCTCTTCGCTCAAGGGTCGTCCCAGCACCACCGGCACATAGGCGTCGAGGAACAGCCGGGTCTGGGCGATGAACAGGTCCGGGTCGTAGACGGGCAGGGCGAGGCGCTGCGCCGCCCCCTCCGGCCAACCACGGTGGATGGCGATCAGCGCGTCGGTCGCCATTGCGTAGAGCGGCTGCGGATCGGCACCGCCGGCGAGCAGACGCGTGAATGTTTCGCTTCCGAAATCATCTTGTATCGCCAGTCCTCGCTCCACATCCGCCGCCAGCACGGCGGGAACCGACAGCCCGAGGGCGGCCAGCTCGGCGCCGATGGCGATGAAGGGGACGAGATCTTCGGCCGGGGCGGGCGTATCGACCAGGATCAGCGTGCCGCCATCCGCCTTGCGCAGCCGCTCGTACCGCCTTGCGGAGGCGTCGCCGGCCAGCGGCTCGCGCACCGCAGCGGACAGGCCGTTGGCAGCCAGGAAGGCGGCAATCTCGGCTTGCCGCGCGGAAGAGACGGCAGCGATCACGGGGGTCATCGCAGAGTCCAGTCGGCGGCGGCCAGCCGCGCCGCCAGCGCGCCATGGCCGGTCAGCGTGGCGCGGCGGGCATCGGGACCGTCATGCTCCATCGTCACCTCCACCCGGTCGGGCGGCAGCAGCGGGCCCAGCCGGTCCGGCCATTCGACCAAGGCCACCGCCTCGGCCCGCGCGTCGTCCCAGCCCAGCTCATACACCTCGTCCGGTCCCGACAAACGGTAGAGGTCGAAATGCCAGACCGGACCGATGGCGGTGTCGTAGGTCTGGACCAGGGTGAAGGTGGGGGACGGCACCTCGGCGTCCTCATGGGTGACGCTGCGGATCAAGGCGCGCGACAGCGCGCTCTTGCCGGCGCCGAGGTCGCCGCGCAGGGCCACGAGGTCGCCCGGCCGCAGGACGGTGCCCAGCCGGCGGCCCAGCGCCGCGGTGGCGGCCTCGTCGGGCAGGGGGAGGGTGACGGTGTGGAGGGGAGTGTCCGGCATGGCGCGGATACTGTGCGAAGCCGCCGCCCGCCCGCAAGCCGGAAAGAAGAGGGTGTCGTTACCGTCCGACCCGCCGCTTCGGCGACAGCCGGTCAGCCCCTCCCGATCCAGGCCCCGCTCCGGCGCCGTCCGCTCCGGCGGTGACGACCAGCCGCGGCGCCTTGTTGAAGTTCATGGTGATCATCAGCGTCAGCGCGCCGTTGATCAGGTGCAGCATCTTGTCGGATGCCACCGGCAGGGGGATGCGCCGGCCCATGCAGTAGCCGACCAGCGCCGCCGTCACCTCGGTGTCGGGCAGTCCCAGCTCGGTCACGGCGCCGTTGTCGTCGGTGATGGTCAGGCGGGTTTCGATGCCGTCCTGCTCCGACCCTTCGGGACGGTGGTAGGCGATTTTGGAGACGGTGCCGACCGGCAGCGTGTCCTTCACCCGGCGCCGGCGATCCAGCACGGCCCGCACGACCTCCTGGTCGGTGAAGACCAGACAGCGAAGTTCCTTCATTCCGGGCCTCCACCCGACTGGCGTGCGGACCGGCCTCCCGGCTGACGATCCCGGCCATCCGCCGCACCGCTCCACTGTCGGCCTTGCACGCTCCGCTGCGCAATCGACAAATTTAAGCGAATTTATGCAAAATTGTAAAACCGCAGACCGTCCCGCTCCCATGGCGAAACCATGGGCAGGCCCCTCTTGCGGCACAGCACCGCCTTTCCGTCGCTGGGGGTTGACCCGGCCGGGAAATGCGGACAATGGAAGGGGTCGCCGTCCCTTCCCATCCACACTCCCGGCACCCGTCTCAAGGAATTGGCTTTCATGTCGCAGACCGCTTCCAGCAACGATGTCCTCACCACCGATGTCGTCATCGTCGGCGCCGGCCCCGTCGGGCTGTTCGCCGTGTTCGAGTGCGGCATGCTGAAGATGCGCTGCCATGTGGTGGACGCGCTGGACATGGTCGGCGGCCAGTGCACGGCGCTCTACCCGGAAAAGCCGATCTACGACATCCCGGCCCATCCCTCGATCGAGGCGGCCGACCTGATCGACCGGCTGGCGGAGCAGGCGGCTCCCTTCTCGCCCACCTATCACCTGGGCCAGCAGGTGGAGAAGCTGACCCGTCAGGACAGCGGGCGCTGGCTGGTGGAGACCAGCATCGGCACGAAGATCGACACCCAGGCCGTCGTCATCGCCGCCGGCAGCGGCGCCTTCGGCCCCAACCGCCCGCCGCTCGACGGGCTGGAGGCCTATGAGGGCAAGTCGGTCTTCTACATGGTGCGCCGCCGCCAGGACTTCGCCGGCAAGAAGGTGGTGATCGCCGGCGGCGGCGACAGCGCGGTCGACTGGGCCATCTCGCTTGCCGACGTGGCGGAGCGCGTCTATGTCGTCCACCGCCGTCCGAAGTTCCGCGCCGCCCCCGAAAGCGTCGCCCGCATGGAAGCGCTGGTGCGCGACGGGCGGGTCGAGATGGTGGTGCCCTATCAGCTGGGCGGGCTGGACGGCGCGGACGGCCGGCTGACCGCCGTGCGCGTCGCCACGCTGGACGGCGAGGAAAAGGCCCTGCCGGCCGACGCGCTGCTGGCCTTCTTCGGCCTGTCGATGAATCTCGGCCCCATCGCCGACTGGGGGCTGGATCTGGAGCGCAGCCACATCGCGGTGGCCCAGCCCGGCTGCGGCACCAATGTGCCGGGCGTCTTCGCCATCGGCGACATCGCGACATATCCGGGCAAGCTGAAGCTGATCCTCTGCGGCTTCGCCGAAGCGGCCCAGGCCGCCCACGCCATCCGCCCGCTGGTCTATCCGGGCGAGGCGCTGCATTTCGAATATTCCACCTCGAAGGGCGTGCCGGGCGCGGCGTGAGTGAACGCCCTCTCCCGCCTCTCGCACAAACTTTGTTTGTGCTGACGGCGTCAGGCGGATCGAAGATCCGCTGAGAGCCCGGGAGAGGGAGGTAATTCTACCCCGCCCTCACCCCGTTTGCCGGCGCCCGCACCGGCATGATGCAGCGGACATGGGCGCTGCGGTAGCCGGCGCCCCCGGTCTCGTCCAGCTCCAGCCGGCCGCCATGCAGCTCCACCACGTTGCGGGCCAGCGAAACGCCGAGCGCCGCCGCACCCTGCGGGTCGGCATCGGGCGGGGCGGCGCCGCTGACCGACAGGGTGATGCTGCCGTTCAGCCGCTCGCCGGCCAGGCGGATGCGGCGGTCGGGCGGCGGGTTGCGGATGGCGCCCACCACCAGGGTGAACAGCGCCTGCTTCAGCCGCTTGCCGTCGCCCTCCATCTCGCCCAGCGCGTCCGGCGCCACCACCTCCAGCCGCAGTCCTTCGCGCCGCGCCCATTCGCGGGTCAGGCCGGCCACCGAGTCGAGCAGGTCGGGCAGGCTGATCGCCCCGCGTTCCAGCGTGGTGACACCGGCCCCCAGGCTGGTCAGGTCGACCACGTCGTCGATCAGCTCCAGCAGGCGCTGGCCGGCCGCCAGCATGCTGCGGACATACTCCATCTGCCGGGCGTTCAGCTCGCCGAAATACTGGTTCGCCAGCACCTCGGCGAAGCCGATGATGCCGTTCAGCGGCGTGCGCAGATGGTGGGAGACGTTGGCGATGAACTCGCTCTTCAACTGGTCGGCGGCTTCCAGCGCGGCGTTGGAGGCGCGCAGCGCCGTCTCCAGCCGGGCGCCGTCGGTGACGTCGAGATAGCTGTTCAGCACCGCCCCGTCGGGCAGCGGCAGGGTGGAGAACTCCACCACCGACCCGTCGCTGCGCTCCACCCGGCCGGAGCGGACGCTGCGCTCCAGCGTGGCGCCGATCAGCTCCTCCTTCACCGCCTCCCAGGTGGCGGCCTCGCCCGGCCTGTCGGCGCCCTTGTCCGCCCCTTTGTCGGCTGACGCGATCTCCAGCAGCGGGCGCATGCGCTCGATGACGTCGGCGATGTGCGGCTCGCCATGCAGGTCGCCGTCCTCCAGATCCCAGATGCGGGCGAAGGCCGGGTTGGAGAGCTTCAGCCGGCCGTCGCCGCCGAACACGGCGATGCCCTCCGCCAGATTGTCCAGCGTCTCCTGCTGCACCGCCATCAGCGTGTTGTAGGAGGATTCCAGCGCCAGCGTGTTGGTCACGTCCTCCAGGATGGTGATCAGCCCGCCCTGCGGATGCGGCGCCGCCAGATGGCGCAGCGTGGTGCCGTCCGGCAGGTGCAGCATCTCCTCCACCGGTTCGACCAGATGGGTGTAGCGGGTCAGCCGCTCGCGCTTGAAGGTCTGGTAGTCGGCATATTCCGGCAGGCGGCGGCGGGCGCGCAGCTCCTCCAGCAACTCGGCGTTGGTCGGCTCGCCGCGCAGCCACGCCTCGTCCAGGTCCCACAACCGGGCATAGGCCTGGTTGAAGAAGGTCAGGCGGGTGTCGGGGCCGAAGATGGCGATGGCGGTGCCCAGCCGTTCCAGCACCTCGGCATGGGCGGTCAGGTGGCGGTCCAGTTCGCCGCGCAGCTCCTCCAGCGGGGTGAGGTCCAGCGCGTAGCCGACCGCCAGCGTGCCGCCGCCGTCGGTCAGCGGCAGCGGCGCCTCCGTCACCTCCAGCAGGCGGCGCTCGGTGCCGATCACGACGGGCGCGCGGTCGGACTGGGCGAAGCCGCCGCTGCGCGCCCGTTCGGCCAGCGCCCGGCCGGTGGCGGTCAGTTCCCGCCCCTCCGCCACCACCGTCTCGGGATCGCCGTCCACGGCGCGGGCATAGGCGCGGTTGCACCAGGACAGCCGCAACGAACGGTCGCGCATCCACACCGGCAGCGGCAGCGCGTCGGCCATCGCCTGCAAATCGGCAAGGCGGGAGCGCGCCGCCCCCGCCGCCTGCTCCTGGCGCTGCGTGGCGTCCTTGGCGGCGTCGCGGGCGACGGTCACGTCCTCGATCCACACCACGTCGCAGTGGGTGTCGCCCGCCCGTCCGCGCCGGCCGGTCAGCACCAGCCGCCGCCCGTCGGGGGCCGCCGCCTCGCAGCGGAAGGGCTCGCCGTCGCGGCGCAGCCGGGCCAGGGCGGGGCCGAGGTCGGGGGCCTTCAGGGTGTCGGCGAGGGAGCCGGAATCGGAAATGCCCAGCAGGGCCGCCGCCTCGTCGGACAGGAGGCCCTCGCCCCGGTCGGTCCAGGCGCACCAGGGCTGCGGGGCTGCGGCCAGCATCGCCCGCCAGCGGTCACGGTCTGTGGCGGCGTGATCGGCTTGGCGCCGGGGTTCCTTGTTCCAAAAGAAGCCAGCGAGACCGACCACGCTCTTCACCCCCGGGACTGCCGGCGCTTGGTGACGGCCCGGCTGAATCTGTCGAAATGATTCAAGACGCGCAGAGTAGTTCAGCCCTTTCCCACCGACAAGCGACACCCATCGACCTTGCGTCTTTTCGGATTGCCGTTCCCGTCCAGGTAGATTTCGCTCCGACACGTCCGGTCACGCCATGCTCTCTTCCGGGCTGGGCACCGTCTCTTTCGTGTGACGCAGGGCGCAAATCGCCTTTTCGACTTCGGGAAAGGCCGCGGCCATGGCATCGGCATGGCGGGCCATGTCGGTCTCGCGCCCCTCGACGATGGCGCGTTCCAGCGCCGTGCAGGCGGCGGCCAGCGCCTTCGCCCCGGCGGTCCGCGCTGCGCCTGCGGCCGAATGGGCGGCGGCCCGCGCCTCCTCGCGCTCGCCGGCGTCGAGCGCCTGCCGCACCCGCTCCAGCGTCGGTCGCGTCGTCTCGATGAAGAAGTCCATCATGTCGAGCGTGCCGTCATCCAGGCCGCCGCCCTGCATGGCGCCGAAGGTTTCGCGCACATGGTCGAGGTCGAGAACCGGAAGCGCCTCCTCCGCTGCGGCCGGCGCGGGGATCGGTGTGGGTACGGCCGCCTCCGCCGCCGGGGGGTGGGCCTCCAGCCAGCGGCCCAGCACCTGGGACAGCTGCGCCAGCGTCACCGGCTTGGCAAGGTAATCGTCCATGCCGGCGGCCAGGCAGCGCTCCATCTCGCCGGACAGGGCATTGGCGGTCATGGCGACGATGGATGTGCGCCGCCGTCCGTCCCGTTCCTCCGCCCGAATGCGGCGGGCCAGCTCATAGCCGTCCATCACCGGCATATGGCAGTCGGTGACGATCAGCCGGTGCCGGCCGATGCGCCAGGCCGCCAGCGCCTGCTCGCCGTCGGCCGCCAGCTCCGCCGCATAGCCGAGACGGCGCAGCTGGCGCAGAACGACCTGCTGGTTGGTCGGATGGTCCTCCGCCACCAGGACGGGGCCGTGGCCGGCCTTGTCCGCCGGTCCGTTCGCCGCGGTATCTGCACCCGTCCGCACCGGTGGCGGACAGGCCGGCTCGGCGCCGGGGGCATCCGGGGCGGTGCGGCCGGTCAGCGTGGCCGCGGCGCGGATCAGGGCGGCGCGGTGGACCGGCTGCACCAGTCCCGCCGCCGACCCGGACGCCGACCCGGAGGCCGCCCCGGAGACAGTGTGGGGAGAGGCGACCGCCCCGTCGCCTGCCGCCCCGCTGCCCATCCCGCTGCCCGCCGTCCGCCCGTCGCCGAGCAGGAGCCGCGGCAATCCCGGGGCGCAGGCGCCGGCCAGCGGTTCCAGCCGGCCGGCCAGCGCCGTCGTCGTCACCAGCAGCCCGAAGCCGCCGCGCCCCAGCTTCGATGCCGCGTCGGCCACGGAGGAGGAGACCGTCACGGCCGCGCCGCCCTGCTCCAGATAGCAGGCCAGCACCGCGCGCTGCACCTCGTCTTCGTCGGCGACGAGGACCGGCAGGCCGTCCAGCGGTGTGGAGGATGGCGCCGGCAGGGCTTCCGGCGCACGCGGCAGCTCCACCGTGAACCAGAAGGTGGATCCGGCGCCCGGCACCGAAGAGACGCCGATCCGCCCGCCCATCCGCTCGATCAGCCGGGTGCAGATCGCCAGCCCCAGCCCGGTACCGCCGAACCGGCGGGTGGTGGAGCTGTCGGCCTGGCTGAAGGGCTGGAACAGCCGGGCCTGCCCCTCCGGCCCGATGCCGATCCCGGTGTCCTCCACCGCCACATGCAGCCGGACATGGTCCGGCTTTGCCGGGTCGGCATCGTCGGGCCCCGCGGTGCCGACGCGCAGCACCACCCGGCCGCGGTCGGTGAACTTGATGGCGTTGCCGGTCAGGTTGAACAGGATCTGGCGCAGCCGGCCGGAATCGCCGCGCAGCCGGCCCGGCACCGACCGGTCGATGGCGCAGATCAGCGCCAGCCCCTTCTGGTGGGCCTGGGGAGCCAGCAGGTCGGACACCCCCTCCACCAGATCGGCCGGGCGCAGCTCCAGCTCCTCCAGCTCCAGCTTGCCCGCCTCGATCTTCGACAGATCCAGGATGTCGTCGATGATCCGCAGCAGGGCCGCCCCGCTGTCGCGCATGGTGGAGACCAGCGTGCGCTGCTCCTCGTCCAGCGGGGTCAGGGCCATCAGCTCCAGCATGCCCAGCACGCCGTTCATCGGCGTGCGGATCTCGTGGCTCATCGTCGCCAGGAATTCGGCCTTGGACCGGGCGGCGATCTCCGCCTGCTCCTTGGCGCTGCGCAGCGCCTCCTCCGCCTGCTTGCGCGCGGTGATGTCGGTGCTCCAGGCCAGCACCGCCGGCTCGCCCTCGAAGCTGGTGCGCTGGAGCGTCTGCAGGGCCCAGACCCGGCTGCCGTCGGGGCGGTCGACCGCCACCTCGGCGTCGCGCACCAGCACACCGCCGCTCTCCGCCTCCCAGTCCTGGCCGGTCCCGCCCCGGCTGACGCTGGCGCCGGGCAGGGCCAGAGCGTGACGGCCGCCGATGAACGTCTCCAGCGGCCGGCCGGCCAACTCGGCGGCGCGGGCGTTGGCGAAGGCCACGGTGCCGTCGGCACGGCCGATCGAGACGCCGACCGGGCTCTGTTCCAGGATGGTGCGCAGCCGGCGCTCGCCATCGGCCAGCGCGCTTTCCCGGGCGCGGATGGTGGCGACGAAATAGGCCAGTGCCCGCGCCATCTCGCCGATCTCGTCACGGCTGCCGGACGGGGTGGCGGCCGGCAGGTCCAGATTGGGCATCAGGCCCGGCATTTTGGCCGGCTCGGCCGTCTCCACCGCCTGCATGGCGCTGCGCAGGCGGCGCAGCCGCGCCACCACATTGCGGTGGATGTAGGCGAAGATGGCGGCAGCCCCCAGGATCGACAGCACGGCCATGGCGATCACCGCCCGCTCGCCGTCGCGGATCACCCGCTCGAATTCGCCGGACCGGTGGGCGACGTCCTGTTCGACCGCCAGGAAATAGTCGGACACGATGCCGACCAGCTGGTCGGAGATCGCCTGGTTGCGCGCGGCCGACCGCTTGATCGCCCGTTGCAGCGACAGCTCCGCCTCGCGCAGCGAGAACAGGGGCGATCGGCCGGATGCCTGCTCCACCAGCTCGCGCTGCAACGGCTCCAGCCGGGCGGCCTGTTCGGCCGGCAGCAGGGCCAGCGCCTCCGCGGCATTGTCCAGCGCGGTGCGGGTGTCGGCCTGGAAGCGGTCCAGCTGGCTGTCGCGGTCGGCGCGCAGCGCCGCCAGCAGCGTGGTCGCAGCACCGGTCAGTTCGCGGCGCCAGCGCTCCAGCGCCGCGCGGCTGCGCTCCGCCGCCTCGGCATCGGGCAGGGAGGCTTGATCCCCGGCGCGCAGCTCCATGATCCAGTCGCCTTCGGCCTCCTGCGACTCGGCGGCCCCCAGCCGGCCGGTCAGGGTCGCCAGCGCCTGGGCGCGGGCGCTGGTCTCGGCGGTCAGGGCCAGCTGCTGCCGGACCTGGGCGTTCAGGGTCAGCAGCGTGCCGACCAGCTCGTTCTTGCGGCGGTCCAGCTCGCCCAGATCCACCCTGTTGCTTCCGGCCCTGCTGCTTCCGGCGGGGCTGCTGTCCGTCGTGCCGCCGGCCCGATCGGCGAAGGGCACGGTGCCGCCATGGGCGATCAGCCGGGCCATCAGCTGTTCCAGCCGGACGATCTGGTCGCCCATCCGCGCCATCACCGCTTCGCGCGCGGTCTGGTCCTGGGCGGCGACCAGGGCGGGGGCGATGGCGGCGACGGCGCCGCTCTGCTGCACCAGCTGGGCGGCGGCGACCAGCCCCGGCACCTTGGCGGTGGCGATCTGCTCGTACCCCTGGTGGAAGCGGGAGAACAGCGAGACGGCGACGACGCTGGTCGCCGCGGCCAGCCCGCCGATGACCGTCAACCCCGCCAGGATGCGGAACGCCACGCTCCGCCCCGGATTGAGCCCCAGCTTCCGCCCCAGGTTCAGCCGGGGACCCCGCATGCCCACCCCCTCGCCCGCTGCCGACCTACCCCCATCGGCCTGACGATCATGCCATAGAAAGCTGGGGAGGGGTGGGGCGAAGTCGGGGGCGGGTTTCAAGTCAAGGGAAGGGTTTTCAGGCCACGCCGGTGGACCCGAAGCCGCCGGCGCCGCGCGCGGTCTCGTCCAGCGAGGCGACCTCGACCAGCGTGGCCTGGGGCGCCTCGGCGATCACCGCCTGGGCGATGCGGTCGCCGCGGGCGATGGTGAAGGGCTTCTCGCCCAGATTGATCAGGCAGACGCCGACCGGTCCGCGATAGTCGCAATCGACGGTGCCCGGCGTATTCAGCACGGTGACGCCGTTCTTCACCGCCAGCCCGGACCGCGGCCTGATCTGCATCTCCCACCCCGCCGGCAGCCCGACGGCGAAGCCGGTCGGCACCAGCACCCGCCTGCCGGGCTCCAGCGTGACGGGAGCGTCCGCCGGCACCGCGGCGCGCAGGTCGAACCCGGCGGCGCCATCGGTGGCGTAGGAGGGCAGCGGCAGGTCGTCGTTGCCGGGCAGGCGGAGGAAGGCGACGGTGGGAGTTGGGGCGGGCGTCGGGGCGGGAGACATGGCAGGGATCCTGTGTTCGGATGGCGGGCCGGGCGCCGGGTAGACGCTACTTCGCCTTGAGGGTCTCGGTGAAATGGTCCGCCACCGCCTCGGCCAGCCGGGCGGCGACGGCGTCCTTGGCCATGGTGGGCCAGGACTCCACGCCGTCGGCACGGATCAGGTGGACGGTGTTGTCGCTGCCGCCGAAGGTGCCGGTGCCGGGGGAGACGTCGTTGGCGACGATCCAGTCGCAGCCCTTGCGGGCGCGCTTGGCGGTGGCATAGGCCAGCACGTCGCCGGTCTCCGCCGCGAAGCCGACGACCAGGGCCGGGCGGCGGTCGCCGGGGCGGGACAGGGTGGCGAGGATGTCGGGGTTCTCGGTCAGCGCCAGGGCCGGCGGGCCGCCGGCGTCCTTCTTCAGCTTGCGGTCGCCGGCGCCGTCGACGCGCCAGTCCGCCACCGCGGCGGCGCAGACGGCGATGTCGGCCGGCAAGGCCGCCTCGCAGGCCGCCAGCATCTCCCGCGCCGTCTCGATATGGACGACGCTGCATCCGGCCGGGTCGGGCAGGCGGGTGGGACCGCTGACCAGCGTCACCTCGGCTCCCAGCGTCGCCAGCGCCGCGGCGATGGCGTGGCCCTGCCTGCCCGACGAGCGGTTGGCGATGTAGCGCACCGGGTCGATCGGCTCGTGGGTCGGACCGCTGGTGACGATGGCGCGGCGTCCGGCCAGCGGCCCCTGGAGACGATGCGCCTCCGCGGCGAAGATGCCGGCGATGGCGTCGACGATCTCCATCGGCTCGGCCATGCGGCCCGGACCGAATTCGTTGCAGGCCATCACCCCGTCGTTGGGGCCGACGCGCAGCACGCCGCGGCTTTCCAGCATCGCCATGTTGGCCTGGGTCGCGGCGTGCTGCCACATGCGCACGTTCATGGCGGGGGCGACCAGCACCGGCTTGTCGGTGGCCAGCAGCACGGTGGCGGCCAGATCGTCGGCCATGCCGGCGGCCATCCGCGCCAGCAGGTTGGCGGTGGCCGGCGCCACGACCAGCAGATCGGCCTCGCGCGACAGGCGGATGTGGCCCATCTCCGACTCGTCGGTCAGCGACCACAGGTCGCGGTAGACGGTATCCTCGGTCAGCGCCTGTACCGACAACGGGGTGACGAAGCGGGCGCCGGCCTCGGTCAGCACCGCGCGCACCGTCACGCCGCGCTCGCGCAGGCGGCGGATCAGCTCCAGGCTCTTGTAGGCGGCGATGCCGCCGGCGATGACCAGCAGAACGCGCTTGCCGGCCAGACTGGCGTGATCGGCCATGCGAACCCCCTCTTCCCGACACCTCATGCCCGCTGCTGATAGTTCATCGCGCCGCCCCCGGCAAGCGGCGGGGCTGCGACAGATCCGGTCCGGCGGCGATTTCGATAAGTTCGTGGCAGCCCGCATGCGCGTAGGGGTGGGATTTTCAGAATTATCTGTTAGACAATAGGAGCTGTCCCGTCCCTACCTTCGCGTGTCGCACACAGCATGCCGCCAGGTTCCATCCCCGTCCTGCTGATCGAAGACACGCCCTCGCTGGCCCGTGTCTATGCGGAATACCTGAAAAAGGAATCCCACACCGTCATCTCGGTGGAAACCGGGGCCGACGCGCTGGCGCAGCTGAACGACGGCGCGCCGATGGTGGTTCTGCTGGATTTGCAGCTGCCGGACATGAACGGGATGGAGGTGCTGAAACGCATCGACGCCCAGGCGCTGCCCTGCGCCGTCATCGTCATCACCGCCCACGGGTCGGTGAAGGCGGCGGTGGAGGCGATGCGCTACGGCGCCTACGATTTCCTGGTGAAGCCCTTCTCCGCCGACCGGCTGGTGGTGACGGTCCGCAACGCGATGGAGCGGCTGCGGCTGGCCCAGCTGGTCGACACCTTCGAGAAGGACCTGAACCGCGCCCGTTACCACGGCTTCATCGGCTCGTCGCTGGCGATGCAGGCGATCTACCGCATCGTCGACAGCGCCGCCTCGTCGCGCGCGACCGTCTTCATCACCGGAGAATCCGGCACCGGCAAGGAGGTCTGCGCCGAGGCGATCCACCGTCAGAGCCAGCGGGCGGCAAGGCCCTTCATCGCCATCAACTGCGGCGCCATCCCGAAGGATCTCATGGAAAGCGAGATCTTCGGCCATGTGAAGGGCAGCTTCACCGGGGCGGTGTCCGACCGCGAGGGCGCGGCGTCGCGCGCCGACGGCGGCACCCTGTTCCTGGACGAGATCTGCGAGCTGGCGCCCGATCTCCAGACCAAGCTTCTTCGCTTCATCCAGACCGGCACCTTCACGCCCGTGGGCGGGTCGAAGCTGGAGAAGGTCGACCTGCGCATCGTCTGCGCCACCAACCGCGACCCCCTGCGTGAGGTGGAGGAGGGGCGGTTCCGCGAGGATCTCTATTACCGCCTGCACGTCATCCCCATCCATCTGCCGCCGCTGCGCGAGCGCGAGGACGACGTGCTGGAGATTGCCCGCCATTATCTGGCCGAGTTCGCCAAGGAGGAGAAGAAGGGCTTCACCCGCTTCTCGCCCCAGACCGAACATGCGCTGCGCCACTACCACTGGCCGGGCAACGTCCGCCAGCTGCAGAATGTCGTGCGCATCGTCGCGGTCCTGCATGACGGCGACACCGTGACGCCCGAGATGCTGCCGCCGCCGCTCGGCACGCCGCAGCCGCTGCATGTCCCGGCCGCCGCCGCTGCGCCGGCCGGCGCAGCAGCCGCCGCCCCGCGGCCCCCTGTCCCGCCCTCCCCCGACGCCATCAAGCCGCTGTGGGAGGTCGAGAAGGACGCCATCGAGGACGCCATCGCCGCCTGCGACGGCAACATTCCGCGCGCCGCCGCCCTGCTGCAGATCAGCGCCTCCACCATCTATCGCAAGCGTCTGGCCTGGCAGGCCGAGGGGAAGCTCTAGACCGGCTTCACGGTTGAGAGCGGCTCCGATCTAACCCTTTATTTCGGCAAGAAAATCCGGATCACGCCCGGAATCCGTCAAGAAACGGGCTAATACCCTTCGACAAAGCTCCGTCGCCTTGGTCGTAATTCCACTCCGGACTTCGCCGTCGTTAGTCCTATGCCGTGAGATGGAATTGCCCGCAACCACAGCATGCGGCTAGCCTCCCCGCACAATGTCTTGGTTCCGCTTGTCCGGCAGGCCTCACGGCGCGGCCGATGCCGGCGATCTTGGACCCAGCCGTTTTGCTAAAGACTTGTCTCGCAGTGACTAAGGGGGAGGCCCATGACCAACGGCACCGTAAAATGGTTCAACACCACCAAAGGGTACGGCTTCATCGCGCCGGAGGCCGGTTCGAAGGACGTGTTCGTGCACATCACCGCGGTTCAGCGCTCCGGCCTGCATGCCCTGTCGGAGGGCCAGCGCGTTCAGTTCGAGGTGGAACGCGGCAACAACGGCAAGGATTCCGCCGTGAACATCAGCGTCGTCGAGTGACGGGCCCGCGCTGAGTCGGACCGGATACAGTCAGACCGGATACCCGGCGGCGCGGTAAGCCGCGATGGCGTCCTCGGCCAGCCGGGGAATTTCGCCGCGCAGCCTTTCCACCGTGTCCGCCGATCCGTTCCCATCCCCATCCCGGGCCCCATCCCGGTCCGCATTCCGGGTCCCATCCGTTTGCCCGGAGCCTTCCCGCTCCGCCACCGCTTCCCGGCAGGCCATCTCCAGCGCGCGGGCGGCGCTGCACAGGTTGCTGGCGCCGAAGGTCCCGGCGGTGCTTTTCAGCGTGTGCGCCTCGCGCATCAGCAAGGCGCGGTCGGTCTCCCCGGCGATGCGCGCCACCCGTTCGCGGGTCTCCTCCACGAACTGCCGCAGCACGTCGGCCAGCAGATCCGCGTCCAGATCCTGCGCCAGCTGGGCCAGCACGTCGCGGTCCAGAACCTCGCCCGCCGCCGCCGGTGCGGCCGACGCGCAGGGGCCGAAGCCGCCCGCCATGTCCTGCGATGCCATGTCCTGCGATGCCATGTCCGGCGCCGCCGCTGCCGGCGCCGTCGAGGCGCGCAGCCATTTCTCCACCGTTTCCAGCAGCTGCACCCGGTCCACCGGCTTGGCGACATGGTCGTTCATGCCGGCATTCTGGCAGCGGACGCGGTCGGCCTCGTCGGTGTCGGCGGTCATGGCCACCACCGGCACCCGGCCGGCCGGCCCCGGCAGGTCGCGCAGCAGGCGGGTGGCGGTCAGCCCGTCCATCTCCGGCATCGACAGATCCATCAGGATCAGGTCATAGCCGCCGGCCTGCGCCGCCATCAGCGCCTCCAGCCCGTTGTTGGCGGTGTCGGCGCGGTGCCCGGCCTGCGCCAGGATGGCGGTGACCAGCATCTGGTTCAGCGGACTGTCCTCCACCACCAGAATCCGGCATGGCGCCGGCTGACCGTCCGTGGGGAGAAGCGACGGCGGCGTCCGCTCAGTCATCGCAAGCATGCTCCGCAATGAGGAAGGCGCCAGTGTATAGGACGCGGCCTTGCCGCTGCAAAGCCCCGCTCCATCTATGCGGACGGGTGGTATTCACGGATTTCCGCCGTCCGGCGCTTCAAATCGGCGCGTCCCGCCGGTATGGTGTCGCGCTTGGCCGGTGTCCGGACCCGATGCCGCCCACCTGACAAACAGCTTCCCTTCGACTTCAGGCAGTGCCGCAGACGATGACCAAACTGAACACCTACCGCTCCGGTCCCGACGAGCGCGGGCATTTCGGAATCTTTGGCGGCCGCTTCGTCGCCGAGACGCTGATGCCGCTGATCCTGGATGTCGAGAAGGCCTATCGCGAGGCGCGCGCCGATCCCGCCTTCGAAGGGGAGATGCGCCAGCAGCTGAAGCAGTATGTCGGCCGGCCCAACCCGCTCTATTACGCGGAACGCCTGACCGAACAGCTGGGCGGCGCCAAGATCTACTTCAAGCGCGAGGAGCTGAACCACACCGGCGCGCACAAGATCAACAACTGCATCGGCCAGATCCTGCTGGCCCGGCGCATGGGCAAGACCCGCATCATCGCCGAGACGGGCGCCGGCCAGCATGGCGTGGCGACCGCGACGGTCTGCGCGCTCTACAACATGCCCTGCGTCATCTACATGGGCGAGACCGACATCGCCCGCCAGCAGCCCAACGTCTTCCGCATGAAGCTGCTGGGCGCCGAGGTCCGGCCGGTGACCTCGGGCAGCGGCACGCTGAAGGACGCGATGAACGAGGCGCTGCGCGACTGGGTCACCAACGTCGCCGACACCTTCTACATCATCGGCACCGCCGCCGGCCCGCATCCCTATCCCGCCATGGTCCGCGACTTCCAGTCGGTGATCGGCGACGAGGTGCGCACCCAGATGCAGGAGCTGGAAGGCCGCCTGCCCGACAGCCTGGTCGCCTGCGTCGGCGGCGGGTCCAACGCCATCGGCCTGTTCCACCCCTTCCTCGACGACTCCTCGGTACAGATGATCGGCGTCGAGGCCGCCGGCCGCGGCATCGAGAAGGGGCCGCTCGACCATGCCGCCTCGATCAACGGCGGCCGTCCGGGCGTGCTGCACGGCAACCGCACCTATCTGCTGCAGGACGAGGACGGCCAGATCCTGGAAGGCCACTCGATCTCCGCCGGCCTCGACTATCCCGGCATCGGGCCGGAGCACAGCTGGCTGCATGACGTCGGCCGCGTCGAATACGCCCATGCCACCGACCAGGAGGCGCTGGACGCCTTCCAGCTCTGCGCCCGCACCGAGGGCATCATCCCGGCGCTGGAATCCGCCCACGGTCTCGCCGAGGTGATCAAGCGCGCACCGAACCTGCCCAAGGACCACCTGATGGTGCTGTGCCTGTCGGGCCGCGGCGACAAGGACATCTTCTCCGTCGCCAAGCATCTGGGAGTGGAACTGTGAGTGCCGTGGAGAGTGCCGTCATGAAGAGCGTGGACGTCCTGGCCGACGGCCGCATCGCCCGCCGTTTTGCCGCGCTGAAGGCTGAAGGCCGCGCCGGTCTGGTCACATTCATCACCGCCGGCGACCCCGATCCCGCCGTCTCGCAAGAAGTGCTGAACGGCCTGCCGGCCGCCGGCGCCGACCTGATCGAGCTGGGCATGCCCTTCACCGATCCGATGGCCGACGGCCCGGCGATCCAGGCCTCCTCGCTGCGCGCGCTGAAGGCCGGGATGACGGTGCGCAAGACGCTGGAGATGGTCCGCGTCTTCCGCGAGACAGACGCAGATACCCCGATCGTCCTGATGGGCTATTTCAACCCGATCCACGCCTATGGGGTGGAACCCTTCCTGGCCGCCGCGCGCGAGGCCGGGGTGGACGGGCTGATCGTCGTCGACCTGCCGCCGGAAGAGGACGAGGAGCTGTGCCTGCCGGCGGTGAAGGCCGGCGTCAGCTTCGTCCGGCTGACGACGCCGACCACCGACGAGGCGCGCATGCCCGCCGTGATGCGCAACACCTCGGGCTTCGTCTATTACGTGTCGATCGCCGGCATCACCGGCACCGCCAGCGCGTCGAACACCGCCATCGACGCGGCGGTCGCCCGGCTGAAGCGCCACACCGACCTGCCGGTCGCCGTCGGCTTCGGCATCAAGACGCCGGACCAGGCCGCCGAGGTCGCCCGCGTCGCCGACGCCGCGGTGGTCGGTTCCGCCATCGTCACCCGTCTGGCCGATGGGATCGACGCGTCCGGCGGCGTCAGGCCGGGCACGGTCGAGGACGTTCTGGGCTTCGTCGGCGAACTGGCCGCCGGCGTGCGCGCGGCGCGGGGCTGAGGGACGGACGGTTTACAACGACGGCAAACCGCTTTACGACACCTGCAACACGATCGCTCATGGCGACGACCGGCTGAAGAGCCCGGTGCGGCACGGACCCGATGTCCGGCCGGCGCCGGGCTTCGGCGTACCGCCATGTCGTTGAAAGGCGTTCCATGAACTGGCTTACCAACTACGTCCGTCCCAAGATCCGCGCGCTCTACGCCCGGAAGGAAGTGCCCGACAACCTCTGGCACAAGTGCCCGAGCTGCGAGTCGATGCTGTTCCACCGCGAGCTGGAAGAGAATCTGCACGTCTGCCAGCATTGCGGCTTCCACATGCGGCTCGACCCGGTCAAGCGGCTGGAGACGATGTTCGACGACGGCGCCTATGAGGGTGTCGAGCTGCCGAAGTCGGTCGCCGACCCGCTGAAGTTCCGCGACCAGAAGCGCTACACCGACCGCTTGAAGGAAGCCCAGACCAAGACCGGCCGCACCGACGCCATCGTCGTGGGCGAGGGCCGGATCGGCGGCCATGCCGCCGTGGTCGCCGCCTTCGACTTCGGCTTCATGGGCGGGTCGATGGGCATCGCCGTCGGCGAAGGTCTGCTGACCGCCGCCCGGCTGGCGGTGGCGAAGAACGCGCCGCTGATCGTCGTTCCGGCCTCGGGCGGTGCGCGCATGCAGGAAGGCATCCTGTCGCTGATGCAGATGCCGCGCACCACCATCGCGGTGGAGATGGTCAAGGAAGCCGGCCTGCCCTACATCGTGGTGCTGACTGACCCGACCACCGGCGGCGTCACCGCCAGCTTCGCCATGCTGGGCGACATCCACATTGCCGAGAAGGGCGCGCAGATCGGCTTCGCCGGCGCCCGCGTGATCGAGAGCACGATCCGCGAGACCCTGCCGGAAGGCTTCCAGCGGTCCGAATATCTGCTGGAGCACGGCATGGTCGACATGGTCGTCCACCGCCGCGACCTGCGCCCGACGCTGGTCCGCACCATCGGCCTGCTGATGACGCCGCGCATCGACGCGGTTGTCGAGGATCTCGACCTGACCGCCGCCCAGGGCGCTGATGGCGAGCCGGCCCAGCTGCCCCAGCCTGGCACGCCGCCGGCCACCCAGGCGACCGCGGCCCAGCCGGCTTCCACGGCGGAGCCGGTCCAGGCCGGCGACGACTGACCGGCAGCACCCCCGCGACCATCCGACCAGAGACGATCATGAGCGACGCCCCCACCCCGCTGGCCAACCCGTCCGCAAGGCTGGCGGCGACCCGTTCCGACCCGGTGCTGGATCGGTTGAAGGGGCTCCACCCCAAGGTCATCGACCTGTCGCTGGACCGGGTGCACCGTCTGCTGGCGGCGCTGGACCATCCGGAGCGGAAGCTGCCGCCGGTGGTCCATGTCGCCGGCACCAACGGCAAGGGATCGACGGTCGCCTTCCTGCGCGCGATGCTGGAGGCGGCCGGCCATCGCGTCCATGTCTACACCTCGCCGCATCTGGTCCGCTTCCACGAGCGCATCCGGCTGGGCGGACCTCACGGTGGGCGCCTGATCGACGACGATCATCTGGCCGCCCTGCTGGAGGAGTGCGAGGTCGCCAACGCCGGCAACCCGATCACCTTCTTCGAGGTGACGACGGTCGCCGCCTTCCTCGCCTTCTCCCGCGTGCCGGCCGACGTCGTTCTGCTGGAGACCGGCCTGGGCGGGCGGCTGGACGCCACCAATGTGGTGGACAGGCCGGCGGTGACGGCGATCACCCGCATCTCCTACGACCACCGCCAGTTCCTGGGCGACTCGCTGCTGGAGATCGCCAGCGAGAAGGCCGGCATCTTCAAGCCCGGCGTTCCGGTGGTCCTCGCCCCGCAGCCGGAGGCCGACGCGCTGAAGGCCTTGAACCTGCGTGCCAACGCCATCGCCGCCCCGATCCAGAACTGGTCGGTGCAGGAGCGCCCGGACGGTTTCCGTTTCGAGAGCGCCAGGCGCAAGCTCGACCTGCCGATGCCCGGACTGGCCGGCGCCCACCAGATCACCAATGCCGGGGTCGCCATCGCCTGCCTCGACCATCTGCCGCTGGCGGTGGACGACGAGGCGGTGCGCCGCGGCCTCGCCACCGTCGAATGGCCGGCCCGTCTGCAACGCCTGACCCGCGGCCCGCTGGCCGAAAGCCTGCCCGCGGGGTGGGAGCTGTGGCTGGACGGTGGCCACAACGACTCCGCCGGAGAGGTTCTGGCCCGCCAGGCGGTCGACTGGTCGCGCGGCCAGCCGGATGGGGAATCGGGGGAGGGCGCCCCTCTGCCGCTGCTGCTGATCTACGGCATGCTGTCCAGCAAGGATCCGTTCGAGTTCCTGGGGCCGCTGGCTCCCTTCACCCATTCCCTGCGCGCGGTGGCCATTCCCGGCGAGGAGGCCAGCTTCACGGCCGAGGAGTCCTGCGAGACCGCCAATCTCTGCGGCATCCGCGACCACGCCGCCGCCGACGGGGTGGATGCCGCCCTGGCCGATTTGGTGGCCAGCCGACAGAGCCCGGCGCGCGTGCTGATCTGCGGCTCGCTCTACCTTGCCGGGACGGTGCTGGCGGAAAACGGGTGAGGGTGTAACCGGGGGTTAAATGTCGTTGCGGCCTGCCGTTGCTCCGGTGGAACCACCTTTCGGGAAGCCGAAATCTCCAGCTTTCCATGATTGCCTTCCCTGGGCTCGCTGGACGGCATCTGCCAGCAGTTCACATTGAGCTTTCGGTAGTCGGGACAAGCCATCGGCTAAGGCTTCCCGCCATTTCGGCCCCCTCGACCACGCTTCGATCCATGCATCGGCAAGATCGTAATGGTGTCTGGAGGCCAGTGCTTCGATCAAAGCCCCGGATTGAGCCACATCCTTGTCGGCTTTCAACCGGCCGTTCGGGTCGGCTCGCCGCCGTGCCGCGACGATCAGCTTGTGTACGGCATATCGCTCCGGTGCCGGCACCCGGACCGGTACACCGCCAGCATGAAGCAAAACCGACCGAACCGGGGCATGGATCAGAAAATCGAGGAATCGCAGGGGTTGGGCGGCCGCCCCGCCCAAGGCCGGCATGGCAGTGGGCTTTCCCTGATACTCGTCCTTACCGGTGTTGGGCACCAGGAATTCCACCAGGAAGCCTTTGCGGTTCCGGAACGCCGTGGCCTGCCGGGTGTCGGCCTGATGCGGCACCTCCTGGAAGCTGGCGTCCACCTGCCGCAGCACGTCGAGAACGGGTGGCAAACTGTCCTCGACAGAAATCGACACCGAGTGGAATTGGGCGATGTCCATGTCCCCGGTGCGGAGATGGGCGGCGGGCAACCTAACGCCGAGCAGACCGGCATAGCACTGGAACGCCAGGGTACCGACCAGCACGCCACGAAGCCGAAACATGCCAGCGTGCCACAGAGCCTCGCCCAGGTCGCCGGTGAAGGCATCAGGTGACGGGAGTCCGGCCGCTTTCAGCGCGGAAACCATCCGCCGCCGCTCGGTGAAATCTACCTTCAGGTCGCGGAACCGCTCGACACGGGCACCGATTTCCGGGTCGTCGGCGGGGCCGACATACCGGCTGTAGCGGTGGCCGTCCTCATAGCCCTGAAAGTACCAGTAGCCACGCCCCCTTCGCTCTTTTTTTGAAAAGCTGCCATTAGCCGGAAATGTGGCATCGAACTCGGCGTCCAGACACCGCTGTTCCAGGTCGGCGAACATGGTCTGTATGGCCAGCCCGAGTTCCCGCACCAAAGCCTCCGTCTCGGTTGCCTTCAAATCCGGATTTTACAGGCAACACGCCTTAGCTCATAGACCAAAACGAAAAAGCGGGCCAGATGCCGTTCCCGGCAACGCCCGCTGACCTTCCAGAAACTTGTCTCACCCTTCCAGGGAAGGGGAAAATGGTGGAGCCGAGGAGGATCGAACTCCCGACCTACGCATTGCGAACGCGTCGCTCTCCCAGCTGAGCTACGGCCCCACACTCACACCGTTGCGTCTTCGTCGCCCCGGCGTGGCGCGGATATTGTCCATCGCGGGGGGTGCTGTCAAGCGCTTGATTCAGAAAAAATGAAGCGTGCATGCGATGACGTGGGAGGGGGCTTTGGATGGGGTGCCGGGCGGGGCATAGGACGGCCGATCCGCCGCAGGCCGCCCGGCCGATCGGCAGGCCGCCGTACTGGACAGGCCTCTCCGCTTATGCTTAGGGTGCCCGGAAAAGGCTGGCGCCCGCTGCGCAACCCTCTGCGCGCGGCCGTCGCAAAAACCGCACTGGAGCTGGCCCGGCATGATCGCGCTGTATTTGCTCATCAACACCATCCTCGACCTGTTCTTCTGGGTCCTGATCCTGTCGGCGATCCTCAGCTGGCTGGTGGCGTTCAACATCGTGAACACGCGCAACCGCGCGGTCTACCTGATCGGCGATTTCCTGTACCGCGTCACCGAGCCGGTGCTGCGCCCGATCCGCCGCGTCCTGCCCAACATGGGCGGGCTGGACCTGTCGCCCATCGTCGTGCTGCTGGCGATCTCCTTCATCCAGAACCTGATGGCCCAATACTGGCCGCGCTTCTGACCATGGCGTCCTCCTCCCCCTTCGAGGCGGTGGCCGACGGGCTGCGGCTGTCGCTCAGGGTGACGCCCAAGGCGTCGCGCAACGCGGTGACCGGCACGGCCGATGCGGTCGATGCGAAGGGGGAGGGCAAACGGGTGCTGAAGCTGGCGGTCACGGCGGTGCCGGAAAACGGCAAGGCGAACGAGGCCGTCATAAAACTGTTGTCGAAGGCATGGAAACTGCCCAAGACCAGCCTGACCGTGGTGGCCGGCGCCACCGACCGGAACAAGATTTTGCATGTGGCGGGCGACCCGGCGGCATTGCTGGCGCGGCTGTCGCCCCTGATCGACGATGTGGGCAGCGAGGGTGGAGAGTAGCATGGCGGACGCGAAGATCATCGACGGCAAGGCCTTTGCGGCCGGCCTGCGTGCGCGGGTGGCGGATGGCGTGGCGGCGTTGAAGGCCAGCCACGGCGTCACCCCCGGTCTGGCCGTCGTGCTGGTGGGCGAGGATGCGGCCAGCCAAGTCTATGTCCGCTCCAAGGAGCGGGCGCTGGTCGAGCTGGGCATGAACAGCTTCGACCATCACGAGCCGGCCGACATGGCCGAAGCCGACCTGCTGGCACTGATCGACCGGCTGAACGCCGACCCGGCCGTGCATGGCATCCTGGTCCAGCTGCCGCTGCCCAAACACATCGACACCCAGAAGGTGCTGGCCCGCATCGTCCCGGAAAAGGACGCCGACGGCTTCCATGTGGTGAATGCCGGCCTGCTCGCCACCGGCCAGCCGGGCGCCATCGTGCCCTGCACGCCGCTGGGCAGCCTGCTGTTGATCCGCGACACGCTGGGCCGCGACCTGAAGGGCAAGCGCGCCCTGGTGCTCGGCCGCTCCAACATCGTCGGCAAGCCGATGGCCCAGCTCCTGCTCCAGGCCGACTGCACGGTGACCCTGGCCCATTCCCGCACGGCCGATCTGGCCGGCGAATGCCGCCGCGCCGACATCCTGGTGGCGGCGGTCGGCCGGCCGGAGATGGTGCGCGGCGACTGGATCAAGCCGGGCGCCACGGTGATCGACGTCGGCATCAACCGCGTCGCCGCGGCGGAGCCGGGCAAGACCCGCCTGGTCGGCGACGTCGCCTTCGACGAGGCGGTCAAGGTCGCCGGCGCCATCACGCCGGTTCCCGGCGGCGTCGGCCCGATGACCATCGCCTGCCTGATGCTGAACACGCTGGCCGCCGCCTGCCGCGCCGCCGGCGCGCCGGTGCCGGAAGAGGCCGCCCTTTGATCACCGTCCATGCCCGTGCCGAAGACGGGCGGGTGGTGCGCCAGCCGCTGGAGCTCGGCGAGGATTTGCCGGGCGGCGCTGTCTGGATCGACCTTCTGCGTCCGACCGAAGCGGAGCGCGCCCATGTCGGCGCGCTGACCGGCTGCGACCTGCCGACGCGCGAGGAGATGAAGGAGATCGAGGCCTCCAGCCAGCTCTATGTCGAGGGCGAGGGGATCTACATGACCTCTCCCATCATCTCGCGCGCCACCTCGCCCCATCCGGAGCAGGGCGAGCTGACCTTCGTGCTGACCCCCCGCCATCTCATCACGCTGCGCTACACCGAACCGCTGCCGGTCATCACCTTCGCCGCCCGCTGCGTCCGCCAGCCGGAGCTGCTGGCGACCGGGGAGAGCGCGCTGTTCGGCCTGCTCGACGCGGTGATCGACCGGGTCGCCGACGTGCTGGAGCTGGTGGGCGGCCGCATCGACGAGCTGTCGGCCCGCGTCTTCGACGATTCGCTGGATGGCGGCGGCTTCGGCAAGGCGGCCAAGAAGCCGGACGAGCTGCAGGACGTGCTGCGCGGCATCGGCCGGGCCGGCGACCTGACCCACAAAGTGCGCGACAGCCTGGCCGGCCTCGACCGGCTGGTGGTGTTCATGACCTCGGTCAGCGGCGGGCGGCTGAACAAGGAGCAGAAGACCGCGCTGAAGACGATGACGCGCGACCTGCGGTCCCTGACCGAACATGCCGGCTTCCTGGCGCACGAGGCGAACTTCCTGCTCGACGCCACGCTGGGCCTGATCAACATCGAACAGAACGCCATCATCAAGATCTTCTCGGTCGTCTCGGTGGCGCTGATGCCGCCGACGCTGATCGCGTCCGCCTATGGCATGAATTTCAAGCACATGCCGGAACTCGACTGGGAGTTCGGCTACCCCATGGCCATCCTGCTGATGGTGCTGTCGGCGGTGGTCCCGCTCTGGTATTTCCGCCGGCGCGGCTGGCTGTAAACCCACCTTCACCAGGGAAATCCCGCCGATGACGACCATCCTGCCCGACGCCGCCCTCGACGCGCTTCTGGCGCAGGATGTTCCCTACGGCGACCTGACCACCGGCTCGCTCGGTATCGCCGCCCGTCATGCCCGCATGAGTTTCGCCGCCCGCGGCGCCATGGTGCTGGCCGGGACCGAGGAGGCGGCCCGGCTGGTGGAGAGGGCCGGCGGCCGGATCCTGCGCGTCGAGCCCAGCGGCGCCGCCGTCGAGGCCGGAGCGCTCTTCCTTGAGGCGGACGGCTGGGCCGGGGCGCTTCACCGCGCCTGGAAGGTGGCGCAGACGCTGGTCGAATACGCCTCCGGCATCGCCACCCGCGCCCGCCGCATCGTCGAGGCCGCTCCCGGCGTGACCGTCGCCTGCACCCGCAAGAACTTCCCCGGTGCCAAGGACCTCAGCGTCAAGGCGGTGCAGGCGGGCGGGGCGGTGATGCACCGGCTGGGCCTGTCGGAAACGCTGCTGGTCTTCCCCGAACACCGCGCCTTCCTGACCGACGCTCCGGAAGCCTGGATCGCGGCGCTGCGCCGCAAGGCCCCGGAAAAGAAGATCGTGGTCGAGGTCGGATCGATCGAGGAGGCGGTGGCTTTCGCTGAGGCCGGCGCCGACGTGATCCAGCTGGAAAAACTGCCGCCCGCCGCCGCCCGCGCGGTGATCGAGGCGACACGGCACCTGACCCCGCCGCCGGTGGTGGCCCCGGCCGGCGGCGTGACCGAGGCGAACGCCGCCGCCTATGCCGCGGCCGGCTGCCGCCTGCTGATCACCTCGGCCCCCTTCTTCGGCCAGCCGGCCGACGTGAAGGTGGTGCTGGGGCCGGCGTAAAAGCAAAGACCGCGACGGCGTGCCGCAGCCGGTCAAGTTCCCGATTTTGCGAGTGAAACCGCTTCCGCAATACCTATGCGTGCGCCAAAGTGGCGGCGCGGACGGGATGGCGGGCAGGCCGCCATCCCCGCCGCTTACGAGGAGTGAAGAGGATGATGCAAATCCTCAAGCTCCTGATCCTCGTGCTGGAGATCGTCAAGCGGCTGCTTGACCTCTACCGGTAAGGATCGGGCCGGCGGGCAGGGGATTACGGCCCCTGCCCGCCAAGCCTGATATTGCCCCATCCGTGCCTGTAGTCAACCGCCGGTATGGAAGCGACGCTTACGCCGCCAGCCCGCCGCCCAGTTCGATGCGGACCTCCACCACGCCGGGCTCGTCCAGGTTCTCCTTGCGGACGAAACCCAGGGCGCGGCACATGTTCAGCATGTTGGTGTTCTCGCGCAGAACCTCGCCATAAACCTCCTTGATGCCGCGCGAGCGGGCGTAATCGAGGATCTTGTTCATCATGATATAGCCCAGCCCCTGGCCCTTCATGTCGGACCGCACCATCACCGCATATTCGGCGCGGCGGTTGTCGGGGTCGGCGGTGATGCGCACGACGCCATACATGATGGTGTCGCCGGTCTGCGGGTCGGGACCGACGGCGATCAGCCCCATCTCGCGGTCATAGTCGATCTGGGTCAGCCGCGCCGCCGCCTGGTGCGACAGACGCTTCAGCGGGGCGAAGAAGCGCAGGCGCAGGTCTTCCGCCGTCTGGTTCTCCACCAGATGGTGCACCAGCGGCTCGTCCTCCGGCAGGATCGGGCGGACGAAGAACTGGCGGCCGTCCTTGATGGTGATGCGGTCTTCCAGCGACTTCGGATAGGGGCGGATCGCGAGCCTCGCCGCCCCGGCCAGGGCCGGCACGCCGACCTTGATGCGGGCGTCCAGCGCCGTCACGCCGTCGGCGTCGGCCAGCAGCGGGTTGATGTCCATTTCCGCGATCTCGGGGAAATCGACGACCAGCTGGCTGACCTTGTTCAGCGTCAGCGCCACCGCGTCCAGATCGACCGCCGCGCGCGAACGGTAGCCCTGGAGCTGGCGGTAGATGCGGGTGCGGCTCATCTGTTCGGCCGCCAGCTTCATGTTCAGCGGCGGCAGGGCCAGCGCGTAATCCTCCACCACCTCGACGCCGATGCCGCCCTCGCCGAACAGCAGGACCGGGCCGAACATCTCGTTCTCGGTCATGCCGACGATCAGCTCGTAGGCGTCGGGGCGGACCGCCATCTCCTGCACGGTGAAGCCCTCGATCTTCGCGTCCGGCGCCAGTTCGGCGACGCGGGCCAGCATCGCCTCGGCCTCCGCCTTCACATCCTCCGGGCCGGTCAGGCCGAGAGCGACGCCGCCGACGTCGGACTTGTGGGTGATGTCGTGCGACAGGATCTTCAGCGCGATCGGCCCGCCGATGACGCGGGCGGCGGCGGCGGCCTCCTCCGGCGTCTCGGCGACGCGGGTATCGACCACCGGGATGCCGTAGGCGGCCAGCACGCGCTTGGCCTCATACTCGCTCAGCCACTCGCGCTTTTCGGCCATGGCGCGGGAAATCACCTTCTTGACGGTGATCTCGTCGGGCTGGAAATCCTCGGCCACCGACGGCGGGGTCTCCATCAGCAGCTGCTGGCTGCGGCGGTAGCGCACCAGATGCATGAAGGCACGCACGGCGTCGGACGGGCCGTTGTAGGTCGGGATGCGCCCGTCCGCGAACAGCTTGCGCGCCTCCACCGCCGACTGGTCGCCGATCCAGCTGGTCAGCACCGGGTGGCGGCGCGCCTTGTTGGCCTGCACCGTCTCCGCAACCGCCTGGGCGATGGCCTCGCTGTCGGTCAGGGCCGACGGGCAGTGCAGGACCAGCACGGCGTCGTTGCCGGTGTCCTGCATCAGCGCATTCAGCGCCTCGGCATAGCGCTTGGGCGTGGCGTCGGCGCCGATGCGCAGCGGGTTGCGGAAGGGCGCCCCGCCCGGCTGAGGACCCAGCGACCCAGCCAGCGCCTCCTGCGTCTCGGGCGCCATGGCGGCGAGCCGGCCGCCGGCCTGGATCAGCTTGTCGGTGGCCATTACCCCCATGCCGCCGCCGTTGGTCAGGATCGCCAGCCGGTCGCCGGTGATCGGCACCCCGGTGCCCAGCGTGCCGGCGGCGTCGAACAGCTCGGCCAGATCGTTCACCCGCAGAACGCCGGCCCGGCGGAACACCGCGTCATAGACGGCGTCGGACACCGCCAGCGCCCCGGTGTGGGATGCCGCGGCCTCCTGCGCCTCGTCCGACCGGCCGGCCTTGATGACGATCACCGGCTTCTGGCGCGAGGCGGAGCGGGCGGCCGACATGAATTTGCGGGCATGCGTGATGCTCTCGATATAGAGCAGGATGGCGCGCACCGTGACGTCGGAGGCCAGATAGTCCAGCAGGTCGCCGAAATCGACGTCGCCGCGGTCGCCCAGCGACACCAGATGCGAGAAACCGATCCCGCGCGAGGTCGCCCAGTCGGCGACCGAGGTCAGCACCATCGAACTCTGCGCCACCAGCGCCACGTCGCCCTTGCGGGGCGCCACCGGTGCGAAGCTGGCGTTCATGCCGCGGCCGGGCACCATGGCGCCCAGGCTGTTCGGACCCAGCACCCGCATCAGATAGGGCTTGGCGGTGTCCAGCATCGCCTGGGTCTGCTCGGCCGACATGCCCTTGGTCATGACGATGGCGGCCTTGGTCCCGCGCTTTCCCAGCGCGTCGATGGTCGCCGCCACCGTGTCCGGGGCGGTGCAGATGACGCCCAGGTCCGGCGTGATCGGCAGGCTGTCCACCGTCTTGTAGGTCAGCACCCCTTCCACCGCGCGCTCGGTCGGGTTGACCGGCATCACCGGCCCGTCGAAGCCGGCCTGGAACAGGTTGCGGGCCACCACCGCCCCCACCGTGCCGGGCTTGCGGCTGGCGCCGATCAGGGCGATGGAGGCGGGCTTGAACAGCTTGTCGAGGTTGCGAACGGTCATGACCGGATCCGGTGCTGGGATATGGCGCCGGCCCCCAGTCTGCCATGGGATGCCGACGGTTTTGATGACGAACAGCGCAGGCCCGGACTTTCATCCCCACCATTTGCTGCGGCGCAACATTACGGGCTGGTATGACCATTGGGCAAGGGGGCGTTTCGTCGCGCGCATTGAAAACAATGGCGGGAAAAAACGGGAAAGGATTGAAAACAAGGGGGAGTTGTCGTGTTGCGCCTTGCGGCGGGGGGCAGACCGCCCGCAAGCTGTGATGGTCCGTACGCCAACTTGCGCAAGGGAGCCTGTTCATGAAGGTCGGAATCGTCGGGGCGGGGTTCGTCGGCAGCACCGCCGCCTTCGCCATGGTGACCACCGGTGCGGCCAGCGAGGTCGTGCTGGTCGACATGAACGAGGCGCTGGCCCAGGCCCAGGCCCAGGACATCGCCCATGCCGTGCCCTTCACCCATGCCGTCACCGTCCGCGCCGGCTCCTACGCCGCGCTGGAGGGGGCGGGGGTGGTCGTGCTGTCGGCCGGCGTCGCCCAGAAGCCGGGCGAAACCCGGCTGGAGCTGCTGGAACGCAACGCCAAGGTGTTCGGCGCCATCATTCCGGAGGTGCTGAAGGCCGCCCCCGACGCCGTGCTGCTGGTCGCCAGCAACCCGGTCGACGTGATGACGCAGATCGCCACCCGCATCAGCGGCCTCTCCCGCAACCGGGTCATCGGCTCCGGCACCGTGCTGGACACCGCGCGCTTCCGCGCCCTGCTGGCCGAACAGCTGGCGGTGACGCCGCGCTCGGTCCACGCTCATGTGGTGGGCGAGCATGGCGATTCGGAGGTTCTGCTGTGGTCGAGCGCCACCGTCGCCGGCTTGCCCGTCGAGCAGGCGGCCGCCCAGCTCCGCCGCAGCCTGACGGCGGACGACCGCGCCGCCATCGACGGGGGCGTGCGCCGCGCCGCCTACCGCATCATCAACGGCAAGGGCCACACCGCCTTCGGCATCGGCGGCGGGCTGGCCCGGCTGGTTTCGGCCATCGGCGCCGACGAACGGATGGTGGCCACCTGCGCCATGCTGACCGACGACGTCTGCGGCGTGCCGCAGATCGTGCTGTCGCTGCCGCGCGTCATCGGTGCCGGCGGCGTGGTGGACACGATCCTGCCCAACCTGTCGGCGGAGGAGGAGACGGCGCTCCGCCGCAGCGCCGAAATCCTGAAGGAGGCCGCCGACGGGGTCGAGCGCCGGATGGGCTGGAGCGGTTGACGCTACCCGGCATGATCCGCCGACACGTGATCGCGTAGACCCGCCGCCAACCCGTCGAAGACGGCGCGGCAGCGGGGGGTGGAGCGCAGATCCTCGTGCATGGCGACCCACATGCCCATCGGCATGTCGAAGGCGTCGGCCAGCAGCCTGACCAGACCGGGGTTCCGCCGCGCCAGCGGGACCTGGCAGATGCCGATGCCGAACCCGGCCTCGATGGCCGCCAACTGGGCCAGATGGCTGTCGGACCGCAGGGCGAAGCGGGGCAGGACGAGGCCCGGCGCCCGGCGCATCATGGCGCGGATGTCGGGCGTCTCGCGGTCGAAGCCGATCAGGCTGTGATGGCCGAGGTCCTCCAGGCATTGCGGACTGCCGTGGCGGTCGAGATAGTCGCGGCGGGCGTACATGCCGAGCGCGATGACGCCGATCCGCCTGATCAGCAACGCCTGCTGGTCAGGCTCCACCATCCGCACCGCCACATCGGCGTCGCGTTGCAGCAAATCGTCGACGGCGTTCGACAGCACCAGTTCGATCTCCAATGCCGGATGGCGGTCGCGCAGGCCCGCCAGGATCGCCGGCAGGATGCGGGCGCCCACCACCTCGCTGGCGGTGACACGCACCGTGCCGCGCACCTCCGCCACGCCACCCGTCGTCCCACCATTTTTCCCGTCATAGCCCGACGCGGTGCGCCACAGGCTGGCCGCCGCTGCGTCCAGCGCCTCCGCCTGCGGTTTCAGCGCCAGCGCCGCGTCGGTGGGATCCAGCCCGCGCGGCGAACGCACGAACAGCGAGCCGCCGACCGCCTCCTCCAGCGCCGCGACATGGCGGGCCAGCGTCGGTTGTGTCAACCCCAGGGCGCGCGCCGCCGCCGACAGCGATCCTTCGCGGATCACCGCCAGGAAGCTGCGGTAGAGGTCCCAACTGGGCGGAGGCTGGCTCATCGATTTCAGTATAGCGGTTAGCCGCAGTTCGACAATTCCGTTCAGCTGTCTGTCGGGCCCATCCTTTTCCCATCACCAAACGGAAGGCGATGGAGGCGACGATGGCAGAGCGGATGACCGGCAAGCAGGCGGCCGGCATGGGCAGGACCGCCCTGGTTCTGGGGGCGACCGGCGGGGTCGGCGGCGAACTGGCGCGGGCGCTGGCAGCGCGCGGCTGGACGGTCCGCGGCCTGCGCCGCAAGCCGACGGAGCAGTCGTGTTCGGACGGCATCGAATGGGTGGTCGGCGACGCGATGAATGCCGCCGACGTGAGGGCGGCGGCCGAGGGGGCGGCGCTGATCGTCCATGCGGTGAATCCGCCCGGCTACAAGGATTGGGACCGGTTGGTTCTACCGATGGTCGACAACAGCATCGCCGCCGCCATCGCCAACAATGCCCGTATCCTGCTGCCCGGCACCGTCTACAATTACGGTCCCGACGTCTTCCCGCTGATCGCGGAAACCGCGGCGCAGACCCCGCTGACCCGCAAGGGCGCGATCCGGGTGGAGATGGAGCGCCGCCTGCACCGCGCGGCGGGCCAGGGGGCTAAACTGTTGATCCTACGCTGCGGCGACTTCTTCGGACCCGGGGCCGGTAACAGTTGGTTCAACCAGGGCCTGCTGACGCCCGGCAAGCCGCCGGCCCGCATCAACCAGCCCGGCCGGCCGGGGATCGGCCATCAATGGGCCTATCTGCCCGACGTTGCCGAGACGGCGATGCGTCTGCTCGACCGCGAGGCGGAGCTGGGTGACGATGCGATGTTCCACATGGACGGTCATTGGGATGCCGATGGACGCCGGATGGTCGCGGCCATCGCCCGTGCGCTCGGCAAGCCGGATCTGCCGGTGCGGCGGATGCCCTGGTGGCTGCTGCGGCTGGCCGGCGTGGCGGTGCCGCTGTTCCGTGAACTCGGCGAGATGCGCTATCTCTGGCAACGCCCGGTCCGGCTGGACAACCGCCGCCTGCTGGCCTTCCTGGGCGGGGAACCGCACACGCCGCTGGAGCTTGCGGTGCGCCGGACCCTTGAAGGGCTGGGGCATCTCCCCGCTCAGCCGGCGGACATGCCGGAGGCGGGGAGACGCATACCCGGCCTTGCAATCTCAAGCCGACAGGGCTGATGCCGCAAGGTTCAAACCACCTACCCTCAGACCACCGGGCCCGGGTTGCCCTTGTTGGCTTCCAGGGCGCGGGCGAGGCCTTCCTCGATCTTCTTGGCGGCCTCTTCGGCGTTGCCCCAGCCGCGGACCTTCACCCACTTGTTCTTTTCGAGATCCTTGTAGTGCTCGAAGAAGTGGGCGATCTGCTCGGTCACGATGGCCGGCAGGTCGGTGTAGTTCTTCACGTCGGTGTAGAACGGGTGCAGCTTGTCGACCGGAACGGCCAGCAGCTTCTCGTCCTCGCCGGCCTCGTCCTCCATGTACAGGACGCCGATGGGGCGCGAGCGCAGGACCGCACCCGGGACGACGCCGTGCTGGCCGACGACGCAGACGTCCACCGGGTCGCCGTCACCCGACAGGGTGTGCGGGATGAAGCCGTAGTTGCAGGGATAGAACATCGCGGTGTGCAGGAACCGGTCGACGAACACGGCGCCCGAGTCCTTGTCGACCTCGTACTTCACCGGCTGGCCGCCGATCGGAATCTCGATGACGACGTTGACGTCCCAGGGGACATTCTTGCCCGCGGCGAGCTTGCTCAGATCCATGTATCGCGTTCCTTCGACTGGCGTATTCAGGGCACGTTCTTGTTTTGGCGCCGATGCCCGGTCCGGCGCCACGCGGGGCGGGAGTTTAGGCGGAACGCACCCTGAGTCCAAGGAACTTGCGCGGGCTCTTGCGCAGGTGCGGCAAAGCGGCAACCCTGCCGGTCATGCCCCGCCCGATCCTCCTTCCGATCCTCCTTCTTTTCACCCTTCCGGCCGTGCTGGCGACCCATCCGGCTTCGGCGGACTCGCCGCATCACGGCATCGCCATGCATGGCGACCTCGCCCTGCCGCTGGACTTCAAGACCCTCCCCTATGTCAACCCGGCGGCACCCAAGGGCGGGACCATCCGGCAGGCGGTGACCGGCAGCTTCGACAGCCTGCACCCGCACATCGTCAAGGGCGTGCCGGCGCTGGGCATGGGCTATGTCTTCGAAACGCTGCTGACGCGCTCGTGGGACGAACCCTTCTCGCTCTACGGGCTGCTGGCCGACCGGGTCGAGGTGGCGGACGACCGCTCCGCCGTCACCTTCCACATCGACCCGAGGGCGCGCTGGCAGGACGGCACCCCGCTGACCGCTGCCGACGTGCTGTTCTCGCTGGAGGCGCAGCGACGGGACGGCACCCCCAACCGCCGCCTGTTCTACGCCAAGGTCACGGCGGCGGAGGCGCCCGACCCGCAGACCGTCCGCTTCGCCTTCGCCGCCAACCCGGATGGCAGCATCGACCGCGAGATGCCCTTGCTGATGGGGCTTATGCCAATCCACTCCAAGGCCTTCTGGGCGGGGCGCGACTTCGGCCGCACGACGCTGGAGCCGATCCTGGGCAGCGGCCCCTACCGCGTCGCCTCCGTCGATCCCGGCCGCCGCATCGTCTATGAGCGTGTGCGCGACTATTGGGGCCGCGACCTGCCGGTCCGTGTCGGGCAGTTCAATGCCGACCGGCTGGAGTTCGACTATTACCGCGACGATTCGGTGGCGCTGGAGGCCTTCAAGGCCGGGCAGGGAGACGTCCGTTACGAAAGCGATCCGGCCAAATGGGCGACCGGCTACGACGGCCCCGCCTTGCGTGACGGCCGCATCGTCCGGGAGGAGCTGCCCAACCACCGGCCCGAGCCGGCGCGCGGCCTGATCTTCAACACCCGCCGCCCGCTGTTTGCCGATGTGCGGGTCCGCCGGGCGCTGGGGATGGCGCCGGATTTCGACTGGATCGGCCGCAGCCTGTTCCACGGCCTGCTGACCCGCACCGCCAGCTACTATCCCAATTCCGAGCTTGCCGCCCAGGGCCTGCCACAGGGCGAGGAGTTGCAGGCGCTGGCGCCCTTCCGCGACCGCCTGCCGCCCGATCTCTTCACCAAGCCCGTCACCCTGCCGGAAACCGGCAACGGTAGCAGCAACGGGCCAGCCTCACTCCGCGCCAACCGGCGCGAGGCGCTGCGGCTGCTGGAGCAGGCCGGCTGGCGGGTGCGCGACGGCCGGCTGACCGACGATGCCGGAAACCGTTTTGCTTTCGAAATCCTGCTGTCCGACCCGTCGGAGGAGCGGGTGGCGCTGGAGTTCGCCCGCTCGCTGGAGCCGCTGGGGATCGCGGCCCGCGTCCGCACGGTGGACAGCGCCCAGTTCCAGGCCCGGCTGGAGCGTTTCGATTTCGACATGACCATGCGCTGGTGGGCGTCCACCCTGTCGCCGGGCAATGAGCAGCTCTATTATTACGGATCCGATGCGGCCGGACAGGAGGGTAGCCGCAACCTTGCCGGCATCCGTGACCCGGTGGTCGATGCGCTGGCCCGTTCCATCGCCGCCGCCACCACGAGGGAATCCCTGGTCGGCCGGGTGCGGGCGCTCGACCGGGTTCTGCTGTGGGGACACTACATGGTTCCGCTCTATCACAGCCCGGTCGACCGCATCGCCCGCTGGGCGACCCTGCACCGTCCCACCGTCACCCCGCTCTATGGACCGATGCTGGAAAGCTGGTGGGTGGAATAGCGGAAGAGACAATGGAAACGGCTGGCGGCTTCCCTTGCGCTCTCCCTCGCCGCACCGCATCATCGCGGCAAAGACAACGTCGGTAACGACGAGACGGGGGAGTTTGCCAACCATGCCGACCGCCAAGCCGCGCGTCACCCTTGCCGCTTTCGCCGCCGCTCTGGCGCTGGCCGCCGCATCGCAGGCGGCGCTGGCCCAGCCGCGCACCGACCTCGTCGTCGGCATGGCGCTGGAGCCGCCGCATCTCGATCCCACCGCCGGCGCGGCCGGGGCGATCAAGGAAGTCACCTACGCCAACCTGTTCGAACCGCTGCTGCGCGTCGATGCCGACGGCAAGTTGGTGCCTGGGCTGGCGGAGCGCTGGAGCGTGTCGGAAGACGGGCTGACCTACCGCTTCACCCTGCGCCCCAACGCAAAGTTCCACGACGGCACCGCCGCCGATTCCGCCGACGTGAAGTTCACGCTCGACCGCGCCCGCGCCGCGGAGTCGGTGAACGCGCAGAAGGCCTATTTCGCCCCCATCGCCACGGTGGAGACGCCGGACCCGCAGACGGCGGTCGTCACCCTGTCGCGCCCCGACGGGCTGTTCCTGTTCCACATGGCGAGCGGCGACGCCGCCATCGTCGCCCCGGAATCGGCGGCGACCAACAAGCAGAAGCCCGTCGGCACCGGCCCCTTCAAGTTCGACCGCTGGGCCGCCGGCGACCGCGTCGTGCTGGTGCGCAACCCCGACTATGACGGGGCGAAGCCGAAGATCGACCGCGTCACCTTCCGCTTCATCAGCGACCCGGCCGCCCAGGTGGCGGCGCTGAAGGCCGGCGACATCGACGCCTTCACCCTGTTCAGCACTTATGAAGCCTTGCCGGAGTTCCGCAACGACCCGACCTTCACGGTCATGGTCGGCTCGACGGAGGGCGAGACGCTGCTGTCGACCAACAACGCCCGCAAGCCCTTCGACGATGTCCGCGTCCGCCGTGCCATGGCCCATGCCATCGACCGCCAGACGCTGATCGAGGGCGTGCTCTACGGCAACGGTGTGGCCATCGGCAGCCATTTCCCGCCGCACCGCGAGGGCTATGTCGATCTGACCGGCCTCTACCCCTACGACCCGGCCAGGGCGAAGGCGCTGCTGGCCGAGGCCGGATATCCGAACGGCTTCGACACCACGCTGCGCCTGCCGCCGCCGCCCTACGCGCGCCGCGGCGGCGAGCTGGTCGCCGCCATGCTGGCCGAGGTCGGCATCCGGGCGAAGATCGAGCCGGTGGAATGGGCGGCCTGGCTGGAAAAGACGTTCAAGGGCAAGGATTACGACCTGACCATGATCGCCCACACCGAGCCGCTGGACATCGACATCTACGCCCGGCCCGACTACTACTTCAATTACAAGAGCGAGCGCTTCAACGCCCTGAACGAGGAGCTGAACCGCACCCAGGACGCGGGCCGGCGCAACGCCCTCTATGGCGAGCAGCAGAAGGTTCTGGCGGAGGATGCGGTCAACGGCTTCCTGTTCATGCTGCCGTCGGTGACGGTGCAGAAGGCCGGCCTGACCGGCATGTGGGTGAACCGCCCGGTCCAGGCCAACGACGTCACCGGCGTTTCCTGGAAATAGAGCCAAGCGAGTAAGGCCAAGTAAGGATAGACCCGCGTGCTTGCGTTCCTGCTGCGACGGCTGGTCAGCCTGATCGTCACCGTCTGGCTGGCCAGCATCGTGGTTTTCGCGGTGCTGCAGCTGGTTCCCGGCGACCCGGCGCTGCTGATGCTGGGCATCGATGCCCAGCCCGACACGCTGGCGGCCCTGCGCAGCCAGATGGGGCTCGACCGGCCCATCCTTACCCGCTACCTGCACTGGGCCGGCGGGCTGGCGCACGGCGACCTTGGCGTCAGCCTGACCTATGCCCGCCCGGTGGCCGATCTGGTGGCGGAGCGGCTGGCGGTGACGCTGCCGCTCTCCCTGCTGTCGCTGGTCCTCAGCACGGCGCTGGCCCTGCCGCTCGGGCTGCTGGCGGCGGCGCGGCGGGGCAGGGGGGGCGACTGGGCGGTGCTGGGCTTCGCGCAGCTCGGCGTGTCGATGCCCAGCTTCTGGATCGCCATCCTGTTGATCCTGCTGTTCTCGCTGACGCTGCACTGGTTTCCGGCCGGCGGCTTTCCCGGCTGGAGCGCCGGCATCGGCCCGGCGCTGCACGCGCTGCTGCTGCCGGCGCTGGCGCTGGCGGTGCCGGAGGCCGCCATCCTCGCCCGCGTCACCCGCACCGCCGTGCTCGACACGCTGGGCGAGGACCATATCCGCACCGCCCGCGCCAAGGGGGTGGGCCGCAGGACCGTCCTGCTGCGCCACGCCCTGCCCAACGCCCTGATCCCGGTGGCGACGGTGCTGGGGCTGCAAATCTCCTTCCTGGTGGCGGGCGCCGTGGTGGTGGAGAATGTCTTCACCCTGCCGGGGCTGGGCCGGCTGCTCTATCAGGCCATCGGCCAGCGCGACCTGATCGTGGTGCAGGGGGTGGTCGTGCTGCTGGCGCTGTTCGTCGTGCTGGTGAACGCCCTGGTCGACATCGCCTGCGCGCTGGCCGATCCCCGGCCCAAAGGAGGGGAGTCGTGAGGCGGAAGCTCCCCCTCTCCCTGCATCTCGGCGCCGGGCTGACCCTGCTGCTGGTCGCCATCGCGCTGCTGTCGTTGCTGTGGACGCCCTATCCGGCGGAGCAGGTGCGGGTGGTCGCCCGGTTGAAGCCGCCCACCGCCGCCCACTGGCTCGGCACCGACCATTTCGGGCGCGACGTGCTGTCGATGATCATGGTCGGCGCCCGCAACTCGCTGGCCGTCGGTGCCGCCGCGGTCGGGCTCGGGCTGCTGGGCGGGGTGCCGCTGGGGCTGCTGGCCGCCGCGCTGGGGCGCTGGGGGGACGAGGCGGTGGCGCGGCTGGGCGACCTGGTCTTCGCCTTTCCCGCTGTGCTGACGGCGATCCTGCTGACCGCCGTCCTGGGCGCCGGGGCGGTCAACGTCGTCGTGGCGCTGGCGCTATTCAACGCCGCGGTGCTGGCCCGCGTCACCCGCGGCGCCGCGCTGGCGGTGTGGCGGCGGCCCTTCGTCGGGGCGGCGCTGGCGCTGGGGCGGGGACCGCTGTCGGTGACGCTGGTGCATGTGCTGCCCAACATCGCCGGCATCGTCGCTGTCCAGGCCACGATCCTGTTCGCCGTCGCCATCGTCAACGAGGCGGCGCTGAGCTATCTCGGCCTCGGCATCCAGCCGCCCAGCCCCAGCTGGGGCAAGATGCTGGGCGACGCCCAGACCCACCTGTTCACCGCCCCGTTGCAGGCGGTCTTTCCCGGCGTCGCGATTGCGCTGAGTGTCATGGGGCTGACCATGCTGGGCGATGGCTTGCGCGACTGGCTCGACCCGCGGCACCGGTCGTCAGGGCTGATGTGAGGGTGCGCGAGCTTTTCGAGACCGTCTTTCAGCCGTCATCCCCGCGGAGGCGGGGATCCAGGCTGATCCGCTTCCAAGCCTTTGGAGCCCCTGGATTCCCGCCTTCGCGGGAATGACGGCCGAGAAAAGCTCATTATGGATTGTTCGCGGGGAGCGGTGAGAATCACCCCGCCTGCCGGGTCCGCTCCGACAGTTCGATCAGGTCCATCAGCTCGTTGCTCTTCCAGTAGCGCGACTTGCCCACCTCGGTGCGCGCCGTGGCGACGAGGTCGTCGATGATCGCCTGCTCGTCGCCGCCAAGCTCGCCGCCGCGCTCCAGACGGTGCGACAGCAGTCGGGTCATGTTGTGGCTGAAGGTGGGAATCCAGGCGCTGACCCGCTGGCCGAACACGCCGGCGATGGCGTTGATGCGCAGGAGATGCTCCATGCGCTCGTCGAGCGGATCGGTCTCCTCGAACTTCATCGCCTTCTCGACGTTGGCGCGCAGCTCCTCCAGCAGGGTTTCGCGCCACTTCACCAGATCGTAGGTCTCGAAGCCGAAGTCGCGCGACATCGCCTGCCAGCGCCACAGCAGCCGGTCCAGCCAGACGATGTCGGCATGGTCGATCACCGGCTGGCGCCGGGCGGCGGCGGCCTGGGCGGAGCGTTCCATCGCCACCGCGGCGACGCGCGACCCGATGATCTTGGCCGCCTGGGTCCAGGCATTGCGGAAGGCCGGCTCGCTGCGGCGGTCCTCCATCAGCCCGGCCGCGGTCGCCGCGTGGACCAACTGGTCCAGCCGCTGAACCAGCGCCTCCAGCCGCGCCTTCTCCTTGGCGCTGGGCCGGATGGCGGAGCCGGGGACCCGGTCGTTCAGCTTCAGGATGACGGTCAGCGCCGCGGTCAGCGCGCGGGTGACGCCGATGAAATGCCCGGTCAGCGCCGCAGTCATGGCGTCGCCGCGGCCGGGATCGACGCCGCTCTGCCGGATATAGAGCGCCGCCACCGGATAGTTGCGCTTCACCGACAGCACCGACAGCGGCAGCATGGCCGCCAGATCGTCGCCGCAGCGCTCGCGCAGCGATTCGGTGGCGTCCAGCAGCAGGTCGGCCAGCCGGTTCGCCTCGATCTCGCTGCTGCAACTGGCCGGGAAATCCTCCAGCCGGTCGGCGACCGGCTTCACCGGCCCCTCGGCGCCGGTCAGGACCAGATGCATCAGCCGCAGCGTGCCGAGGTCGATGTGCGGCGTCTTTTCCAGAAAGCCCGACATCAGGCGGGTGCGGCGCGGCCGGTTGCGCGACATGCCGGCCAGCAGCTCGTCCGCCGCCTTCTTGTTCGCCAGCACCGCGTCGAGATGCTTCACCGACGCGACGCGCATCCGCTCCTTCATCACCATGGCGACGGGGGAGCGCAGGATGCGGTCGATCACGTCGCCGCGCGCCATCTCGTCCAGCGTCTCCTGCGCCTCGACCGCCAGCAGGGGGAAGGCGTCGCGGCTCAGCGCCTCCCACAGGGCGCCGACATCGACCCGTTGCAGCATGCCGGGGATCGAGACGCCGGAATGGTACAGCACGTCGTCGTCGATCAGGAAGGCTTCGAACAGGTTGGTGAACAGGCGGCGGGCACGGTTGGTGCGCTGGCGGTTCAGATACTCGATGACATATTGGCGGACGAGCTGGACCCGGTCGGTCGGCTCGCTGTCCATCCCTTCGATCTCGCTCAGCAGGCTGTAGACGAGGCTGGCCGGCAGCCGCGTCACCAGGGCGTCGATCTTCTGGCGCAGCTCTTCCTGATGCAGCTCGTCCGGGCGGAGGTCGCCGGTCACTTCGTCGCTCATGCGCGGGCCGCCACGCGATGTTGAAGGCGTCGGCGGGCGCAGGCGCTCCGCCGCGCGTCATTTAGGACGCAAACCGTAAATTTTTATGTAATGAACGGGCTGCGGCCTCCCCGGCCGGACAATGCCGGACGGGAAGACCGCTCTCCGATCCTGTGCCGGTCCAGGGGCCGGTCAGCCGTTCCGTTGCTTGGCGATCGGCTGCGAGAATTGCAGCTCGATGTCCCAGGGGAAGTGGATCCAGGTGTCCTGGCTGACTTCGGTGATGAAGGTGTCGACCAGCGGCCGGCCGGCCGGCTTGGCATAGACGGTGGCGAAATGCGCCTTCGGCAGCATCTTGCGCACGATCTCCGCCGTCTTGCCGGTGTCCACCAGGTCGTCGATGATCAGCCAGCCCTCGCCGTCGCCGGCATTGGCGCCCTCGACGCCCTTCAGGATCGTCGCGTTGCGCTGCTGCTGGTGGTCGTAGCTGGAGACGCAGACGGTGTCGATCATGCGGATCTCAAGCTCGCGCGCGATGATCGCCGCGGGAACCATGCCGCCGCGCGTGATCGCGATGATGCCCTTCCACGGGCCGCGGTCGATCAGGCGCCAGGCCAGCGCCTTGGCATTGCGGTGGAGCTCTTCCCAGGACACCGGGAAATGCTTGTTGAAGGGGGCTTCGGCCACGGTACTGACTCTCCAAAAACAGCAAGTGGACTGTATAACCCAGCCGCCGCCGCCCGGCAATTGCGGCCGATTCCCTTGGCAGCGTCCGACAGGTGGGCCTCACGCTGCCGGGACGGTTCGGCAGAGGTGGGCAAGATGAACACGGATGTCACGGATCAAAGCACGGATGTCACGGATGTGGCGTTCCGAGGCGGTCGCCGCCGGGGAAAGCCGGAGCGCCGGCAAGCTCGGGAAAAATCCGTGTCATCCGTGTCGAAATCCGTGAAATCCGTGTTCATCTTGTCCTTCGGACGGGCCACTTTCCCGGCTCCCTCGGTGCCATCGAAAATTCGTGAAAAAAGCGCTTGCGGGGCAGGGGGCTTCTGAGTATGTTGCGCGCCTCGACGCCGACGGCCTGCCGCCGACGCCGGGACAGACGATGGATAAAGCGCCCGTAGCTCAGCTGGATAGAGCATCAGACTACGAATCTGAGGGTCAGGAGTTCGAATCTCTTCGGGCGCGCCATCCTTCCCGTTCGACACACGGGCCACCTCTTCGGTGGCCTTTGTCGTCTGGGACATCGTCGAAATCCGCCGCTTGGCGCCGGTGTTTTTCTCTGCGAAAATCGCTTGCCTTCGATGACGGATTTGAGTAGGTTGCGCGCCTCGACGCCGGGGGGATACTTCGACGGCGAGACGTTTGGTGGACAAGGCGCCCGTAGCTCAGCTGGATAGAGCATCAGACTACGAATCTGAGGGTCAGGAGTTCGAATCTCTTCGGGCGCGCCATCCTTCCAAAGCACCGTGATCGACACGCAAGGCCGCCCCCGGGCGGCCTTTGTCGTTTGGGGTTCCGCTTCCGGACCTCGTCGCGCTGGCGCAAGCCATGGTGGCTCCTCTACACTCGGGGCCCGCACCACTGGATGCATGGCCATGCCCCGCAGCGACTTCTATCCGCCCATCGACCCGTTCCAGACCGGCACGATCGCCGTCGACGGGATCCACACGGTTTATTGGGAGCAGGCGGGCAACCCGCGCGGCGTGCCGGTGATGTTCCTGCATGGCGGTCCGGGGGCCGGCGCCTCGCCCACCCACCGCCGCTTCTTCGATCCCGCTCATTACCGCATCGTCGTGATGGACCAGCGCGGCGCCGGCCGCTCTACGCCCTTGGGCGAAACGCGCGAGAACACCACCGAACGGCTGGTCGAGGACATCGAGACCCTGCGCCGGCATCTCGGCATCGAGCGCTGGCACCTGTTCGGCGGCTCCTGGGGCTCGACGCTGGCGCTCGCCTATGCCCAGACCCATCCGGACCGCTGCCTGGGCCTGATCCTGCGCGGCATCTTCCTGATGCGGAAGAGCGAGATCGACTGGTTCCTCTATTCCATGCGCATCCTCTTCCCCGAGGCCTGGGCCGCCTTCGCCGGCCATATCCCGGAGGACGAGCGCGGCGACCTGCTGGAGGCCTACTGGAAGCGGCTCGATTCGCCCGACCCGGCGGTGCGCATGGCCGCGGCCCGGGTGTGGAGCGTCTATGAGGGAAGCTGTTCCTCGCTCTTGCCGTCGCCCGACCTGATCGCGGCCAGCGGCGAGGACCGCCACGCTCTGGGGCTGGCGCGGATCGAGGCGCATTACTTCCGCTCCAACCGCTTCACGCCGGAGGACAAGCTGCTGCGCGACGTCGACCGCATCCGCCATCTGCCGGCGGTGATCGTCCAGGGCCGCTACGACATCGTCTGCCCGGTGATCTCCGCCGACGCGCTGCACCGCGCCTGGCCGGAGGCCGACTACCGCATCGTCCCCGACGCCGGCCACTCCGCCATGGAGCCGGGCATCCGCGCCGCCCTGATCCAGGCGACGGAGCGGTTCAAGGAATATCGGTGACGGGCGTTTCGGGGAGTCGCTGAGCAGGGGACAAAATCGACACGGATGCCACGGATTTAGACACGGATTACACGGATTGTTCTTGAGCTTGGCGGCGCTCCGGACTGTTCCGACAGCGTTCCCTTTAGAGCGGCCACATCCGTGACATCCGTGTTCATCTTGCCCACCGCTCCCGCGCGTCCCATTCGCAACAACCACCCTTGCACCAGCCTTTCTCCCACCCCACACTCTGCCGATGCCTGAACTTCCCGAAGTCGAGACGGTGTGCCGGGGCCTCGCCCCGCATCTCGAAGGCCGGCGGCTGGTCCGTGTGGAGCAGCGGCGGCCGAACCTGCGCACCCCCTTTCCGCCGCGCTTCTGCGAAAGGCTGACCGGGCGTGTGGTCACGTCGCTGCGGCGGCGCGCCAAATACATCCTGATGCATCTGGATGACGGCGGCGTGCTGATCGCCCATCTCGGCATGTCCGGCCGCATGATCATCGCGCCGGAACGGCCGGAGGTCTTCGACAAGCACGACCATGTGGTGTTCGAGACCGATGCCGGCACCGTGGTCACCTTCAACGACGCCCGCCGCTTCGGGCTGATGGACCTGACGGTGGCGGATGCGCTGGGCGACCACCCGATGCTGCGCAATCTGGGGCCGGAGCCGCTGGGCAACGAATTCTCCGGACCCGACCTCGCCCGCCGGCTGGCCGGCAAGATCACCCCGGTCAAGGCCGCCCTGCTCGACCAGAGCATCGTCGCCGGTCTCGGCAACATCTATGTGTCGGAGGCGCTGTACCGGTCCGGCATCCTGCCGACCCGGACTGCCGCCAGCCTGACGGCCGCAGAGATCGACCGCCTCGCCGTCGCGGTGCGCGAGGTGCTGGAGAGCGCGATCGCCGCCGGCGGCTCCTCGCTGCGCGACTACCGGCAGGCGTCGGGGGAGCTGGGCTATTTCCAGCACCAGTTCGCCGTCTACGACCGGGAGGGGGAGGGCTGCCCCGACTGCGACTGCGACCGCGCCCGGACGGGGGGCGTTCAGCGGATTGTACAGTCAGGCCGCTCGACTTTCTTTTGTGCGGCGCGCCAACGGTGATATAGCTGGGGCATGACGGCTCTACCGGCCATGCTCCGGGCGGCGTCCGCCGCTTTCCTCCTTGCCGGCCCCGCGGTCGCGGGCCTGGGGGGCTTCCTCATTCCCATTCCTTCGGCAGTGGCGGCCCAGTTCGCCGCAGCCGAGTCCGGGCCCTTCGTCCCCGGCACCACCGACGTTCCGGTGATGCCGGGGCTGGCGTCCGCCGAATCGGAGCCGCTGGTCTTCGACAAGCCGGGCGGACGGATCGTCCAGGCCGTGCTGTCGGGCGAGGTGCCGCGACAGGCGGTGCTGGCCTTCTACGACCAGACCCTGCCGCAGCTGGGCTGGCGCCGGACCGCCGACCGCGTCTTCGTCCGCGAGGGCGAGGAGCTGCGGCTGGAATTCCCGCAGCAGGCCGCCCGGCAGAAAGCCGCCGCCACCGCCGTCCGCTTCACTTTGACGCCGCGCTGACCGCGGGATCACCCGCCATACTCGCGCGCACCCGCAACCCGTCGCAACCCAACACCCCAACAACCACGAGCCCCGGAAGCAACCGGGCTCGCCCCATCGGGAGAGTGCTGCAGCCATGTCCGCAACCATGTCCTATGAAACCATCCTCGTCGAGACGCGCGGGCCCGTAGGCCTGATCACGCTGAACCGCCCGAAGGCGCTGAACGCGCTGTGCGACCAGCTGGTGACCGAGCTGGGCCAGGCGCTGGACGCCTTCGAGGCCGATCAAGCCATCGGCGCCATCGTCGTCACCGGGTCGGAGCGGGCCTTCGCCGCCGGCGCCGACATCAAGGAGATGGCCGGCTTTTCCTATATGGATGTCTACAATTCCAACTTCATCACCGCGAAGTGGGAGCGGCTGGCCAAGTGCCGCAAGCCGACCATCGCCGCGGTCGCCGGCTTCGCGCTGGGCGGCGGCTGCGAGCTGGCGATGATGGCGGACTTCATCCTGGCCGCCGACACCGCCAAGTTCGGCCAGCCCGAGGTCACCATCGGCACCATCCCCGGCGCCGGCGGCACCCAGCGCCTGACCCGCTTCGTCGGCAAGTCCAAGGCGATGGAGATGGTGCTGACCGGCCGCATGATCGACGCTGCCGAGGCCGAGCGCTGCGGCCTCGTCTCCCGCGTCGTCCCGGCCGCCGAGCTGGTCGAGGAGGCGGTGAAAGTCGCCACCAAGATCGCCTCGCTGTCGCAGCCGGTCATCGCCATGGCGAAGGAGGCGGTCAACGTCGCCTATGAATCGACGCTGGCCGAGGGCATCCGCTTCGAACGCCGCCTGTTCCACTCGACCTTCGCCACCGAAGACCAGAAGGAAGGTATGGCGGCATTCGCCGAGAAGCGCCAGGCCGGCTGGAAGAACCGCTGAGTCGTCGCGCCAGCTTCGACTCTGCCGCTGGAGCCGTCCCCTGCATCTTGCGGGGGGCGGTCCAGATCCCATCAAGATGTCGTTCAAGTACGATTAGTCAAAATCATCGGGCGTCCACGCCTTGACTCGCGGTGCGCTGCCGCGTATAAGGCGCGCTCGCATCACGACAGCCGTGTCGTTCGGAGTAGGGTTTCCATGGCCAATCATAAGTCCGCTGAAAAGCGCATTCGTCAGACCGAGCGTCGCACGGAAGTCAACCGTGCCCGCGTCAGCCGCATCCGTTCCTTCGTGAAGAAGGTCGAGGGCGCGATCCAGAGCGGCGACAAGTCCGCCGCCGCCGAGGCGTTCAAGTCCGCTCAGCCGGAGCTGATGCGCGGCGTGTCGAAGGGCGTGCTGCACAAGAACACTGTGTCGCGCAAGCTGTCGCGTCTGTCGGCTGCGATCAAGGCTCTCTGATAGAGCTTTCATACGCTGCTTTCAAAAAGCCGCGCCCGTGACTCGGGGCGCGGCTTTTTGCGTTTAAAGTAAATATGCGGATGCTCGACAATTGTCTTAGATTGTTCCGAGGGTCGCGTATGAGATTCGGGATCGGTCGTGCGGTCAATGCGAACGTTTTTATCTTTTTGGCCCGTTCGCCATCTGTCCCATTGCCAGATTTCCGCGGCATGGTTAGACTTTTGGTCCATTCGGTCGGGCGAAGTAGGGTGATGCAACACTCTGTGTCCGTCTGAACACAGCAGAGAAATACTGAAGGTCTTACGCCGGATCAGGGCTTGTTGAGTCCCGGTCGTTCGCACGATCTTCTTTTACTTACAAGCTGTCGCGCCTGGGGCGGGATTTTCAATCCCGTCGACTCTTGCGTGTGCTTTTTGGATATAGTGTTCCGTTCGGTTTTTCCTTGCCCGGAATCTTTTGGGCTGGACCAGACGGCGGCCATACCGGTTTTGGCCGGCCGGCGGAAGGAGCGGGGGTAAGGGAGCATGTCGGTCGGCGTGTCGTTGGATCAGCAGTGGGCGCGCATTCGCGGACGCCTGAAGGAAGAGGTGGGCGAGATCGCCTACCGGAGCTGGCTTCAGCCGCTGTCCGTCGCCAGCCTGATCGGCGGCGAGGTGTGCATCGTCGTGCCCACGCGATTCATGCGCGACTGGGTGCTGACCCACTATGCCGACCGCATCCGCGCCCTCTGGTCCGGCGAGAATCCGGAGGTGCAGTCGATCGACGTCATCGTCGCCTCCACGAATCCGCCGGCGGCACTCGTCGCCGACAATGACGACATCGACGACGACCGTCCCGCCTCGCCCCGTGGTTTCGATTCGCGCGGATTCGATGTGAGAGGCTTCGATTCGCGCGCCGGAGACTCCCGCCCCGCTCCCCGCCCGGCCCCGCCGCAAGGGGCGCCGCAGGGGTTGCCGTCCGGATTCTCCGGCGAGCCGGCCCCGTCCACCGTCTACACCTCGGCCTCCTATGGCGGGGCGTCCGACGAATCGCCGACCGCGGTGCCTGCGATTCTGGAGGACCGGTCCGACCTGTCCGCCGCACTCGACCCGCGATTCACCTTCGAGAATTTCGTCGTCGGCAAGCCGAACGAGCTGGCCCACGCCGCCGCAAGGCGCGTCGCCGACGCCACCACCGTGACCTTCAACCCGCTGTTCCTCTATGGCGGGGTGGGGCTGGGCAAGACCCACCTGATGCACGCGCTGGCCTGGCAGATTCGCAAGAACGACCCGAACCGCAAGGTGCTGTACCTGTCGGCCGAGAAGTTCATGTACCAGTTCATCCGGGCGCTGCGCTTCAAGGACACGATGGCCTTCAAGCAGCAGTTCCGCTCGGTCGACGTGCTGATGATCGACGACGTGCAGTTCATCAGCGGCAAGGACAGCACCCAGGAAGAGTTCTTCCACACCTTCAACGCGCTGGTCGACCAGAACCGGCAGGTCATCATCTCCGCCGACAAGAGCCCGTCCGACCTCGAAGGCATGGAGGAGCGGCTGCGCTCCCGCCTCGGCTGGGGGCTGGTCGCCGACATCCACCCGACCACCTACGAGCTGCGCCTCGGCATCCTCCAGGCCAAGGCCGACGCGCTCCAGGCCAGCATCCCGATGAAGGTGCTGGAGTTCCTGGCCCACAAGATCACGTCCAACGTGCGCGAGCTGGAAGGGGCGCTGAACCGCATCGTCGCCCATGCCGAGCTGGTCGGGCGGTCGATCTCGCTGGAGACGACGCAGGAGGTGCTGCACGACCTGCTGCGCGCCAACGACCGCCGCGTCACCATCGACGAGATCCAGAAGCGGGTGGCGGAGCATTACAACATCCGCGTCGCCGACATGCATTCCGCCCGCCGCGCCCGCGCGGTGGCACGCCCGCGCCAGATCGCCATGTATCTGGCCAAGCAGCTGACCGCCCGTTCCCTGCCGGAGATCGGCCGCAAGTTCGGCGGCCGTGATCACACAACGGTGATGCATGCGGTCAAGAAGGTGGACGAGCTGCGCGCCACCGATCCGTCCTTCGCCGAGGATGTCGAGCTGCTGCGGCGCATGCTGGAAAGCTGAAGAGCGCTCGATCCACCGGTGACGGTGTGTTGCCACGCCACTATGCCATAGCACTGTGGAGTCTGTTAAGGTCCGCGTGCACGGACTCTTCGCCGACGACACGGGTGTGCTGGTGGAAACGACTGTTCTTGTCGCCGACGATTCGAATTTCTTTCGTGAACTGATCCGGGAAGAGCTGGAAAGCAGCGGCTACCGCGTTCTGCTCGCCAAGGATGGCGGGCAGGCGCTCGCCCTCTATCGCAGCCACGACATCCACATCGTCATCACCGATTTGGAAATGCCGGTGATGACCGGGCTGGAGCTGTGCTGGCATGTCCGGGCGGCGGACGACCAGCACCGCACCTTCACCATCCTGATGACTGGCGACAGCGAGACCGCGCGGCGGGTCGAGGCCTTCGAGTCCGGCGCCGACGAGTTCCTGGCCAAGCCCATCGACCTGCCGATGCTGCGCGCCCGCGTGCGGGCCGGCGAGCGCATCACCCGCATGCACCGGGTGATGGTGGAGATGCTGAACACCGACTACCTGACCGGGGTGGCGAACCGCCGCCATTTCATGGAGCGGCTGGAGCAGGCCTATCGCGTCGCGAGGGAAGGCGGGGCGCCGCTGGCGATCGCCATGTTCGACATCGACCATTTCAAGGCGATCAACGACACCCACGGCCACGGCAACGGCGACCTCGCGCTGAAGCGCTTCGCCGATCACTGCGCCGCCCAGGTGCCCGGCGGCGGCTTCCTCGGCCGGCTGGGCGGGGAGGAGTTCTGCCTGTGCCTGCCCTCCGGCGACCTGGAGGGGGCGCTGGCGCGGGTGGAGGCGATCCGCCGCTCCACCGCCGAGCTGACGGTGGAGACCGGCAGCGGCGCCGGCTTCGGCTTCACCGTCAGCATCGGTATGTGCCTGGACCGCGGCACCGTCTCGGTCAACGACCTGATGACCCAGGCCGACGAGGCGCTCTATTTCGCCAAGCGCAGCGGCCGCAACCGCACCGTGCTGCGCGGCGCCGAGGGCGTGGTGGTGAAGGCGAGCTTCTACGTCATGTGACGATCCTCCTCCCGGGTTCTCCTTTTTCCCATGTGACGGCTCTATGAAGTTTGGCGGAGCTTCATCTTCCCCCATGGACGGATGGCTTTTGTCTCAGGCACACTTTGCGTCTTGAGCGGGGCTGCGCGAAGCCTCCGCCAGGGGAACCTGACAAAGCGCCATCCAACAAAACGCCATCCAAGAGCCAGGGAGACCGGACGTCATGTCCAAGATCGAGAGCGCCCAGAGCGAGTCGCAGCGGTCCAGCGCCGAGACCCAGCGCGCCGCCAAGAGCTTCACCCGCCGCCTGCTGCTGCAAAGCGCCGCCGCCGCCGCCGGTGTCGCCTCGGTCGGTCCCTTCGTCCTGCGCGAGGGCCGGGCGGCGTCGGGCAGCGTGAAGATCTTCTCCTGGGCCGGCTACATCAGCCCGGACATGCTGGCCGACTTCGAGAAGAAGACCGGCGTCAAGGCGACCCTGACCGAATACGGCACCAACGACGAGCTGCTGAACCAGCTGAAGGCCACCGGCGGCGCCGGCTTCGACATCATCCACCCCACCGTCGACCGCGTGCCGAACTATGTCGAGTTCGAGCTGGTGCAGCCGATCGACGAGGCGAAGGTGAAGTGGGACGGCTGCCTGAAATCGTCGGTCGAGGGCTCCGCCGGCATGGGCGGCGTCGTCGGGGCCAAGCGCTACTTCGCCCCGGCCGACTGGGGCACGGAGGCGCTGGCCTACGACATGAAGAAGGCGCCACTCGCCTACGGCACCGCCAGCTACGGCGACCTGTGGGCGCCGGCCAACGCCGGCAAGGTGACGGTGCGCGGCCATTCCTCGCTGATCGGCATCGCGCTGTGGCTGGAAAGCCAGGGCAAGCTGCCGCACCCGGTCCGCGACCAGTTCAAGGACGAGGCGAAGGCGCGGGCGAACTTCGACGCCATCCTCAAGGTGGCCGCCGCCAACAAGAAGTCGGTCGCCCAGTTCTGGACCAACGAGAACGAGGCGCAGGGCGCCTTCCGCACCAACGGCTGCGTCATCGGCCAGACCTGGGACAGCAGCGCCGTGGCGCTGCGCAAGGAAGGGCTGCCGATCCGCTTCGTGGCGCCGAAGGAGGGTGCGCTGGCCTGGATGGAAGGCTTCGCCATCCCGAAGAAGGCGGAGAACCTGGAGAATGCCTATGCCTGGATCAACTGGTTCTACACGCCGGAGGCCGGCGCGCTCTACACCAACCATTCCGGCATCTCCAGCACCGCGGTCGGCGCCGAGGCCCACCTGACCGACCTGAACAAGCAGTTCTTCGCCGACGCCTATCCCGGCGACGCCCTGCAGAAGCTGTGGTGGTGGCCGATCCAGGAGGCGTGGTACGTCTCCATCCGCAACGAGTACCAGGATCGCTTCCTGGCGGCGTGATCCGCACACAGCAGGGGCCATGAGCCAAGACGTCCAACTCGACCACGTCACCATGCGGTTCGGCGACACCGTCGCCGTCCGCGACGTATCGCTGACCATCGGGGCGGGGGAGTTCTTCAGCTTCCTCGGCCCCTCGGGCTGCGGCAAGACCACCATCCTGCGCATGATCTCCGGCTTCATGGAGCCGACCGACGGCGCCGTCCGCATCGGCGGCCGGGACATGAAGGGGATCGGGCCGAACAAGCGGCCGACCGCGCTGATCTTCCAGAACCTCGCCCTGTTCCCGCTGATGACGGTGGCGGACAACATCGGCTTCGGGCTGGAGGTGCGCGGCGTGCCATCGGCCGACCGCAAGCGCCGCGTGCGCGAGCTGCTGGAGCTGGTGGCGCTGCCCGACACGGCGGACAAGCGGGTGACCGACCTGTCCGGCGGCCAGCGCCAGCGCATCGCCATCGCCCGCGCGCTCGCGGTGGAGCCGGCGGTGCTGCTGCTCGACGAACCGCTCTCGGCGCTGGACCTGAAGCTGCGCCAGCACATGCGCGCCGAGCTGCGCGAGTTGCAGAAGCGCACCGGCGTCACCTTCATCTACATCACCCACGACCAGGGCGAGGCCCTGACCATGTCCGACCGCATCGGCGTGATGTCGCGCGGCGTGCTGGAGCAGGTGGGCGACGGCAAGACCATCTACGACCACCCGGAAACCGCCTTCGTCGCGTCCTTCGTCGGCGAGTCGAACCGCTTCGCCGGGCGGGTGACGCAGGCTGCCGACGGCTGGGCGGTGCTCGACAGCGCCTTCGGGCCCTTGCGCGGGCGCAACCCGCGCGGGCTGGCGGTGGGCGACCGCGCCACCCTCTATGTCCGGCCGGAACGTCTGATGCCGGGCGAGGGTGACAACAGCCTGACCGCCCGCGTCAGCCACAGCGACTTCGAAGGCGCCTTCGTCAACGCCTTCCTCGATGGAGGCCTGACCGTGCAGATGCCGCATCTGGGCCAGGAGCCGGCCTTCGTCCCCGGCCAGACCGCCCGGCTCGGCTTCCGCGCGGCGGACGCGGTGGTGTTGCCGACGAATTGAACCTCCCTCTCCCGCCCCGGGAGAGGGCACGACCCCCCAAACGAAAACGCCCCGGCCAACCGGCCGGGGCGTTTCGCATTGCAGAGGAACAGAGGCCTCAGCTGGCCTGCTGGATCGCCGACAGCTGCCACTGGCCGCCGCGCTGGCGGACGAAGGTCCACAGCTCGGTCGCCTCGGTCGGCTGCGAGGCGTTGCCCTCGATCACCCGGCCGCTGGCGCGGTCCACCGTGACGTCGATCAGCGCGAAGCGCATGGCGACGGTGGCGTATTCGAGCACCCCTTCGCGCCAGCCCTCGGCCAGATCGCCCTGCAGCAGGCGGACGTCGCTGACCTTGTTGACCACGCCGCGGCTGCGGTTCTCCGCCAGATCGTCGCTGAAGTAGGAGAACATCTCCGGCGTCGTCGCGGCGCGGAGCGCCTCGGCATCCTCACGCCCATAGGCGGTCTGGACGGTGACGAGCAGACGCTCGAACGACTCGAAGTCGGCCGGCTGGATGCCGATCTCGTCGGCCGCCTGACGGCGCTGGGCCGGGCCGGCGTTGCCGCCGCCCATACCGGCGCCCATTCCGGCGCCGAGGCCGCGGTTGCCCATCGGGTTGTAACCGGCGTCGGCCGCGTCGCGGTTCATCTGCCCACCCTGGGGATCACCCTGCGGACCGCCGGCATAGGCCGGCCGGTTTCCGCCCAGCGGACCGCCGGACGCCGCGGTGTTCGCGGTCTGCGAACGGTTGCGGAAGAAGCGCATGGCCAGCCGGACCAGGAAGACGACCAGCAGGATCTGCAGCAGGAAGCCCAGGATGCCGGCGAAGCTGCCCAGCCCCTCGAAGAAGCCGCCGCCGAACAGCATCGCGCCGATGCCGGCGCCGATCAGGCCGCCCATCAGGCCCGACATGAAGCCGCCGCCGAAGAAGCCGCGCGAGGGGGCCGCCGCCGGGGCGGTGGCCGCGGCGCCGGGGCGCTGCATGCCGGGCGACGCCGCCGGGGCGGTCGAACGCTCCATCGGCGACACGGAATTGGGGGCGGTGCTGGTGGCGGCCGGCGCCTCGGTCGTGCGGCTGCCGCGGCTGCCGGACGAGCTGCTCTTGCCGGCGCGGGCGTCGGCGGTTCCGGCGGCCAGCGCCATCACCAGCGCAACCGCCACGGCGGTCGCCGCGCGGGCGCCGCGCTTCGCTGAAGAGGGGGCGGAAAGGCTCGAAGGTCGGGTCTTCTCGCTCATGATCGTGCTCGCTTGTCGCATCTGGTCGGTTATCCAGCCTTCCCAGATGGGGGTGGTCCCGCCTCCGTTTAAGAGGCGGTCTCACTTTTTTCGAGCAACAATCAGCACAGCCGCCTAATCGGTCTCATTTTGCCACGCAGTGCCCAGCGGTCCATCGCCCATCGGCCCATCGCCCATCGGCCCATCGCCGTGCAGCGCATCGATCGCCCGGCGGTCGCGCTTGGTCGGCCGTCCGGCGCCCGGCGGCTGGAACGGCGCGCGGTAGGGATCCTGCAGGCGCTCCTCCGGCACGGGAGGGGCGAGATCCTCGTACAGCGCCTGGGCCTCCGGCGCCGGCCCGCGCCGGCTGCCCAGCGCCACCACCTTGATGACGCGGATATGCCGCCCCTGGGCGAAGGTCAGCACGTCGCCCGGCTTCACCGCCGCATGCGCCTTGGTCACCACCGCCCCCGACAGCCGCACGCCCCCGTCGTTGCACAGCTTGGCGGCGAGGCTGCGCGTCTTGAAGAAGCGCGCATACCAGAGCCACTTGTCGATCCGCAGCCGGCCGGGGGTGGAGTCTTCGCTGTCGGTCATTGAATGACCTCCAAAGATCCCCTCTCCCCCCCGGGGAGAGGGTTAGGGTGAGGGGGACGCATGGCGAGGATTCTCGGGAAGGCACGCAGTGCATCCCCCTCACCCCGCCCCTCTCCCCGGGGGGGAGAGGGAGAATAGGCGCTGATCGGCTGTGCGTTCATTCCACCCACTCCAAAAAAAACCGGTTCACATCCCCGACAGCTGCCGCAGCTTGGCGAAGGGATGGTCCTCGTTGGTCGGCTTCTCGCGCCGCTGCCGGTTTCCCTGCGGCCGCTTGCGCTTCCAGGTCACCGCCCCGTCCTCGCCCTCCGCACGGACATAGCCGAGCCCGGCCAGCACCGCCCCCAGCTCCTCCGCCGACAGGCCGACGCGCTGGCCGAGCGCCACCTCGCGGATCGGCGCATTGGCCCTGGACGCGGTCAGCAGCTCGGTCTCCAGCCGGTCCAGCATGTCGACGCGCAGCGCCCGCCCGCCGGCCAGCGGATAGCCGATGGCCTCCCAGAAGCCGGGGGGCGCACCGCCCTCCTTCACCGGCGGCACTTCCACCGACACCCGGCCGGGCGGCGGGATCGGCACCGGCAGGGGATGGCCCTTCGACACCGCCCACAGCAGCCCGCGCAAGGTCACCGCCGCCGGCTTGGCCAGCGCGGTCAGATAAAGGTGCGATACCCCCAGCCTAACGCCCAGCCCGGTCAGCGCCTTGCGGTCCTCGCGCTCCAGCCGCTCGACCATGTCGGCGACCGGCTGCCGCGGCAGAACCCCCAGCCCTTCCACCAGCTGGAAGGCCAGTCCGCGGCCGGCGCCGGACAGGGCTTGCGCGGCGGACAGCGCGAAGAGCGGCTTCATTCGGGCGGCGATGTGGTCCTTCAGCCAGCGCTCCAGCCGCGCCCGCACCCGCTCGCGCTGGGCCTGGTCCAGCATGCCGTCGTCGAACGGCACCACCAGCGGCGCCAGCACCGACTGGCCGGCGGCCAGCCGCGCCACCGGCAGGTTGTCGGCGCTCAGCACCCCGTCGGACCCCAGCGCGAAGGCGTCGTCCGGCTCCGCCTCGAAGGCGCGCAGCCGCTTGGCCAGCTCGTCGCGCAACGCCCGCCGGGCGGCGGTCAGCAGCGACTTCGCCTCGTCGGAGCGGTCGGGCGCGTCGGGGACGAAGCGGAAGCCTTCCAGCTTGCCGACGACATGCCCCTCCACCACCACCTCGCCGTCGGCGCGCACGCCGCCCAGCAGGGAGCGCCCGTCCTTCAGCGTGCGGGCCAGCGTGGCGGAGCGGCGGTCGATGAAGCGCTGGGTCAGCCGCTCGTGCAGGGCGTCGGACAGCCGGTCCTCGATGGCGCGGGTGCGTTCCTGCCAGTGCAGCGGGTCCTTCAGCCAGGTCGGCCGGTTGGAGATGTAGGTCCAGGTGCGGATGTGGGCGATGCGGGCGACCAGCGCGTCGATGTCGCCCTCGGTGCGGTCGAGCCGGGCGATCTGCTTTGCCACCCAATCGTCGTCCAGCCGGCGCAAGGGCGCGCGCAGGCTGCGGAAGACCTGCCCCAGCAGCTTGGTGTGGGCATCCGACAGCACCTTGCGGAAGTCGGGGACCTGGCAGACCTCCCACAGCAGCTTCACGGCGTCGCGGCCGCGCGCCAGATCCATGATCTCCGGATCGCGCACCAGCGCCTGGAGCGCCAGATGGTCGTCGGCCTCGCGCACACGGCTCAGTTCCTGGATCGGCGCGCGTTCCTCCAGCGATTTCAGCAGGAAGCCCGGCGTGTCGAAGCGCAGCTCGCTGTTGCGCCAGGACAAGGCCTTGACCGTCTCGAACTCGTGGTTCTCGACGCGGGTGACGAGGTCGGCGTCCAGCTCCCCCACCTCGTCGGTGGTGCCGAAGGTGCCGTCGCGCATGTGGCGGCCGGCGCGGCCGGCGATCTGCGCCACCTCGGCGGGGCGCAAGCGGCGCGGGGCGAAGCCGTCGAACTTGACGATGCGGGCGAAGGCGACATGGTCGACATCCATGTTCAGACCCATGCCGATGGCGTCGGTCGCCACCAGGTAATCGACCTCGCCCGCCTGATAAAGCCCGACCTGCGCGTTGCGGGTGCGCGGGCTGAGGGCGCCCAGCACCACGGCGGTGCCGCCGCGCTGGCGCCGGATCATCTCGGCGATGGAATAGACGTCGGTGGCGGAAAAGGCGACGACGGCCGAGCGCGGCGGCAGCCGCGTCAGCTTCTTGTAGCCGGCATAGGTCAGCTGCGAGAAGCGCGGCCGGCTGATGAACTCCGCCTTCGGCACCAGCCGGCGGATCATCGGCTGCATCGAATCGGATCCCAGCACCATCGTCTCGACCATGCCGCGGGCGTTCAGCAGCCGGTCGGTGAAGATGTGGCCGCGCTCGGGATCGGCGCAGAGCTGGATTTCGTCAACCGCCAGGAAATCGACCGCCCGGTCCAGCGGCATCGATTCGACGGTGCAGACCCAGTAGGACGGGTTGGGGGGCAGGATCTTCTCCTCCCCCGTGACCAGTGCCACCGCGTTCTTCCCCTTGATCCCGACGATGCGGTCATAATTCTCCCGCGCCAGCAGGCGCAGGGGAAAGCCGATCATTCCGGACCGGTGACCGAGCATGCGCTCGATCGCCAGATAGGTCTTGCCGGTGTTGGTCGGCCCCAGCACGGCGACCACACGGCCCCCCCGCCCGAGACCGCCGCCCGCCGAAGCGTGAGAGGCCGAAGCCATGGACGACGTCATGGGGTTAAGCTTTGGGGTGCGCGAGGCCGCAATGCAAGCGGCGGCTTGTCTTTATCGCCGTCTCTCCCTCTGCCGGAGCGGGAGAGGGCAGTTTTCCCAAAGACGGCAAGGGCCGCCGAATGGGGGTTCGGCGGCCCTCGGGCTCACGGCGGCTGCGTTGGGGGGCTTGGGATCGCCGCCGGGAGTCTCTCTGTTACGTCAGCCCTTGGGCGGCTCCTGCGGCGCCGGCGCCGGGCCCGGACCGGGGCCCTTCCCCGGACCCATTCCATGATGGCCCGGGCCGCCATGGTGCGGACCCATATGGCCGCCCATGCCGCCCGGTCCCGGGTTCAGCATGCGGTCGGCCTGCTTCTGCTGGTCGGGCGTCAGCTGGGCGTAGAGGTCGGTCAGGGCCGGGCGGACGGTCTGGACCTGCTGCAGGTGGGCCTGCATCATCTGCTCGGCGCGTTCAAGGCGCTGCGGCAGGGCTGCCGGCGGCGGGGTGTCCTTGAACTTGACGCACAGATCCTGCGTCGGCTTCAGGCTGGAGCGGGCGGCGTCGGCGAACTTGGTCCAGGCGGCGCGCTGCTGCTCGGTGATGTTCAGCTTCTTCTCCGCATAGGCCAGCTTGCCGGCCAGACGGGCCTCCTGGTCCTCGCACATGCGGGCGAAGTGGCGGTCGGGACCGCCGGGGCCGCCCGGGGGCGGACCACCGGCCGGACCATTCTGGGCGAAGACCGGAACGGCCACGCCGAGACCGGCGACCAGCAGGGCGGACGTCAGAAGGGCGCGTTTCATGGTGACGACTCCTCGGTGTGTTGGTGCTGTCTAAACCCCGGATGGAGGGGGCTTATTCCGTTGGGACGGTGCCGGCCTCATCGCCGCCGCTGTCCCGATGACCAGACAATGGGCGCCGAACGTTGCGGTCGAATGTCCGCAAACCGGTCATTTGGTAACAGAGTGTAACCGCGGGCGGCCCCGTAACCGGGCGTTACACATTTCCCCTTCACGCCCGCGGCGCAGCACCCGATCATGGGGGCATGGACCGCACGCCCCACCTCCTCGTCGTCGACGACGACCGCGAAATCCGCTCCCTCGTCGCCCAGTTCCTGACCAAGCACGGCTTCCGGGTCACCGGGGTCAAGGACGGGGCGGAGATGATGCGCACGCTCGACGGCGCCCGCGTCGACCTGATCGTGCTCGACCTGATGCTGCCGGGGGAGGATGGGCTGTCGCTCTGCCGCCGTCTGCGCGCCACGCCGCAGACGGCGCAGACCCCCGTCATCATGCTGACCGCCATGGGCGAGGAGACCGACCGCATCGTCGGGCTGGAGATGGGCGCCGACGATTATCTGGCGAAGCCCTTCAGCCCGCGCGAGCTGCTGGCCCGCATCAAGGCGGTGCTGCGCCGCGCCTCCGCCCCGCCGGTGGCGGGCGCCCCGGCGGCGGCCGGCACGATGCTGCGCTTCGAAGGCTGGTCGCTCGACCTCACCAAGCGCGAGCTGCGCTCGCCCGACGGCGTTCTGGTCCAGCTGTCGGCCGGCGAATACGACTTGCTGGTCGCCTTCGTCGAGCATCCGCAGCGGGTGCTGACCCGCGACCAGCTGCTCGATCTGGCGCGCGGCCGCTCGGCGGTGCCCTTCGACCGCTCCATCGACGTGCAGGTCAGCCGCCTGCGCCGCAAGATCGAACCCGATCCGGCCGAACCGACGCTGATCAAGACGGTGCGCGGCGGCGGCTATCTCTTCACCCCGACCGTCTCCAACGGCGGTGTCGCAAACGGCGGGCTGGCGCCATGACCGCCCAGCCGGAAACGGCCAAGTCCCAGCCGGAAACGGCCAAGTCCAGGCTCGCCCGCCGGCGCAGCACCTTCCGCCTGCTTCCCGTCCGCTTCCCCGACAGCCTCGCCGCGCGCATCGCGCTGACGGTGGTGCTGGCGCTGCTGCTGACCCAGGCGATCAGCGCGCTGGTCTATCTGACCGACCGCAGCGAGGGGCCGCCGATCCACGGTCCCAACGTGCTGATCCAGCGCATCACCGCCATCGTCCAGCTGGTGGAGAGCACGCCGCCCCAGGGGCGCGAGCGGGTGGTGCGCGCCATCGACGACCCGGTCCTGCGGGTGGAGCTGAGCCCCGACCGGCCGCCGCCGCTGTCGCCCGGCGCCTATTCCGGCGGCCGGTTCGAAGGGCTGAAGCGCCGGTTGGGCGAACAGCTCGACACCGCCGACCGCAACATCCTGATCGAGGTCCAGCGCCCGCCCCGCGGCGAGCCCCGCGATGCTCCCCGCCCGCCGCCGCCCTTCATGGCGGGCGACGAGCCCCGGCACTGGGGGCCGCATGTCCGGCTGTCGGTGCGGCTCGGCGACGGCTCCTGGCTCAGCTTCACCGGAGGCGAGCCGCTGCCCGGCCCCTTCGGCATCGTCCGCTTCGTGCTGTGGATGGGCGCCGTCGTCGCGGTGATCCTGCTGGTGTCGCTGCTCGCCGCCCGCCGGGTGACGGCGCCGCTGGCCGGCTTCGCCGCCGCCGCCGAACGGCTCAGCGTCGACGGGCAGGCCGATCCCCTGCCGGAGGAGGGCCCGCTGGAACTGCGCGCCGCCACCCGCGCCTTCAACCGGATGCAGGCGCGGCTTGCCCGCTTCGTCGCCGACCGCACCCAGATGCTGGCGGCGATCGGCCACGACCTGCGCACGCCGATCACCCGCCTGCGCCTGCGCGCCGAGCTGGTCGACGATCCGGAGATGCAGCGCCGGATGCTGGCCGATCTCGACGAGATGGAGGCGATGATCTCCGCCACGCTGGCCTTCGCCCGCGACGATGCCCAGCGCGAGCCGCGCGGCCGTTTCGACCTCGCCGACCTGTTGCAGAGCCTGTGCGACGACCGCGTCGATGCCGGCCACCGTGCCGTCTACGACGGTCCCGCCCATGCGGTGGCGGAGGGCCGCCCGGTGGCGCTGCGCCGGGCGCTGGCCAACCTGATGGACAACGCCATCAAATATGGCGGCGGCTTCACCGTCCGGCTGGAGACCGGCCCGGACGGCGGGCACGCCGCCAATGCCCTGATCCACATCGACGACGACGGTCCCGGCATCCCGGAGGCGGAGTTCGAGAAGGTCTTCGCCCCCTTCTACCGGCTGGAGCGCTCACGCTCGCGCGACACCGGCGGCGTCGGGCTGGGCCTGTCCACCGCCCGCAGCATCGTCCGCGGCCATGGCGGCGACGTGACGCTGGCGAACCGCCAGGGCGGCGGCCTGCGCGCCACGGTGACGCTGCCGCTGTAGCCTCCCTCTCCCGCCCTGGATCCCCTTCTCCCCGGGGGGAGAGGGGGCGCCCGAAATTTCGGATAGAGTCATCCTTTCGCCACGGTCGGGAGACAAATAATCGTCAGCCCCCGACCGGCCTTCCGGCCAGGCGGCTGTGAGCGTATGAGGATCGAAGCGGGAACGTTTCCCGCACTTCCCACATAGACCTGACAGGGCCAGCGAGCGCGCCGTGACCGCCGACCGACCGGACCACCATACGGACCCGGACCAGCGCAGGGCCAGCCAGCTCTACGCCGGCCCCCGTCCGATCCGCACCCGCGAAGACCCGTCGTCGCTCGACCGGCTGACGGCGGCGGAGTTCGCGCGCCTGTTCGCCGCCAAGGCGGTGGAGCTTGCCCGCGACCGGCTGGCGGCGGCCGGCAAGGGCAGGCCGCGCCGCAAGTCCCCGCCGCCCTCCGCCGCTCCGCCGGCCACGCCCTACAAGCCGCCCCGCCGGCCGCGTCGCGCCTGGGCGTCCTTCACCCTGCCGTCCCTCACCCTTCCAAGGATCTCCTTGCCGAAACCGAAGCCCTCCGCCCGCCGGTCCGGCGGCAGCCAGCCGCCGCAGCCGCCATCCCCGCCGGCCGGCCGGCCCGGCCGGGCTCCGCAGCCGCCCCGGAAAAGCGGCGGCGGCTGGGCGAGGCGTCTGGTCCAGTGGGGCCTCGTCGCCGCCATCTGGTGCGGCATCGGCCTCGGTGCCGTGCTGGCGTGGTTCGCGCTCGACCTGCCGGACATCTCCAAGGTGGCGCAGTTCGAACGCCGCGCCTCGATCACCGTGCTGGCCGCCGACGGCAGCGAGTTCGCCCGCTTCGGCGACCTGCACGGCACGACGCTCAGCGTGCGCGACCTGCCGCCGCATCTGGTCGGCGCCGTGCTGGCCATCGAGGACCGCCGCTTCTACAGCCATTTCGGCATCGACCCGCTGGGTCTGGCCCGCGCCGTCTATGTCAACTGGCGGTCCGGCCGGGCGGTGCAGGGCGGCTCCACCATCACCCAGCAGCTCGCCAAGAACCTGTTCCTGACGCCCGAGAAATCGCTGAAGCGCAAGATCCAGGAAGCCATGCTGGCGCTGTGGCTGGAGAGCCGCTTCACCAAGGACCAGATCCTCACCGCCTACCTGAACCGCGTCTATCTCGGCGCCGGCACCTTCGGGGTGGATGCCGCCGCCCGCACCTATTTCGGCAAGCCGGCGACCGAGGTCGACGTGCGCGAGTCGGCGGTGCTGGCCGGCCTGTTGAAGGCGCCGTCGCGCTACGCCCCCAGCTCCAACCCCGACGAGTCGGCGGAACGGGCGCGGGTGGTGATGGCGGCGATGCTGGATGCCGGCTACCTGACCCAGCCGCAATACGAGGCCGCCCGCGCCGCCAAGCCGTCGCCCAAGCGCAAGCCCGGCGGCGACGGCCGCTATTTCGCCGATTGGGTGACCGATCTGGTGCCGGGCTTCGCCGGTCCCGACCATGGCGACGTGATCGTCCGCACCACGCTGGACCTGAAGATGCAGCGCGCCGCCGAACAGCGGCTGGAGGCCCTGCTGGCCGGTCCCGGCGCCGCCGCCAACGTCCGCCAGGGCGCGCTGGTCGCCATGAGCCCCGACGGCGCGGTGCGCGCCCTGGTCGGCGGCCGCGATTACGACGGCAGCGAGTTCAACCGCGCCACCCAGGCGCTGCGCCAGCCGGGATCGGCCTTCAAGCCCTTCGTCTATCTGGCGGCTCTGGAGTCGGGCTGGACCCCCGACAGCCTGATCGACGACGCTCCCGTCCAGCTCGCCAACTGGAGCCCCGGCAATTACGACGGCAAGTACCGCGGCAGCATCACGCTGGCCTCGGCGCTGGCCCATTCCTCCAACACCGCGACGGCGCGGCTGATCGACCGGGTCGGCACCGACCGGGTGCGGCGCATCGCGTCCAACCTCGGCATCTCCTCGCCGCTGACCCGCGACCTGTCGCTGGGGCTCGGCACCAGCGAGGTGACGCCGCTGGAGCTGGTGCGCGCCTATGCCGGCATCGCCAACCGCGGCGTCCCGGTCTGGGCCTACGCCATCACCGAGATCAAGAGCCGCGACGGCACCGTCCTCTACCGGCGCCAGGGCGGCGGCGGCAGCCCGGTGGTCGATCCCGCCCATGCGGTGCAGCTGTCCCACATGATGACCGGCGTGCTCGATTACGGCACCGGCCGCAGCGCCAGGCTGAACCGTCCGGCGGCGGCCAAGTCCGGCACCACCCAGGACTATCACGACGCCTGGTTCGTCGGCTTCACCGCCGATCTGGTCGCCGGCGTCTGGCTGGGCAACGACAACAACGAGGCGATGAAGAAGGTCACCGGCGGCACCCTGCCGGCCAGGCTGTGGCGCGAGTTCATGCTGGACGCCCATGCCGGCAAGCCCGCCCGCCCGCTGCCCGGCCTGGACGGCGCCCCCGCCTGGACCCCGCCCCCTGGAAACGTGCAGCCGGCGATCCTGCCGCCGGGGGCCGGGCCGCGTGGCGGCGTGCCGGTGGCGTCGGCCGATGCGCGCTCGGGCGGCATCGGCTCGCTGATCGAGAAGATCGCCGGCGGGTCCGGCACCGCTCCCCGGGTGCAGTACGACTACAGCAACAGCGGCGTGCGGTAGTTCCCCTCTCCCGCCTCTCGCACGGACGAAGTTTGTGCTGACGGCGTCAGGCGGATCGACGCTCCGCTGGGAGCCCCGGGAAAGGGCTTCAGCCTCCCCCAGCTTTCCCCCATCGCCCCGACCCTGCTATACCTCCCCCCGGACTTCTCCAGAGCGGACGACAGATGCAGGCGGACGAGCGATTGGACGGGCCGGGCGTGGTGGAGGCCGACACGGCGGAGGTCGACACGGCGGAGGCGGGCACGGTGGAGGCGGACGAGCGTCCGCTCGCCGCGGTTCTTGCCGCGCTGGCGTCCGAAGGCCCCGCACGCGACGCTTCGCCCTCCGACACGCCGCCCTCTTCCCGCCGGCAGGGCAGCCCCGGTCCGCGGTCGCCCGCCTCGTCCCTCAACCCGCTGCTCAGCGCCGCCGCTCCGGCGCTGGCGCTTGTCGGCGCGCTCCGCGACCGCAGCCTGGCCGATCCGCCCCGCGCCGCCGCCGCCGCGGCGCTGGAGCGGTTCGACCGTGCCGCCGCCGCCGCCAGTCTCGACGCCGCCGCCATCCGCGCCGCCCGCATCGCGCTCTCGGTGACGCTGGACGACGTCGCCCGTGCCGCCGGGCATGGCGGGATCGCGGTCGCCGGGTCCGATGACGGCGTGCGCTTCCTCGAACTGCTCGACGGCATGCTGGTCGATCCGCGCCGCCACCGCCATACGCTGGAGCTGTTCTACGCCTGCGTGTCGCTTGGCTTCGAGGGCCGCTTCCGCGACAGGCCCGGCGGTGCCCACGACCTCGCCCGCCTGCGCGACGAGCTGTACCGCATCCTGCGCCGCGCCCGCGGCGACGTGGCGGCGGAGCTGTCGCCGGCCTGGGCGGGGGTGGCGGAGCCGTTCCGGCCGCCCGGCACCCCGTTCGGCAACCCGCTTGGCAGCGTGCCGGGCTGGGTCGTCTGGGCCGGGGTGGCGCTTGGCCTGTCCGGCCTCTACGTCCATCTCGCCGGCACCCTCGACCGGCAGGCCGAGCCCGTGGTCGCCCGCATCGCAGCATTGTTGCCCGACCGCCCGATCGAGATCGCCCGGCTGGTCCCGCCGCCGCCGCCGACCGCCGGCCCGGCGCTGATCGCCCGCATCACCGGCCAGCTCGCCCCGGAAATCCGCACCGGTGCCGTCGAGGTGCTGGCGGGGGAGGATGGCGCCCTGGTCATCCGCATTCCGGCGGCGGCGATGTTCGCCACCGGCAGCGACGCCGTGAAGGCCCGCCACCGCGCCATCGTCGAGCGGGTCGGCCAGACCCTGGCGGCGGAGTCCGGCAGCGTGCTGGTGGTCGCCCACACCGACGACCAGACCCCGCCGGGCGGCCGCCTGCCGGCCCCGCAATCCCCGACGGCCCAATCCCTGACAGACGCCCGCGCCGAGGCGGTGCGCAAACTGCTGGAACGCTCGCTGCCGCCCGCCCGCCTGTCGGCCGAGGGCCATGGCGACCAGGAGCCGGTTGCGCTGAACGACACGCAGGCCGGCCGCGACGCTAACCGGCGGATCGACATCCGCCTCTACCCGCATTAGGGCGCCCGCCATGGCCGAACCCCCTTCCCCCAAGGCCGGCGCCCCGGCGGCGAAGACGGCTGCCGCGGCGACGGCGAAGAAGACCGTCAGGCGCCGGAAACCCGCCGCCGCTCCGTCGCCGTACCGCTCCGCCCGCAGCCGCTGGCTGCTGTCGCTGTCGGGCGTGCTGGCCCTGGGGCTGGCCGGCTGGCTGCTGCTGCCCCGGCTGGCGGCCTCCTTCGCCCCGCATCTGCTGCCGTCCATCCAGCCGGACTGGAGCGTCCGGCTGCTGCCGCTGGTCCTGGCGCTGGCCGGCTGGATCGCCGTCAACCGCCGCATCGACACCCGCGAGCGCGCCGCCAACGCCCGCCTGCTGGAGGTGCTGGCCGCCCGCCGCGACCCGGAGCTGAAGGCCTCTCTGGAGGAGATCGGCGCGGTGCGCACGCGCCTCGACGCAGCATTGGCCCAGCTGCGCAAGCGCCGGGGCGGGCGCTACCTTTACCAGCTGCCCTGGTATCTGGTGATCGGCGCCCCCGGTTCGGGCAAGACCACGGCGCTGGCCAACGCCGGCCTCGCCGCCCGTCCGGCCGACGGCACGATGGCGGAGCCTCTGGCTGGGCTGGGCGGCACCCGCAACTGCGACTGGTGGTTCACCGACCGCGCCGTGCTGATCGACACCGCCGGCCGCTACACCACCCAGGACAGTCGGCGCGCGGTGGACGGCCGGGTGTGGTCCGGCCTGCTCGACCTGCTGAAGGAGCACCGGCCGCGCCAGCCCGCCAACGGCGTCCTCCTCACCGTCAGCATTCCCGAGCTGACGGGATGGACCGACGCCGAGCGGCGCAACCACGCCATCCTGATCCGCCAGCGCCTGAACGAATTGCGGGTGCAGCTTGGCGTGCGCCTGCCGGTCTATCTGCTGCTGACCAAGGCCGACCTGCTCGACGGCTTCGCCACCTTCTTCGATCCGCTGGACCGCGAGGCGCGCGGGCAGGTCTGGGGCCTGACCCTGCCGGCGGAAGAGTCTGCACCCGACTCTTCCGGCGGTCCGCTTCCCGTCTTCCGCGAGCTTTATGCCGGGCTGGTGCGGCGGCTGGACGAGCGGCTGCTCGACCGGCTGCACCAGGAGCCGGACATCCGCCGCCGCAGCGACGCCTTCGCCCTGCCGCTGCGCGTGGCGGAGCTGGAGCCGGCGCTGGCCGACATCGTCGACACCGCCTTCGGCTCCGAACATGGAGAGGAGACGCCGCGGCTGCGCGGCCTCTACCTGACCAGCGCCATCCAGACCGACGCCTCGCTCGCCCTGCCCGACCCCGACTCCGGCCCCGGGGGTAACCCCGAGACCGGCAGCCCGGCCTCCACCTATTTCCTCGAACGGCTGCTGCCCGACGTGGTGTTCCCGGAGGCCAACCTCGCCCGGCTCGACCAGCGGGTGGAGCGGGCCCGCCGCCGCCGTGCGCTGCTGTCCGCCGCCGCCGCGCTGGCGCTCGCCCTGGCCGTCGGCGGCTGGTGGCTGGTCAGCGCCCGCGGCAACGCCGCCCTGCTGGAGCGTGCCGATGCCGGCGCTGCGGCGGTGGAGGCGGCGCTGCGCCCGCTCGACACCCCGCCGCGCTCCCTGGTCCGGGTGGACGATGCCGATCCCGCGGCGATCCTGCCGGCGCTGGACTCCCTGCGCGCCCTGCCGCTCGCCTTCGACGATGCGCAGGTTCGGGACGGGCAGATGTGGGGAGGCCAGCTTTGGGCCGGCCCGGCGCTGGCCGGCGGGCTCTACCAGGGGGGGCGCATCGCCGCCCCGGCGCGGGAGGCCTACCGCCGCGCCCTGCGCAGCCAGTTCCTGGCCCGCATCGCCCTGCGGCTGGAGGAGCGGCTGCGCGCCGACTGGGCCTTGCCCGACCAGCTGCGCCAGACCCTGCGCATTTACCGCATGATCGGCGGGGCGGAGCCGATGGAGGCCGGCGCGCTGGCGGAATGGCTGGCGCTCGACTGGCAGAGGACGCTGCCCGGCCCGGCCAACGAGCCGCTGCGCCGTGCCCTCGGCGACCATCTCGCCGCCCTGTTCGCCGTCGGCTTCGCCCCGGTCCCCCCCGACGAGGCCCTGACCGCCCGCGTGCTGGAGGTTCTGGCGCAATCCGCCCCGCAGCCCCCCACGCCGCAGCCCCCCACGCCGCAGCCCTCGTCCGTCCAACCCGGCCGGGCCGCCCAGCCATGATGGGCTATTTCGCCGCGCCGCGCGGCATGGCAGCCGGGGGCGGCGGAGCAGGCGCCGACCCGGTGGTCGGGTTCCACGGCAAGGTGCCGGCGCGCGGCGACTTCATCGGCCACGGCCTGCCGTCGGCGGTCCTCGGCCCCTGGGACCGCTGGCTCTCCGCGGCGCTGGGCGAGGCCGGCCGCCGCCTGGGTGCGGAGTGGCAACCCCTGTTCGCCCAGGCTCCGGTCTGGCGCTTCGCGCTGTCGGCCGGCCTGTGCGGCGGCGCCCCACTGGTCGGCGTCTGGATGCCCAGCGCCGACCGGGTCGGCCGTCTCTATCCTTTCACCATCGTTGCCGGCCTTCCCGCCGGCTTCGACATCGCCGACGCGCCCGCCGCCTGTGGCACTTGGCTGTCCCGCGCCGAATCGCTCGCGGCCGACGCCTGCCGCGCCGGCACCGATGTGGAGGGGTTGCCGGCCCGCCTTGCCATCCTCGGCCGGCCGGCGCCGGAGCGTGTCAGCCCCGCCACCCGCGCCCTGCTCGACCGCCTGTCCGGCCCGTTGCGCAGCGATGCCAGCCTGTGGTGGACCCGCGGCGCCGGCCGGATCGCGCCGTCGCTGCTGTCCTGCCCCGGCCTTCCCGCCGGCCCCCGCCTGACCGCCTTCCTCGACGGCGCCTGGAACCGCTGGGGCTGGGAGAACGCCGACGAGGGCTAGGACAGCGCTCAATATTCTCGAAGTCGTGCGGAGCTTGCGGGCAAGATCGACACGGATTTCACGGATTAAAACACGGATTTCACGGATGGCTTTACCTTGCCAAAGCGCCGGGGCTGGAGCGCTGATATAAAAAATCCGTGTAATCCGTGTCTAAATCCGTGAAATCCGTGTCGATGTTGTCTGCCGGCGCTAGGAGCCTTCCGCAAGCCTGTTACTGATCCACCTCCTTCACTGTGCCGCGCCCGCCATCTCACGCTCGAACCGGGCCAGCGCCTCCTCCAGCCCCCACTGGACCCGCGCCTTCTCGCTGCGCGCGGTCACGGCGCGGCAGGCGTCCTCACGCACCGGCGGGGTGCAGCCGAGGGCGGACCACAGGCTGTCGCCTGGCAGGAAGCTGTGCTCCAGGCTGGCGCGGGCCAGCCCGACGAGGTCGGCATAGCCGAAGCCGAACTCCTCCACCGCGCGCTGCAGCTCGTTGGTCAGGTCGATCCGGCTGACACCCTCGTCGTCGGTCGACAGCACCACCGGCACCCCGGCGGCGCGGTAGACCGGCAAGGGATGGGCCTTGCCGCTGACGCCCAGGATCTTGTCGTTGCTGGTCAAATTGACCTCGACCGCCACCTTGCGCGCGGCCATCGTCCGCAGCAGGCCCTGGGGGTCGTCCTCGTACATCACGTCCACGCCATGGCCGATGCGCCTGGCCCCGGCGATCTCCACCGCCTTGCGGATGTGGTCGCGCAGCCGCTCCGGCGGGACGAGGCCCAGCGTCAGCTCGCCGGCATGCAGGGCGACGTTGGTGCCGGGCTGGCGCCGTTTCGCCTCCGCCACCATGCGCATGTGCAGGTCGTAATCGTCGAGCGCCACCGGGTTGTCCTCCGGCGCCACGAAGTTCAGCCCGACCACGCGCGGCTCCTGCGCCTCCAGCAGGGCGTTGAACAGGGTGGTGGCATAGACCGGGCCGGGGCTCTGCGTGCGCGACACCTGCTGGAGATAGCGCACCGACACGGCACAGCCCGGCCGCGCCGCCGGCGTGCCGCAGCCGAGCACGCTGCGCATCCGCGCCTCCGCCGCGTCGATCTCCTGCCGGGCCGGGGCGACCAGGGCCGGAAGCCCGGCGGCGATCAGCCGGTCGGCGGTTCCGGCCAAGTCGGCCGCCGCCTGCGGCGTCCAGGGGAAGGACTTGCCGATGGCGGCGGCCGGGCCGGTGCCGAAGGACACCATCAGCTCGACATGCCGCTCGCCCTGCCGGCCGGCGCGGTCCACCACCTCGGCCAGCAGGTCGCCGGTCGAATTGGGGACGGAGTTGGCCGCGCGGAACCGGCCGAAGGTGGCGAAGAACTGGTCGTGCAGGCTGTAGCCGGAGACCGGCAGCGCATCGCGGGTCGACAGGGCGTCCAGCGCCACCGGGTAGAGCACGCTGTCGGCGATGACCGCCGCGGCGCCCGGCCGGGCGGACTTGGCGTCGCCGCAGGGCGCCTGCGCCGTCGGCGCCACCAGCGTCAGCGCCTTGACGTCGAAGCAGAGCCCGGCATCCGCCGCCATCCGCATGTAGCTCTCGGCATAGGCGGCACCGGTCAGGTGGCTGTGCAGGTCCGCCCCCTTGGGCATGCGGTAGAGGAAGGCGCGCAGCTCCGGCGGGCTGGTCCGCACCGCCTGGAACCGCCGCGCCGCCGCCGACCCGCCGGCATCGGCGCCCGCGCCGCCGCTGCCGCCGCCCATCTCCGCCGTGGCGCAGCCCGCCAGCAGCAGCGTCGCCGCCAGCATGCCGGCCGCAGCTTTGATAATTCGCACTTCACGCATCGTCCCGCCTCCATATTCTCCTTTTGCGGGTATTGATGCGTTGATAATCGCGCGAGCACAACCGCCCTGTGCGGATCGAAAGGCTGTAGCGGGGCGGCAATTCCCGCTATGGTGCGGCGACCATTTTCGTGTTCCCGCCCATCCTGGAGCCTGCCGCGATGACCGACACTTCCGCCCCGACCCTGCTCGATGCGGCCAAGCGTTTCCGCAGCAACGATCTGGCGGGGGCGGAACAGGTCTGCCGGGCGATCCTGACGACCGACCCGCACAACGCCCAGGCGCTGCATCTGCTGGGGCTGGTCGCCGCCCACACCGACCATCCGGAAAACGCGCTCGCCCTGTTCGCACAGGCCATCGCGGAGAACGGCAACGACCCGTCCTTCCACAACAGCCGCGGCAGCCTGCTTTTCCAGCAGGCCCGCCCGGCGGAGGCGGAGGAGGCGTTCCGCGCCGGCCTCGCCATCAACCCGCGGCTGCCGGAACTGCACGGCAACCTCGGCAACGCGCTGAAGGCGCAAAGCCGGCTGGACGAGGCGGCGGACTGTTTCCGCGCCGCGCTCGACCTGCGGGCCGAGGCGCCGGAGATGCACCATTTCCTCGCCGCCACCCTGCGCGAGCTGGGCGAGCTTGAGGAGGCGGAGGAGCATTTCCGCACCGCGCTGGCCCAGGCGCCCGACTATCTCGACGTGCATTACAGCCTGGCGGAGCTGCTCTCCACCCGCGGCCGGCTGGCCGAGGCGGAGGCGGAATTCCGCGTCGTGCTGGCCGCCGCCCCGCGCTTCGTCCCGGCCCAGGTCGGGCTCGCCCATGTGCTGCAGAGCCTCGACCGCGCCGCCGAGGCCATCGAGGTGATCGAGGCGGCGCGCGAGCAGGCCCCCGACCACCCGATGGTGAAGTTCACCCGCCGGCTGATCTACTCCAACGCGGTGCCCGGCTGGCACCTGCCGATGATCAACGATTTCGAGCGGAACGAGGCCTACAAGCAGTCGCTGGAGCGGGCGGTAAAGCCCGACTCCCTGGTTCTGGAGATCGGCACCGGCTCCGGCATCGTCGCCATGATGGCGGCGCGCGCCGGGGCGAGGAAGGTGGTGACCTGCGAGGTCAACCCGATCCTCGCCCGCGTCGCCAAGGAGACGGTGGCGCGCAACGGCTATGCCGACCGCATCGACGTGGTGCCGCGCCTGTCGACCCAGCTGACGGTGGGGGAGGGCGGCGACCTGCCGGAGAAGGCCGACGTCTTCGTGTCGGAACTCATCAACATCGGCATGCTGGCCCCGCGCATGCTGTCGGTGCTGCAGCATGCCCGCACCCATCTGGTGAAGCCGGGCGGCGCCATCATCCCGCGCGCCTCCACCGTCTACGCCATGCTGGTGGAGACGCCGGAGCTGGCCCGCATCAACCCGGTGCAGACCATCGACGGTTTCGACATGGGCAGCTTCGACGTCTTCCGCTCGCCCGGCTACCAGCAGATCGACCTCGGCGCCGACGCCCACACCCCGCTGTCGAAGCCCTTCACCGCGCTGGATTTCGACTTCACCCGCAACATGCCGGAAGAGGGCGAGCGGGTGATCGACGTGACCATCGTCACCGCCGGCACCTGCCACGGCGTCGCCTTCTGGTTCGACCTCTTCATGGACGAGGAGGTGGTCTACAAGTCGGAAAGCCGGTCGCGCACCAACCACTGGAAGCAGGCGATGACCTTCCTGGAAAAGCCGATCGCGCTGTCGGCCGGCGACCGCCTGCGCATCGTCGCCCGCTACGACAACAACCAGATTTCCTTCGGGGTGGATGGGTTGGCAGGGGGCTGACGGGGTGTCCGAGAGCGTTCCCTCCACCAAGGCCATCGCCTCCTGGTGCCTCTACGACTGGGCGAATTCGGCCTACAACACCATCATCACCACCTTCGTCTTCTCGGTCTATTTCGCCCGCGGCGTCGTCGGCGACCCGGTCGAGGGCACCGCGCGCTGGAGTGCGGCGATGACGGTGGCCGGGGTCGCCATCGCGCTGCTCAGCCCGGTGCTGGGGGCCATCGCCGACCGCGCCGGGCGGCGCAAGCCCTGGATGGCGCTGTTCACCCTGGTCACCGTCGCCTTCACCGCGGCGCTGTGGTGGGTCAGGCCCGACCCGGCCGACGCCGCCTTCGCGCTCGCCTGCGTGGTGGTCGCCACCGTGGCGTTCGAGCTGGCCAACGTCTTCTACAACGCCACCCTGCCGGGTCTGGTGCCGCCCCGGCTTCTCGGCCGGGTGTCGGGCTGGGGCTGGGGCATCGGCTATTTCGGCGGGCTGGCCTGCCTCGTGCTGGCGCTGGTCGGCTTCGTCCAGGCGCCGGCCCCGCTGTTCGGCCTGTTCGGGATGGAATGGGCCGACTGGGGCGGGCAGGCCAATGTCCGCGCCACCGCCCTGCTGGCCGCGGCTTGGTACGGGCTGTTCGCGCTGCCCTATTTCCTGTGGGTGCCGGACGAGCCGGCGACCGGCCACGGCCTGTTGCGGGCGGCGCGCGAGGGGGTGGCGACGCTGCTCGCCACGCTGCGCCACGCCCGGCGCTACCGCGAGGTCGGTCGCTTCCTGATCGCCAGCGCCTTCTACCGCGACGGCATCAACACCATCACCGCCTTCGGCGGTCTCTTCGCCGCCGGGACCTTCGGCATGAGCTTCGAGGAGATCCTGGTCTTCGCCATCGCGCTGAATGTGGTGGCGGGGGCGGGGGCCATCGGCTTCGCCTGGATGGACGACCGGGCGGGAGCGAAACCGGTGATCCTGATCGCGCTGGCCGGCATGACCGCCTGTTCGGTCCCGCTTCTGCTGGCGACGGAGCGACTGTGGTTCTGGATCTTCGCGCTCGGGCTCGGGCTGTTCTTCGGGCCGGCCCAGGCGGCCGGGCGGTCGATGATGGCGCGGCTGGCCCCGCCGGGGATGGCGGGGGAGATGTTCGGGCTTTACGGCCTGACCGGCCGCTTCGTCGGCTTCTTCGGGCCGCTGCTGTTCGGGCTGGCGACCCAGGCCTTCGCCAGCCAGCGCGCCGGCATGGCGACGGTTCTGGCTTTCTTCGCCATCGGCTTCGGGCTTATGCTGGCGGTCCGCGAACCGGCCCGTTAGAAAAGGGCCTGTGTCAAAGCGCCGCACATGAGACCATTCGAGGGCAGAGCTGTTACCTTCGTTTTTGCTGCGACGCACAAAAGTCGAAGCCGAGGGATACGGACCATGCTGCACATCAAAGACATCGAAGCCTTCGCCCGCATCAACGAGGCCCTGAACGAGGAGCCCGGCACGGATGGCGGCGCGGATCCTCAGCCCGATCATGCCGGCCAGCACACTTCCGGCCCGGCCCATCCCGCGCTGGTGATGGCGATGCTGGCGACCGGCCGCCTGCCTCTGTCGGCCCTGTCGAAATCCGATCAGGCGAAGACCCCGGACGTGCCGACGCCTTGGGCGAAGATGTTCCGCCGCTCCTGACGGCGGTCCATCGCCGGGGAGAGCCCTGGAGTCGCCGGGCAAGATCGACACGGATTTCACGGATTTCATCACGGATTTCACGGATGTGGCGTCCCGAAGCGACGTGTGTCTGAAAATTCGGAGCGTCGCCAAGTTCAAGAAAATCCGTGAAATCCGTGTCTAAATCCGTGAAATCCGTGTGACTCTTGTTCCCGATGCCGCGACCTCCCGTACCGGCAACCGTTGCAAAAAATCCGCCAAAGAGGAAATTATTCTTATACCCTCTCCGCAATGTCCCCTCATTCGCGGAGCCGCCCCATGCCCCTCGACAGCCGTAGCTTCAACACCGACAATTTCCCCCGCTGGGCGGAGGAGCCGCCGACGCCGTCTGAAGGCTCGCTGGTCCCCGGATCGCAGTTCCATGAGGAACAATGGATCATGGCTGCCGGCATGCTGGCGCGTGGCAACAGCTTCCTCCAGGTCTCGCGCGCCATGGGGTGCAGCCGCACCACGCTGTGGCGCGCCTATTACGGCTCCCAGGATTTCCGTCACAGGGTGTGGTGGGAGCGGCAGGCGCTGAACCGCGAGGCCACACTGCGCCTGTCCTCCCTGCGCATCCTGGTCGCCGAGCAGATCGAGCGTCTCGTCACCTCGGGCGATCCCGCCACCGTCCGCTGGCTGGCCGAACGGCTGGGGCTGTTCGCCGGCCTCGATCAGCCGGCCTGCGACCCCGCTCCCCGGCCCGCCCCGAAACCGGAAGACCCGCCCGCCGTCACAGTCCCCGAACTCGACGACGACATCCCCGGCGAACTGCGCGAACGCACCCCGCCCAGCCCGGCCCTGGTCGCCGCCGTCCTGGCTCAGCCGGAGGCTACGGGACCGAAGGGCGTCTTCCCCTATACCCTCAACCAGTATGAAGAGTATCCCAACCTCAATCCCGGCCCGGTGAGCCGCCGCGCCGCCGGTCCCTTCTCCTGGCGCCGGTAGGCGGGAGATGGAACGTCATCCGTCCCCCCGTTCCACGCTGTTCCATCCCCTCACAGAAGCGACAGCTGGTCCCCCGCCGCCGGCGGCACCCGGAAACGGCTGCAATCGAGCTGCCAGCTCCGGCCGCCCAGCCCCTGCTTCCGGCAGGCCAGCTTGAAGCGGTGGCGCAGAAGCTCGGCATAGGGGCCGGTGCCCTTCATCCGCGTGCCGAAGCCGGAGCGGTAGAGCGCGCCGTCGCGGCTCTGCCTCATCAGGCTCAGCACGCGGTCGGCGCGGTTGGGAACGTGGACGCGCAGCCATTCCTCGAACAGGGCGGCGATCTCCAGCGGCAGGCGCAGCAGGATGTAGTTGGCGGTGGTCGCCCCGGCGCCGGCCGCCGCCTCCAGGATGGCTTCCAGCTCATGGTCGTTGAGCGCCGGGATCATCGGGCTGGCGAGGACCGCCACCGGCACGCAGGATTCCGACAGGGCGCGGATCGCCTCCAGCCGGCGCGGCGGGGTGCTGGCCCGCGGCTCCATCACGCGGGCGAGATCGCGGTCCAGCGTCGTGACCGAGACCGCGACCGACGCCAGCCCCTGTGCGGCCATCGGCGCCAGGATGTCGAGGTCGCGCAGGACCAGCGCCGACTTGGTGATGATGCTGACCGGCTGGTTGAAGTCGCGGCAGACCTCCAGCACCCGGCGGGTGATGCCCTCCGTCCGCTCGACGGGCTGGTAGGGATCGGTGTTGGCCCCCAGCGCCAGCGGCTGGCAGACATAGGATTTCGCCCGCAGCTCCTTGACCAGCAGCTCCGCCGCGTTGCGTTTGGCGAACAGCCTGGTCTCGAAATCCAGCCCCGGCGACAGCCCCAGATAGGCATGGGTCGGTCGGGCGAAGCAGTAGATGCAGGCATGCTCGCAGCCCTGGTACGGGTTCACCGAGCGGTCGAAAGGGATGTCGGGCGACTGGTTGCCGGTGATGATCGACTTGGCCGAGGCCGGCGAGACGCTGGTGCGGACCGGATCGGACAGCGCCTCGTTGCCGCTCTCCGCATAGCCGGTCCAGCCGTCGTCGGTCAAAACGCGGGTTTCGCGCTCGAACCGCCCGGTGGCGTTGCTGACCGCCCCGCGGCCCTTGATCGGGGATCGCCGTATCTCATCCATGCCGGCAGCTTAGCCGGGGAGCAATGGAACGTAAAGAGAACAAACGGCGTGGGCCATATCGCTTGGCCCTGTCATTGCTTCCACTGCCGAACAAACATAAAGATATCTTTATGCTTGCATGGTTCCGGGACCGCTGATACATCCATGGCCAATGACAGCGGCAGGGCCGGGGATCCGGTGCGCCTGGAATTCCGCTGCCCGACCGTCACCGCCCACCAGGAGTCATCCCTCATGGCCGCCGAATTCACGGACTACAAGGTCAAGGACATCAGCCTCGCGAGCTGGGGCCGCAAGGAAATCACCATCGCCGAGACCGAGATGCCGGGCCTGATGGCCCTGCGGTCCGAATTCGGCGATGCCAAGCCGCTGGCCGGCGCCCGCATCGTCGGCTGCCTGCACATGACCATCCAGACCGCCGTGCTGATCGAGACGCTGACGGCACTCGGCGCCACCGTGCGCTGGTCCTCCTGCAACATCTTCTCGACCCAGGACCAGGCCGCCGCCGCCATCGCCGCCGCCGGCATCCCGGTCTTCGCCTGGAAGGGCGAGACGGAGGAGGAGTTCTGGTGGTGCATCGAGCAGACGCTGCGCGGCCCGGATGGCTGGACCCCGAACATGATCCTGGACGATGGCGGCGACGTCACCCAGATCATGCACGACAAGTATCCGGAGATGCTGAACGACGTCCGCGGCCTGTCGGAGGAGACCACCACCGGCGTCCATCGTCTCTATGAGATGATGAAGAAGGGCACGCTGAAGGTTCCGGCCATCAACGTGAACGACAGCGTCACCAAGTCGAAGTTCGACAACCTCTATGGCTGCCGCGAGTCGCTGGTCGACGGCATCAAGCGCGCCACCGACGTGATGGTCGCCGGCAAGGTCGCCGTGGTCGCCGGCTATGGCGACGTCGGCAAGGGCTCGGCTGCTTCGCTGCGTTCGCAGGGTGCCCGCGTCCTGGTGACGGAGATCGACCCGATCAACGCGCTCCAGGCCGCGATGGAAGGCTATCAGGTCGTGACGATGGAGGATGCCGCTCCGCAGGGCGACATCTTCGTCACCGCCACCGGCAACGTCGATGTCATCACGATCGAGCATATGCGCGCCATGAAGGACCGCGCCATTGTCTGCAACATCGGCCACTTCGACAGCGAGATCCAGATCGACGCCCTGCGCAATCTGACCTGGGAAGAGGTCAAGCCGCAGGTCGACGAGGTCGTGTTCCCCGACGGCAAGCGCCTGATCGTGCTCGCCCAGGGCCGTCTGGTGAACCTGGGCTGCGCCACCGGCCACCCCAGCTTCGTGATGAGCGCCAGCTTCACCAACCAGGTGCTGGCCCAGATCGAGCTGTGGACCAACGCCGCCAACTACGAGAACAAGGTCTACGTCCTGCCCAAGCATCTGGACGAGAAGGTCGCCCGCCTGCATCTGGACAAGATCGGCGCCAAGCTGACCACCCTGACCGACAAGCAGGCCGCCTACATCAGCGTGCCGACCGCCGGCCCGTACAAGCCGGACCACTACCGCTACTAAGCGGTTGCGGGGTTAAGTAAAGAAGGGCCGTTCCGCTGGAACGGCCCTTTTTCTTTGAAGTGCAGGTCTCTTGTGAGGAGCAGGGGAGGCAGACAAGATCGACACGGATTTCACGGATTTCACGGATGTTGTCCGGCAAGGCCGCCGCCAGCCAAAGAACATCGGCTTTGGCAAGAAAAAAATCCGTGTAATCCGTGTCTAAATCCATGAAATCCGTGTCAATATTGCCCCGGCATTCAGAATTTCCACCGAAGCCGAAGTCACTCCGTGCCCGAGTTCTTCATTTTCAGCCACTCCACCATCCCCTTGCCGGCCGCCATACCCATGGCGAAGCAGCCCTGCAACAGATAGCCGCCGGTCGGCGCCTCCCAGTCCAGCATCTCGCCGGCCAGGAACAGGCCGGGACGGCGGGGCAGCATCGACCGTTCGTCCAGCTCCGACAGGCGGACGCCGCCGGCCGTGGAGATCGCCCGCTCGATGGGGCGGACGCCGGTCAGCACCATCGACAGCCCCTTGATCTGGCGGGCCAGCGCCACCGGGTCGGCCAGGTCGGCGGCGGGGGCGAACTCGCGCAGCAGGGCGGCGCGCGGGCCGGTCAGCGACAGCGACTTCTTCAGGAAGGTGGACAGCGACTCCGCACCGCGGCGGCGCAGGCGCCGGACCAGTTCGGCCTCGGCCATGTCCGGCAGCAAATCCAGCGTCAGTGTCGCCCAGCCCTCCGCGGCTATGGCGTCGCGCAGCGGCGCGCTCAGCGCATAGACCGCCCCGCCCTCGATCCCGGTCTCGGTGATGACGAACTCGCCCTTCAACCGGCGTCCGGCCCCGGATCGATCAATGGCGGAGAGGCCGACGCTCTTCACCGGCTGGCCGGCGAAGCGGTCGCGCAGGTGATCGGACCAGGGCACCTCGAACCCCATGTTGGAGGGCACCAGCGGGGCGACCTCCACCCCCAGCCCCTCCAGCAGCGGAACCCAGCCGCCGTCCGACCCGGTGCGTGGCCAGCTCGCCCCGCCCAGCGCCAGCAGGGTGGCGCGCGGGGCGACGGTGACGGTCTCCTCGCCCCGGCGGAAGGTGAGGGCGCCGGCCTCGTCCCAGCCGGTCCAGCGGTGGCGACTGTGCAGGGTCACGCCCAGCCCGTCCAGCCGCCGCAGCCAGGCGCGCACCAGGGTGGAGGCCTTCATCTGCACCGGGAAGACCCGGCCGCTGCTGCCGACGAAGGTCTCGATGCCCAGCCCGGCCGCCCAGCCGCGCAAATCGTCCGGCGAGAAGCCGGCCAGCAAACGGCGGAACAGCGGCTCGGCGGCGCCATAGCGCGGCAGGAAGCGGTCGACCGGTTCCGAATGGGTCAGGTTCAGCCCGCCGCGCCCGGCCAGCAGCAGCTTGCGCGCCGGGCTGGGGGTGTGGTCGAACACGACGACCCGCAGGCCGGCGGCCGCGGCGATCTCCGCCGCCATCAACCCGGCGGGGCCGGCGCCGATGATCGCCACGTCAGGGGCCATGTCGGGTGTGGGATGGGGCACTTGGAAACGCCTTCGGAAAAGGAAGTGCCTCCGTCCGTCCCATGGCGGTGCCGGGACGGACGGAGGCATTCGGGTCTCGGGCTCGGTTCCTCGAAATCAGTCCCGGGATCAGTCCCAAGATCAGTCTTCGTAATCCTGGTCCTGGGCCACTTCCTCGGCCAGATCGGCGGCGAGGTCGGCGAAATAGCCGGCATCGACGTCCAGGCCGTTCTCCTCGCAGATGCGCATGAAGATGCGGTAGGCGTGCAGGATGGCGACATCGAGGACGACGAGGTCCCCTTCCTCGCTGTGGCGGTCGGTGATGTCCCGCTCCTGAAGGGTGGCGACGATGTCGTGCGCGGCGGCCTGCAGGACCGCGTCCATGGCTTGTTTGTGTTGGGTCGACATCGTGTGAATCCTCGTTCCGGTCGTGCTTCGCGTCCCCGCCCGGCCGGACCGGCGCCGCATGGCCGGCGGGGGTGGGCGAACCGTCGGAGGAAACGGGCGCGTCGGGGGCTCCGTTCGTCCGCGAAAGTTCGGCCTCCCCCTTGTTGTAGAATCCTTTTTCACGGCCGAACAAGCCCCTTCACGGGGGGCCGGGGCGGGTCCTTCCGGGTAGCCTCGTACCGGGCGGGAACGGGTGCCGCCTCAGCGCCCGGCGGGGGCCAGCAGAGGAGCACCGACATAGCCCAGCGCCTTGCCCTTCCGCCCCACCTTGTACCAGCCGCCGGCAGCCTCCAGCACGGTGACGCGTTCGCCGGCTTCCAGCACATCCAGCACCTTGGCGTCGCAGACCGGGGCGACCCGCAGATTGCCGGCGGCCCGCAGCCGGGCGACGGTTCCTCCCGGAAGCTTCGGGCGCTGCACCCGTCCCGGCAGATCGTCGGGCAGGGCGCAGCCGCGGTCCTCCCGGTCCGCCTTGGCATAGCGCCCCGGCTTCGCGGCTGCTGCGGGCTCGGTGCCGGCAGTCCGGGCAGGCTCGGCCTCGGCCAGATAGGCGCTGGTGACGTAGCCCTGCGGCTTGCCGCTTCGGCCGACCCGCTGCCAGCCGTCGGACGGCGCGCCGAAGGCCGTCACCCGCTCTCCCTTTTCCACCGTGTCGAGGACCCGGCCCTTGGCATCCGGCGTCGCCCGCAGATAGATGCCGGCGGTGGCGGTCATCGGCCGCTGTGCCGGAACGGGCGAAGGCTGCTTGGCAGTGGTGTCCTGTGAAGCCGGCTCCTTGGCGACACTTTGGGGCATTGCCTCGACCTGCGGTTTCATCGCCGGAAGCGGTGGAGCCTTGACGGCCGGCTGCGCCTCGTCGGCTCTGGGATCGGGCGGCTTCGCGGCAGCGGCCGATGCCGGTGCGGGCCACAAGCCGGGCGATGACAGCGGGACCAGCGCTTCCGGGGGATACTCCCAGACCGTGGCGGGGGCCAAAGGTGGAGACAGCGTCTGTAGCGGTGTCAGGCGGGGGAGGGCGACGATGGGGGCGGGCGACGGGGTCAGCCGTTCGGCCGCGGTGTCCGCCAGCGCGCCGTCCGGGAAGCCGAACGGCCCGCCCAGCAGCAGGGCCGGTCCCGCGATCCGCAGCCAGGCGATCAGCCGCGCTCTAGCCATCGCCCCCTCCTCAGTCGAGCGTGATGCGGGCGATCAGCGTCGGCAGCGTCTGGCAGCGCAGCAGCCCGTCGAGCGTCCGGTGTTCGGCCAGCCGCAGGGTCAGCGCGCAACCGAAGGAGTTCACCGCCAGTTCGGTCTGCGCCAGGGTGCCGACGATGCTGGACGGGCGCGCGATGCTGTAGCCGGGCGCTCCCAGCTTGCCGGCCAGCGCGCCGTTGACCGGGCTGAAGCCATCGATCTCCAGCGTCATCGGTCCCAGATTCTGCACCACCACCTCGGAACTGGGATCCTCCTTGGTGGCGTAGAGCTGAACCGGGACGGCCCGGTGGCGGGCGATCCAGTCCTTCAGCGCAAGGTTGGCGACGACCGGGTCGCGGCTTTGCAGCGCTGCCTCCATCGCCGTCTGGCGCAGCGCCGGGTCGTTGCCGCCCAGCGCCGCCTCGAAGGCGGCCAGCCGTGCCGCGCGGTCCGTGCCGGTCAGCTTGCCGCGCAGGTCCGCGATCTGGGCGACGCGCGCCTCGACCGAACGCCGCTCCGTTTCGGCGCGGGCGGCTTCGGCCTTGGCGGCGGCGGTCTGCTGGGCCAGCCTTTCCTCCTCGCGCCGCCGGCGCTCGCTGTCCTCGGCCAGCCGCTGGGCGGCGTCGCGGTCCAGTTGCTCGCGCAGGCTTTTGGCCTCAGGCGTTCCCAGCACGACCGTGCGGCCGGGCAGTTCGGCGGCCGGCTTGCCGATGCCGTCGAGCAGGCCGGGGCTCTGCGGGGTCAGAGCCACGGTCCAGCCGCCGGCCCCATGGGTGGCGAGCGCCATCGCCACCCAACTCTTGCTCAGTCCGACCTCCGCAGCCGGGCGCAGGAAGGTCACCGGTCCTTCACGGCTGTCCACCAGATAGGTCGGTCCGCCCAGTACCAGCTTGGCGCTGACCCGTGCCGCCAGCTGCGGTTCCGGAGATTGCGGAGGCGAAGACGGGGTGAGCGGCAGCGGTTCGACGCTCAGCGACTCCATGCGCCAGGGAGCGGGCAGCAGCGCTTCGATCCGCGCACGCAGGAGGGAGTCCGGGATCGCCTCGACCGTGGGAACCTTGGTGGGGTCGGTGGCCTCTGCAGCCCAGGCGCTTTCCACCGGCGCACCGATTGCGATCCAGGTGGCAAGGAGGGTTGCGCCCAGGCTCACCCTTGGGCCTGCCCTGAAGCCCGGCCCGGCCCCGGCTGCGGCGCGGGGTGCGAATCGTCCGTTTCCCGGTCGCTGCATCGCCGATCCTTCTTCCCGTGTCCGCCGTCCGGAACTGGTATAGCGAAGGTTCCGGCCAAGGGAAGCGGCTTTTCCCGGCAACCTGTCGATCTGTGGTTGGATAGAATACCCGCCTGCGCCGGATTGTCGCGTCAATCCGCAGCCATGGGTCGAATTGGACTTGGACGCCACACGCCACTTGCAATATGGTCACACAAATGGATGTATTGGCCCCGTATCGAGAGATCGGGGCACGCAACGGATGGGGAACGGGGTTTCCGATGGAGGGCACGGGCGGGGGTAAGGAAGTACCGGGGCTGCTCTGCCGCAACGTCAAAGTGAGCGGCCGCCGGACCAGTTTAAGAATGGAGCCGTATATTTGGGATTCGCTGAAGGAAATCTGTGAGCGCGAGCAGATGACCCTCAACGAAATCTGCACCCAGATCGATGAACGACGGGGGGAGGCGAACCTGACGGCCTCCATCCGCGTTTTCATCGTCAGCTATTACCGCACCGCCATCGGTCAGCGCGGTTTTTCGGAGGATGGCCAGTCGCCTTTGCTGCGCAGGGCAATGGACGACGCCGTCCCGCTGGACTGACGGAACCGGACATGACAGGGACAGGTGTGACGGGAGCAAGCGGTGCGCTCCCGTCCACCGGTTTTCACCAGCGCAGGCTGGGAACCGCGTAAGTCGGCATGTGGCCCGACGCATCGGCCAGGGCGCGCAGGTTGACCGGATCGACCGCAGCTCCCCAGGCCGCGCCGCCCAGTTCCTCCTGATGGATGCCTGCGGTGACCAGCGCAACGTCGATTCCGGCGGCATTGGCACCGGCGACATCGGTGCGCAGGCTGTCGCCCACCGCCAGGATGCGGCTCTTGTCGGCGATGCCCAGCAGCTTGAAGCAGCGCTCGTAGACTGGGGCATGGGGCTTGCCGTGCTGGCGCACATCTCCACCCATCTCCTCGTAGCGGGCGGCCAAGGTGCCGGCGCAGATCACCAGCATCGGCCCGACCATCACCACCAGATCGGGGTTGGCGCAGATCATCGGCAATCCGGAGGCCAGACAGGCATCCAGTTGCGGCTGGTAGTCCGCCACCGTCTCGCCGAAGGTGACGATGCCGGTGTTGACGACGAAATCCGCCTCTTCCGGCGTGGCGGCAACCTGATAACCGAGCCCGGAGAAGACGTCGATGTCACGCTCCGGCCCGATGTGGTAGAGCCGCCGTCCGAGGGCGGCATGCCAAGGGTCGTCGCGGTCGCGCAGCGCCTCGTAGGTCGCCTCGCCCGAGGTCATGACATGGTGGTAGCGCTCGCGCCCCAGCCCCATGCCGTCCAGCTTCTCGATCACGCCGGTGGTTCGGCGCGGTGCGTTGGACAGCAGGCAAACCGTCTTGCCGGCGGCGCGCATGCTGTCCAGGCAGTCTGGCACGCCGGGATAAGGCTGTTCGCCGTCATGCAGCACGCCCCACAGGTCCAGGATGAACCCGTCGTAGCGGTCGATGACCTCGGCGATGCCGGAAATCTGTCGGATGTCGGCCATGGTGTCCGGTCGGTTTGGTGGAAGGACAAGGATCGGATTGCATCGACAAGCCGATCTCAGTGTGGTTGTAGCAACTCCGCATAAACCGCCAGCGTGTCGGCGCACATGCGGTCCTTGGTGTAACGGTCGGCGACAAAGCCCATGGCACGGGCGCCGATGGCCTCCCGCTGCTCCGGCGTCAGCGACAGCGCCTCGTCCAGTGCGCGGGCCAGCGCGTCGGGATCGTCAGGCGGTACCACCCAGGCGGTTTCGCCGGGGACGACGGTTTCCTGATAGGCGCCGATGGCCGAGACGATCACCGGCTTGCCCATCGCCTGCGCCTCCACGATCACCCGCCCGAAGGCTTCCGGTTCGCGTGAGGCGGAGACGACCACCGTCGACAACAGGTAGGCGGCGGCCATGTCGCCGCAATGATCGGTCATCCGCACCACGCCGCGCAGGCCGGAATTGGCGATGCGGTTCTCCAACTCCTCCCGGTAGCCGGTGCGGCCCTGGTCGGAGCCGACCAGCAGCGCCAGCACATCCTTGCGCCCCAGCTTGGCCAACGCGTCGATCAGCACGATCTGGCCCTTCCAGCGGGTCAGCCGGCCGGGCAGCAGGATCACCGGCCGGTCGTCCGGCAGGTTCCATTGCCTGGCGAGCGTCACAAGCCGCGTCGGGCTGACCCGGTCGGGGGAGAAGACGCCACGGTCGATGCCCCGGTGGATGACGCGCACCCGTTGCGGATCGACCGGATAGTTGTTCAGTACATGGTCACGGATGAAGCCGGAGATGGCAATCACCCGCTCTCCCCGCGCCATCACCGAATTGTACCAGCGCTTGAGCCGTCCACCGACCGGCCCCGAGCCGAAATTGTAGGGCGCGTGGAAGGTGGTCATGTAGCGCGCGCCCGTCTCGCGGCAGGCCAGCCACGCGCTCCATGCCGGTGCGCGGGAGCGGGCGTGGACGATGTCCACCTTGTGCTCGCGGATGATGGCTGCCAGCCGGCGGGCGTTGCGGCGGATGGCCAGCGGGTTCTTGGAGGCCAGCGGCAGCGTCAGGTGGGTGATGCGGGCGCGGTCCAGCTCGCGCACCATCGGCCCACCCTCCGACGCCACCAGCGGCCTGCCGCCGGCGGCCTGCAGGGCGAGCGCCATGTCGATGCAGCCGCGCTCCGCCCCGCCGGTGACCAGCGTCGGCACCACCTGCAGCACTGTCGGCGCCCGCCCGCCTGGCCAGTCGGGGACAGAGGTGTCCTGATGGGCGTCCGCGTTGCGCGGGGAGTGGTCGGTGGTAAGGTGGGGGTCGAAATCCATGATGCCGGCTGCTCGCAAGGGGCGGCCCGGAACCGGCCGCGGGCCCCGGGGTGCCGGATCGCCGTCGAGCCCGGTGTCCGACCGCGTGCCGGTGTCCGTTTGTCGAAGGTGACCGTATGACCGAAACCGCAGCCCATCCGGGTGGCGCGCACCATAGCCTAACGCGCGGTGCCGCGACCATAGCCTATCGCCACACCCCCGCCGGCCCGTCCGGTCAGGGCAAGCCGGGGGTGATCTTTCTGGGCGGCTTCATGTCCGACATGACCGGCGGCAAGGCGACGGCGCTGGAAGCCTGGGCGGTGGAGCGCGGCCTGTCCTTCACCCGCTTCGATTATCAGGGCCACGGCGCTTCCAGCGGGCGGTTTGCCGATGGGACGATCGGCCTGTGGGCCGACGACGCATTGGCGGTGCTGGACGAGGTCACGGCTGGGCCGCAGATCCTGGTCGGCTCCTCCATGGGCGGCTGGATGATGCTGCTAACTGCGCTCCGCCGGCCGGAGCGGGTCGCCGGGCTGGTCGGCATCGCGCCGGCTCCCGACTTCACCGAAGACCTGATGTGGGACATATTCGACTCCGACATCCGCCGGCGGATCATGGAGGAGGGCGTCTGGAACCGCCCCTCGGAGTATGGCCCGGAGCCGCAGCCGATCACCCGCGCCCTGATCGAGGACGGCCGCACCCATCTGTTGCTGCGCGGTCCCATCGCCTTTGACGGCCCCGTCCGCCTGCTGCATGGCCAGCGCGATCCCGATGTTCCCTGGCAGTTCAGCCTGCGCATTGCGGAGGCGCTGACTGGCGACGACGTCCGTGTCACTTTGGTGAAGGACGGCGACCACCGATTGTCCCGTCCCCAGGACCTGAACCTGCTGTGCCGCACCGTCGGCGCCCTGGTCGATGAAATCGGCGGATGAAATTGGGGCCATTCGAGGCGCCGCCAAAAAAATGTCGCCCGCGTGAAACAGACGCTTGCATCGCCGCAAACCTCTGGCTATAACGCGGGCCTCTGCGGAGGGGTGGCCGAGTGGTTGAAGGCGCACGCCTGGAAAGTGTGTATACGTCAAAAGCGTATCGAGGGTTCGAATCCCTCTCCCTCCGCCACTAAGTTTCCGGGTCGAACCCGCTAAAAAGGCTCAGCTGACAAGCTGAGCCTTTTTCGTTTTGCGCTGTTCTTCAGCCGACCATCCGCAGCCGTGCATCAGCACACCCAAATAGAAAAGCCCGCTCCACATCCGGCGGCTGCCGGTGTGGGGCGGGCTGTCAGTCGTTTCCGGTGCCTGGAACGAAAGGGGCGTTGCCCCTTACTTCGACCGCGACACGCGGCGCAGGAAGTCGATGAACTGTGCCTGCTCTTCCGGGGACAGGTCCTTGACCATGCCCTGGTCATGGGCCTGGACGCGCGGGATCAGGTCGTCCATCAGCGTCTGGCCTTCCGGCGACAGGCGGAGTGCATAGGATCGGCGGTCGTTGGGCGAGGGGGCGCGGACGACGAGGCCGCGCGACTCGAGCCGGTCGATCACCGCGACCATGGTCGACCGGTCGATGCCGACCGCCGTGCCCAGGTCGGACTGCGACAGGCCTTCATTCTCCCGGATCATGATCAGCACGCCGAACTGGCCCGGCGTGATGTCGTGCGGAGCGACCGCGTTCTGGAAGCTCTGGAACACCGCGACCTGAGCCTTGCGCAGGTTGTAACCCACGAGCTCGGGAAGGGGGCCGAGGGCAAGCTTGCCGTTCTTTCCGGGCCGCAGACGCGACCGCCGGTCGGCGGGGGTGGAACGCTCGTTGTCAGTCACCGTGGATGCCATATTTTGGATGAATTATCGGATGAACGGATAAAATGCGGGCATGGCTTTCGTTTGTCAGCAAGAACTGCGCAGGCGATAGGCTATGCATATCAGATATGCGTCTGACGTATTGGTGGGCGCGCGCACAAATTCCATCTAGAAGAGTCAAGAAGTGATCGACGCCGATTCGACGCCGATCGCCCGCTCCGCGGTTTCCCCTGCCGCGCGCGGGTTCCCGAATCGGAGCTTCCGACGCCCGGTCCCCCCCAGACCGGGCGTCTTCGTTCTCAGCCGAACCTTGCGCTGGAGCGCATTGCAGGGCAGGGCGGATGGTTGGGCGCTTGGTCCGTTGCCGGCTTTCGGGTTAGCTGTTCGGCAGTGTCCCAACCAGAGAGCCGATGCCATGGCCTTCGCCATTCCCCTGTGGTCCCAGCCGGCCGTCCCCGTCACGGGCGGCGATCCGTTCCCGGTGCGGCGTATCTACTGCGTCGGCCGCAACTATGCCGCCCATGCGCGCGAGATGGGAGCCGATCCCGACCGCGAGCCGCCCTTCTTCTTCATGAAGCCGGCCGACGCCATCGTCGCCGACGGCGCCACCATCCCCTATCCGCCCAAGACCGCCAACCTGCATCACGAGATCGAGCTGGTGGTGGCGATTGGGACCGGCGGGCGCGACATCCCGGTCGACCGCGCGCTGGACCATGTGTTCGGCTACGCCGTCGGGCTCGACATGACCCGGCGCGACCTCCAGAACGCTGCCAAGAAGGAAGGCAAGCCCTGGGATATGGGCAAGGGCTTCGACCAGTCGGCTCCCTGCTCCGCACTCCGCACCGTCGCCGACATCGGCCACCCGGCCAAGGGCGCGGTCACCCTGGAGGTGAACGGCGAGCCGCGGCAGAAGGGCGATCTGTCCGACCTGATCTGGTCGGTGGCGGAGACGATCTCCTACCTGTCCGGGCTGGTCGACCTGCAGCCGGGCGACCTGATCTACACCGGCACGCCGGAGGGTGTCGGCGCGGTGGTGGCCGGCGACGTGCTGACCGGTGCGGTCGAGGGCGTCGGCACCTTGACCCTGACCATCGCCTGAGCCGCCGCCGATGCGCATCGCGACCTGGAACATCAATTCGGTCCGTATGCGTCTGGACCTCCTCCTCCGCCTGATGGAGGAGGAGCAGCCGGACGTGATCTGCCTGCAGGAAACCAAGGTGGTGGACGCCGACTTCCCGCTCGCCCCCCTGGCGGAGCGCGGCTATGTCCACGCCCACATCCACGGAATGAAGAGCTACAACGGCGTCGCCATTCTGTCGCGCCTGCCCTTCTCTTCGCACGATGTCCAGCACTGGTGCGGCAAGCAGGATTGCCGCCACGCGCTGGCCCATCTGCCGGGCGGGATCGAACTGCACAGCGTCTACATCCCGGCGGGCGGCGACATTCCCGACCCGGCAGTGAACGACAAGTTCGCCCACAAGCTCCAGTTCCTGGACGAGATGACCCACTGGCTCAGCACGGAACGGACGCCCGACCGTCCGATGGTGCTGGTCGGCGACCTGAACATCGCGCCGCTGGAACAGGACGTCTGGAGCCACAGGGAGTTGCTGTCCGTGGTCTCACACACGCCCATCGAGGTCGAGAAGCTGGCGGCGATGCAGGCGTCTGCCGGCTGGGTCGATGCCCTGCGCCGCTTCGTTCCGCCGGAGGAGAAGCTCTACACCTGGTGGAGTTACCGGGCAAAGGACTGGGCCGCCTCCAACCGCGGTCGGCGCCTGGACCATATTTGGGTGACGCCGCCGCTCGAAGGCGCGCTGAAAGGCATCAAGGTGCTGCGCGATGCCCGCGGCTGGGAACCCAAGCCGTCGGACCATGTGCCGGTGATCGTCGACCTGGACGTTTGAGTGGGGGGGGGGGGCGGTTGCGCCCCCTTGCTCCAGCGAAGCCTAGCCAAGCAGGTTGATGTTCAACCGCACCAGTTCCGGCGCGCCGTCCTGGGCGATGCGGAACAGGTGGGCGCAGCCGTTGCGCAGTTCCTCTGCCGGGTCGTCGCGCATGTCCCAGCCGGTGGCGAGCGAATAGAGCGCACGGAGGATGCCGTTGTGGGCGACGGCGCCAGTGGGGCGGCCCTCCGCCGCGAGGTCGGCGAGCCAGGAGCGCAGGCGGGCCTGCACCTCGCGCGGGCTTTCGCCGCCGGGTGACTTGAAGTCCAGCCCCAGCCGGTCATGACGGGCCGGCATGCGGCCGTCGGCGCGCAGAGCCTCCGTGCGCTGGCCCTCCCACTCGCCCCAATCCATTTCGACGATGCGCGGTTCCGGTCTGGGATCGAGGCCGAGAAGCAGGGCGGTTTCCCAGGCCCGGCGCTTCGGGCTGGCGACCCAGCGCAGTCCGGCCGACTCGGGCGGCAGCCGGTAGCGGGCGACCCGTGCACGGCCGGCGTCGGACAGCGGCTCGTCGATGCTGCCCTGGATGCGCCCTTCGGTGTTCCAGGCGGTCGGGCCGTGGCGGAGGATCAGCAGGGTGGTCATGACGGTACCGGGACGCGGGTGATGGGCAGGTGCCGGTAGCTTAACGCTTCACCGTCTTCTGCACCGGCATTTCCTTCACCTGGGCCAGGGCAACGCGGACGCGCGCCAGATCCGGCGGCACGAGGGCGGCCGATTTTCCCGGAGCCTTGACCGGCTTGGCCGGAGGCTTGCCCGCTTTGGCACCCGCATCCGCCAGTTGGACACGGGCCTTGCCGCTGCTCTTCTGCGCCAAAGCCTGGGCTCTGGCGCGGGCACGGGCCTGCGCCTCCAGGATCTGCGGTGCGCGCGGTTCGCCGGTCTTCGGCGTCCAGGTGCGGAAGGGTCCGGTGTCGACATGGACATGGCCGGTGTGGGCGTACATCGCATAGCCGCCGCGCTGCATCGCCGCCGCCTCCTCCGCCAGACGCGAGGGCGGGATGCCGGCGATGGAGAAGTCCGCCGCCTGTCCGCGCATGTGGTAGGAGTTTTCGGCGACGTTCGGGTTTGTGCGTGCGAGGCTGGCGTTGCTGGCGCTCGACCGGTAACCCGACGTGATGCGGATCGGCGACTCAGGCGGTGCGCCGACGCGCTGGCGCAGCTCCACCAGCATGTCCACCAGTGCCGGATCGACCGGGATCACCTCGTCGCTGCGGCGGTCGCGGAACAGTACGGCAATCTCGCGCATCGCGGCCGGGTCGTACCCGTCGCCGGGGCGCCAGTAGGTGACGGACGTCGTCTCGCCGCTGGCGGGGTGGTGCAGCACCAGGCTGCGCGGGTCGCCGTCCAGCTTCGCGCTTTCCAGCGGCGGGGCGGTGGCACAGCCGCCAAGCTGCGTCGCGACGGTCAGAACGGCAAGCATCCCCAAGGCACGACCGGTCATGCGCATCGCTTTCCCCCGAGCTTTGCACGCTTCAACGACCCCGCCCGCCCCAATCCAGGCGGGGTTGCACACCGATCTAATACCAAGATTGTCACAGGAGGCCAGTGTGACAAAGCAACCTGTGGCGTATTGAACACGCACAAGCGCTTTTTCTCAGTAGATCCAATTGTTGGAGGTTCAATCGGTAAGAAGCGTGACGGTTCTTACAGGGACAGTTCCATCCCTTCGCGGGCGACCAGCGAGCCGGGTCGCATGGCCTCCGCCTCCGATGCAATGATGTCCAGCGCGTCGTCGGTGCGGGCGGGGTCGTGGTGGAAGATCACCGCGCGGCCCACTCCGGCAGCCTCGGCCAGACGCAGGCATTCCTGCCAGGTCGAATGGCCCCAGCCGACGCGCGACGGATATTCTGCGTCTGTGTAGGTGCTGTCATACACCATCGCATCGGCGCCGCGCAGCAGATCCAGGATCACCGGATCGCGGCCCTCGGCCGGATGCTCGGTGTCGGTCAGGATGCACAGGCTGCGGCCGCCATGCTCCACCCGGTAGCCGGTGGCGCCGTCGGGATGGTTGAGGCGGCAGGTGCGAACCACGACATCCGGCGCCAGCTCCAGCGTCTGCCCGGCCTGGAAATCCCGGAACTGGCAGTCGGCGCGGAAGATCTCGACCGGTACCGGGAAAAGCGGTGCCGTCATCATGTCGGCCAGCACGGTGCGGAAGGGCCGCTCCGGGGGGAGATGGCCGGCCCACAGCCGGATCCGGCTGGCCGGATCGAAGGCCGGGGCGAAAAAGGGCAGGCCGCTGATGTGGTCGAGATGGCTGTGGGTCAGCAGCAGGTCGATGTCCACCGGCTCGCTGTCGCGCGACAGCGACTCGCCCAGCGGCCGGATGCCGGTGCCGCAATCGAAGACGATGTGGGTGCCGCCGCAGCGAACCTCGATGCAGGCGGTGTTGCCACCATAGCGCACGGTCGCCGGGCCGGGCGATGCGATGCTGCCGCGCACCCCCCAGAAGCGGATGACAAAGGGGGAAACGCCGCCGGCCTCGTCCTGGGCTGGCGTTTGCGCGGGAATGATGGTGGAACGAACGGTCATGACAGAGCCCATCGTGGCCGCCAAGCTTGCCCAAGTCTAGTAAATCTCTCCCGCCCGTTTCTCTTCCGGGTGCCTCACTCGGTTGGCTGCCATAGCTTTCGAACGCACTGGGTCGCGAGTCGCCACCCTACGAAGGGCATCTGTCCAAACCCATAAGATGTGGTAGGTTGGAACTTGTCGCGCAGTGTGCGGCATGACTTCTTCAAGGTCCCCGCGCGGGTGGGGACCGGCTCCGGCGGAACCCGACGCGGATGGATCCTGACAAGCTCGCCAAAGTCCTCGCCATGGCCGAGTCGGAGCATCAGGGCGAGGCGCTGTCCGCACTGCGGGCCGCCCGCATCATGCTGTCCCGGGCCGGGCTGTCCTTCCGCGATCTGGCGGAGCGCGCACGCACACCGGTGCCGGTTGCTCCCGAACCGCCGCCGACCGTCCATCCATCCGAACCCGCCCCAGCGCCTGCGCCGCCTCCGCCGCCCGACGAGCTGGTCCGCGGTCTGCGGCGGCAGGTGAAGGATCTGGAACTCGAACTGGCGACCCTGCGCCGGCAGCTCGACAAGGCGGCGGGCGATGCCGACCGCCAGCGCGAGGAGGCCGACCGCTGGCGCACCCTGGCGCGCGAAACCGCGGAGAAGCTGTGGGATATGGGCAAGGCGCTGGAGCGCAAGCACTCCCGCCATGCCGATACCGACAAGCGGCGCGCCGTTCTGGAACTGCTGCAGGATCCCGGCAGTGCGCTGCTGTCGGATCGTGAGATCGCGCGCCGGGTCGGTGTGTCGCCGCACGACGTCGCTCATTGGCGCCGCCGGATGGCAATCGTCGGGCGCAAGCTGCGGCTGCTGCCGGTGGTGCCGCGCGGCCGCGGGCTGTGGGTCGGTCCTTCCGCCTGCGGCCTGGGCGCGGCCCGACTCGGCAGCCACCAGTCCAAGCTTCATGCCAAGCCCAATGGCAAGGCCCAGGCGGGCGGGCGTCATCGCTGGCTGGGTTTCGCCGGCGAGGTCACCATCGCCGAGCGGGGAAGCCGACGGGGGCTCGCTCCAGTCGGGCGGTGACCGGCGGTCTCAGTCGGTCGGCGGTTAGGGCACCAGACGATAGCCGCCGGGCTCCGTCACGAGGATGCGGGCGTTGGACGGATCGGCCTCGATCTTCTGGCGCAGGCGATAGACGTGGGTTTCCAGCGTGTGGGTGGTGACCGCGGCGTTGTAGCCCCAGACCTCTCCCAGCAAGGTTTCGCGCCCGACCACCAGATCGCCGGCACGGTAGAGGTATTTCAGGATCGCCGTTTCCTTTTCGGTCAGTCGGATCTTGCGGTTGGCGGCCTCGTCCAGCAGCAGCTTGGCGCCGGGGCGGAAGCTGTAGGGGCCGATGGCGAAGACCGCGTCCTCCGTCTGCTCGAACTGGCGCAGCTGGGCGCGCAGGCGGGCGATCAGCACCCCCAGGCGGAAGGGCTTGGTCACATAGTCGCTGGCGCCGGACTCCAGCCCCAGGATGGTATCTGCATCGCTGGCCGATGCGGTCAGCATGATGACCGGGCAGCGAACGCCCTCGCGCCGCAGCAGCTTGCACACGTCGCGCCCATCCATGTCCGGCAGCCCGACATCGAGCAGGATGGCGGAAAATCCGGTTCCCGCCCCGGCCGCCCCGCGGACTGCCTTCAGCGCGCCGGCACCGTCGCCCGCCTCTTCGGTCTCGACCTCCTCCAGCAGCCGAAGCTGCTCCGCCAGCGACTGGCGCAGGGCGGTGTCGTCATCGACCAGGAGGATGCGCTTTGCGATGGTCATGGGCTGTATGGGAGTTGCACGGGGCTGCGGCACGGGATCGGGAGGCGGACGCCGTCGGCGGCAGTGCCGGGGCCGCGCCTTAGTAGCATGGCGCCGGTGGATTGTCGTGATGGCTTGTGGCGAGAGGGGCAGCGGTCCTCGCAGCGGCCCTCACAGAACCGCCAGCAGTGCCGCCGCCCCCTCCGTGTCCGGATCGGCACGGACGACCCGTTCGGGCTGAACGCCCAGCTCCCGAACGGTGGCGGCGACCGCATCGTCCGGCACCGCGATGCGGCGCATCAGCGCCAGCGCCCCCTGTTCCAGATTGCGGCGGGCCGCGGCCTCGTCGGCGGGCAGAGCGGGGTCCGTCCAGTGCAGGCGCTCGACCAGCGCGGTGAAGCGCAGGCGTCGGCTGTCGGCTGGCAGGCTGGCGGCGAGATTGGCCAGGGCATTGCCGTCCAGCAGGACCGGTGCATCGTCGGGCAGCCGTGCCAGCGCGACGTCGGCCGCGAGGATCGCCGACGGGTCGACCTGCGGGTGCGGGCCGGGCAGGGCATGAATGGTGATGCCGACCCCGGCGGCGCGCAGCGCTTCGACCATGCGGCGGCCATAGGCGTCGGCCGGAAGATCGGCCGGCATCACCAGATGCACGGAAGCGGGCTGGTCAGGGGGCGTCGAACGGGTGGTCACGGGGGAAGGGCTCCCGGCTGAAGGGCTGTGGCTGTCATCCTAGCGCCCAGGGTTCCGGCGGCGGAGCGGCCCGTTGGAGGTGCCGGCTCCGTCCGACATTCCGTCCCGATCCGGCCCCAAAGGGCTTCTGGCCCGGACAGGCTAGCGGGATCGTTGCGCCTTCGGCAACGGTGTGGCGCGCGGGAATCGCTGGACAGGGGCGCGCCACCTGCGCTTTGCTTCGCCCGCCGAACGCACCATGTCCCGTTTTTCGCGCCGGAGCCGGCGCACCCGCTACGCAAAGCCGCTGACGATGCAAGCCGAACACTCTTCCGCCACCACCACGGTCACCCTGTCCGCGCCCGCGGCAGCTCCCAAAGCGGCTCCGATCGACGAGGCCGCCGTGCGCGCCGTCGACCGGGCTCTGGCCGCCCTGCGCCGGGGCGAGGTGGTGGCGATCGAGACGGCCGATGGCACTGTCGGTGCCGCGGTCTCGGTGGAGTCGGTGGCGCTCGATACGGTGGACCGGCTGAAGGCGCTGACCGGCGGCACGCCGCGGCTGGCGGTCACCCGCCGCCGCGCCGTCGTGCTGGGGTTGGCCGCCGCCGGCGCGGCGCGGCCAGCGAGCGACATCGCCGACGATCAGGCGCCCGGTGCGGCGGCGGAGGCATTCGGTGCCATGACGCTCGACCGGCCCGACGGGTTGACGGCCGACCAGGCCCATGCGCTGGCCGATCCCGAACAATATCCGCAGGTCCAGGGTGCGCTGCCGGCCGGCCTGAGCGCCACCGAGGCCTGCCCCGGCAGCCGGGAGGCCGCTGCGGTGGATCTCGCCCGGCTGGCCCGCCTGCTGCCCGCCGCCATCACCGCCGACCTGCCGTCGTCCGATAGGGTGGTCCCGGGTGAGGCAGCGGTCAGCGCTGCGGAGTGGGCGGCGGAGCATGACCTGCTGCTGGTGCGGGCGTCGGACGTTGCCGATTACCGCGTGCATGTGGTGCGGACCCTGCGCCGTGTCGCCGATGCGCGGGTGCCGCTGGTCGGGTCGGAGAACACGCGCATCTACGCCTTCCGCCCGGCCGATGGCGGGCCGGAGCATCTGGCCATCGTCATCGGCGATCCCGATCCGGCGCAGCCGGTGCTGGCCCGCCTGCATTCGGAATGCTTCACCGGGGACCTGCTGGGGTCGCTGCGCTGCGACTGCGGCGACCAGCTGCGCGGCGCCATCGCCGAGATCGCCCGGCAGGGCAGCGGCGTGCTGCTGTATCTGGCGCAGGAGGGGCGTGGCATCGGGCTGGTCAACAAGCTGCGCGCCTACCGCATCCAGGACCGTGGCTTCGACACGGTGGACGCCAACGAAATCCTCGGCTTCGAGGCCGATGAGCGCGTCTATCTGCCGGCGGCGGAGATGCTGCGGCAGCTTGGCTTCGACTCGGTCCGGCTGATGACCAACAACCCGGAAAAGCTGCGCCAGCTCGCTCGCTGCGGCATCGCCGTGGTGGAACGCGTGGCCCACATCTTCCCTGCCAACGGCCACAACGAGGCCTATCTCCGCACCAAGGCGGAACGCAGCGGCCACATGTTCTGAACCTCCGGCCCTGCTTGAGCTGGCGAGGCAGGAATCGCCACGCCGGCCCGGCAGTTCTTGCCGCCTCTCTTGCCGTCCATGCGATGCTGGGAATCGGATTCCGGGTGCTGGACGGATCGATCCTCCCGAATCGGTGGATTCTGCTCCGGTTCTGGCTTCAGGGCTTGGCACGGCGTTTGCTAAACCTGTCGTGACCACCGAGCCGGGAGACCGCCCATGGCCATCGACGCCACCACCATCGACAGCAGCGCCGTTCAGCGTGCGGTGCCGCGCGAGAAGGCGTCGCCGGTCATCAACGACGGCCACAATGGCGGTCCGGTGGAAATCCAGGGCGACATGTCCTTCTGGGACTTCCTGGACATCATCAACCCGCTCCAGCACATCCCGATCGTCAGCACCGTCTATCGCGAGATCACCGGCGACACCATCCAGCCGTCCATGCGGATCATGGGTGACATGCTGTATGGCGGCGTGATCGGCGGCATGGCCTCCATCGCCAATGCGGTGATCGAACAGGCGACCGGTCAGGATGTGGGTGAAACTGTCATGGCCTCGCTCGGCTTTGGGGGAGGTGACCATCCCGCCGCCTCCACCGCCGTCGCGGACGCCTCGGGGGGGCCGGCGGCGTCCGGCTCCCCAGAGGCGCAGCAGCAGGCGCCCGGCGCCGGGCTTGCCGCGGCGCTGGCCGCCGCCAAGCCGGCCGACCTCGCCTCTGCACCATCGCCGGCTCCCTCTGCCACCGGACAGCCGATCCGCCTTGCGGCGGCTTCGCCGGCCGCTGCCAGACCCGCCGCCGCGTCGGCAGAAGCCTCGCCGACGCTCACCGCCCAGCTTGCCGCGGGCGCTGCCCCGCACCCCAGCAAGATGCCGGCGCGCGATACTCCGCTGGCCAGCTCGGCTCTGGCGAAGCACAGTGCCCCCCGCTACGCGGCGCCGGCACCGGGAGCGGTGACCGCTTCCGCCCGCGCCATCGGCGCCACGGCGGCCAATGGTGGCCAGCCGGCCTCCGCTCAGCCGGCGCAGGGCCAGCCGGGCGATTCTGCGCCGGCCGCGTCACCGGCTGCCGGGCAGGCTCCGGTCACGCCGGACATGCTGTCGGAGACGATGATGCGCAATCTGGCGAAGTATGAGCAGTCGCGCAAAGCGGCGCAGACGGCCACCAGCACCACGCGGGTTTCGGGATGACCATCGAGATCATCGTGACGCCGGATCGCCCAGGCACCGACAAGGTCGGACCTGAGGGCGTCGGGCCGGTCACCACCGGCCGCCTATGCTGGCCGGGTGGGGAGGCGCCCTGCGTGCTGGGGCGAGGCGGTGTGCGAAGCGACAAGCGGGAGGGCGACGGCGCCACCCCCGTCGGCCGGTTCCCGCTGCGCCGCGTGCTGTGGCGTGCCGACCGGCTGCCGCCGCCGGAGACCGGGTTGCCGCTCCACCCCATTGCCGAGCAGGATGGCTGGTGCGATGCACCGGAGGATCCCGCCTACAACCGGCCCGTCGTCCGTCCTTATCCCGCCAGCCACGAGGAGATGTGGCGGGACGATCATGTCTACGACATCGTGGTGGTGATGGGGCACAATGACGACCCGGTGATGCCGGGAATGGGCAGTGCCGTGTTCCTGCACCTCGTCCGTCCCGACCGGACGCCGACCGCCGGCTGTGTCGCGTTGGCACCCGACGATATGCTCCGGCTGTTGAAGGACTGCGGGCCGGGCAGCGCGCTCAGCATCGCCAACCCAGGCGCCTGATGCCGCTGCCGAACACCGGGCCAAGCCTTATTGGGCCGGGTAGGGGCGAGCGCCGAAGATTGCCGTGCCAACCCGTACATGGGTGGCGCCGAAGCGGACGGCGGTCTCGTAATCGCCGCTCATGCCCATGCTGATTTCCGACAGACCCAGCCGGCGCGCCATTTCGGCCAGCAGGGCGAAATGCATGGCAGGCTCCTCGTCCACCGGCGGGATGCACATCAGCCCGGTGACCGGCAGGCCCAGCCGGTCGCGGCAGTCGGCCAGGAACGCCTCGACCTCCGCCGGAGCGATTCCCGCCTTCTGCGGCTCCTCGCCGGTGTTCACCTCGATCAGGCAGCGCGGCCGGCGGCCGGATTTCTCCATTTCCTCCGCCAGCGCCTCGGCCAGCTTCGGGCGATCCAGGGTCTGGATCACGTCGAACAGCGCGACGGCATCCTTGACCTTGTTGGTCTGGAGTGGCCCGATCAGGTGCAGTTCCAGGTCGGCGAAACGCTCCTTCAGCGCCGGGAACTTGGCCTTGGCCTCCTGCACGCGGTTCTCGCCGAACACGCGCTGGCCGGCGGCAAGCGCTTCCTCCACCGCTTCTGCCGGATGGGTTTTCGACACCGCGACCAGAGTCACGGCATTCCCGCCACGCCCGCAGGCGGATGCCGTCTCTACGATGGCACGCCGGACCGAGTCGAGACGTGCCGTCACGCTGTCCGCAACCGTGGAACCGCCTGCTTCGGCGCCGGTTTGCGTATCTTTGCCAGTGCCCTGCGTCGTCGTCATGGCCGCCCCCAATCCGGTCGCTGCGGGTGTACAGCGCTTCCGCGGCGTGTTAGCGGACGGTCCGCGGAAACGCAAGCGCCCCAAGCGACCATGCCCGACGCATCCACATCGCCGGCGGATCGCCGGCGCGGGTTTCGTCATCGTTTCGCATATCGAGGAGACCTCCGCATGCGGAGTCCGTTTCGTTCCCTGCTCTCCGCCCTGACGCCGGCCGTCCCTGCCGGCCTGTTCGTCGCCGCAGTGGCCGTCTGGTGCGTTGCCGTTCCCGCCGCCGGCCCCGCCCATGCCGAAGATCATCCGAAGCAGGCCCCCAAGGCCGCCGCCCCGGCGAAGCCCGGTGCCAAGCAAGGCAAGGCCAAGGTCATGCTGGGATCGCCGATGACCAAGGTCCGCTTCAGCGAGCCGGCCTACCCGCTGACCGACGACGGCACCTATCGAAGCTTCATGGACAAGGTCCTGGACGAATACGGCCGCCGCTGCGTCCGGCAGGAACAGTTCGGCTGGGAGGTCGCAAAGGACGATCAGGAGCGGCTGGACTACATCTTCCAGGGGACCATGGCGAACTACGGCCGCATGGGCTACCTGCTGGGCGAAATCCATCCCAAGTCGGTCACCGATTCGGAGACGATCGTCTTCCTGGGCGACCGCGACAAGGAGCGCTACCTGCTGGTCTGGACACCGCTGGAGTCGTCGGTGCTGTTCATGCTGTGCGATACGACGGACAAGGGCGCCAAGACGGCTCCCAAGAAATAAGCCGGTCCCGGACAACGACGTAGGGCGACGGATTTCTCCGTCGCCCTTTTCGTATCCGCCGTCGGAAACCTGCCGTTCAGAAGGCGAAGCGGGTATCCCACAGGACGATGTTGGCGTCGTTGTTCACGCCGCCGACCTTGTTGTCGAGATAGCTGTATTCCAGGCCCGTGGTCAGACCCGGCGCAACGGTGTAGGTCACACCGGCCTGCCAGACATGGGCGCGGGAGTTCAGGCCGGCGAAGTCGCTGTCGATGCCCTTGGCGTCGGTGTAGGTGGCGGCCAGGATCACCGAACCGAAATCGTAGTTGGCGCCGACGATCCAGACCTGCTGGTCGTCCACGCCGCGGGTGCCCTTGGCATAGCCGCTGTCGCCGCTGAAGGCGTAGCTGCCGCCGACCTTGAAGCCGGCATAGGATAGGTTTGCGCCGACATGGACCGAGGACAGATCCTCGAGTTGGCTGGCTGCCTTGGCGAACTGATAGGCCGCGCTCGCCTCCAGGCCGACACCGCCGAACTCGCCCTTGTAGGTGGCCTGGACTTCACCCATGTCGCGATAGGCGGTGCTGTTCTTGCGGCGGTTGATGTCGGTGTTGCTGCTGCCATAGACCGGCGTGTAGGCGGCGCCGACCTGGAAGCCGGCAAAGCTCGGCGTGAGGTAGATGATCTTGCTGCTCGCGTCGCCCGACTCCAGCGTGCGCAGGCTTCCCAGCACATAGGGCGCGCCGTTGGCGTTCGCGTAGTAGTTCAGGAACTGCGCGTCCGGCGAGCCTTCGATGCCTTCGACGTTCGGGCCGATGATGCCGTATTCGTCCGACAGGCCATTGATCACACCGGCCTGGATGGTGCCGAACCCGCCATTCACGAACATGAATGCACGGTCGCTGTCGGTGGCGCGATTGTTGTTGGTGCCGCCGGCGGCGCGCAGGCGCAGGCGGGCGCCGTATTCCAGGCCGTTGTCGGCCTTGGCCGTCGGGGTGACGGTCAGCCGGAAGCGGTTGGCGAACTCGGTCTTGCGCAGGCCGGCGTTGTCGTCCTGGTCGACATAGGCGCCCTGGAAATAGGCGTCGCCGCCCAGCAGGATGTCGAACTTGGATTGGGCCGAAGCAGAGCCGCAGCCGGCGGCGAAGGCAACGGCGGCGCAGCCAATGACGAGAGAACGCTTCATGGATGTCATCCTCGGTGCATGCGTCCCGTCAGATTGGGGCGCGAGCGGTATCTTGTGACCCCAGACTTAGTCCCGCTACTGGCACTCCGACAAGTAGCCGCAGGGATGGAAGTCACCTCATTCCAAGAACAGTGACGTGAAAAGCACGGGCCCCCGGATCATGTAAATCCGTATATCAAATACTTGCCGATTTATTGGATTCTACGGCCAGCACTCTTGCGAGGAGGGGCTACCCATTTCGGGGGGGCGGGGCAGGTCGGTTCGGTAAGCCCAGGATTATCAGTGGATCGGAAAATAAACAAAAAAAGAGGCGGCGGATTTCTCCGCCGCCTTCACGTTTGCTGCCAGGAACCCGTCCCTTAGAAGGAGAAGCGGGTGTCCCACAGAACGATGTTGGCGTCGTTGTTGCGACCGCCGGACTTGTTGTCGACGTAGCTGTATTCCAGACCCGTGGTCAGGCCCGGGGCCACGGCGTAGGTCACGCCGCCCTGGTAGACGTGGGCGCGGGCGTAATCGGCCGCGGAGAAGGCGCCGGTGCCGACGTTGGCGCCCTTGGCGTCGGTGTAGGTGGCGGCCAGGATGACCGGGCCGATGGTGTACTGGGCACCGACCAGCCAGACCTGGTTGTCATCAACGCCGGTGTGGCCCTTACGGTAGCCGCTGTCGCCGCTGAAGGCATAGCTGCCGCCGATGGCGAACGGACCGAAGGTGACGGTGGCGCCGGTGTGGACCGACGACAGGTCTTCGAAGCCGGTCGGGGCCTGGGCGAACTGGTAGGCAACGCTGGCTTCCAGGCCAACGCCGCTGAAGGCGCCCTTATAGTAGGCCTGAACTTCACCCATGTCGTTGTAGGTGACGTTCTTGCGGCGCTCGATGTTGGTGTTGCTGCTGCCGTAGGTCGGGGTGTAGGCGGCGGACAGCTTGAAGCCGGCGAAGCTCGGGGTCGAGTAGACGATCTTCGTGCTGGCGTCGCCCGACTCGAGCGTGCGCAGCGAACCGACAACGTACGGCAGCGAGGTCACGCCGTAATAGTTGAACACCCAGCCGTCCGGGCTGCCCGAGATGCCGTCGACGTTCGGGCCGATGACACCCGAGTCGTCCGACGGGCCGTTCACGACACCGGCCTGGATCGAACCGAAGGAGCCGTTCACGAACATGTAGGCGCGGTCGGCGTCGGTCTGGCGGTTGTTGTTGGTGCCGCCCGAGGCGCGCAGACGCAGGCGGGCGCCGTATTCCAGGCCGTTGTCAGCCTTGGCCGTCGGGGTGACGGTCAGGCGGAAGCGGTTGGCGAATTCGGTCTTGCGCAGGCCGTTGTCGTTGTCCTGGTCGACATAGGCGCCCTGGAAGAAGGCGTCGCCGCCCATGATGACGTCGAACTTCGACTTGGACTGGGCCGAGGCGGTGCCGCAGCCGGCGGCGAGGGCAACGGCGGCGCAGCCGATGACGAGAGAGCGCTTCATGGATTGTCCATCCTTATGCGTACGCCCCGTTTTGGCCGGGAGCGGTCGGTTGTCTTTGTCCCCAAGACTTAACCGCCTACCAATTACTCCGGCAAGAGGCAAACTGCGGTGCTCTTTCGCATTCGCAACACAGTTGCAACAAAAACACACTCATAACTGGTTGGAATGATTGCAAAATCCAAGAGTGGCTGAATTCTGGTCTTTAGATAGGACGAAAATCAGGCGGATTGCCTACAAAGTTAGCAAGAGAAAGGCCGACAAGAAAAAAGGCGGTGGCCGAAGCCACCGCCCTTTCCATCCGTTGCCGGACGTTCGATCGAAAGATCGATTAGAACGCCAGGATCGAGCGGACCAGGACGACGTCGCCCTTGTCGTCGCGGAGCGAGGCGTCGTTGTCCAGCTTGAAGTGGTCGTACTGAGCCTGGACGGTCAGGCCCGGAGCGACGGTGTAGCCGACACCGATTTCGTAGACCTGCAGCTCGCGGTCACCGGCGGTGAAGAACGAACCGGCGTCCTTGCCGTTCTTGTAGTTGGCACCGACAACGATCGGGCCGGCGGTGTACTGAGCGCCGACAACCCAGTTGCGGGTGTTCTCGGTGGCAACGCCCGGACGCTTGTTCTGGCCCGACTTGCCGTAGTCGATGTAGCCGCCGCCGATGGCGAAGCCGGCGTAGCCGACCTGAGCGCCAGCCTGCCAGGCGTTCAGATCCTTGTAGTTGGAACCGACGACGTCGTCGACGGCGCGGCCCCAGTTGTAGCCGGCGCTGGCCTTAACGGTCACGCCGCCGAAGGTGTTGTTGTAGTTGGCGCCGACTTCGACGATGTCGGTGTAGGTGCCAGCGCCGCCAGCGGCGAACGTGCCAACCGGCTTGACGCGGTTGACGTCGGTGGCCGAGCTGTCGTTACGCGGGGTGTAGCTGGCGCCGATCTGCAGGCCGGCGAAGCGCGGCGAGAAGTACACGATCTTGGTCGAGTTGGCTTCCGCCACCAGCGACTGGGTGATGATCGTGTTGCCGTTGGTGACGGTGCTGGCGGCGCCGCTGTTCAGACCGTTGGCGGTCGTGCCGATCCAGGCCGGCAGGGCGTCGTAGATGCCGAGCGGCAGGTAGTCGAGCGGGGCGGTCGTGTAGGTCTCGTCGTTGAACGAGTTGGTCACGCCGAGGCGGACCTGACCGAAGGAGCCCTGCGCGAAGATGTAAGCGCGGTCGGCGTCGGTGTTGCGGGCGTTGTTGGTGCCAGCGTTGGCACGCAGACGCATACGCGCACCGTACTCCAGGCCGTTGTCGGCCTTGGCGGACGGGATGATGTTGATGCGCATGCGGTTGCGGAATTCGGTCGAACGCAGGCCGGAGTCCAGATCCTGATCGACGTAGCCGGCTTCGAAGTAGGCGTCGCCGCCGACCTTGACTTCGAACTTGGCCTGGGCGTTGGCGGCGCCAGCGCCGAGGGCGAGAGCGGCGGCGGCAGCGCCGGCCAGCAGATAACGGGTCATGATTTTTGCCTCCATCCTGGCAGCAGATGTTTCAGCCTGGTTGACGTCCTGGCTGAGACTTTCGTACGCACCCCCGCCCTTGCCAGCAAGCGGCAAATCTCTGGGATTGCTGCATTGGGGGGACAGTGTGTCGCACGGAGCACACTAAGAAGGACCCCCTTGGCGAGCCCGCAACAGTGCAACCCGGCAGGCTTCGCCTGTTGTCGCCCTGTCGTGACAGGGTGGGGCAAAGACGCTTCCGCTGTTGCGTGGTGCCGTCCACTTATGGTCTGTTCACCGGCATTCCGCGCGTGACTCGCGCGCGGCAACCCCATTTCTGAACCGGGTTCCCGACCATGCGCCGTTCGACCGCCCTTCGCCTTGTCCCTGTACTGCTCGCGGCCTCCGTCTCGATCGCCGGCTGCGCAAGCTGGGGCGGCAAGACCGAAACCGTCGAAGAGCAGATGAAGAACAAGGACTACAAGTTCGGCAGCCTGCTCGGCACCGACGGCGGTCTGAACCTGTTCGGCAAGAACAAGCGCGGCGGCGACCAGGACACGGCCGGGGGAATCGGCGTGAACAGCTTCCTGTGGCGCGCCTCGCTCGACACCCTGTCCTTCATGCCGATCGCCTCTGCCGATCCGTTCGGCGGCGTGATCCTGACCGACTGGTACACCCCGCCCGATTCACCGAACGAGCGCTTCAAGGTCAACCTCTACATCATGGACCGCCAGCTGCGCGCCGACGGCGTCCGGGTGTCGGTGTTCAAGCAGCAGCGGACCGGCAACGACTGGCGCGACATCACTGTCGGGCCGGAAACCGCCGGCACCCTGGAGGATGCGGTGCTGACCCGCGCCCGCCAGCTTCGCGTGGCGCAGAACGCAGTCGCCGGCTGACGCGGCGGCCGGTCCCTCGGGCGGCCTCTCGGCAGCTCCCGGGCTTTCGAGCATCTGATACAACGGAAAACGGCGTCGCGCTCATGTCGCGTTACAATGTCAAGGAAACCGAGGCGAAGTGGCAGGGCGTGTGGGACAGCAAGGGCTGTTTCACCGCGCGCGAGGACGCCTCCCGGCCCAAATACTATGTGCTGGAGATGTTCCCCTATCCCTCGGGGCGCATCCACATGGGTCATGTCCGCAACTACACCATCGGCGACGTGATCGCGCGCTTCAAGCGCGCCAAGGGCTTCAATGTCCTTCACCCGATGGGTTGGGACGCTTTCGGCCTGCCGGCCGAGAACGCCGCGCTGGAGAAGAAGGTCCACCCGGCCGCCTGGACGCGCGAGAACATCGCGACCATGCGCGGGCAGCTGAAGACGATGGGCCTGTCCATCGACTGGGACCGCGAGATCGCCACCTGCGACGTGGAGTATTACCGCCACGAGCAGAAGATGTTCCTGGATTTCCTGAAGGCGGGCCTCGCCTATCGTAAGGAATCCTGGGTGAACTGGGACCCGGTGGACAACACCGTTCTTGCCAACGAGCAGGTGATCGACGGCCGCGGCTGGCGCACCGGCGCGCTGGTGGAGAAGCGCAAGCTGTCGCAGTGGTTCCTGAAGATCACCGCCTATGCCGAAGACCTGCTGAAGGGCTTGGAGACGCTGGACCGCTGGCCCGAGCGCGTCCGCATCATGCAGGAGAACTGGATCGGCAAGTCCACCGGCGTTCGCTTCCGCTTCAAGATCAAGGGACGCGAAGACGAGCTTGAGGTGTTCACCACCCGCCCGGACACGCTGTTCGGCGCCTCCTTCGCCGCAATCTCGCCGAATCACCCGCTGGCCGCCGAGCTTGCCGCGTCCAGCCCGGAACTGGCCGAGTTCATCGCCGAGTGCAACCGGCTGGGCACCAGCGAGGAAGCGATCGAGACGGCGGAGAAGCGCGGCTTCGACACCGGGCTGAAGGTCGTGCATCCCTTCGACCCGTCTTGGGAACTGCCGGTCTATGTCGCCAACTTCGTGCTGATGGAATACGGCACGGGCGCCATCTTCGCCTGCCCGGCGCATGACCAGCGCGACCTGGATTTCGCCCGCAAGTACGGTCTGCCTGTCCGCCCGGTGGTGATCCCGGCCGATGCCGACCCGTCTGCCTTCGAGGTCGGGACCGAGGCCTACACCGGTCCCGGCGTGCTGCGGAACTCCGCTTTCCTCGACGGACTCGACACCGAGTCGGCGAAGGAGGAGGCCGGCAAGCGGTTGGAGGCGGCGGGGCAGGGCGAACGCACCACCCAGTACCGCCTGCGCGACTGGGGCGTGTCCCGCCAGCGCTATTGGGGCTGCCCGATCCCCGTCATCCATTGCGAGTCGTGTGGCATCGTTCCGGTTCCTGACGACCAGCTGCCGGTCGTCCTGCCGGAGGATGTGACCTTCGACAAGCCCGGCAATCCGCTGGATCACCACCCGACCTGGAAGCACACCAGCTGCCCGACCTGCGGCAAGCCGGCGCTGCGCGAGACGGACACCTTCGACACCTTCATCGAGTCGTCCTGGTATTTCGCCCGCTTCTGCTCCCCGAAGACCGAGGATGCGGCCTTCACCCGCTCGGCGGTCGATTACTGGCTGGGCGTCGACCAGTATATCGGCGGCATCGAGCATGCGGTCCTGCATCTGCTCTACAGCCGTTTCTGGACGCGCGCGCTGAAGACCTGCGGCTACCTGAACCTGGACGAGCCGTTCACCGGCCTGTTCACCCAGGGCATGGTCAATCACGAGACCTACAAGGACGCCGGTACCGGCGCCTGGCTGGCTCCGACCGACCTGACGAAGAACGACAAGGGCGAGTGGGTCCGGGCCGACAGCGGCGCGCCGGTCAATGTCGGCCGCGTCGAGAAGATGTCGAAGTCCAAGAAGAACGTGGTGGATCCGGCGCACATCATCGGCACCTATGGCGCCGACGCCGCCCGCCTGTTCATGCTGTCCGACAGCCCGCCGGAACGCGATCTGGAATGGACCGAGGCTGGCATCGACGGGGCTTGGCGCTATATCAACCGCCTGTGGCGGATGATGACCGAGGCGCCGGTGGAACTGCCGGCTGCCGGCACGCCGAAGCCCGAGTCGTTCGGCCCGAAAGCCGAGGCCGCCCGTCGTCTGGTCCACAAGACCATCGCCGGTGTGTCGGAGGATCTCGACAAGTTCCGCTTCAACAAGGCGGTCGCCCGTGTCCGCGAGCTGTCCAACGCGCTCGGTGAACTGGATGGCAAGGGTGACGGCGAGGGCTGGGTCCTGCGCGAGGGCTTCGAGTCGCTGGTGCGGCTGCTCGGTCCGATGATGCCGCATCTGGGCGAGGAGCTGTGGGCGCAGCTGGGCCATGCCAGCCTGCTGGCCGACCAGCCCTGGCCGGAGGCCGACCCCGCCCTGGTGGTGGAGGACAGCGTCAAGGTCGCGGTCCAGGTCAACGGCAAGCTGCGCGCCACGCTGGAGCTGCCGCGCGACATGGACAAGGATGCGGCGGAGCAGGCGGCCCTTGCCGATGTCAACGTCCAGCGCGCCATGGACGGCAAGCCGGCGCGCAAGGTCATCGTCGTCCCGAACCGGGTGATCAATGTCGTCGTCTGATCCCAGATCGATCCGCCAGGGCTCGTTCCTCCGGAGCCCGCTCCATCGGGCCACACTCCGTCAGGCCATGGCGCGGGGGCTTTTCACCCTCGCGCTCGGCCTGTCCGCCGTGTCCCTGTCGGGCTGCGGGTTCCAGCCGCTCTATGGCGGCAAGGGCATCGGGGCCGCCGCATCGGAGCGGCTTATGGAGGTCGACATCGCGTCGATTCCCAACCGGGAAGGGCAGAAGCTTCGCAACCTGCTGATCGACAACTTCTATCCGTCGGAACGGCCCAGCAATCCGCGCTACCTGCTGGACGTGTCGCTGTCGGCCTCGGAACAGAAGCTCGCCTTGCAGAAGGACGCCACCGCGGTGCGCGCCCAGCTGCTGGTCAATGCCCCCTATCGGCTGACCGATACCCAGACCGGGCAGGTGGTGTTCCAGTCCAGCTCGCGTTCGATGGTCAGCTACAACACGCTGGAGCAGCATTACGCCGCCATCGCGACGGTGCAGAACGCCTATGACCGGGCGCTCGAGGACATCTCCAACGACATCACCACCCGCGTCGCCATGTTTCTCGGCCGCGGGTCCTGACCGGCCGGGGGTGCGCGGGTGAAGCTCCAGCCCAAGGCGATCGACGGTTTTCTGCGCAGCCCGGACCGCAAGGTTCGGGCGGTGCTGCTTTATGGCCCCGACTCGGGTCTCGTCCGTGACCGCGCCCAGACGCTGGGCAAGACGGTGGTGCCGGACCTGTCAGACCCCTTCCGCGTCGCCGAGTTCCTGGGGCGCGCCATCGCCGACGATCCGGCGCGGCTGATGGATGAGGCGGCAGCAATCTCCTTTACCGGCGGTCGGCGCCTGATCCGCGTCCGCGATGCCGAGGACAATGCCACCGCCGCCTTTGCCGCCTTTCTGGAAAACCTGCCGCCGGGCGACAGTCTGGTGGTGGTCGAGTCGGGCGACCTGTCGGCCCGCTCCAAGCTGCGGCTTCTGTTCGAGGGAGACGATGCCGCCGCCGCCATCCCCTGCTATGTCGAGGAGGAGGCGTCGCTCGGCCGCGTCATCGCCGACATTCTGCAGGGCCACGGACTGACCGCCGATCCGGACGTGCTGAGCTTCCTGGCCGGCAACCTCGTCGGCGACCGCATGGTGGCCCGCGGCGAGGCGGAGAAGCTGGCGCTTTACATGGGCAGCGAGAAGCGCGTGCGTCTGGAGGATGCCCAGGCCTGCATCGGCGACAGCGCTGCCCTGTCGATGGACGAGCCGGTGTGGGCGGCGGCGGAGGGTGACTTCGCCACGCTCGACCGCTCGCTGGCGCGGCTGTTCGCCGAGGGCACCTCGCCGGTGCCGATCCTGCGCGGCGCCCAACGCCATTTCCAGCGACTGCAACTGCTCACCGCCCTGGTCGCTGCCGGCAAGTCGCCGGAGGCCGCCGTCGAGTCGCTGCGCCCGCCGGTCTTCTTCAAGCTGAAGACCCGGCTGGTCCGCCAAGCCCGCCACTGGTCGCCGGGCCATGTCCGTCAGGCGCTAGAGCGGCTTGTCGATGCCGAGGCCGACTGCAAGCGCACCAACATGCCGGACGAGACCCTGTGCGCCCGCGTGCTGTTCCAGCTCGCCTCGCTGGGGGCCCGGCGCTGAAAGATGGCGCTGACTTGACCGTTGGGTGCGGCGCGCTATCTGGCGGAGCATGAGCGACGCCACTTACACCGCACCACCCCCCACCCCCCTCCGGGGCCGCTGGTGGCAACCCCTGCTGTTCTGGATCATCGTCAACGCCTGGGGCTTCGTCGAGCGGGGCGGGCAGCCCTTTGCAGGGCACCACCCGTCGCCCTTGCAGCCGCCGGGCTGGGTCTTCCCGGTGATGTGGTTCACGCTGAATGTCTTTCAGATCTGGGGTGACATCCGCCTGATCGACCCGGCACGGCGAATCCGCAGCCGCAGGCTTCTGATCGGCCTCCAGGCGGTGACCTGGGCGATCTACGCCACCTTCAGCCTCGTCTATTTCACGCTGGGCAGCTCGATCCTCGCCGCGGCCTGGACGGTATGCTTCTTCGTCATCACGTCGATCTGCATCGCGCTGGTGGCACGTGACGACCGCAGCATCGCGCTGATCTGGACGCCGCTGATCCTGTGGACCGGCTTCGCCTCGGTGGTCGGTATCCACAACGCCTTCATCAACCCCGACCCGCTGTTCGGGACCCCAGCTCTCTGGGGATAATACCCGGATAAAAAACTTGCGCAGAATATCACCCGGGTATAATAAGTCGGGGATTGACGATTTGCGTGGGGAGAAGGGGTGTGGCGGCCAATGTTGGAAAAGAGGATCGTAAGGCGGCGGTGGAGGCCTACAAGGAACGCAAAAGCGTGGCAGGCGTGTTCGCCATCCGTTGCGGGATCACCGCAACGGTATGGGTGGGCGGCACGCCTGATATTGACAAGATCCAGAACCGCCTCTGGTTCCAGCTGAAGATGGGCGGTTGCCCGCATCGTAGCCTGCAGGCTGCCTGGAAGGCCCATGGCGCCGGAGCGCTCACGTTCGAAATCGTCGAGCGGCTGGAGGACGAGGAACTTGCCTTCGCCCGTGCCGCCGCACTGAAGGCGCGGGTCTCCCATTGGGTCGCGGCTTTGCGGGCGGAAGCGATCTGAGGGTGGGCGCTCAGCCGCGGTAGTCGTGAACGCGGCCGGTGAAATCGGTCACACGATAGCGGTTTCCGTCCTCCGCTTCGATCCAGGCCGGGGCGGCGGGGGCCTTGCCATGGCCGCCGGGAATGTCGAGAACGTAGGTCGGCTGGCACAGGCCGGACAGTTTTCCGCGCAGGCCGGTCACCAGCGCCTGACCCTCCGCCAGCGTCGGGCGGAAATGGCTGGTGCCGGCGGCAAGGTCGGGATGGTGCAGGTAATAGGGCTTCACCCGGTTGCGCACCATCCCGCGGAACAGTGCCTCCAGCGCGGCATGGCTGTCGTTGATGCCCTTCAGCAGCACGGTCTGGCCGACCAGCGGGATGCCGGCCTCCACCAGCCGGGCGAGGGCCGCCCGCACCGGCGGGGTCAGCTCGTCCGCATGGTTGATGTGGACGGCGACCCAGGTGGCGAGGTCCGGGGCGGTCAGCGCCTCCACCAGTTTCGGCGTGACGCGGTCGGGATCGGCGGCGGGAATGCGGCTGTGCAGGCGGACGACACCGACATGCGGCATGGCCGACAGCGCCTGGACGATCCCGCGCAGACGGCGCGGCGACAGCAGCAGCGGATCGCCGCCGGTGACGACGACCTCCCAGACCTCCTCATGGTCGCGGATATAGGCGAGGGCGGCATCCATCTCCTCGGCGGTCAGCGCCTCGCCGCCCGGACCGACCATCTCGCGGCGGAAGCAGAAACGACAATAGACCGCGCAGGCGTGCAGCGGCTTCAGCAGCACCCGGTCGGGATAGCGGTGGACAATGCCCTTCACCGGACTCCGCGCCACGTCGCCGATGGGATCCTCACGCTCCTCCGGCGTGCTGTATGCCTCGGCCGTGGAGGGGACGTACTGGGCATAGAGGGGATCCTGCGGATCCGTACGTCCGGCCAGCGTCTCGCGCAGGTATGGGGTCAGCGCTACGGCATAGCGGTCGGCGACCGTTCGCACGGCGTCGCCGGCCTCCGGCGTCATCAGCCCGGCGGCCACCAGATCGGAAACGCTGTGCAGGGCCTTCATCGCTCTTTCCCGCTTCGACGGAATGGGTCATCAAGGAAAGCGACCGCTCTTACTCCTGCGAGACCCATGCTGTCGACTCTTCCCCGCCTGATCGGCCATCGCGGCGCCAAGGAAAGCGCCCCGGAAAACACCCTCGCCTCGATCCGCGAAGCTGCCCGCCAGGGCGCCCGCTGGGTGGAGGTGGACGTCATGCTGACCCGCGACCAGCGCCCGGTGCTGATCCATGACGACACGCTGGACCGTACCACCACCGGCAGCGGTGCCGTCCCGCTGCTGGATCTGGCGGAACTGCAGACGCTCGACGCCGGGCGCTGGTTCGATGCCGCTTTCGTCGGTGAGCGCGTGCCGACGCTGGAGGAGGCGGTGGCGCTGGTCCATGAGCTTGGCCTTGGCCTGAACCTGGAGATCAAGCCCTATCCGGGGCAGGAGGAGATCACCGCGGAGGTGGCGCTGAACATCCTGCGGCCGCTGTGGCCGGCCGGCCGGCCGCTTCTGCTCTCCAGTTTCGAGGTGCCGTGCCTGGAGGTGGCTCAGCGCCTGTGGCCGGAAATCCCGCGCGGCTATCTGCTGTGGGACCCGCCGGCGGACTGGTCGGCCATCGCCGACCGCATCGGGGCGGCGACTCTCAACGTCCATCAGGATCGCCAGACGGCGGACAGCGTGGCGGAGTACCGCGCCACCGGCCGTCCAGTGCTTGCCTACACCGTCAACGACGCGGAACGCGCCCGGACTCTGTTCGACTGGGGCGTGTCTGCGGTCTTCACCGACGCGCCCGGCCGCTTGGACGCCGAACTGGCGCAGGATGCCTGATGGGGAGCCCGAAGATCCGCCGGGGGACCGGTCGATACGCTGACGCTTCCGTTCGCGGCTGCGGTAATTCATGAACGTTTTTTGCGCGAGGGGATGAATCCGCTCGTAGGGCGCGCCAATTCCTCATATATAGAACCGCACTGGCGATCCCGCCGGAACCCACGCGGATTCCGGCGGAGCTTTTCGTCGTCCGGTAGTCCGCCGCTTTGGTCCGGCGTCCCACGGGATGCCACGTTCGGTCTTTGGAGGGTTCGTTGAAGGCGTTGAAGCCGTTGCCGATGTCCGGCCGGGAGGTTCTGCCGCTCGTCGAGGGTGGCAAGGGTATTGCCGTTTCCAACGGCGAAAGCTCCGGTGCCTGGGCGGCTGCCGGCGGGATTGGCACCTTTTCGGGTGTCAACGCCGACAGTTACGATGAGAACGGCAACCTTCTGCCGCAGATTTACAAGGGCAAGACCCGGCGTGAGCGCCATAACGAGCTGATCGCCTTCGGCATCGAGGGCGGCATCGCCCAGGCGCGCATCGCGCACGAGACGTCGAACGGCAATGGCCGCATCCACATGAACGTCCTGTGGGAAATGGGCGGCGCCGAGCATATCCTGCATGGCGTGCTGGAAGGTGCCCAGGGCATGATCCATGGCGTCACCTGCGGCGCCGGCATGCCTTACAAGGTTGCCGAGATCGCCGTGAGCTACGGCGTCCATTACTATCCGATCGTCTCGTCGGCCCGCGCCTTCCGCGCGCTGTGGCTGCGCGCCTACCATAAGTTCCGGGACCATCTCGGCGGCGTGGTGTACGAGGATCCGTGGCTTGCCGGCGGCCACAACGGCCTGTCCAATTCCGAGGACCCGCAGAAGCCGGAGGATCCGTTCCCCCGCGTCCTGGCCCTGCGCCAGATGATGAACAGCTTCGGGCTGAATGACACCCCCATCGTGATGGCGGGCGGCGTCTGGTGGCTGTCGGAGTGGGAGGACTGGATCGACAACCCCGACCTGGGCCCCGTCGCGTTCCAGTTCGGCACCCGTCCGCTGCTGACCCAGGAGAGCCCGATCTCCATGGCATGGAAGCGCAAGCTGGTGGCGCTGCAGCCGGGCGACGTCTTCCTGAACCGCTTCTCTCCCACCGGCTTCTATTCGTCCGCGGTGAAGAACCCCTTCCTGCTGGACCTGATGGCCCGCTCCGAGCGTCAGGTCGCCTATCTGTCCAAGCCGGTGGGCGAGCATTCGGCCGAATTCCCGGTCGGTCCGCGCGGCCGTCCGGTCTACGTGACCGAAAGCGATAAGCAGCGCGCCGAGGGTTGGCTGTCCCAGGGCTTCACCACCGCACTGAAGACGCCGGACAGCACGCTGGTCTTCGTCACGCCCCAGCAGTCGGACAAGATCCTGCACGATCAGGTCGACTGCATGGGCTGCCTGTCGGCCTGCGGCTTCTCCAACTGGGCGCAGAACGAGGAAGGCACGACGGGCAAGCGTGCCGATCCGCGTTCCTTCTGCATCCAGAAGACGCTCCAGGCGGTCAGCCACACCGACGACTGCGAAAACCAGCTGATGTTCGCGGGGCACAACGCCTACCGCTTCGCCAGCGATCCTTACTACAACGACGGCTTCATCCCCACGGTGAAGCAGTTGATCGAACGGATCGCCACCGGCTATTGACCGGTAGCATCCACCGGCCACATCGACCGGACTGGCAAGGCCGTCGGCGGGAAACCGTCGGCGGCCTTTGCATTGTGCCATGACGGGCATTCATCCGGTTCGGGCGGCTCCCCAAACCATGTCTCCATTGACGTCGCTGCGACAATGGCTTGCGTGAGCTTTCCGAATGGTTTTACTCTTAAACAGAATGCGGCCTAGTGCCGCGGTTCCGTTTTGGACTCTGTGTCCGATCCCGATGTCGACAGTACGGGTGCCTCGCCCATGATGACCGCCGAACGCCCCTTCAAGCGAGCCCTCGACCGGCTGAACAGCGCCGGGCTGCGCCCGACCCGCCAGCGTCTCGGCCTTGCCCGCATGCTGTTCGAAGGCTGCGACCGGCATGTCACGGCGGAGCAATTGCATGGCGAGGCGCAGGCTGCCGACCTGCCGGTATCGCTGGCGACCGTCTACAACACGCTGAACCAGTTCACTGCCGCCGGGCTTCTGCGCGAGGTGGTGGTGGAGGCCGGCAAGTCCTACTTCGACACCAACACCAGCGACCATCACCATTTCTTCGTCGAGTCCACCGGCCGCCTTGAGGACATCCCCGCCGACCGGCTTACGGTGCAGAACCTGCCGGCCGCACCCGCGGGCACCCGCATCGCCCGCGTCGACGTGATCGTCCGCCTGATCGAGGACGACGTCTGATCCTGCCCCTTGCCGATGATGGACGGGTGCTCAACCCTCGTCAGGCTGCTGCGTTGGGGCGGGCGTGCGATCGACGAAAGGCCAGCGGATGAAGGCGAAGGCCCAGACCGCCAGGACGTTGAGGTAAGGGAACAGCAGCAGCAGGATCCACAGCGGGCTGCGCCCTGCCTTGGCCAGAACCCAACCGCCGGCGATCAGCATGTACATCGTGACGATGGAGCCGATCAGCAGTTCCCAAAAGCCGAGCTGGATCACCGTCTCCGTCATGCCGTCCTCCGTGCCTTGACCTTGCGCGCCTGCCGGGCCGGCAGCACCGGCCATCGGCTGTGCGCCATCACGCCGATGGGCACCACATGCCCGAGCGGCACCAGGGAGAACAGAGCCCACAGTGGCGAAAAGCCGGCCCGCCGCAGGATGCGCGACATCGGCCAGACGATGGCGATCTGGAACAGCATCAGCCCCAGGAGCGGCCCCTGGGACAGGCTATCGATGAAATCCTGCAGCATGCCCGACGGGATCCTCCTTCACATCGTCGCCGGGCAGAGAAGCGCGGGTGGCGGGCTTTGTCGAGGCAAACTTTTCCCCTGAACTTCTCCTCCAAGCCCCTCGCATGCACGACACCCGGCCGCTGCATCCCTGATGCTGCCCGGATCAGGGGTAACCGAGCGTGAAAATGCCCGCGCCGGCATGCTACAGTTCGCCGCGTCCAGCCCTTCCGGCTTGACTCCTCTCCAGCTTCAGATGCGGCGGACCATTTCCTTTGACGGATCTCTCCGAACCGGACGGTGGCGCACGCGGGACGTGGTGGCGCTTATCCTCTCTGCCGCCCGTCGTCGCGACGCGAATCGGCCTGCTTGTGGCGGTGATTGCCGGATTCTGGCTGGTCGCCTATGCCGACCTTGAACGGGCGCGCGACCGGGCGATCCAGGACGGTTTGCGTCAGACAGTCAACCTGTCGACCCTGCTGGAGGAGGATGCCCGCCGAGTCATGGTCGTGGCCGGCTATACCCTGCGCGGGATGACGGAGAGTGGGCAGATTCCCGCCTACCTGCTTGGTGAGACGCCCGGTGCACCCGGTGCGGACGCAGGGCCGGGATTGGCTCTGCGGACCCTGCTGATCGTAGATCCGGATGGACGGGTCCGGCAGTCTTCCGGCCTGGATGTCCCGGCGTCGATCGCTGGAACTCCGCTGGCTCAGGCGGCGGCCGGCAGGTCAGCGTCCTTCATCGGACCTTATCAGGAGCCGGGTGGCGGCTGGCGCGCGGCAATCGTCCGGCCGCTGGCCGACGGCAGCGGCGTGGCGATGGGACTGCTCGACCTCGACCGTTTCGCCCGTCTTTATGCGACACAGAACATCGGGCCGCGCAGCATCATCCTGCTTTATGGCGAGGATGGGCTGGTCCTTGCCCATTCCCGGTTCAGTGCGCCTCTTGACCAGAACCGTGCCATCTTCGCCAACATCCTGCCCCGCCTGCCCGCGGGCGAGGCTGCAAGGACGCTGTCCGGCTTCGACCCGACTGAGGGGCGCGAGCGGATCGGCACCGTCCGCCGCGTGGGGGGGATGCCCTTCTACGTCTATGTCCGCATCCGGACCGAGGACGTGCTGGCCGGCTGGTACAACGACCGCTGGAAGCGCATCGTCGAAACCGCCGCGGTGTCGGTGGTGGTGCTGTTGCTGGCCTGGCTGGCGCTGCGGCAGCTCGGCCGGCTGGAGACGACGACGCAGGCATTGCGCGCCAGCGAACGGCGGTCGCAGGCGCTGTTCGACAGCAGTTTCCAGATCATGGGGCTGCTGGCGCCGGACGGTCGGGTGCTGGCGCTGAACCGGCCGGCCTGCGCACTGGCCGGCCTGCCGGCCGAAGCGCTGGTCGGACACCGCGCCTGGGAGTTCCGCGGCTGGGCCCGTACGGATGAGTTGGCGGCGGCTTTCCGCCAGTCCATTGAAAAGGCGGCTTCGGGACGCTTCGTCCGTTACGAGACCGACGTGGTCGCCGACGGCCTCACCCGTGTGATGGATGTGACGATCAAGCCGGTCTACGACGACAGGGGCGTCGTCACGGTGCTGGTGGTCGAGGCGCGCGACATCACCGAGCGGGTCGAGGCCGCCGGACGGCTCGCCACCGCGCTCGATCAGGCGGAAGCTGCCAACCGGGCCAAGAGCGCCTTCCTGGCGACCATGAGCCACGAATTGCGCACGCCGCTGAACGCCATCATCGGCTTTTCCGACATCATGCTGCACGAGCTGTTCGGTCCGCTGGGCAGCCCGCGCTACCGCGACTATGCCCGCCACGTGCAGAACAGCGGCCGCCATCTTCTGGAGCTGATCAACGACGTGCTGGACATGTCGAAGCTGGAGGCCGGGCGTTATACGCTGGATGAAAGCTGGATGGAGCCGGCCGAGGCCATCGAGACCTGCCGGGCGCTGGCCGCGGTGCCGGCCGATGCCGGTGGGGTGACGCTGGCGGTCGAATGTCCCTCTGACCTGCCCAATCTGCTTGCCGACGAGCGCGCCTTGCGTCAGGTGCTGCTGAACCTGCTGTCGAACGCGGTCAAATTCACCCCGCGCGGCGGCCGGGTGACGGTGAGTGCGGTGCAGGAGGATGGCCGGATCGCCATCACCGTGCGCGATACCGGCATCGGCATTGCCGCCGACGCGCTGGCCCGCATCCTTGAACCGTTCCAGCAGGCCGATAGCAGCATTTCCGGGCGGTTCGGCGGCACCGGGCTCGGCCTGTCGATCTGCCGCGATCTGATGGCCCTGCATGGCGGCAGCCTGTCCATCGACAGCGAACCGGGCCGCGGCACCGCCGCGACCATCCGTTTCCCCGCCGACCGTACCGGCCGGACGGTTGCGGCGGACGGGTTGCCGGCGTAAGCCTGTCGGCGGTCAGGAGCATCGAAAGGCGGACGACATGATCGGGAATGACGGGAAGCCGGTGTCCAAGGAGAGGTTGCGCGAGCACATCGCCGCCTACAACGGCCAGTCGCGCGGCTCCAAGGAATTCGCAGCGATCCCCCGTGCGCTGGTGACCGTCCTGGACGGGCTGAAACCGGGCAAGACCGGCTATGTCAAATGCCTGGACGGGCAGGTCCAGCTGTCGCGCCGCAAGGACAACAGCGTTTCGGCCGGCTGACAACGGAAAAGGCGCCCTTCCCCGGATCGGGGGGAAGAGGCGCCTTCCATTGGTCTGTCGGACCGTCAGGCGATCAGTGCCTGGCCGCGGCCGCGGCACCGATGCCGGTCTGGGAGCGGACGAACTGGTCCTCGAAGGCCTCGCGTTCGGCACGGGCCGACGCGCTGCTGTCCAGCTTCGACACGACGATGGTGACGATGAAGGCCAGCGTCATCGAGAACAGGGCCGGCTGCTCGTAGGGGAAGATCGGCGCCGGGTTGTTCAGCACCACGACCCACACCGCGTTCGACAGCACCACCAGCGTGACGGCGGAGATCAGGCCGGCGATGCCGCCTGCCAGCGCGCCGCGGGTGGTCAGTCCTTTCCAGTACATCGACAGGATCAGCACCGGGAAATTCACCGACGCCGCGACGCCGAAGGTCAGCCCGACCAAGAAGGCGACGTTCTGCTTCTCGAAGGCGATGCCCAGCACCACGGCCAGGACGCCCAGCACCAGAGAGGCAATCTTGGACACGCGCATCTCCTCGCGCTCCGTCGCCTCGCCCTTGCGGATGACGCGGGCATAGAGGTCGTGGGCAATGGCGGACGCGCCGGCCAGCGCCAGACCGGACACCACCGCCAGGATGGTGGCGAAGGCGACCGCCGACAGGAAGCCCAAGAACAGGTCGCCGCCCAGCGCCTTGGCCAGATGCATCACCGGCATGTTGCCGCCGCCGATCAGCTTGCCGCCGACCTTGCCGCCTTCGAAGAATTGCGGGTCGGTGCCGACGATGGTGATCGCCGCCATGCCCAGGATGCAGACGATCAGGAAGAAGAAGCCGATGAAGCCCGAGGCGTAGAAGACCGACTTGCGGGCCTCGCGCGCGTTGGGGACGGTGAAGAAGCGCATCATGATGTGCGGCAGCGCGGCGGTGCCGAACAGCAGGCCCAGCGACAGCGACACCGCCGACACCGGGTCGGCCAGCAGCGTGCCCGGCCCCATGATCTTCACGCCGTCCTTGTGCGAGGCGATGGCGCTCCTGGCGATGGCCTCCAGGCTGAAGCCGAAGCGCGACAGCGCCAGGAAGGCCAACAGGATGCCGCCCCCCAGCAGAAGCACCGCCTTGATGATCTGCACCCAGGTGGTGGCGATCATGCCGCCGAAGGTGACGTAGACCACCATCAGCACCCCGACCACGATCACCGCGACGTTGTAGTCCAGCCCGAACAGCAGCTTGATCAGCTGGCCGGCGCCGACCATCTGGACGATCAGGTAGAAGCACACCACCGTCAGCGAACCGATGGCGGCGAAGGTGCGGATCTTGCCCTGGTCCAGCCGGTAGGACGCGATGTCGGCGAAGGTGAAGTGGCCGAGGTTGCGCAGCCGTTCGGCCAGCAGGAACAGGATGATCGGCCAGCCGACGAAGAAGCTGATGGTGTAGACGAACCCGTCATAGCCCTTGGCGAACACCAGGCTCGACAGGCCGAGCAGCGTCGCCGCCGACATGTAGTCGCCGGCGATCGCCAGACCGTTCTGGAAGCCGGTGATGCCGCCGCCCGCGGTGTAGAAGTCGGAGGTGGACCGGGTGCGGCTGGCCGCCCAGTAGGTGATGCCCAGCGTCATCACCACGAAGGCGATGAACATGCCGATGGCCGACAGGTTGACCGGCTGCTTTTCCAGTTGCCCGACATCGCCGGCGGCCAGCGCCGGCACGGCGGCGAGGGTGGCAAACAGGGTGGCGGCGCTGGCCGCAAGGAGGATCCGGCGGGCGGTCATTGCAGCGTCTCCCGCGTGATCTCGTCGGTCAGGTCCTGGAAGCGGCCGTTGGAGAAATGGGAATAGACGCCGGTCAGTAGCCAGGACAGGATGATGATGGCGGCCCCGATCGGGAAACCGACGCTGAGCGACGACTCGTCGGACATCGGCTTGTGCAGCAGGCCGGGTGCGAAGGCGACCACCATCATGAAAGCGTAGTAGCCGACCAGTACGACGGCCGACAGGACCAGTGCCAGCCGGCTGCGCTGGCGCACCAGTTCGTGGAATTTGGGGTTCCGGCGAACCCTCTCGTAGACGGGATTGTTGGCGGGGGAGTGCATGTTTCCTCCAGACGCTGAACGTCCTTGTGGTGCCCCGGCCCGAATTGATGGGGCTGGGCTTATGTCCTTCCGGCTAACAAAACACTGTTTCGCAATTTTCCCGGAAATATGACGAATTGTTTCAGTGCAATTCAGGTAACAATTTCACCGATTCGCGTTGAGCCACAGTGGTGAAGCTGGAATGATGACGGAAACTCCACCGCTCCCCGCATCCAGCAATCCCCGTCCGGAAAATGATCCGTTCGCCCCTGTTCCTCCGGCTGTTCTCGGCGATCCTGATCTCGCTCGGGCTGTTCTCCGCGGCGGCCTACGTCTTCTCGGTTCCCTTCATCGAGGAGAAGGCCTACGAGATCGAACGCGACGCCAGCCGCACCATCCTCGACAACGTGTTCGAACTGGTCAGCCGCATCCGCGGCGGGCTGGAAGAGCAGCGGGTGGCGACCGTCGACTCCTACAAGACCCGGCTGCGCGACGTGCTGGAACTGGCCGTCGGCTACATCGAGCATGTCTACACCCGCGCCGACCGCGGCGAGATCACGATGGAGCAGGCACGGCGCGAGGCGATGGAGGGGCTGCATGCCTTCCGCTACGGCAACGGCGACTATGTCTGGGCCATCGGCTACGACTCGGTGATCCTGTCGCATCCGTCGCCGGATTACGAGGGGCGGAAGGCCGACGACCTGCGCGACAATATGGGCCGCCACATCCTGCCCACCATCGTCGCCACCGCCAAGCGCGAGGGGGAAGGCTTCCAGACCTATCCGTGGTGGCGGCCGAACGGCGACGAGCGGGCACCGAAGCTCAGCTTCTTCAAGGATCTTCCCAGGCGCGGCATCATTGTCGGCACCGGCGCCTATCTGGCGGACGTGGACGCCGAGGTGGAGCGGCGCAAGGCCGACGCCATCGAGGATCTGCGCCAAGCCCTGCGCAAGCTGCGCATCGCCCGCACCGGCTATCTCTACATCTTCGATTCGGCGAACCGGATGATCATCCACCCGAACTCGAACATCGAGGGCACGGCCTTCGGCGACCGGCTGAATTCCGCCACCGGGCGTCCCATCGCCGAGGATCTGAAGGTTGCCGCAGCCAAGGGGGTGCCGCTGACCTACCTGTGGGACAAGCCCGACGACCCCGGCAATTATGCGTATGAGAAGATCAGCTGGGTCCGGCATTTCGAGGGGTTCGACTGGTACATCGCCTCGTCGGTCTATGTCGACGAGCTGCGGCGGTCCTCGGTGGTGCTGGGCAACCGCATCCTCGCCATCGGCATGGCGCTGATGGCGGCGGGCAGCCTGCTGGGCTACATCGCCGTCGGGCGGCTGGTCCGGCCCTTGCGCCGGCTGGCCGAAACCGCGGCACAGGTGCGGGCCGGCGACCTCGGCGCCCAGAGCGGCATCCGCCGCAGCGACGAGATCGGGCTGCTGGCCTCCGCCTTCGACGGCATGGTCCGACAGTTGCGCGACACCGTCGCCACGCTGGACAGCCGGGTGCGCGACCGCACCGCCGCATTGGCGGAGGCGGAGACCCGGCAGCGCGTGATCCTGGATGCGATCCCCGCCTGCATCGCCGGACTGGACCGCGACGGCCGGCTGACCTTCGCCAACCTGCGCTGGGCCGAACTGGTCGGGCGCGACAAGGTGGCGGTCATCGGTCGCGATCTGGCGTCGGTGGTCGGGCGGCGGGCGATGACGACGCTCGTCCCCCACCTCGACCGCTGCCTGTCGGGGGAGGTGGTCACCTTCGAATATGCCTTCCCGCGCGACGGCCGCGACTTGGTGACCAAGACCACGCTGATCCCCCATCGCGGGGAGGGCCGGGGCTACGGTACGGGCGGGGAGGGTGCCGTCACCGGTCTGTTTGTCCTGACGCTCGACATCACCGACGAGAAGCAGACCGAGCGCCAGCTGGTGGAAGCGCAGCGGCTGAAGGCGGTCGGCCAGCTGTCCGGCGGGCTGGCGCACGACTTCAACAATCTGCTGTCGATCATCATCGGCAACCTGTCGGCGGCGCGCGACCGCTATGCGGCGGTGGAGGGGCTCGACGCCTATCTGGAGCCGGCCCAGCGCGCCGGCCGCCGCGGCGCCGACATCACCGCCCGTCTGCTCGCCTTTTCCCGCCAGCAGCCGCTGAAGCCCGAGCCCATCGAGCTGTGCGGCCTCTTGCGCGACATGGCGGTGCTGCTGCGCCGGTCCTTCCCCAGCTCCATCGCCATCGGCGTGCCGGAGGAGGGACGGGAGTGCTGGACCATCGCCGACCAGACCCAGCTGGAGAACGCGTTGGTCAATCTCGCCATCAATGCGCGCGATGCCATGCCGGACGGCGGACGGCTCGACATCGCGGTGGGCATCCTCAAGGCGGAAGGCGACCAGTCCTTCGACGAGCCGGTACTGCCCGACGATTATCTGGAAATCCGCGTCACCGACACCGGCACCGGCTTCACGCCGGAGGCACTGGCCCGCGCCGTCGAGCCCTTCTTCACGACGAAGGACCTGGGCTCGGGGCTGGGGTTGTCGATGGTCTACGGCTTCGTCAAGCAGTCGCGCGGCTATCTGCGCATCGACAGCCGGCCAGGGGAGGGGACCTGCGTCACCCTGCTGCTGCCGCGCGCCGAACCGGTGCCCCGCCTGGAGGAGGCCGAAACGGCGACGGCAGAGCCGCAGCCCGGAGGCTGGCCCGGTCAGCTGGCGCTGGTGGCGGAGGACAATGACGATGTCCGGCAGGTGATGCGCCAGCAACTGGTCGACCTTGGTTTCTCGGTGGTGGAGGCGGCGAGCGGCGACGAGGCGGCGGAGCTGGTGGAGCAGATCGACGGGCTGTCGCTGCTGGTCTCCGACATCGTCATGCCTGGTTTGTCAGGAATGGAGCTGGCGCGGCGCGCCCGGCGGCTGCGGCCGACGATGCGGGTGGTTCTGGTCAGCGGATTCGCTGTCGAGTATGGCGACGTCCCCGCCGATGCCGTCATACTGCGCAAGCCATGGGACAAGCGGGACCTGGTGGCGGCCATCGGCCACGCCACTGAACCCGCGCCGGCCTGATAGGATTGGGCCAACAGAACGCACCCATGGAATGCACCTGGAAAAAGCAGGGCAACGAGTGCCGAGGGGAAACGCGCGTGGGACAGAAGAAGCGCATCTATGTGATCGAGGACGAGGCTGACATCCGGCGGCTGGTGGCGGAGGTGCTGGAGGGCTACGGCTATGAGGTGACCGCCTGGGCCAGCGGGCGGGAAGCGCGGACGGCGATCCAGCGCCAAGCGCCAGACCTGTGTCTGGTCGATCTCGGCCTGCCGGACATGGACGGGCTGACCCTTGTGCGTGAGCTGTGGGAGGATGTGCGCTTCGGCGTCATCATCCTATCCGGGCGCGGCGGCACCTCCGACCGGGTGCTGGGACTGGAGCTTGGCGCCGACGATTACATCGTGAAGCCGTTCGAGCCGCGGGAACTGGTCGCCCGCGTCAACAGCGCCATCCGCCGCCGCGAGCAGCTGGCCGGCGCCACCGCCGCTGCGGACACCGCGCGGGCGCGTTTCGGTCCCTGGGTGTTCGATCTGGGCAACCTGACACTGACCGCCGACGACGGTCGGCAGGAGAGCCTGACCGCGGCGGAAGCATCGCTTCTGCTGATGCTGCTGAAAGCGCCCAAGCGCGTGCTGTCGCGCGAGCATCTCCAGGGTCCGGATCAGGATCGCGACGATTTCCCCTATGACCGCAGCATCGACGTCCGCATCTCGCGCATCCGCAAGAAGATCGAGGAGGATCCCCGCGCACCGCGGCTGATCAAGACGGTCTACGGCGCCGGCTACCTGTTCGCCGGCGATGTGAGCTGGTTGCGCTGAAAGAGGCACCTCCGCTGCGTTTGCGCCGCAACAACCTCAATAACAATTGGTCATAATCCTGAGAAAGTTGCGCAAAGCTGATCTGGTACAGGCTGTTTCCAACACCGCCGCGCCCAATGCCGGCGCGCAACAAAGAACCCCTGGGGAGAACGGTCCGATGAGTGAAACTGCCGCCGCAGCGACCGAAGGCGTCGATGTCCGCGCCAATCCGTACGAGCGCGACCTCGACCGCAACGCCGCCAATTTCGTCGCCCTGACGCCGCTGACCTTCCTGGAGCGCGCCGCCGCCGTGTGGCCCGACCGGCTGGCCGTCGTTCATGGCCCGGTGCGCCGGACCTGGGCCGAGACCTTCGTCCGCGTGCGCCATCTGGCCGCAGCGCTGTCCAATCTGGGCATCGGTACCGGCGACACCGTCGCCATGCTGGCCGCAAACACGCCGGAGCTGTTCGAAGCGCATTTCGGCGTGCCGCTGGCCGGGGCCGTGCTGAACGCCATCAACACCCGCCTGGATGCCGAGGCCATCGCCTTCATCCTGAGGCATGGCGAGGCGAAGATCCTGATCGTCGACCGTGAGTTCTCCGGTGTCGCCAAGAGGGCGCTGGCCCTGCTCGACGCGCCGATCCCGGTGGTGGACATCGACGACCCGACCTACAGCGGCGGCGAACTGATCGGCGACCGCGATTACGAGGCCTTCATCAGCGATGTCGGCGCAGAACATCCTTGGGTCTTGCCGGCTGACGAATGGCGGGCCATCGCGCTGAACTACACCTCGGGCACCACCGGCAACCCGAAGGGCGTCGTCTATCACCATCGCGGCGCCTACCTGAACGCGGTGTCGAACGCGCTGTCCTGGAACATGGGCGACGCGCCCGTGTATCTGTGGACGCTGCCGATGTTCCACTGCAACGGCTGGTGCTTCCCCTGGACCATCGCGGTCACCGCCGGCACCGCCGTCTGCCTGCGCCAAGTCCGCCCGGACGCCGTGCTGAACCTGATCCGCGAGGAGCGGGTGACCAACCTCTGCGGCGCGCCCATCGTGCTGAACATGCTGAACAACGCGCCGGCCGAGCTGAAGCAGGGCATCGATCACAAGGTCAAGGTGATGGTCGCCGGCGCCGCCCCGCCCGCCGCCGTCATCGCCGGGATGGAGCGCATGGGCTGGGAGGTCACCCATGTCTACGGCCTGACCGAATGCTACGGCCCGACCGTGGTCTGCGTCTGGCATGACCGCTGGGACGGCCTGTCGCTGGACGAAAAGGCGGCGATCAAGGCTCGCCAGGGCGTGCGCGGCCCGATGCTGGAGGCGGTGGTGGTCGCCGATCCCTTCACGCTGGAGCCGGTGCCCAGGGACGGCCGTACGATGGGCGAGATCATGATGCGCGGCAACAACGTCATGAAGGGCTATCTGAAGAACCCCAAGGCGACCGAAGAGGCCTTTGCCGGCGGCTGGTTCCACACCGGTGACCTCGCCGTCTGGCATGAGGACGGCTATGTCGAGATCAAGGACCGCTCGAAGGACATCATCATCTCCGGCGGCGAGAACATCTCGTCCATCGAGGTGGAGGATGTGCTCTACAAGCACCCCGAGGTGCTGGAGGCCGCCGTCGTCGCCCGCCATGACGAGAAGTGGGGCGAGACGCCCTGCGCCTTCGTCACCCTGAAGGACGGCGCCACCGCGACCGAGGCCGACATCATCGCCTTCTGCCGGTCGCACATGGCCCATTTCAAGTGCCCGCGCACGGTGGTGTTCGGCCCGCTGCCGAAGACCTCCACCGGCAAGATCCAGAAATACGTCCTGCGCAAGCAGACCGAGGGGCTGTAAGGGGGGGCGCATTGCCCTTTCCCTGACCCTTACCTGCATGTCGGCCAAAGCGCCCGCTCTCGCCCCCATCTGACGGGGAAGAGAGCGGGGCAAGACCGTCCCATGCCTGCACGCCGCCCATTTCCAAAGGGACCTGCGCCATGAAGATCCTCTGCGCCGTGAAGCGCGTCGTCGACTACAACGTCAAGATCCGGGTGAAGACCGACCAGTCCGGGGTCGAGACGTCGAACGTGAAGTTCTCGATGAACCCCTTCGACGAGATCGCCGTCGAGGAAGCCGTGCGCCTGAAGGAAGCCGGCAAGGCGACCGAGATCGTGGTGGTGTCCGTCGGCCCGGCCCAGGCCCAGGAGACGCTGCGCACGGCGCTGGCGATGGGCGCCGACCGCGCCATCCTGGTGCAGACCGTCGTCACCACCGAACCGCTGGCCGTCGCCAAGCTCCTCAAGGCGCTCGTCGAGAAGGAGGCCCCCGGCCTCGTCATCCTCGGCAAGCAGGCCATCGACGACGACTGCAACCAGACCGGCCAGATGCTGGCGGCCCTGCTCGGCTGGGGCCAGGGCACCT
>Ga0206116_1000056_pt1 | contig 200555 bp, 195 predicted proteins | sample 3A1Ametagenome_FD_178000 | JGI IMG/M metagenome (GOLD analysis project Ga0206116, IMG submission 178000) | Enriched microbial communities from leaf-cutter ant dump, University of Wisconsin, Madison, United States - 3A1A | ecosystem: Environmental > Terrestrial > Nest > Insects nest > Nest dump...
TATCGTTTTTGTTCCATTGAGATTTTATCAACGTACTTTATCCCTAAAAAATCAAAAATCAAACTATATTGAAGCTGTTGAAAAATTAGCAGCATAAAAAAGAGGCTATCCTTTTCGGACAGCCTCTCAAATCCATCCAATTCAATCGGCTTAAATATTTTAAAAACGGAGCGAAACAACTCTATCGTTTTAAGTACAGAAAATCAATCAAAACCATAAAAAAAGCGTCCCGGTTTGGAACGCTTTTGATTTTAAAATTGTACGGCCTTTTATTTAATCACCGCTTTGGTATTGAACTCAAGCCGTTTTCCTTCTGCTTTGATGATATAGACACCTTTGTTGAACAGGCTGATTTTGACTTCATCCTGCCCGTTTGAATTTTGAATGGTGCTGACCAGTCTTCCGTTCAAATCGTAAACCGAAATTTTTTCAATTGATTTTTCAGGATTCTGAAGTTTGAGTGTTACCTCATTTTTTGAAGAATTATAAACCAATACATCATTTCTTTTTTGAAAATCCATATCAGACACATTCATATTGCCACCCCAAATCATCTGCACAAATTCGGGATGATCTATATACGGATTTCTGTTTCCCTGATGATTGTAATAAATCAGATCGTTGATATCCTTTTCACGCTGGCTCACCGGATCAATCACATGCCACTGAATCAGCATTTCAAGAAAATCCTCACTGAAAACCTGTGTAAAAGTTCCGTCAAACATTGCTTTCACACCGGCATTTGAGCTGTTGTAGAATCCAGTCATTTTGTCCTGATAACAGGTCGCAAAATAAAAATAAGCACGGGCAACATCTCCTTTGAATTCATCAATCGGTTCAAATACAGTGATTGAATTGTTTTTGGTAAATTTTCCCTTCAGCGAACCGTTTTTGGTTTTGCAGGGCATATTGGTAGCTCCGCTGTTGCATGGCGTTGCGCTGCTTCCGTTGGCAACCGTTCCAAAAGCGTAATTGTCTCGCCAGCCGTTCACTTTGCTGTCTGTCGGCCAGATGTGAAATGCGTCTGTGCGCATCGGCAACTCTTCGTCGAAATAAGATTGTGGAATCAGGTGTTCGCGATTGAAGGCATCACCTTCCGAACCGCCCGAACCCATCTGATCGTTAGGATTAAAATTATACGGATCGGTACCGTTGGGATTTTCGGAATAAATATCCAGCACGGTATTGTCATTTTCATAATATTTGTCCTTGAAACCGTTTTTTGGACTGCCCGACTGATAAAGGTCTTTGAGTGCATTGTAACTCTGCACATCGAAATCTCTGATGATGTAAAACAATTTTGTTTTCAGCTCATAACCGGTCAGTCCTTCTGTTCCGTTGTAGTAACCGCTTGGAATCTGGGCAAACATAAGACCCGAAAGAAGAATTCCAAAAAGTGTAAATCTAAATTTATTCATTTTTCAATTTTCTGTATGCACAAAAGTATTAATTTTGGCAGGATTAATTTCCAACAAAAACCTTAAAATAATTTTTCGACAAAACTATTGCAGATATTAAATTTTGTATTAATTTTGCGCACTCATTCGATTTGAATGAAAAACCAAATTAAGTCGGACAAATTCCGGTTTTAAAAGAATTAAAAAACTATGGCAAATCATAAGTCGGCATTAAAGAGAATCAGACAGACAGAAGTCAGAACAGAGAGAAACCGTTATTATCACAAATCTGCACGTACAGCGATCAAAAATCTGCGTGCCGAAACTGATAAGAAAGCAGCTGAAGAGCAACTTGCAGCGGTATCTTCAAAGATCGACAAATTGGCAAAGAGAAACATTATTCATAAGAATAAAGCTTCCAATTTGAAGAGCAAACTGACCAAGCACGTCGCTTCACTGTCATAAAAATACAGTTGGCCCGTTCGTCTATCGGTTAGGACTTCAGATTTTCATTCTGGCAAGAGGGGTTCGATTCCCCTACGGGCTACAAAAATAAACCTCTAACGATTTGATTAAAAGATTGTTAGAGGTTTTTTCTTGCTTAAAACTCCCGACATATTCCCGATTTTGAGGAGACCATATTATTTTTCCTTGTATAATTCTATATAAAATTTAGACGTTTTATAAACCTCCTCCAATGCTTTAAAGTTTATAAATAAATGCCATTCTTTTCCATAGTCATTTTCTAAACCGTGTAAAATTAAATCTCTGTCCTCTTTGAATCGTCTTCTTAGAAAATCTAATCTCTCTTGAAAAGTTATCATAATTTCGTTTGGCTCATTTCCTTTACAGAAATCGCAATCTCCAGTTATCAATCTATATTTACTATAACTTACAGGATAATCCTTTTCCCATTCTACTTTTCTCAGAAAACCGTCTAAAGAATTAGCATAATCTTTTGATTTAATTTTCAAATCTCGTTTTTCTATCAAAAAATTACCTAATTTTCTTACTATACCCTCAATAGAGGTTAATATGAGCAAACTACAAGCTCTGAACAATTTAACTTTATACGCTTTTTCAATTTCCTGAAAAGTGTCTTTAAATTCTTTAAAGAATTCTTCTGATTTAAAATAGTTATGAATATCCGATTTAAAATTTTTAAAAGTAGTTGGAAGATAGGAAGCTAATTCATCTACATTTTTATTACCAACACTTATATCTAAAGCATTGTAAGTCCCCCCTTCTTCCAACAATTCAAAAAATTAAATTTTGATCAATTTTACCTGCAAAATTCACCCCTCCTTAAACTTGTTTTGTGCAGCGGATAAGTGTTATCTAAGATTTGTTCACACTTCTCTGACCTCGAAGAGGTCATATGTGTATAGAAAAGTAATGGCAACAATAAAAACCGACCCCGAAGGCGGTCGAATTATTTAGATTAACCCAATCCCAAACATTCCTTATCTTTATTGAAACAAAAAATTCGTATGATTATGGCTGGAACATTTTATCAAATTTACATGCATATAGTTTTTGCAGTAAAAGGCAGAAAAAGTTTGATCAAAACCCATTGGGAAGAAGAATTATACAGATACATCACCGGAATTATAACCAATAAAGACCAAAAACTCTTGGCAATAAACGGTATGCCCGATCATATCCATATTTTAATCGGAATGAGACCGTCATGTTGCCTTTCGGATTTAGTGCGCGAGCTGAAAAAATCGTCCAATGAATTTATAAACAAAAACCGATATTCATACAATAAGTTTGAATGGCAATCAGGTTATGGGGTGTTCTCACATGGACATTACAATTTGGACAATATTTTTAAATACATTCGAAATCAAAAGGAGCATCACAAGAAGGTATCATTTAGAGAAGAATATACTCAATTATTAAAAGAATTTGAAATTGAGTTTAAGGATGAATATTTGTTTGAATGGGTTGAAGATTAATTTTATTCGACCCGTTCCGGGTCGGTTTAATATGTGGTTTATTTTTTTTATACACATTTGATCCTTTCAGGATCAATTTTATGTGATATTCATTCTGTCCTTGAATATTAAACGATCCCGAAATATAGTCTTGTTTTATACACATTTGACCCGCCATCCTCGGTATCTTTGAGGGCGAAGGTAAATTGAGAAAGATCATCCGACTGATCGATAAACTGAATGAAGAAATTGTACAGGCATAAACTGTTTTCGGCTAAATTTTTAATAAAAAAACTTTTCCAAAGTCCGAAACCTTGGAAAAGTTTGTATTTATCAGGTTTGAAATAGCTGTCCTACTCCACTGCCGCTCCTTCCGGAACTTCTTCCTCAACTGTTTCCAAATCGGCTGAATTTGCTTTTTCGGCCCTTGCAATACAGGTTTTGCAGATTTCACTACCTCCAATTTTTCTAGCATCCCAAGCATTCTGAACAGTACCTTCAAATATTTTTTTGTTTTTAATATGCTGACAATCACTAAAAATATGAAGCTTTTCACCTTTCCCTGTCCAATATACAGAATCTATTCCATTATTGAGATCTTTAATCTCAGCAGTTTGCGCATTGATCTGTTCGGTATATTTCTCAACAGAAGACGGATTGAAATCGGCACCCGAAATTCCTGCAACCAGCAGTGCGACTACTGCAATTGCACCGGCGATTCCTTTGGTTTTTCCGCTTGCATTTTTGTCTGTGAAAATAAAGATTACCAACGGAAGAAATGCCAATACCGCCATAATCGCACCCAGCTGACTCTGTATAAAGAATTTGACTTTGTCCTTTTCTGATGCCGGATCGAGCCGGTTTGCCTTTTTCCACAGATAAGAACCCAATACCGCCAATATCAGTATTCCGACGATGGCAACGATCAGCCAGACCATGGTATCGTCATGGATCAGTTTCAGTATTGCAAATATCTCACCTGCAATTGCTACAATCCATGCGAGAAATGCAAAAAGCCTCAACTGTTTGGCCTTTCCCTTAGCCTCTTCAGTTGCTGTAAATTGTTTTTGTTCTTCCATAATTTTAAATTTGTTCGGTTCAAACAAAAGTACATAAAATTTCAATCCGTTTTCTTTTCAACCATGAATATCCGCTGCCCATCAGCTGTTAAGCCGACTGCAATCCAATTTAATTTCAGGCTTACAGATTGTATCTGATATTCAGATTTAAAGCACTCAAACCATCGCAGGAAATGAGTTTTGTCATATTTCGGTATTTAAATACTTTTATTCAAAATTCTTTTCTAATTTTGTAACTCAATTTTCATCAAATAAAAATAATCGTATGCAATCAACAGAAGAAAAAATAATCAACGTTCAGGAACTTGAACCGGGATTGAGACACCAGACCATCTTTGATACATTTGACAAACTGAAACCCGGCGAAGGAATGGTCATCCACAATGACCACGATCCTATGCCGCTGTTTTATCAGCTCAAAAATATGCACGGAGACACCTTTTCATGGACTTATCTGAAGGACGGTCCTGACTGGTGGGACATCCGAATTGCAAAAGAAGAAAACGAAGCAGACGGAATGCCCGAAGATGCAGTTTATAAAAATGTACACAATGATTATGTAATCAATGTACCCAAACTGGAACCCAAAGAAAAACATCCGACCATCTTTAAGGTATTTGAAAATCTGAAAGAAGGCGAAAGCATGATCATCCACAACGACCACGATCCGAAACCGCTGTATTATCAGCTGCTAAACGATCACGGTGAGATTTTCAGCTGGCAGTATCTGGAAGAAGGCCCGAAATGGTGGGACATCAAAGTAACCGTCAAAGGAATTGACAATTCAGAAACCATCGGCGAAATCACACGCAAAGACTGGAGAAAAGCGGAAGTGTTCAAAAAATACGGAATCGATTTCTGCTGTGGTGGAAACAAAACCGTAAAACAGGCCTGCGACGAAAAAGGAATCGATTTCAAAAAGGTTGAAAATGACCTTCAGCAAACGGCAACCACCGGTGGCGGAGGCTATACCAATTATGATGAATGGAATCTCGACTTTTTGGCAGACTACATTCAGAATACACACCACAATTATGTAAGGAAAAATTTGCCCGAAATCAGAAATTACGCAGCCAAAGTATTCAAAGTACACGGCGCACACCATCCCGAACTCGGCCCGATCCGGCAATTGGTTGAACAGGTGAACGAAGAACTGATGGAACACATGAAAGAAGAAGAAGGAATCTTGTTCCCTTGGGTAAAAAGAATTTTGAAAGCAAAAAACGAAAATTCAAAATACGAACAGCAGGATGAGCAAACCTTTGAACAGATTCTTGACAAATCGATGGCAGAACACCAGAGTGTGGGCGAAGCAGTTGACAGAATCAGAGAACTTGCCAATGAATTTACACTGCCCGAAGATGCCTGCGCGAGTTATACGCTGCTGTACAAAATGCTGGATGATTTTGAGAACGATCTGCATACGCACATCCACCTCGAAAACAACATCCTGTTTCCCAAAGCAGCCGAAATGGAAAAACAATTGGTCTAAGTCAAATATCCTGTGGTCTCATCAGAACTGACGGGATTGGGGATGCTTAATTTTGACTTTGGAATTATTTACAACTTAAATATAAATCTGCGGAAAGGAATCAATTTTCCAATCCTTGTTTTTTGCAAAATTTGAAACTGAAAATTCAATCTCAAAATGAACAAGTTTTGATGTTTTCAAACCTCCAAATCCGCTATGAATGATTAAATTTACCATCTAATATAATTATTATGAAACTGAAATTAATCCTGCTGAGTTCAATCTTTGCTTTCTTTATGTCATGCAAAGATTCAAACCAAAATACTGAAACCGCCGAAACAGAAACCGAACACCATCACGACAGCGATGAAATGAATTCGCATGACGAACATGGAATGGAAGCAGGAACCGTACTTGCACTGAACAAGGGCGAAAAATGGAAATCTGACGATCCGACCAATATGCACGCACAAAATCTGATTGTTCTGAATCAGGAATTCAGACCCAAAGCAGCCGGTGCAAATCTGGAGATGTTCAGAAATTATGCGGATATGCTCCAACAGGAATTGAACGGAATGATCAAAGACTGCAAAATGGAAGGCCCCGATCACGATGCGCTCCATCTGTGGCTGGAACCGATACTCAACGGAATCAAAAATCTGAAAAATGCAGAAAATGAAGAAAAAGCCAAAGAAATCGATACCGATTTGTCTGAAAAAATCATGAGATATGACCAATTCTTCAACTGATGTTAATCAACGAAAAAACAAAAATAGCAAAGCTGCTCAAAGAAAATCCGGAGGCGCTGGAGGCGATCATCTCCATCAGTCCGGATTTTAAAAAATTGAGAAATCCGATACTGAGAAGACTGATGGCTGCAAGAACAACCATCGGGATGGCTGCAAAAATCGGCGGTGTAAAACCCGAAGATTTCTATGAAGCCCTCTCACCATTCGGATTTGAAGCAGACACAAGTGCAAGCGAAGAAGAGGTATTCGAAAGAAAACCGTTGCCCGATTATCTGAAGACGCTTTCAAAAAATCAGATCGTAATTCTGGATGTCAGAGACATGATCTCGGGTGGTCAGGATCCGCTTCGCCCGATTCAGGAAAAAGTAAAAGATTTAAAACCGGGTCAGGCGCTGAATGTGGTCAACTCCTTTGAGCCTGCACCGCTGATCAGTCTGCTCGAAAGGCAGGGATTCAAGGCATTTGTGGATCAGATCAGCGATGAGCATTACGAAACTTATTTTTACAAAGAAGACGGAACCACGATCAACGAGATCAAAACCGAAGACACTTCGAATGCAGGCGACTGGGATGAAAAATTGGAAGAATTCCGGGGAAAATTAAGAGAAATAGATGTCAGACATCTGGAAATGCCAATGCCGATGATGACCATACTCGAAAATCTGGAAACGCTTCCCGACGATCAGGCGCTGTATGTCAATCACAAAAAGGTTCCGGTATTTCTGCTTACAGAACTGAAAGATCGCGAATATGAATACAGAATCAAAGATGTTCGGGAAGGAGAGGTGTATCTGATTATTTTCAAAAAAAAATAAAAGATGGCAATCGGAGGAATGGCAGGATTTCAGCAGACCACGACCTACAAAGTGGTGCTGCCGTTTTATACCTACGGCGCACTTTCATTTCTGGTTGCCACTGCCCTGCTCTTTTTCCATACTGACCTGGTCGGCGAACATCATTTCCATCCGATTACACTGACCATCACCCACATCATGGCACTCGGCTGGGGAACCATGGTGATTTTGGGCGCATCTCATCAGCTGCTGCCGGTATTGATTTCAGGAAAACTTCAAAGTGTTTTTCTGGGTCATCTGGCATTTGTTTTTACTGCCATCGGAATTCCTTTTCTCGCTGCCGGATTTTATAATTTCAGATTCGACTGGGTACTGAAAACCGGTGCCGTACTGGTCAATCTGGGTGTGATCTGTTATCTGATCAATGTAATTATCAGCATCAGAAAAAGCGAAAAACAGGAAATTCATGCCTGGTTTATGCTGACTGCGGCCGTCTGGCTGATTAGCACTACTCTGTTTGGGCTGCTGCTGGTTTTCAATTACCACGGAAACCGAATTTTCCCCGAAAGCTCGCTTGCCTATTTGTCGCTTCATGCACATATCGGCATCATCGGCTGGTTTTTAACATTGGTTTTCGGCGTAGGCTCAAGACTGATTCCGCTGTTTTTGATTTCAAAATATACCAGCCCGAAAACGCTCAGGGTGATTTTTATTTTGGTGAATTTGGGGTTGATTTCATTTATCATCTTCAGACTGGCGGGATTATCGAAATATTCATATTATCTATCCATACTTCTCATCATGTCGGCGGTTCTAATCTTTGGGAATTACTGCCGGATGGCTTACAAAACCAGAATCAGAAAAAAAGTAGATATGCAGGTCAGACTTTCACTGATCTCGATTATCGGAATGATGCTGCCTGTTCTCACTTTGATCATCGTAATTGCATTATTGCCGGCAGGAAATTACCGAAATCTTGTCATTCTGTACGGATTTTGTATTTTCTTTGGCTGGATTTCCGCCATCATAATCGGAATGACTTTTAAAACCATGCCGTTTATCGTTTGGAACAAAGTCTATCAGAAAGGAAGAAGAACTGCAACCGCCACACCGCCGGCACCAAAAGAACTGTTCAGCGAAAAATTGTACAGAGCCACCATGTTCAGCTATCTGACCGGTTTTGTACTCTTTGTTTTGGGAATCATTATTCTCAATCCGATATTGCTGAAAATTGCAGCCGGCATACTGCTGATTGCTGCAATTCTATATATTACCAATGTTAGTAAAACTTTATTTCACAAAGCATGAAAATATTAAATACAGAGACAAACGACGAAGAACTTTGTCTGAAAGCATTTGAAGATTTGTACAATGTGGACGACCCTGAAGTGGGTCTGAATGTTGTTGATTTGGGTTTGATTTACAAACTCGATTTTGATAAAGAGAAGAAATTTCTGGATGCGGTCATCACTTTCACCACCGAGTTTTGTCCGATGGGAGAAAGCATATTTGAGAACATCAGTATTTCTCTGACCGATACTTTTCCGGATTGGGAAGTGAATTTGAATGTGGAGTTTGATCCGCCTTGGGAAATGACTATGATTTCTGAAGCCGGACAGGAATTTTTAGGTTATTGATATGTTCAGCACCACCACAAGAACGGCGATCAAAGCGGTAATCTTCATCTCGAGCAGATGCAGCGAATGTCAGAAAGTCAGTGTGAAAGAGATTGCCGAAAAGATTGATGCAAGCGAGCATACCGTTGGCAAGGCGCTTCAGAAACTGGTCAAATTTGGAATTGTAAACAGCGTAAAAGGTCCGTCGGGCGGTTTTTCAATCACCAACAGCCAGCGCGAAACACCGATTTTTGACATTGTAGCAGCCATCGAAGGAAAAGGAGTTTTTGACGAATGCGGCCTCGGACTGAGTAAATGCTCGCCCGATCACCCCTGTCCGATTCATGAAGAATACAAGGAAATAAAAGAAAAAGTGAAACTGATTTTTAAACAGAAAAAAATCAAAGACCTCTGTGATCCGGTGACTCACGGCATCACCTATCTGGTGGGATAATTCCGGCCTTGAATCAATTCTTTCACCGGCAGTTTTTCTTTTGCTAACTTTGTCATTCACCTGCAAAAACACAATTATGGAAAACAAATCAAACGATGCAACTCCGCTCAGACCCGAAGGCGACAGAATCCTGAATGCGCCTTTGGTGGAAATGGATTTGAATAAATTCATCGAACAGCTCAAAAGCGAGGTGACCTGGAAAGACAGCGACCGAAATACAATCACCGTTTTTAAATCGGATAAACTCAGAATCGTACTGATTGGTCTCAAGTCAGGCGCCGAATTGAAAAAACATACCGCGCCCGGTTTTATCAGCGTTCAGGTGATCAAAGGTCATATGGAATTTACAGCCGATTCGGATGGAGTTCAGCAAAAGGCGGATTTGCGGGTCGGTCAGATGATTGCTCTCCAGCCTCAGATTCCGCATCATGTACTTGCAGTCGAAGAAACTTTCTTTCTGCTGACTTTGGCAGTCTGTAAATAATCAGCTCTGTGTTTTATTGAAACGAACGCCTCTCTGCTGCAGATAAGCCATTACAAATTCATAACAGCCGTCACGCTTTCCAATCAATTCGGGCGGCCAGATTCCTTTTTCATTAAAATTCCGTTCCAAAAGCCAATTGGCAGCAGCGGTTGCGGTATAACCGGTCGTCCTTGCCATCGATGAAGTCCGGGTTTTTGGATCATATTCATCATAGAGTTCATAAACGATGGTCTGCTGATTTCCGTCGCTGTCCGAACCTTTTAATTTGATTTTCATAATGGTAAATTCATCCTCATCTTCTTCGAGTTTCCATTCGTGAAAAAGGATTTTGGATGTAAATTCAATGGGGCTAATCAGCTGTCCTTTCAAATCAATCGGCTCTTTATTAAAAAAACCGACAGCTTTCAGCGCTTTGACCGTATCGACATGTCCCGGATAACGAAGCGTTTTTTCCTTCATATTTTTGATATGCGGCATGGTGAAAATCAAAGATCTCAGACCGTCGGTATTGAAAGCTTCAAGTGTTCCGATTTTTTCAAATTCAATCAATTCACAGTCAGACAGAGCTTCTTTGATTAGAGTATGTCCGTTTTCTACATAACGCGCCGGACGCGTATACTCTTCAATCACATCAACCGGAGAGAAAGGAGCCTTGTAATAAAACGGCCATTTCTTGACCTTTGGCAAACCGCCTACCAGACATTCAAAATCTGTGACTTTCATCCGTTCGTTGTGATAACCGAGTATGATGTTCCCCAAACCCGGCGCTACACCGCAATCGACAATTACGGTCACATTGTTTTGAACTGCAAGCTGACTCAGTTCAAGTGCATTTTCGGGAAAAAACGAAATATCGACCACATTTTTTCCGGCTTCAATCAGAGATTTCAAGACATTGAATCCCAGAAATCCGGGTACTGCACAAACCACCAGTTCAAACGGCCGAACCGTTTCTTTCAGATTCTCGCTGTGTGTCACGTCGAGCTGAATGGTATTGATCAGTCCGGTTTTTGATTTGATTCTTTCAAGCGAATTCAGATTCAAATCTGCCAGTGTTACTTTGTGATTTTCGGAAAGATCGACCGCCATTGCGCTTCCGACCATTCCGGCTCCCAATACGATGATTTCAGCCATTTTCAATATTTTGATGAATAATCTCTTTGATTTTATCGGTGGTAATCTGCCCCGTGTGTTTCCAAAGCGATTCACCGTTTTTAAAAAGTATCAGTGTAGGAACAGAACGAATTTTAAATGCAGCAGCTGCCATCTGATCTTTGTCCACGTCAATCTCAACGATATTGAGCTTCTCACCCATTTCGTCTTTCAGTTTTTTCAAAACCGGTTTCATATAATCACAGGGAGCACACCAATCGGCGAGAAAATAAGCCAGTACCGGCCTCTGGGTGATATTGACTTCTGAAGCTGCCATTTTTTATCTTTTGATCAGTTCAACAAAAAGTTCGTTGCCCGCCCTCGGCGGAATGCTGTTGTAACAGTCATCCATCTTTTTGATTTCAAAATAAGGTTCGAATATTTTTCTGTATTCGGTTTCAATCCCACCAAAAGGAGGACCTTCAAATCCAAATTCTGATGCAAACAAAACACCGGTCAGAATTCCGCCTGACTTCAGAAGTGAAGCTGCTTTTTCCGCGTATTCCTCCCGTCGCCACGGATAATGTGTACAAAAGAACGTCTGTTCAATCATCACATCAAAGCTTCCGCTGAATTCAAAAAAATCGGACAGAAAAACCCTGACATTCGGGTGGTCTTTGAATTTTTCTTTTAGAATTTCAACTGCCTTTGGCGCAATATCAAGCAATGTGACATCTGTAAAACCTTTATCGGACAGATATTCGGCTTCATGCGCATTTCCGCAGCCGGGAATCAGGATGGCTGCCTGTTTGTCCGGATAACTGTTCATATATTCGGCAATCGGCGGCGACGGATAACCGATGTCCCAGCCGGTATTACGGGTTTCCCATCTGAGATTCCAAAAGGAAACATCCAAAACTTTTTTATCGTCATCCATTTCCTTCAATCGCTTTTAAAACACTGCTGATTCCGCCTCCATTGAGCACATTTCCAATTCCGTTTTGTTCGAGTATTGATTTTGCATGTTCACTTCTTACGCCACTGTGGCAAAATACCACAATTTGCTTTTTGTTTTTGAATTGATCAATACTGTCCGCAACATGGTCGAGCGGAATATTTACGGCACCTGTCGCGCTGCCACTGTCAAATTCTGCTTTTGTTCTCACATCGACCAGAAATGCACCGTTTTTCAGCGCTTCCTTTACTTCGGGATTGACCGCACCAAACAGCTTTTTCAGAAAGTCGCTCATTATTTTATTTTTTGGATTTCAACAAATTTCGGAAAATAAAAAAGAGTCTGCAAACACAGACTCTTAATTTATTGATGGTTTTGAATAATTATTTCTTTGGAATTTCTTTCAAAATTTCGAGCAGATAACCCCAGAATTTCTGAACCGACGGGATGTTCACTCTTTCTTCCGGCGAATGTGCACCGATGATGGTCGGGCCAAATGAGATCATCTCCATACCCGGATAATTCGAACCGATGATGCCGCATTCCAATCCGGCGTGACAGGCAGAAACACCGGGCGCTTCACCAAATCTTTCGGTATAAACTTTTACAAGCACTTTGAGGATTTCAGAATTCGGATCGGGTTGCCAGCCGGGATAACCGCCTGTAAATTCAACATCCATTCCCGCAGTTTCAAAACACGCTTTCAGCTGATTTGCAACTTCCATTTTTGTCGATTCAACCGACGAACGGCTCAGATTCAGTATTCTCGCCAAACCGTTTTCGAGCTCTACCCTTGCTATATTGTTGGATGCTTCCACCAAATCCTCAACATCGGGACTCATTCTGTAAACCCCGTTGTGAGCTGCTTTCAGCCCTCTGATAAATTTCCCGGAATCTTCGGCTGAAATTGCGTCACCCGACAAATCAGCGACCGAAATATTGATATTCAAATCTTTTTCAATGCTTTTGAATTCATTCATAATATCTGACTTCAGCCTTTCTGCTTCTTTCAGATAAGTTTTGGGATTGTCAACCAGAAAACTCGCCAGTGCCTCTCTCGGAATTGCATTTCTCAGACCGCCTGCATTGATTTCGATCAGTCGTATATTGTCATCAACACCCAAATACAGAAATCGGCTCAGCAGAACATTTGCATTTCCTCTTCCTTCATGAATATTGATTCCCGAATGACCGCCCTGCAGACCTTTGATTTCAATTTTGATTCCTTTGCCCGAGGTTTCTTCAGCAATGTACTGAACGATTCCGGTCACATCCAGACCGCCTGCGCAGCCGATAGTGATTTCGTCATCTTCTTCAGAATCAAGATTCAGCAGTATCTCTCCGCTGAGTTCACCGGCTTTCAATCCAAAAGCACCTGACATTCCGGTTTCTTCATCAATGGTGAACAGGGCTTCAAGTGCGGGATGAGGAATATCACTGCTCTGGAGGATACTCATGATTGAGGAAACGCCGATTCCGTTGTCGGCACCCAGGGTAGTTCCTTTTGCTTTCAGCCAGTCTCCGTCCACATAGGTTTGAATACCGTCTTTGTCAAAATCAAAATCAACATCATTATTTTTCTGACAAACCATATCGAGATGTGACTGGATTACGACCGTCTTCCTGTCTTCCATTCCGGGAGTTGCAGGTTTTTTAATCAGTACGTTTCCGGTTTCGTCAACTGAGGTTTCCAAACCGAGCGATTCACCGAACTGCTTCATAAAGGCAATGATTTTTCCTTCTTTTTTTGAAGGTCTCGGAATTGCATTCAGAGAAGAGAAATTCTTCCAAATCGATTTGGGTTCCATATTTAATATATCCATAACTGTATAATTTACTCAATGTTTTACCGGTCATTCTCTCAAAACCGAATGTTTAATCAGCAGAAAATTAAAAGAAATCTGATCGGTAAGATATTCTTAAGACTTAACAAAGCTACAAAATTCAACATTAACAATTTGCAAAAAACAAAAACAGCACTGACTATGCCAATGCTGTTTTCGATTTTAAATTACTTTAAAATAGTCCTTAATTCTTCTGATAGAGCAATGTAACGCCTTCCTGTTCGGGCAAAACTTTGCGGGCTTCAAGTACCAACTTCCCTTTTCTTTCTTTGGCTTTCATATTCAGCCAGCCAAAAATCCACGGGGTCAGTACAGATGCAAAAAACATTACGCCCCAAAATCCTACGGTTGCCATAATAAGGAAAAATAAAAATCCTAAGAACTGTGCCATATCATCTGATTAAGTTTTACAAAAGTATAAATTTAATTTCAATTACAAAACGAAAATGAAAATTATCAGTTTGAAAGGTTTTTCGGCTAAGCTTTCTTAACTTTGAGCTTAATTTTCAAACAATCAGAAAATGGAATACAGAATAGAAAAAGACACTTTGGGTGAAGTGAAAGTGCCGGCAGACAAGTACTGGGGCGCTCAAACCGAAAGATCACACCATAATTTCAAAATCGGCCCCGAAGGTTCGATGCCAAAAGAAATCATCCACGCATTTGCGTTTTTGAAAAAAGCAGCCGCATACACCAACTGCGAACTCGGTGTACTGCCCGAATCAAAAAGAGATCTGATCGCCAAAGTCTGCGATGAAATACTTGAAGGAAAACTCAACAACGAATTTCCGTTGGTCATCTGGCAGACCGGATCGGGCACCCAATCCAATATGAATGTGAACGAAGTCATCGCAAACCGGGCACAGGTATTGTCGGGCGGAAGAATCGGAGAAGGCGAAAAAGTATTGGCGCCAAATGATGATGTGAACAAATCTCAATCTTCAAACGACACCTTCCCTACCGCAATGCACATTGCCTGCTACAAAATGCTGGTCGATAAAACGATTCCGGGTGTGGAGCAATTGAGGGACACGCTCAAAAAGAAAGCCGAAGAATTTAAAGATGTGGTCAAAATCGGACGAACCCACTTTATGGATGCGACTCCGCTGACTTTGGGTCAGGAAATTTCGGGTTATGCCGCACAGCTTGACCACGGATTGAGCGCATTAAAAAACACACTTACCCATCTGTCAGAGCTCGCTTTGGGCGGAACTGCCGTCGGCACCGGACTGAATACACCGAAAGGATATGCGGTAACGGTTGCAAAATATATTGCACAGTTTACAGGTCTTCCGTTTGTGACCGCCGAAAATAAATTTGAAGCTTTGGCTGCACACGATGCGATTGTAGAATCGCACGGCGCACTGAAACAGCTTGCGGTTTCGCTCAACAAGATTGCAAACGACGTCCGTATGCTGTCATCCGGTCCGAGATCGGGTATAGGTGAAATCCATATTCCGGAAAACGAACCGGGCTCATCGATTATGCCCGGAAAAGTCAACCCGACCCAGTGTGAGGCATTGACTATGGTGGCTGCACAGGTGATGGGAAATGATGTTGCAATCACCATCGGTGGTGCACAGGGACAGTTTGAGCTGAATGTATTCAAACCGGTAATGGCCTACAATTTCCTTCAGAGTGCGGAACTGATCGGCGATGCCTGTGTATCGTTTGACATCCATTGTGCACAGGGAATTGAGCCCAACCGCAAAAGAATCAAAGAACTGGTTGACAATTCACTGATGCTGGTGACCGCACTGAATACAAAAATAGGTTATTACAAAGCAGCCGAAATTGCACAAACCGCACACAAAAACGGCACTACCCTCAAAGAAGAAGCGGTGCGACTGGGTTATGTGAGCGCCGAAGATTTTGACAAATGGGTCAGACCGGAGGATATGGTTTAGAGATTTTTATAGAATTAAATAAATTTTTTCGGCTGAGGTTTTTAAGGAACTTCAGCCGATTTTTTTTGATCATTCCAAAAGGACAAAAATCGGCAAAATAACAGTCAACTGCCTTATATTGAATTTTTCAAAGACAAGCCTAAACAAGACTTTTAATCACCAATGAAACAGCAACTTACCTTATTCCAATTATATAAAAAAAAACAGAATCCCAAGCTGATATCGGGATTCTGCCTTCCAATTGAATAATCGATTATTATCGCTTATTTCTTTTTTCCGTATCGGTCATAAGCCAGTCTGACCGCTTTGTTCACATCGATTACACCTCCGGTAACCGAAAGATCGCTGAATTTTCTTGGTTCTGCTTCAGTTCCCACTTTGACTTCGACATCAGAAACATTCACGGTTTCAAACAGAATTTCTTTCACCTGATTTGCAGTCAGCTGAGGGAAATATGACCACAGCAAAGCCGCACAGCCGGCCGCAACCGGTGAAGCCATTGAGGTTCCCTGAAGATATCTGTATTTGTTTTCCGGAACGGTTGCATAAATTTCGGTACCCGGAGCAAACAGATCCACTTTTACTGCCCCAAAGTTTGAGAATGATGCTTTCAGTTTTTCATTGTATCTGGTGCTTGCCCCCACTGTAATCACATTACTCACCATCGGCACCATTTCGTCGTCTTTGTAATTGCTCGGATAATTGTAATTGAAATCCAAATCCTTGTTATCATTTCCGGCTGCGTGGAAGATCAGCACACCTTTGCTTTCTGCATATTTGAGTGCGTCATAAACCAGTTCCTTTTTGGGCGAAAAAGCTTTTCCAAAACTCATATTCAAAATTTTTGCACCGTTGTCAACCGCATAGTGGATTGCATTTGCAACATCTTCATCCCTTTCGTCTCCGTCAGGAACCATACGCACCGACATAATTTTCACCAGTCCGCCGGCAACTCCGTCCATACCGATTCCGTTGCCTCGGCTTGCACCGATGATACCCGCCACATGGCTTCCGTGAAGCGCATCCGGGCCCTGAACTTCATTGTTTCCGTATCCCTTGACATCAAATTTTCCTTTTGCCGGATTGTAATTTAGGTTGTACGCATAAAGCAAATCATTGTTGTCGCTTTTTGACATTTCGTCAAATTCTTTTTTTGCTTCTGCAATGATCTCTCCCATCGTCATTCCTTCAAACTCTTCATTGTTTGAAATGATAAAACGAATCTGATCCTTCATCGATTTTTGGTCTGCATCATCTTCCGAAAGATTTTCAATATTTTCTTTGGTCAATTTCACATCTTTTGAGTAGGCTTCCAGCTCACCGAGCATTGCCAGAATCTGCTCCGCCTGGTCATCTGCTCCACCTCCCTTTTCATTTCCTTTGGCTGTATAATATTTGTCCGCCCAAACCTGTCTGGCTCTCAAATATTGTTTGTATTCAAGCGGCATGCTTCTTCGGTTTTCTGCATTTTTCTTTTTGTCTGCCGAATTGAAGAAGGGTTCGTAAATAACAACCATACGGGTTGCTTCGTACGAATCTTCATTGTAATCGACTCCGTCCGCAGTGGTACAGAAATCCCAGCCGTTGATATCGTCAATATATCCGTTGCCGTCATCGTCTTTTCCGTTGCCTGCTTTTTCATTTTTGTTCACCCAAATTTCATTTTTCAAATCTTCGTGGGTGATCTGCACACCGCTGTCAAGTACGCCCACAACTACAGCGGTCGGTTTCATTCCTTTTGATTTCAGAAATTCAAGTGCCGAATCGGTACCCACTCCATAAATTCCTGTTTTTGAGAAATCACTGTGAAACCAGTCTCTTTTTTCCTGTTCTGACTTGTCAACTCCGGTTGTTTGGGCGAAGGAATTAAAACCAATCGCAATTACAAACAGCGAAAAGAATATTTTTTTCATTTTTTTAATTTATTACGGTTTAGAATGCACTAAACTACGACATTTTAAAAAATTCATATCATTTGCAGACCTGATTTTTTAAAAAGAAAATTCTGCCCCGGTTCAATACACAAACCGACTGTCAATTCTGCCGCTTTTGTATGCTCTGATTCAGTCAAATGAAAAACTGGATTTGGATTTACTGATGGCTTCAACAAAAATGATTTATTTCTGAAAATCTGATTCCGTAAAAACTGATTTTGGAATTTTCTATTGAAAAATCAGCAGCTTAAAGTCAAAAAGATATTCAAAATTTCTTTATGCAACCGGACTGTTTCCCAACCATTCGGATAAATGTTCAATTTCTGATTAATTTTTTCTTGATAACTTCTTTGATTTGATCTTTCTTTTATTTGCTGCTCCTTTTGGTTTGAATTACTTTTGTTCACTGAAAACTGATTTTTTTTAATACAAACAGCGAAAATGTCAACTTATGTAGTAGTCGGTCTTCAGTTCGGAGACGAGGGAAAAGGAAAAATCACCGATGTGCTTTCGGCCAAATCTGATTTTGTAGTCCGTTATCAGGGCGGCAACAATGCCGGTCACACAGTGTATGCGGGTGAGGATAAATTTGTACTCCATCTGCTGCCTTCGGGTGTTTTGCAGTCAAAAGGAAAATGCATCATCGGAAGCGGCGTGGTCGTGAATCCCCAAAGTTTTTTGGATGAGGTGGGAAAATTGGAGAGCCGGGGTTTGTCGAGCAACAATATATTTATCGACCGTCGTGCGCATATCATTATGCCTTATCATATACAGCTTGATCATTATCGTGAAGAAGCTGCCGGAAAAGATTCGATTGGGACCACCAAAAGAGGAATCGGTCCCTGTTATGAAGACAAGGTGGCAAGAGTCGGCATCCGTGCCATCGATCTGCTGAATCCTCAGGTTTTGGCCGAAAAATTAAAAATCAATCTCGAAATCAAAAATGCACTGTTTGAAAAATTATATGACAAACCGGCATTGGATTATGACGAAATTTATAACAACTACATCGAATACGGCGAAAAGATTAAACACAGAATCATAGATGCTGTGGTTGAAGTCAATGATGCAATCGATGAAGGAAAGACAGTGCTTTTTGAAGGTGCACAGGCGCTGATGTTAGACATTGACTACGGAACTTATCCGTTTGTGACTTCATCTTCACCTTCGACCGGAGGCGTTTGTGTGGGCGCGGGAATTCCGCCGACCAAACTTGAAAATCTGATCGGTGTTTCAAAAGCATACTGTACCCGTGTGGGCAACGGACCTTTTCCGACCGAACAGGAAAATGAAATCGGTGAACAGATTCGTAAAGTCGGAAATGAATATGGTGCTTCGACCGGAAGACCGAGACGTTGCGGATGGCTCGATCTGGTAGCACTGAAACACGCCTGCCGCATCGACGGAATCACTCATCTGGTCATTACGAAACTTGATGTACTGAGCGGATTTGACACCATCAAAGTCTGTACGGCATACAAAACAGAGGACAATGAAATCAAACAAAATTTCACTGCTTCGACCACAAAATTAGATGATTACGAACCGATTTATGAGGAACTGCCGGGCTGGAATGGCGATATCTGCGGAATCAGTAGATTTGAAGAACTGCCAAAAGAAGCTCAGGATTATATTCATTTTATAGAAGAATATCTGGGAATCGAAATCTATCTGGTTTCGGTCGGTCCGGATCGTTCACAGAATATCATTAGAAAGGAATTGTTTTAATTGGGTATTAATCCGTTGCAGTTTGTGACGGATTTTTTTATTCTGTTTCTGGTAATGAACCTCAGATGCACTCCGCTTCACTGCATTTAACTGAGGCTATAAATATATGATTCCATTCGGGAATCTTATGAATCCCCGGTTCAATCCCAATTTAAAAAATCAGATCAAAAATTACCACAAAAAAATCGCCTCCGGGATTTGGAGGCGATTTGTCAATGATTGAAAAAATCTGTTACTTTTTCAGGAATTGTCTCAATACATACTGAAGGATTCCCTCATTTTCGTAGTATGCAATTTCTGCAGGCGAATCCAGTCTTGCGATCGCTTTGAATTTCACTTCAGTACCGTCCTGTTTTTTGGCGGTTACATCCAGATGTTTCAAAGGAGTCAGATCATCTGCAATTCCTGTGATTTCGAAAGTTTCTTTACCGTCCAGACCAAGTGATTCAGCATCTTCACCATCAAGGAACTGCATCGGCAGCACACCCATCATGATCAGGTTGCTTCGGTGAATTCGCTCATAGCTTTTTGCAATCACTGCTTTCACTCCCAAAAGAAAAGTTCCTTTCGCTGCCCAGTCTCTTGAAGATCCGCTTCCGTATTCGATACCGGCAATCACAATCAGCGGCGTACCGTCCGCTTTGTATTTCTGCGAAGCATCAAAAACAGTCATTTCTTCACCGGTCGGCAGATATTGGGTATAGCCGCCTTCTTTTTCGGCCAGTCCGTTTTTGATTCGAACGTTGGCAAAAGTACCTCTCACCATCACCTCGTCATTTCCTCTTCTTGAACCGTAACTGTTAAAATCTTTTCTTTCAACACCTTTTGATTTCAGATATTGACCTGCAGAAGAAGTTTCTGCAAATGCACCCGCAGGCGAAATATGGTCTGTGGTCACACTGTCGCCCAGAATCAGCAGGGTTCTTGCACCTTTAATATCGGTGAGCGGTTTCGGCTCTGCCGGAAGATTTTCAAAAAACGGAACTTCTTTGATATAGGTAGATTTGTCATCCCATTCGTAAAGTTGTCCGGTTGGAACTTCAAGTTCTTTCCAGCTTTCGTTTCCATCAAAGATGGTACTGTATTCTTTCTCGAAATCTTCGGGTGTCAGTACTTGTCTCATGGTTTCAACGATTTCGTCGTTGCTTGGCCAAATATCTTTCAGATAAACAGGTGTATTGTTGCTGTCAAATCCCAGAGGTTCAGTTGTCAAATCTATATCGACTCTTCCGGCCAGTGCAAATGCAACAACCAGCATTGGCGACATCAGGAAGTTCATTTTAACTTTTGGATGAATACGGGCTTCGAAGTTTCTGTTTCCGGAAAGCACCGAAGTTACCACCAGATTATCTTCGTCTATTGCGTCCTGAATATCTGCAGGAAGCGGACCTGAGTTACCGATACATGAAGTACAGCCGTAACCCACCAGGTGATAATCCAAGGCTTCAAGGTCTTTCATCAGATCGGCTCTCTCCAGATAGTCAGTAACCGTTTTGGATCCCGGAGCCAGCGATGATTTCACCCATGGTTTTTTGTCGATGCCCTTTGCTCTTGCGTTTCTTGCCAGCAATCCGGCACCCAGCATTACATAAGGGTTTGATGTATTTGTACACGAAGTAATGGCCGCAATTACAACCGCACCGTCAGAAAGCAGGAATTTTTCCTGTCCTCTGTTGATCCAGGCTGACTTAAGTCCGTTTGCTTCAACAGTTTCAACATTCGGATTGTGTTCATGTTTTTCGGTTTCACCATTTTCACGAATGCTTCCGCCTTCATTTTTCCAGCGGTTAAGCATTGCTTCTCTCACAGCCGGTTCAATATATTCCCGACCGAAGTTTGAATGTTCGAGTTCAATGAATTTATCTTTCAGATCTTTCAAAAGAATTTTGTCCTGCGGTCTTTTTGGGCCGGCAACACTCGGTTCAACTTTTGAGACATCCAATTCAATAATATCTGTATATTCAATTTCGTGTTCGTTTTCTCTCCACAGCATATTTTCTTTGCAATACTGCTCAACCAGCCTGATTTGCTCTTCGCTTCGGTTGGTTCCCTGCATATATTCCAAAGTCTTGTGGTCAATCGGGAAATAAGTGATGGTACATCCAAATTCGGGTGACATATTACCCAAAGTTGCACGGTCGGGAACGCTCAGAAAATCAAGTCCGGGTCCGAATACTTCTACAAATTTTCCAACCACTCCGTATTTTCTCAGAGTATTTGCAACGGTAAGCACCAGGTCGGTTGCCGTTGTCCCCACAGGCAGCTGTCCGACAAGTTTCAGACCGATTACCTCGGGGCAGATAAAGTAAACCGGCTGACCCAAAATGGCAGCTTCGGCTTCAATACCTCCAACACCCCAAGAAACCACACCTATACCGTTTACCATCGGTGTGTGGCTGTCGGTTCCGACAAGTGTATCGGGAAAAGCCATACCGTCTCTTGCAATGACACCTTTTGAAAGATATTCGAGGTTCACCTGGTGACAGATTCCCATTCCCGGAGGCACCACACTGAAGTTGTCAAAAGAATTCTGCGCCCATTTCAGGAAGCGGTATCTTTCATTGTTTCTCTGGTACTCCATTTCCATGTTTCTCCTGTATGCATATTGTGCTCCGAAGAAATCGACCTGTACACTGTGGTCGATCACCAGATCCACCGGAATCAGCGGGTTGATGTCAGTTGGATTTTTGCCTTTTCTTGCTGCCTCTGCGCGAAGCGAAGCTATATCAACAACTGCCGGAACTCCGGTGAAATCCTGCATCAGTACACGCGCAGGTTTATATGCGATGTCTTTTTCAATTCCCTTTGGCTTCCAATTCAGAATGGTATCCACATGTTCTCTGGTCACCGAAAAGTCGTCATAACCACGAACTGCGTTTTCGAGCATAATCCGAATTGAGAAGGGAAGTTTTTTGATGTTGTGTCCCTGTTTTTCAAGTTCAGGCAAACTGTAAAAGTCCAATTCACCCATCGAAGTCTTTAGTTTCCTACGGATGTTAAAAATATCCTGATTCATAATTTCTTGTATTTATTTCTAAACTCGTGTAATTAAAGCGCAAAACGAAGAATTTTTGCTTTTGAGTTAACAAATTTACGGCAAATAAGTCAATTAAGCCCTATTTTTTTGAGCCGTCATACAAGAAGCCAATATTTTTAAGGGTTCTAAACAGTGGAAAATTAATCGAATGATTAAATTACGGATTTTGGATTTGACTTTGGGTAGGGTTTATCGAATTTTTTAATTGGATTAATGAAATGAATTTAATCTGTAAAATTATTGAATGGCGATAAGTTCATTAAAACTAAATCCTATTGTGGAATTACTCACAAAAGTCAATGCTGCACGATTCTTCTGAGAAAAGCTTTAAACTTATTTTGAGAATTTTCGGGAAGGGATTAGCCAAAGCCGATCCCAAGTGGGAGGATCTGTCAAACAAAACAAAAGCCAATGCTGCCGCATTGTTTTTTATTTCTGCCCCGTCTTATGAAAGCAGATTTTTCGAAAGAATATCTTAAAATTAAAAAACTTGATTTATTGGAAAAGGGATTAGCTGAAGCTGATCCCCGAGTGGAGGTCTGTCAAACAAAACAAAAGCCAATGCTGCCGCATTGTTTTTTATTTCTGCCCCGTCTTATGAAAGCGAGCTTTCAACGCCGGCGCAGAAATAAAAAGTCGTCCGCCTGCGGCGGACGACTTTTGTTTTGTTTGCAGAGAGGAAGGGATTCGAACCCTCGATACAGTTACCCGTATACTACCTTTCCAGGGTAGCTCCTTCAACCACTCGGACACCTCTCTGTTTGGAGATTGCAAATTTAACCGAATTTTTGGGATTTCATCTTTTTTTGAAAATCGGTTTTCATACTTTGGTCAGCTCGCCTCTCAGATTGGTTTCATAAGCTTTTCTGAATTCCTGGCTGCTCAAACCCTGACCCAGCAAATGGATTGTCTTTGCAACCGAAGCCTCGGCAGTCAGATCAAATCCGTTGACGGCATTGATTTCTCTGAATATCCCGCTGGTTTCATATCTGCCAATCTCAACCATACCGCCCGCACACTGGGTGTTGATAACAAAAATCAATCCTTCGTCTGCTCGCTTTCTGAGCAGTTTATCGAGCCAGTCGTACATAAAAATATTGCCCGACCCAAATGCTTCTATGATCATCACCTTCATTTGAGGTGTGTTCAGCTGGTTTTCAATAAAAATCCGATTCATCCCCGGAAAAATCTTCATCAGCCCCAGGTGTACATCCAAATCGGTATTGACAGAAAATTCAACTGACGGAGTTTCTTTCCACAGTAAATCTTTTCTGAGATCGAGGCGTATGCCCGATTCACCCAGATCAGGATAATTGGGAGATGCAAACGCATCAAAGTTTTCTGCATTGATTTTGGTGGTTCGGTTGGCACGCAACAATCGGTATTCAAAATAAACACAGACTTCATGAATCAGCGGAACTCCGTTTTCGCAAAGAGATGCAAAATGAATTGAAGTAATCAGATTTTCTTTTGCATCGGTTCTCAGATCGCCAACCGGCAATTGGGAGCCGGTAAAAATGACCGGTTTTTGAAGTCCGTTGAGCATAAAACTGAGCGCAGAAGCAGAATAAGCCATGGTATCGGTTCCGTGAAGAATTACAAAACCATCATATTGGTCATAATTCACCTTTATAATTTGTGCCAGTCTGATCCAATGTTCGGGGCCCATATTTGACGAGTCGATGGGTTCGCTGAAACTGGTGTATTCGATATCGCTGTCAATCAGTTTGAGTTCGGGTATATGCCCGAGCAGATTGTCAAAATCAAGCGGTTTGAGCGACTGAGTTTCATAGTCTCTTGCCATTCCGATGGTTCCGCCGGTATAAATCAATAAAATTCTGGTCTTCATTTTCAAAAAAACTTCAACGCAAGTTAAAGATTTCAGTCAAAGTCTGCAATAGCAAATCAGAGGCTTCGGTTTGAAAATGGTGATAAACTTTGATTTTTCCGAAATTTATGGAACAATAATTGATATCTTTGCGTCGGAAAAACCGGTCATAAAAAAACGGAAGTATATGTATATGTTTGATGATTAAAACTTCATAAATCAAATAAATTCAGCTAATTTTGCAGCGTTAATCAGTTCAAAACAACATCCGCAGCAAAATTGAAAATAATCACAAAATACATCAGATTCTCAGGCTTGCAATTTGAAATTTTAACAAATAAACAAATAAAGTAAACATTAATACGTTATATAGTTAAACCCAAAAAATAAATTTATATGAGATTAACCGTCTTATCAGCAGCACTCATTGCTGCAACATTTATCACAAGCTGCGTTTCGCAGAAGAAGTATGACGAACTGCAGGAGCAGTTCAACGATGTATATTCTCAAAATCAGGGATGTCAGACCGAATTGGCAGCGTCCAAATCAAGAGTGGCCAGCCTTGAGGAAAGAATTGCATCTGAGCAGCAGAATCTTGCCAACCTCCAAAATGCGCTTAGCGAATGTCTGGCGGGCAGCAAGCAGGGAGGTGTAAACATTGAAAAGTTGGTTAATGAAATCAATGCATCCAACAAATACATCAAACATCTGACTGAAATCAACCGTAAAAATGACTCCCTCAATATGGTTTTGACCAACAATCTGACCCGTTCACTGAGCAGAGAAGAGATGAGAGATGTTGACGTTCAGGTATTGAAAGGAGTTGTATACATCTCACTGTCAGACAATATGCTTTATAAATCAGGAAGCTATGAGATCAGCCCGGCAGCGAATTCAACCCTGTCAAAAGTGGCTAAAATCATCAAAGACTACAGAGATTACGATGTACTGATTGAAGGGAACACAGACAATGTGCCGATCAGCAAACCAAATATCAGAAACAACTGGGATTTGAGTACGCTGAGAGCTTCTTCTGTAGTTCAGGCACTTCAGAACGAACATGGCGTAGATCCGAAAAGACTTACAGCCGGCGGACGTGGCGAGTACAACCCGATTGCAAGCAATGCATCTGAGGAAGGACGTTCAAGAAACAGAAGAACGCAGATCATCATCACTCCGAAACTGGATGAGTTTATGGAATTGATTGGCCAGGCTCCTGAAACAGGCAACGATAAATAATCAGTAAGATTCCAAAAGAAAAATGGCGGGCTTTTTATGAAAGTCCGCTTTTTTTTGTGCCCATTCGCGGATGGTCATTGTCTTTATAAATTCGTCAGCAAGTGTAATGTTTGCAGCTACGCAGAGAAGCGTGGACGGCTGACAATGTCTGACAAGATCGTCAATCAGCTGATTGTTCCGATAGGGAGTTTCCATAAAAATCTGGGTGCAGTGATTTTTTCTGCTTTCGATTTCAAGTTTCTGAATCGACTGTTTTCTCAGAACTTTATCGATTGGAAGATAGCCGTGAAAACTGAACTGCTGACCATTCATACCCGAAGCCATCAGCGCCAGAAGTATGGACGACGGTCCAATCAGCGGAATGACCGGAATATTTTTTTTATGTGCCAGTCTTACAAGCCTTGCGCCCGGATCGGCAACTGCAGGCAGTCCGGCTTCGGATAAAATCCCGATCGGCTCGGAACCATCAAAAAGTTTTGACAGTTCAGAAAGTTCTTTGTCATCGGTATGTTTGTTCAGTATATGAATTTGAAGTTCTGACTGAGATTTTTCGGGCAGTACGGTTTTGATAAATTTTCGGGCCGATTTTTCATTTTCAACCACAAAGATTTGAATTCCGGAAATCAATTTCAGGTTAAATTCGGGTATGCTCCTTTTGAAATCTCCATCTCCGAGCAGTGTCGGAATCAGATACAGCCGGCAGCTCATACGAGTCGGAATTGTTCGATTACTTCATCAATCGCGGCATCGAGCAATTGAAACACATGTTCAAAATCGGCAGCACTGCCCCAATAAGGATCAGGCACATCCGAATCTCCGAGTATCATTTTGATTTTTGATTTCTGATTCGGGTTTGAAGCCAGATTTTGAAGATTCCGAAAATTGGAAGCATCCATAGCAAAAATCAAATCAAATTCATCAAAGTCAGATTCACAGACCTGACGGGCTCTGAGTTTTGAAATATCGACTCCGTGATTTTTGGCGACCGCTATCGCCCGATGGTCGGGATGTTCACCCTCGTGCCAGTTACCGGTTCCGGCAGAATCAATCAATATCTGGTCACCGAGTTTTGAACGCATGATTCCTTCTGCCAAAGGTGAACGGCAGATATTCCCCAAACAAACCATTAATATTTTATGATTCATAATCAATTTATCCCATGCTGATCTTTCGGTTCAGATCTTCAACATAGCCTCTGAAAACACGGTCGGTCTCTGAAAGGTTGACCACTGTCTTGCAGGCATGCAATACGGTCGCGTGATCTCTGTTTCCAATCTGCGAGCCGATGCTCGAAAGTGAAGCTTTGGTATATTTCTTCGCAAAATACATCGCCAGCTGCCTCGCCTGCACCACATCCCGCTTTCTGGTTTTTGACTGAACCTGATCGATTGGGATTTTGAAATAATCGCAAACCAGCCGCTGTATATAATCGATTGAAATTTCTTTTCTTGAATTCCCGATAAAGTTTGCCAATGTCTTTTTGGTCAGCTCGATCGTAATTTCTTTTTTGTTGAGCGTTGCCTGTGCGATGATTGAATTCAGACTGCCTTCGAGTTCGCGAATATTGGATTTTATATTTTTTGCAATGTACTCAACGATTTCTTCGGGCATTTCGATTCCGTCCTTTTCAATTTTGTGGTTCAAAATTGCAAGACGGGTATCGTAATCAGGTACCTGAAGATCTGCAGACAGTCCCCATTTGAATCTTGAAATCAGACGCTGTTCCATATCCTGGATGTCAACCGGCGGTTTGTCAGAAGTCAGAACAATCTGATTTCCTTTCTGATGCAGATGATTGAAAATGTGGAAAAACGCTTCCTGTGTCCCTTTTTTACCCGACAGGAAATGAACATCATCCATAATCAGTATATCAATCATCTGATAAAAATGGATAAAGTCATTACGGTTGTTGCTGGTCACCGCATCGATAAACTGCTGTATAAATTTCTCGGTAGAAACATACAGAACGGTTTTGTCAGGATGATTTTCTTTTGCTTCCAGCCCAATGGCATGTGCCAGATGTGTTTTGCCCAAACCGACTCCGCCATAGATATACAACGGATTGAATGAAGTTCCGCCCGGTCTTTTTGCAACTGCCTTTCCGGCTGAGCGCGCCAGACGATTGGATTCTCCTTCTATAAAATTATTAAAATTGAGATTGACATTCAGCTGAGAATCGATTTTGATTTTCTGAAGCCCGGGAATGATAAACGGATTTTTCACCTTTTTGCTGTCAATCGGCATCGGCGCATCCACTTCCTGAGGCTGAACTTTTTCACGATTTGAACTCGGAATTTTGACTGTATATGGGTTTTTGCCCGAATACTTCTGCTCCATCACTATGCTGTACACCAATTTGGCGCCTTTACCAAGTTCTTTTTCCAGGGCAACTTTCAGCAGTTTGATATAATGCTCTTCCAGCCATTCGTAAAAGAATTTGCTCGGAACCTGAATGGTCAAAACTTTTTCCTGTAATTTAACCGGTTGAATCGGCAAAAACCAAGTTTTGAATGCTTGTTCCTGAATATTATCTTTAATAAATTCGAGACAATTACTCCAAACGATTTCTGCAGATTTTCCCATAGTAAAATTAAGTCCTCTTTTTTAGATTGATAAATTAAAATGGATTGTTTGACCCAAGTTTTAGAGCACTAATATAGCCTCTTTTTTATCCACAAGCAAAAGTGGTCATAATTTTTTAATAAAAAAAGTTAACGCGCTATTGACTTTTTGAAAATATCTTTGTAAAGATTTAAGCGTTACTTTAACATGATGACAAGAAATATTTCAATCCGTGTCAGATACGGAGAAACCGACCAAATGGGCGTGGTTTATCACGGAAATTATGCGGCCTACTGCGAGGTAGCAAGAGTCGAATTTTTCAGACAGATCGGGTTGCCGTACAAAGATTTGGAAGAGCGCGGAATCATGCTTCCGGTAACCGAACTGAACCTTAAATTTTTCAAACCTGCTGTCTATGACGAATTGTTGAGAATCGAAACTTCGCTTACAGAAATACCGACCGGCGCAAGAATTAAATTCATTTATAAAATTTACAATGAGAAAAATGAACTGATCACCGAAGGGTATTCAGAACTTGCATTTATCGATAAAAACACAAGACGTCCGGTCAGATGCCCGGAAGAAATGACTGAAAAACTAAATCAACTGAAAAACCAATAAAAAAATCAGGGCTTATTCAAATTTTTTAATTTTCACTTTGTACAAGGGTTCAAAACTCGCCAGAAAATTATCCGTATCCTGTTTTCTTATACTGACAAGGAGCCGACAGCTGTCCGTAAATTCAGTTTCAATTACCTCTGCTCCAAAGCGGTCAACATTTCTCATCACCGCTCCCTGATCTTCATACGAAAATTCAAAACTTATTTTTTCGGTCTGATGTCTTTCAACGATTTCCGCCTGCTCAAGCGCCAATTGTGCAGACTGTTTATAAGCTCTGACCAATCCCGGCACACCGAGTTTGGTACCGCCATAATAGCGGACAGATGCCACCAGAACAAAGGTGATGTTTTTTGACAAAATCTGATTGTATATCGGCAAACCTGCACTTCCGGAAGGTTCGCCGTCGTCATTGGCACGATAATCTTCACCTTCCAAACCCAAACGATACGCATAACAGATATGGGTGGCATCGGGATGAAGCAACCAAAGATCAGCCAATTTCTTTTTCACATCTTCTTCATCCAAAACCGGATAGGCATACGAAATAAAACGGCTTCCCTTTTCTTTGAAAGAAACATCTTTAATTATTTTTGCCAATGTCTGATAGGAATAAGTCATTTTCCGAAAATTTTAAGCCGGTCGGAGCCAATTATTTTTTGTTCGGTCAATTTTCCTGTGATCCGGGGAGCTTTGATTCCACTGCCCCAACTTTCGGATGAACTGAAAATTCTTGCTTCGTCCCACAATTCTTTTTCAATAAAACGGTCGAGTGTTTTTCTTCCGCCTTCAATGATTACCGATTGCAATCCCAATTTATACAATTCATTCAAAATCGATTCTTCCAAATTTTCATCAAAATTCAGCTGAATGACATCCGGTCTGCTGCCGTCATTAATTTCTGAAAAAACAATCGTTCTCTGACTTCCGTCAAACAGATGAAGTTTCGGGTCAAGACTCAAATCTCTGTCGATTACCGCTCGAATCGGCTGATTGCCGGACCACAATCTGAGATTCAGCTGCGGATTGTCAATTTTAGCCGTATTGTATCCGACAAGCACTGACTGTTCCTGACTTCGCCACCGATGAACCAGCTGTTTTGAATACGGATTGGTAATCCACTTTTGGACATGATTTTCGGCTGCCATAAAACCGTCTGCGGTCTGCGCCCATTTCAATATTATATAAGGTCGTTTCTTTTGATGAAAACAGAAAAATCTTTTGTTGAGTTCGGCGCATTCATTTTCCAAAACACCGACTTTCACTTCAATTCCGGCGTCTTTCATCTTTTTGATTCCCTGACCGTTTACCTTTGAATTCGGATCCGGAATTCCGACCGTCACTCTTTTGAAACCATAACTGACAATCATATCAGAACAGGGCGGTGTTTTTCCGAAATGAGAACAGGGTTCGAGTGAAACAAATATTTCGCAGTCTTTCAAAATTTCTTTGTCTTTGATTTTACTGACCGCATCGACTTCGGCATGCGCTCCACCCGCTTTTTTGTGCCAGCCTTCTGATATAATCTGAGCGTTTCTGACTATGACACAGCCGACCATGGGATTGGGATAAGTCAGCCCCAAGCCTTTTGATGCCAATTCGATGCAGCGTTTCATCATCAATTCGTCAAATTCCATATTCAGAAATTTAATTCATTATTTCTTAAACAAAACACCCCACGGATGGCCGCAGGGTGTATAGCTGTATTTGAATTGCTGTTAATTTTCAGCAGTTTCCTGTCCTGCATCAGGTTTTTGATCCTCAGAAGCCTGATTTCCTCCTTCGGCTTTCTCCGGTTCTTCCTCAAAATCAATACGGTGAAGTGTTCTCAGCCTGAATTCGGCTTCGTTCAGACGGCTTCTCTTTTCTTTAATCTGTTTGTGAAAGTTTTTGAGCAGCGGACTTTTTTCATCCGTAAAGAAACCGATATTGGTCTCCAGCTGATTGATTTCTTTTTCGAGTTCTTCAATGAATTTTTTTGTCTTTCTGATTTCATCATCCAGCATCTGTTCATCCTGCCCCGATTTGATTCGATCAACCAGTGCAGACATTTTGAATTCATTGATTTCGTCTTCACTCAGTCCCATTGAACCGACCAGATTATTGATGATTTTGCTGAATTCTGAATTGACCGACATTTTTGCAGCCGGCACTTTGCCGATACTGCTCCATCTGATGTTAAAATCATTGATTTTATTCAAATCTGCTGACCGGTCTCCCGAAGTTTTATAATCACGCAATTCTGCAAGCAATTCCTCTTTTTTGACAAGATTCTGTTCAAATTCCTGATTCACACGTCCGGTTCTTGCCTTATAATTGTCAAAGAATTTGTTGCATGCTTCTTTAAATTCTTTCCAAATCTTGTCAGACTGTTTTCTCGGCACATGACCGATTTTTTTCCAGTCGGACTGAATTTTCTTGATGATTTGAACTGATTTGTCCCAATCTGTACTTTCTGAATGTTCTCTGGCTATTTTCAGCAATTCCTCTTTTTTTGCGAGATTCTGCTGCTGCTCGGTTTTCAGTTCTTTGTAAAATTCATTTTTCTTGTGATTGAATTCACGGGTTACCGCCTTGAATTCATTCCACATTTTTTGATTATATTCTCTCGGAACTCTGCCGATTGCAATAAATTCTTCTCTTAATTTGTTCAGTTTTTTGATGCTGCTCTGCCAGTCGCCATGCGATTTTCTGCCTGATTCATTGTAGAGTTTTCTAATCTGAGTGAGTATCTCCTCTTTCTTTTTGAGATTCTCCACCTGTTCTTCTTTGATTTTTTCGCCCAATTCAATCTTTCTTTCATGAATCTTGAGCGTCAACTCTTTGAATCTCTGCCAGGTTGGCTCTCTCATTTCTTCAGCTACCGGCACAGCTTCTTCTTTCCAGAGTTTGTGCAGATACTGTAATTCATTCAACGCCTTCTGAACATTTTCTTCTTCAACCAGCTGTTCAGCCCGTTTGATGATTGACGACCTGACTTCAAGGTTGTGCGAATAATCCATTTCTCTCAACTCCTTGTTCAAATCCAAATATCGGTAGAAGTTATCGAGATGATGAAAGTAGGTTTTGAATACATTCCCCGCCTGTGATTTTGGAACCATTCCAGCGTTATGCCAACGGGTTTTCAGCTTTCTGAATTTTGAAAATATATTTGAATTGTCGTCGTTCGGATCCTGATAAAGAGATTTCAGTTCTTCAATGATTTGAAGTCTTTCGGTCAGATTTTCCTGCTGTGCTTTCTCCTGTTCTCTGAAATAAAGGTCAAGCTGGTTTCTGTAATCTCCGTAAATCCGATTGAATTCTCTTTTTGCCGGATTGTCGTACTGGAAGTCCAACGCATCACCGCCATCTTCCACAAAAGCTTCTCTTTTGGCGGCCTCATCTTCGTCGAGCAGTTTTTTGACTGCTTCGCGAATTTGACTAAAATGCTCTTTCAGTATGCGTGCCGGATGATTTTTCAACAGCTCTTTCGCCTCACCAATCAATACCGGCAGCGGCAATTCTTCATAATTTTTAAATGGAATCTGCTGTTCCTGCTCCTCCTCTTCTTCCACTTCTTCCACATCCTCGTGTTTGTAATCCTCAGTTTTTTCTGAAGTAACTTCTGTCTGTTCCTGCTCGGGAGAATTTTCTTCTGTTAACTGATTTTCTTTTTCATTCGATTCGACATCAGAATTCACAGTTTCCTCTGCCGGCTCTTCGGGGTTGGGATTTTCAGAAAGATTTTGATCAGATTCAGAAGGAGTATCTTCAGCCTTCGGGCTTTCATCTTCTGCCGATGATGTTTCGGCATCGGAGTTTATGACCTCCTCAACCGGCTGTTCTTCAGCTTCTTGATTTTCAGGAAGGTTTTGATCTGTTTCTTTTTGATTTTCTTCCGGGTTTAAATTCAATTCGTTTTCTCCATCTGCACCAGTGTGCAGGTTATCCAAATCAGTTGTCATAATGCTGTTTCTTTAAGAGAGCAAATCTAACAAAACCTGCGCTATTTACAAAAGCGCAGACCAAATTTCCCATGATTTTTCGGCCTGAAGTTGAAGCATTTCATAACCGTTTTTAATTTTTGCTCCTCTGAATTCTCCCGATTTTAAGAATTCGGTCTTTTCGGGATTATAAACCAAATCAAACAGATAATGGTCTGAAGTCAGAAACCGATAAGGGATTTCGGGTTTTAAATTTACATTTGGAAAAGTGCCCAGAGGTGTGCAGTTGATGATGAGTCTGTGATTTTTTATTTCTGATTCATTCAAATCCGAATAATTGAATTCACCTTTTCTTGAAACGGTTTTGAAGCTGATATTCAATTGCTTCAAAACATATTTCACAGCTTTTGCAGCACCGCCGTCACCCAGAATCAATGCCTTCAGGTCAAAATTATCCAAAAAATTTTTGATCGAATTTTCAAATCCGAAAACATCGGTATTGTATCCGGTTTTGATGCCGTTAACAATTCCGATACAGTTGACCGCACCGACTGTTTTTGCCTCAACACTCAGTTCATCCAAAAAAGGAATAATTTTTTCTTTGTAGGGAATGGTTACATTCAGACCTTTCAATTCGGGAATTTCAAATAATTTTTTGACATCAGAAATTTCATTCAAATCAAAAACAGAATAATTGCAGTTTTCAATTTTTTCAGTTTCAAATTTTTGATCGAAATAATTTTCCGAGAACGAATAGGAAATGTTTTTGCCAATCAGACCAAAGCGTTTCATATTCTTTGATTTTTGGATAATCTCGCCTTTATCAACCTAATAATCAAAGGCATATTTGCAGCAACAATAATTCCGATGATAAAATACTCGAGATTTTTCTGTACAAATTCGTAGGTGCCAAGATAATAGCCGAGCATAGAAACAATGCCAACCCAAAGAAAGGCACCGATCAGACTGTAAAACAGAAATGTTTTGTAATCTACTTTGGTGGTTCCGCAGATGAACGGAATAATCGTTCTGACCACCGGCATAAATCGAGCGATGATGATTGCTTTTTTTCCGTGCTGTGCAAAGAACTGGTTCGCTTTGTCTATATGAGAAGGTTTGATATAAAATTTCCCCGGATGCTGAAGCAGCCAGTTGCCAAATTTGCGTCCGACATAATAATTGACATTGTCGCCCAAAATTGCAGCGACCATCAGCAACGGGATGATGTAATGGATATGCAGATGATTCTGCTGTTCGTTTGCTGCAATCATACCGACTGCAAAAATCAGTGCGTCGCCCGGCAGAAAAGGCATCAGAAAAGATGCGATAATCAGTCCTGTTTCGGCAAAGATGATGAAGAAAAGAGCAGCATAAATCCAATAGCCGTAGGCAGCAATAAAGTCCATCAGCACCTGATCGGGCCGACTGACGAATTTTGCCAAAAAATCAAATATATCCTGCATTTCAATTTTTTAGTCAGGAAATTATGCTCGCGTGATGTCAGCTCCGATTGCTCTGAGCCGGGTGTCAATATTTTCGTAACCTCTGTCGATTTGTTCAATATTATGAATCACACTTTTCCCTTTGGCCGAAAGTGCTGCAATCAGAAGTGCAATTCCCGCACGAATATCGGGTGAACTCATGGTCGTTCCTCTCAGCGGGATTTCCTGATTCAGACCGATGACGGTTGCACGATGGGGATCACACAGAATGATTTGCGCACCCATATCGATCAGTTTGTCCACAAAGAAGAGTCTGCTTTCAAACATTTTCTGATGGATCAAAACACTTCCTTTTGCCTGAGTTGCAACGACCAGCACGATGCTGAGCAGGTCGGGCGTGAATCCCGGCCAGGGCGAATCTGAAACCGTCAGTATGGAACCGTCCATGAATTTCTGAATCTTATAATTTTCGTGTGCCGGTATATAAATATCATCGTTCTCACGCTCCACCGTGATTCCGAGTTTTCTGAATACATCCGGGATCTGTCCGAGATTTTCCCAAGACACATCTTTGATACGAAGTTCTGATTTTGTCATTGCCGCCAATCCGATCCAGCTGCCGATTTCTATCATATCGGGCAAAATCGTATGCTCGGTTCCAGTCAGGGATTCAACTCCATCGATGGTCAGCAGATTTGATCCGATACCCTGAATTTTTGCTCCCATTCTGACCAGCATTTTGCAAAGCTGCTGCAGATAAGGTTCGCAGGCTGCGTTGTAAATCGTTGTTTTTCCTTCCGAAAGGACGGCTGCCATCACCAGATTTGCTGTACCGGTTACTGAGGCTTCTTCCAAAAGCATAAAGGTGCCTTTCAGACCTTTTTTCTCGTCGGTTTCAACTCCGTAAAAATCCTCACCTTCATTGAAACGATATTTTGCACCGAGTTTCATAAAACCTATGAAATGTGTGTCCAGTCTTCTTCTGCCGATTTTATCTCCGCCCGGCTTTGGCATATAAGCTTTTCCGTATTTTGCCAGAAGCGGCCCCATCAGCATGATTGAACCACGGAGCGATGCACCGTCTTTTTTGAATTCTTTTGACTGCAGATAATCCATACGGATGTTGTCTGCCTGAAAAGTATAATCTCCGTTTGAATTTTTTTGAATTTTGACTCCCAGATCACCCAGGATTTCGATCAGCCGGTTGACATCACGGATATTCGGAATGTTTTTGATTCTGACGGGGTCATCTGTCAGCAGAACTGCGCACAGAATCTGAAGCACTTCATTTTTTGCGCCTTGGGGTGTGATTTCGCCGCTCAGACGGTTGCCGCCTTTGATTTGGAAGATTGACATTTTTATCTGCTGTATTTTTTGCTTTTACCTCCTTTTCCTTTTCTGTTTTTGCCTGACGAATTGTGTGCTGAATAATATTTTTCTCCGGAAGAAAGGACTTCATTCGAAGTTCTCAAATCAATTTTCCCACCCGACATTTCATATAAATGATCAAAAATTGCGCTGTCTTCAACCGTATCCTTATTCCAAAGCAGATAACATTTTTTCATGTGGTTTGCGATCACCATAATCAGTCCTTCCTGTTTTTCGCCTTCCCAGCTGATGGCCACATCGATCATTTTTCGGATGTTTTTGCCGTAATATTTATATTTATATTCTTCCTGCGGATACGGAATTTTTTTGGGCCGGCTGTACACCTCTGTTTTTTCGGGAATCGGAAAAGGCGAATCCACATCGAGACTGAAACCCGACATGATAAAAAGCTGATCCCATAGTTTGTGCTGAAAATCATCGACATCTCTCAAATGCGGATTGAGTTCACCCATCACTTCAATGATGATTCCTGCAAATTCGTTCCGTTTTTCTCTGTCTTCAATTGCCAGGCAATAATCGACCATTTCCTGTATGTGACGGCCATATTCCGGTATAATCAGCGGTTTTCTTTCGGTGTTGTATTCCATATTCTAATTTGAATGTTGACAAAAATACGATTTAACAATCATTTTCTGTTATTGAATGTATTTTAATTCAGTTTCGGGCTGATTATCAGCCGATATTTTCAAGTTTTTCCTTCAAAGCTGAAAGAAATTGTGAAGCCAGTGCGCCATCAATCACCCGATGGTCATAAGAGAGTGAAAGCATCATCATTTTGCAGACAGCGAGTTCTTCTCTTCCGTTGTTTACAAGCACTCCTGCACCCGATCTGATCTGACCCAGCGCCAAGACCGCAACCTGAGGCCGGCTGATGATTGGCGTTCCCATCAGACTGCCAAAAATTCCGGTATTGCTCACTGTAAAAGTGGTGTCCTGAATGTCTGAAGATTTCAATTTTCCGGCTTTCGCATTGTTGCCGATCAGATTTACATTTTCAACGATTTCTTTCAAACTCATATCGTTGACTTTCTTCACATTGGGAACAATCAGATTTCCGTCCGGAAGTGCTGTTGCAAACCCGAGATTGATGTCATTTTTCAATATCAGTTCGTCTTCATTCATCCATGAATTGAATTTCGGAAATTCTTTCAAAGCATCGATTACCGCCTTCATAATGAAATGGGTATAAGTAACTTTGACGCCGTTTTCTTTTTGAAATTCATCTTTGATCCGATCACGGTGATGAACCAGGCTGTCCACATTGACTTCAATAAAAGTGGTCACATGCGGAATCAACTGATAAGAGGTCTGAAGCATTTCTGCCGCCAGCTGCCGGATTCTTGGCAAAGATTCCACTTTGTCCTGCGGTTGAATATTCAGATTTAATTTCTGACTGACTTTCTGCTGAACAGCCGCTGTTTTGTCTTTGTTCAAAAACCTGATTATATCGACTTTTCTGATTCTTCCGTTTTCTCCGGTCGGCTGAATCCGATTCAGATCTTCGACTTCAAGGCCGTTTTGGGCAGCAATTTTTCTGACAACAGGTGAAAGAAAAGATTTGCCCGACAGACTTTTGGCTGAAAGCAGTTCTACTTCAGCTTTTTTCTCTATCGCTTCGGTTTTGACTTCTTCTTTGATTTCGGTATGAACGATGGTGTCGTCAGCAACTTCAAAAATCGCAATGGGATGACCAACTTTGACTTCTTCGCCTTCTTCGACCAGTATTTTTTTCAAAATTCCTTCATATTCTGACGGAAGCTCGCTGTCCACCTTGTCGGTACCGATGGTCACAAATGATTCGTCTTTTTCAATATGCTCACCCGGTTTTTTAATCCAGTCGGTGATAACGGCTTCCATCACGCTTTCTCCCATTTTGGGAAGAAGGATTTGAATTTCTTTTGACATAGGAATCAAAAAATTTCAATCATTAAATTATTTAAAAGCATTGATGCCTGTAATGTCGTTTCCGGTGATCAGCAGATGCACATCGTGTGTTCCTTCGTAGGTAATCACAGATTCAAGATTTGCCGCATGACGCATCATCGGATAGTCTCCGACGATTCCCATTCCGCCCAGGATCTGACGTGATTCGCGCGCAATATCGATTGCCATTCTCACATTGTTTCTTTTTGCCATTGAAATCTGTGCGCCGCTTGCTTTGCCTTCGTTTTTCAAAGTTCCGAGTCTCCAGACCAGCAATTGAGCTTTTGTAATTTCGGTTACAAATTCTGCCAGTTTTTTCTGCTGCAACTGGAATGAAGCAATCGGTTTTCCGAACTGATTTCTTTCCAATGCATATTTCAATGCGGTTTCGTAACAGTCGATTGCGGCTCCGACCACACCCCATGCAATTCCGTAACGAGCAGAATCCAGACAGCTCAGCGGTCCTCTCAGACTGTGAACATCCGGCAACAAATTTTCTTTTGGAATTTCAACATTTTCAAAAACGAGCTCGCCTGTTTTTGATGCACGAAGCGACCATTTGTTGTGGGTTTCGGGAGTTGTAAATCCTTTCATTCCTCTTTCGGCAATCACACCTCTCACCTTTCCTTCCTCGTCTCTTGCCCAAACCACCGCGATATCTGCAATCGGCGAATTGGTAATCCACATTTTTGCACCGTTCAGCACATAATGTGAACCTTTGTCCACGATTCGGGTTTCCATTCCTGCCGGATTTGAACCGTGGTTGGGTTCTGTCAGACCGAAACAGCCGATTATTTCACCGGTTGCCAGTTTCGGCAGATATTTTCTTTTTTGTTCTTCAGATCCGAAAGTATAGATAGGGAACATCACCAGAGAAGACTGTACCGAAGCGGACGACCGAACTGCAGAATCACCTGCCTCCAGTTCCTGCATAATCAGTCCGTATGAAATCTGATCAAGACCGGCTCCACCGTATTCTTCCGGAATGTATGGCCCGAGAGCTCCGATTGCACCGAGCTTCGGCATCAGATCGGGAATGTCTGTGTGGTTTTGAGCCATTTGGTCAATCACAGGTTTGATGTCCTGATTTACAAAATCACGTACGGTTTGACGGATTAATTTATGCTCTTCCGACAGTAAATCGTCTATTTGGTAATAATCTGTAGCCATAATTTCAATTTGGTATGCAAAAGTAAGAAATCAAAAGGATTCAAAGGCAAGAATTGGGATACAATTCGGGTGATTTGGACAGCCGGTTATTTTCTATTGGTTTTTGGTTATTTACAGAACTGTTTCAAGCTTAATTTTGTATTTTACAGAAAATTCTGCGAAACCGAATTACACAGCCATTGTGAACGGCAATCTCCACGCTGCGGAATCAGATTAAAAATCATTTTGCCGTATAAATATTAAAAAAATGTCGTAATAAATTGCAAATCCCCGTATAAAATTAATAACTTTGTCGTATAAATTAAAAAAGTAAAACCATGGACGCTAAAATCACTTTGTCATTTGACGCAGAAGTCATCAGCAAAGCCAAAGAATTTGCCGCCCAAAACGGCATCAGTCTTTCAAGGCTGACCGAATTTATATTTGCCCAGATGACCTCCAAAAATTACAAGACCATTGACGAGCTGCCCATAGCAGACTGGGTCAATTCGGTTGCAGACGAGAGACCCGAGTACGGAATCCACAAATCGCGCAAAAAACTGAAGTCAGAATTTTACAAATCCAAAAAGTGAAAATCTTTGTTGATGCCAATATACTGGTCACCGTTCTGAACAGCGAATATCCGCTGTTTCCGGCTGCAGCGAGAATTTTGAGTCTGAACCGGACCAATAAATTCAGAATTTACACTTCTCCGATCTGTCTGGCGATTGCATTTTATTTTGCAGAAAAGAAAAGCGGAACCCAAAGGGCAAAAGAAAAAATTAAAATTCTTTCAAAGCAGCTTGAAATTACGAATACCAATAAAAAAACGGTCAGGTTGACTTCCGAGAATTCGAAAATCAATGATTTTGAGGACGGACTGGAGTATTATTCCGCGATTGAATCCGGCTGTGAAATGATTGTCACTGAAGACACTGCCGATTTTTATTTTTCCGAAATTCAGGTTTTGAATTGTGATTCGTTTATTTCCTATCTGGGCAATCGTTAGAATTTCTCTATTTTTACAATCTAAATCGTAATCAAGTGAATGCTGCTGTTTTTGAGTGGGTCGGATATTCTGCTTCTATATTCATTGTTCTTTCTTTTGTCATCAATCAGCTCAGAATCATTCGGATTATCAATATGTTGGGCTGTATCTGTTTTGTGATTTACGGAATTTATTTCAAAGCCTGGCCGGTGGTGATTCCAAATGCTATGGTGGTGTTTATCCAGCTCTATTATCTGTTGTACAAAGACAAACAAAATGCAAATGGCTGAATCCCGAATCATTTCATCGGTCATCAATAATTATTTGGGCGATCAGCGGGTTCAGAAACAGATTCGTTCGCTCCAAAAATTTGGTTTTGAGACCGAGGTAATTGCAACCGATCTGAGAGGAAATCCTAAACTCAATTTTGATTATCCGGTACAAATCATTCGGCTGTCAAATCAGGACGGAATGCGGATGTACCTGGAATTCAACCGAAAACTTTTTATCCGGCTGATGAAGACAGTCAAAAAAGGAGATGTACTGATTGCAAATGATGTGGATTCGCTTTTGCCCAATTATCTGGTCAGCAAAATCAAAAAAGTACCGATTGTATTTGACAGTCACGAAATCTTTTCAGAACTGCCGTCGCTGACCGGCCGAAAATTTAGAAAGAAAATCTGGAAAATGCTCGAATCATCGCTGGTGCCGAAGATGAAATATTTTTATACCGTGAGCGAAGGTTATGCCGACTGGTTTGAAAATGAATACGGAAACCGGCCTGAGATTATTATGAATGTTCCTCAAATTCAAACCGAAACCCATCATTTGTTAGATATTGAATTACCCAAAACAAAAGAAAACGAAAAGATACTGATCTATCAGGGTGCAATCAACATCAGCCGCGGGATTGACAAAATGATACTCGCAATGGAACAGATTGAAAATGCGCAGCTTTGGATCATCGGGAACGGGCCCAAAAAAGAAGATTATCAAAAATTAACTTCAGAAAAAAAACTGGATTCAAAAGTCAGATTTATCGGTGCTGTTTCTCCCGATCAACTCAAACTGATTACTCCAAAAGCTGATCTCGGTTTCAGTCTTGAAGAAGATTTGGGCATCAGTTACAGATATGCGCTGCCCAACAAGATTTTTGACTATATACATGCCGGTGTTCCGGTGCTGGGCACGAATCTGCCCGATATCAAAAGGACAATTGAAAATCACAAAATCGGGCGAACGATTTCTGATCACACACCCGGACATATTGCAAAGATTGCAAATGAGATGCTCGCCGAAGGAAAGAAAATTTATTTTGAGAATCTGAAAAAAGCAACTTCGGTCTTCAATTGGGCAAATGAAGAAAAAAAACTCGAAAAAATTTTTTCAGTTTTTAAGGTTTCTGATCAGCTCTGAAACAGAGATTCGGTTTCTGTAAACCGTACCTTTCCGTCTTCGCATTTCAGCGTGGCGCACGGGAATCTTCTGATGATGGTGTAATCATGCGTTGCCATCAGCACCGCCACATTTTTTTCTTTTGACAAATCGTGAATCAGACTCATAATTTCGACTGAAGTTTCTGGATCCAGATTTCCGGTCGGTTCGTCAGCCAGTATCAGTTTCGGATCGTTGAGCAGTGCGCGCGCAATTGAAATCCTTTGCTGTTCACCTCCCGACAGACGGAAAGGCATCATTTTCTTTTTTGAAATCATGCCCACGCTTTCGAGTACTTCGTCGATTCGGTCATTGATCAGTTTTTTATCGCTCCATCCGGTTGCTTTCAGAACAAAAGCAAGGTTTTTTTCAACATTGCGGTCTAACAGCAGCTGAAAATCCTGAAACACAATTCCAAGATGTCTTCTCAGATCCGGAATTTTTCTTGTTTTCATGCCGTTCAGTTCAATTCCTACCACTCTCCCAAAACCTTCGGTCAGCGGAAGTGCGCCGTACAAAACCTTGAGCAAACTGCTTTTTCCACTTCCTGTTTTACCAATCAAATAAGCAAATTCTCCTTCTTTTAATTCAAAATCAACATTGCTCAGTACCAGATAATTACGCTGATAGATAAAAGCTCTCTCCAATTTGATGACGCTGTCTGACATATTTCTGTTTTTACGGTAACAAATATATAAAAAAGCCCGAAAGAAACTTTCGGGCCTGGTCTTTTTAATATAATATTAGCGATTATCGTTTAGCTCTGACTTCGCTAACCGTCAATTGCTTTCTGCCCTTTTTTCTTCTGGCTGCCAACACCTTGCGTCCGTTTACTGTGGACATTCTTTCAAGGAAGCCATGCTTGTTTCTTCTTCTTCTGTTGCTGGGTTGAAATGTTCTTTTCATCTCGTATTATTTTCTGCTTTTCACAAATCGAGTGCAAATATAGTCCTATTTTCCAAAAACCAAAAAGCATTTGAATAAATTTTATTTTTTATTTCTTCCAATCAATCCCGACAGCTTCCTACGGTACGGCACACAGACGGTTACTGATTCCAAACAATTTTAAAATTCTTCCGGCCGTTGATTCAATCTTCGCCGTTCTGCTTACATTTATTTGAAAGCTATCATTTAATTCTTTAAATTTACAGTTAGGAAAAATTTAATTCTTTCTGACCGATGAAATTCAAAAATACAGGTGTAATCACCGTGTTTGCGGTACTGCTGATATTTGGCTTTGTTCTGTTTGGCAAAAACAATCAGAATCAAAAAAAGGAAAATTTTCCGGCCGATGTTTTTAAAACCGAGAATCAGATTCGGCAATCGACTGATATTTCAGCGCTTACCAATGAAGAAAGCGTAGTTGATTTCGTCAGACAAAACAATCGGCTTCCCGATTATTTCATTACAAAAGATCAGGCACGAAAACTCGGCTGGAAACCCGAAACCGGGAATCTGTGCGAAGTATTGCCCGGTCGTGCGATTGGCGGTGACCGCTTCGGAAATCGGGAAAACAAACTTCCAAAAAACAAATCAAGAAAATATTTTGAAGCCGACCTCAATTACAATTGCGGGAAGAGAGGTGCCGACAGGCTGATTTACAGCAACGACGGACTGATTTTTGTTACAAAGGATCATTACAAAACCTTTCAAAAAAGATAACGAATATGGAGAATGAAATTACTTTTGATTTCGATTACATCAGTGATTATGATGAGTTTTATTCGGCGCTGAAACGCAAATTTGATCTGCCTGATTGGTTTGGCAACAATCTGGATGCTTTCTATGATTTTATATCCGGTGAGCTGAAACTCCCGTGCCATCTGAAACTAATCAATCTGAATCCGGAACAGATTGAGGAGTTTGAAGATTTGTTTGAGATGCTTGAAGATGCTGAAAACGAGATTAGCGGCTTCAGTTTTTCGTATTATATGGAACAGTTTAATAATTTTGAGGAAGACGAATATTCGGATTGAATTTCTCAAATTAACCGATAAAAAAAGCGCCATTTTCAGGCGCTTTATTTTTGATTTCACTTATCTGCTGAAGTTGGCGGGAATCACCAGCATCGGAATCCGGGTGTGAAAACTCATCTGTTTGGTCAGGCTCGGATTGAAAAGGCTTACCCAAAAACCTTCCTGATAGGTGATCATCGTCAGCAGGTCAATCTGATTTTTTGAAATATATTCTTCAAGCGTTTGCTCAAAGCTGTCACCAATCAGATGAACCGAACTCAAAGTATCGTCACGGTATTCATTTTTCAGAAATTCGGCATAATTCTGAAGCTCCTGCTGGTGTTTCACATAAACTTCTGCGGTCTGATCGTTTCCGGTAAAAACTGCGGTCTTTAGGTTTGCAGAAAACAGGAATGTGAGTTCGAACAAATAATCCAAAATCCCATCATTTCTTTCAAACTGTCTGGTAGCCAACAGTATATTCTCAGGTTTCTTCCATTTGTAATCCGACGGAATCGCCATCACCGGAATTTTGGTTTTTCCAATCACATCAGAAGTATGGCTGCCCCAGAGTTTGGCTTTCAGACCAGTTGCACCCAAAGTCCCCATGATAATCAGGTCAACTTTTCCTTCTTCCGAAACTTCATTGATCGCATCTGCGAGCGGCTTGACAGAGATTGCGGTTTGAATTTCAACCTCAGATTTCTTCATAAAACCAATTCTCAAATCATTCAGTTTGATTTTCGCCTCGCTAATCAGATCATTTGTAAGCTCACGGTTTACACCCATCAGATTAGTGTAGTTCCCTTCAGCTACTTCAAAAGAATTCAGCAAAGTGATTTTTGCCTTCAGCAACCCGGCTGCGTGAATTGCAAAATCAATTGCAACTTCAGAAGTCTTTGAAAAATCGGTCGGTACAAGTATATGTTTCATAACAATTAATTTTGAGTATGCGCCTGTAACAAATATAGCAAATTTGAACGAAAGAGACAATGAATAACAGCGGGTACAAATCAGACCTTTCTCTGTTGTATTTCATAATTTTATCAAACTCAATCCGGCAGAGAGTTACAGAAACATTCAATTTTACGGAGCACTTCTGAATTGACCAAAGTCATATCGTACAGACCAAAATTCAGATTCAAATTCAAAAATTTAAATTAAATTTTAATCAAATTCAGTATTGGTTTTTGTTGAATTTTCAGTTTTCAGTTTGTAACTTGTGAGGTCAAAAAATTAAATTGAGAAACTTGTCATGGGAAAAGAAATTGAAAGGAAATTTTTGGTTGACAAACAGAAATGGGCTCAATTCAGTAAACCCGAAGGACGGCATTACCGACAGGCTTATCTGATCAATGAAATCGAAAAAACGGTTCGGGTCAGACTGACACCCGACACAGCCTTTCTGACCATTAAAAGCGCTACCGATTATATCAGCCGTACTGAATTTGAATATGAAATCCCAGTTTCGGATGCAAAAGAGATTCTGTCCCGATTTTGTAAAAATGAAATTTCAAAAAACAGATACAAACCCGTCATCGGCGGAAAAAGTTGGGATGTGGATGAATTTCTGGGTGACAATGAAGGACTGATAGTGGCTGAAATCGAACTGGAATTTGAAAGTCAGGAATTTGAAATACCCGATTGGATCGGTGAGGAAGTTTCGGGAGACAAACGCTATTACAATGCTTATCTGATTAATCATCCGTACAAAACCTGGAAAAATGACTGAAATGAGTTCTGATTATCAAAAAATCTCAAATTTCATACAAATCATTAAGAATCAGCCCGGTAATCTGAATTTTGAAAAGATTTTTGAAAAGGCAGAAATCAGCCGGATTGATTTTGAAGAACTGATTAAAAACTGGGCGGGGCTGTCGCTTTCGCAATTTTTTAATGCAATCAGTCCAAGACATAATTTCAACCTTCTGAACAGCAATTCCCAAATTTCACTTTTTGATGAAGAACCCGAAAAATACGGAAAAGCAGCTTCTGAATTCACCCAAATCATACCGATGACCGATGAAGAATTCGGCAACAAAGGTTCAGGTCTGAAAATCAATTATGAATTTTATGACAGTCCTTTTGGTCAAATGATTGTGGCCTCGACCGGAAAAGGAGTTTGTTATATGTCGTTTGACGAAAATCGTGAAGGAGCTCTCAGAAATATGAAAAGCAGATTTTACAATTCCGAATTTTCTCAAAAGAAAACTGAATTTCAATCTGCTGCAATGTCAATTTTTAATCCGAAAAATCCCAAACCGATCAAACTTCATGTAAAGGGCACCAAATTTCAGCTGACAGTTTGGAACCGGCTGCTCAAAATTCCGATTGGCAAACTGGTCAGTTACCACATGATCGCGGACGATTTGAAAATGCCGACTGCATCACGGGCCATCGGAACTGCAATCGGCCGGAATCCAATTGCATACATCGTTCCCTGTCACCGGGTGATTCAGTCCGGCGGGGATTTTGGCGGATATATGTGGGGCACCACCCGAAAAATTGCAATCACTGCCCGGGAAGCAGGTTTCAAATACAGCGGTTAATTTCACAAAATCATTTTTGATTGATTGACTGATTTTGAAGAAACACTGTTAATTTTTGTACTTTTGATTGCGTAAAAAATCATTTGTTTTGTCGTCTCCCGCTCAAATCATCAAAAATATACAAACCGAAATTTCCCGACTTTCGCCGGCTTATTTTGCATTGCCAATGGCAAACGGCATCATTTCCGTTGCAGCCGAAATGTCGGGTTTTGAAAGATTTGCAAGACTTCTTTTTGATTTCAATCTGATTGCATTTTGGGTTTTGACGCTGATGTTTTTGCTGAGAATATTTTTTTATTATCCCGAATTCAGAAAAGATTTTGTCACCGGCCCGATCAGTCCCGGGTTTCTCACCATCGTTGCCGGTATCAATGTGGTCGGTTATCAGTTTTTACTTTTTGATGACAATTTTGCAGCTGCATCGGCACTTCTTATCACAGGTGTACTGCTTTGGTGTGTACTGATTTATTCGCTTTTTACAATCATCATCATCAAACGTCAGAAAGATCCGCTGAACCGCGGCATCAACGGAATCTGGCTGCTGATCGTGGTTGCAACCGAATCGGTCAGTGTGCTTGGAACCGAGCTTACCGGCTATATTTCATTTCCGAAACAGATTACACTTTTTATATCGCTAACTGTTTTTCTGGTCGGCTGTATGCTGTACATCATACTGATCACCCTGATTTTTTATCGACTGGCATTTTTCAGAATGAGGGCAGCAGATCTGGCGCCTGCCTATTGGATCAATATGGGCGCGGTGGCAATCATCACACTTGCCGGAACTGCATTGGTCAGAAACGCGGGTGAATGGGGTTTTCTTGAATCAATTACCGGTTTTCTCAATGGATTTACACTTTTATTTTGGGCAACCGGAAGCTGGTGGATTCCGCTGTTGATTATGCTCGGTATTTGGCGGTTTGTATTTCAAAAAACAAAAATAATTTACAAATCTTCAGCCTGGGGAATGGTCTTTCCGCTCGGCATGTACACCGTCTGCACCTATCGGCTGGCGGAAGCTACCGGAATCGGATTTTTGAATTCAATACCCGAATTTTTTGTGTACATCGCTGTCTTTGCCTGGTGTATAACTACTTTGGGCATGATACTTTACTGGATTGGTTTGTTTAAAAATAGGATTTCAGTTTCTGAAGTTCAAGTTCCCGAAAATCACTGACTACAATATCTGCAAGCGAATAATCCTGCAGTTTGGTTTTTCCGCCCTTGTATCCGGCACAAAAGATTCCTGCTCTGTGTGCGGCTGTAATTCCGTTGGTTGAATCTTCAATTACCATACATTCTTTTGCCGATTCGCCCGAAATTTCGGCTGCCTTTAAAAAGATTTCGGGATTTGGTTTTGATTCTTTCAAATCGGTTCCACTGATTACACCGTTAAAAAACCGTTTCAGATTAAATCGTTCAAAAACCATATTGATGGTAGCGTGCGAAGCCGAAGTTGCCAAAACCATTTTAATGTTGTTTTCGTAATAATGCGCCATCAGTTCTCTGACGCCCGGAACCATATCAAATTCGGAATCATTGTAAAAATATTCCTTAAAAAAAGTCCGTTTGACTTCTTCAAGATTTTCAACCGCCGCAGTCAGACCAAATCTGTCAATCACCGTATTGCAGACTTTTCGGGTAGATGCACCGGCAAAGGTCGAATAAAGTTCTTCGTCAACATCGGCACCAAAACTTTCAAACATTTTGAAATAAGCTTTTTTGTGAATCGGCTCTGTATCGACGATTACACCATCCATGTCAAAAAGAACTGCTTTGAGCGGCATATTGATTTTTTTAGCGAATGTAAGAATTTATAATTCCAAATCTCTTTTCGGTCACAAATCCGAACCTTTATATTTGTTCATAAATCAGTCCGAAACAAAAGGTTTGACCGATAATTAATCGGCTCTTCTGGCGATATAATCACTTTCTCCTCCCACCCTGTCAACTGCTTTCACAGCAATCAATTTGAGCGTTTTATCATTTTTTGTTTTCGGGAATTTCTTGAAAACAACATCCGAATCCAGAATCTCGGTTTCCCAATCATCGCCGTACAGCAGATAAATTACCCAGTGTTTCACTTCGTTCTTATTGTCAAATGACCAGTCGGCTCTGACCGCATCGCTTTCTTTTTTCAGTTTGAGATTCGGTCTGCCCGAGATTATTGGTGTCAGCCAGGAAGATTGCGGAATCAGCGCTTTCTCCCGATAAGGACCGTTTCTGAGCGAATTGAGCATATTCTGATTCAATCCCGCCATGCTCCAATGCACCACACCGGCATCGTCAGGAATCAGTTGTCGGGTGGCTTCGACCTGGCGAAGAATTTCAGTCGGCCGGTCGCTCACTTTGATTTCGACGGTATTCAATCCGGGCCAGAGATGTCTTTTGAATGTATTTTCTGATTCCCACCATTTCAACAGACTCACAAAACTCTGTTTGGGCGCATCGATCGGCCAGTACAGTTGAGGTGTGAAATAATCGATCCAGCCTTTGTTGAGCCACAGTTTGGCATCCGCATAAAGTTCATCGTATTGCGACAATCCGACCACTCCGTTCGGATAGCCCGATTTCCAGATTCCAAAAGGACTGATTCCGAATTTCACCCAATTCTTTTCGGTTTTGATTTCAATATAAATCCGTTGTATAAAATTATTTACATTTTCTCTCCTCCAATCTGCTTTTGAAAGCATGCCACCCGAATTTTTATAAGCATTGTATGAATCTTTGTCCGGAAAATCAGCACCGTTGTTGTAAGACGCATAAGGATAAAAATAATCGTCAAAATGAATTCCGTCCACATCGTATCGTTTGACAATGTCCATCACAACTGCACTCACATGATCCTGAGTTTCTTTCTGCGCAGGGTCAAACCAATACATTCCGTTGCTCAGTCTGACAATCTGTTTTGGCATTTTATTGACCATCGAATACGAATTCACCCTTCCGCCGTTGGTGTGATGTGCCCGATAAGGATTGAGCCAGGCGTGCAGTTCAAGACCTCTTTTGTGCGCTTCCTCTATCCAGAACTGAAGCGGGTCATAATAAGGTTTTGGCGCAGTTCCGGTTTCGCCGGTCAGAAAGATAGACCAGGGTTCAAACGGGCTGTCATAAAGCGCATCAGCCGAAGGTCTGACCTGAAAAATGACCGCATTGAAATTATTTTCTTTCAGCTGGTCAAGTATTCGGATTGCTTCTTCTTTCTGCTGTTCCACCGGCAGACCGCGTTTTGAAGGCCAGTTAATATTTGCAACCGAAGCAATCCAGGCGCCTCTGAATTCCCGATTCACTTCAGGAAGTTCAACTCTGACTTCGGGTTCGGCTTCTGCCCCGGCTTTTACAACCGGTTTTTTATCCGCTTCGGGCTCATCCTTTTTCACAGGAACTCCTGACTGAATCTTTCCAACCTGAGCTTGAATTCTTGCACGGGTTTGGCTTTTTTGCTGAACCTGACCGGTATTCGGCCTTTTTCTGACATGTTTTTTTGAAGATTTCGGACTTGTCGCACAGGAAGCGAACAATCCGAAAATCAGAACAAATACAAGAAATCTCAACTGTTTCAAACTCATAAATAAAATTAATTCGGCTTGGATACTAACGAAATTCGCAGCCCAAAAGTATATCTATTTTTTGATAAGCCTGCAAAAATAAATTTTTAATAAAATCTGAAAAATTCCTTTCATTTGAACAGTCTCTTTCTGATTTTTCGATGCAAAATCATTCTCATTAATCTGAATGAATTAAAAAAATTGAATCCTTCCAAAAAATCAGTTTGTTTTTATAATTTTACATGGATGAAATTGTTTTTTGAAAACATCAGTCAGTCCGAGAGAATTCCGGTGGAACAGCCGCTCGAAGCAGCGTTTGAACAGGCATTGGATGTGTTTGAGCTGCTGCCCGAAGACGACGGCAGTTCTTTTGGACTGATTACAGATCGTAATGTGGTCATTCAGATTTCAAAATACAATCGTTTTATGTGGCTGGTCGAAATTCCCGAACCCGAAAAAAACGGCAGCTGGCAGGCAATTTGCAACCGAAACCGGGTCAAAAGAGCATTGAAAGAACTGTTTGAAGAAAAAGATCCTTTTCTGGTCTGCGATTTCAAATTCGAATCTTTTCATTGAGCTGATTTTAATCCGGGGTCAATTTTTTATGCTAATTTTGCAACAGTTCTTTCATGATGTATAAATCCGTAATCAGACCGCTGCTGTTTAAATTCGATCCCGAAAAAGTACATCACTTCACTTTCGGATTGCTGAAAATTCTCCATAAAATCCCTTTTGTCCCTGCTGTTTTAAGAAAATCATTCACTGTCGAAGATCCCCGACTGGAAACAGAAGTCTTTGGGTTGAAATTCAAAAACCCGGTCGGATTGGCTGCCGGATTTGACAAAGACGCAAAACTGTTCAATGAATTGTCTTCTTTTGGTTTTGGATTTATTGAAATCGGCACGCTGACTCCAAAACCTCAGCCCGGAAATCCAAAAAAGCGATTGTTCCGACTGATTGAAGACAGCGGAATCATCAACCGGATGGGATTTAACAACGAAGGCGTCAAAGCTGCAGCTGAAAGATTAAGAAAAAATAAATCGGTGCTGATCGGTGGAAACATTGGAAAAAACAAATTGACAGCCAACGAAGATGCAATTGGCGATTATGAAATCTGTTTTGACGAATTGTTTGATTTTGTCGATTATTTCACGGTCAATGTCAGCAGTCCCAATACACCGAATCTGAGAGAACTGCAGGACAAAGAACCTTTGAAAAATTTACTGCTGTCATTGCAAAATAAAAATTCAGCAAAAAAAAGTCAAAAACCGATACTGTTAAAAATTGCACCCGATTTGAATGATGAACAACTGCTCGACATCATCGAAATCGTAAAGGAAACAAGAATTGCGGGTGTGGTTGCAACCAATACAACGATTTCAAGAGAGAATTTAAAATCAAAAAACAAAACCGAAACCGGCGGTTTGAGCGGAAAACCATTAACAAAGCGTTCGACTGAAGTGATTAAATTTCTGTCCGAAAAAAGCGGCGGGGCATTTCCCATCATCGGTGCAGGCGGTATTCATTCGGCTGAGGATGCAATTGAAAAATTGGAAGCCGGTGCTTCGCTTGTTCAGGTTTATACGGGATTTATTTATGAAGGACCGGGATTGATGAAGAAAATTAATCGGGCGATTTTAACTAATCTAAGCTAATCTTTTCTATCGTTACCATTTTTATTTCAATCCTTCAAAATCACCGTACTATTCGCCTGTGCTTTTGGTGTAATCGTAATGTCTGCAATTTGAACATGTTCCGGTTGCATCAAAGCGAAATAAATACTTTCTGCAATATCTTCTGCAACAAGCGGTTGATACCCTGAATAAACCAAATTGGCACGTTCACTGTCATTTTTAAACCGAACCATAGAAAATTCTGTTTCTACTGCGCCGGGCGCAACGTTTGTTACTTTGATTCCGTGTTTGACCAAATCCAAACGCATTCCTTTGCTGAGTGCTTCCACCGCCCATTTTGAAGCGCAATAAGTTGTTCCGTTGGCATAAACTTCTTTTCCGGCAATCGAAGAAATATTCACAATATGTCCTTTTTTCTGTGGAATCATCAACGGCAAAACCGCTTTACTGACGTACATCAAACCTTTTACGTTTCCGTCGATCATCGCTTCCAAATCTTCCAAATCGGCTTCGTCAAAAGGAGCCAAACCGTGTGCATTTCCGGCATTGTTAATCAAAACATCTATTTTTCTGAAATCTTCGGGCAAAGTTTCTATAGCTTCGAAAACTTCATTTTTATTTCTTACATCGAACTTTAAAGTGGTTACAGAAGTGATTTTGGAAAGTTCTGATTCTAATTCGTTTAATCTTTCCTGTCTTCGTCCGCATAAAATCAATCTGAAATCTTTTGCCAATTTTCTGGCGGTTGCCATTCCGATGCCTGAGGTTGCGCCTGTGATAAGTGCTGTTTTCATTTGTTTGAATTCAATTTTGATTTCAAATTTAATCAGGATTATTCATTCTTTTCCTACTTTTGAGAAATTTAGAACACAGAAATGAGCAGAATTTTATTTTTTCTTTTATTCGTTGGGCAAATTATTTTCGCTCAAAATTATTCCCAATATGTTAATCCGTTCATCGGAACGGGCGGTCACGGACATACTTTTCCCGGTGCAACTTTACCGTTCGGAATGGTTCAGCTTTCGCCCGATACCCGAATTGACGGAAGTTGGGACGGTTGCAGCGGTTATCATTATTCGGACAATGTTATTTACGGATTTTCGCACACGCACCTGAACGGAACCGGTGTTTCGGATTATGGCGACATAATGCTGATGCCGACGATGGGTAAAGTGAATATGAAAAGCAATGATTACGCATCTACTTTTTCACATCAAAATGAAACTGCTTCTGCCGGATTTTATAGTGTCAAATTAGATAAACACAATATAGATATTCGCCTAACCACTTCTAAAAGAGTAGGTTTTCATGAATATACTTTTAGCGAAAGTGGCGAAGCCAATATCGTCTTGGACTTGAGACATCGCGATAAATTATTGGCTTCTGAAATTAAAGTTGTTGATGATAAAACACTTTTGGTTTACAGAAAAAGTGAAGCTTGGGCAACCAACCAACAAATTTGGGCGAAAATAGAATTTGATAAACCTATGAAGATTCATCCTTTTTTTGAGGAAAAAAGAATAATGGTAACTCAAAACGAATACCATAAAGAATACATTAATACTTATGCTATAATGTCTAAAAAGGTGGAAAAAGGTGAAAAAATTAAGGTCAAAGTTTCGCTTTCTTTTACCGGATTTGAAGGGGCAGAATTGAATTCAACCGAAATTCCGGATTGGGATTTTGAAAAAGTGAAAAAAGATGCCGAAAATGCCTGGAACAAAGAATTGTCCAAAATCGAAGTGAAATCTGACGACAAAGATAAACTTTCGGTTTTTTATACAGCCCTTTACCACACGATGATGCAGCCCAATATCGCACAGGATTTGGACGGGAAATATATGGGACGGGATTTTAAAGTTCATCAAACAAAAGATTTCGATTATTACACTGTTTTTTCTTTGTGGGACACGTTTCGCGCTTATCATCCGCTGATGACTTTAATCGACCAAAAACGAACTTCGGATTTCATCAATACTTTTCTCACGCAATATGAACAGGGCGGTCGTCTTCCCGTTTGGGAACTGGCTTCCAACGAAACCGACTGTATGATTGGTTATCATTCGGTTTCCGTCATTGCCGATGCGATGATGAAAGGAATTCAGGGTTTTGATTACGAAAAAGCTTTTGAAGCCGCCAAACACAGTGCGATGCTCGATATTTTCGGATTGGATGCTTATAAAAAGAACGGATTTATTTCGATTGACGACGAACACGAAAGCGTTTCCAAAACTTTGGAATATGCTTACGACGATTGGTGCATTGCGCAAATGGCGTTGAAATTGAATAAATTAGAAGATTATCAGTATTTTATGCAACGTTCCCAAAACTGGAAAAATTTGTTTGACCCCGAAACGCATTTGATGCGACCCAAGAAAAACGGCGCCTGGCTCAAACCTTTTGACGGTCGCGAAGTCAATAATCATTACACCGAAGGAAACAGTTGGCATTATTCGTTTTTTGTTCCGCAGGATATTTTTGGATTGATTGAATTGCACGGCGGTGCAGAAAATTTTGAAAAGAAATTGGACGAAATGTTCAGTTCGCCGTCCGAAACAACCGGTCGCCAGCAGGTTGATATTACGGGTTTAATCGGGCAATATGCACAAGGAAACGAACCGAGCCACCACGTTGCTTATTTGTATAATTATGTCGGAAAACCGGAAAAAACGAAAGAAAAAGTTCATTTCATTTTGGATCATTTTTACAAGAATTCGCCCGATGGTTTGATTGGAAATGAAGATTGCGGACAAATGAGTGCTTGGTATGTTTTGAGTTCAATGGGGATTTATGCCGTAACGCCCGGTGAAATCGGTTGGCAAACAACTGAGCCTAATTTTGAAGAAATTAAAATCAATTTTGAGGACGGAACTTCTCAAACGATTACACCCAAAACTTCATTTGCAGAATTACAGAATTTAGGTTTTGGAAATGTTCCAATGTTAATCCCAAAAGACCCGCAACCGATTATTCCCGTTCCTTATTTTGAATATGAAAACCGTTCTTTTTCTGATAAAATGAAAGTGGAAATCAAATCTTTAAATCCGGATGATGAAATTTATTTTTATACAGTAGAGTATGAAACAGAAGACAGTTTTGGCGTGTCAGAACTTGTGAAATACACCGAACCGATTTTAATAAATAAAACTACTGACATCGTTGCCTACATTAAAAACGGAAACAAAAAAAGTCATCAGATTTCCGCTCAATTTTTCAAACGCCCGAATGATTATTCGATTGAAATCAAATCAAAACCTCATCCGCTTTACACGGCAGGCGGCGCAGAAGCTTTGCTGGACGGGATTAAAGGAACAACCAACTGGCGCAAAGGCGATTGGCAGGGTTATCAGGGAACCGATTTTGAAGCGATTGTTGATTTGAAAAAATTAACTGAAATCCAATCCGTTTCGGCGGATTTTTTACAAGATGCCAAAGCTTGGATTATAATGCCGAAAAAAGTGGAATTTTCTTTTTGGGATCAGAACGATCATTTAATTGACAAAATTACAACAATAGAAATACCAAACACAATCGTGGAAGTGAACGATGAAACAGTTCAAATAAAATCTTTTGAAATTAATTCATTAAAAGTAAAAGCCCGTTATATAAAAGTAAAGGCTTATAATTATGGAAAACTACCCGAAACGCATATTTCAGCCGGTGAGAATGCTTACATCTTTGTGGATGAGATCACAATCGAATAACTTTGGGCTGAATTGAGAAAATTCATTTTAGAATTCTTAATTTAGCAGTCGAATTTTCGGATGACAGCATCCGTTAAAAAATCAATACGAAATGAAATTTGAAATAGCAGTTATCGGAAGCGGACCCGGCGGATATGTAGCGGCGATTCGCGCAGCACAATTGGGTAAAAAAGTAGCCATCATCGAAAGAGCCGAATTGGGCGGAATCTGTCTGAACTGGGGCTGTATTCCTACCAAAGCTTTGCTGAAAAGCGCCCATGTATTTGACTATCTGAATCATGCCGAAGATTTCGGATTCAACAAAATCGACAAAATCGGTTTTGAATTCGGAAACATTATCAGCAGAAGCCGCGGTGTTGCAGACAGAATGAGCAAAGGCGTTCAGTTTCTGATGAAAAAAAATAAAATTGAAGTCATTCAGGGAGAAGCAAAAATTCTTCCGGGCAAAAAAATAGCTGTGAAAGCAGCAGACGGAACTTCGACCGAAGTTTCTGCAGATCACATCATCATCGCAACCGGTGGCCGTTCGAGAGAATTGCCGAGTATGCCACAAGACGGTAAAAAGATCATCGGTTACCGTCAGGCGCTGACTTTGGACAAACAGCCAAAGAAAATGATTGTGGTGGGAAGCGGTGCGATCGGTGTGGAATTCGCAAGTTTCTACAACACCATAGGCACCGAAGTAACCATCGTTGAATTCATGCCGAGAATCGTTCCGGTAGAAGATGAGGACATTTCAAAACAACTCGAAAAATCACTGAAGAAGAACGGCATCAAAATCATGACAAATTCCGAAGTAACTTCAGTGGACACATCGGGCAGCGGTGTGAAAGCCAAAGTAAAAACCGCCAAAGGAGAAGAAATTCTGGAAGCCGACATTTTACTTTCGGCGGTTGGCGTGACTCCCAACACCGAAAATATCGGTTTGGAGGAAGTCGGTATTGCCACCGAAAGAGGAAAAATCACGGTCAACGATTTTTGTCAGACCAATGTTGCCGGCTATTATGCCATCGGCGACGTGGTGCACGGACAGGATCTGGCTCACCTCGCGTCTGCGCAGGCGATTTTGTGTGTTGAAAAAATTGCGGGAATGAATGTGGAACCGATTGATTTTGGAAACGTTCCCGGCTGTACCTACTGCTCACCCGAGATTGCGTCTGTCGGTCTGACCGAAGCAAAAGCAAAAGAAGCAGGTTATGAAATCAAAGTCGGTAAATTTCCGTTCTCAGCCAATGGTCGCGCAGTTGCAAACGGTGCGCCCGACGGTTTTATCAAAGTAATTTTTGATGCAAAATACGGCGAATGGTTGGGTTGCCACATGATTGGTGAAGGCGTAACAGAAATGATTGCAGAAGTAGTGGTCGCCAGAAAATTGGAAACCACAGCCAATGAAATCATGAAATCGGTTCATCCGCATCCGACCATGTCAGAAGCAATTATGGAAGCGGTTGAAGATGCTTACGGACATTCGATTCATATTTGAGTTTGGAGTGAGATGTTGAGTGGTTGAGTATTGCACTTTATCATCATTCACGATACAACTCATATAATTTTTTAATGAAATACAGCCTTGATTCTTTCAAAGCTGAATTCCATATTTACCTTTATCTTTGCAATCCATTTGACAAAAAAATGAAATACTGCGAAAATATTCTGGAAGCAATTGGCAATACGCCGCTTGTGAAAATCAACCGGCTGACTGCCGACATCCCGGCTCTGGTACTGGCAAAAGTTGAATCATTCAATCCCGGCAATTCGGTCAAAGACCGTATGGCGGTCAAAATGATTGAAGACGCAGAAGCTGACGGGAGACTCAAACCGGGCGGAACCATCATTGAAGGAACTTCAGGAAATACCGGAATGGGACTGGCTTTGGGTGCAATTGTAAAAGGATACAAACTTATCTGTGTGATTTCAGACAAACAGTCAAAAGAAAAAATGGACATACTCCGTGCAGTCGGTGCAGAAGTGGTGGTTTGTCCGACCGATGTGGAACCTGAAGATCCGCGTTCTTATTATTCGGTTTCAAAAAGACTTGCAGAAGAAACTCCCAATTCCTGGTATGTGAACCAATACGATAATCCGTCCAATGCTTTGGCGCATTACGAACAAACAGGTCCCGAAATTTGGGAACAGACCGGCGGAAAAATCACTCATTTCGTGGTCGGAGTCGGGACGGGCGGAACGATTTCGGGCATCGGAAGATTTCTGAAAGAAAAAAATCCGAACATCAAAATTTGGGGTATCGATACCTACGGTTCCGTGTTTAAAAAATATCACGAAACCGGAATCTTTGACGAAAATGAAATCTATTCTTATGTGACCGAAGGAATCGGTGAAGACATACTGCCAAAAAATGTTGATTTTTCAATTATCGACGGATTTACAAAAGTGACGGACAAAGATGCAGCAGTCTTTACCCGCCGACTGGCAAAGGAAGAAGGAATTTTTGCAGGAAATTCGGCAGGTTCGGCCATCAAAGGACTTTTGCAGCTCAAAGAACATTTTGGCCCGGACGATGTGGTGGTGGTTTTGTTTCATGATCACGGCAGCCGATATGTAGGAAAGATGTACAATGACGACTGGATGAGGGAAATGGGCTATCTCCATGATGAGGCAGACACAGCGGGAGATTTGATCAAAAGAAAAATTGACCAACCTTTGGTAACTGCAAAAACAGAAGAACTGGTGCTTCATGCAGTGCAGCGAATGATAAAAAACAATTTGGATTATTTGCCGGTGACAAATACGAATGGATTTGCAGGGTCAGTCAGTCAAAAGAAACTGACAGATTTATTTTTTAAAAATGACAATTTAGCTGATTGCCCGATACACAAAGTCATGGAACAGCCGTTACAAATTATTAAACCGGAAACTCCAATTAAAGAGTTATCCAAATACATTGGTGATTCGGGAGCAGTGCTTGTCGAATTTCCAAATCAGAAATACAGAATACTGACTGTCAGAGATATAATCGGACAAATTTAGGCTGTTTATTCATAAGAATCACAACTGTTTTACCAAAAACCCTTTCAATTATTTGGTAATGATTCGGCTCAGATTCTCATTCTTCGGTTCTCACAAAAGTTATGCTGACAATATCTCCGGTCAGCAGTATCAGTTTCTGACCTTCATTGATGACCGAATATCCGTTGATGGTTTTTAAAACACCTGTAAATGCGGACTCATCAAAATTCTCACAATGCATACGTGTTGACTTGAATTTTTCGGTATCAAAACTGATTCGGTTGCCGGTCACGGAATATTCACCGGCAATATTGTTGCAGCCGTTGTTGCCCGCCACTTTTTGATTATCCACAAAAGTCAGATAAGGCATCTGAATACCAAAAAGCTTGTCAAAGCTTTTTCCTGCAACCGGCGACATATAATCGAGTGTCCATTTACCGATTAATTCGTCTTTCATCGTCTGTTCATTTTGATTTGATTCTGCCGTATTATTTTTGTCAGCGTTTTTGGCTGTCTGACAGGAGAAAAATAAAAAGCCGGCCAGCAAAGGAAGATAAATTTTCATAATTCTGATTTTAAGAAAATTTTGTCAGCAAATTCAGTTCCAATAATTCGGATTGTTAATATATTTTTTGTTTAATTCTTCCTATTCAGCCGAAAAGGATTATTTTTGTTTTTTGATTTAAGAAAAAGAAAAACAGCATGAAATTTATCGTATCCAGCGGCAATTTGCTCAAAAATGTAAACCTGATCAACGGCGTAATCAACTCCAACAATACCATTCCGATTTTGGACAATTTCCTGTTTGAAGTCAGCAGCAACAGTCTGAAAATCACAGGATCTGATTTGGAAACCACAGTTACCACCACTTTGGAAGTGGAATCCGCAGATTCGGCAAAAGTTGCGGTTCCGTCAAGAATGCTGTCAGATATGCTGAAAACTTTTCCGGAACAGCCGCTGACCTTTATTCAAAAAGAGGACGGACTGATGGAAATCGTTTCTGAGCAGGGAAATTATCAGCTTGCACTTGAATCTGCCGATGAATATCCGAGCGCACCCGAAGTGGATGATGCAAGCACTGTATCAATTCAGGCAGGAATTCTGGCTGAAGCAATTTCAAATACACTTTTTGCAACCGGTAACGACGAGCTTCGTCCGGTGATGACCGGTGTATTTTTCCAGGCAGGAACAGATAATTTCAAATTTGTTGCTACCGATGCGCACCGACTGGTCAAATATACCCGAACCGATTTGGGTGCTGAAGAGCCGGCCGATTACATCATGCCAAAAAAACCGCTGAATCTGCTCAAAAATATATTGTCGGGAAGCAATGACGATGTGAAAATTGAATACAACAAAATCAATACCCGATTTACATTTCAAAACATCGTTCTGATTTGTCGTCTGATCGACGGAAAATATCCGAGTTATGAAGCGGTCATTCCAAAGGAAAACCCGAATGTGCTGACCATCAACCGAAATATGTTCCTGACTTCACTCAGAAGGGTTTCAATCTTTTCTAACAAAGCGACCAATCAGGTAAGACTGAAACTGGCAGGCAGTCTGCTGACAATCAATGCAGAGGACTTGGATTTTTCGAGCAAGGCAGAAGAAAAACTGCCCTGCGATTACAACGGCAGCGATATGCAAATCGGTTTCAATTCAAAATTTCTGATTGAAGTGCTGAACAATCTGAATTCAGACGACATCACACTCGAAATGTCTGAACCGAGCCGCGCCGGAATCATCAAACCGGTTGACGGTTTGGTCGAAGGAGAAGAAATTCTGATGCTGGTCATGCCGGTCATGCTGAATGCTTAATAACTGAATTTACAGAAAACCCTGAATGGTTTTCAACAAAACAATTGGTTTTCACTGATTATGAAAATATCATATAATTGGCTTTCAACCCATATCAAAACAGAACTCGACATCCAAAAAACAGCTGAGATTCTGACTTCTGCGGGTTTGGAAGTGGAAGGAACCGAAAAAACAGGAATCGAAAAAGCAAATCTTGACGGCGTGATTGTCGGCAAAGTGACTGCACTTGAAAAACACCCAAATGCGGACAAACTCAGAGTTGCAACAGTTGATGTCGGAAGTTCCGAACCACTGCAGATCGTTTGCGGTGCGCCCAATGTGGCCGAAGAACAAAAAGTGGCGGTCGCAACCATAGGAACTGTTTTGCGCGGACCGGACGGAAAGGAATTTACCATTAAAAAATCAAAGCTCAGAGGCATAGATTCATTTGGAATGATCTGTTCTGAAGCCGAATTGGGCATAAGCGACAACCACGACGGAATCTGGGTACTCGAACCTTCATTCAAAGTCGGAACGCCAATCAGTGATTTCACGGGAACCTCCGATTCGTCAGATACAATGATTGAAATCGGACTGACACCCAACCGAACTGATGCAATGAGCCATTACGGCGTTGCCAGAGACCTGAATGCTGCACTGACAGCGATGAAAATCAATCATGAATTTCATGAATTTTCAGAAGAAGAATTTGACCGGTTGAATATTTCAGGCGATTGTCCGGTCGGGGTTGAGATTAAAAATCACGAATTGGCGCCAAGATATTCGGGTCTGTATTTTGAAAATCTGAGCATCAAAGAATCACCCGAATGGCTGAAAGAACGACTGAAAACCATCGGTCTGAACCCGATCAACAATGTGGTGGACATCACCAATTATATACTTCACGATCTCGGTCAGCCGCTGCATGCATTTGATTTTGACAAAATCAATGGCGGAAAAATCATCGTCCAAACTTTGAATCAGGGAACGAAATTCACCACACTTGACGGAACGGAAAGAGAACTGAACGGAACAGAACTGATGATCTGCGACCAAAACGGCGGAATGTGTATGGCCGGAATCTACGGCGGACTGGACTCGGGCGTCTCTGAAAACACAAAAAGAATATTTTTGGAAAGTGCTTATTTTGACCCGATTTCTGTCAGAAAATCGTCTAAATATCACGGTCTGAACACGGATTCTTCATTTCGTTTTGAAAGAGGATGCGATCCAAATATGACAATCAACGCATTGAAAAAAGCGGCCTTATTGCTGACTGAATATGCCGATGCAGAAATCAAAGGCGGATTTTTTGATTCGTATCCCGAACCGATTCAGAATTTTCAGACGATTTTGAGATACCACAAAGTTGATCAGCTTCTGGGCGAAAGACTCCACCGTGAACAGATCAAAGAAATTCTGAAATCACTGGACATTGAAATTGTATCCGAATCAAATGAAGCGCTTGAACTTTCTGTACCGCCATTCAGAGCTGATGTGCAGAGAGAAGTGGATGTCATTGAAGAAATTCTCAGAATTTACGGTTACAACCATATCAAAACACCCGAAAAAATTTCATTTTCGATTGTAAAAAATCAGGAGAGAAACAGCCGGCTGATTGAAAATACGGTGGCGCAGACATTGGTTTCGATCGGATTCAGGGAAGCGATGAACAACTCGGTCGGGAAATCTGAAAATCTTGCGATTTTTTCGCAAAACGAAGATATTTCTGTCAGACTGCTCAATCCGCTCAGCTCTGATTTGGCGGTGATGAGGCAGTCGCTGATGCCCGGATTGCTTGAAAACACCGAATTCAACATCAATCACAAAGCTGCTGATATCAAACTTTTTGAATTTGGAAAAATCTATTCAAAGGTCAACGGAAATTACAAAGAAAATTACCGTTTGGGCATATTGATTTCGGGAAATAAAAACATTGACAATTGGGCAAATCCGGCTGAAAAAACAAATTTCTATACACTGAAGGGAATTGTTTTCAGTCTGTTCGAAAGACTCGGAATCGGCAAACCTGATGAATTTCCGGCTGTACTCCCCAATTATTCGGATTTGCTGAAAATTGAAATTGGGGGGCAGGAATTGGGTGTGGTCGGAAAAATCGACAAAAAGATTTTGAAGAAAACAGACATCGGTCAGGATGTGTTTTTTGCAGAACTCGATTGGGACAGAATTTCAAATCTGGCCGAAAATTCGGACATCAAATTCTCTGAAATTTCAAAATTTCCGGCTGTAAAGAGAGATTTGGCTCTGCTGATCGACAAAAAAGTTTCGTACAAAGAACTTTATGATTCGGCAGAAAAATTAAAAATTAAACCATTGAAATCAATCCGTCTGTTTGATGTGTTTGAAGGCGAAAAGCTGCCTGAAGGAAAGAAATCTTATGCGCTGACTTTTGTGCTTCAAAACAATGAGAAAACAATGAGCGATAACGAGATTGATGAAATTATGAATAAATTAATTCGTAATTTTGAGCATAACTTTCATGCTGAATTGAGAAACTGATTGATTCAAAAAAACAAACGAATATGAGAACTGTCTTCATCCTAATGATTTCCGGTCTGATTCTGACCTCATGTGATTCACTCAAATCAACCAAAGACTTTGGAATTGCAAAAAAAGCAATTCTTTCAAATACCTGGCTGCTTCAGGATGAAAACGGCGCTGTGATCAGCTACAACGGCGAAAATGTTTCGATGGAATTTACACAGGAAGGAAGTTCTCTGCGCGCAAGCGGTTTTGCAGGCTGCAACCATTATTTTTCGACAGTCGGTCTTCAGCCCGATCAAATCAGTTTCAGTGCGCCCGGCGCAACGCTGATGGCCTGTCCAGAAATGGAAGGCGAAGAAGCTTTTCTGTCGCTGATTCCAATGGTGAATAATTATGAGATTGCAGGCAACGAGCTCAAATTGTACAAAGACAAAATCCTGCTGCTCAGATTTAAATCAAAATAAACTTCAAAAAACTCGATTTCAAATTACACATAATTTCGAATTTTGAACTGTGTTTTTCGCCACAGTACAGGATGCTTACAGGTAGAAGATTTTCATGTATAATGATTTTCTAAACAGTCAGCCAAAATGGTCTGACTGTTTCAGGAATGTGCAATATACATTATACAGTTTACAGTTTAAATGCGTTCGCCAAAAATTGAACTGCCGACTCTGACCATATTGCTGCCTTCTTCCACCGCAATTTTGTAGTCTCCGCTCATTCCCATGGACAGTATTTTCATTCCGGGAAAATAGGTTTTGAAATAATCAAAACAGTCTTTCAGATATTTGAATTCCATTCTGATTTGATTTTCGTCGTCAGTAAAAGTTGCCATACCCATCAGTCCAACGATTCTGACAGACGGATATTCGGTTTTGCAATGATTCAGAATCAGCTGAGCTTCTTCTTTTTCCATTCCGAATTTGGTGTCTTCCTCAGCAATTCTGATCTGAAGCAGACAATTGATTTTCCGGTTGTGTTTTTCTGACTGTCTGTTGATTTCTTTGAGCAGATCTTCAGAATCCACACTATGAATCAGATGAACAAATTCAGCAATGTATTTGACTTTGTTTTTTTGAAGATGCCCGATCAGATGCCATTTGATTTCTTTTGGCAGCTGTTCATATTTTTCGACCAGTTCCTGAACCCTGTTTTCACCAAAGTCAAGCTGACCGGCATCAAACAGAGTTTTGACATCTGCTGCCGGTTTGGTTTTTGAAACCGCAACCAATGTCACGAATTCGGGAAGTGATTCACGTACCGCTTTAAGATTTTCTATCAGGCTCATTCGTCAAGCTGAAAAATGGTCAGTCCGCTGAGCGGTTTGGGTTCTATATAGGTGCTTTTTGGCGGCATTTTCAGTCCGAGATCAGCGATTTTTTCCATATCGATCGAAACGACCGGATAGAAAAAGAAACCGGCTTTGTATTTTCCGCCATCCACTGCTTCTTTGATTTCAAGTACTCCGTCAATATCTCCGGTTCCGCGAATGAATCCGAGTCTTTCGTCGTCTCTTGAATTCTGAATATTCAGTATCGGTTTGAGTACGAATTCTTCAAAAAGGTAGGTATCGAGTTCCGAAAGGCCTTCAACAGTCAGCATTTCGCGTTTTACATACAAACTGTAAAACTGACCTTCAAGATACAGACCGAGATAATGTTTCTTTGGCGGAAAAAACGGTGTCTCTCCTCTTTCGCCTATTTCGAATTTATCCGAAAGTTTTTCAATAAATTGAGCTGCAGTCAGTCCGTTCAGGTCTTTGATCAGTCGGTTGTAATCCTTGATGATCAATTCTTTGTCGGAAACCAGCATGGCAAGTGTATAATTCAAACTGTCATTGTCTGTATAATCCTTCACATTTTTCCGCATTGCGCGAGTGTAAGCAAGCGAACTCTCCATGCGGTGATGACCGTCAGCGATATAAAAAGATTCATTTTTTTCGATTGAATCTTTGATTTGAAGCAAATTCAGACGATTCTCAATCTTCCATATCTGATGTTCATTCTCCATTTTGTCTTTGAACGAAACAAGCGGAAGTGTCTTCATTTCGTGCGCCATCAGCAGATCAACACGCTGATTGTTCGGATAGGTCAGCAACACCGGCTCTGCATGAAAGTGGACATTCAGCAGATATTTTGCAAACAGTTCCACTCTTTTGACCAGGGTTTCTTCGTGTTTTTTGATTTTTCCTTCTTCGTAATCATCAATGCTGACCAGACCAATCAGACCTTTGACCTGTTCGCCGTCCGGTTTAATCAGCTGATAGATATAATAAGCAGATCTGTCCTTTTCGGCTTCGCTGCTCGAAACAAATTCGAGAAAATTTTCTCTCACCTTTGAATGTCTTTCATTCTGACTCAAATCTTCATCTTCCCAGGTTGGCTTGATCAGATGAAGAAAGGATCTGGGATTGGCTGTCAATTCATCCTCCAATGCCTTTCGGCTGAAGCTGTCAACACTCTTGGTTGAAAAAGAACCCGCAATTTCACTTACGGGTCTGATTCCTTTGAACGGTTTAAACTGAGGCATGCTGCAAATTTACGAATTTTTAACATATCAGTCCCGACTCAGCGTCATAATCTGATGTGCGAGTTCAAGTCCGATTCTGTCCTGTGCCTCCACGGTGCTGCCTGCCAAGTGCGGAGACAACGAAAGTCTGTCGTTCATCAGCAGTCGCATACCCGGTGTCGGTTCTTCTTCAAACACATCCAATGCAGCACCCAAAAGTTTTCCCGAATCGAGTGCTTTTAGAAGTGCTTTTTCATCAACCACACCGCCTCTCGCAGTATTAATTACAACTGCGCCCTGTTTCATTTTTTCAATTTCTTTTTCTCCAATGATGTAATGATCCTGCGCCGGAACGTGAAGTGTGATGATGTCGCTGTTTTTCAATACTTCGTCAATCGGTTTCATATCAAAATGGAAACTCAGGTTTCGTCCGTCAAAAAAATCGAGTTCCACATCAGCTTCTTTCAAAAATGCATCAAAACCAAGCACATTCATTCCCAGTCCGATTGCATTTTTTGCAACTTCACGGCCAATTCGCCCAAAACCTATGACCCCCATTGTTTTACCTCTGAGTTCATAGGCGGTTGCATATTCTTTTTTCAGTTCTTTGAATTTGGAATCTCCGTCCATCGGCATTTTCCGGTTGGACTGATGAAGATTTCTGTAAATCGCCAGCGAATGAGCAATCACCATTTCACCAACAGAAGCAGAGGAAGAAGCAGGCGTATTGATTACTTTGATTCCTTTTGATTTTGCATAATCGACATCTATATTGTCAAGTCCGACACCGCCACGGCCAACGATTTTCAGTGAAGTTGCATCAATCAGATCTTTTCTCACTTTGGTCGCACTTCTTACCAGCAGTACGTCTATTTGATTCTGATTGATATAATCGGCAAGCTGATCCTGCGGAACCCTGAGCTCGATCACTTCAAAGCCTTCTTTTTTGAGTAATTCCGCTCCGGCCGCCGACATTCCGTCGTTTACAAGAATTTTCATATTTGTTTGATTCTTTATTTATTGATTATCCGAATTTCTGTTCAAAAGCTTTCATCACATCTACCAGCACCTGAACACTTTCGATCGGCAAAGCATTGTACATGCTTGCACGGTATCCGCCCACGATTCTGTGTCCTTTCAGATTGACGATTCCGGCTTCTTTCCACATTTTGTCAAATTCATCTTTCAAACTTTCATCATTCAGCACAAAAGTCGCATTCATATCTGAACGGTCTTCAACTGCAACCGGGCCTCTGAACATTCCGTTTCTGTCGATTTCCGAATACATCAGTTCTGATTTTGCTTTGTTTCTTTTTGAAATTTCAGGAATTCCGCCGATGCTTTTCAACCATTCCAGATTGCACATTGCACCGTAGATTGCCAATACCGACCAGGTGTTGAATGCGCTTTCTTTGTCGATATGCACCTGATAATTCAGATAGGTCGGAATGTCCCTTCCGGTTTTGCCCAAAACATCTTTTCTGATGATGGTCACTGCGTTTCCGGCAGGGCCCATATTTTTCTGTGCGCCACCGTAGATGACGGCAAACTTTGAAATATCGACCGGTTTGCTCATGATGTCAGATGACATATCGCAAACGATTGGCACCGGACTGTTTGGAAATGATTTCATCTGAGTTCCGGCTACCGTATTGTTTGATGTGCAGTGAAAATAATCTGCATCTGCAGGGATTTCATAATTTTTTGGAATATAACTGTATTTTTTGTCGGCAGAAGATGCAACCACATTGACAAGTCCGAGTCTTTTTCCTTCTTCAATCGCCTTTGTTGCCCACACACCGGTATCAAGATAGGCCGCTTTGCCGCCGTTTAATTTCATCAAATTGAAGGGAACCATCACGAATTGAAGCGAAGCCCCGCCTTGGGTAAAAATCACCTCGTGGGTATCAGGCACATTCAGCAGTTCTTTGGTCAGCTGAATGGTATTGTACATCACCGCTTCGGCATCCGGCCTGCGGTGTGAAATTTCCATGAGTGACAGACCTGAATTGTTGAAATTTAAAACAGCCTGAGCCATTCTGTCAAAAACCTCCTGTGGAAGGATGCAGGGGCCTGCGCTGAAATTATGGATTTTCATATCGTATTGTTTAAGATTATCGGATTGTTTAAGATTATCGGATTGTGTTAAAAATAGTTTTCAAAGCTGTGCAAAGTTAATTATTTCATTTGGGTATCAATAAAATAATCAATGCACTTTTCTCGACTTTTGAATCCGGTTTTTACAATTCTCATCCGAAAAATAAAAGTGTATTGATTATGGTAATTCATTCAAAATTCATTCTTCTCCATGCATGATTGCTTTTTTTCTGAGAAGTCTTTCCTCGGTTTCCACATGGTCTTCATCCGGAATACAGCAGTCAACCGGACAAACCGCCGCACACTGGGGTTCTTCGTGAAATCCCATGCACTCGGTACATTTGTCGGTTACTATAAAATAAATATCGTCGCTCACCGGATCGTGAGCTTCATCCGCATTGAACTGCTGTCCGTCCACATTCAGAAAATCCCCTTTCAGCTCGGTGCCGTCCGAATATTTCCAGGGCACAGCTCCTTCATAGATTGCATTGTTGGGGCATTCGGGTTCGCATGCTCCGCAATTGATACATTCGTCTGTAATTATGATTGCCATTGTATTATTTTTAAATTCATTGTGAAATTGGGAAATTCTTTGTCGTTTCGACTAAAAAATCAGTGAAAACAGTTAAAAAATCATCCAAAAATCAATTTTTCAAAAATAAGGATTATTCGTTTGACAGAAAATGATTTTCATTCTAAATAAGAGATTCCAATCCGGCTGAAGTCATTGAAGGATAATTCTTAAATTTGCAGGCTTATTGAATCATTATGTCACCAATACAGAGCCGTATTTCAGCTGTTTGCGATTTGGGAAGTTTTTTTGGGGAAATTTTGGACGATCAGTCCGGAACATCGGAATTTCATTCTAAATTAAAATCTGCCGAAATCCATAATCCCTGGTTTACACCCGAAAATATCAATTATTGTCTGAAACAGTGGAACGAAGTGCTGACCGGGGAAAATATTGAAGACTGGCTGAAGGATTACAAATATTCTGATTCTCCCAAAAGAGTCGGAATCATCATGGCGGGCAATTTGCCGCTGGTCGGATTGCATGATTTGATTTCTGTAATTCTGTCGGGACATGATGCAATTGTCAAAACTTCATCAAAAGATGATGTACTGATGACTGCAATCATTGATTTTCTGACCGAAAATTGTTCGGAGTTAAAAAATTCAATTCAAAAAACAGAAAGATTAAAAAATCATGATGCGGTGATTGCGACGGGCAGCAACAATACGGCGAGATATTTTGAATATTATTTCAAAGACATTCCGCACATTATCAGAAAAAACAGAACCGGCACAGCGGTGCTTGACGGCAGTGAATCAAAAGAAGAACTGAGCGGTTTGGCGGATGATATTTTCAGATATTTTGGTTTGGGATGCAGAAATGTCACCAAACTTTTTCTGCCCGAAAATTACAATACCGATCAGCTTTTTGAGTCTTTTTTCAATTGGAAAGACATCATCAATCATCCCAAATACGCAAACAATTATAATTACAACCGGGCTGTTTTTTTGCTTGGAAAAGAAAAATTTTTGGACAATAACTTTGTGATGCTCAAAGAGTCGGCAAGTTTTCACAGTCCGATTGCGGTGGTTCATTATTCGTATTATAAAAACCCCGGTGAACTAAAAAATGAGCTCGATCTGAATTCGGAAGAAATCCAGTGTATCGTTGGTCATCCGATGAAAGGAATAGAAAATCTGATTGGATTTGGTCAGAGTCAAAAACCGGGATTGAAAGATTATGCAGACGGTGTGGATGTGATGAAATTTCTCGAAAGTCTGTAATCAAATTGGTAAAAATCCCCTCAAAAACAGGGCAAATTCCCTATTGTATATTGTTTTGAATTCAGTCAACTTTGTACTTACAAAAGAGAGAGCCAATCCTCTCCTTTTCAACTTAACCTAAACCTATACAATTAATCCTCCGGCAGGTATTTCGAGAAATCAGAATACCTGCTTCTTTTTTGTGGATAAGTGTTTGATTCGGTTTTCAAATCAAAGATTATATTTGCAAAACAAAATTTAACGGATGAAATACAAAAGAATACTTCTTAAACTGAGCGGAGAAGCGTTGATGGGGAACCGCCAGTTTGGGATTGACCCGGAAAGACTGAAAGAATATGCGGATGAAATCAAATCTGCGATTGAATTGGGCGTGGAAGTTGCCATCGTGATCGGTGGCGGGAATATTTTCAGAGGTCTGTCGGGTGCTGCCAACGGAATGGATCGTGTACAGGGTGACTATATGGGAATGCTCGCTACTGTGATCAATGCGATGGCGCTTCAGTCAGCTTTGGAAGAAGCCGGCGTTTATACCCGTCTTCAGACTGCAATCAGAATGGAGCAGATTGCAGAACCTTATATTAAAAGAAGAGCTACACGGCATCTTGAAAAAGGGAGAGTGGTCATCTTTGGCGCAGGAACCGGAAATCCGTATTTCACAACCGATACCGCTGCGACTTTGAGAGCGATTGAAATCGATGCTGACGTGATCCTCAAAGGAACACGGGTGGACGGAATCTATACAGCCGATCCTGAAAAAGATCCGAGTGCAACCAAATTTGAAACTCTCAGCTTTGCTGAAGTGTTTGAAAAAGGTCTGAGCGTGATGGATATGACCGCATTTACACTAAGTCATGAAAACCATCTGCCGATCATTGTTTTTGACATGAACAAAAAAGGAAACCTGAAAAAACTGCTGATGGGCGAGAATGTCGGCACCTTGGTCAACTGAATGAAATCGGAAGAAATTAATATATTAGCACTTCAAATTTTTGAAAAAGAATCATCATGGAAGAACTGGATTTGATTGTCGATATGACAAAGGAAGAGATGCAGAACGCATTGATTCATCTGGAAAAAGAATTTGTGAAAATCAGAGCAGGCAAGGCTTCGCCCGGTATGCTTTCATCCGTCCGATTTGATTATTACGGAAATTCTACTCCGCTGAATCAGGCGGCAAACATCAGTGCGCCCGATGCAAGAACACTGACCGTACAGCCTTGGGAAAAAAATCTGATTCCTGAAATCGAGAAGGCGATTATCAATGCCAATCTTGGATTTGCTCCTTCAAACAACGGTGAAATGGTGATTATCAATATTCCGCCGGTGACCGAAGAAAGAAGAAAAGAATTGGCAAAAATTGCAAAATCGGAAACCGAAAATGCAAAAGTGAGCATCAGAAATGCAAGAAAAGATGCGAACAATAATATTAAAAAATCGGGTGATGTGTCTGAGGATATGCAGAAAAGCTATGAAGAAAAAATTCAGGGACTGACCGACAAATTTGTGAAACAGGCAGACGAACTGCTTGCAGCCAAAGAAAAAGAAATCATGACGGTTTAATCAATTGTGAATTAGAAAATTATAAATACGCCGTTCAGTTTGACGGCGTATTTCATTTGAAGCAAAATGAATCGGGTTTTAAGAAATTATTTCATTGAAAATGATACGCTCAGCATTGCCAAAGGGCTGATCGGAAAAACACTGGTCAGAGATTTTGGAAACGGAGAAATCCTGAAATCAAAAATCATTGAAACCGAAGCCTATATCGGCGAGCAGGATCTTGCCTGCCATGCGAGCAAAGGAAAAACCGAGCGCAACAAAATCATGTATGAAGACGGCGGTTTGGTTTATGTTTATCTCATTTACGGTTTGTACTGGATGCTGAATTTTGTCACCGAAAAAGCAGATCGTCCCGAAGCGGTTCTGATTCGCGGAATTGAAGACTGTTCGGGACCGGGCAGAATTGGCAGGCTGCTGAAATTGGACAGAAGTTTTTACGGTGAAAATCTTGAGACCTCAACCCGAATTTGGATTGAAGATTCAATTACCCGGTCAAAAATCATTGCAACACCCAGAATCGGAATCGATTATTCGGGTGAAATCTGGAAAAACAAGCCCTGGCGTTTCGTAGCCGAAAAATAGGGAATCAGCTCAGAAATTCTTTTTCAAGTTTCAAAGGTTCGAGATAGACACCGTTTTTGTAAACCCTCATATTTCCGCCCGAAATCTCATCAATCAGCATCACCTGACCATGCACGTCACGGCCAAATTCGAGTTTGATGTCATACAGGTCAAGCCCTTTTGAAGCCAAATCTTCTTTTACCATATTGCAAATCAGTATGGTTTCTTCTTTGATTTTTTCGTATTCCTCTTTTGAAAGGATGTTGAGCATTGCCAGTCCGTCTTTTGAAATCGGCGGATCACCTCTTTCATCGTCTTTGATGGTGATTTCAACAAAATTTTTCAAGTCCTGACCTTCTTTGCAGTATGCACCGTACCTTTTAAAAAAACTACCGACTGCTTTGAAACGGCAGATTACTTCGAGGCCATTTCCAAACACACTTGCTTTTTTAACGGTCATCGTCTGATTTTCAATGTCTGCATCCACAAAATGAGTTGAAATTCCTTTCTGATTCAACATTTTAAAAAAGTGAACCGTCATTTTGAGACCTGATTTTCCGGCACCTTCAATGGTCAGTCCGACTGTGTTTGCGCCCGGATCAAAAACGCCGTCCGTGCCGGTTACATCATCTTTGAATTTCAGTAAAAACTGATTGGGGCTGTCGGTTGAAAAAACATCTTTGGTTTTTCCGGAATAAACAAGTTTCATCATTTAAAAATTTGAGGTCTCAAAATTACAATTATCCCAAAAAATAAAGCATGATTCTTCAAATAAATCATTGCAGAATTTTGTTTGATTCAAAAAATTATTCCAAAAGACTTTAGATGTCTGTAAAATAAAAAAGAGGATCCGATTTGAATCCTCTTTTTACTTATTTGAATTTTCTTGTTTTAAATTACCATCAAATCGACAAATTCATTCACATTCATATTGATTAGTTTGTCATAATCAAGTGAATGTTCCAGAATCGTGTTTTGCTGTTTTTCGGGGAAAATCCGGTTCAGATTGATTTTAAATTTCCTGATTAGTTCCGGAATTCCTTCCTCTCTTCTTCTCTTGTGTCCGATCGGATATTCAACAGTTACTTCATCCAAAACAGTACCGTCATTGAATTCAATGGTCAGTCCGTTTGCAATCGAGCGTTTTTCGGGATCGTGGTAATCAACTGTAAACTGCGGATCTTCAACACATTCCATTTTATCTCTCAACGGATCGATTCTCGGATCGGACGCAATTTCATCTTCATAATCAGCAGCGGTCAGTCTGCCGAAGATCAGCGGAACCGCAATCATATACTGAATACAGTGATCGCGGTCGGCAGGATTGTTGAGCGGGCCTTTTTTGTCGATGATTCGGATCGCAGCTTCGTGTGTTCTGATTGTAATTTTCCTGATATCGTCGATTGATTTTCCGATTTCCTTCAGTTTGTGATGAAGTGTCATAGCAGCTTCAACCGCTGTCTGTGAGTGAAATTCTGCAGGGAAAGAAATTTTGAACAAAACATTTTCCATCACATAAGAACCGTAAGGTCTCTGGAATTTGAATTCATTTCCTTTGAATAGTACATCATAAAATCCCCAAACCGGTGCGGTCAAAACGGAAGGATAGCCCATCTCGCCGGTTTTTGCAATCAGCGCCAGACGAACCGCTCTTGATGTTGCATCGCCGGCTGCCCATGATTTGCGGCTGCCGGTATTCGGCGCATGACGATAGGTTCTGAGCGACTGCCCGTCAACAAATGCAAGCGAAACCGCATTGATGATTTCATCTCTTGTCAGTCCGATCAGTTTTCCGACCACTGCTGTAGAGGCAAGTTTGACAAGAGCCACATGATCGAGTCCTACTTTGTTGAATGAATTTTCAAGCGCCATACAGCCTTGAATTTCGTGTGCCATAATCATTCCTTCCAGCACCTGTTTCATTTTCAAAGGTGCTTTTCCTTCTGCAATATTTGTTCTTGAGAGCCAGTCTGCGGTGGCGAGTATTCCGCCCAGATTGTCTGACGGATGCCCCCATTCTGCTGCCAGCCAGGTATCGTTAAAGTCAAGCCAGCGAATGATTGCGCCGATATTGAAGGCTGCCTGAACCGGATCCAGTTGAAACTGGGTTCCCAGAACTTTTGCTCCATTCGGAACGACGGTTCCTTTCACAATCGGCCCCAAAAGTTTGGTACATGCCGGATAAGTCAGTGCTTCCAACCCGCAGCCCAAAGTGTCCAAAAGACAATAATGGGCTGTTTTCCACGCCAATTCATTTTTGATTTCATAATTCAGTACATAATCCGCAATGTCCGTCAGTACCTGATCCGGCTGCGGTCTTTCGTTTGAAATGTGTAATGACATTCTTATTGATTTAATTTAGATAATTTATTTTCTTTTTGAAATCGGAACAAACTTTTTGTTCTCGGGCCCGGTATAGTTTGCACTCGGACGGATGATTTTGCCGTCTTCTCTCTGTTCAATCACGTGAGCGCTCCAGCCGGTGCATCTAGAAATCACAAACAGAGGTGTAAACATCAGCGTTGGCACGCCCATTCTGTGATAAGACACAGCTGAGAACCAGTCGAGGTTCGGGAACATTTTCTTTTCTTTCCACATGACGGTTTCGAGTCTTTCTGCCACTTCAAACAGCAGCATATCGCCTGCTTCTTCCGATAATTCTTTGGCAACTTTTTTTATCACCACATTTCTCGGATCCAAAATGGTATAAACCGGATGTCCGAAGCCGATGATTTTTTCTTTGTTCCCAACTCTGATTTTGATGTCTTCTTCTGCTTCATTTGCAGATGCATAACGGCTCTGGATGTCAAAAGCCACCTCGTTTGCACCACCGTGTTTGGGGCCTCTCAAAGCTCCGATTGCTCCGGTAATCGCAGAATAGATATCAGAACCGGTTCCGGCAATCACACGAGCTGTAAAAGTCGAGGCATTGAATTCGTGTTCGGCATACAGATTCAGTGAAATCTGCATTGCTTTCACCCATGATTCTGAAGGTTTTTCGCCATGCAACAGGTGAAGAAAATGTCCGCCGATTGAATCATCATCGGTTTCAACTTCAATCTCTCTTCCATTGTGCGAATAATGGTACCAGTACAGCAGCGAAGAAGCAAATGAAGCGAGCAGTTTGTCTGCAATATCTCTTGCACCCGGTGTGTTGTGATCATCTTTTTCGGGGCTGATGGTTCCCAACACAGAAACTGCGGTTCGCATCACATCCATCGGATGGGCGGCTGCCGGAATTTGTTTCAGTACATTTTTCAATCCCTGTGGCAAACCTCTTAGCGATTTCAGTTTTGTTTTGTAATTTTTCAGCTGGCTGGCTGTCGGCAGACTGCCGTGAATCAGCAGATAGGCCACTTCTTCAAACTCTGCTTTTTCTGCCAGATCCAATATATCGTATCCGCGGTAGTGAAGATCATTTCCGCTTCGACCAACACTTGCCAGTGCGGTATTTCCCGCTGCGACACCCGAAAGAGCAACACTCTTTTTGGGCACAAATTTATTTTCTTCTTTCTTAGCCATTTTTATATTTTTTTATAGAGTTCATCCAATTTTCTTTCATAATCATAATAACCGATGCTGTCGTACAATTCCTGACGGGTCTGCATGGTGTCGAGCACATTTTTCTGTGTCCCTTCTTTTCTGATGTGCTGATAAACATTCATCGCTGCTTTGTTTGCCGCACGAAATGCGGAAAGCGGATAAAGAACCAGACCGACGCCTGCATCTCTCAGCTGATCAACGGTGTACATATCGATCATTCCGAATTCGGTAATATTTGCCAAAACAGGGATTCCGGTTGCATCCACAAACTTTTGATAATAATCAAGATTTGGAACTGCTTCAGCAAAAATAAAATCAGCACCTGCTTCTTTGTAGGCAACTGCCCTTTCCAGTGTTTTTTCAAAACCTTCAACAGCAAACGCATCCGTTCTGGCGCCGATTACAAAATCCTCATCGGTTCTGGCATCAGCAGCGGCTTTGAGTCTGTCAGACATTTCCTCTTTTGAAACCACCTCCTTGTTGGGACGGTGACCGCATCTTTTTGCACCAACCTGATCTTCGATATGGAGTGCGGCTGCACCTTCTCTGATCAGAGATTTCACGGTTCTTGCCACATTGAATGCAGAAGGGCCGAAACCGGTGTCCACATCGACCAGCAGCGGAAGATCACATACGTTTGTAATCCGGCGGATATCAATCAGTACATCTTCAAGATTTGTGATTCCAAGATCGGGAATACCGAGCGATCCGGCGGCAACGCCTCCGCCCGAAAGGTAAACTGCTTTGAAACCTGCCTGTTTAACGAGCAACGCATGGTTTGCATTGACAGCACCTGCAATCTGCAAGGGTTTTTCTTCCTCCATCGCCTTTCTGAATCGAAGTCCCGGAGAATCAAAAGAAGTGGAATTGGTCATAATTGTATTAAAAAAATTAAATCTGAATTTCAATCAAAAGCCTTTTGAGCTCGATTTTGAAAATCACAAAATTAATAAAAATAATGCGGTTATGAATGATTATATTTGGCTTAATCAGATTAAAAATCGATCTAATCCGGTTCGGACAAAAATGTATCAGATAAAATTGCAGGATTTATATTATAAGTTTTTGGGGGCAGTTGCCGCCGGTCTTATTGTCATCTGCTCCGGCCGAAGGAACAAATGTCTGTCGCTTTGATCGGGTTTTGACTCATTGAATTACTTTTTTCAATTCTAAGTTGCAGAATTCACCGCAAAACGGATTAGCGATTGAAAACCTATAAATCAAATATTCACCCTGATTGTATAGAATCTGTTCTTATTATCAGCTATTAAATGTAGGGATATCCTTTTGCTTGGAATTCCTATAAAACACATAGCTTTAAGCGTTAATTTCAGAAGGTTGGGGCTTTAATTTATTCAGCTCCAAACTTCTTTTATGCCCGCTTTTCAGCTGTCGAATTAAATTACTATATTCCAATTCATTAAATCATTAATAATCTGCAAAAAATCACTAATAAAAGTCATACCCAAAGTATGACCTGAGTCATAGAATGTAGCCCCCAACCGACTTATCTTTGTTTCAGTTAAAAAAGGAGTCAGAGGTATTAAATAGAAATTTATTTGGTCAAAAACTAAAAAAACTTTAATTTAACATCAAATTGTAAAACAGGGCTGAAAGGACGCTAACGGGCTCCACGGGCTTTCAGCTTAACGGAATGAAACTAACAGGACCCATTAAAAAATGAAAAAATTATGAAAAATTTAAAACCTTTGTTCTTGAGTGCTTTTTCGGCCGCAGTTTTATTCTCATGCGGAGAAGGAAATAAATCAACCGAAGAAGCAGGTGACAAAAAAGAAGTCGTTACAGCTGATTCAAATCCGGCAGATTATGATCCGCAAAGAGGAATCGGGAAATGGGACGAAAGCAATGTCGATGTCAGTGGTTTTGATGCAGCCATGGCTGCAAAAGGAAAAGAGATTGCCGAAACCAAATGTACGTCATGCCACAAAATGACCGATGAGAGGCTGGTCGGTCCGGGATGGAAAGGGGTGACCGAAAGACATAAACCTTATTGGATTATGAACTTTATTACCGAGCCCGACCCGATGATTGATGTGGACCCCAAACTTCAGGAACAACTGGAACTCTGTTTGGTGAGAATGCCCAATCAAAATCTGACCGATCAGGATGCACGCGCCATTGTGGAATTCATGCGTGAGAATGACGGTGCAAAATAACCGAATAACATCAAAAACTATATCAAATGACAAGAGTAAAATTAATTGGATTGACTGCGTGCGCAGCGTTGCTGGCACTCAGCAGCTGTAAGCCAAAAGGAGCTCAAAGTGCCGTGACGGGCGACGCCGCACAGCGGGTTTATGTAGCTCCGGGGCAGTACGACGAAGTTTATTCGTTTACTTCGGGAGGATTTAGCGGACAGGTTTCTGTATATGGAATCCCTTCGGGAAGAATGCTTAAAGTTCTGCCTGTGTTTTCACAGGATCCCGAAACAGGATACGGATACAGTGAAGAAACCAAACCGATGCTGATGACTTCACATGGGTTTGTGCCGTGGGGTGACCAGCACCACCTTGCAATTTCACAGACAAACGGTGAAAATGACGGAAGATGGCTGTTTGCAAACGAAAACAACACCCCCCGTGTTGCAAGACTTGACCTGACAACTTTCACTACTTCCGAAATTATTGAAATCCCAAATTCGGCCGGTAACCATTCATCACCATTCATCACTGAGAATACAGAGTATGTGGTGGCGGGCACCCGATTCAGCGTTCCTTTTGACGATGAGAACGGAGATATTCCGATTGCTGATTATGCGGATAAATTCAGCGGTGCGATTTCATTTATTAAAGTAAATCCGGAAACCGGAAGAATGAATATCGATTTCCAATTGAAAACACCTCCTGTCAATTATGACCTGAGCCACACCGGAAAAGGCCCGAGCAGCGGATGGTTTTTCTTCTCTACCTACAATACCGAAAAGGCACATACACTGCTTGAGGTGAATGCTTCTCAAAGAGACAAAGACTTTATTCTGGCTGTAAACTGGAAAAAAGCTGCAGAACTTGCAAAAGCAGGAAAAGGCAGAACAGTAAAAACCAAATATGCACACAACGTTTATGACGAAACAACCCATACTGCAACCTCAGAATTGCTGACTGACGTTACCGTACTGGATGTAAAAGATTTGATTGACGAAGGCTTTGCATATTATATTCCATGTCCTAAATCTCCTCATGGAACAGACGTTGACCCGACAGGTGAATACTTTGTAGGTTCGGGCAAACTGGCTTCATTGCTTCCTGTATTCTCTTTCAGCAAAATGATGAAAGCGATTGAGGACAAAAATTACGAAGGTGATTTTGACGGAATTCCCGTACTGAAATATGATGCAGTTCTTCACGGTGAAGTACAAAAACCGGGATTGGGCCCATTGCATACAGAATTTGACAGCGAAGGAAATGCATACACTTCATTCTTTGTATCTTCCGAAGTTGTAAAATGGAATGTGAAAACACTTGAAGTGATTGACAGACAGCCCACCTTCTACTCTACCGGTCACTTAACCGTAGTTGGAGGAGACACTGCAAAACCTTACGGAAAATATCTGGTAGCATGGAACAAGATTACAAAAGACCGTTATCTGCCAACCGGACCGGAACTGGCACAAAGCGCACAACTGTTTGACATCACCGGAAACAAGATGGAACTCCTTCTTGACTTCCCGACCATTGGTGAACCTCACTATGCTCAGATGATTCCTGCTGACAAGATCAAGGACAATCAGAAGAGAATTTATGACATCAATGAAAACAATCACAAATATGCGACAAAGAGCGAGGACGCTACCAAAATTGAAAGAAACGGAAACCGGGTTGACATTTATATGACCCTGATCAGATCTCACATCACTCCTGACAACATAGAAGGAATCAGAATGGGAGACGAGGTTTATTTCCACGTAACCAACCTTGAGCAGGACTGGGATTTGCCACACGGTTTTGCGATAATGGGCAACAACAATGCGGAAGTCCTAATATTGCCGGGTGAAACCAAGACGCTCAAATGGATTCCAACCCGTACCGGTATCATTCCGTTCTATTGTACCGACTTCTGTAGTGCATTGCACCAGGAAATGCAGGGCTACGTAAGAGTTTCTCCTGCCGGAAGCAACACTCCGACCAGATTTGGAACCGGAGACAAAGCTCCTGCAAACTAAAATTTTAACTGAAACAGTTAACCCTAAAAAGAGTTGTCTCAGCTAAAATTGAGACAACTCTTTCAAAATCAAAAAATATGAACACAGCCAAAAGCACCTCACTGAAAACCCTCACACGAATTTTATCAGCTATTGCAGGTCTGGCGATGTTTAGCACAATCGTTCTTCCTATCTGGAAGATTGAGCTGACTGCACCGCAATACCCCGAAGGCTTGGAAATGTACATTTATGCAGGCAAACTGGGTGGTGAAGTCGATATCATCAATGGTTTGAACCATTACATCGGTATGCACACCATCCATGAAGATGATTTTGCCGAATTTGCAATTCTTCCTTATGTCCTTGGGCTGCTTGCTGTTTTCGGACTACTGACAGCATTGGTAAACCGAAAATGGTTTTTCTATCTGTGGTGTGCATTTTTTGTCACTTTCGTAATTGTTTTGGGACTGGATTTCTATTTCTGGCTGTATAATTACGGCCATAACCTGGATCCTACCGCCCCAATTCAGGTACCGGGAATGACCTATCAGCCGCCTTTGCTCGGCTTTAAACAGCTTCTGAATTTTGGCGCATTCTCAATACCCGCTTCAGGAGGTTGGGTAATGGCAGCAGTCGGAACTGTGATGGCCGGACTGGTCGGATATGAAATCAAATCAAAAAAAATAAAACAATGAATTCTTTAAAAAATTTTCCATTCATTTTTATTTCATTTTTTTCATTTTTGGTAATTTCGTGCAGTAAAGATCCAAAGCCGATTAACTTCGGGGCTGAAGACTGTGATTACTGTAAGATGACAATCAGCGACAATCGTTTTGGCGCAGAAATCGTTACCAAACAGGGCAGAATTTACAAATTTGACGATCTGCATTGTCTGAAAGGTTTCCTGGACGACGAAGCAGTTCCCAAAGAAAAGATTCATTCGACCTGGCTGGTTGACTTCACCGGAAACGGAAAACTGATCAACTCAGAAAAGAGCTTTCTGATTCGAAATGACGAATTGAGAAGTCCTATGGGAGCAAATATTGCAGCCTTTAAAAATGAAAATGATTTAAACAATTATCAATCCGATTATTCAGGAACAGAAATAAAATGGGAAGATTTTTTAAATTCAAAATAACAGTTTTAAGTTTATTTTTTGGTCTTGGCATTTTTGCCAATACCATTACGGTTGAACCGGACAATCCTCAGAAAACGATCAAAAAAGCGTTTGAAAAGGCAAAAGACGGAGATACCATACTGATTAAATCCGGAATTTACAGGGAAGGTCCTCTTTATCTGGACAAGTCAGTCACACTGACCGGAGAGGGTTTCCCTGTAATTGACGGAGAATTTGAACACGAAATACTGAAGGTGGAAAGCGACGGAGTAACCATCAGAGGGATACTGTTCAGGAATTCGGGTACATCAAACTTCAATGATATTGCTGCCCTGAAAATCCAAAATTCAAAGAATATTCTGGTTGACGGATGCAAATTTGAAGACAATTTTTTCGGCATCCACACCATTAATTCATCCTATATCACCTATACCAACAACGACCTCAAATCAAGAAAGATGGAAGGCAGACCTTCTGCCAACGGCATCCACTGCTGGAAATCAAACCATCTGACCATTATGAACAACAAGATACACGGCCATCGCGACGGAATCTATTTTGAATTCATTACCAATTCGGATATCGAAAACAATGAAAGTATGGGCAACAGCCGATACGGGCTTCATTTTATGTTTTCGCACGACAATTTATTTAAAAATAATACTTTTCAGAACAACGGAGCAGGCGTTGCGGTCATGTACAGCAAAAGAGTGAAAATGTATAACAATCACTTCAGATACAATTGGGGACTGGCTGCATACGGTCTGCTGCTCAAAGAGATAGACGACAGTGAGATTTATGACAATGAATTCAGCGAAAATACAATCGGAATCTACGCAGACGGTGCTAACCGAATCAAAGTGAACAACAATCAGTTTTACAGAAACGGTTGGGCATTTAAAATCAATGCAAGCAGTACAGATGCGCTGGTCACAGGAAACAACTTTATCGGGAACACCTTTGATATGGCAACAAACGGCAATCTGAGGGTGAAATCTCTTGATAATAATTATTGGGACAAATACGAAGGATATGATTTGGATCGGGACGGAGTCGGAGATATTCCGTATCATCCGATCACATTCTATTCACTCATTATAGAACGGAATTCATCGGCACTGATGCTGTTCAGAAGTTTCTTTGTCAAACTGATGGACACTGCAGAAAGTATATTTCCGAGCTTGACGCCCGAAAATGTCAAAGACAATGCACCGATGACCAAAAAAATTAAAAAACAGATTACATGATCAAGTTTTCAAAAGTCTCTAAGAAATTTGACAAATATGAAGTTCTGAAAGACATCAATCTCGAATTTAAAGAAGGAAACATCATCGGGCTGATCGGTCCGAATGCCTCAGGAAAAACCACACTGATAAAGACACTGCTCGGAATGGTGGTTCCGACTTCGGGTGATATTCTTTTTATGGACAAATCAATCAAAAAAGACTGGGAATACAGAAACCATATCGGTTATATGCCCCAAATCGGAAGATATCCCGAAAATATGACCATCGGACAGGTGTTTGAAATGATCGAAGACCTGAGAGAAAAAAATCAGGAGCCTGATAAAGATTTGTTCAAAAGCTATAATTTGGGTGCGCTGCTTCAAAAAAGGATGGGAACACTCTCAGGCGGAACCCGGCAGAAAGTCAGCGCTTATCTTGCATTTCTGTTTGACCCGAAGGTGCTGGTGCTCGACGAACCCACCGCCGGACTCGACCCGTTGTCATCGCTCAAACTCAAAGAAAAAATACTCAAAGAGAAAGAAAAGGGAAAACTGATCATCATCAGTTCACATATACTGAGCGAACTCGACGATGTGGTCAACCAAATCGTATATCTTGAAGAAGGAAAAGTAATCGTAAACCAGCCGATAGACGAATTGAAAGCAGAAACCCAAAGATCCAAACTTTCAGAAGCAATCGCAGTACTGATGGAAAAATCAAGCAAACAATATTAAGATGAAGAAAATTATCAAATATGTAGTTTCGGACATTCTCAGAAACAAAATCATAATCGCATACACCGTATTTCTGCTGCTAATTTCATTTGGACTCTTTGTAATTGAAGACGTTCCCGAAAAAAGCCTGATGAGCATGCTGACGATGAACCTGACACTGATCCCGCTGATCAGCACCATGTTTTCGATCATTTACATATACAATTCGGGTGAATTCATAGAGCTGCTTGCGGCACAGCCCATCAAAAGAAAATCGCTGTGGCTCAGTATATTTATAAGCCTTGCGCTTGCGCTGAGCATTGCATTTTTTATCGGATTTGGGATTCCGGTTCTGATTTTCTCCGCAAATTCAATTGGAATCACAATGATTATCACCGGCATCATCCTTTCGGTTATCTTTGTTTCAATTTCGCTTTTCACAGCAGCCTATATCAAAGACAAAACCAAAGGAATCGGAGCGGCACTGCTACTGTGGCTTTTCTTTACAGTGGTTTTTGACGGACTGGTTCTGTTTCTGCTGTTTCAGTTTTTGGATTATCCGCTTGAAAATCTGATTGTAGTACTAAGTATGCTGAATCCGGTGGATCTGGTCAGAATCGTTTCGCTGATGCAAATGGATGTTTCAGCTTTGATGGGCGCGACCACCGCCGTATTCAAAAAGACATTTACCGGAATGAGCGGTTCATTTATCACCTACGGAGTGCTTCTCTTATGGCTGATTTTACCGCTTTATTTTTCTACCGGAAAATTTAATAAAAAAGACCTTTAATCAGGTCTTTTTTTTGTCGTATAACTTTTCATTTGACCTTAACGAAAGAGTGATAATTATCAGTGAATCAATTTGTTGATTATGACCCGGGTCATAAACTCAATCCGTTTGATTGGCTTATTTTTATTGAAAATTCTAATCATTATGAAAAAACTGACATTAGCACTTTCAGTATTAATTTTGGCATTTTATTCCTGTCAAAACACAGAAAATTCAGTTCAATCAGACAATACAGTTACGACGCAGACACAGTCAAGGGAGGCATTGGGTCAGGAAGGAGTGGTTGACGATCAGTCAAATCCTGACATTATAAAACTTGCGGTGGCAAACGCAGATCTGACCACACTGGTTACAGCAGTTAAGGCAGCAGGACTGACGACTTCTTTGAGCAACGCAGGGCCTTTCACCGTATTTGCACCTTTGAATTCGGCTTTTGACAAATTACCCAAAGGAACGGTTGACAACCTGCTTAAAAAGGAAAACGAAAGTCAGCTTACAGACATCCTGGGTCATCACACCTATGTAGGCGTAATCAGAGAAAATCAATTTTCTGACGGTCAGAATTTGGGAATGGTGGACGGAAAAAATATTACCATCAAAATGGTGGACGGCAAACCGACTGTAAACGGGACAATTAATATCGTAGCCACTGTTCCGGCTTCAAACGGTATTATCCACGTTGTGGACGGCGTTATACTGCCGGAGTAGTTTCATTCCATATTGTTTTATTTTTGGCGGTTCATTGACTTCGGTCCTGAGCCGCTTTTTTTATTAAAACACCGAAAATTGAATCTGTAAATTAAAATCAGACTTTCACTTTTTTCATATTTAGGAAAATCATAAGCGCTGAAATAAATATCAGCACCGTGATGGCCAGCAGAATTTCATGTGTGTGCGGAATAAAAGTATAGGTAAGCGAGAACAAACCGATGATTCCGAGCATCAGTTCGTTTAAAAATACTCCAATCATAAACAGTACAATTCCAATTCTAAAAGCTTTGGTAACCTTAAAATAATCGGTATCAATGATCCGGCTGAGCAGAAAAGAAGAAATACACATCAGCAAAATCAGATGCAGATAGGCGATTACAATATTTCTGAATCCGAATGCAAAATGGCTGATTGAAGGTATGGTAGAACCGAGCTGCAATGCAATTTTAATGGCAAACGCAGTGCCTGCGTAGGTCAGAAGTGCACGCTCAATCGGCGATTGAATCTTTTTGACTTCAGCCCACAAACCCCTGATCCACAGATAAATTTTGACTGAACCGACGGTCTGCATAATTGCAGCAATCACCACCGGAATATAAATCCACAAAGGCAGATTCATCCAAAGAACAGAAAGTCCGTAACCAAACAGACAACCGACAAACATCAGCCAAAAGATGATTCGGTTTTGTTGTCTTGAAATTTGAATATTTCGTTTTGAAAGCGAATAAATAATCAGTCCGATACATGAAAACAAAAAGAATCCGTTGTACTGAAAATGCAGAAAGAAATAATGCGAAGCCAGATAGCTGTCGGCAGTTACCGATTTGGTCATCAGCATATAACTGATTGAAAAAGCGCCGATTGATGAAAGCACAGCAAAGATTAATCCGGTCTGAAACCAAATCTTTGCTTTGCCGCTCACCCCTTTCAGTCCGGTAAAAAAAGTGAAACTGAATACCAAACTGACCAAAAGACCGAGGATGACAAAAGAGATGGATACCCACGAATAACCTGCAACCAAGAAAGAAACCAGCATGCCGTAGGCTGCCACAAAGTTAATTGTAATCAGATTCCGATAAAGACCGCTTTTTTTCAAATCAGGCTTTTTTTCCTGCAGATATTTGAGAATAAACATATAGATGCAGGAAGTGATCCATCCGTAAAACGCAAAGTGAAAATGGCTTTCCAGCATGAATTTCTGATCCGCAATCGGAAAAGAAAATGCGATTTTGTAACGCATAAGCATTCCCAAAAGCGCTACTATAACCAGATTAAAAACAGACAATTTCAGTCCGGAAGAGATGGTTCTTTTCATAATCAAAAATAAACTTTACCTTTTATGATACTCAGTTTTTTTTCTCTTTCCATCTTTTTGATGGCTCTGATGACGGTTTCAATTCTCAGACCTGTCATCTTCGAAACCTCGTTTCGGGTCAGCGGAATTTTAATTTTCTCTTTTGAATTCTTTTTGAATTTTTCAAATTGTCTGATGATCCGTTCTTCGGGATTCAGAAAGACAATGTCATTGAGCAGTTCACTTTTTCGCCATGATTTTTCAGCCATTGATTTGATGAATTCAATCGACCATTCGGGATGATTCTTCAGATATTCAATCAGTTTCTCTCGTTTGATCATCAGGATTTCAGCTTTGCTGCTGACCACATTGACATAGCCCGGAAAAGGAATATCGAGAAAAACACCGGGTTCTGCAAAGAAGTTTTTCTCCTGTACTTTGTGATGAAGAAATACTTTTCCGTCCTCGGTCAGATTGTAAACGCTGACTTCGCCTTTCAGAAGATAAAAGAAATTGGGTGATCTTGCGCCTTCTTCAATAACCACTTCTCCCTTTCGGCAGGAAGTAAGAACCGCTTCGGTTTCGGCTGCAAAATTATCTTCCAGTTCTACAATCATCCAATTCTAAATATGGTGAATTTAACAAAATTAATTTTCTTCCGTTCAGGATTCATCGTCACCATGTATCAGCTCAATAAATTCGTCTTTTGGAACATTTCCGAAATATTCACTGATGTCCACATTCTCCAGCCGATTGTGCAAATCTTCTCTTTCATACCTCAGACCAATCATCATTTCTTCCAATCCGGCAATCGGTTTTTTGCCAAAGAAATCTCCATAGACTTTAAATTCAGTGATATATCCTTTTTCAACAAAAATCCTCAGATCAATTTCTCCGGCCGGGAATCTTTTTACCCTTTTGATATTGAATTTGGGCGAGCGTCCGAAGTTCCAGTCCCAGGTATCATATTTTTCTTCCACCAGCCGGTGCACTCCCTTCCATTCTTCTTCTGTCAGATGATAAGTTTCAAAAGGTTCTTCGTTCTGATAAAGACCTTCGAGCAACAGTTTTCTGAATTCTTCAATCGGAATTTGATTTTTCATAAATTCAGAAATATTTGCCACCCGGCTTCTCACCGATTTATGGCCTTTTGATTCGATTTTGCTCATCTTTACGTGAAGCGCATTGGCAACTTCACCCAAATTTGAATTGTAGAGCAGTGTACCGTGGCTCAGCATCCTTTTTCCGTTGGTAAACTGTGCGGTTCCCGAAATTTTCCTGCCTTCGGCCAAAATATCATTTCGCCCCTGCAGTTCTGCATTCAGACCAAGTCTGTTCAGTACTTTGATGACCGGAGCCGTAAAGTTTTTAAAATTGTTGATGCTTTTGATGTCGTGATTGGTGTGAAAACTGAAATTCAGATTCCCCAAATCATGATAGACCGCACCGCCGCCCGACAATCGGCGAACCACGCGAATGTCGTGCTCTTTCACATAATCATAATTGATTTCTTCAAGTGTATTCTGATAACTTCCGATAATGATCGACGGACGGTTGATGTAAAACAAAAGATAATCATTATCGGGACTGAAATTTCGGAGCATATATTCCTCCAATGCTATATTGATATGAGGGTTGGTATTTCCCTCATTTTCGACAAACACCATAAGTTTTATTTTTTGTCAAATTTAATCATTTTAACATTGTTTTCCTACAAACCGTATCCTGAAACCTGTTTGTCGAATCTCCAAGTTTTCATATTTTTGCCTTTATAATGACTCACAGGCTTCACCATAATTCAACCTACTGGATACTGATTTTTTCAATTTCAGGACTTGTGTTTTTGGGTCTGCATTATGCACTCAAGCTCCATTTTTTTTCCGGTATTGAAGAAGCAGTCCCTGTATTGAAAAAAATCACTTTTTGCGGTTTTCTGCTGATGACGGTGCTGCTGATTGGCAAGCTGTTTCGAAAATTTATTATTTCACAGATACATTCTGAAGGCGACAAATACAACCTGCTGAGAATCAACCGGCTGATGACGGGTATTTTTCTCGCTTTTGTAACCGCTTCGTTTATGTTTGACAATCTGTACACCACGGTTGTCAGTCTCGGTCTGATCTCACTGATTCTCGGTTTTGCGCTTCAGGCACCGATTACTTCTTTTATCGCATGGCTCTATATTGTTTTCAGACGGCCATACAAAGTCGGACACCGGATTCAGATCAACGGGATGCGCGGAGATGTGATAGAAATCGGCTATCTCGACACCAAAATACTGGAAGTCAGCGGCGATTATGTTCAGAATGACCGAAAGACAGGCAGAGTCGTATATTTCCCAAACAGTCTGATTCTGAAAGATCAGGTGATCAATTACTCCGGGCCTCAAATTCCGTTTATATGGAATGAGACCGCCATCCAGATTGCATATACAAGTGATTTGAAGTTCGTGGAAAAATGTCTGCTGGATGCCTGTGTAAAAGATTTTGAAGAAAGATACCCGAAAAGAGATATTAAAACCCGGAAGAGATGGTATCCGGAGGTTTATTTCAGGGTCAATACCTTTGCATGGCTTGAAGCCGTAATTTCCTATCCTGTTGAGCCAAATGACACCACCGGCAGAAGGACGCGGATACTCACCGGCGCACTGCCGATGCTGAATGCGGAACCCGACAAAGTGCAGTTCCCTGAAGGAAGCATGAGGTAACTTTTGGTCAGAACGTCAGTCCTCATCCAATCTGTGATCGTACTGGTTTTTGTATTCCCATTTGATCCTGTCAATTTTTTCAACCACTGATTTTTTTAAATTTTCTCTGTAATATTCCAAATGTCCGGTTACTCCCGCATTTGAAGTCCCGATGATTCTTGCTGCCAAAATCCCGGCATTTTTTGCAGCATTCAGCGCAACCGTCGCAACAGGAATACCGTTCGGCATTTGCAAAATCGAAAGTATAGAATCCCAACCGTCTATTGAATTTGAAGATTTAATCGGCACTCCTATGACCGGAAGCGCCGTCAGTGAAGCCACCATCCCCGGAAGATGCGCAGCACCGCCCGCACCGGCAATGATTACTTTCAAACCTCTTTCTCTGGCAGTTTTTGCATAATCAAACATTCTTTCGGGCGTCCTGTGCGCAGAAACGATTGTCAGTTCGTATTCGACTCCCAATTCTTCAAGCACTGTCGCAGCTTCTTTCATGATCTCAAGATCGCTGTCGCTGCCCATAATGATTCCTACCATAATATTATTTTTTTGAAATGATTCTTACTGTTTTGTTCACTTGGTCAATGTCCTGTTTCAATTTTTCAAGATTTGAATTCAAAAAAGTGACATGCCCCATTTTCCTTCCCGGACGGGTAATTTCCTTTGCATACCAATGAATATATGCTGCGGGAATATTTAATATTTCTTCAACGTTTTCAATCACCGCAATTCCTTCTTCATCTTCTGCACCAATCAGATTGACCATGGCCGAAGTCGAATATAATTTTGTACTGCCCAAAGGCAATCCCGTCAGCACTCTGAGCATTTGGTCAAACTGAGAACTGTACGCCGCTTCTATCGTTGAATGACCGCTGTTGTGAACACGACATGCAGTTTCATTTACCCAAATTGATCCGTCTTTATTGTAAAACATTTCAACCGCAAACACACCCGGTGAATTCAATTTTTCAACCGTCAGTCTTGCAATTCTTTCAGCTTCCTTTGCCACCTCCTCATTCATTGTAGAAGGCATCAGCAGATAATCGAGCAGATTGTATTCCATATTGAAAACCAGTTCTACCACCGGATAATTTACAATATTTCCTTTTCCGTCCGCAACCGCAACCACCGAAATTTCTTTCTCAAGATTGGCGGGTGTTTCATAAATAGAAGGCACTTTCAGTTGTTTGTCCAAATCATTTTCAGCGCCAAGAAACTGAACACCTCTTCCGTCATAACCGCCTTTGGCCGCTTTTTGAAACAACGGATAATTCGGATTTCTTTTCGGTAAATCTTCCCAATTGTCAAGTTTAAAATAAGGTGCTGTCGGAATTCCGTTGTCGGTATAAAACTTTTTCTGAATCGATTTATCCTGAATGATCGACAAAGCATCTGGATCGGGAACCACCGTTTTTCCGATCGATTTCAGATAACGAAGTGCATCCGCATTGACATGTTCTATCTCAATTCCAATCGCATCCAGATTTTTTCCAAAGTCAACCACAGTCTGATAATCTGCAAAATCACCTGTTACAAATCTGTGCGCATGTTTTGCACAGGGCGCATTGGCAGAAGGATCCAAGATGTGGATTTCAACAGGATACTGAAGCGCATTCTGAAGAAACATATAGCCCAATTGGCCGCCGCCCAAAATTCCTATTTTCATACACTGCGAAGTTAATGAATTTGACGGTTTCAATATGCTCCCGATCAATTTAAAATCTAATTTCTCACTTCTGAATCGGATTTGTACCTTTGCTGAAATTAATTTGATTCATGAATCTGCTGAAAAGAGCGCTTTTGTATGTAAAGCCGTACCGTTCATCTTTTTCGGTCGCCATATTTTTCAACTTTTTCTATGCAATATTCAATGTGCTTGCGCTCGCATTCATGATGCCGATTCTCTCTATACTGTTTGATGAAAAAAGAGCTGCAATCACCGAAAAACCGGTTTTTTCCGGCAATCTGCTTAATTTAAAGGATTATCTGAGCAATTTTTTTGGCTATCAGATGAACCTGATCAGCGCTGAAAGCGGACCGGTGCGCGTACTGCTGATTTCATGTCTGCTGTTTATTTTTCTGTTTCTTCTGAGAAATATCTGCAGTTATTTTTCGGAATATTTTCTGATTGACCTCAGATCTGGTGTTTCAAGAGATTTCAGAGTCGATATTCACGATAAAATTCTGGATCTGCCGGTTGCCTATTTTACCGAAAAGAAAAAAGGAGATATGCTGGTCAGGATTTCAAATGATGTGGCAGAAGTCGAATCAAATATACTGAACGGTCTGGTCGAAACTTTGAGAAGCCCGATTCAGATTGTCGTCTTTGTGACCGTCCTATTTATTACAAACTATCAGCTGACCCTTTTTTCAATCATCGTATTTCCGATTATGGGAAGTCTGATTTCGTGGATCGGAAAAAGCCTGAAAAGAGATGCAGACAAGGCACAAAACGAATTGGGAAACATACTGTCGTATGTGGATGAAAGTCTGAATGCCATCAAAGTAATCAAAATTTTTAATGCGGATTCTCAAATCCAAAAACGATTCAACCATTCGATCAACAAATACAGAAAACTGCTTCAGCAGGTGATGAAAAAGAAGGCTTTGGCTTCTCCGGCCAGCGAATTTCTGGGTGCAATCACCATCGGTATGATTGTGTTTTTTGGCGGAAAACTCAGTTTGGAAGGCAAAGGACTGAGCGGTTCTGAATTTATCTTTTATATCGCAACTTTCTATACACTGCTTGATCCGATCAAGAAATTCTCAAGAGCACTTTCTGACATCCAGAAAGGTCAGGTATCTGCACAGCGGATTTTTGAAGTGCTGGATACCGAAGTTTTGATTGAAGACAAAAAAGATGCGGTTGGTTTTGATGAATTCAGAGACCGGATTGAATTCAAAGATGTGTCTTTCGGTTATTCCGGCAAAGAGGTGATTCAGAATTTCAATCTTAGGATTAAGAAAGGCGAAACCGTTGCTCTGGTGGGTGCTTCGGGAAGCGGAAAATCTACTTTGGTAAATCTGGTTACCCGTTTTTATGACGTTGAAAGAGGTCAGATACTGATTGACGGAATCGACATCAGGGACATCAAATTAAAAGAATACAGAAAACTTTTCGGTCTGGTTACCCAGGACAGCATACTGTTCAATGATTCGGTGTTCAACAACATTTCGCTCGGCGATGAGAATCCGACTTTGGAGAAAGTCAGTGAAGCTGCAAAAATTGCAAATGCAGAAGAATTCATTCTGAAACTCGAGAACAAATATGACGAATCAATCGGTGAAGCCGGCAGCAAACTCAGTGGCGGTCAGAAACAAAGACTGAGTATTGCAAGAGCGGTTTATAAAAATCCGCCGATCATGGTTTTGGACGAAGCAACTTCTGCATTGGATTCACAATCCGAAAAATTGGTTCAGCAGGCGTTGGACAAAATGATGGCAAACCGGACTTCAATCATTATTGCGCACCGTCTTTCGACCATTACAAATGCAGACAAAATTCTGGTGATGGAAGACGGGCTGATCAAAGAATCGGGTACCCATTCCGAACTGATCGAAAAAGGCGGAATCTACAGCCGTCTGATACAGCTTCAGAAATTGAATTGATTACTGTCTGCTCAGTTTGACCTTTACTGATTCACCCGCAAATTCAACAATTAAAGTAAAATTGTTGTTGTTCAAAATCAACCTCAGAATGTGCGGTCTGAACTTCATCGGGAACACATTCACTGCCCTGCTCGGCCGAAACCAAAGTCTCCACTCTGAGAGAATAATTATTAATTGAGCAGGTTTTGGAACTCAGTTTCTTATTATTCCTAATTTTGTTGGCGGAATCAAATCAAAATGGAAATCTTCAGCAAATCCGAAAAACCAAAATCTCTTTCGACCCGAATCAAACAGCGGGCAAAGGAAATGGGATTTATGGGCTGCGGAATTTCAAAAGCGGAATTTCTGGAAGAAGAAGCGCCTCGGCTTGAAGAATATCTCAGGCAGGGGCGACACGGAAAGCTGAAATATATGGAAAACCATTTTGATATGCGACTTGACCCGAGACTTCTGATCGATGGAGCAAAATCAGTAATTTCTCTTTCTTATAACTATTTTCCGGAAACAAAACAACGCGAGGACAGTTATCATATTGCAAAATTTGCTTACGGAACCGATTATCATTTTGTAATCCGAGACAAACTGAGAGAACTTTTTGAATTTATAATCGAGGAATCCGGAACCGAAGTCAACGGTCGGGTTTTCACAGATTCTGCACCCATACTTGAAGATGCATGGGCAATGAAATCGGGGCTGGGCTGGGTAGGGAAACACACCCTGCTGCTCAGCAAACCCAAAGGCTCTTTCTTTCTTTTGTCCGAAATTATTTTGGATCTTGAGCTGGATTATGATGAAACTTTCAGAACCGATCACTGCGGCACCTGTACGCGTTGTATCGATGCCTGTCCGACCGAGGCGATTTTGCCCGACCGGAAATTGGATGCGGGCAAATGCATTTCTTATTTCACCATCGAACTGAAAGATGAAATGATTCCGTCTGAAATGAGCGGGAAGTTTGAAGACTGGATTTTTGGCTGCGACATCTGTCAGGATGTCTGTCCGTGGAATCGGTTTTCGCTGCCTCACCACGAAGAAAGATTTATGCCCAAACAGGAACTGCTTAATTATTCAAAATCGGATTGGGAAGAAATAACCGAGGAAATCTATCGTGAAATTTTCAGAAAATCATCGGTAAAAAGAGCGAAATTTCAGGGATTCAAAAGAAATATCGATTTCGTTTCCAAAAAATAATTTCAGTTAAATTCAGATTACTTTTTTGATTAAATTTACTGAGATTTAAAAATCTATTGCCATGAAAAAAACATTCTCACTTCTTTTCGCACTGCTGTTTCTTTCTGTACAGGCACAGATCACGACCGGCAGAATAAATGACATCAGACTCAACAAAACTTTGGATGAAATTGAGAGAACACTTGACCAGAAACTCAAACTGAAACCGGATGAATACGACTGGATGAGTTATACCGAAATCAATCACAACGGAATTCAGATGCAACTCGGTTTTATAAAGCGAAGCAACGAAGAGGGAACATCAGAAGATTATATACTTTATGAAATCAGGACTTCTTCACCCAATGTAAAGACACTGTCCGGAATCGGTGTCGGCAACGGTATTGACGATTTGTGGAACACTTACAAAAAGGATTTTAATCTGTCGGTTTGGTTTATTTATGATGATGAAATTCAGGATATTTCAAAGAAAAAAAGAATATTTGAATTGATCGGAATAGAAGAATATACTGCCATCCGGTTTTATCTGGACAATGAAAAAATCACAGAAATAGTTGTTCTTGTTTCTGAGAATGGCTGTTAAAAAGGTTGATGAAAATTACTGTTTGATCAGTGTTACCACTTCATAAGAATTGTCTCCAAACACCACTCTTACCAGGTATTTTCCTTTTTTCAGATTGCGTACATCCAATTCAACGGCATCAGAAACTGTGTTGTACTGTTTACTGAAGACTTCGTTGCCGATGATGCTGTAGATTGAAATTGAATTCAGGTTTGACTGTTTTCCTTCAATGCTGACTTTGACAGTGGTTGTGGCAGGGTTTGGTGATATACTGACTTTTTTGATGCTGACATTACTCACAGCAGAAACGCTTTCACCGGATTGCTGTGCATAGACAGCCGAAAGTGAAAAGCCCATAAACATCAAAGCAAGTATAAATTTTTTCATATCTGTAACTGCAAATTTATTACATATTTTTATATCTCCAACACTTATGCCAAATTTTTTAAAATAAACAAAAAATGCAGTCATTTTCAGACTGCATTTTCTATAACTAAAAAAAATATCTTTTATTTGGTGGTTACAGACTGTATCGGATAAATCCGACAACTTCCAAATCGGGGCTTACAGATTTCACATAATCAGAAACCGAGGTTTTTCCGTCTTTGATAAACGCCTGATGAACCAAAGTGTTTTCCTTGAAGAACTTGTTCAGTTTGCCTTTTGCAATATTTTCAACCATATTCTCAGGTTTTCCTTCCTGGCGAAGCTGGTCTTTTGCAATTTCAAGTTCTTTTTCGATCACCGCAGAATCAACCTGATCTTCGTTCAATGCAATCGGATTCATCGCAGCTACCTGCATGGCGACTTCTTTTGCGGCTTCTTCTGCTCCGCTTACGTTTGAAGAGAGGGCTGCAACCGCACCGATTTTATTTCCGGCGTGGATGTATGCGTTTACAAAAGGAGCTTCAATTTTCTGAAAATTACCGATTTCAATTTTTTCACCGATTACACCGGTTTGTTCAGAAAGTTTTTCGCCAACGGTAATTCCGTCAATTTGAGCATTCAAAAGCGCATCTTTGTCAGCACTTTCCAATCCCATTTCAGCCAGTCTTTTTGCCAATGCAACAAAGTCGTTGTTTTTTGCAACAAAATCGGTTTCGCAGTTCAGTGAAACGATTACACCTTTCGTATGGTCAGCGTTTACCATCGCGATAACTGCACCTTCCACACTGTCTCTGTCTGCTCTTTTCGCAGCTACCTTTTGTCCTTTTTTACGAAGGATTTCGATTGCTTTTTCAAAATCGCCTTCTGCTTCTTCCAAAGCTTTTTTGGAGTCCATCATTCCGGCTCCTGTCGTATTTCTGAGTTTGCTTACTTCTGCAGCAGTTGCTTTATACATCGTTTTTAATTTTATAAGTTACTGAATTGATATTTTTTAAACAAAAGTAGTTCTTCCTTTTGCGAAAGAACTACCCTGATTGATTTCGATTTTAAAGATTCGATTTGATTAATCCTGATCTTCTTTCGTTTCTTCTGCCGAAACAGTATGATCTGATTCTTCTGCTTCCGAGTTGTCTTCTTTCTGCTTTTCTTTTTCAGCTTTTCTTGCCGAAAGACCTTCTTTGATTCTATCGGTAATATGGGTCAGAATGATGTCGATTGATTTTGAAACGTCGTCGTTTGAAGGAATCGGATAATCAACTTCACGCGGGTCAGCATTGGTATCGACCATTGCAAAGATCGGAATACCGAGTTTCTTTGCTTCTGCTACTGCGATATGTTCTCTGACAGTGTCAACGATAAAAATCGCAGACGGGATACGTGTCATTTCTGCAATCGAGCCCAAGTCTCTTTCCAGTTTTGCACGCTGACGATCAACCTGAAGTCTTTCTTTTTTGGAAAGGGTTTCAAAGGTTCCGTCTTTCTTCATTCTGTCGATTGAGTTCATTTTTTTCACCGCCTTACGAATGGTTACAAAGTTGGTCAGCATACCGCCCATCCATCTTTCGGTGATATAGGGCATATTCACCATTTCTGCATGTTTTGCCACCACTTCTTTTGCCTGTTTTTTGGTTGCAACAAAAAGGATTTTTCTCCCGGATGATGCAATTTTGCCCAAAGACTCAGAAGCTTCTTCCAACTTTACGGCAGTTTTGTGAAGGTCGATGATGTGGATACCGCTTTTCTCCATAAAGATGTACGGAGCCATATTCGGATTCCACTTTCTGGTCAGGTGTCCGAAGTGAACGCCTGCGTTCAACAAATCTTTTACGTTTGCTTTTGCCATTTTCTTTCTTTTTTAGTTTACGTTCCGCCTAATCTGCAATCAATGCTGAGGTGGTTGAAATGATCTCGCCCTGAACATTTGGATGCTAAACCAACCGGAAAATGGTTAATGAATAATATAAATGTATTTCGGAAAAATTCCCGGTTCCAAAAATTAACGTTTTGAGAACTGGAATTTCTTTCTCGCTTTTTTCTGTCCGAATTTCTTTCTTTCAACCATTCTTGAATCACGGGTCAAAAGTCCTTCGGGTTTCAGCTGTGCTCTGAATTCATTGTTAATTTCGCACAATGCTCTGGAAATCGCCAGTCTGATTGCTTCTGCCTGACCGGTGATTCCACCGCCAAATACTTTGATGTCCACATTGTATTTTCCGGTGTTGCCTGTCAATGCAAAAGGCTGTTCTACCTTGTACTGAAGTACTCCTGTAGTAAAATAGTCTTTCAGTTCGCGACCGTTGATATAGATCTCGCCTTTTCCTTCCTGAAGATATACTCTTGCTACAGAAGTTTTTCTACGACCTATTTTATGAATTATTGCCATAATTAAATGTATGCTTTAATGTCTGTTGTTTTTGGTTTTTGTCCGGCATGCGGATGTTCTTCGCCCGAATAAACATATACGTTTGAAAGAATCTGTGCACCGAGACGGTTTTTGGGCAGCATTCCTTTCACTGCTTTTTCAATCAGTCTGATCGGATCCTTGTCAAACAGCTGCTGAGCAGTCAGACTTCTCTGTCCGCCCGGATAACCGGTGTGACGCAGATAAATTTTGTCATTCCACTTATTGCCTGTCAATTCGATTTTATCAGCATTGACAACTATTATATAATCTCCACAGTCTGCATGAGGAGTAAAACTTGTTTTGTGTTTTCCTCTTGCCAGTTTGGCCACTCCGGATGCCAGTCTTCCAAGACTCAATCCGCTTGCATCTACCTGAAGCCACTCTTTCTGAGCAGATTCCTTGTTTGCTGATAAGGTTTTATAACTTAAAGTATCCACTTTTGTAATTTTAATTTCTTTTGGTGAATCAAATTTCGGGTTGCAAATGTAAGCATTCATTTCGGTTTTCCAAAATGCTTTGAAATAATTTATTACAAAAAATAAATGCCCGTCCAAAAGCATTTCAAAAACTGAATAAACTCCTTATTAAATTCATTGTTTACAAGGGTTCGATTCACCCGATAATCGGAATCATCCAAATCAAAAAGTATTTTTGTGGTGGTTTCTTTGCTTTTTTAAGATTGGTTTAAATTCGTTACAAATATGATAAATTCTGAAACAATTCACTTTGCCATCTTCAAATTAACTGTTTAAACTGCAATTCAATCGATTTTTTTTAACTTTGCTGAATAGTTAAATCTTATGCAGACAGAAACAGAAAACAAATTGTCGTTTGAGCAGTTCAAACAAAGGATACTCAATGATTTTAAAATAGCGGTTATTTCAAGAGAAGCAAGTCTAATCGGAAGAAAGGAAGTGCTGACCGGAAAGGCGAAATTCGGAATTTTTGGAGACGGAAAAGAAATTCCTCAACTCGCAATGGCAAAAGTCTTTAAAAACGGAGATTTCAGATCGGGCTATTACCGCGATCAGACCTTTATGCTGGCCACCGGTCAGCTGAATGTCAAACAGTTTTTTGCTCAACTTTATGCAAACACCGATCCGGGAAAGGACCCCGCATCCGGAGGAAGACAAATGAATTCTCACTTTGCCACCCGTTCACTCAACGAGGACGGATCATGGAAAAAACTGACCGAAATGAAAAATTCAAGCTCCGACATCTCTCCCACCTCGGGGCAGATGCAACGTCTGCTCGGGCTGGCACAGGCTTCCAAATTTTATAGAGAGAATCCCGATGCGGATGCGGATCAAAATTTTTCAATAAACGGAAACGAAGTTGCTTTTGGAACCATCGGTGATTCGAGTACTTCAGAAGGCCCGTTTTGGGAAACTGTCAATGCTGCCGGCGTGCTTCAGGTACCGATGATTATTTCCATCTGGGACGACGGTTACGGAATTTCGGTTCCCAACAAATACCAAAGTACAAAATCAAGTTTGAGTGAAATGCTTTCGGGTTTCCAAAGATCAGAAACAGAACGCGGTTTTGAAATTTTTACGGTCAAAGCCTGGGATTATCCGACTCTGATTTCAACTTACGAAAAAGCAGAAAAAATCGCACGAGAAGAACATGTACCCTGTATTGTACACGTACAGGAATGTACACAGCCGCAGGGACACTCAACTTCGGGTTCGCACGAAAGATACAAATCCGAAGAAAGACTCCAGTGGGAAAAAGATTTTGACGGCATTCTGAGATTTAAGAAATGGATACTGAATTTTGATACCGGCGAACAGATTCTGGCAACCGAAGAGGAAATCAGTAATATAGAGGCAGAAGCAAAAAAAGAAGTCAAAGCACTTCAAAAAGAAGCTTGGGCAGAATATACAAATCCGCTGATCGAAATCAGAAATAAAGCGGTCGGACTGCTTGAGAACGTTGCCGCACAAAGTCAGAACAAAGCATTCTTTGAAAATGAAATCAAAGCATTGAAAACAAAAGAAATTCCATTTAAAAAAGATACTTATTCAACCGTCAGAAAAGTTTTCAGAATCACAAGAGGAGAAGATTCCGCCGCACTGACCGAACTGAAAAACTGGTGGCAGTCTCAATTGAAAAAAGAGGAAGATGCTTACTCATCTCATTTGTACAGTCAGTCAAAATGGAGTGCGCTGAATATTGAAAAAATTGACCCAATCTATGCCGAAAACCCTGAAATGGTGGACGGAAGAGTGGTTGTCCGTGATAATTTTGACAAAATTTTTGAAAAATACAACAATGTCCTCGTCTTTGGCGAAGACTCAGGAAATATCGGTGATGTGAACCAGGGACTGGAAGGTCTTCAGCAGAAATACGGAATATCCAGAGTCTCGGATACCGGCATCCGGGAGTCAACCATTGCAGGTCAGGGAATCGGAATGGCAATGCGTGGCCTGAGACCGATTGCTGAAATCCAATACCTTGATTATATATTGTATTGTCTGCAAATCCTGTCCGACGATGCCGCTACGGTACAATACCGTTCAAAAGGCGGTCAGAAAGCACCGCTGATTATCAGAACACGGGGACACAGACTGGAAGGAATCTGGCATTCGGGCTCACCGATGGGTGGCATACTCAATCTGGTGCGCGGTATGTGCGTCTTGGTCCCGAGGAATCTGACCAAAGCAGCCGGATTTTACAACACCATGCTAAAAAGCGACGATTCTGCCATCATCATTGAAAGTCTGAACGGTTATCGACTGAAGGAAAAAGAACCTTCAAATCCGGGTGAATTCACAGTTCCGGTCGGCGAAATCGAAGTAACAAAACAGGGAAACGATGTGACACTGGTCACCTACGGTTCTACCTGGCGGATCGTTACCGAAGCTGCAAATGAACTCGAAAAACTCGGCATCAGCGCAGAGGTCATTGATATTCAGTCTCTGCTGCCTTTTGATGTGAAACACGATATCGTAAAGAGCATCGAAAAAACAAATCGTCTGGTTGTGATCGACGAAGATGTTCCGGGCGGAGCATCCGCCTATATTCTTCAGCAAATCCTTGAAGAACAAAACGGATATTTCTACCTCGACAGTCAGCCGCTGACCATTACGGCAAAAGCTCACCGGCCGGCTTATGCAAGCGACGGTGATTATTTTTCAAAACCGTCTGAAGACGATATCATCGAGAAAGTGTATGAACTGATGAGAGAAGCAAAACCGGATGTTTATCCAAAGATGTTTTAAAGAAATTTAGATTTAGTTATTTAATAAGTTTAAAGCCTTTGGGAAGTTTATTTTTAAATGAATTTCTTCCAATTATTTCCAGTACAAGCTAATCATGTTACGCCTAACTCAAAGCCGTATACTGAATTGAAATTCAAACAATTGCATAATTCACATTATGCAATTCACACAACTTTAGTAAGTCTCCAGCCGATCCGGCTCGGTATGTACCAGTACATCAGCTATTTCAGGCAGTTGCCGCTGGATTTCATCTTTGAGTTCGTGTGCAATTCTGTGGCCTTCGATGACCGTGATGTCTCCCCTGACAATCATGTGCAGATCCACATAAAAGACCATTCCCATTTTTCTGACATGACATTTTTCGGTGGTAATCACACCCGGAACTTTTACAGCAACTTCTCTGATTTTTTCAATCAAATCATCATAAAGCTGTTCATCCGAAATTTCACCCCAGGCCGGTCTGAAAATCTTGTAGGCATTGTATACGATAAATCCTGAAGCAATCAATGCCGCCCAATCATCGGCAGCTTCATAACCTTCGCCCAAAATCAATGCAGCCGAAATACCGATAAATGCAAGAATTGAGGTAATCGCATCACTCCGATGATGCCAAGCATCCGCCATCAGCGAAGGGCTGTGGGTTTCCTTACTTTTTTTTCTGACATACTGAAATGACAGTTCTTTGAAAATAATGATTCCGGCCAGTACAATCAGCGTAAATCTCTTGGGTACTTCATGTGACGTCTGAATGTTTTGAATGCTTTCATAAGCAATGACAGTCGCCGAAATCAATAGAAATCCGACCACCGAAAAAGTGGCCAGCGTTTCCACCCTGCCGTGCCCGTATGGATGGTTGTCATCGGGCGGTTTGGTCGAAGCCTTGAGTCCGATCAAAACCAAAAGCGAAGAAAACACATCTGCAGTGGATTCGATTGCATCTGCAATCAGTGCATAAGAATTTCCCAAAATGCCTGCAATCCATTTGATCAACGCCATCAAAAGATTGAGCAGTACGCTGTAAATTGAGGTCTTTATCGCTGCTTTATGAGAATCCATTTTAAAAAAAACCTGTCAGGCCGAAAAAGCCTGACAGTATCTGAATTTTTAAATCGATTTGATTTAATCCTGTTGCATAAAAGGATATTTGTAGTCCTTCGGCGGTACAAAATTTTCTTTGATCGTTCTCACAGAAACCCACCTGAGCAGATTCATTGCAGAACCCGCTTTGTCATTGGTTCCCGAAGCTCTCGCACCTCCAAAAGGCTGTTGTCCGACAACCGCACCGGTCGGTTTGTCATTGATGTAGAAGTTACCGGCTGCATTTTCAAGCACTCTTGTTGCTTTGGTCACCTCGTAACGGTCTTTTCCAAAAACAGCTCCGGTCAGTGCATAATCAGAAGTCTGGTCAACCAGTTCAAGGGTTTTGTCCCAGTCTTTGTCATCATAAACATAGAGTGAAAGTATCGGCCCGAAGATTTCTTCGACCATGCTTTCGTATCTCGGATTGGTGGTTTTGATAACGGTCGGCTGCACAAAATAACCAACTTTGTTATCGCATTTGCCTCCAAAAACCACTTCAGCTTCTTTGGATTTATTGGCTCTGTCGATGTAGCCTTTGCATTTTTTGAATGAAGCTTCATCAATCACCGCATTGATAAAATTGGTGAAGTCATCGGGCGCGCCCATTTTGATTTCAGACAGCATTTTGCCCATTTCTTTTTCAACTTTCGGCCACAGGCTTTTGGGTATATAAGCTCTTGAAGCAGCAGAACATTTTTGACCCTGAAATTCAAAAGCTCCTCTTACCAGCGCAACTGCAACTTCTTTCGGATCAGAAGATTTGTGTGCAATTACAAAATCCTTACCGCCGGTTTCGCCAACGATTCTCGGATAGGTTTTATGGGTGGTGATGTTGTCTCCAATCTGTTTCCAAATTGATTTGAACACCGAAGTGGAACCTGTAAAGTGAACCCCTGCAAAATCAGGATGTTCTATACAGATTTTTGCAGTTTCCGCTCCGCCGGTCAACACCATATTAATCACTCCGTCAGGAAGTCCGGCTTCTTTGAAAATTTCCATCAGGACTTCGGCAGAATAAATCTGAGTGGTCGAAGGTTTCCAAACCACCACATTGCCCATCAATGCCATTGATGACGGAAGATTTCCTGCAATCGAAGTAAAGTTAAATGGTGTGATTGCAAAAGTAAATCCTTCAAGCGGTCTGTATTCAACACGATTCCAAACGCCTTCTGAAGAACCCGGCTGGTCTGCATAAATCTGGGTCATGTATTCAACATTGTATCTGAAAAAGTCAATCAGTTCACAGGCTGAGTCGATTTCTGCCTGAAATACATTTTTTGACTGACCGATCATGGTGGCGGCATTCAGTTTTGCTCTGTAAGGGCCTGCCAGCAGGTCTGCAGCTTTCAAAAAGATGGAAGCTCTCTGCTCCCAAGGCATTGCCGCCCAGTCTTTTCTTGCTTTGAGCGCCGCATTGATTGCTGCTTTCACATCATCGCCGGTTCCTTTGTGGTAATAGGCAATCACATGCTGATGGTCGTGCGGCGGACAGATGGCAACTTTGTTACCGCTTTTTACAACTTTGTTTCCGATATATTGAGGGATTTCAATCACCTGACTGTACATCTTTTTGTAAGTGGCAATCAGCTTTTCGCGTTCAGGCGAACCCGGTTCGTACGAAAGCACCGGTTCATTCATTGCAAATGGTATCTGATAAATTCCTTTTGGCATGATTATAAATTTTTATTGTTTCTGTTTTAAGATTGCAAAGATACGAAATTCAGACTTTCTTTCTTAGAACAATTGTCATAATAATCAGGGCAATTTACTTGGAATCAGCATATATCCAAGTTCGCTCACAAATCGGATAGAGTTCATTGTAAAGAATACTTTCATCATAAGCCTGTTAATACTTTGTAAATCCCCCAAACTCCAACAATTCAAAAAATTAATTGACCAATTTCACCTGCAAAATTCTCCTCTCTTTAAACTTGTTTTGCGCAGTATCCTCCAATGAATTTGGCACAAATGTCTCCAAATCAACAAAACGGCACAAATGTCCACTTATGGCACAAATGTCTCCTTTTGTCACAAATGTGCACAAATGTCATTTTCAAAGGTTTGTACATTCGGTTGTTTTACAGTAATTTAGCCTAAAATTCAAAAACGCTGATGCTGGGATAAAGCATGGATAAAGCATAGATAAAGCATAGATAGTGTATGAGGAGAGCGACTATGTTAAGACTTTCTTAAAAAACAAAGCGCCCCGACATTCTATCTTATGCAAAGTCCGCTGAAATCATATAAACGCGGGGGCTGAGATACTCCATTAGCCCTTCAGGGGTTTCAAACCCTTGAAGGGCTTTGGGTTTTTCCCATTCAAAAACGTTTGAACTCAACCGTAGTCGCGCCGCCTTTGTATTTCCGAAAAGACGCATCATATGAAATGATATTACCCAAAACCGGATGAAAAATCAGCTTTTCCGGCCTGCATCCCCTTGTTTCCCGTAAATTTTCAGTTCAAAATCACAAAACAAAAACCGGCATAAAATCCGTAAAAAGTCTTCTGACTCCAAATAAACTCCCCCTCCAATTCTTCTTGCTTATCTTCTTGCACCGCTAATTCCTCATTACCTCCTCATTCAAAATATTCACTTATTCAATTGATTGATATTATGACAATTAAATTCAAACTCATTTTTCATAATTAATAAGAATGTAATCCGTCCGTAGCCAAATCGTAACACCGCAAGAGGACATTTGCACTGAAAATAAAAATGAAAATTTTCTATGCAAAATGATAAAAAACGGCAGACGACCGTGAAAAGATTTGTTACCGCTTGTATGGCTTTGTTTGTATATCTGAGTTTCAGTGCGTTTGCGCTGAGCCAGGACGGAACCATCAAAGGCCGGATTACGGATGCACAAACCGGAGAACCTCTTTTTGGAGTAACTGTAATTGTGGAAGATATTTTTTATGAAGAAATGACCGACGAAAACGGCGAGTTTACCATCAATGATGTGCCCGTCGGAACTTATTCGGTTACAACCGAGCATTTTTCTTATGAACCGGTAACCCGGGAAGGGATAGTGGTCAAAGCCAATGAAATCTCAGAACTGACATTGGAACTGGAATCTGAAAGTATAGGCCTGAGCACCGCTGAAATCGTGGTACGCATCAACCGGGAATCAGAAACAGCACTGCTGCTCGATCAGCGAAAATCCATCGTGGCAAGCCAAAGCATCGGTGCACAGGAATTGTCGCGCAAAGGTGTGGGCGATGCTGAAGGCGCTGTTGCCAAAGTTTCGGGCGTGTCCAAGCAGGACGGTGTGAAAAATGTGTTTGTCCGCGGATTGGGCGACCGTTACAATGCAACTTTGCTGAACGGGCTGCCAATACCGTCTGAAGACCCCGAATACAAGAACATTGCACTGAGTTTCTTTGGTACGGATGTAATCCAGAACATCGGTGTGAACAAGGTATTTTCGGCCGGAAATACCGGTGATGCTGCCGGTGCCATCATCGACATCACTTCCAAAGAATTGTTCAACAACACAGCATTCGGCTTGGATTTCTCGGCAGGATTCAATACAAATATAAAAGATATAGACTTCCTGAGAGCAGATGGAGCCAATCCGTTTGGATTTACAAAAAGAAACCATCCGACAGCCGGAAAATTTGATTTTGCAAACAAACTCGACCCTTCGGTGGCAAAATTACCCATCAACCAGAGTTTCAAACTCTCGGGCGGAAAGAAATTCAGAATCGGAAACAATCCTTTGTCATTCTTTGTGGTGGCAAGCCAATCGTCCGATTATTCCTACTCAGAAGAAATTGTCAGAAATATGAATACAGCCGGAGTGATTTATCAGGATCAGACCGGAAAAAGATATTCGCAAAACATCAGCCAATTGGTTTTGGGAAATCTGAATTACGGATTCGGCAACAAAAATTCCATTGCCTACAACTTTATGATGCTCCACGCCAGCGATCAGTATGTGGGTGAATACAGCGGAAAACATTCCGAAAAACATCAGGACGGCGACCAAGACATGGGATATCTGAGAAGACAGCAAATCAATGACAATCTGTTGCTGACCCATCAGTTGCTGACCCAATGGACGCTGACCGACAGATTGAATCTGCACATCAACGGTTCTTACAATGCCATCAAAGGCTATGAACCGGACAGAAGAGAAAATTATCTTTCCCGAAAAAGCGACGGTACTTACGGGCTGACCGGAAGCAACCGACAGAAAAGATTTTTCTCAGAATTGCAGGAAAACAATTACAACGCACAGGCAATATTGGATTTCAAACTGAATGATGCTACAAACAGCGGCCGCTCCAAAATTTCGGCAGGCTACAATGCTTATTTGTCCGACAATGACTTTGATGCGGTAGAATACAATTTCTCAGCCATTCCGGGAGCATGGGACATTGACAATATACGACTGGATGAATTGTACAATCAGCAAAATTATGACCTGGGGCTGTTCTCCATGTCAGAAGGCAGTCCGAACAGTTACAGCGTGAAAAAAAATATACAGTCGGCTTTTGCAGAAGCAACTTATCAGTTTTCAGACAGATTCTCGGCAAATGCAGGACTGCGCTTTGACCATGTAAATATGGATGTGGAATATGATGTACCGGGCAGAGCCGACAATAGCAACAGCATCCAAAAATCGTATTATTTGCCAAGTCTGAATCTGAAATATGATTTGAACGACAAAAATTCTTTGAGATTGGGGGCAAGCAAAACTTATACACTGCCTCAATCCAAGGAAATTTCGCCTTATCAGTACGTGAATATCGGTTTTGCAAGTGAAGGAAATCCGAATCTGAAACCGTCCGACAATTACAACTTTGATCTGAAATGGGATTTTTATCTGAGCAATGCCGAACTGCTCTCGGTGGGCGCATTCTACAAAAGAATTGAAAACCCGATCGGACGTGTCGATAAAGGAAACTCAGCCGGACTGCTCACTTATGACAACATCAGCGATTTTGCAAATGTGACAGGTGCTGAATTGGAATTGAGAAAAAATATTTACAGCCGCGAAAACGAAAACGGAAATCAGCACAAACTTTCTTTCGGTCTGAATGCTTCGTTTCTGTACACCGATCTGCTGCTGAAATTGGAAAATACACCCGAAAGAAGTTCCGGATTGGAAGGCGCAGCGCCCTTCATTGCGAATTCTGATTTGACTTATTATTATTCAAACGAAAAAAACAGTTGGACTTCATCTTTGGTATTCAATTATTTCAGCGACCGGATTTACACCAATGGAACTTTGGGATTTGAAGACATCATAGAAGAAGGCGTACCCACGCTGGATTTTGTTTCATCTTTCAGTTTCAACAAAAGAATCAGCCTGAAATTTAAGGCTTCCAATATACTGAATCCGAATTTTAATCTGACAAGAGAAAGCTCGCTGACTCACGAAAAAATTATACTGAACCAATACAAAAAAGGCATCAACCTGAGTTTGGGTGTCAGTTTGGAATTATAAAATCAAAAATTGAATTTAAATAGAATTACACAAAATTAAACACTTTTAAAAATGAGAAAACAAAGAAATTTATTTAAAACAGCCTCTATTGTGCTAATGTTTGCAGCAGCCGCATTGGTCTCCTGCAACAGCGACGATGACAGCGGCAACGACCCTATGCCTGTCAGCGAAGATGAACTGGTAGGAAGTATTGAAGGAAGCAAAACGCTGGATCCTGCCGTAACTTATACCATCACCGGTCCTGTAATCGTGGAAGAAGGCGCCGTATTGAACATTCCTGCGGGAACAATGATCAAAGCAAAAAAAGGTTTCAACAACTATATTTTGGTACTGCAGGGCGGAAAAATCAATGTAAACGGAACCGCAGGCAATCCGGTAACGATGACTGCCGATATTGAAAATGCCGAACCCGGATATTGGGGCGGATTGATCATCAACGGTCGGGCACCGCTTGCGGGTGGAACCATCGGAAGCACCGAAATCAGTTCCGCACATCAGTATGGCGGAAACAATCCGAATGACAGCTCAGGTTCAATCACTTATCTGACTTTGGCTTATACAGGAGCAAGATCAAGTGCAGACGTTGAACACAACGGATTGACACTGAACGGCGTAGGAAGCGGAACCGTGATTGAGAATATTTATATTCCCTACGGTGCAGATGACGGTGTAGAATTTTTTGGCGGTACAGTAAATGTAAAAAACCTTTTGGTGGTGGACAGCGACGACGATATGTTTGACTTCACCCAGGGTTATACCGGAACTTTGGAAAATGCATACGGAATCTGGCAAAACGGATTTACCAGTACCGAATCTGACCCGAGAGGAATCGAAGCAGACGGAAACCTGGACGGTAATTTTCCGGATCAGAGCGGGCAGTCAAACTTTAATGTGAAAAACGTAACCTTTGACCTCAGACTGGCGGCAGCAACCGATAGTGATATACAAAATGTAACCAACAAAATGCAGGATGTCATCAAAATCAGAAGAGGTGCAAAAGCTGCAATTACCAACGCCTTAGTAAAAGGCAGCGGAACAGTTATCGACCTGATTGATTTCTCTGACGGAAAAGGAGACGGAGATTCTGCTTCGACCATAAGTTTGACCAACACCCTGAGTTCTTCTCAAATTCTGGGCAAACAAATCAATCCGACAGAAGGATTCCCCGGCGCTCAAATTGTTTCTGGCAACGCAGGCTGCCCGACATCAATCTTTGACTGGACAAATTACAGTTTCTAACCAATACAATTAATACACAACTGCCTCAAAAACCTCTTTGTCCCTTTTTTATCCTCTATTCCGCTGTCTGACGACCCGGCTCTCACGGTTCTCAGACAGTGGATTTTTTTAATGTAAACATTCCTTTGCAGTCTGAATTATCTACAATATCAAAAATTTCATTTTTTTAATTTGCTCCAAACAGCTTGTGCTTTCTTCCAATTTTTTCGTAGAATTGGTTTTGCAAAAGAGGTTTCTCCATTTGATTTTTCACCAGAAAAATGACAAAATTTCTCAGGATAATCTTCGTTCTTAAATTTCACCCAACTTTCATATGCTTCATCTGACATGGGGCGTTCGGGATTAAATGGTATTTTTTTACCGGTTCTGATACAATAACCATAATGTCCTGCGTCTAATTTTATCTTTTCAGATTTATGGCTACCTTTTTCTACTAAACTATAATTGCATCCACCTTTCTTTGAATAAAAATTAGAAAGGTCATCAATTTCAATATTTGAACCTTTGTATTTTCTAGATCCTAAAATTGTAGAACTATACTCGGGACTTTTTGCAAAAAGAATTCTCGCTTGATCTATAACTGTATTATTAAAATAATTCCATGCCTGAGCATCGATATCGTCGCCACTTATAAAACCAGGTTTCTTAGTTGAAATTCCAAACTCAATATTATTATTTTGAGAAAAACTGTAAAAATTCATCGAAGTAAGAATAGCCTCTTTTTCATTAGCGAAATACTTTGCATGAAGTCTTTTTTCATATCGGATTTCTATATTTGGGAATTCTTTAAAAAAAGCAAAATCTTCTTGGTTCATACTCTTTGAAATATCATCTTCATTTTTACCAAAAACAACTATAATTTTAAGTTCAGAGTTATCTTTCTTAGAACTTAAAACTGATTTATAATGTTCATGGAGTTTGATATACGGAGAAATGAGAATAATTATCTCTTCCGCATTTTTAAATATTCTCTCTAATTCAAAGTTAAGTTCAATTCCGGTTATAAATTTTGCCATCTTTAATTATCCTTTTTCACACACTCTTGATATACAATCATTAACAAATCTCAATTGTATGTACGTAAGATTATTTTAATTCCAAATATATTGAAAACTTTTAACCCTTATATGTTTGTTTCTTACTCACACCCTCACCAATCCCCTGAAACCTCTTGATGCATAATAGGATTCTGCACCGTTGTGATAAGTGAATATCCGTCCGAAACGAAAATCACAAAAGACAGCACCGCCCAAAGCCCGGACATCGTCCGGTGTCAAAACCCAACTCGAAGTTTTGGCGTCAAATCCTGCCAAAGGATGGTATTTCCGGTATTGCTCTTCGGTCAGCATCCGAATCCCGATTTCAGCTGCGAAATCCATTGCATTCCCGGCAGGCTTATTGGCTTTTCGTGCATCCAAAGCTTGGCGGTCATAGCAAAGACTTCTTCTTCCGGACGGACTTTCTTTGGCACAGTCGATGAAAATAAATTCACCGGTCTTTGGATCAAAATCAACCACATCGGGTTCACCGCCGGTCTTTTCCATTCGATAAAGAATATTGAGCTTCCCGGAATTGTTTTCAAGTCTTTTCAAAACATCGTCCCATTTCAAATTTTTGTGTCTGCCTCTGTTTTGGTCAAATCTTTTGGCCAGAATTTCAAGAATTTCGGTTTGATTCTGCGGATTGAATTCTTTTTTCATCTGATTTGAATTTGTTTTGCCGAAAAATTAAAAATCAATTTCATCGGCAACAGAACAAAGATAAAAAAGTCTCAGTTTCTTTGAAAAAAATTAAAAATCAGAAAAACGTTGACATATTCACTAAACCCTTGAAGGGTTTTCCAGCTCAATCAAATTTTTCATATCTTTGCACCGTAATTACACCCAATGAGAAACCCTTTGTTCTACGCGAAGATTCTGCTTTTTGGAGAATACGGCATCATCGAAGACTCCAAAGGCCTCACCATTCCCTACAATTCATACAAAGGCTCATTGAACTTCAGCAAAGAAACCAATTCGGAAGTATCCAACGAAAGCATCCGCAAATTCTCTGTCTATCTGGCCGAAAATCTGAAAGATGAATTTGACTTCCAAAGACTGAATACAGACATCAAAAAAGGAATGCACTTTGACTCGGACATTCCGCAGGGATACGGTGTCGGCAGCTCAGGTGCTTTGGTCGCAGCGATTTATGAAGCTTATTCAGTGAATAAAATCGATACTTCAAAAGAACTGACAAAAGACAAAATCAGCCGGCTGAAAGAAATTTTCTCAAAGATGGAATCATTCTTTCACGGAAAGAGCTCGGGCATAGACCCGCTCATCTGCTATCTGAACCTGCCGCTGCTGATCAACTCAAAAACAGATATTTCAACCATAGGCATACCCGAACAGAAAGAAGGAAACGGAGCCATCTTCCTGGTCAACTCGGGCAGTCCGGGCGAAACCGCACCGATGATCCATATCTTTTTTGAAAAACTCAAACAGGAAGGTTTCAGAAAAACACTCAAAGAAGAATTCATCAAATACAACAACGCCTGTATCGATGCCTTTGTAAAAGGAGACCTGAATCCGCTGTTCTCAAATCTGAAAGAACTGTCCACCTGGGCATTCCTGAACTTCAAACCGATGATTCCGAAAAGACTGCTCGACGTATGGCAGTACGGCATACAAACCAATTCCTACTACCTGAAACTCTGCGGTTCGGGTGGCGGCGGATACATACTCGGTTTTACAAAAGATTACGAAAGTGCAAAAAAGCATTTGAAAGATTTTGAAACTGAAGTCATCTATAAGTTTTAAAAAATGGAACGTTTTGAATTTATTGAAGGTGAAACCAAAGAAGGGTTTTATCTGATTGTCGATGAGGTCAGGGTCGGTGAAATCACCTTCAGATGGCGAAAGGAAGATTCCATCTCGATCAACCACACTCTCGTCGAACCCAAATTCAGAGGTCTCGGTTACGGAAAAAAACTGGTTGACAAAGTGCTTCAATTCGCAGAAGAAAACCATCTGAGCCTCAGCGCCAGCTGCTGGTTCGCCGACAAAGTCATCCAATCACAGTTTCAATGAAAGAATACCGGCTGAGAAAACTGTTGATCAAACTGCTTGCGCTTTTTTCGGTGGCCCGCGGCTACAACCTCGCAATGCTCGCACTCGCACAGTATATGGCAAGTCTGTTTATCTTCAACAACGGAAAAAATCATCTCGAAATACTGTTTGACAAAAATCTGAACTTCATCATCCTTGCATCTCTGCTCAGCGTGGCGGCAGGCTACATCATCAACAATTTTTACGACCTCGAAAAAGACGCCATACAGCGGCCGCTCAGAAATTACATCGAAAGATTCGTCAGCCAGGGATTCAAACTCAACACCTATCTGTTTCTCAATGCACTGGCTCTGTTGGTCGCACTCATGGTCTCCTGGCGTGTCATGCTCTTTTTCGGCTGCTGCCAATTCCTGATCTGGTTCTATTCGCACAAAGTCAACCGCATCGTACTGATCAACAACCTCTACTCGGTCATGCTCACCGTGTGCCCGTTTTTTGCACTCTTCCTTTATTACGAAAACTACTCACCCATCATATTTTTTCACGCCGGATTCCTGTTTCTGCTGCTGCTGTGCATGGACATCGTCAAAGACCTCACCACATCCACAGCCGACGCCATCTACAACTACCGCACACTGCCGGTGGTTTACGGCGAAAAAAAAACAAAACAGGTACTGCTGCCGCTTATGCTCATCACCGCCGCACTCTCGGTTTTTATGTGGAACAACAGCGCTACCGGCTATATGAAATACTTTTTTCTGTTCACATCCATACTGCTCGTGCTGATGATGATTCCGGTCTGGACAGGACGTTCAAAGACAGTATTCAAAATAATCTACCTGATTTTCAAACTCCTGATCGGATTTGGCATATTCAATATGATATTCATTGACTTAAATCCCTTAGATTTGCAAAATATTATTTAAAAAATGATTTGGGTGTGCCCTCGTTGTGATTCAAAGATTCAGAATCAAATAATAAATTAAAAAACTCATCAAATGAAAAAACAGGAAAGGCGTGATGCTTCCCTCGGAAAACCGGCCGGAAGATCAAATTCAAAAACAGAAAGAAAATCGACCGGAAAAACTGCCGGAAGATCCAAAACCGGAAACTTTGAAAAAAATCCGGACAAAACCGACAAAAAATTTTCAAAACCGGACGCAAAATCAAAACCCGGATTCAAAAAATTTGACAAACCCTTCAGATCCCGAATCAAAAAAACACCCGAAGACGACGGCACCATCCGTCTCAACAAATACATTGCAAACGCTGGAATCTGTTCAAGAAGAGAAGCCGACGAATTCATCAAAACCGGTCTGGCCGAAGTCAACGGAAAAGTAGTGACCGAAATGGGTTACAAAGTACAGCAGGGAGATGTGGTCAGATTTGACGGCCGGGAAATCAAAGCCGAAAAAAATGTGTACATACTGCTCAACAAACCCAAAGGATTTATCACCACCACCAAAGATGAAAAAGACAGAAAAACAGTAATGGATCTGGTGGCCAACTCCACCACCGCCAGAATTTTTCCGGTCGGCAGACTTGACCGCGCCACCACCGGACTGCTGCTGTTTACAAACGACGGCTATCTGACAAAAAAACTGACCCATCCAAGTCACAATATACACAAGGTCTATCATGTTTCCCTTGACAAAAAACTGTCGTCTGAACACATGGAAGAAATCAGAAAAGGTGTCAGACTGATACCCGAAGGCATCGCACATGTGGACAGCATTTCTTTCATCGAAGGCCGGCCGAAAACCGAAGTCGGAATCGAAATCCATATCGGCTGGAACCATGTGGTGAGAAGGATTTTTGAAAGACTCGGCTATGAGGTCGAAAAGCTCGATCGGGTGGTCTTTGGCGGACTGACCAAGAAAAACCTGAAAAGAGGCGACTGGCGAAAACTGACCGACAAAGAAGTTGCGTTTCTAAAAATGCTTTAATTCCGTTCTTACCCTACATCAATGTACATCGGTCTGATTTTGATCAACTTTGCACTGTAAAATAAGAGATCAAAATGAAAACAATTTTTCACGGCGCCGAATCAAGAGGCCATGCAAATCACGGCTGGCTGGACAGTTTTCACACTTTCAGCTTTGCCAATTATATGAACGAAGAAAGGATGAGCTTTGGTGTACTTCGGGTTTTGAACGACGACACCGTTCAGCCCGGAATGGGTTTTGGAACCCATCCGCACAGAGATATGGAAATCATATCAATTCCGCTCGAAGGCGATCTGGAACACAAAGATTCGACCGGGACAGTCGGCGTGATCAAAAAAGGTGAAATCCAGGTGATGTCTGCCGGAACAGGTGTGATGCACAGCGAATACAACCACAACAAAGACAAAGCGGTGAAATTTCTCCAGATCTGGCTTTTTCCGAGAGCACTGAACCTCGAACCGAGAGGCGAACAGATGAGTATTGCCGAACACTCGGTCAAAAACGATTTTCAGCAGATCGTATCGCCCGACAAAAATGACAAAGGTTTGTGGATCAATCAGGATGCCTGGTTCAGTCTGGCTGATTTTGACAAAGGTTTTTCAAAAGAATACAAAATCAAAAAAGACGGAAACGGTGTTTATGTCTTTGTAATCAAAGGCGCAGCCAAAATCGGAGATCATCAGCTCAATCAGAGAGACGGTCTCGGAATTTGGGACACCGACAGTTTCAATATCGAAGCCACCGAAGATTCTGAAATCCTGCTGATGGATATCCCGATGGAACTGCCTTCGTTTTTGAGAAATTAAAATGAAAAATTAAATGATAACGCCTCAGAGGTTTTGAGCTCCTGAGGCGTTTTTCTGTTTATATTCAGGGAAGCTGCCAAAACTGCAATTTTGAAAACTTCAAAAACAAAATTAAACGATAATTCAATGACAAAGTCATTCAATCAGTTTTTGAGGGCGGAGAAATTGAACGGTTTTCGGACTCCCAGTCGGGTTCATATTTTGTGATTTTTCCGGTTTTCGGATCAATCAGCACCCAAAGCGTTCTTGAATCGGCAATCAGTTCACCGTCTCTGTAAAATTCCACCATTCTCGGCTGTCTGATTCCCTGATGCCTTTCGGGAAAAGTTTTTATCAGAAGTTTGTCACCCAGATAAAGCTGTTTTTTGTATCGGATGTGATGATCGACCAAAAACCAGACATAATCGGAATAACTGCTTTTCGCTTTCAGGATTTCCCAATGTTCCGCCGCCATCATTTCGACCCAATGCACGTATTGCACATTATTCACATGCTTGTTTTGATCCAAAAATTCTTTGGTGATTGTAATTTCTTTCTGGTAAACCGGCATTTCCATCAGATCAGTTGTTTTTCAAATTCTGAAATTTCATCAAAAATATCAAACAGCTCATTGAGTTCGTTTGCGGTCACCAGTTTTGTCCGAAAAGGTTTGAAATCAGGAATTCCTTTGAAATAATTTGAATAATGTCTTCTGGTTTCCAATATGCCCAGTTTTTCACCTTTCCATTCGCAGGACCAGATCAGATGGTTTTTTGCCGCCTCGGTTTTTTGGGTAAGTGTAGGCGGATCAGGTTTTTTGCCGGTTTTCAGAAAATGTTTGATTTCATTGAATATCCACGGATTTCCGATGGCCGCACGACCGATCATGATTCCATCCACACCGTAGGTGTTTTTGTATTCCAATGCTTTCTCGGGCGAATCAATATCTCCGTTTCCAAAAATCGGAATCTCAATATTCGGATTTGATTTTACCTTTTCAATCAGTGTCCAGTCAGCATGACCTTTATACATCTGCGAACGTGTCCGTCCGTGAATGGACAAAGCTTTGATTCCGGTTTCCTGCAATCTTTCGGCAACTTCCTGTATATTGATGCTGTCGTTATCCCAGCCCAGACGGGTTTTTACGGTTACCGGCAATTGGGTGCTGCTGACCACTGCTTTGGTCAGCCTGACCATCAGATCCACATCTTTGAGCACTCCTGCCCCGGCACCTTTGGTCACTACTTTTTTGACCGGACAGCCAAAATTGATATCGACCAAATCGGGTTTCACGGTCTCGACAATTTTTGCCGACATTGCCATCGCTTCTTCGTCGCCGCCAAAGATCTGGATTCCGACCGGACGTTCATAATCAAAGATGTCAAGTTTCTGTTTGCTTTTGATTGCATCTCTGATCAGTCCTTCAGACGAAATAAATTCGGAATACAGCATATCGACACCATGCAGTTTGCAAAGTCTGCGAAATGGCGGATCGCTCACATCTTCCATCGGCGCCAACAGCAGCGGGAAGTCAGGAAGTTCTATATTTCCGATTTTGATCAAAACGATAAATTTTCGCAAATTTAGTGTATAGTTGTGAGTTATGCAGTTTGTACTTTTATTTTTGTAATCTGTTCCATTACAAATGCTACATTTGTATAGCAAATCAAATATGAATCAATCGGGAAGATTCAAAAAAGATTTAAAACAATTTGTCCGAAAACCGGAAATGACTATGCAATCTGATTTACTGATGTTTGATTTCAAATAGGCGGATCGTCATAAGAGATTTACCCGATCAGCGTCGGCAGCCGTTCTGAATTATTTTAATTTTGCGTTTTTACAATATGTCTAAAAAAGAAAATTCTCCATTTACCCGTTACATTCAGCTGACCGGCATCGCTTTCGAAATGATGGCAATTATGTTTGTATTTATCTGGCTGGGCAAAAAAGCAGATCAGAAATGGAGCGCTGAAGATTCAAGTTTGTTCACACTTTTTGGAACACTGCTGGGACTGGGCGTATCTTTGTACGTAATTTTGAAACAACTCAATCAATTAAATGAAAAATAATTTTGTAAAAGCGCTCTTTTATCTTCTTCTGTTCCTGATTCTGATACTGATTCATTTCGGGGCTATGAAATTTGTTTTTGGTTTTGAGGGTAATTTACTGCCTGTTTATGGATTTACTTTTTCAATCTGTGCGGTTGCCCTGTTTTTTATGGCTGCAGCCAATACGGTTTTTCACAAACAACTCGGTTTTTTCTACATCGGCGTCATTTCTCTGAAGCTTTTGTCGGCGATTGTTTTTATGAAAAATTTCAAACCAATCGGAGAGCCTGAATTTAAATTTAGTTTTATAATTCTGTATCTCATTAGTATCGTTTTGATTACGATTTTCACAGCCCGTCTTCTGCTCTATCCCAAAAAATGACAAAAAGCAGAAAATAAGGTTTCATTTTTATCAAAATTAAACTTACTTTTGCACCTCAAAATTGAGCCAAATGAAAGTTATCGCCAGCAGGCTGTTTGCATTTTTGTTTTTACTGTTTGCCTTTTCGTTTTCTTTTGCACAAGAAACTGAATCTGAGACCAATGAAGGAGGCGTTACCAAAGAGGAAGTCAATGAAGTGATCGACCACCACATGGCCGATGACTATTATTATACTTTTCTTTCAAATAAAGAAACCGGCGCACATTACGGATTCCCGCTGCCGGTCATACTGATTGACAACGGACTGAAGGTCTTCAGTTCATCAGAATTCGATCACGGACACAAGGTGGTAACAAAAGACGGTCAGAGCTATGCTTTGTACCACAGCAAAATATACAAAACAGACGAGTCCGGAACCATTACCAAAAAGGAAAACGGATTTCCTGCAAATGAAAAACCGCTTGATTTTTCAATCACAAAAAATGTGGTGAACATCCTGATTGTCGGTCTGATCATGTTCCTGCTGTTTACAGGTATGGCAAAAAATTACAAAAAGACAGTGGTTCCAAAAGGAATGAACGGCATTCTGGAGCCAATTGTACTGTATATAAAAGATGAAATCGCAATTCCGAATATTGGCGAGAAACATTACAAAAGATTTATGCCCTATCTGCTGACCATTTTCTTTTTTATATGGATTGTGAATATGCTGGGTATGACACCTCTTGGAATGAATGTAACCGGAAATATTGCGGTTACCTTTGCACTTGCAATCATAACTTTTGTCATAACCCAGGCGGTAGGGACAAAGACTTATTGGGGACATATCTTTAATCCGCTTGGCAATTCAATGCCGTGGATAGCAAAGATTCCACTGTATATACTGCTGGTGCCGATTGAGATACTTGGCATCTTTATCAAACCATTTTCACTGATGATTCGTTTGTTTGCCAATATGTCGGCAGGACACATCGTGATGATGAGTTTGCTTGGAATGATATTTATTTTCAAGAGCTGGATAGGCGGCCCGTTGACTTTTGGACTGACCGTATTTATCATGATTATCGAATTTTTTGTTGCCCTGCTTCAGGCTTATGTGTTCACCATACTGTCAGCACTGTATTTTGGCTTTGCCGTAGAAGAACACGAACATGAAGAGGCACATTAATTAATTATAATATAAGGTAATTGTTTAATTTTTTAAATATTTAATTATGGAGATTGTAATCCCAAAAATTGTAGGAGCAGGTTTAGCAGTTATCGGTGCCGGTATCGGTATCGGTCTGATTGGTAAAGGTGCGATGGAAGGTATCGCCCGTCAGCCTGAAGCTTACGGTAAAATCCAGACAGCCATGCTGATTGCTGCTGCCTTGATTGAAGGTATTGGTTTTGCTGCCCTGTTCGCAGTAAACTAATCACAAAAAAACTCACTGACAACGGTTGGTTGCAGTGAGTTTTTATAAAAAACATTAAATAAAAGATTAAAAAGAAAATACAATGGATAAATTAATCAACGACTTTTCATTTGGGCTGTTTTTTTGGCAGTTGCTTTTGTTTCTGTTGCTGCTTTTCATTCTGAGGAAATTTGCATGGAAGCCGATTCTAAATGCGGTTAACGAAAGAGAAAAGACAATTGAAGATTCACTGAACCAGGCCAAAATGGCAAGAGAAGAAATGGCGAATCTGAAATCAGAAAACGAAAAGATTCTGAAAGAAGCAAAAATCGAAAGAGATGCCATTCTGAAAGAAGCCAGAGAAATGAGAGAAGGAATCATTGCAAAAGCAAAAGAAACCGCTCAGTCTGAGGCCGACCGACTGGTTGAAAACGCAAAGGCTGCCATCCAAAACGAAAAAGCAGCCGCAATGACCGAACTGAAAAATCAGATTGCCGCACTGTCAATCGATGTGGCTGAAAAGGTTCTTGAAAAAGAACTCTCCGACAAATCAGCTCAGGAAACTTTGGCAAAAACAATGATTAACGAAACCAAACTGAATTAATAAAATGGCGGGAATCAGAGCAGCAAAACGATATGCCAAAGGGCTGATGCAGTTTGCCAACGAGACTTCTCAGGCAGATATGCTCAACCGTGAAATGATCGATCTGAAAAATTCGATTCAGGCAAGCCGTGAATTGAACAGTTTTCTGGCTTCACCCGTTCTGGATGCCAAAAGAAAGGTGACGATCTCAAAAGAACTCTTCAAAGATTTCTCTAAGGTTTCACAGAATTTCATCGAACTGGTCATCAACCAGGGAAGAGGAGACATACTGAAAGAAATCGCTGTTCAGTTTACCGAACAATACAACAAGATGCACAACATCACGACCGCCGAATTCATTTCAGCAGTTCCGTTTGACACTGACCTGGTCAACAGCATCGTAATAGAAGCCAAACAGAAACTGGGCGATACTTCGACCATCAATATCGAAACCAAAGTGAATCCGGAACTGATTGGAGGTTTTGTACTCAGAATGGGTGACAGACAAATCGATTCAAGCGTGAAATCAAAATTGAACCGATTGAAAAAAGACTTTGAAAAAAACGAATACATCGTTAAATTTTAAAAAAAGAAAAAATCCCGCAAAAGGGTAATTATATTAAATTAGAAACATTACTAAAATGGCAGAAATAAAACCGGCTGAAGTTTCAGCAATCTTAAAACAACAACTTTCCAACTTCGACGTCAAAGTTGAACTGGCTGAGGTTGGAACCGTACTCAGTGTCGGTGACGGTATCGCGCGTGTTTACGGATTGGACAACGCACAGTATGGTGAGTTGGTTGAATTTTCCAACGGATTGGAAGGAATGGTACTGAACCTTGAAGAAGACAATGTGGGTATTGTATTGCTCGGACCTTCAAAAGACATCAAAGAAGGCGACACTGTAAAAAGAACCAGAAGAATTTCTTCACTTCGGGTGGGAGAAGGAATGCTGGGGCGTGTTGTCGATATGCTGGGGAATCCGATTGACGGAAAAGGACCGATCGAAGGTGAACTTTTCGAAATGCCGATTGAAAGAAAAGCGCCCGGTGTAATCTATCGCCAGCCCGTGAGCGAACCGCTTCAGACAGGTATTGTTGCAATTGACTCTATGATTCCGATCGGACGCGGACAGAGAGAGCTGATTATCGGCGACCGTCAGACCGGTAAAACTGCGGTGGCAATTGACACCATTTTGAATCAAAAAGAATTTTATGACCGTGGCGAACCGGTTTACTGTATCTATGTTGCTGTTGGGCAAAAAGGTTCTACCGTAGCTCAGATCATGAATACACTGCACGCACACGGTGCAGACAAATACACGATTGTAGTTGCCGCCAACGCATCAGACCCCGCACCAATGCAGGTTTATGCACCAATGGCTGGTGCCGCGATCGGTGAATACTTTAGAGATACAGGTCGTCCTGCGCTGGTTGTCTATGACGACCTTTCCAAACAGGCGGTTGCCTATCGTGAAGTATCACTGCTGCTTCGTCGTCCACCGGGGCGTGAGGCATATCCGGGTGACGTATTCTATCTGCACTCAAGACTTTTGGAAAGAGCCGCAAAAATCATCGGCGATGACCGTGTGGCAGCACAGATGAACGACCTGCCCGAATCACTGAAAGGAAAAGTAAAAGGAGGCGGTTCACTGACTGCACTTCCGATCATCGAAACCCAGGCGGGTGACGTATCTGCCTATATCCCGACCAACGTGATTTCAATTACAGACGGTCAGATCTTCCTTGAATCCGACCTGTTCAACTCGGGTATCCGTCCTGCAATTAATGTGGGTATCTCGGTTTCCCGTGTAGGTGGTAGTGCCCAAATCAAACCGATGAAAAAAGTTTCGGGTACACTGAAACTTGACCAGGCACAGTACAGAGAACTGGAAGCATTTGCGAAATTCGGATCTGACCTGGACGCTGCAACCATGGCGGTAATCGGAAAAGGTGAAAGAAACGTTGAAATTCTGAAACAGAATGTTCACTCACCCATCCCGGTTGAAGAGCAGGTGGCAATCATCTATGCCGGTACAAACGGTCTTTTGAGAAATGTCCCGGTTGAAAAAGTAAAAGAATGGCAGGAAGATTTTCTTTCTCTGATGAGAAACAAACATTCTGATACTTTGGAACAAATCAGAAAGAGAGAATACAGCGATGAGATTCTGAATGTGCTGAAAACAGCAATTGCAGATACAACCGCAAAATATAATTAATCAAAGTCGTCAAATTTAAAGCATGGCAAACTTAAAGGAAATACGAAGCAGGATCAGTTCGGTTGCGTCAACCATGCAGATTACCAGCGCCATGAAAATGGTGTCTGCTGCCAAGTTGAAACGCGCACAGGATGCCATCCTTCAGCTTCGTCCGTATGCCGACAAACTGAGAGATATCCTTCAGAACATCAGTTCAAACCTCGACAGCAGTGTCGGCGGCGAACTGACCGTTCAAAGAGACATCAAAAAGTTGCTGCTCATCGTGGTAACTTCAAACAGAGGTTTGGCGGGTGCGTTCAACTCAAGCGTAGTCAAAAAAGCAAATTCAATCATTTCCGAATCAAAAGATGCGGGAATCGAAGTTGAGGTTTTGGCAATCGGAAAGAAAGGTTATGATTTGCTGAAAAAGCATACGGAGATATACAAAAACTGTTCTTCCATTTGGGACGATCTGACTTACGAAACCGTTGCAGCACTTTCTGAAGAAGTGGTTGAAAAATTCATTAATTCAGAATTTGACCAGGTGAGAATCATTTACAACCAATTCAAAAACGCAGCAACACAGATTGTAACCGACGAACAGTATCTGCCGGTTGAACTTAATGCCGATGACACCACAGAACGCAATGTTCATACTGATTATATTTTTGAGCCATCAAAAGAAAAGATACTTACCGATTTGATTCCGCAGACGCTGAAAACCCAATTGTACAAAACCATTTTGGATTCGAATGCGTCTGAGCACGGAGCCAGAATGACAGCGATGCACAAAGCAACCGACAATGCGGATACGCTCAGGAAGGAACTGGTGCTTCAATACAACAAAGAACGTCAGGCTGCCATCACCAACGAAATCCTTGAGATTGTGGGTGGTGCCGAAGCATTGGATTCCTGATGATGTGAATATAAAAGTGTTAATAAAAAGACGGGCTGTTCCCGTCTTTTTTATTGAATTAAAATTAATCACCGAAGTTTCCTGCGAATTGCAGATATTAGCAAAAAAAAATAAATGGTCTGGGAAATCTTTCTGGGAATTGTCTTTATCATGCTGGCTCTCGATTTGGGAGTCTTCAACAGGAATGCACATATTATTTCCCATAAAGAAGCTGCAAAGTGGACTGCTTTCTGGGTTTTTCTTGCACTTGGCTTCGGAGGTATTCTCTACTGGCTGTTTGCACATCAGCACATCGACAATCCGCTGAATTACACGCCCAAGGCGGCTGCATCAAAATACCTGCAGGGCTATCTGGTCGAACTGTCGCTCTCTATTGACAATATTTTTGTGATTGCGGTTATTTTCAGATCTTTCAGTGTTCCCCAAAAATATCAGCACAGGGTACTGTTTTGGGGAATTATCGGCGCAATCGTATTCAGGGCGCTGATGATTTTCTTTGGGATTTGGCTGATTGAAAAAATCGACTGGATCACCTATATTTTTGGTGCATTCCTGATTTACACCGCCATCAAAATGGCAGGCCCTCACAACGATTCTCAATTTGATCCGAAAAACAGCAAAATCTTTAATGCAATTCGAAAAATACTGCCGGTAACGGGCAGTTTGCACGGTCAGAAATTAATGATCAGGAAAATGGGAAAACTGTTTGTGACCCCGCTCTTTGTCGCCTTGCTCGTCATTGAGTTCACCGATATACTTTTTGCACTCGACAGCATACCTGCGGTACTTGCCATCACCGAAGACCCATTTATTGTATTCTCTTCCAACATCATGGCAATACTCGGTCTGAGATCGATGTATTTCTTTTTGGCCAATGTCATTGATAAATTTGCCTATCTGAAATACAGCCTGATGGTGATTCTGATTTTTGTAGGAATCAAAATGCTACTGCACGGATACCTCAATGAAAAAGCAATTGAGATGCCCGAATGGCTTTCATTCAGCGTGATTATCCTTTCTCTTGCGGGTGGGGTTTTATACTCATTATACAGAAATAAAAAATCAAATATTTAGGAAAATTAGATCATTCTAAAAAAAAGAGTTGTAAAATTGTGAATTATTGATTAAAATAAACCTAAATTTAGCAATTGATTAACCCATGAATTATAAACAAAATTTGTTTTACTTATGAGAAAACTTTTACTCGTCCTTGTGTTTCTTCAATACCTGGTCAGTTCACAGGCTCAAAATGCCAGCATTATGGTGAACCCCGCCGGCAGTCCTGAGACTAATTTTACTGCTGAACAGCTGTTGACAGATTTGTTGTTGGATGGCGGATCCTGTTCTTCCTCGTCCAATTTTCAGTTAAAAGACAACCCAACAGAGCCTTTTCCGGCTGCCAACAGAAGTTGGGGGTATTTTAAAAAGGGAACTTCCAATTTTCCTTTTGAGGAAGGAATAGTTCTGACCTCGGGCTATGCCAAAGATGCTGAAGGCCCCGATACCGGAATCGTATCCAAAGGAGGATATGAATGGACCGGAGATGATGATGCATCTGTCCTGGCATTGATAGACACCAATAATGCGACAGTTTTTGAATTTGATTTCGTTCCGCAGGGAAATGTAATCTCTTTCAGATATATATTCGCTTCAGAAGAATATCCCGATTGGGCATGTTCTTCATTCAATGATGTGTTTGCGTTTCTAATCAGCGGACCCGGAATTACAAACGACCCGGGACTTTCGGGCAAAAACATTGCTTTGCTGCCTGACGGAAATCCGGTTACCATCAATACCGTAAACGACCAATGGTGCGGAAACCCTGAATTTTATGTGGCAGGCCCGTTCTCGGATATCGAATACGGAGGCAGAACAATTCCGCTGACTGCACAGGCAAACGTAGTTCCCGGTCAAACCTATCACATCAGGCTGCTGGTTGCAGACGCGGACGATACTTCGTTTGATTCGGCAGTATTTCTTGAAGCAGGTTCTTTCCATCTGAGTTCTGTAATTGTGGATTCAAATGGAATTCCGCTGGATGACGAACTTTATATCTGCGGTCAGGATGATTATACGCTGTTTGTGAACGCAGACCCGACACAAAACACTATCCAGTGGTATCTCAACGATGATCCGATCACCGGAGCAACCTCAAACTCACTGGTGATCAATCAATCGGGAATATATAAGGTGGAAGTATCCAACGGAGACTGTACTTCCACAGATGAAATCACAGTCACCTTTGGTGAATTACAGACCAATGGTGATACATTTACGCTCGAACGAACAGATTTTGACGGTGACGGTTTCGAAATATTTAATTTGACCGAAGTCGAACCCATGGTGCTCGACAATCCGGCTGAGGCCGTCTTCAGATATTATCCTACTGAAACAGATGCCGAAAATCAAACGAATCAGATTGCAAATCAGACTGCATTCAATGCTGCTGACGAAACAGTCGTTTGGGCAAGGGTTACAAAAGGAGGCGAAGGCTGTATGAAGATTGTTAAAATCATTCTGAAAGTAAAACCCAACTGTATCAATCCCGAACCTGCCTGTTCAAACGATGAAGGATTTGGTCTCAATATTCCTTTCCAGGGAGATGGGTCGATTCCTGAATCCGCACCTCCGGGACCAAACTACGGCTGTCTGTACAACCAGCCTTATCCGAGATTTTATTATTTCAAAATAGCTGAATCAGGCGATCTGTATTTTGATTTGAACCAATATACCGAACCCGATCAGCAGGGAACACCGATTGACGTTGACTACATCGTTTGGGGACCGTTTACAGAGGTGCCTTGTGATTATTCCGAACTGCAGCAGGTGGTAGATTGCAGCTATTCGGCAAGTGCATTTGAGTATGTGTCGATTGAAAATGCCCAGGAAGGTGAATACTATATTATGATGATCACCGATTATGCCGGTTCATACGGAATGTTCGGTTATGTGAATCTGATCTTTGACTCTGAAAATTCAACCGGAAGTTTCGACTGTTCGATTGTAACCGGAGAAAGGAACTACAATCAGTGTGATGATGACAATGACGGTCAGGTGGTATTTGATCTGGCTGAAATTGCTGCCGATCTTACCGACGGAAATCCTGCTTTGGCGGTTAAGTTTTATTCAAATGAAGAAGATGCCACCAACGATACCGGCAACAACATCATTCCGACCGAACCTTTCACGGTAACTGCCGCAGATGCGCCGGTGACCTTATACGGACAGGTAAAAGACGGAATGGGCGAGATTACAAAAGTGTGGACGGTAATTCTGGACATATATCCCGGAATTGAAGGTCAGCACGATGCACTCCATTCAACCTGCGACATCGGCGGAGACGGAGTTGAAAACATCAATCTGAGACTGATCAATGTGATTGAAAACCCTGAACTGTACGATATACGTTATTACGAAAACGAGTCTGATGCAAATGCAGGTAACAGCAACAACATTCAGAATCCTGAAGATTATCTGACCGGTAATGCGGTAATTTATGCAAGAATTCAAAATGAAGACGGCTGTTTTGCCGTGGTTAAGATTACAATAGAGATTACAAATCTGCCGGTCGAATTGGGCGATGACTTCAATATGTGTGAAGGTGAAGCTCAGCTGACGGCTCAGGGTGAGTTCGGAGAAGGCGCAACCTTTGAATGGCAGTTGAACGGAGATGTGATCACGGGTGAAGACGAACAGTCGCTGACAATTTCAGGACCGGGCACTTACACCGTAACCGTTACTACAGGCGACGGCTGTACAGGTTCTGATTCCGTAACTGTCGGTTTGGATGAACTTACAGTCGATCTCGGTGAAGGTTTCTCAATGTGCGAAGGTGAATTTGAACTGACTGCACACGGAAGCTTTGAAGGACTCGAAAGCGTGACCTATGTATGGTCAAGAAACGGAGTTGTCATCGAAGGTGCAGAAGAACAGACACTGATCATCAATCAGACTGGAACCTATACCGTAAATATAACCACAGAATGGGGTTGTAGCGGTTCTGACTCAATAGTAATTTCTCAGGGAGATGCTCCGATTATCACCGGAGTGACCTACGGACCCGATTATATAATGATCGAAGCTACAGGCGGCGCAGAACCTTATCTATACTCAATCACCGGCGTGGTTTGGCAGGAGAGTAATCAGTTCGATTATCTGCAGCCCGGAAAATATACGATTTATGTAAAATCGGCCGAAGGCTGTATTACCTCTCAGGAAATTGCAGTCTTTAAAATTCCGACCATGTTTACACCAAACGGGGACGGCATCAATGATACCTGGAATATCCCGAATCTTGATATTTATCCGGGCTCAACGGTGGTAATCTATGACCGAAACGGAAGACTGGTTCATCAGGCCGAACTGACCTCAAACACGATTTGGGACGGATTCTATATGAACGGCCAAAAGGCCCCTACTCAGGATTACTGGTATATAATCAATATAACTGACGGACGGAAATTTACAGGACACGTGACTGTGAAAAGCCGTGGTGAGAAAAATTAACAATTCGGGCTCCGGATTACCAATCCGGAGCCTTGATTCAAAAAGAAAATTTTTAGCAGCTAAAATATACTCCTAAAATGAAAAAACTAAATTTACTCTTAATAACAGCTTTGAGTTTCATAAGTATGAATACTTTTGCACAGTCCAGTCTGCCTTTTGATGAGCAATACTATATCATGGATAAATTCCTGATCAACCCCTCTTTTACCGGTGCCGAAGATGATGTCATCGTCAGGATGTCGCACAGAAGACAGTGGGACAATATGCCGGACGGACCGGTTACGACGATTGCCAGCGCACATGCCAACATCGTTGACCGTGTGGGGCTCGGACTATATTTCATGAACGACCACAACGGGAATACCAAAATGAACAGTTTCAACCTTTCTGCTGCCTATCACATTCCGATCGGCGACAAAAAGAAAAGACAACTCGGACAGTTTTCATTCGGTACCTCACTGAGTTTTGCCGGAATGCATTTTACAGGTGAAACCGAACTTCCAAACGACCCGGTTTACAACGATATGGAAACCAGAGTCTATATTCCGTATATCAATTTTGGTGCTTCTGCAACCTACAATGGCTGGATGATCGGTATTTCGGCACTCGACATTCCGTTGAGCTACAACAACCCGATTGTAAACCAATATGAACCCAGCCCAACTTTTTATTACGGAATGCTCGCAAAAACCATCAATCTGTCTTCACAGTTTGAGCTGGAACCAATGGTTGCCTACCGTTCAAATTTTGACAAAGACAGTCGCTTTGACGGAAATCTGAGAGCAAAAGCAAAATTTGAGGATATGGCAATCTGGGCAGGAGCAAATTACAGAATGGATTTCTTTGACGGCGAATCTCAGGCGCTCAGCGTATCCCCGATGATCGGCGCCAAGATTGGAAGAATGAATATGGCATTTTCGTACAATATCGGATTGAGCGATATGAAATATGAAGGAAATGACGGATTCACAGCAGTTCTCGGATTTGATATCGAGAATTTCTTCAACCCGGGATTTGAATAATAGAATCGTTTTCATTTTTTATAAGGGCAGCTTCGGCTGCCTTTTTTGATTGATTCAGGAAACAGTTTGGAGTTGATTTAATTTGAGACTCGCATTAAAATTGTAATTTTGAAAAATGTATCTGAAGGAAATCAAATTAAGAAATTTCAAGAATTTTATTGAATCAGACTTTGAGTTTTCACCCAAATTAAACGCGTTTGTAGGCAGAAACGGAGTGGGAAAAACCAATGTACTCGATTCGATTCATTATCTGGCACTGACCAAAAGTTATCTCAATTATTCGGATACACAAAACATCAACTTTGACAATGATTTTTTTACTCTGGAAGGAATTTTTGAAAAAGAAAAAAGTGAGGATGTCGTCTTTCTTTCGGTCCAAAAAGAAAAAGGAAAACAACTCAAAAGAAATTCAAAAACCTTTGAAAGAATGTCTGATCACATCGGTCTTTATCCGCTGGTGATGATTTCACCCTACGATTTGGATCTGATCAAAGAAGGCAGCGATGTGAGACGGAAATTTATCGACAACATCATTTCCCAGTCGGACAAAGAATATCTGTCAAATCTGATTCGGTACAATCGTGTGCTATTGCAGCGAAATACACTGCTGAAATATTTTTTCCTGAATCATACCTTTGATTCAAATTCGCTTGAAATCTATGATTCAGAACTGATTCCGCTCGGAGAGTTTATTTATGAAAAACGAAAGGAATTGATTGCCCAGCTGATTCCTGTCTTCAAAGATTATTACAAACTGATTTCAAAAGGAAACGAAAGCGTTGACATTGTTTACAATTCTTCACTTGATGAAAAACCGTTTGCAGAATTGCTCAAATCCGGTTTGGAAAACGACCGTATGGCGCAGTACACAAAACTCGGCATTCACAAAGACGATCTTGAATTTAAGATTTCGGATTATCCGATCAAAAAATTCGGTTCACAGGGGCAGCAGAAATCTTTTTTGATTGCACTGAAACTGACACAGCTCGAACTAATCAAAAAAAATCTCAAACTGACGCCGATTCTTCTTTTGGATGATATCTTTGACAAATTGGATGAAACCAGAGTCGAACAGCTGATCAAACTGGTCAACGAAGAACGCTTCGGACAGATATTTATTTCGGATACACATCCCGAAAGAACCGGCAGTATCCTTCAAAAAATTAACGCAGAAAGTAGGATATTTGAATTATGAGAAAACAGAATTTACAAAATTTGGGCGATGCGATCAGACAGGTCTTTTCTGATTTGGGAATTGAAGAAAATATACTTGAAACACAGGCTGAGCTGGCGTTTGAGCAAATGATGGGAAAATACATCATGGGGTACGTAGAATCATTTCACATCAAAGACAGAGAATTACATATCCGAATCAAATCACCCGAATTAAAAAGTGAACTGTCCATGGGAAAATCAAAAATCAAAGACCATATCAACCGAGAATTGAAACAGGATTATCTGAAAGAAATTAAATTTTTATAATGCCGCTGATTGAAAATTCTGAATACAAAACACCCGGATTTCTGTACAGAAACTCTCATCTTACAACCATTTATGTCAACAAAATCAGAAATACAAAACAGCCTGATTACAAAAGAGAGCGGCTCGAATTGGCTGACGGTGATTTTCTGGATGTTGATTTTGTAATTAAAAATCAAAGAAAAGCGGTGATTCTCTGTCACGGTCTGGAAGGGAATTCAATCCGAAATTACAACAATACCGCTGCCGAATATTTTCTGAAAAATAATTTTTCGGTTTTTGCCTGGAACAACCGGAGCTGCAGCGGTGAAATGAACCGTTTGCCAAAATTATATCACCACACTGCAATTGACGATTTGGACAGCGCAGTCAAGTTTGTAATGAATCGTGGTTTTGAAGAAATTTTCCTTTTGGGATTTTCAATGGGCGGTGTTCAGATTCTCAATTATTTTGGAAAAACCAATCCTGACAAAAGAATCAGAGCCGGTGTTGCGGTTTCGTCGCCGATTTATCTGAAAACCACTGCAGGTATTCTAAAAAATGGATTCAATCGGATTTATCTTGAGAATTTTCTGATTGGAATCAAAAAGAAATTACGCAAAAAATCTGAAAAATATCCCGATCTCACAGATTGGAAAAAAATAAAAGCCGCAAAGGATTTTGATGATATCGATGAATATTTTACTGCGCCGGTACACGGTTTTTCAAGTGCAAATGATTATTATTCAAAAGCTTCGCCGGGCGCTGTGCTTCAGAATATCAACACGCCCGTTTTGATATTGAATGCATTGGATGATCCATTCTTGGGAGCGGACAGTTATCCAAAAGAGGTTGCTTCAAAATCAGATTTTGTTTTTTTGGAAACGCCTGAACGCGGCGGTCACTGTGCTTTTCCGTTGAAGAGCAGCAAATTTTCCTATTCCGAAATTAGAGCTTACGAATTCTTCAATTCAGAGATAACTGCAATTGGATCATGAGCTGAAAACACCGAACTTCCGGCAACCAATACATCTGCACCCAACTGAGCGAGCTGTTCGGCATTTCCGGGACCGACGCCGCCATCGACTTCTATGAGCACATCCGCATTTTTCCGTTCAATCAGTTCACTTGCTCTGACCAGTTTCTCATAAGTATTTCTGATAAATTTCTGACCGCCAAATCCCGGATTGACACTCATGATCAGCAGCAGATCGATGTCGCGGATGATGTCTTCGAGCAGTTCAACGGGTGTGTGCGGATTCAGTGCAATACCGGCTTTCATTCCTTCGTCTTTTATCGCCTGAACCGTTCTGTGCAAATGGGTACAGGCTTCATAATGAACGGTCAGTATGTCTGCACCGACTTCTTTGAATTCTTTGATGTACCGTTCCGGCTGAACAATCATCAGATGAGTATCCAGAATTTTATCGGTCAATCCGTCAATTGTTTTGATCACCGGCATTCCGTATGAAATGTTCGGTACAAAAACACCGTCCATCACATCGAGATGAATCCATTCGGCATCGCTCTGGTTGAGCATTTCAATTTCTTTGGCGAGATTTCCAAAATCGGAGGCGAGGACAGATGGTGCGACAATCGGCATAATGATTTAGTTTATGCAAAGATAAGCTTAACTCAAAATGTAAAAAGAGATTGATAAGAAAAATCCCAAAACCTTTCGGTTTTGGGATTCAATATCAATGGTTTTTGAAATAATTATCTTCCGATATAAGTTTTCAAAATCTTGCTTCTCGAAGTGTGTTTCAGTCTTCTGATCGCTTTTTCTTTGATCTGACGAACCCTTTCGCGGGTCAGATCGAAGGTCTCACCGATTTCTTCAAGCGTCATCGGATGTGCGCCGTTCAAACCGAAATACAAACGAATCAGATCGGCTTCTCTCGGAGTCAGCGTCTGAAGCGCTCTTTCGATTTCAACTCTCAATGATTCAACCATCAATTCACCGTCAGGACTAGGAGATTCACCGGTATTCAAAACGTCATACAGGTTTGAATCCTCACCTTCAACCAAAGGTGCATCCATGGATACATGACGACCCGAGTTTTTCATCGATTCTTTCACATCGGTTTCGGACATATCCAAAAGTTCCGAAATTTCTTCTGCAGAAGGAGCTCTTTCGTGTTCCTGTTCCAAAGTTGCATAAGCCTTGTTGATCTTGTTGATCGACCCGATTTTGTTCAAAGGCAGACGTACAATTCTCGACTGTTCGGCCAATGCCTGAAGGATAGACTGTCTGATCCACCAAACCGCATAAGAGATAAATTTGAAACCTCTGGTTTCGTCAAATCTTTGTGCAGCCTTGATCAGGCCGAGATTTCCCTCGTTGATCAGGTCGGGCAGACTCAGTCCCTGATTCTGATATTGTTTGGCAACAGAAACCACAAAACGAAGATTCGCTTTGGTCAGTTTTTCCAATGCTCTTCTGTCTCCTGCTTTAATTTTTTGTGCCAATTCAACTTCCTCATCTGCAGTAATCAGATCCACCTTGCCAATTTCCTGCAAATACTTGTCAAGTGAAGCAGTTTCTCTGTTGGTTACCTGCTTCGTAATTTTTAGCTGTCGCATTCTGTATTGTTAGATTTTTTAGATTAAATTTATGTGCGCAAACATATATACGGAATAAACGTGCAAAATGTTACACAAGTATGGAGAAGTTTGTTAAACCGGTAAATTTCTTATGAATATTGAAGAATTCAGGGACTTTTGTCTCAAAAAGCCCTTTGTTTCCGAAGAATTTCCATTCGGACCCGAAACGCTTGTATATAAAATTTCAGGAAAAATTTTTGCGCTCTGCGGTTTGGACGAAGCCGAATTCAGTGTCAATCTGAAATGCGATCCACTATATGCCGAAGAACTCAGAGAAAATTATTCCGAAATCAAACCCGGTTATCACATGAACAAAAAACATTGGAATACGGTCTCGTTTGAAGGAAATCTGACCGATGAACTGCTGTACCGGCTGATAGATCATTCCTACCAGAAAGTCATTGAATCATTCCCCAAAAAGAAAAGACAGGAAATGGGATTTTGAATCAATCCTGCTGCATCAGAAAATGCATGGCTACATTGTTTTTCAACACATGAATGGTATCGCTTTCCGCATTTTTCCAAATCAGATAAGGTGATTTCAGATTTCTTAAAATTTTTTCGGAACCCTTATCTGTGAAAAACGACGAATCACTGAAAACATCAGTCAGATCATCATTGATCAGTTTTGCATCTGTCTTGAGATAAAATGGCTCGTTGATTCGCAACGAACCGTCTCTTTCCAATGACCACTCAATCATAAACGGGTTGATCAGCGTGCTTTTTTCAACATAAACCCTTGAACTGTTCAATACAAATCTGACCATAAAAATCAGCGCAATGAATATTAAAAACACTGTGATCCAATAGATGATCTTCCATTGGCTGCCGGATTTGTTCTTTGGTTTCAAATTCACCTTGTGTTTATTGATTGACAAACAAAAATAGCAAAAAAAAGGAAGCCTTGGTTTCATTGGGTCAAAGTATAAATCAAATCTCGAAAAATGGCTAAATTTGCAGATTCAAAGATCACCGAATGCAATATCATCACAGAGAAATCGAAGCCAAATGGCAAAAATACTGGAAAGAAAACCAAACTTTTAGAGCAACAAATCATTCTGACAAACCCAAATGTTATGTATTGGATATGTTTCCGTATCCGTCGGGAGCGGGTTTGCACGTTGGTCATCCGCTGGGCTATATCGCTTCTGATATTTATTCGAGATACAAAAGACTGAAAGGTTTCAATGTACTGCATCCCATGGGATATGATTCATTCGGACTTCCTGCGGAACAGTATGCCATACAGACCGGACAGCATCCGGCTGTGACCACCGAAGTCAATATCAACGGCGGTGTTGACAAACAGGGAAACCGAATTGAAGGCTATGAAAAACAATTGAAAAAATTGGGTCTTTCCTATGATTGGAGCAGAGAATTCAGAACTTCTGATCCGAATTATTACAAATGGACCCAATGGATTTTTATTCAATTGTTCAATTCTTATTATGACAAAGATGAGGACAAAGCTGTAGGAATTGATGGGTTGATTAGAAAATTCGAAAACAACGGAAATGTAGGTGTCAATGCGGTTTGCGATGATGACACACCTGAATTTGATGCGGAAGGCTGGAAAGGATTTTCAGAAAAAGAAAAACAGAATATTTTATTGAAATACCGTCTGGCCTATCTGGCAGAAGCAGAAGTCAACTGGTGTCCCGCACTGGGAACTGTTTTGGCAAATGACGAAGTAATAAACGGCGTTTCGGAAAGAGGAGGTTATCCGGTCATCCGCAAAAAAATGACCCAATGGATGATGAGAATTACTGCTTATGCCGAAAGGCTGCTCAATGATCTTGAAAAAATCGACTGGCCCGAACCGGTCAAAGATGCACAAATATACTGGATAGGAAAAAGTAAAGGAGCGAGTGTTAAATTCAGCCTCTCCCCGATCTCCTCCGAAGGAAGGGAACTGAAAGAGAAGATCGAAGTCTTCACCACCCGTCCGGATACTTTGTACGGCGTGTCCTATCTGTGTCTCGCACCCGAACATCCTCTGGTTCTGAAAATCGTTACCGATGACCGAAAAGAGGCAGTGCTGAAATACATTGAACAAACTTCCAAACGTTCCGAAAGAGAAAGGATGGCTGATGTCAATAAAATCACCGGTGAATTTACAGGTGCCTATGCACAGCATCCGCTGACCAACAAAGAAATTCCGATATGGATCGGCGATTATGTACTGTCAGGATACGGAACAGGCGCCGTGATGGCGGTTCCGGCAGGAGATGAACGCGATTTTAAATTTGCAGTACATTTCAATCTGCCGATTCCAAATATTTTCAAAGGCAAAGAAGCTGAACTTCCCTATGTTGAAAAAGGAGACTTTGAACTGATCAATTCAGGTTTGATCGACGGATTGGGATACAAAGAAGCAACCGAAAAAATTATCTCAATACTCGAACAGCAAAAGATTGGGCACGGAAAAGTGAACTTCAGACTGAGAGACGCTGTATTTTCGAGACAGAGATACTGGGGCGAACCGGTACCGGCTTATTATAAAGAAGGTGTTCCGTATATGCTGGATGAAAAACATCTTCCGCTGCTGCTGCCCGAGGTGGATGAATATCTGCCGACCGAGGCGGGTGATCCGCCATTGGGAAGAGCCAAAAACTGGGCATGGGACACAAAATCGGAAAAAATTGTCAGCAACGAACTGATTGATCATCAGACCGTATTCCCGCTCGAACTGAATACAATGCCGGGCTGGGCGGGCAGTTCATGGTATTTTCTGAGATATATGGATGCCGACAATAAAAATGAATTTGCTTCAAAAGAAGCACTCGACTACTGGAAGGACGTTGACTTGTATTTGGGAGGAAGCGAACATGCAACCGGGCATCTGCTCTATTCAAGGTTTTGGCAGAAATTCCTTTTTGACAAAAATTTGGTTCCAACAGACGAGTATGCAAAAAAACTGATTAATCAGGGGATGATTCTTGGGATGAGTGCGTTTGTTTATCGGGTTATGAATACAAATCAATTTGTTTCTAAAAATCTGAAAGATGAGTATGAAACCGTTCCAATTCATGCCGATGTCAGTCTTCTGAAAGACGGCGGCGACGAACTCGATGTTGAGAAATTCAAATCCTGGCGTGAAGAATATGCTGATGCTGAATTTATTTACGAAGAAGACGGAAGATTTCTGACTTCCCGTGAAGTTGAGAAAATGTCCAAATCCAAGTACAATGTAGTCAATCCGGATGATATTTGTGAGCAGTACGGTGCGGATACACTCCGAATGTATGAAATGTTTCTCGGCCCGATCGAACAGGCAAAACCCTGGAATACCCAAGGGTTGAGCGGTGTTTATTCGTTTTTGAAGAAATTCTGGAAACTCTATCACAGCGGTGAAAACGAAGCTTTCTTTTTGTCGGATGAACAGCCGACCAAAGCCGAAATGAAAGTTTTGCATCAGATGATCAGAAAAGTGGACGAGGATGTACACAATTTTTCGTTCAACACTTCGGTTTCGCATTTTATGATTGCGGTGAACGAACTCACCAAACTGAACTGCAACAAAAGAGCTGTTTTGGAACCTTTGGCGGTTCTGATTTCTCCTTATGCGCCGCATATTGCCGAAGAATTATGGCACAAAGCCGGTTACGAACAAAGTATATCTTTTGCTGAATTCCCGGTATTTGACGCCAATTGGCTGGTGGAAGACACCAAGGAATATCCGATTTCGTTCAATGGCAAAATGCGCTTCAAACTCGAATTGCCGATGGATCTGACCAAAGAACAGATTCGGGAAGCAGTGATGGCAGACCCCAGAACCCAAAAACAATTGGACGGAAGAACTCCCAAGAATGTAATCATCGTTCCCGGTAAAGTCATCAATATAGTGGAATAAAAAACATTTTGACAATGTAAAAATCATTCCTGAGCAATCGGGAATGATTTTTTGTTTTGAAGAATTGGATAAAAAAAGAAAGCAAATCTGGAGATTTGCTTTCTTAACCAACCTAAGCTTATTAGCTTAACCAACCTAAACTTTATTTTTTAATCGACTTATATAAAAATAATGTTATATTCTTTTTTTTAGTGTTTGTAAACCGTTCCCACTTGGACATCATTATCTTCTGTTACAGCGTACACTGTGTATGCTCCCTCTGTGAGTCCACTCATATTCGCAGTGAAATTTGAATCCGAAACGCTTGCTGTCCCAACCAGATTATCGTTTTCATCATAAATTTCAACTTCTGTCATTACAGCATCACCAGTATTTATTTCAAGAATACCCGTTGATGTGTTAAAGTTCACTTCCATCATCTTGTAAGGATTACTCCCTCCAATTCTGATACCTGAAGTTCCGCCTGTCTTGGTCTGCCCATACAGCCCTGCAGACATTGCAACTATTAAAATAAATACTAACTTTCTCATAACGGTACAAAGATATTCCCTATAATTCTTTTAAAACCTACCAAGAATTTGGTATTTTTACTCCGACAATGAAATTCAGGGGGTGAATTTGGTATTTTTACTGTAAAAATGAAATTCGGAGCATTCATATTTCTATTTTTTTTGTCGGTTTCCACATTCGCTCAGTCTGTTGTGAAACTGATAGAGAAAGATTACTTGTATTACAAAAACAATGTCAGCACAAAACCTGATTCATCTCTGATGCATCTTCAAAATGCATTGAAATTAAACCACTCATACAAAGATAAGAATTGGGAAGCAGACTTAACCTATGGAATCGGATATTGTCATTTTACAATGCAAAATTATAAATTGGCAATTGAATACTTCGAAAAGGCAATTAAGTTAGCGGAAGAATTGTCTAATCTCAATATTATTGGTAAAGCATATAACAACATCGGTTTAATTTATTCTTATCAGAACAAAACTAAGATTGCATTGGATTATTATCACAAATCTTTAAAAATCACTGAAAATCGAGAGGAGTTTAATGATAATACAATCTCGGTTTTTGGAAATATTGCGGATTTGTATATAATGCAGAGAGACACTGTGAACGCCAGAAGATATTATCAGATGGCAAAACAACTGGGTGAAAAAGAAGACAAGAAATTAAATCTGGCGGTGGTATATAACAATATGGCTGTATCTTATATGACATCCAATAAAGACAGCACCGAATTTTATCTGACCAAAGCAATCAATATATATAAGAATACAGGCAACACCTACGGTCAAATTCGCGCACAAAACAATCTGGCAACCACCATACTGAATTTCAATTCAAAAGCAGATTTCCCAAAGGCATTGAGTTATTTGAACGAATCACTCAGACTGAGCAACGAAAGCAATGATATTGAAGCTGAATATTTCACAAATTTTTATTTGGGAAATTATTATGAAAAGGCAGACATAAATTTCAGAAAGGCACTTGACTATTACAACAAAGCCTATGATCTGATCAAAGAAGGATTTAACAACGAATCTACTGTGGAATTGTACAAAAGACTGTCAAAGACCTATCATAAACTTGGTGATTTTGATCAGGCATATCGTTTTCAGTCAATCCAGCACAAGCTTCAGGACAGTATTTTCAGCGTTGAAAAAAACAAGGAGTTTATCGAGACGCTGACCAAATTTGATGTGGAACGAAAAAACAACCAGATTCAGCTGCTCAACAAGGAAAAGGAAATTCAGAGGGCTTCAAAGCGGCTGATCTTTATTGTTTCAATACTGCTGATTGTCCCACTGATTCTTTTGGCTGTATTTTACAAAAAACGGTTGGCTTATCAGAAGACAATCAGCCAGCAGGACAAAAAACTATTTGAAATTGAAAAAGAGACGATTCGCCAGCAGAACCTGATCAAAGGCCAGAAACAGGAAAGGTCAAGGATTGCAAAAGAACTTCACGACGGAGTGGGCGGAAAACTGTCGGCAATCAACATCAAGATGGATCAGCTCAATACCACAAATATCCAAAATGATGAGCTGAAGGAATGCATTGCTCAACTGCAGGACACCGCAAAAGAAATCCGACTGATTTCACACGCATTGAACGACAGTGAGTTAAGTGAAATTAATTTTGTAGATTTGCTTAAACAGCTGACAAAGGATTATAAACTGTTCTTTTCCGGCGATATTCATCTGAATGTATTTCCGGTTGAGAAATTCGGCAGGATAGATGATTACAGAAAGCATTTTCTTTACAGGGTGATTCAGGAAATTCTTTCAAATTCAATCAAATATTCGGAAGCAAAAAACATCAATATAGATTGTACATTTGACGACAGATACAGATTCATAGTCGAAGATGACGGCAAAGGTTTTGACACCGCAAATGTCAAACTTGGAATGGGATTAAATAACATTAAAAAAAGAGTTGAAACAATGAAAGGAGTGCTACACATTGATTCTTCGGAAGGCAGAGGGACATCCTTCATCATAGAAATTCCGGAAAATGGAGAATTCAAAAATTAAAATAGGACTGGTCGATGACCATCAGCTGATTTTGGACGGCATTCAAAAACTTTTGGATTCGGTGGAGAATTACGAAATCGTTTTTGTTGAAAATCGGGCAAAAGACGCCTTGGAACAGATGGAAAAAAATACGGTGGACCTGGTAATTACAGATGTTGCAATGCCGGATATGAACGGCGCACAGTTTATAAAAAAAATCAGACAAAAAAATCAGAAAGTAAAAATCATGGTGCTGAGTATGTACAAGACCGACCTGGTGGACGAAAGCGAAATCAACGGCTACATACTCAAAGAATCATCCAGCGAAACCATACTGAAAAAAGTAAAGGAAGTACTCGAAAGAGACAGCCGGCTGAGTCAGTTCTCGGAAATCGACACCCAGAACAGCCTGTCAAAAAGAGAGCAGGAAATTGTAATCGAAATCGGAAACGGACTCTCATCCGAACAGATTGCAGAAAAATTATTTCTGAGTTATTATACAGTCGAAACCCACAAGAAAAATATCTTTCTGAAACTCAATGTGAAAACAACTGCCGAACTCATCAAAAAAGCAATGTTTCTCGGAATCATCAGATAAGCCCGGTTAAAAAGTAATGCAGTTCATCCAAACAGTCAAAATTTTGATTAATTTTAGGCAGTTAAATGATTTTTTTATGGAAAAAGAGTTAATTGATAAGTCTGATGTGAAAAATTATAATTTTCTGTCGGTTGACGAAGGTTCAAGCAATGTAACCCGCGAGAAGCTGGAGAGAGCGCTTCGATTGGGAAATGAATTCAAGGAAAAAACCAAAATAACCTTTCTTACCGACAAAGGTGTCAAAATGATTGAAACCACAGTCTGGACACTGACCGAGGATTATATTCAAATCAAAGGCAGTGTGTCAATTCCGCTCAAATCACTGATTGACCTGGAATAGAATCAGCGGATATTTTCCAATATTTTATGAAGTTTTGCCTGAAGCAGGTAGTCCTGTTTCACCCTTTCGGAAATTGCACTGTATTTCTGTTTGGTCAGTTCATTTTTTGCAAAAACTTCCTCTACATCTTTCTCCAATTCATTCTGGATTTTTTTAATCTTTGGCTGAAGTTTATTGTATTTGTCAAAATCTTCTTCAGGAACATCGGGTTCAAATTCTGAATCTTTTGATTCATCAATCGCATGATACACTTCCAAATCCAAACCTTCTTTTTCAATCAGTTTCGCCATTTCATTTTGCGCCTTTGTATTGAGTTTGACCATCTGCACATAAGCTTTTGCGAAATTATTCAAATCATAATCGGTAACTTCCTGTGCATTTGCGGTGAAAAAAACAAAAAATGCAATTAAAAATCCAATCCGTTTCATCGGTTTAATTTTATTCTGAATTATGCCCAAACATACGAATTTAGGTTTTATAAAGAAGTAATTTAAGTTGTAAATTTGCAACCGATATAAATCAAATACTGTGATTAAAATGAAATTCAGTTTCAAAGTTTTTGTGATTTTTTTGACATTACTGACCGCATTTTCGTCCTGCAGTGACGATGAAGCTCTGACCGGAGACGACAGATTTTTGGGCGAATACTCAGGCTCAGTTTCCTATTTGGGAACGGGAAATCCGGACTTTTCAGGAGACACCACGGTTACGGTCAGCAAAACAGACGAATACTGGAATTTGTCATTTGCAAACGATATTCCGCCAATCGACAGCATACTTTTTGATCTGAGTAAAAATGGTGAGGTAATGCTCAACACAGAAGCCGACGAAGAGCATCTGATCCGGATCACCTCTCATTCGCTTCAAATCGAATATTCAAAAGACGGTGAATACTGGAAAGGACACTGCAACCGCAAATAATCCGATTATCAGCTCCAACCGGGTTCACAGACCAAATCCGGCTTTCTTATTTTTTGATCAATTTTGTCATCTTTTTTGTGCCTGCACTTTCAAACCGAAAGTTTGGCAGTCAAAAATTATTTCAAAAATATATCAATGAAAAGATGCGGCTTAATTGCCAAAAAATTCAAATATTTGGATGCTGAATATGTATTCACATTTATTTTTGCAATAAAATTGAACGGATGGAAAAAAGGCTGAATATCAGAGAAAATCGTATCAGTATGAAAATACCCGAACCGGCCGCCGAAAATAAGACCAGAACACCAAAACCGGCCTGGCTCAGGGCAAAACTTCCCACCGGAGAAAAATTCAGACAGGTACGGAATGTGGTGAACGAAAACAGACTTCATACGATTTGTCAGAGCGGCAGCTGCCCCAATATGGGTGACTGCTGGACAGCCGGAACAGCCAGTTTTATGATCCTTGGAAATACCTGTACCAGAGCATGTAAATTCTGTGCGGTCTCAACCGGTCGCCCCGACCCTATCGATTGGGACGAAGCAGAAAGAGTTGCTGATGCAATTTTTAAAATGGGAGTCAGACATGCGGTTGTCACTTCGGTTGACCGGGACGAACTGAAAGATTGCGGCTCTACTTTCTGGGCTTATACCATCAAAACCATCAAACAAAAAAATCAAAAACTTACGCTTGAAACACTGATTCCGGATTTTAAAGGAATTGAAGAAAATATTCAGCGGATTGTTGATGAGGCACCCGATGTGGTCTCTCACAACCAGGAAACCGTAAGACGGCTCTGCAGAAATGTACGCCCCCAATCTTCTTATGACAGGAGCCTGGGTGTAATCAGATATCTGAAAGATCATGGAATGCGTACAAAAAGCGGAATTATGCTCGGATTGGGTGAGGAAACGGATGAAGTGCTCGAAACCATGCACGACCTCAAAGAAAACGGATGTGATGTAATCACGATCGGACAGTATCTGCAGCCGACCAAAAAACATTTGCCGGTCAAACGTTTCGTAACACCCGAAGAATTCAGATTTTTCAGAGAAGAAGGTTACAAAATGGGACTGGATTATGTGGAAAGCGGGCCGATGGTCAGATCTTCCTACCACAGTGAAAAACAGGTGATTCCCGGTTTTGGAATCAACAAATGGAGAGAAGAACAGGCGAGAAAATCAAATCTGTAATTTTTCTTACAGACCGACTTCCTGTTTTTGAATCATTTTTGCGTCAAATACTTCTGAAAATTTCTCGCAGAATTTTTGAGTAACCTCTTTTTCATCCACCGGATGCCCCAGTTCTTTGTCCATACCGGTTACCGCTTTATCGGTAATTCCGCAGGGGATAATGTGATTAAAAAATCCAAGATCTGTGTTCATATTGAACGCAAGACCGTGGATAGTGATCCATCTGCTGCATTTCACACCGATTGCACAAATTTTTCTCTCACGCCCGGGAACGCCCGGTTCGATCCATACACCGGTATAACCTTCAAGTCTGCCGGCATTGATTCCGTAATCTTTCAGCAGACGGATGATGACCTCTTCGAGCGATGAAATATATTTTTTGATATCGGGAACAAATTGTTCCAAATCCAAAACCGGATAAGCAACCAGCTGTCCCGGGCCGTGATAGGTGATATCGCCGCCTCGGTTGGTCACATAAAAACTGATTCCCTTTCGTTCACATTCTTTGTCGTTGATGATCAGATGTTCGCGGTTGCCGTGTTTACCGAGCGTATAGACATGCGGATGCTGACAAAGCAGCAGATAATTGTTTATAAATTCAGATTTGGACGGCAGGCCTGCCAATTTCTTTTCGATTCCCTGTTTTAAAATTGATTCCTGCAGATCCCAAGCTTCTCCATATTCGATTCGACCCAGATTCCATTGGATTACATCAGTCATTTTTTGAAAAATTTTGATGAGTCAAAATTATAAAAAAGGATAAGGAATTGATTAATAAAATCAGTTTTTAACCCAATAAAGAATTTGGATTTGTTTTGATTTCGGGAAATTTTTGTAATTCAGCAATGCCTATTGTTTCAGAACGCTGATCAGTTCGTCATATCCGACGGTTTTCTGTTCACCGGTTTTCATATTTTTTATGGTTGCGGTTTTGGACTTTAACTCTTCCTCACCAATGATGACCGTGAATTTCACATTCTTTTTATCGGCATACTGCATTTGTTTTTTCAATTTTAAACTGTCGGGATAAACTTCCGATCTGATCTGATTTACTCTCAATTCTTTGACCAGTTTCATCGACTGTTCGGCTTCTCTTTCGCCAAAATTGATAAACAGCACATCCAAAGTATTCTGAATCGTCTCCGGAAAAAGCTTCAATTCATCCAAAACCAGATAAATCCGGTCAAGACCAAAGGAAATACCAACACCCGACAAACCTTTCAGACCAAAGATTCCGGTCAGATCATCATAACGACCGCCGCCGCCAATGGATCCGAGTTCAACATTTTTGGCTTTTACCTCAAAGATAGCACCTGTATAATAATCAAGACCTCTTGCCAGTGTGAGGTTCAAAATCATCTCGGCAGAATTCAAACCAACTGCTTTTGTCTTTTCAAACACAAAATTGAGTTCTTCAATTCCTTTCATTCCAATTTCAGAATCTTTGAGAATCGTTGCAAGTGAAGCCAATTGTTCTTTGTAATCGCCGCTCATGCTGAAAAGTGCAGACAGTTTATCAATAGAAGATTCGGGAATCCCTCTTTCTGTCATTTCCTGTTTTACTTTTTCCTCACCGATTTTGTCGAGCTTGTCCAATGCCACTGTAAAATCAATCAGTTGGTTCTGAATTCCTGCAACTTCGGCGAGACCGCTCAAAACTTTTCGATTGTTGATATGAATTTCAACCGGCACATTCAAATCTGTAAATGCAGCATCATAAAGCGAAACCAATTCCACTTCCTGCCAGAGCGAATCGCTGCCGACCACATCCGCATCGCATTGCCAGAACTCTCGGTATCTCCCCTTCTGCGGGCGGTCTGCGCGCCAAACCGGCTGCATCTGATAGCGTTTGAATGGAAAAGTAATTTCATTCTGATTCTGAACCACATAACGTGCAAAAGGCACGGTCAGGTCATACCTCAAAGCCTTATCGGAAATCTGCGAAGTCAGTGAATGACTGTTTTTTTCGACAAGCAACTTTTCATCAGCTTTTGACAGATAATCACCCGAATTCAGAATTTTAAAAATCAGCCGGTCGCCTTCTTCACCATATTTCCCTGTCAGTGTGGAAAGGTTTTCAAAAGACGGCGTTTCCAACGGTGAATATCCGTACAGCTGAAACTGATGACGGATTTTTTCAATGATAAACTGTCTTTTGCTGACTTCCTCAGCCGAAAAATCCCTTGTTCCTTTGGGTGTAGAAGCTTTTTGAACCGACATAATTTAATTTTGTAAGTGCAAAGATGATGAATTATTGCGAAATTCAATCAAAACGAAGGCTCAGGTATTCGCTGAATTCTGTACTTTCCGAATGTTTTTATGATTCGAAAATAATCGGCTGCTCTTCATTTTTTCAACATCACCTTCCTGGATTCTCTGCCTTTGTCAGAATAATTGACAATCAGAATATAGGTGCCGTCAGGATATTTTGAAACATCTGCTGTATCATCTTTGAGTTTGACTTCGCTGAGCAGTAATCTTCCGGTGATTGTGTAAAGCGAAACCGATTCAATCTGTTTGTTTGATTTGATTTTCAAAAATGAATTGGCAGGGTTTGGAAAGACTTCGGTTTTTGTCGGCATATTTTCTTCCAATCCCATATTGGGCCAAAGGTTTTCAGCATCGGGCCCGCCCCAGATAATGGTGGCGAGATAAGGATTGTCGATAAACGGATTTCGGTTGCCCTGCATATCTTCCAAAACTGTATTTCGGACAAATTCAACTTCGGTTGGCGGATCTTCGGCATTCCATTCCAAAAAGATATCCGGCATTTCGGGATTGTATGTATTCGGGCCGCTGCCAACCGCATTTGCAGCTGTTCTTTCCAGATATCTGATCTGCATATACATCATCATTCTGGCTATGTCTCCTTTCCATTCGTCGCCCGGATAAAACAGTCCGTCTGAAGTGATAAACGAACTTCCTTCACCGTCAGCAAATCTTCGGTTTGAACGACTGTTGTTTTTCTGATTGTCGATTGCCCTGATGTGGTGCGCATCGGAACCGGGGCCTGTGGTTCCGAGATTCGGGTTGCCGAGTGATTTTGGAAAAGTATGTTCTCTAACCCATTTTCCGTTGCAGCTGCTTGAGTGACAGCTTTCTTCTTTTGATCTTGTCCGCTGATCCATCGGATTTTCACTGGTATCGTCAAAACCGTATATCAACATGACATTATCTTGGTTGGTCGGATCCAAGTCTGTCTGCAGCAGTGCTTCCCAGACTTCGGGTGTATAAATCAGTTCGTGCTGGTGGGTGGCAATGACCAATGCACTGAGCTCCTGTTTGAGTTCAGCCCCTGTTTTTGTAAAATCAATTCCGATATAATAATCAGGAATCTGAGCTGTCAGCTGAAAGGGAATCAGCAGCAGCAGATAAAACTTTCTCATCCGTATAATTTTATAATTGCGAAAGAAACCAATTAAATCTTACAATTAAGTTAAATCGCAATAAACTTATTTACAGTTTTTTAACCAAAAGCCAGGCAGCCAGTATCCCAATGGCGTTGGCCAGTATATCAAAAACATCAAAAGTACGTCCCCAACCGGTCAGTTGCTGAAGGATTTCAATCAGAATTCCTGTCAGCAGCGGTATCAGCCAAATCAAAAAATTTCTTCTCGTAAATGCGGAGAAAAAAAACAGCAGCGTGAAAATGAAAAACAGCAGAAAATGGACTACTTTGTCCTGATTATCAAAACTGAATTTTTCAAACCAACCCGAAGATTCCGACTGAATCAGATCAATCGGCAGCAGTGTTAATAGAAACAGCAGAATTGTATAGACACAAAACAGAAGTTTGAAGAGCCCCAGACCTCTTTCAGGCGGTAACTTCCTGATATCCATTCGCATCCAAAAGCCCATCCAATTCTGATGAATCTTTAATTTCTACTTTTATAATCCAGCCGTCGCCATAAGGAGCTGAATTTACTTTTTCGGGTTCGCCCTCAAGCAGTTCATTGAGCTCTACAATTGTTCCTGAAACGGGCATAAACAAATCGGAAACAGTTTTTACCGCTTCAATGGAGCCGAAAATATCGCCGGCAGCCACCTCGTCTCCTTCCTGAACCGAAATGTCAACATAAACAATATCTCCAAGCTGATCCTGCGCAAAATCGGTGATTCCGATGTAGGCAAAATCTCCGTCAACCCTAACCCATTCGTGGTCATTACTGTACTTTAAATCCTGTGGAATTTCCATAATTTTTTGATTATTTATTTATAAATTTATTAATTTCCAAATGAAAGCGTCAGACTCAATCCTGCTCTGATTGTTGAGATCGGATAGGCTGTTGAAATCTTGTATTTTGAAACCATCTGATCCCAGAAGAATTTCAGATTGAAATTCCTGCTGAAGTCATAATCAGCCGAGAATTGTACTGTCAGCAGTTTCTGACCTCCGGTCACCTGAGAATCGCCTTCCAGTATTCTTCTGATTCTGGTTTCGCTGTCTCTGAGTCTTGCATCCAGTCTGAAATTCATATCGCCTTTAAAGGTTTTGTTTCTGCCCTGATATCTCATTCTGAATTTCAAATCACGGATTACATATCCCATTCCCAATACATATTCGGTACCGTAATCCTCGGTGAGCGTGTAGTTGCTCATGCTCATCGATATCATACGGTCGCGGTTGTACTGTGCTCTGACCTGTATATTGTTTCTGAGCGTCATGTCCACACCAATCAGCGGCGAGAATGATTCAATCATACTGATGGTTCCGTATATGTTTTTGGTATAAAAGTTATCATTCATGTCTCTTCCCGAAGGATCCATAAAGAAGTTCGGATTTGACTGAATTCCGTTGGCCGTATAGGACGACAGATAGGAATGTGAAATTTCAAAAGTATTGAAGATTCTGCTGATCATCGGGATATTGGTCAGACCGGTATAGGTGATTGTCCAGTTGGGCAATGGAATTCTTCGGTTGTAACCCAATCCTGATTTTCTCGGATTCCTTCCTTCAATGGCAGAAGTGAATGCCGGAAGCAGTACATCATAACTGGCCAATCCGTAACCTTCATAATAGCCGTCTCCGGTCGGTGACATTCCGTTCGCCATACCCAATCTTTCGGATATGACTTTGGTATTTTCAATGAATTTTTCAAACACTTTGTCTGGACTCATAAATGCAGTCGAAATCGCGATGTTGCTGCTGTTCAGCGACCGCTGCATATCGAGATAGGTCGAAGCCGGATTGTCATGAGTTCTCAGGTTGAATGCATACTCAGAACTTCTGAAAGTCGATGAACGCTTTGCTGTCAGGTCGATCCTCAAATTCGGATAAGGTTCAAGCATCGCATTTGCGTTGAAATTTGTTCCTTTGGTAATTTCATAAGGTTCAAGCAATTGTTCGCTTCTCGTCACCCAGTCATTGCCCGATTCAATCAGTCTTCGTTTGATGTCAAATTCGGTTCCGAATATAAAACCTGCACCCGGACTTCCGCCATCTTTTCCAAATCCGAAGAAGTTGGGTTCACCAAGAATACCCGGCAGAATCGCACCATTGGTCTGGTCGTAGTTGAACTGGAATCTTTTGATACTCGAAACCACCATCCATACATAATCCTGACCTCTGAATTTATTTTTGAATTTATACGGTCTTCTGATTCTGTTCAAAGCTCTCAGCGTCATTCCGTCATAGGCTCTCGAAAGAGAATCGATTTCCCTTTTTCGTCCTTTACGGATTGAATCCATTTTCTTGTAACCTCTGAATTCGGCATAAAGTTTTGGCAGATCAAAATCACCAATCATATTGATATTGCTTGAATTTTGTGCAATGTTCCCCAATCCCTGACCGCCTGTGTTCGGCGCATTCAGATATACGGTCGAACGCGCCTGCCAGTTGTAGTTGGTGGTGATTCCGATCTCAAAATTGGTCCAACTCATATACGGGAAGAGGGAAATGGGCGTCTTCCAGTTCAGCTGTACCTGCTGATCGTAGTTCACCGGTCTTCCCACTGTAAACAGTTTGTTCCAGATCAACGATTTGTCAGCATATTCAAAATCGGCACCATCGTTCAAAGTCCTTGTTGATGAAGTATAATCCAGACGAAGCGATTTGGTCAGGTCAAAACCTACGTTGTACTGCCATGAGAACAGGAAATTGTTGCTGAATGCAACCGGAAATATATTCTGAGGTCCTCCAAAGAAAGCATTGATGTCCCTGTATTGTCTTTCGGTATAAACCCTGTCTATATCGGTTCTGAATGACAGTCTTGCCGGCAGCGGATTGATATTGAATTCTTTCAGGAATTTCAGATATTTCGCAGATTTTGCAGTATCGTTCACTGCTCTCCATTCTTTGAGCGGATACATGTATTTTGCAGGGAAACTGTAATTGTAATTCAAAGTTGTTTTTATGTTCTTTATCAGATTGTACTGAGTATAAACATCCCTGTTGTAGGCATCCGAATACATAAATGAAAGCGCAAAGTTCGAAACATCATAGAACCTCGCCGGTTTGTTGTTCGTTTTCACCTTTCTGATATTGCTGAAAGCAAATGATTTCTGCTGAGAATAGGTTCTTACCACATCTTTCAGTTCATCTTTTCTCGGATCTTCATCAAACAGTACATCATTGTCGAGCGGATTGTATTTTGGATCTGAGAACTGCTCGCTGAAAGTAACATTGAGCGGAATTTCCATTCCCCATTTTTCAGGCATAAATTTGTCAAGCTTCAATTGTGCATTGACCGCATACGCTTTGTTGTCTTCCTGATTTCTCTGACTCGGCCCCTGATCAATCGCTCCAAAACCTGCCGAACTGATGCTGCCCGAAAGCTGAATCTGTGCAAAGTCGCCCAAAGTCAGCCCCAGACTTGCCATAGCCGCATAACCGCCTTCGTTATCAATCTCGCTCAGTCTCAGCTCATTCACCCAAACCAGCACTTCTTTGTCCTGCTGATTGGTCGATCTCAAACCGACCATCACAGAGGTCACACCGCCGAGTGAAGGCCGACCTTTCACATAGATAATCTTGTTCGGGTTTGCTTCATCCGGAATAAACAGATATCTGTCGGTCGGATTTGCACTTTCGTCCAAATCTCTTCCTTTTTTTGCATCCACAAAGAAATCTGTGTCCAAATCGATTTTGTTTTCTTCCGGCCATATTCTTTCGGGATTTGTATCCGGTGTCTTCGCGGTGTATTTCAACGGGATTTCATATTCGTAATAGTTGTCCGAATAATCACTTCCCAAACGGATAAACAGTTTTGTGTTTTCGTCTATGCTCTGATTGTTCACATCTTTCAGGTCTTCAGCGTGGACAAACATTTCGAGTCTTTTGTATCTTCTCAAATCCAAGTTTGTATTCTTGTAAACCGCTTTGGTCGGGCTGGCAGCACTCAGTTTGGTTTTCAAAAGCATTGAAGCTTCGTTCTGCGACTGATAGCCGGTTGTTCCCTGGAACTGCTCTCTTTGGATACCCGGAGGCAATACATAAGGCGGTACATTGGTCGAATTTTCTTCAATATTGACCTGACCGATTTCAAGATTACCGATGAATTCATCCGGATCCACACCTTCTTCAGATGAAGTCGACCCCGGAATCGGATACAGTTTTTTCGGATATCTTCTCCAATTGCTTCTGACCAAATCCATGGTACCAAAACGAATGGTGGTCTCCTGTGTGAATCCTCTCATCAGAACTCTCATAAAACGCACAGAAGTCAGTACGCTTTTTGCAGTCGAAAGCTGCTCTTCGGTCACCAGATCATCAATTCCGTCTCCGTCAATATCGGTATCAAATCCATCCACCGGAATTCTGAACTGATACCAGGTGGTATGCCCGGTCTGTCCGTTGGGCAAATCCACATCCACTTCTTTGGTTGCAACGATATAATTGCTCGAATTGTTGACCAAATCTGTCGGACTCAGTTTGACGGTGTACTGATTGTACATTTCGGTCTGATCCAGGTTATAATCGAGGTTGATGTCCTCAGCATCAGGCTGCATACTGTATGACTCCATCTGATTATCCGTTGAGTTGTTGCCCTGAGTACCCTGATAATATCTGTATCGGCTCGTAATCGAACCTGCCTGAGGCGTTCCGTCCCAACGTCCGTCCAAATAATAAAGGTAGTTGTCCGAAGCCGGGTCATTGTCATTTGTAATCGGATTAATATTTGAAATGCCATACGCGGCAGCTTCTTCCTGATCGTTCAAACCGTTGTAACCCAAATCCTGTTCTTTTCTTGCCTGGCCTTCGGTTTCATACGCATAAATCACCGGATAATTCTGAGGCTGTTTACCCCAGTTGGATTCTGAAACTGCTGCGCCGTTGCCCGAATGAGGCATACCGTTTTCAAACATCATTTCGCCGTCTTTCAGTATATCCTCAGAAACACTCCCCATCTGAATCACCAGCTGACCTTCGCTTCCTGTCCCGTCTGCATACGGATCCATCATCCAGAATTCAAGATATTCAATGTTTGAATCAATAAAGTTGGTCACAGAAATAGGACGCATGGTTCCGCCCCAGTCTTTGGTGTCAGTCGCATTTGGATTGACATTATAGGGCCCCAAAAATTCGGGATAGAATGTCATATCAAAAGTGCTGATAAAATTAATCGTCCCCGCCATCATATCGCGTTGATCAAAAAGTTCTTTCAAACCAACCCTTCTGACCCTGTGTTGTGACAATTCAGCATTTGTAATTCCCGAAGGCGCATTACCGCCGATTCCGTAAAATCTTGGGTCAATCTTGTACCAGGACATCAGTCTTCGACCGTTTCCGTAAGAAAGATCATCATTTTTTGTTCCGTTCGGAAAATACGGATGGACATCACCGACCATACCCGCCGGTTTTCCAGGAACACTCGCAAGTCTCCACGATGGCGCATCCATCAGGCTGATCCTCGATTGTGAATCATCAAAATCATCAATATAGGAATGTCCACCAGCCGCCTTGTTCTGCCCGGGCATCAGATAAGCACCTTCCGCACTGAAGGTGATTTGAGAAATTTCATCTGTTTTGATTCCCGGAATTTTATTGGTCAGACGGGTCAGAAATTCTGATTCACCCGTATATTCTGTGTGCAGACCAAAGATGGTATTGCTCACTGGCTCTGATCCAAACTGTACTTTCTTGCTGATTGGTCTTTCCTGATAATTGACAATGGTACCGCCGACCAGAAATCTGTCAGAAAAATGATGATCCACATTTAATCCCATGAATCTTTTCTTCTGCATATTAAAGGCGGACTGGTTTTCAAGGCTGATATTGATGGGAACACCCGAATTTTTGAGCTGTTCATTCAGGATTGTCACCTGTCCAAGCTGATAGTCAACCGTATAATCCACTCCTTCAATCAGTTCCATTCCGTTTGCGGTTACTTTCACTGAACCTTCGGGAACATTGAATGCTCCCAGCGGAATTCCGCCTCCGATTTCACCTTTATATCTTCCTTCCAAACTGTATCGCTGTGCCAGCTTTTCGGCACTCAGCGTATTTGGCAGCTGACGATAGAGTTCCTTAAATACATAAGGTGAATTGGGATCTCCCAATTTATTTGCCAGATAACTTCCGAACGGCTCAACCGATGTGAACACAATCGCACCCTGATAGGAGTTGACCGTTATGCCTTCCAAAAAGTCAAACAGACCGTCTCCGTAATAACCGTTACCGCTCATTTGAAGATTCCCGTTCTGATTCAAACGGTCCATGTTCAAAACCTGAAGCAGTGTTTGGTCCGCAACCGGTGTATTGGGCAGATAATTGATTACACCCGACGAATTTGCACTGTTGTCCTTGAACTGTATATTCATGATGAAATCTTCGGGCGAAATCGACAATGCATTGATTGAATAGATATTTTTCATCATCAGATCCCACATGGGAGAACCTGTATTGACGGTTGTATTTGGCTTAATTAGCTTTGTAATCAGCAGCTGATTTTGTTCATCCGACATTTCACCTACTTTGTAGATGATGCCGGGCGTACTGTTTCTTGTATATTGAAATGATACAGCCAGCAGGTCTTCGCCGTCCACCATCGGCTGATTCAGTGATATATAGCCGAGTGAGGGATAGAAAGTATATTCGCTCGGATTCAGTTTTCTCACGTTTTCATTGACCAGATAATGTTCACCGTCCTGATAGGATTCACTGTTGTACAGATATCCGTTCATAATCGATCTTGCCGAACTGGCTTCTCTGATTCCGGGTGTGTTGCTGATCTGGTTGTACAGCTGACCGTTGGTTGGTGCAGCTCCGTTTTCGCCCAAATCTCTCAATGCGAGTACCGATCTTCTGAATTCCTGATTGGCTGCCCCTTTGTCGATCCTCCAAACTTCAAGGCGTGTAATTACAATATCGCTTGAAATCTGTGGATAATTGACCAAAGCACCATCATAAGAATCTCTGAAAAACTGTCCGAGGAAAAAGTGCCGGTTGTAATCGTAATTTTCTGCAAAAATTTTGTATTCGGTCATCACCCCGCCACCCTGAACCGTCAGGTTTCTTGATTCGGAGCGTTGTTCGGAGAACACCATACTGACATCTGTATTTCCAAATCTCAAATCTGTTCGGACACCAAACAGCGACTGTGCACCACTGATCAGCGAAGTATTCAGCGGCATACTGATGTTACCCACTTCAATGTTCTGAACAATATCGTCTTCGCCGCCGTCTTTGACATTCTTCCACTGAATTTTCATTTCATTTTCAAAACCAAAACCTGCCTGGGTGTCATAATTTGCTTTGAGCTGAAGATTCTCGCCGATCTTGCCCAAGACGCTCATCTGAATTCGCTGTCTCAGGTCGATGGTCATTGTATTTCTGTTCTGTGGCAACAACTGCGGATTGTCGATCTTCTGAATAAACAAACCAAGATCCAATTGTGCTGATCCCTGGGGAATCAGCTGGATTTCATTACCGCCAAAGATTGATTCAAACAGTTTTGATTTGATTCTCAGACTCGGCAGTATGTTGCCGTCACCGCCTTCATCACCAAAGGTATCGCTGCGGTACATTTCGTCAAATGCCCTCGATTTTTCTCTGAAATATGAATCCACATTTCTCTTTAAAATCAGATCCAGATAGGCCTGGCTCGACATATAGATGGGCTCACCCACAACGATGTCGCCAATCTTCGGCCAGATGACGTATTGGTTACCAACCGGGTCATAAATCACTTCATAATTGATCTGATTGCTCAGATAAAGTCCTCCGGTTTCGTTTTCAAAAGGCCAGATCAGTGTAGAATCGATTTCTCCACTGTCTCCCTCCTCAGGTACTTGGGCATTAGCAAATTCGCCAAATAAAAATAATAGGGCGATTATCGGAAACAGTCTTGTTGCTTTCGCTAAATATGTCTTAAGTTTTTTCAAAGGTCACAGTCTTTTTAATGTTTCTTTTACCAGCACATCGGCCTCTGCATCCGGAAATTCCTTCAGTATAATCTCCAGAACTTTATCGGCGGTACGGGATGGAATTCCAAGTACCTCCAATGCAGATAACGCCTCAAATTTAGATTTATTTTTAGAATTTGTGTTAAATGCGCCAAAATTAAGTTCGTCGCCTTCCAATTTGTCTTTCAGATCGATGATAATTCTCTGTGCAGTCTTGGCACCGATCCCTTTTACAGTTTGTAATTTCTTTGCGTCCGCACTCTCGATGGCAGCAATAATTTCTTCGGGCTCAAGCGATGAAAGCATCATCATTGCAGATGCCGGCCCGACTCCGTTGACCGAAATCAGCCTCAGAAAAAGCTCTCTTTCATTTTTTGAATGAAATCCGTACAGTATCTGCGCATCTTCCCTGACAATCAAATGAGTGAATATTTTGATGTCTCCTGTCTTTTCAAATTTTGAGAATGAATTCAGACTGATATTCACCTTATAGCCCACACCTCCGCATTCAACAATGAGATGGGTGGGATAGGCTTCTGCAAGTTTTCCGTTCAGATGTGCAATCATTTTGATCTCATTTGTGCATCCAAAACGGCTATGGTTGCAAGATTAACAATTTCACCGATCGTCGAACGCATCTGAAGGATGTGAACCGGTTTGTTCATCCCCATCAGTATTGGCCCGACCACGCGCGCATCTTCAATTCCTCTCAGTATTTTGTATGAGAGGTTGCCCGATGCAAGATCAGGAAATATAAATGCATTTGCTCTTTTTCCGGCAAGTTTTGAGAATGGGAAATTTTTTGAAATCAATTCTTCATTCATTGCAAAATCAGGCTGAATTTCTCCATCAACCACCATATCGGGATACGCCTTGTGAAGTATTGCAACTGCTTTGCTCACTTTTTTTGAAACTTCGGTTCTTGCCGCGAAATTTTCAAACGAAAGCATTGCAATCCTCGGCCTGATGCCAATTCCTCTGATGACAAAATCGGTCATCTTTGCAATTCTCGCCATTTCCTCGGCAGTCGGATTCGGATTGATGGTGGTGTCTGCAAAAAACATGGGGCCTTTTTGGGTCAGCAGCAGCATCAGTCCGGCAACTTTCCGGACACCCCGTGCTGCGCCGATGGTTTCGAGGACGGGCTTCAAAGATGCGGCATAACTTCGGGTACTTCCCGTCAGGAAAGCATCTGCCTCACCGGCCTCCACCATCATTGAACCAAAATAATCGCGGTTGGTCAGTATCCTTTTTGCATTGTACAGTGTCATTCCTTTTCGCTGTCTCTTTTTCCAAAGCATTTCAGCCAGCCGGTTGACCTGTTCTTCATTTTCTTTTGATTTTGGATCGATGATCGGTATATCAAGCTGAATATCGTATTCTTTCAAAACCTCATTGACTGCTTCTTTATTTCCAAGCAGTATCGGACAGCCTATTCCTTCATCCTTTATGATTTGAGCAGCTTTCAGTACATTGTATTCTTCGGCATTGCTTAGCACTATGGTTTTCGGATCCTGTTTTGCACGGTTCTGGAGCATCCTCAAAAGTTTCAGATCGTTGCTCATACGGTTGAGCAGTTCTTCTTCATAAACCGTCCAGTTGTTGATTGGTTTTTTTGCAACACCCGATTCCATTGCTGCTTTTGCAACCGCCATTGAAACGGTTGTAATCAGTCGGTCGTCAAAAGGTTTTGGAATAATGTATTCCCTCCCAAAGCTCAGATTCCCGATTTTATAGGCTCGGTTGACGATTTCGGGCACCGGTTCCTTTGCAAGATCCGCAAGTGCTTTTACAGCGGCAAGTTTCATTTCTTCATTGATCTTTGTTGCCTGCACATCAAGTGCACCTCTAAAAATAAACGGAAAACCGAGTACATTGTTCACCTGATTCGGATAGTCCGAACGGCCGGTTGCCATAATCACATCGGGACGGGTTTCAACCGCCAGATCGTATGCTATCTCGGGAATGGGATTTGCCATTGCAAAAACAATCGGATTGTCATTCATAGATTTCAGCATTTCTGCCGAAAGAACATCTGCTTTTGAAAGACCGATAAAAACATCGCAGCCTTTGACTGCATCTCTGAGAGTATCGAGTTCGGTTTCTCTTACAAAAGCTTTTTTTTCATCATTCAAATCTGTTCTTCTGTGATTGATGACACCCTTGCTGTCACACATCAGTATCCTGTTCGGATCGGCTCCCAGCGCAACATAGAGTTTGGTGCATGCAATTGCGGCTGCGCCGGCTCCATTGACCACAAAACAGGCTTCATTTATTTTTTTACCTGCAAGTTCAAGCGCATTGATCAGTGCAGCTGCCGAAATGATGGCGGTTCCGTGCTGGTCGTCGTGCATCACAGGAATATCGAGTTCTTCTTTCAGTCTTCTTTCGATTTCAAATGCATCGGGAGCTTTGATGTCCTCCAGATTGATTCCTCCAAAAGTCGGTGCGATTGCTTTTACTGCCTGAATAAATTTTTCGGGATCTTTTTCGTCGATTTCAATGTCAAAGACATCAATATCTGCAAATATTTTGAACAGCAGCCCTTTTCCTTCCATCACCGGTTTGGCTGCCTTTGCACCTATATTGCCAAGACCGAGAACCGCAGTTCCGTTGGTGATGACCGCCACCAGATTTCCTTTGGCGGTATATTTGTATGCTGCATCTTCGTCTTTCTGAATTTCGAGACAAGGCTCGGCAACGCCCGGAGAATAAGCGAGCGCCAGATCTCTCTGGGTATCATGCGGTTTGGTCGGGATGACTTCAATTTTTCCTCTTCTCCCTACTTCGTGATAACGGAGTGCATCGATCCTCAGTTTATCATCACTTTCAACTTTCATACTTCCTTCTTTTTCAAGACGACAAATATAGGTAAGACAGCCGAAGTAATAAAACTTAGCAGCTTAAAATCTCGGACTTAAATGATGATATTAATCTCTTTCTTCTCTCGAGAAATCAGAGAATGCACATTCGACTTCAAACCGAATGTAATCATCCGATTCTTCGGTGAAATCTTCGACTTCTCCTTTCCATTTCAGACAGAGCGTACCTGACTTGTCTTTGAAAAATGAAAGCGAATTGTTGTCAGAATCAAAATCGTCTTCAGAGAAATTTACACTGGTATAATAAAACTCACTGATGTCTCCTTCCTCATCTTCAATTTCGGCATAGCACTGCGGAATTTCAATCGTGTTTCCCGAAAGTTCATCCGTACTTTTAAATTTGACCGGAAAATCGTCAACCGACAGTATGACCTGCGGAAAATTGTTTTGAATGGCGTCATCCTCAACATGATCCAAATCGTCTGTCGAATGAATTTCTACCAAAAGCTGATACTGCTGACCTGAATAGACTACCTTGCAAAAACACTTTTCAACGTAGTAAACAAAAGTTTCTTCCGGGTGGAAGAATTTGATGGTTTTCATTTGAAAATTAAAAACTTAAAATTTTTTGGCGAAGATAAAAAGTCTTGTCAAATTTTCAAATAGCCTTTTGTTTTTTAAAATAATTCTGTTTTAACCGTCAAAATTCACATTTTTTACCCGTCGGCAGTTTGCTGTTCAATGATTTTTACCCGCAATATTCATGAGTTTATTCTGTTGAGGATATACAGAGATTCAATTCATTACAGCAAGTAATCATAATTGTGGTGAATATTGCGGGTTAATCGTTTATCTTTGTATGTCAAAATCAAAAAAATGCCGGACATCAAAGCCACAATTATAGACAGAGAAGGAATCATCCACGAAATTGAAGCCCCGACGGATATGTCGATGAGCATGATGGAAGTGATCAAAGCCTATGAACTCGCAGATGAAGGAACTTTCGGAACCTGCGGCGGAATGTGTATGTGTGCTTCCTGTCAGTGCTATGTCGAATCTGATGATGTGGAATTAAACGAAATGGGTGACGAAGAAGATGCAATGCTGTCCGAAGCTTTCAATGTCAAGGAAAACAGCCGGCTGAGCTGTCAGATTCCGGTCACTGAAAACCTGGAAGGATTGGTGCTGAGAATTGCACCGGAAGTGTGATTTCCGGACAAATCCAATTGAAGTTTTAAAATTAGCAGACTGACTGAAATCAGAATTCCCTATCTTTACTCCCTATGAATTCAGAAGACAAAAGATTATTTTTACTCGATGCCTACGCATTGATTTTCAGAGGCTATTACGCATTTATCAAAAACCCGAGAATCAATTCAAAAGGTCAGAACACATCAGCCATCATGGGATTTGTCAATTCGCTGCTCGATGTGATCAACCGCGAAAAGCCAACCCATCTGGCAGTGGTTTTTGATGTGGGCGAACCGACCATAAGAACCGAACATTTCCCCGAATACAAAGCCAATCGGGACGAAACACCCGAAGCGATCAAAAAAGGAGTTCCTTATATTCAGGACATCATCCGCGCAATGAATATTCCGGTGCTTTATTCAAACGGATACGAAGCAGACGATGTGATCGGAACACTCGCAAAAAAAGCTGAGAAAAAAGGATATGTCACCTATATGGTTACACCCGATAAGGATTTTGCGCAACTGGTGAGCGAGAACATCAAAATGTACCGTCCGCCCGCTTTTGGAAAAGGAGTTGAAATCTGGGGACCCGAAGAAGTGAAAGCAAAATTTGAAATCGATGATCCGATGCAGGTAATTGATTTTCTCGGAATGATGGGCGACAGCGTTGACAATATTCCGGGTCTGCCCGGCGTCGGCGAAAAAACCGCCAAAAAATTCATCAAAGAATATGGTTCACTCGAAAATCTGCTTGCAAATACAGATCAGCTGAAGGGAAAAATGAAGGAGAACATTGAAAACAACAAAGAACTCGGAATCCTTTCAAAAAAGCTGGCAACCATTGATACGGATGCACCTGTAGAATTCAGCGATGAAGAACTGAAGATGGAAAAACCGGATGTTCAGAAAATCAGGGACATCTTTGAAGAGCTTGAATTCAGAAGGTTGCTCGAAAATTTTTATCGCGCTTTTGATCTTCAAAACGATGTGGTACAGGAAGCAAAAACAGTATCTCAAAAAGCGGTTCAGGCTTCTCTTTTTGGTGATGATGAAATGGAAACGCTAACTTCGGTTTCTTCTTTCAAAGATCTTTCAACCACAGATCACCTCTATCAGCTGACGGACGGAAAAATTCCTAGAAAATTATTGATTGAAAAATTAATCGAACAAAAAGAAGTCTGTTTTGATACCGAAACCACCGGCCTTGATCCGCTTTCGGCTCAGCTGGTCGGAATTTCATTCAGTTTTGAACCGGGCAAAGGTTATTATATTCCGTTTTCTCAAAATTTTGAAGAAACTTCAGCGATTATTGAAGAATTGAAACCTTTCTTTGATTCCGAACAAATTCTGAAAATCGGTCACAATCTGAAATATGATTATAAGGTGCTTCACAAATACGGCATCCGTCCGAAAGGAAAACATTTTGACACCATGATTGCGCATTATCTGCTCAATCCCGATATGCAACACGGAATGGATGCGCTGGCCGAAAATTATCTGAATTACAAACCTCAGCCGATTGAAAATCTAATTGGTAAAAAAGGCAAAAATCAACTGACATTTGATCAGGTAAAACTTGAAGACCAAAAAGAATATGCGGTTGAAGATGCGGATATCACACTTCAACTCAAACATCTGTTTGCGCCTCAGCTTTCAGAAGTCAATGCACAGAAACTGTTTGAGGAAATTGAAATGCCTTTGATGGAAGTGCTTGCAGATATGGAAATCGAAGGCATTCGGCTGGACAAAAATATTTTGGCGGAACAGTCAAAAACAATTTCGGCTGAGATTCAAAATCTTGAAAAAAAGATTTATTCTGATGCTGGTGAAGAATTCAACCTGAATTCACCCAAACAGCTGGGCGACATACTGTTTGAAAAACTCAGACTTGATTCTAAGGCCAAAAAAACAAGAACCGGGCAGTATGCAACCGGCGAAGAAATCCTGATCAAACTCAAAGACAAACACCCGATTATCAATGACATACTCGATTATCGTCAGCTTCAGAAATTGCAGTCAACTTATGTGGATGCACTGCCAAAAGAAGTCAGAAAAGATACCGGCAGAGTACACACCACTTTTCTGCAGACCATAGCCGCAACCGGCCGCCTGGCGTCTGTCAATCCGAATCTTCAAAACATTCCGGTCAGATCGGAAGAAGGCAGGAAAATCAGAAAAGCATTTGTTGCAAGAGACGAAAATTCGGTTTTGATTTCTGCCGATTATTCGCAGATCGAATTGAGAATTATCGCCCATCTGAGCGGAGACCCTGCGATGGTCGAAGCTTTCAATCACGGTGAAGACATCCACAAATCAACTGCCGCAAAAGTTTTTAAGGTGAATTTGGATGAAGTAAGCCGAGAACAGAGAAGTCAGGCAAAAACGGTCAACTTTGGAATTATTTACGGTGTTTCCGCATTCGGACTTGCCGATCAGACCGGACTTTCGCGCTCGGAAGCCAAACAGCTGATCGATGCTTATTATGAAACCTATCCGGTGCTCAAAGCATTCATTGACAAAAGCATACATACTGCCAGAGAACAGGGATTTGTAGAAACCATCCTGGGCAGAAGGAGATATCTGAGGGACATCAATTCGAGAAATGCCGTGGTGCGCGGTCATGCCGAAAGAAATGCGGTCAATGCGCCGATTCAGGGCAGTGCGGCGGATGTGATCAAAATTGCAATGATCGAATTGAATCAAAAACTCAAAAAAGATTTCAAATCAAGAATGCTGCTGCAGGTACATGACGAACTGATATTTGATGTACCCAAATCAGAAGTTGATGATTTGAAACCGGTGATCAAAGAAACAATGGAAAGCGCGGTCAAACTGAGCATTCCGCTGATCGTTGACATCGGTGTCGGCAACAATTGGCTGGAGGCGCATTAGATTTCTTACTGCATTATAAAATGAGGATTGAGGTATTTTGAAACCGTTAGTTTTGTAATTTATAAATTTAATAATTGTTTAATCAAAATGAAAACACCACCTAATTAAATAGGAACTACTGAAAAACTTTAAATCCCGCCAAACTCAAATGATTGAGACTAACATATTCGGCCTGAAGTGCACGTTTTTTTGAACTTTTTTTCATATTTCCCTGCACTTTGAAACCTTAAATATAATGATTTTGGCTCTACAGTGGCGGGATTTAGAGTTCTTCAGCTGGCTCTACTCATTCAATCGCTCCAATCACATTTTCTGTAAGATTGATTAATTTTTGTGTGGGATTGTGCTTTTCATGCAGTTTTTGAGTGGCTGAACAGGTACTGGGATGGAAGGGAAAAGTTGTTCATTGTTTTGTGCTTTTAAGTTTCACACTCCCAATGATGCCAATGAAATCACATTAATACCATCATTACGAGTATAACTGAAACCTGTTCCGGTAATGATATTTAGCGACTTTGGAGGTGTTGTTTTTTTAAGGTCTATTATGGATGCAAACTTATTGAGGTTTGTCGCTGCTTCTTCGATTTGCCCTGTGCCGAGTTTGATTTCAAAAGCACACCATTCTCCGTTGTATTTTTCTACAATGGCATCTATTTCCAGATTGCTTGAATCCCGGTAATGATACACTTTGGCATCATTGGCCTGAGCATATACCCGAAGTTCGTGTGTAACCAATGACTCAAACAAAAATCCTGTAAAATTCAAATCGTTAATCAATGATTTGGCGGTTGCACCCAATGTGGCCACTGCAAGAGAAACATCGGTAAAATGGCGCTTCGGGGATTTTCTCAAAGCCGAAGCTGAACGAATATGTATATTCCAGGCAGGTTGATCTTCTATAATCATCAAACGTTCAAGAGCATCGAGGTAATCATAAATTGTGGGGCGGGAAATATCCACATTTTCCTGTTGCTTTATGTCCTTTCCCAAAGCCGTAATATCGACCATTGTAGCAGTGTTTCGAGCGAGTGAACGCAGGAGATTTTTCACTTTTATTGGGTCACGTTTCACATTGGAAACGCGACTCATATCTACTTCTGCAAGCAATTCTATATATGCACGATTCAAATCGTTTGCCTGACTGAGTTTCTTGTTCAGATTGGTCGGAAAGCCTCCGATAATTATTTTTTCAATGATAAATTCCAATTGAGTTGGTTCATCGTAAATATCAATTTTTGCTCCCTCAAAGAGTGAAGCCAAACTTACCTTACCCGATGAAAAACCCAATTCCTGCCAAGACATTGTACGCATATCCATTATGGTAAAGCGACCTGCTCCTGAGTGCATTTTCACATTTTCTTCGGGATTTGCAGAACCGGTCAGAATAAATTGTCCTGTTTTTTTACGGTCATCAACCTCGTGTCTTACATAATCCCAAAGTTTGGGTTGCTCCTGCCATTCATCAATCAAACGGGGTGTATCTCCCAACAACAGTCTTTTGGGCGCAACACTCATTAACACAGGCACTTGCTCATCTCTGTCAACCTGTAAAATACTTTTTGCAAATTGTTTTGCTGACTCGGTTTTACCACAGGCTTTCGCCCCTCTGATAAGCACAGCGCCGGAAGCATCTAATTTTCGACGCAACTCATTGTCCGATATACGATTAATATATTCCATAACACATTTCCTTTCTGCAAAAATATGTTTTATTTTACACTTTTATAGCATTTTACTTTACAAATTGTAATAGTTTTACTTTACATATTATAAGCATTCTGTTTTACATTTTTTCATTATCAATTACTCCATCGTTCCAATCATATTTTCTGTAAGATTGATTGATTTTTGTGTGGGATTGTGCTTTTTATGCAGTTTTTGAGTGGCTGAACAGGTACTGGGATGGAAGGGAAAAAGACAAAAACGATGAAAACCGGCATGTTTGTTTTGAAACAACATGGTGAAAGGCTTCGTCCGATTTTGGAAGAATTAGCAGACATCCTTATTGCCAAAGAATATTTTTCCTTTGCTGAGAAACACAAAACCCTGTCAAGGTTTGAAACCTTGACAGGGTTTTCCGATTTGCCGCTTTTACTCCTGTTTTCCGTTTGAATTAAAATTAATCACAGAAATCCAATTCTCAATGTCCGATTCACTCATTCCGATAAATTTCATTTTACGGATGAATTCTTCTTTCTCTTCTTCAGGTGTAAGCTGAACTTCCGGTCGGGTTTCAATTTTTGGAATTTCAGCATTTTCGGGCAACTCAATAAAACGCTCTGCATTGTATCTTATGCGTACAAGGTTTTCCACCCACTCTAAACTGCCATCAGGCTGTTTCTTTAAAAATTCACCATGATTCCTTACGGGTTTCTCCAGCAGATGATAATAAATCTTACCGTTTTCATTGATGACCTCCTCTTCAACAGTGTAAATTTCACCCACTGTTAAAAAATCTTCTTTCTCAACCATGATCCAGTTTTCAGGTTTCGAAGTGTTCACACAAATTACTTTTTTCATAATTAACCATTTAAAAATTAGACATTTAAACAATTATCCGTTGGAAAAAATTAAACACAGCATTGGCTGTTAACATTCCGATGCGGATATAAATGGATTAATTATGAGTATCCTGTTTAGGATTTGCAGTTCACAAACATACAATTTTAAATTCAACAAACCTGAATCTTGAACTTTTTTCTACTTGTTTCTAACCAAAAATCCCAACTGTATTTATCTGCTGTATTTTTGATGATAAATACAAATATAAATTTGGAATCTTGGTTTACTGATAACAATCCTTTCAATAAAAAAACAAATAATGGAGCTTTCAGCCTTGGAATTTCAGAATCAAATCAACCTTTGTCTGTCCTTATAATTCAAAATCAGGAAGATTGCAATCAAAGAAATAAACGACACCAGCGAGCTGCCGCCGTAGCTGAAGAATGGCAGCGGTATGCCGACCGTCGGGAAAAGCCCCATGACCATTGCGATGTTGATAAAGAAATGAAGCAGAAAGATGGTCGCAACCGAATAGCCGAAAAATCTGGAAAATCGTTCGCGCTGCTGTTCGGCCAGATAATAAATCCGCATGATAAACAGTCCGTAAAAGATGACCAGCAGCGAACTGCCCACAAATCCCCATTCTTCGCCAACCGTGCAGAAGATATAGTCGGTGGACTGTTCGGGCACGAATTTCCCGATTTTCACGGTGCCCTGCAGATAGCCCTTTCCCAACAGATCACCCGATCCGATTGCGGTTTTTGAGTACAGCAGATTGTAACCCGAAGTGTCCCTGTATTTCTTTTCGCCTTCAAACAATACCATCACCCTTTCCTGCTGATGCTGAGGCAGTTTTGCATATATCGCAGTGGACGAAATCGATACCAGTCCGACAATTATAAATACAATAAAAGTCAGCAGCCCGGTTTCGAGCGAACGGTTGGAACCAAACTCGGGTGTAAAAATTTTATAGGGTGATTCGTTGTTGTCTTTCAATATAAAATAGGACACAGACAGCGCCGAAATCAATGCAATCGCAATTCCGATCAACGAATAGAAATAAACATCAAAAGCAAGCAGTTCGTGAAATACAAACTGTTTTGAATTTTGGTCTTCAACAGCTCCCATTTCGGGAAAGAAAAACATCATTGCCATCATCACCAGAAAATACCCTATCATTCCCAGCTGTATACCCATTGCGGTTTTCAGCAAATCACGATTGTAAGTAAATGCAATGATAAACAGAGCGATAAGAACCGTAACCAGACCGATGCCGACCAGCAGATAATAGGCCGGATGGGTGATTGAAAACACAAAGAGCGCACCGCCCAAAACCGGTATAAATACAAACCATACCGAAAAACCTTCGCGATACAACGCAATGATGAAAGCGCTGAAAACCAGCACTGAACCCAAATCGGGCTGGAGCAGGATCAGCAGTATCGGTATGCCGAGAATTGTAAAAGCAGTCAGTACGGTTTTTCGGGTCCCCATCTCAATGGACGGCGAACTGATGTAATTTGCCAAAAACAGTCCGGTAGCGATCTTGGCGACCTCGACCGGCTGAAAACTGACCGGCCCAAAATTGAACCAGGCCTTGGCACCGTTGATTTCCTTTCCGAATATCAGAACAGCAACCAGCAAAATCAATGAAAAAATATAGATAAACGGACTGTAAACTTCAAAGAAATTGGGCGAAGTTGATGAAACCGAAATCAAGCCGATAACTGCCGCCAGACCAATACCAAAAAAAATCAGCTGTCTGATTCCCTTGTCCGGATCAACGCTGTACACATTCATTATTCCAAAAACAATGAGCAGCAGGCACATGATAATCAGCGCCCAGTCGATTCCCTTATTTGTCCTACTCTGATTTAACACTGTCTTTTACTTCGGGTTCAACATACCAACCTTTGCGTTTCAGATAAGTAATCCACTGTTTTTCATATTCATACTCCAGACTTCCGGTCATCATACGGGTTTCCAGTGCTTTCCTTTCGATGGTATCGGTAATATATCTTTCAGCTATCAGACTCGCCATCGGTGCTGCCCATCTTGCTCCCCAATATCCGTTTTCAACCACCACCGCCACTACAATCTGCGGATCTTCGACCGGTGCAATCAATGCAAAAACAGAGTGATCCTGGCCGTGCGGATTTTGAGCGGTTCCTGTTTTTCCTGCCTGACTGAAAAGAGGTGTTCTGTATTGACGGGCGGTACCGTTGATAAATGCATCACGCATTCCGTCGATGATTGGCTCAAAATATCTGGGTTCGACCAGCGATTTTTTCATCACCGTAAATCTGGGATCCTGCTGAGGCTGACCGTCGATTTCTCTAACGATATGCGGTGTGTAATAACTTCCGTGATTGGCAATGATCGACAGGAAATTTGCCATCTGAAGCGGGGTCAGTGAAATATCGCCCTGACCCATTCCGTTAAAGATCATCTGATAGGGTGTCCATTTTCCTTCACCAAATCTTCTGTCATAAAATGCTGCCGAAGGAATCAGCCCCGAGCTTCCGACTGCCAGGTCATTGTTGAGATACACACCCAATCCCATGCTGTTCATGATTGCTTTCCATTCGTCCATTCCTCTTGCATAATCACCGGGATATTTGGCTACGATATCGCGATAAGCTTCTGAAAAATAGTTGTTGCAGGATTTTGCAATGGCAAGTCTGAGCGGTATTGGCCGGTAATATTGTCCGCAGTGGCAGGCGATTTTCAGTTTTCCGTAATGAAAGCCGTGTCGGCAAACATAAGTGGTTGAATCGGTGATGACTCCCATCTGCTGGGCTGCCAATCCGGTCACCAATTTAAAAATCGAACCGGGCGGATAGGTTCCCTGAGTAGTACGGTCAAAGTTTGCCATCGTCACCGTATCCTTGAGCAATGCGGTGCGATCCGATGAATTCAAAAACCGGTTCGGATCCACAGTCGGTGCAGATGCCATGGCAAGGATTTCTCCGGTCTTAGGGTCGATTGCCACGATTGCCCCTCTTTTGTTTTGAAGCAGTTTTTCGGCAAATTCCTGAAGTTCATAATCAATCGTCAGACGGATTGACTGTCCGGTTTTTGCAGGTTTGTCAAATTCGCCGTTTTTATAAGATCCAACCGGTTTCATCAGTCGGTCGGCAATGTAATTTCGAACTCCTTTTATGCCTCTTAACTCTTTTTCATAAGATTTTTCTACACCGGCAATTCCCACCAAATCACCCGGGCTGTAATAATCTGAATCAGTTTTGATATAAGCTTCATTTGCTTCGTTGATGTATCCGAGCAGATTCCCTGCCGAATTGACCATATATTTTCGTTCCGGTCTTTTGACAATCGAAATCGAAGGATAGAGATAAAGCTGTTCCTGAATTCTTGCATAATTTTCTCTCGAAACATTTCTGACCAGCGGATAGGGTGAAAGTGCTCTGAAGAATTTTTCCTTTTTGATTTCTTCCATCCGTTCTTTGAAATCAGAAACCCTGATTCCGGCCATTTTGCAAAATGAAACCGTGTCAAATTCCTCATTGATCATGGCAGGAATCACATCGAGTTCGTACGAATAAGTGTTACTCACCAAAAGCCGTCCGTCCCGGTCGAGTATATCGCCGCGGTTCGGATAAAGCACTTCCTGTTTAACCGAGGTATTGATTGCATTCAATTTGTATCTGTCGGTCGAAAGCTGAAGGTAGTAGAGACGCCAGACAAACAACCCGATAATCATCAGCACCACTGTGTTGACCACAAAAATCTTCTTCATCGTTCTGCTCTCTTTCTAAATAAAATCAGGTAGAAATATACAAAAATCAGAGTGAAAATAGAACAATAAAGCGTTCTTAACAAAACTTCGTCAATGCTAGAGAATGAAAGACTTTCAATAAAAAACAATATGAAATGATGGATAAACACCATCGGAATGGTGTACACAAGCCACTGAATTGCACTGAAATCACCGAATCTGAATTCATCGATTTCAAAATATTTTGTTCCCGAAACCATTCTGATGATTCCGTTTCTCAATCCGCCGACAGTTATGCAGGCAAATGCATGGATTCCGCCGGTGTTTTCAAATATATCGACACCCCAGCCGAGCAGAAAACAAAGGGTCAGAAACAGAAATCTGTTTTTTCCGGTCGGATAAAGAAGTACAAACAACAGATAAACATAAGGAACTGCAATCTGCTCAAACACCAGTTTGTCAAACAGAAAGACCTGTATGAAAACCAAAAAGGCAATCAGTATAATATTGAATAAAAACCTAAGGTTTAGCATTGATACTGTCTGTTTTTTCTACTTCCATGATTTCTTTTCGCTGAAGATTGAAGACCACCTGAGCATATCTCAATCTGGCAAAATCTTCTTTGAGTTTAATTTTTATATCCAATTCACCCGTAATATCGTTGATGCCGTGTTCGACTACGGTTCCGACCATTATTCCGCCCGGAATCACACCCGATTTCCCGTCCGTCTCTATCGTATCGCCTTTGCTGACTTCAATGTATTTGGGAATTTCAAGCAGCTGTGAATATCTCGGATCTTTACCGTCCCAAACCATTGTACCGAAATATCGGTTCCCTTTGAGCTGAACGGTCACTCTTGCATCTTTGTTCAGAGTTGACATCACTCTTGAATAATTGTCAGAAGTTTTGAGCACATAACCCACCACTCCGTTGGCAGAAATCAAACCCATTCCTTTTCTGATTCCCTGACGGCTGCCTTTGTTGATGGTGATAAAATTATAATCCTTCATCACTGAATTGCTGACAATTTCGACCGGAAGGAAACTGTAAGTCTGGAAGAATTCAAGATTTGATACCGGCCCTCTCAGGGTGTCGGCTTCAGACCTTTCGGCTTTCAGTTTTTCAAGTTCTTTTCTGAGTTCGGAATTTGATCTCTGAAGTTCACGGTTGTTTTCCTTCAGATTGATGTATTGGGTGAAATTCGCGATTTTTTCGTCCACAAAGCCGCCAAAACGGGTACTTGTCTTGTCCAGTACAGCTTTGTGATAAACCTTTTCTCTGAAAATAAACAGAAAGGCAGTCAGCGAAAGCAATACATAAAACAAAAACAATCCATTCCTGATGATCGGTTTGAGGATGAATTGCATAATTCAATTATTTCATTAAGAAAGTAAACTTCTCAAGATTCTTCAATGCAATACCGGTTCCGCGAACCACTGCTCTCAGCGGGTCGTCTGCGATAAACACCGGCAGTCCTGTCTTTTTGGAAATCCTTTTGTCGAGTCCGCGCAGCATCGAACCGCCACCGGCAAGATAAATCCCGGTATTGTAAATATCTGCTGCAAGTTCGGGCGGTGTCTGAGACAAAGTTTCCATCACCGCATCCTCAATCCTCAAAATAGATTTGTCGAGTGCACGTGCGATTTCTTTGTAATTTACAGTAATTTCTTTTGGCTTTCCGGTAATCAGATCCCTTCCCTGAACCGCCATATCTTCAGGCTCGTTTTCGAGTTCTTCGATTGCGGCTCCTACCTGGATTTTTACATTTTCTGCGGTTCTTTCGCCTATGTACAGGTTGTGGTGGCTTCTCAGATAATAAGCGATATCGCTTGTAAACACATCACCGGCAATCTTCACCGATTTGTCGCAAACGATTCCTCCGAGTGCGATCACTGCAATTTCTGAAGTCCCCCCGCCTATGTCAATGATCATGTTTCCTTTGGGCAACTGAACATCTATGCCTACACCCACGGCAGCAGCCATCGGCTCATAAATCAGACGGACATCCTTTGCATTTACATGTGCCGCAGAATCCTTAACCGCTCTTTTTTCAACTTCGGTAATTCCGGACGGAATACAAATCACGATTCTGAGTGAGGGTGAAAAAAACTTTCCTCTGATGCCCGGAATCTGCTTGATGAATTCACGAATCATGTATTCGGAAGCCTCAAAATCGGCGATCACACCGTCTTTCAGCGGTCTGACCGTTTTGATGTCATCATGGGTTTTGCCCTGCATATGCTTGGCTTTTTCTCCCACAGCAATGACTTTATTGGTTCGTCTGTCAATCGCAACGATTGAAGGACTGTCAATTACAACTTTATTGTTATGGATAATCAGTGTGTTGGCCGTCCCTAAATCTATGGCCACATCCTGGGTGAAAAAATTAAATAACTTCATCTAAATCAATTACTTTTGCATGTTATTGTAAATGCGTACAAAAATAGGAATTTTATAACGAGTATAAAAAGCTTAAAACGGTTTTTCGAAAAAAAATAATTCGGTTCAGAAATCAAGGATTAAAATTTAATTTGGAATGATTTCAATACATTGATTTACTGTTATTTGAATTTTAAAAAGGAATTCATTCAATGCCCTGATTCCGAATTAAAAATCAAATTCAAATTCTCATCGCCGGCCCAATTAGATTTTTCGGTAAAATTTAAACCAACTCTCAGCTCAAAGTATCTTTTTGATTACTCTCAATTTGTGAGAATACAGCTGTGAATCGGTATTGAAAATTCCTGTCGAATCCAGCGGATCAATCCTCACTTTCCCGTGCGAATGAATGATTCGATTTCCGTCCATGATGATGCCTACATGTATGATTTTTCCTTCGGAATTATCAAAAAAAGCCAAATCTCCCGGCTCCGCCTCTTCCACAAAACTCAAGGCCTCGCCCAGCTCTGACTGCTGCGCCGCATCTCTCGGAATCTGAACCCCCGCATATTTGTAAACCTGCTGACTCAAACCCGAACAGTCGATTCCGAAATTTGATTTTCCGCCCCACAAATAGGGCGTATTTATATAAAGTTTGCAAAGACTCACCAATTCGGATTTGGTCATATTTCCTTCTTCAATCTGACCCTCATAAAAAAATCTTTTGTCGCCAAAACGAATTTTGAAATCATTTATACCCGAAAGCGAAGCTCCCAACGGAAGGACAATCGGCTCTCCATCCGACAGAACCATATTGAAAATATCAGAAGTATAGGGGCCTTCCTTCAGATTTTCGTAATCCGATTCGGACAGATTCAGAAACTGTTTTTTGTCTGCCCAGCCTTCATAACCGTCATATTCGGCCTTGATTCTGATCCAGTTTTCTTTTGTTTCGATGATTTTGACTTTCTCGCCAAACAGGATTTGAGTCACCATTTCCGAACGGTCGGAGCCCTCTGCCCTGACGGCTGCGACTCCAAGCTGACAAACTGCGTATTCCATTAATCGATGAAATTAATTTTATGCGCTCAAAGTTAAAGCTTTCTGATTAAACTGATTCCATCTCTGATCGGAAGTATCAACATTTCTACCCGATTGTCTTTTGACACCATTTCATTGAATTCTTTCAAAACCGCCGTATCAGTGTCGTTGCCCCGGGTTTCCTCCAAAACCTTTCCGTACCAAAGCACATTGTCGGCAAGGATAACTGCTCCCGATTTTGCCGATTTTACAATCTTTTCGTAATAATTGATGTAATTGCTTTTGTCAGCATCGATAAAGAAAAGATCAAATTCGGACAAATCCAGCTGATCCATCACTTCCAATCCATTTCCTATTTTGATTTCGATCTGATTTGAATAATCGGATTGCTCAAAATATTTTTTGACCAGATACAGCAGTTCTTCGTTTCGGTCGATGGTAATAATTTTCCCTTCCGACTCAAGACCTTCGACCAGACAAAGCGTCGAATAACCGGTGAACATACCGATTTCAAGTATCTTTTTTGGTTTTACAATTTTTGAAACAAGACTGAGCAGTCTGCCCTGGTATCCGCCCGAAAGCATCTGAGGCTGTGTGGTTTTCTGAAAAGTTTCCGATTCCAGATTTTTAAATAAATCCGATTCCGGAGTATAATGTTGGTCAAGATAATTTTCCAGCTGATTTGAAAAAAGACTCATTTTTTTGATTTTTTCTAATTGATTTTAATTTTATATCGATTCAATTCTTTTCCATTTGATTCAGTTATCATTAATGGAGTCAAAAGTTCGCAGAGTCTATTTATTTCATCAAATATACGGCTTTCGCAAAAATTATTTTGTAATTTTATCCACTATCAAAACAAAATTAAATGATTACCAAGACAGTAGATAATGTACAGGTCGCGATTGCCGACCTGAAAGACGGCATGACCTGTATGGTGGGCGGATTCGGTCTTTGCGGAATTCCGGAAAACATCATCAGCGAGATGGTCAGAAGAAATGTGCAAAACCTTACCTGTATTTCAAACAATGCGGGTGTGGATGATTTTGGTCTCGGACTTTTGCTCAAACAAAAACAGATCAAGACCATGATTGCGTCTTATGTGGGTGAAAATGCTGAGTTTGAAAGACAAATGCTGAACGGTGAAATGGAGGTCATTCTGACACCGCAGGGAACTTTGGCCGAAAAATGCAGAGCGGCACAGCAAGGATTTCCGGCTGTATTTGTGAAAGCAGGCTACGGAACAGAAGCTGCCGAAGGAAAGGAAACCAGAGAATTTGACGGAAAACACTATGTATTGGAATTGGCGTTCAAAGCCGATTTCTCGTTTGTGAAAGCCTGGAAAGGCGACACAGCGGGCAATCTGATTTTTAAAGGAACCGCGAGAAACTTTAATGCACCGATGGCAGGTGCCGCAAAAATTACAGTGGCTGAAGTAGAAGAACTTGTACCGGCAGGCGAGTTGGATCCAAATCAGATTCATATTCCGGGAATCTTTGTTCAAAGGATTTTCCAGGGAGAGAAATATGAAAAGAGAATTGAGCAGAGAACCGTCAGACAAAAAAATTAAGAAAGATGTTGACAAAAGAACAAATCGCACAAAGAATTGCAAAAGAATTGCAAAACGGATATTATGTAAATCTGGGCATCGGAATCCCGACGCTGATTGCAAATTATGTACCCGAAGGTCTTGAAATAGAATTCCAGAGCGAAAACGGAATCCTGGGAATGGGACCTTTTCCTTACGAAGGTGAAGAAGACGCAGACCTGATCAATGCCGGCAAACAGACGATCACCACGCTGCCCGGCGCAGCATTTTTTGATTCGGCAATGAGTTTTGGAATGATCCGCGGACAGCATGTTGATTTGACTGTACTCGGCGCAATGGAAGTTGATCAGAACGGTGATATCGCCAGCTGGAAGATTCCCGGAAAACTGGTAAAAGGAATGGGAGGTGCAATGGATTTGGTTTCATCTGCCGAAAATATCATCGTCGCGATGATGCACACCAACAAACACGGAGAATCCAAAATCCTGAAAAAATGTACATTGCCGCTGACCGGCGTAAATTGTGTGACCCGTGTGGTAACCAATCTCTGTATGCTCAATCTTGAAAACGGAAAATTCAGACTGCTCGAAAGAGCGCCCGGCATTTCAATTGATGAAATCAAAGCCGCAACAGAAGCAGATTTAATCATTGAAGGCGACATCCCGGAAATGAAATTTTAATCTCATTTGACCCGATAAAAAAGCCCTGTAACTGACAGGGCTTTTTGTTTAGGTTTAATTTAATTTCCGCCGGATTTGAAATAATTGATGAGGCATTTTCTCAAATCTCCTGCAACTTCATCTTCTTTCGGTGTATAGATTTTCAGCACACCCGGATTGTCCTTTGTCAGAAAAGGAATGTCCAATCCAAGCATCAGAAAGTCATTGACTGCAATGCTGTACGTCTTTGAATCATCCAGCAGCTGACCTTTCACCAGCCACTCACCTCTTGGGTTTTGATCAATATTGTATCGCTGCAGATAAGCGCCGGTTCCACTTGAATTCAGACCAAAATCAAGAACTTCTCTCAACAGTTTTCCGGTCATGTCAACCAGCAGAGCACTTCCGCCAAAAGGAAGAATTCTGAACACATCCTTTCCGGTGATATCACCCGACAGACGGTCGTCAATACGGATTCCGCCGCCATTTGAAAACGCCCCGTCAGGACGGTCGTCATAAGCAAGCGACATTGATTTTCCGAGTATAACCCCCAGATTGGTCTGTTCGCTTCTGCTTGCGGTGTCTGTTCCGTCCAATGGAACGGCTGCATGATAGACAACTTCGTATGGATCGTCCAAAACGGTTTTCAGATTCTGATCGAGTATCTGATTCCATTTGTCAACCGCTGCCTGAACTTCGGGTTTTGAAGAATATTTATCGGTAACCGGAACCAGCTCCGAATCAATGATAAGATTTTTTGTTGACGGCTCATAAGTCAGTGTATGAACATACAGACTGACCACATTTGCATCTGCTTTTGCAATCAATGATTTGCCGACATTTACTAACATATTGTTATGCTCATGACCGCCCATGATCAGTGGAATATCCGGAATCCTTGCCGCAATTTCTTTGTCCTGGTCAATTGACACATGGGTCAGCCCCACCACAAAATCAGAATTTTCGGATGCTTCATTGTAAGCCCTGACCGATTCATCAAAAATATCGTCATAATGAACAAAATCCTTTGGATTGGACGGTAAAGTCACACCAAAAACACCAAAATTCACATGGTCACCAATTGAATTCGTTGCTGTATAAATCACAAAATCAGGAAAATATTCCCGTCCGGTCAAAGTTTGTTTATAAAAAGGTCTGTTCCCGTCTTTTGTAACCTGACGGACATTTGCAGACATCCATGTAAATTTTGATTCATCAATTCTTTTTTGAAGATCGGACTCTTTGATGTCGAATTCATGATTTCCAAAAGTCACCAAATCAAGTCCGGAAAGGTTCAGCACTTCAATCATCTGTTTGCCCTGAAGTCTTTCACCGTCCACGCTGATGGTTCCCAAAAGCGACGGATTCACAAAATCGCCGGCAAGAAAAAACCAGGTATTCGGATTTTGATTTGCAATCGAATCACGGATGGCGGCTACCCGCGCCAGTCCGCCGCTTTTCCCATTGTTCACCGCATCAATTTCATACACATCATTGATTTGAATGATTTTGATGACAATGTTTTCTTTTGATTTCAATTCCTGCGAAGAAGCTGTTGTCGCTGTTTGTGTCTGACAGCCAAACATAATGAATCCCGTCAGAATCGGCAATAGTAGTTTTTTCATAAAAATAATTTTAGTTTTCAATAAATCAGGATTCCAAGATACATTTTATTTTGAGAAGGAAGATTTAATTCATTCTTCAATGATTGAAATCGTGCCCGAAACAGTCTGATTTTCTTCGACTTCAATCAGTTTAATACTCGAATTGTCCTGAACGCTTTTCTTTGATTCTGAAACAGCCGAAGTCAGAACGATATAAGGTTTCATTTCATTAAATTTCCATTCGCTGATTACAAAACAGGATTGAATCTGCTCAATTGAACTGAATTTTCCGCCCAGACTCATTTTGTATTTGATGATGATGGCTGCCTGCTTTTCGCTGAAACCTATGTTCTGCCAGTCTTTTTGAGAATATTGATTCGGATTGAATTTTTTGTAATTGATTCTTTGATTTGAAGCCGAATCATCAGAATTTGAATTCCCGCTTTTGTGTTTTTCAAAATCACCAAATACAATATAAGCTTCAATTTCCGAAAATTTCTTTTCGCTGATTACAAAACATTCGCTGAGCTGCTGTGAATTTGAAAAATAGCCGCCCAGCGAATGTTTATATTTGATAATGGAATTGCTTTGCTTTTCTGAAAATCCCAGTTTCATCCAGCCCTGCTGATCGAGTTCGTTGGGATCGAATTTAGAAAGAGCTGATTCTTTAGCCGATTCGGTTTGTTGGGATTCTCCGACAATTTCAGGCTTCGTAATGACTGCAAAATATTCTTCGGCTTCATTAAAATTTAGTTTCAGACTGAGAATTTCAAAAAATATCAATCCGAATACAAAAACAAAGAGTCCGGTTCTTTGTGATTTTGAATATCGAATCCTTGATTTTGCAAAACTGTTCATTTGTCCGAATATTAAACCCAACGGGAGAGCTAAGTTAGCCATTTGAAAAATAAAAAAACATCAGCAAAACGCCCTTTTTTACAGGGTTAAAACCGCTCAATTGAAAAGGTGGAAATCCGAGTTGAATCGGATCAAAGATCAAAAACAGACTTTCGCCGGACGATGATACCGTCCTTGACCCAAAGAAAAAATGCCATCATCAGATAAAATCCGAAGGTGACACCCAAAGTGACAAATGAAAGATAGATGAACAGCAGTCTCAGTCTGGACGCGCGCACACCGAGTTTGTCTGCAATTCTTGAGATTACATTGAAACCGTTGAATTCAAGAAAATTTCTGATTTTATCGAACATCTTTTAAAATTTGTACTCCAATGGCGCAATTTAAACATTTTTTCTCGTTGCAGAAATACTTCTTTAACTCGAGACAGGCTTGAGATTCAAATGCATTTTCTGCTTTCAGACCCAATTCCGAATAACCGTCAATAACCGAATTCTTTTCGGCAGGAAGTTCTCTCAGCCATTCAATCAGTTCGTCCGAAGCATCCGCACCCAAAGATTTTGAATAAACAAATTTGATGGGAATCACCACATTGATGATCAGCCGTTCGATCAGGTCTGCAGAAATTGATTTGACCGAAATCAGCGAAGATTCTTTTTCGAGCGTAAAATGATTGTTCCAAAATTCGGGATAATCCAAATCATAAAAAACCGCCTGTATTTTGCTGAAAGAACGACTGCCCATCAGATATCCGAACAGATTCTGATAAGAAGAGTACAGAGTGGCAAGCTGCATCAGCCGGACGGTCGGAAAACTGTAAGGGCGCATTCTCGAAAATTTGAAAATCTTTTTGTCAAGCGGAAAAAGTTTGTATTTATTTCTCAAAAACAAATAATCATTCTGAAGTTTCAGTACATATTCATCATCCGACTCGGATTGGAGAAATCCCGCCTGCCCCAGAAACAATGCCTGAACCATTTCGGGTCGGGTTTGAATTTTTTTCAGCACCCTGTAATCAAAAGAATCAGCCCAAATTTCAAAAACTTCAGAATTGACCTTCAGGCCAAAAGAATATGCCATCTTTTTAAACAGCAGCCTTTCCCAGTCTTTTTGGTTTTCGGCAAATTCCTTTTCAATTTCGTCCGTTTTTCTTTCGAGTCTTTCAATCACCAGCCTTTCGAGCCAAAATTTGATTTTTTCCTGACGGACAAGATGAATGCTTTTTTCGCAGGGAATAAAATTCATGCCCGGCTGAATCAGTTCATCATAGTTTTTGATGACTTCGGGAAAAATATATGCCTTCAATTCCAAAGTGGGAACGTTTCTCCGGTTGAGTATTTCAATCTCACAATCATGTTCATAAACCACATGGAGAATCACATTTTCATAGGCCGGATCAGTTGTATGGCGGTGAAGATTCCAATCAGAGGATTTGACATGAATTTCTATGCTGCCCGCCCAGATCCGGTGATCGGTTTCGATCTGGCACATTGAGAAATCCGGCCCCGAATCAATTTTGTTCCAAAGCCCCCGTTTGATGATTCTGAGTTTTTTGCCGTCGGTGGTTTTCAGATTCAGATGGTTGAGCAGCTGAAAACGCCAGATGAAATGTAACATCGCTTCTTTCATCTCACTGATTTTAGTATTGAGATTTGAAATTTACGAATTAAAACATCATCATCCAAAGGGAAAATTCCGATTTGAACAGGATTTCTGAAATTCTGAAATTTTAAGTCTTTAAATCTGATCTGCGCCCATCAGTTTTTCGGTATTCTCGGCGATTTTGAGTGCATCGATCATTTCCTGAATGTCTCCGTTCATAAAATTATCGAGATTGTATATCGACTTATTGATTCGGTGGTCGGTCACTCTGCCCTGCGGATAATTGTAGGTCCTGATTTTTGCCGAACGGTCGCCGGTCGAAACCAGAGATTTACGCTGTGCCGATCTTTCGGCGTGTTTTTTTTCGTATTCGATTTCGTAGAGTTTTGTTCTGAGCAGCTGAAGCGCTCTTTCGCGGTTGGCATGCTGTGAGCGGGCTTCCTGACATACAATTACAATTCCGGTCGGTTTGTGGGTCAGCTGAACTTTGGTTTCTACTTTGTTCACATTCTGACCGCCGGCACCGCTTGAACGTGCAGTCTGGTATTCCAAATCAGCAGGATTGATTTCAACATCGACTTCCTCTGCTTCGGGTAAGACAGCAACCGTAATTGCTGAAGTATGAACCCTTCCCTGTGATTCGGTTTCGGGCACACGCTGGACCCGATGAACACCGCTTTCAAATTTCATGGTGCCAAAGACATCATTTCCCTGCACACTCAGAATCAGCTCTTTAAAACCTTTGACAGAACCTTCACTTTCGTTTAGGACTTCATATTTCCAGCCTTTGTTTTTGAAATACATGCTGTACATCCTGTAAATATCCTCTACAAAAATCGCAGCTTCATCTCCGCCTGTTCCGGCTCTGAGTTCGACCACCACATTTTTTTCATCGTCAGGATCTTTTGGAATCAGCATAAATTTGACTTCCTCTTCAACTTCTGGAATTTTATGAATGGCTTCGTCCTTCTCGATTTTTGCAAGTTCGACCATTTCTGCATCACCGCCGGCAGAGATAATTTCATCGGCTTCGCTGACTACATTGAGCAGACTTTGGTATTCTTTCTGTTTTTCAACGATATCTTTCAAATCCGAATATTCCTTGGTCAGCTTTGCGTACCGCTCCTGATCTGCTATCACACCGGGCTGTATAATCAGGTCTGAAACCTCATCAAACCGTTGTCTGATCGCATTCAGTTTGTCCATCAAATCATTTGCTGCCATTCATTTTTATTTTGGATTGCAAATTTAATCCTAAAGTAAGGAATGCGCAAAGGATTGGAAATAAAGATTTGGTGAAATTCTTAATCCATAAACATAAACTCCCGGTATTTGGTCAATGGCCAAACCTCATCGTCAACCAGCATTTCAAGTTCGTCAACATCTGTGCGGATGATCGAAAAATAAGGTTTGACTCGATTTCCGAAGGCTTCTGCTCTTTTTTGTTCGGTTTTGATTTGGTTTGATTTCCCGATTTCAGTAAGCAGCTGATCAACAGACACTTTGATTCTGCTGATTTTTTCAGATATCATTCGGATCAGATCGATTTGTTCTTTTGCCAGAGATTTGAATTCCCGCTCGGGAAAAATACTTTTCAGTCCTTTCACATTTTTAATCAGATCGTTCTGATAAAGGATTGCGGTCGGAATGATGTGATTTCTCGCCAAATCGGCCAGTACCTTTCCTTCGATTTCGACCAATTTGGAATATTTATTCAGTTTCAGTTCATTTCTGGCTTCAATTTCGACTTTGCTCAAAACCGAATTTCTGATGAACAGATCCATATTTTTTTTCTCAAGCTCAACTTTGAGCGCTTCCGGTGTGGTTCTGTAATGATTCAGTCCTCTTTTGGCGGCTTCCTGCTCCCATTCCTTACTGTAACCGTCGCCTTCAAAAAGTATATGTCTCGAAGTTTTGATGTAATCTCTCAGCACATTGAAAATCGCTTCGTCCTTTTTCAATCCTTTTTCAATCAGTGCGTCAACTTCAATTTTAAATTTTTTCAGACGGTCGGCAACAATGGTATTGATGACCATCATCGGTTCTGCACAATTGGCTGATGACCCGACTGCTCTGAATTCAAATTTATTTCCGGTGAATGCAAAAGGAGATGTCCTGTTCCGGTCGGTGTTGTCCAGAAGGATTTCCGGAATTTTCCCGACAATGTTGAGCTTCAAATCGGTTTTTTCATCGGGCGAGAGTTTTCCTTTCTTCACTTTTTCCAATTCATCCAAAACCGATGTCAGCTGAGAACCGATAAAGATTGAAATAATAGCAGGCGGTGCTTCGTGTCCGCCCAACCGGTAATCATTTCCGGCCGAAGCAACCGCACTTCTCATAATGTCGCCGTATTCGCTGACCGCTTTGATGGTATTGATAAAAAAGGTAAGAAACTGAAGATTCTGTTTTGGGTTTTTGCCCGGACTGAGAAGATTTTCTCCGGTATCGGTCTGCAGCGACCAGTTGTTGTGTTTGCCCGATCCGTTGACACCGTCAAATGGTTTTTCGTGGAGCAGCACCTTTAAGTTATGCTTGTCAGAAATCCGATTCATCAGATCCATCAGCAGCGAATTGTTGTCAACCGCCTGATTGGCTTCTTCAAAGATTGGCGCACATTCAAACTGGTTGGGTGCCACCTCGTTGTGTCGGGTTTTGATCGGAATTCCAATCTTCATTGCTTCAACTTCCAGATCCTGCATGAATCTGATTACCCGCAGCGGAATTGAACCAAAATAATGATCGCCAAGCTGCTGACCTTTTGCGGGCGAATGACCAAGCAGCGTTTTTCCGGTCAGCTGCAAATCCGGTCGTGTATTGAACATGGCCGAATCCACTAAAAAATATTCCTGTTCCCAGCCCAAAGTGGAATGTACCTTATTTATATTACGGTCAAAATATCTTGCCACATCGGTTGCCGCTTCATCAACCGCCTGCAATGCACGAAGCAGCGGTGTTTTGTAGTCAAGGGTATCACCCGTATATGAAATAAATACGGAAGGAATACAAAGTGTGGTATCTATAATAAATGCGGACGAAGTAGGATCCCAGGCCGAATATCCTCTTGCTTCAAATGTATTTCTGATTCCGCCGTTCGGGAAACTTGATGCATCGGGTTCCTGCTGAACGAGCATTGAACCGTTGAATTTCTCTATGGAACGGTCATCGCCAATGATGTCAAAAAAAGCATCGTGCTTCTCTGCTGTTGATCCGGTCAGCGGCTGAAACCAATGGGTATAATGGGTTGCACCTCTTGAAAGCGCCCATTCTTTCATGGCTGTCGCCACCTGATCTGCGATTTCTCTCGGTATTTTCTCGCCTTTCTCACGTGCTGCCTTCAGATATTTGTATGCATCTTTTGTCAGATACTCCTGCATGGTTTCTTTTGAAAATACATTTGAATTGAAAAGCTTTGAAAGCCTGTCGGGAATTACAACATCAACCGGTTTTCTGTTGAATGCCGCATAAAGCGCATTGAATCTTAATTTTGACATCTGACTGAATTTTTTTGGGGTTATTTGGCAAAATTAATTTATTTTCCAATACCATACCCCATTTTTTTAGGGGTTGAATTTATTTTTTTAATTTTACCTCTGTAATTTCAAGGAATGAAAACAAAAAAACAGTCCGCCAATGCGGACTGTCTCTACACTCTATAAAAAGTTGCTAAGTCTATCTGAACCTGTCAACAGATTTCACAAGCTCCTCGTCTTTTCTGATAAAGTGATTTGCCAGCATCAGCAACACAATCACTGCGAAAGGCGAAAGAAGCCCAATACCCTTCTCAGAATCGTTAAATCCTCCGGGTAAGTTTGTCAACCCATAGATCAGATATCCGATTAACAAAAAATTCAAAATCATATTCATTACAGTCAGCCGAATCTGCAGTTTTCTGTTTTTAAAAACAAAGAGTGCAAACAGCGACAATAAAGTTGAAATCAAAAACAAAAGACCGGCAGCAATGTTGTTTTCGGGACTCACCCATTCTCCTCCCGTTGTTTTCCACAGATGCGCGCCCCAGGCTGATATGCCCGATATCAGGGCGGCCAAAATCAAGAAAATACTCTGCTTCCTTTGTATCATCATTCCAATTGAGTTGCAAAATTAACAATTATTTTTGTCTTTGGTTCCAAAAATTATTTGTAAACTTGCACCATCGTATCTGACGAAGATTCTTTCACATTAACAAAATATTTACATAATCAATAAATTCACCATTGTTGGGCGTATGTATTTTTATACACCTCATCAAAAGATGGTACACATCATTCAACTGAATTTAAAATAACACCAACGATATTATATGTTTGATTTAAATGAATTAAAAGCAAAAAAGGTTGATGAATTGCAGGAGATTGCTACAGATCTGAAAGTCAAAAAAGTAAAACAGCAAAAGAAAATGGACTTGATTTACAGCATCCTGGATCATCAGGCAGACAATTCTGCGCAGAAAAAGCAGGAGATGGAGACCAAAGAAGAGCCAAAAGAGAAGAAAGCTTTCAAAAAGCAGCATGACGCAAAATCTGCCCAAAAAAAGGAATTCCCAAAAAGAGATAACCAAAAACCGGGAAATGAGCCACAGGCTGAAAAAGCGATTGCAAAAGAAGACCGAAAAGAGGCTGTTCAGACTGAGAAATCTGAAGAAAAAGCTGAAAATCAGAAAAACAATCAGCACAAATTCAACAAAAACAAACCGTACAACAACGGAAACAATCAGCACCAGCACAGAAACGGAAACCAAAACAACGGAAACCACAACAATGGCAACCACGGAAACGGAAACGGGAACAGACCGCAACAGCAGGAAATTACAGAAAAAAACAAATACCGTGCTGCCAATTATGAATTTGAAGGCATCATAGAAACCGAAGGTGTACTCGAAATTATGCCGGACAATTACGGTTTTCTGCGTTCATCTGATTTCAACTATCTCTCATCACCGGATGATGTGTATGTCTCTCAGTCTCAAATCAGGCTTTTTGGTTTGAAAACAGGTGATACGGTTACCGGAGAAGTTCGTCCACCAAAAGAGGGTGAAAAATATTTTCCGCTGATCAAAATCAAAGAAATCAACGGAAGAACTCCCGATTTTGTGAGAGACAGAATTTCGTTTGAACACCTTACTCCTTTGTTTCCGGATGAAAAATTTAATCTTGCCGGAAAAAACGCGACTCTTTCGACAAGAATACTCGATCTGTTTGCGCCCATCGGAAAAGGTCAGAGAGGAATGATTGTGGCTCAGCCAAAAACAGGTAAGACCGTACTGATGAAAGATGTTGCAAATGCGATTGCAGCCAATCATCCCGAAGTTTATCTGATTGTTCTGCTGATTGACGAAAGACCCGAAGAGGTAACCGATATGAAGAGAAGCGTAAGAGGCGAAGTGGTTGCTTCAACCTTTGACAAGGAAGCTTCTGAGCACGTGAAAGTGGCAAACATCGTTTTGTCAAAAGCAAAAAGACTGGTCGAATGCGGTCATGATGTGGTGATACTGCTTGACTCGATCACCCGTCTGGCGAGGGCATACAACACTGTGGCGCCCGCATCGGGCAAAGTATTGTCGGGCGGTGTGGATGCAAACGCACTTCACAAACCAAAAAGATTTTTTGGTGCAGCCAGAAATATTGAAAACGGCGGTTCGCTGACCATTTTGGCAACTGCGCTGATCGATACCGGCTCAAAAATGGATGAAGTCATCTTTGAAGAATTTAAAGGTACCGGCAATATGGAACTTCAGCTCGACAGAAAGATTTCAAACAAACGAATCTTCCCTGCCATTGATTTGGTTTCATCGAGTACAAGAAGAGACGATCTGCTGCTTGACGACCCAACCATGCAGAGAATGTGGATACTGAGAAATCATCTGGCAGATATGAATCCGCTGGAAGCAATGGAATTCCTGATCGACAAGATCAAGTTTTCAAAATCAAATGAGGAATTCCTGATTTCTATGAACGGATAAAATTCCAAAAGACAAATAATAAGAAACCATCCGCGACGCGGATGGTTTTTTTATGGATTGTTCCAATATTTTCTATTCAAAACCGATGTCGTATTTTTCCAGAATCTTCAGGAAGACATCTTCTTTTCCGTCCTTTTTCATTCTATTGTAAAGAATCAGAATCATGTCTTCTGCATCTGCCCTGTATGGCGATCTGATTTCGATGTATTTCAGATAAGCCTGGCAGGCATAGTCCAATGCGGTTTCGTCATCGTTCATATATTTGGTATAGATATGCCCCAATCCGTACAGAACTTCGGGATCATCAGGAAAGTATTCACCCATTCTTTTGTAGGCATCAACTGCATTCTGATATTCTTCCCGGTATTCATAAACGATGGCAAGATTTTGAAGCGGCATTCTTCCTCCGGGCGAAATCGAAAGTGATTTTTCATAGGCTTCAATCGCCTTGTCATATTGCTCCAATCTTCTATAGCAAATTCCCATATTGTCCCAGGCAAAAGCAAAATTACCGTCTATTCTGACTGCTTCTTTGTAATAATCAATTGCGCGTTCACAATTTCCGTCCTTTGCTTCTTCCATTCCGACATTGTAATATCTTCTGGCTTCAGGATCTTCGGAAACCGAATTATCATTGAGTTTGTCATGATTATTGATTGCATATTCAATATCTTCACAGTTTTCAAGAAGCTTTCTTTCAATTTCTTTATATGATTTGCTGTATTCGGGAGAACCCTTCTGGGTGTCAATTTCAATGTTCACATCCCGCTTTTCTCCGGAACCGTCATCGGTCAAATCAACGGATGTCAGTTTTGAAATCAGCTGATAACTGATTACCTGTTTGTCAATGCATTCGCTCACATCTTTTACAATTTCTTCTCTCGGCCGATCATACAAATCAATCTCACCTATGCAACCGCAGGCTTCTTCAACGATTTTATTCAAAGCATCATCAACATTTGCCTTTTGTCCAAAGACAGAAAAGCAAAGAAGCGAAGCCAATAAAACCGTGAATTTTTTCATTATTTTTTAATGATTTTTTTAATTTCAGTTTTTCCTTTTTCCAACTGTACTTTCAAAACATAAACTCCTTTTGGAAGATCGCTGATGTCGATTTGTTTTGCAGCAGCGAATTTTTTCACAATTTTCCCTTCAAAAGAAATCAGCTGAAGCTGTTTCACGGGGACTTCAGATTCTATATTGATCAGAGACGAAGTCGGATTCGGATACACGCTGACATAGGTATGATCAAAATCCGCCACACCCATACATTTGTCATAAGCAACACTGAAATCCGGAATTCCATATCCCATCTGATTGGTCGGATTGTCGTAATGATCAGCAGATTCTCTCACATACTGTCTCAAAATATGGGGCTGAACCTCGGGGGCAGCCTGAATCAGACAGGCCATTGCGCCGGTTGTAATCGGAGATGAAAAAGAAGTCCCGCTCGAATAATCAATCGAGCCGTCAGGTTCGATGACTGATGCCCAAACGCCCAAAGCGTCCACATCAGGCTTGATTCTTCCGTCAGCAGTCGGACCGTATGAAGAAAAACCGGCAGGCTGATTATCTGAATCAACCGCTCCGATGGAGAATACATCTTTTGCATCTGCAGGAGCAGTGATATAATGCCAACTGTTGTTTCCTTCATTTCCGGCAGAGACCACCACCATAATCCCCTTCTCGGCTGCAAACTGCGCTCCACGGCTGATGTAGGTAGTCTGTCCGTCCATGTCCTCATACAGGTAATTGTACCTTGAATCGTCAAAATCATAATAACCAAGCGAAGTATTGATCACATCGACTCCGATGCTGTCCGCTCTTTCGGCCGCAGAAATCCAGTGCACTTCTTCATCGGGCAATTCATGGGTATTGTCTTCTGTAATGTACAGATAAAAATCAGCATCAATCGCTGTTCCCACAAACTGATTTTCAATATATCCGCCAATGGTCGAAAGCACCATGGTACCGTGGGTACCGTTGCCGTATACATTTGTATTGTCGTTTACAAAATTATATACATCTTTGATTTGTCCGTTATCTCTGATATAGCTGAAGCCATCACGAACATCAACACCCGGAAATCCGTTGTCAAAAACCGCAACTGAGATTCCTTCGCCGGTAAAACCGAGATCGTGCAGAAAGTCAAGTTTGATTTGGGTTACCTGAAGATCGGTATAGCCGTAATCAAAACCAAAGTAATCAGGCTGCGGATTATCGCCCACATACGGCTCTTTGAATTTATCGGCCAACGGCCCGGTATTCATTCGCCCGGCATCTCTTACAAATGACTCGACTCCGGTCACAAATGAAAGTTCTTCCGCCTGGGTAATTTGAGATTCGGTACACCAGGCAAAGATACCGTTGAACCATTTTGAAACAGAAATCGGACTGATGCCAAGTGCAGTAACCTGATCCACATAAGCGGCTTCAACAGGCACATCGAGCAGGTCGAGTTCAATGTCGTATTTGGCTCTTCTGTCAAGCGCCTTTTGAGAAAGCATCAGGGTTGGATTTGAAAAATAAGTTGCTGCAGAAGGTTTGTCCGCAAATTTGATCAAAACCAAATCCTGTCCGTAACTGAAAATAAAAAAGGTAAAAATCAGAGTTGAAATTATTTTTTTCATGTGTTAATTTTTGTTACCGCAAGTTAATTATATTTTTCAATTCAAAATCAACCCAACAGAAGTCAATCCGATTTTTAACATTGGCAAACTATTCAAGCTCAAAAAATTTACCCGCCAAAGGTCTGACAACTCCTTTCAGCTCGAGATTGAGCAGCGTGGTATTCAACTGGAAAACCGGCATTTTCAACTCAATTGAAAGCACATCAATCTGCTGTCTGCCGTTCTTTTTCAAATGATCATAAATCTTTTGTTCTTCTTTGTTGAGTTCAATAAACAGCTCGGTCTGTTTTGGTTTGGGTCTGAATCTCAAATTAAAATAATCGAGCAGATCTGCAGAATTCCGAATCATATATGCCTGATTGGTCTGAATCAGCTGATTACAGCCCATACTGAATTTGTCGCTCACTCTTCCGGGCAGCGCAAAAACCTCACGATTGTAGGAATTGGCATAGGCAGCCGTAAACAGCGCACCGCCTCTTTCGGCAGATTCAACCACAATCACCGCATCACAAAGACCGGCAATAATCCGGTTTCTCAAAACAAAATTCATTGATTCGGGATTGTGAAAGGAAGGATATTCCGAAATCAACGCACCGTTTTGAATAATTTTTTCAGCCACCGGAATATGTGCAGCAGGCGAAATTCGGTTCAGTCCGGTTGCAAGTACCGCAACATTGGGCTGATCAAATTTCACAGCCATCCGATGAGCAGTCACATCACATCCAAATGCAAGACCGCTGACGACAGCAATGTTCTGAACAGACAGATCTTCAATCAGTTTTTCAATAAATTCCCTTCCGTAAGCAGTCATCTGACGGGTACCGACCAGACCGATATGAAGTTTTTGGTCAAATTTGTAATTTCCCTTCTTGAAAAGCACCAAAGGCGAATCCACGCAGTCTTTTAATTTCTCCGGATAAGATTCCGAGTTGAAACCGATGATTTCGATTCCGTTTTTTTCACAGAATTCAATTTCCTCTTCGGCCATTTCAAGATATTTCCCGGTTTGGAATGCAGCGACCAGATTTTTCTTTTTTCTGAAAATTTCAGTCAGCTCTTTTTCGGAAAAACCCCACAGTTCTTCCGGCTCGGCTATCCTGATGATTTTGCGTTGGGTAGCAGTACCGAGTCCGGGTATAAAAGTAAGTGCGAGCAGGTGGCTGAGTGTGTTTTTCATTGTTCTAAAATAAGAAAAGTTTATCAACAATTTATCTACTTGTGGTCTTTAATGACCAATAATTCTTATTTTTGAATCATGAATCTTGAAAAACACATTGCAACTTTGCTGTACCACCATGATTGTGTGGTGATACCCGATTTTGGAGCTTTTGTGGCGAGAAAATCAAATTCGGCTTATCAGGCCGAAACCTCACTTTTTATTCCGCCTTCAAAACAGCTGATGTTCAATCCTTCATTGACAAAAAGTGACGGTTTGCTGATTCAGCAGGTTTCAGGTTCGGAGAAAATCAGTTTTGAAAAAGCAGCTGAAGAAGTTGAATCTGCGGTAAGATTTTGGAAAAATCATCTGAACATAAATTCAAATCTGAATCTTCAGGGATTGGGCAGCTTGGTGAAAGGCAGCGACGGTCTGCTGAATTTTGAACCGAATCATCCCAATTTTCTGCTTGATTCATTCGGATTGGAAAAATTCAATTCAAAATACATTCTTCAAACCGAAGAAAGAAAAGGAAGTTCGACCGTGCTATGGAAAACGGCCGCTTTGGTCCCTGTACTGATCGGCGGATTTTTGTATTTCGGAAAACCACAGCCGGTAACTGACTTTGTAAACCGGCAGTGGAGCGGCTTTGTCAGCCCAATGATGAATCCTCATCAGAAAGCGGTCAAAGCAGCAGAATCTCCGGCACGAACTGTCAGCGAAAATACTTATCGTTTTATCGAAAAAAAAGAAACAGCAAAAATCATTCACGACTATCAGGTGATTGCGGGTTCATTCAAAAGAATGGACGAAGTGGATTCGTTTGTCAGCTTGCTTCATCAGAAAGGTTATACTGATGCGCAATTCACACAGAAAAGAGGAAGTTTCAACTATGTAGCGCTCCAAACTTTCAGTACAAAAGAAGAAGCCCAGGAGTATATGAATTCGGTTAAAGAAGACATGCCAAAAATCTGGATTTTGTCTCTGAAAAATTAAAAACAATTTGAAGTTGAACATATAATGTAAGACCTTTGCAACCAAAGGTCTTTTTTTATGAACACAAACATCAAAACTCCGTCAGAATCCGCATCAATACTTACCAATCTGGTTCTTCCGGGCGAAACAAATATGCTGAATCATCTTTTTGGCGGTGAACTGCTTGCTCGAATGGACAGAATTTCATCGATTGCTGCCAAAAGACATTCTGAAAGTTTTCAGGTGGTGACTGCAAGTGTCAACCATGTTTCGTTCAACACACCGGTTCCGTTGGGGAGCATACTCAAACTCGAAGCAAAAGTTACACGTGCTTTTTCGAGCTCAATGGAAATTTATGTGGATGTATGGATCATCGATCCGATCTCGAGAGAAGAAATTTATACCAACAATGGGATTTATACTTTTGTCGCAGTGGACGAATACAACCGACCGGTAAAAGTTCCTCAGATACGGCCTGAGACCGATCTTGAGAAAGAAAGATTTGAGGCGGCATTGAGAAGAAAACAACTCAGTCTGATACTCGCCGGCAAAATGAAACCTTCGGAGGCGCACGAGCTCAAAGCCTTGTTTCAGGAGTAATCGGCAGATCTTTTTGCAATAATTTCTTATACTTTCAAATAATTTTTGGAATTTTCATTGGAGAGACGCAACCTTTTTTAAACCATTCGTCTATTAATCAAACAAACTTATTTTATACAATATAATTGTTTTGATTAGTTTTTCGCTTTATTGCTGCCCTTTATCAGAAAGTTGCTTCCCCTCCCAAATGAAGCAACTTTTTTCTTTCTGTATATTCCAAAACTTTCTCAAATTTGCAGAATGAAATTTTGGACCAATAAATGGTTGCTGCTTCTGATCCTTACCCTGACCTGGGGCAGTTCATTCATCATGATTAAACAAAGCATCAAAGCATTTCACCCGATACAGGTAGGAGCGCTCAGACTCACCATAGCCGGGCTGGCACTGGTCGGATTTGGAATTGGAAGTTTTAAATATATTCCAAAGAAATTAATCAAATGGGTAGTGATTGGCGGCTGTCTCGGAAACTTTATACCGATGTTTCTTTTTCCGTTTGCACAGCAAAAAGTAAGCAGTGCGACTGCGGGAATTCTTGATTCGCTGGTTCCGATCTTTATATTGATTTTTGGTTTTCTGCTTTTCGGAATCAGGAGCAGCAAAACGCAAATACTGGGCGCCGTCATTGGTTTTGCGGGCGCATTTCTCCTGATAAAAAACGGAGGAACAAAAGAATCAAGCGATTTTCTGTTTTCAATGCTGATTGTTCTTGCCACCTTATTTTACGGTTTGAACGGACTGATTATCAGCGAATATCTTTCAGACCTTCCGTCTTTCAGACTTTCGGCCGTGGTTTTCACCATCTGGCTGGGGCCTTCGTTGATTATACTGGGACTCAGTGGTTTTTTCGATGAATTTACCGGAAGCTCCGAACAGCTCAAGGGTTTGGGATTTGTGGCGATACTTGGCTTAATCGGTACTGCAACCGCAATGATTCTTTATTATAAACTGATTCAGCTGACAACTGCAATTTTTGCTTCAACGGTCACTTATCTGATGCCGATTGTCGCTGTGATGTGGGGTTTTCTTGATGGTGAAAAGCTGACCTGGGTACATATCGGAGGCGGTCTGCTGATTCTGCTCGGTGTTTATCTGATACAGGTAAAAACAGAGAAACCGAAAAACATCAAACCTTCGGAATCAATTGATTTTTAATCGAGTTCAATATCAAAACTGGTCAAATCTCTGAATGCTTCAAGCCTCTCTTCCAATTCTTCTTTTGTCAGCTGTGCGAGTCTCTCAGTTCCGAATTTTTCGACTGTAAAAGATGCCATTGCACTGCCGTAAATAATTGCTCTTTTCATATTCTCAAATGAATAATTAGCGGTTTTTGCCAAAAATCCTGAGAATCCGCCTGCAAAAGTATCTCCTGCTCCGGTCGGGTCAAAAACGTCATCCAGCGGAAGAGCAGGTGCAAAAAACACATTGTTTTCGTTGAACAAAAGTGCGCCGTGTTCACCTTTCTTAATAATCAGCGTGGTCGGGCCCATCAATAGAATTTTCTTTGCGGCCTTTACCAGACTGTATTCTTTGCTCAGCTGCCTGGCTTCTTCATCGTTGATGGTGAGGACATCCACTTTTTTGAGTACTTTCATCAAATCATCCCAAGTATGATCCATCCAAAAATTCATGGTATCCAAAACAACGAGTTTGGGTCTTACTTCAAGCTGATCTACAACCGCCATCTGTACCAGCGGATGAAGATTTCCAAGCATCAGCACTTCGGGGTTTTTCCACTTTTCGGGTACTTTGGGTTCAAAATTCTCAAGTACATTCAGTTCGGTCACCAAAGTATCACGGGTGTTCATGTCATTTCTGTACTTTCCGGACCAAAAAAATGTCTTCCCGTTTTCAATTTTCTGAATGCCTTCAAGCCCTATATTTTTTGATGCCATCAGATCGAGATATTCCTGCGGAAAATCACCGCCAATCACCGATACAATATCGGTTTCAACATCGAGCAGTGAAGCGGCCATTCCGATAAATGTGGCTGCTCCGCCGAGTATCTTATCGGTCAGTCCAAAAGGAGTTTCAATCTGATCAAATGCCACGGTGCCAACTACTAATAAACTCATTGAGATAATTTTTTAACAAATATAATTTTTTTGACCCATCCGTGCCAAATCAGTTCAAATCAGTTTTAAAATAATCGGATCAGAATCAGTCAATCGATTTTACAACTGCCTTTTCGGCTTCTCTTCTGGTTCCGTCAAAGCCGTCTATGCCGGTTACAGTCGTATATTTCAGCACAAATTTCCTTCCCGGATTCAATCGCTGATAGATGCTTTGAACCGCAAGTGTGGCTTCATGAAAACCGCAAAGAATCAGTTTCAGTTTGCCCGGATAGATATTGCAGTCGCCGACCGCATAGATTCCGTCTCGATTGGTCTGATAGTCCATTGAATTATTGACTTTGATTGCATTCTTTTCGATTTCAAGCCCCCAATCTGCAATCGGGCCAAGTTTTGGCGACAGACCGAACAGCGGAATCAGAAAATCGGTTTCAATCAATTGCGTCTGACCTTCTTTGTTAATTTTAATTCCGGTCAGTTTGTCTTCGCCGAGAAGCTCGGTTACCTCAGCCGGTGTAATCAGATCCAGTTTGCCCAAAAGTTTGAGTTCGCTGACTTTTTCAACAGAATCCAGTGCCCCTCTGAACTCGTTTCTTCTGTGAATCAAAGTGGTTTTTTCGGCAACTTCAGAAAGGTAAATACTCCAGTCGAGTGCAGAATCTCCGCCACCGGCTATAACAATTTTTTTCCCTCTGAACATTTCGGGGTCGCGTACAAAATACTCGACTCCGTTTTCTTCGTATTTCTCAAGATTTTCGAGCTCGGGTTTTCTGGGTTCAAATTTACCCAGACCGCCGGCAATCACAACTGCTTTACACTGATGTTTTGTACCTCTGTTTGTTGTAACAATAAAAGTTCCGTCTTCCTGTTCGTCAATGGTTTCGGCTGCTTCATTCAGTGTAAATCCGGGCTTGAACTGTCTGATTTGTTCAATCAGATTATCAATCAGTTCGGCTGCACCCACAGTCGGAAAACCGGGTATATCAAAAATCGGTTTTTTGGGATAAAGCTCTGTCAGCTGACCGCCCGGCTGCGGAAGCGCATCGATCAGATGGCAGTGAAGTTTGAGCAGTCCTGCTTCAAAAACCGTAAACAGTCCGGTAGGACCGGCTCCGATTATAATTATATCTGTTTGAATCATTTTCAAATAATTAAATGAGTGAATTTTAAAAATTCAGGATACAAAAATACAACTGAATCCGAAACATTTCGGTGATATCCATCAGTCTGTCAATTGATTCAGATCAAAATTTCCTTAATCCTCTTCATCGCTTCATTGAGCTGTTCTTCTGAAGCCGCATAAGAAATCCTGATACAGTTTCTGTCACCAAAGGCAGAACCCGAAACGGTTGCCACCAGTGCTTCTTCAAGCAAAAGAGAAGTCAGATCATCAGCGGTATAAATTGTTCTTCCCCGATAAGTTTTTCCAAAAGTTCCGGTCACATCAGGAAACATATAAAATGCGCCCATCGGTTCAGCCACTCTGAATACCGGAATTTTTGACATCCATTCCATCATCAGTTCTTTTCTTCTTTTGAAAGCATCAATCATGTATTGGATTTCTGAAATATCTGAATCCAATGCAGTTATCGCGGCTCTTTGAGTTATTGAATTTGCACCCGAAGTAACCTGTCCCTGAATCAGTTCGCATGCTTTTGCAATCCATTCGGGCGCTCCGATATAGCCGAGCCTCCATCCGGTCATTGCAAATGCTTTTGAGAGTCCGTTGACAGTAACCGTTCTGTCATAAGCATCGGGAAGACTCGCAATGCTGATATTTTTTCCGGAATAGATGATGTGTTCATAAATCTCGTCTGCAATGATGATCAAATCGTGTCTTTTTGCAAATCGGGCAATGATCCGAAGTTCTTCCAAATCATAAACCGCACCGCTTGGATTGTTGGGTGAGCTGAAAATGATTGCTTTGCTTTTTGGCGAAACCGAATTTTCAAGCATTTCTTCGGTCACCTTAAATCCGGTATCAATCGAGGCTTCAACATATTTGGGAATGCCTCCGCTGATTTTCACAATATCAGAATAAGTCACCCAATATGGCGTCGGAATGATCACTTCGTCTCCTTCTGTGATAATGGATTGAAATACATTGTACAGCGATTGTTTTGCACCGGTCGAAACCACAATTTGAGAGGGTTTGTAGTCCAGTCCGTTGTCTTTTTTGAATTTACGGATAATGGCTTCTTTGGTTTCGGGATAGCCCGACACAGGTGTATAATGAGAATAATTCTCGTTGATTGCTTTTTTTGCAGCTTCTTTGATAAAATCAGGCGTATTAAAATCCGGCTCTCCAATGCTCAGGCTGATCACATCATTGCCCTGAGCTCTCAGTTCTCTTGCCTTCTGTGCCATTGCAAGGGTGGCGGATGGTGCAGAATCTTTTACTCTAAGAGATAATTCCATACTGTATTTTCTAAAACCTGCACAAAGGTAATAATTTAAGGATTAGGGCATATCCAAAAAACGATGCTTTTATCCCGGTTTGGGATAACTTTATTCAATTGTCTGATTTTATTAAAAAAGTAAAATAAAAAAGGCGGAAAATCCCGCCTTTTTTATTGATTAATTGATATTATCAGTATCTCTTGATCACCACTACCCTACGGTTGCAGGCTCTGCCTTCTGCCGTATCGTTGGTACATTTCGGATATTGTTCTCCAAATGCTCTGATCTCAAGTCGATTCGGATCCACACCTTCTTTGATAAGCGCATCTTTTACAGTTTGTGCTCTTCTTTCAGAAAGTTTCATATTGTAAGCTTCTGTTCCGACACTGTCTGTAAATCCGTCAACAAAATAGTCTCCGTCTTCTTTACTGATCAGCTCGGCGGTTTCTTTTACTTTCTGCAGACCGTCTGAAGTCAAATCAAATTTGTCAAAGTTAAAATTGACATCTTCAATCGTGATTACTGTCGGCTCTTCGATTTCCTCAACAGGCTCTTCGACTACTGTTTCCACCTTTTCTTTCATCACCTTACAGCCGTTTACACAATAGTATTCATCGGTTTCCTCACCGTTCGGACAGGCTTCGAGCGGACACTCATCCTTGCGGTCTTCAATTCCGTCGCCGTCAGAATCAGGACAGCCCTTGTATTCTTTCAGACCGGGCACATCAGGACATTCGTCTTCTTCATCATAGATTCCGTCACCGTCTCTGTCGGTTTTTCCAAATCTGAATGCAACGCCGGCTTTTGCCTGAAAGAAATCTATATAATCAGATTTGATTGCCGGAACTCCCACATATTGAAGCTCTATATTCAAACCAAATTTGGGTTTGATCCAAAAGTTGATACCAAAGCCGCCCGAAAATGCAAAATGGTCATTGTCGGCAACGGCTCCGTTTTCAAGCACATCATCTTTTACATCAACCACACCGCTAATCATTGTTCCGTCGGCTGCATAAACCGCCGGATCAAACTTCAAACCGCGATAAGGCATTCTGTGATAATTTGCTCCAAATCTCAAATAAGGGTCAAACCATGAAGTTTCTCTTAAAATGTAACCGTTGGCAAAACGATATCTGAGTCCGATTCCGACCAGTGCCATAAATTCGTTGTCAATCATCAGCCGTTTGTTGTCAATTTCACCGATTGAAGCCTGAAGATCAACTGAAAACGACCGATTCAGTGTTGTGGCCACTGAGATCTGTGATAAAGGGGGAACAAAAGACCAGTAGTCACCATCTGTCAATCCGTCGCCAAACCCTCTGACAGCGGGATGATTCACAGCATGAACACCACCGCTAATGTACCATTTCTTCAATGTATTCTGCGAATAGGATTCGACCGATACAAGCAAAAGAACAAGGGTAAAAAAAATAGAAAAGTTCTTCATATACTCGTTTTGTATTTTCAATTCACTAATATATAAACATATTTTATTATTTCTCTCAGTTTTTTCCAAATTTTAATTCTGATTACCGAAATGATGCTGAAACAATTTCAGCCTTTTTTGAGGTGGAATAATCATAAAAGCCTTCTCCCGATTTTACACCGAGTTTGCCGGCAGTTACCATTTTCACCAGTAAGGGCGAAGGTGCATATTTCGGATTTTTGAAACCGTCATACATCACATTCAGGATAAAAAGGCAGACATCCAAACCGATAAAGTCGGCGAGTTGCAGAGGACCCATCGGATGCGCCATACCGAGTTTCATCACAGTATCGATTTCTTTGACTCCTGCCACTCCGTTGTACAGTGTTTCAATCGATTCGTTGATCATCGGCATCAAAATCCTGTTGGCTACAAAACCGGGATAATCGTTGACTTCAACCGGTTCTTTACCCAATTTGACTGACAAATCCATAATGGTTTTTGTCACCTCGTCAGAAGTGCTGTAACCTCTGATGATTTCAACCAGTTTCATAATCGGAACCGGATTCATAAAGTGCATCCCGATTACTTTGTCGGCTCTTTTGGTTGCAGATGCAATTTTGGTAATTGAAATTGAAGAAGTATTCGAAGCCAGTATCACATCAGGATTTGTCGCCTCGTCAAGCTGTTTGAATATTTTCAATTTCAAATCCATATTTTCGGTTGCCGCTTCTATTACGAGTTCGGCATCCTTCACACCATCTTCGATTTGCGTAAATGTTTTAATTCTTGAAAGGGTGGAATTCTTGACTTCTTCGTTAATGCTTCCCTTGCTGATCATTCTGTCGAGATTGGTCGTAATTGTACTGATTCCTTTTTGAAGCGCCTGTTCGGAAATATCGATCAGGTGCACATTGAAACCGGTTTGTGCAAAAGTATGAGCGATTCCGTTCCCCATGGTTCCCGCTCCGATTACGGCTGTTAATTTCATTTATATAAATTTTTTATTTGTTAAATTTTTCAATTATCATATAAGCAACTTCAAGCGCTTTTGTCGCCTGCTGCAAAGTTACCAAAGGTTCGGTGTTGTTTTGGATTGCAGCTGCAAAACTTTCGAGTTCGTCCAGAATCGCATTGTTTTGGACGATATCGGGATTGTCAAAATAAATCTGTTTTTTTACTCCTTCCGCATTCTGAAGAATCATATCCCAACTGCCCGGATTTTCAGGCGCATCCTTCATTTTGATTACTTCACAGGATTTCTCCAGATAATCGACCGAAATGTACGAATCCTTTTGAAAAAATCTTGATTTTCTCATATTCTTCATCGAAATCCGACTCGAAGTGATGTTGGCAACACAGCCGTTTTCAAATTCAATTCTCGCATTTGCAATATCGGGTGATTCGCTGATGACAGCAACTGCGCTTGAATGAATTTCCTTAATTTCTGATTTTACAATGCTCAGGATTGCATCCAGATCGTGAATCATCAAATCAAGCACCACCGGCACATCGGTCCCTCTGGGATTGAATTCCGCCAGTCTGTGGGTTTCAATAAACATCGGGTTGTGAATCCTGTCACCTGCCGCTTTGAAAGCCGGATTGAAACGCTCAACATGTCCCACCTGACCTTTTACATTGTATTCTTCAGCCAAACGGATGATTTCGTATGCTTCCTCGATCGAATTTGCAATCGGTTTTTCGATGAATATATGTTTGGATGCTTTGATTGCCATTTTCGCATATTCAAAATGAGCAAAAGTCGGTGTGACTACATCGATTATATCGCATTGTCCGATCAGTTCTTCTGCAGACGGAAACAGTTTGTATCCGAATTCGTCTGCCAGCTTTTTTGAATTTTCGGTATCCGAATCATAAAAACCGATTAAATCAAGTTTTTCGGATTGAGCAGCCAGTTTCAGATGGATCTTGCCCAAATGACCGGCTCCGATTACACCAATTTTAAGCATGATTTAAATTTGAGCCTAAAAGTACAGAGATTCCTTTAAAAATGTCCAATTTTGTAACAAAAAGAAATCAAATGACAGATGAATTCAAGCACAAGGGAAAAAGGAGACAACTGGTTGAACTGCTCAGAGAGAAGGGAATTGAGGATCAGGAGGTTCTCAATGCCATCAATCAGATTCCCAGACATTTGTTCATTGACAGTGCTTTTGAAGAATTTGCCTATCGTGACATGGCCTTTCCGATCGGAGCAGGTCAGACGATTTCACATCCTTATACGGTTGCAGCGCAAAGTTCGCTTCTTCACCTGAAAAAGGGAGACAAGGTGCTTGAGATTGGTACCGGAAGCGGCTATCAGGCAGCGGTGCTGGTGGCAATGGGTGCGGAGGTTTATACCATTGAGAGGCAAAAAGAATTGTTTGATTTCTCACAGAAGATGTTCAAAAAAATCCGTATTCAACCCAAATATGCCACTTATGGCGACGGTTACAAAGGATTGGAAGCATTTGCTCCCTATGACAGAATTATTGTAACTGCAGGTGCAGCAGAAATCCCAAAATCTTTGCTCAGACAGTTAAAAACAGGCGGTATAATGGTAATTCCGGTTGGCGATAGAAACAGTCAGATGATGACAGCTGTTTTAAGACTGGATGAAAAGAAATTTGAAAAAACGGAATACGGCGACTGTCAGTTTGTGCCGATGCTCGAACGGACGGTAAAATCCGGATCCGGCCTGTAATCCGTTAGGCGCAGAAAACCGGCCGACAGCAAGAAAATCACAATAAAAAAAGAAAGCTGCTCAATGAGCAGCTTTCTGTTTAAATATTTGAATATGAAATTATTGTCTTACAATTTCAATTCTTCTGTTCTGAGCTCTACCGTCAGCAGTTTTGTTGTCAAACTTAGGCTGAGATTCACCGTAACCTACAGCTTTCAGTCTGTTTCCGTCAACTCCTTTGGTAAGCAGGTAATCCAATACTGATTGTGCTCTTTTCTGAGACAGTTTCATGTTATTGGCGTCATTACCTACGTCATCAGTATGACCCTGAATTTCAAAGTTACCTTTGGTAGCATTGATATACTGAGCGATTACATCCAAACTTTGTTTAGAAGCTTCAACCAAGTCAGCAGAACCGGTTTGGAAGTAAATCATTTTTGAAAGATCTGCGATCTGAACATTTGCACAGTCATCATCAACTTCAATAGCCGCAGGCTCAAAGTTAGCGTCAGCATACTTCAGTTCAACACGTCTGTTTCTTGCTCTACCTTCAGCAGTATCGTTGGTAGTAATCGGCAATACTTTACCGAATCCGATTGCTTTCAGGCTTGATGCAGGAACTCCTTTACCTTCAAGATATGATTTCACTGAATTAGCTCTGTTCTGAGACAATGGCAGGTTATAGTTTTGGCTACCTACATTATCGGTATGACCTTCAACCAACCAGTGCGGATCTTTCAGTTTGTCAGTAGTCAGGATTGGTGCAACACCATCCAGAAGAACTTTAGATTCAGCAGTCAAATCAGCAGAGTTGTATTCGAACAATACATTTTTCAGTGCATCTTTGATTGCCTGCATATCGGTACATCCAAACGGAACATAAGGACAACCGTTGTTTTCTACCGGTCCGGCTTCGTCAGGACACTCGTCTTTATCGTCGCAGATACCGTCACCGTCTCTGTCAGGACAACCGTTACATCCAGGGATAGAAGAAGCTACACCAGGAGTGTCAGGACAGTCGTCATCAACATCAAGGATACCGTCACCGTCTCTGTCAAGAATCGGACAACCGTTATTTTCAATTGGTCCGGGCTCTTCAGGACAAGCGTCTATACTGTCACAAAGGCCATCACCGTCTGTATCGGGACAACCGTTGCATTCAGGATTGTCTGAAGGAACACCGGGAGTATCAGGACATGCGTCGTCTTCGTCCAGGATGCCGTCACCGTCTCTGTCTTTGTTTCCAAATCTGAAGGTTACACCCACAGTATGCTGGAAGAAGTCAAAGTAGTCAGTTTTTGTTGCAGGAATCCAGTTGTAGTCAGTTGCAATGTTCAAACCGATGTTTTTACCAAACCAGAAGTTGATACCTGCACCTCCGGAAACACCAAAGTGATGTTTTGAAGTTTCAGGTTGAGCGTACAAATAATCAACTACAATTTCGTTTCCGGTCTCATCCAATTTTGGACTGCCCTGGTGATTTTCATAAACAGGGAAGCCTTCGGGAACGGTATCGCCAAGACTGGTAAAGTCAAAGTGATTGTAGTTTGCGCCCAGTCTCAGGTACGGGTCAAACCAGGTCAAACTTCCGGTCGGAATTTTGAAACGCAGACCCAAACCTGCATTAATAAACAATTCGTTATCGATACGAAGTCTGTTATTATCAATTTCACCAACTGATGCAGTCAAATCCACATCGAAGTAGCGGTTCAGATTTCTGATAATAGACAATTTAGACAATGGTGGTACAATGCTGTAGTTGTGGTAATTGAAGAATTCATTAAACACACCACGAACCGACGTATAGTCAACTGCGTGCGCACCTACCGTAATAGCCCATGGATCTCTCTGATTCTGGGCATTCAAAACAGTACTGCTCATAAACAGTACCATTAGAGCGGTTAATAATAGATTAAACTTTTTCATTATCAAATATTTAGTGTTTTAATTTTACTTTCTCACTATATGATACAGCGGCAAATTTAAGAATTCTTTATGATTCTATCCAAATCTCTCCTTAAATCTTTTCGCTTTATCGTTTCTCTTTTATCATATAATTTCTTGCCTTTTGCCAAATAAATTTTGAGCTTAGCCAATCCTTTCGAGTTGATATACAGACTCGTAGCCACGATGGTCAACCCGGTTTCCCTGGTTTTACGCTCTAATTTCCTGAGTTCATTTTTTTTTAATAATAATTTTCTGTCTCTTCTTGTTTTATGATTAAAGTGAGTCCCCCAATCATATTCATCTACAAACATATTAATAATATACAATTCTCCGTCCTTGAATTGGCAAAAACTTTCAGAAATACTCGCCTTGCCCATCCGGATCGATTTAATTTCGGTCCCGAAAAGCTGAATTCCGGCATCATAGCTGTCCAAAAGCTCATATTCAAAACGCGCTTTCTTATTTTTTATGTTTATCTCTCCCTGTGGTTTCAATCAGTTAGTTTTTGTACCTTTGCACCAATTTTTAACGAATCATACATTTATATATATGCTGACAGTATCAAATCTTTCGCTTCAATTTGGCAAAAGAGTTTTATTCGACGAAGTTAATATAAAATTTACAAACGGCAACTGTTACGGCATAATTGGTGCCAACGGCGCCGGTAAATCAACCTTCCTCAAAATCCTCTCCGGAGAACTCGACCCGACTTCAGGCCATGTCTCGCTCGAAAAAGGAAAAAGAATGTCGGTGCTCGAACAGGATCACTTCAAATATGACGACTACACCGTACTCGATACCGTACTGAGAGGAAACAAAATACTGTACAACATCAAAGAAGAAATGGATGCGCTGTACGCAAAACCCGATTTCTCAGAAGCCGACGGAATCAAAGCAGGAGAACTCGGTGTGCGTTATGAGGAAATGGGCGGATGGAATGCTGAATCTGATGCGTCATCGCTGCTTTCAAATGTAGGCATCGAACCCGAAATGCATTATACGCTGATGGGCGATTTGGACAACAAAGCAAAAGTCAGAATCCTGCTCGCGCAGGCACTGTTTGGAAATCCCGATGTGTTAATTCTCGACGAGCCGACCAACGAGCTGGACGTTTACACCATCTCGTGGCTTGAAGATTTTTTAGCCGATTATGAAAACACCGTTATCGTAGTTTCTCACGACCGGCACTTCCTTGACGCTGTCTGCACCCATATTGCAGACCTCGATTTTGGAAAAATCAATCTCTATTCGGGCAACTATACTTTCTGGTATCAGTCATCTCAACTGGCAGCAAAACAGAAAGCACAGCAAAACAAAAAAGCCGAAGAGAAAAAGAAGGAATTGCAGGAATTCATCGCAAGATTCAGCTCAAACGTTGCAAAAGCAAAACAGGCAACTGCCAGAAAAAAGATGATTGAGAAACTGAATATCGAAGACATCAAACCATCGTCAAGGAGATATCCGGCGCTAATCTGGGAGCAAAGCAGAGAAGCCGGCGACCAGATTCTCGAAATCAACAATCTTTCGGCATCTGTGGACGGTGAAGTGCTGTTTAAAAATGTAAATATCAATCTGAAAAAAGGAGACAAAATCGGTTTGTTTTCACGAAACTCAAAGGCTGTTACACAGTTTTTGGAAATCATTTCGGGTAATGCAAAACCGGATTCGGGCGAATACAATTGGGGAATTACCACCACCCAGGCTTATCTGCCGCTCGACAATACAGAATTCTTCAAAGACGACATCAATCTGGTGGACTGGCTGAGACAATTCACACAGGTGGAAGAGGAAAGACATGAGGAATATATGAGGGGTTTTCTCGGAAAAATGCTTTTCTCGGGCGATGAAGCGCTGAAAAAATCATCGGTTCTATCGGGTGGTGAAAAAATGCGTTGTATGTTCTCAAGAATGATGCTTTTGCGCGCCAATGTGCTGCTGATGGACGAGCCTACTGCTCACCTCGACCTGGAATCGATTACCGCATTGAACAATTCGCTTCAGAATTTTAAAGGAACCATACTGATGGCGTCTCATGACCACGAGCTGATCAGCACCGTCTGTGACCGCATTATCGAGTTTACACCCAACGGAATCATTGACCGCTATATGACTTATGACGAATTCTTGGAAGACAAAAAAGTCAAAGAATTAAAAGCGGAAATGTATGCTTGATTTGACCGCTCACACTCGCTGGGCTTAGTCGAAACAAAAAATATAGAAGGCGCAGAATTGCGCCTTTTTTTGTGCACAAAACTTTGTCAATGTCGGATTGGAAATAAATTTCTACCTTTCTGAAGTGAAAATCAGAGAAAAATGAAACCAATTTCTTTCTTATTTCTTTTCGCAATTTTGTTTTTGAGTTGTCAATCAAAAGAAAATTCAGTTTCGGAAAAAGAAGAACCCAAAACTTCTCGGATTCTAAATCAAGAATTGAAAAATATTCTCCCGGAATTGATTCAACTTCAAAATCAGATTTTTGATAAAGAAACGACAAATGGAAATTACGACCCAAAACATTTATATGCCCGAATTCTGACCGCCGAAAATTTCTTTTATCTGAATTTGACTTTTAACGATTGCGGTTTCAACGGATTTTATCCGTTTCAGGAAAAAATGGGAAATCATAAAATCGATTTCTTTGTGGATTCGAAAAGTTTTCAACCCGAAAGATATTTTGATTTGAGAAACTTAACTCAAATCCAAGATTCGGACGTTGAGATTTGTGAAGACTGGTATTTTCTCAAAGCAAAATTTCAATTAATCAACGGGAAATTAAAATTGACCAAAATTTCTACTTTCTTTGATAATTCTTACTCAGAAAAAAGTTTTTATGACAAACAAGACTCAGCTTTTCTTCATAAAATAGAAGTTTTGATGGTAGAGCCGGAACCAATACAGAAAAAAGAAAATTAAGAAACGAAAGTTTCTTCTATGTTTGATTTTGTTTCCTTCTGCGCAATTCATAAAAGCAATAAGAATTCATTTTTTTGTTATATAATATTTTCAAATGTTTCAGGGAATTTAGCTTTCCATGTATCTGCTGTTACGGCACTAAGGGAAACTTTGGAATTTTCCAGTGATTTTGCACGCCAGCTTGTTCCAATAAGTATTAACTCCCCAATGTCCACAGATCCCTTGCATACTAAGCGGAGGGCTACGATGCCACCATCGCTATACCTGTTGAATAAGGTAAGTCTGGATGGTTTTAATGACGGTCCCCTTAAAACCTTTAAATTTATAAATATTGCAAAACGAAAAAGGCAAACCACCTGCAGTGACAACCTTTCCGTTTACGGAAGCGTCATTTCCATGCGTTATAATGGCATCAACCCTAAGTTCTTTAACACGCCAAAGCGGGTGTTCCTGAATAGCTTTTTCAAAATCGTCTTTACCCGCAATGGTTTTACAGCCGGCAATTTCCCAATTTAAATCTTCCGAAATATTAGGCATCACAAGCTCTATAGCCCCATTAGCAATAGCCGTATGGAAAGTTTTCAGAAATTCTTTTCTGGGCGCATTCCCGCAATCTGCTGCTACCGTGATTTTTGCCATATCCATTATTGACTAGTCCATCGCTTGGTTTAAAAATTTTCAATCATCGGCACAACAAATCCACTTTCAAACGCCAATTTATCTGTCGCTGCTGTTCCCATGGTTTCCGATTTGTTTTCGCGGCACGACGTTAACGTAAAAAGCACCAAAGAAAAAAACACAACGAGTCGTTTCATTTTCAATACGCCCTGCCTTTGACTATTGCCGATGAAATTTGTCCGCAATGGTGCGAGGTATGGAAAAGGATGTGTGCAAAAAGACGGAGTTTTGTAATTGTCCCGAAAAATGGAGCGTCTATTTTTTCAAGCCAGGCTGTATCCGGCATTTCAACAATTAATTTTTCGAGCGTCGAGTAGCCTTGTTCAACAAGTTTCCTGCTTGTTTCAATATCGTAATGTTTTCCGGTGTCGGTTTGTCCCATTGTCGTATTGACGACATCGGTCCCGACACCTAAAAACTGGGGGAGTGTGTTCATGATTTCCCCGATATGCCGGTAAATAAATCCCACCGAAGCTGTTTTTTCATTCAACCGGAAATGCACATTTTCTTCATTGATCCGGTTAAAGCTGAAGGAACTCGTGAATTTGTTTTGCTGCAACATTTCACTCAAAATTTCTTTTTGTACTGAGTTGAATTGAGTTTTCATCATATCCATGCGATTTTCTAAGTTTATGATAAGTTAATTTATAATTTCTTACTTGTTGGGAACATTGAACATCCATCGAATACCGAACTTGTCTTTACAGGTTCCCCAATAACCCCAAAACTCATCGTGTGGTGCCACGCCGTCGGTAACGTCAATGGAAAGTTCTTTGTACAATCGGTCGGCTTCCGCTTTGGTATCTGTATTTAAACTAATCGTTACATTATTGCCTTCCCTCAATTGATGTCCCATACTTTCAAGTATATCGGTACCCATGATTTCAGTTCCGCCAAGTATTGGCAAAGCTACATGCATGACTTTGTTTTTATCTGCTTCCGAAAGTCCGGGCATTCCGGGTTGCGCAGGAATGTCTTTCATTTTCAATATGGGAGATGAAAACTCAGTTCCGAAAACCTTTTTGTAATGATTAAAGGCTTCTTCGGCATTGCCGTTAAAGTTCAGATAAATAGATACGTTTGCCATTGTTATTTATTTTTTATGCAACATTTTTATTATGCAGAAACTGGTTAAGCCGATTTCGCAAACTTCCCCTCTTTGATTAAACTCACTTTCCATGGCTTTAAAATATTATTTTAATCTTTCAAATTTTCCTTTTCTTTTTATTAAATTTTTGTAATCCCATTGAATTTCCTCCGATTTTTTTAACCAACGTTTTACATCTTCAGCTTCAATTTCCGATTCGGAATTATAAAAAACAGAAGCGTCTTTGAATTTTTTACCTCTTACATTTAAATGATTTTCTTCAAAATCAGCACCGCTCCAAAACATCAACCGGATTCCTTTTTTCTGTTTGCTGAACCCCACAATCGGATTTCCTTCAATGAACCAAACCGGATGTGCGTGCCAAATTTTATTTTCGGTAAATCGAAGGTTTGAATTAATGAGCGAAGTTAATTTACCGCAAATCAATTGGTCTGATTCGTCTTCTAAACTTTGGATGTAATTTTCAATTTCCTGATTCATACTTAAAATTATTTTGTCATAAAATCAAAAGCACCTTTGCGAAGGTGAATTCCGTATTCGAGCCAGGCTTTCATACAAGCCAGAAAGTTTGCCCAACCCTCACTTTGCCCAACTACCCATTTGATACCTGCTTCATCATTTTGATGTCCTTCTTCCGAAACCCGAACAACTGTATTATTTTCAGATAGTTTTTCAAGATGAATTTCAACCATAGAATTTGGGTCCCAGATAAAAGAAATTTGTTTGTTTTCTATGACTTCCTTTACCGAAACGGGAAATTTATCGTCAAACTCAGGAAATTTCCATATAATTTCAGCTCCTTTTTCCATTTTTCCGGAACCTTCTGCAATGAAATAATTCGTCATTATTTCCGGATTGACAATGGCTTCAAAAACTTCTTCCACCGGTTTTTGAATTCCGATGCTTGCTTTGGCTGTGATTTTTGCACTCATAATGAACTCTTTTTATTCTGTCGGAATTTTCGACATGTCCATAAAGAAAATTTCCCAGGTATGTCCGTCAAAATCTTCAATGGTTCGTTGTTGCATAAATCCGTAATCCTTCATTTCGTTGGGTTCGGTTCCGCCTGCTTTTAAACCATTTTCTATGATTTTATTTACTTCGTCCAAACTGCTGACCAACAGCGAGAAAAGTCCGGCAATATTTGTTTTTGTATCCGCTATCGGTTTGTTGGTAAAAGTGGTAATTTTTTTGTGTGTATGAAGCATTACATAAATACTTTCGCTCCAAACCATACATTTTGTCGAGTCATCCGAAAATTGTGGATTGTTTGTAAAGCCCAATGCGGTATAAAAATCCGTAGATTTTTTTAAGTCTTTGACTGCTAAATTGATGAATACCTGTTTCATTTTCTTAATGTTTAATTAATTGATTTTTAGTTGATTAATGATTTATATTTTTCACGGTTTTCGTACAACATCCATAAATTGATGAGAAATAAAATTCCGGCAATGATTAATCCGGAAGGTATAAAAGTTGCGTTGTGAATCAAAATCCCGACCATCACAGGCAGAATGACAATTGCTCCTAATGCTCTTGTTTTTGGAAAAATGAAAAGAATTCCGCCAATGATTTCAATGGTTCCGGTCAGTGGAATAATCCATTTGAGGGTCATCATGGCTTCGCCGATTTTCATTATTTCGGAGTCCATTTCGGGAACGGGCATATAGTGCAAAAACTTGTCTAATCCGGCATTGAGGAGAATTAATCCGGATAATAAACAGAGAATGAATTTGAAGATTTTCATAGTTTTGAATTTCAAGTAATAATTTGTTGGTTTGATTAAGTCAAAACTATGCTTTCGTTGTCAACAAAAACTTGCCCTATGGCAAGAAATGATATTTCAGAAAATTTCCTTTCGGATTCTGCTGAATGAAGTGTCGGTAATCCCTAAAAAACTCGCAATATATTTCAGCGGAGCCTGTTGCACGACT